>Ga0209603_1000020_pt1 | contig 205815 bp, 199 predicted proteins | sample COGITO_mtgs_1206_FD_184812 | JGI IMG/M metagenome (GOLD analysis project Ga0209603, IMG submission 184812) | Pelagic marine microbial communities from North Sea - COGITO_mtgs_120607 (SPAdes) (version 2) | ecosystem: Environmental > Aquatic > Marine > Epipelagic ...
CTTTACAGTGGGGCTATTGGCATTCTAATTTTAAACATTTAAAAATTACTTTATTAGATGAACATTAATAGTTGTTTATTATATTTATGATGAGGGCAATAAACGTAATACGTTTATTCCTTCGTTAGCAAACATTAAAAAAATGAATAGAATAAAGTTAATTACACTTTTAATCCTGACAATAAGCTTAGGAGCAAATGCACAAACTTTTGAATGGGCAACCAATTTTGGTGGAAATGGTGGAGACGAAGGACAATCTACAGCTGTAGATGCTATAGGGAATGTCTATGTTACAGGGAATTTTCAAGGTACTGTTGATTTTGATCCAGGGCCAGGTAGCGCAATCCATACTTCAAATGGAAGTAGAGATATTTTTGTCCAAAAACTAGATGCTTCAGGTAATTTTCTTTGGGTAACAACTTTCGGAGACGCATGGGATGATTATGGTCAATCAGTAAGTGTAGATGCTCAAGGAAACGTATATACTACAGGGCACTTTGCAGGAACTATTGATGCTGATCCAGGCCCAGGAACGACAAATCTTACTCAGTATTTAGGAGGTAGTCTAAATTATGATGTTTTTATTCAGAAATTGGATCCTTCAGGAAATCTCTTGTGGGCAACTTCTTTTGGAGGTCCAGATAACGACCTTGGATTATCCTTAACCACAGATGCCACTGGCAACATCTACACAACAGGAACTTTTGAGAATACGGTTGATTTTGATCCGGGTACCGGAACGACTAATCTTACCTCTAATGGCATGCAGGATGTATTTATTCAAAAACTTGACGCTTCAGGTAATTTAATATTCGCTAAATCATTTGGAGGGCTTTTGGATGATGTTGGCCAATCTATAGCAGTAGACGCCTTGGAAAACATCTACTCCACGGGATATTTTCAATTTAATGTTGATTTTGATCCTGGAACAGGAACAACGAACCTTTCTTCGACTGGTGGCCAGGACGTTTTTATACAGAAACTAGATGCGTCTGGCGACTTTATATTTGCGAAATCTTTTGGTGGATTCGCGGGAATTGATAATGGAAACTCCATAGCTATAGAATCCTCTGGAAATATCTATACTACAGGATTCTATCAAGGTACAGTTGATTTTGACCCTGGACCAGGAGTTACAAGCCTTACTTCAAATGGACAATCAGATATTTTTGTTCAAAAACTTAATACTTTGGGTGACTTTGAATGGGCTTCATCTTTTGGAAGTACAAGTTTTGATAAAGGAAACTCTATAACAGTTGATGCAGTTGGAAATGTATACACAACAGGCGTTTATGAAGGTACAGTTGATTTTGACCCAGGAACAGGAACTTTAGACCTCATCTCGAATGGAGGGCGGGATATTTTTATTCAGAAATTGGATCCATCAGGAAATCTCCTTTGGGCTAATTCTATTGGTGGAGCAAGCCAAGAAGTTGGAAATTCTATAGCTCTAGATGCTTCTGAAAATATACACCTCGTCGGAAATTTTCAAGGTGTTGTTGACTTTGATTCTGGACCAGGAACTGCAAATCTTGTTTCATATGGAAATTATGATCCTTTTATTTTGAAAATGGGTAATTGTACACCTAATTCAGGTATAGATACTCAAACAGCTTGTGAAGGTTATTTATGGATAGATGGAAATAACTACTTTTCTTCAAACAATACAGCTACACATACGCTTACAAATGTAAATGGGTGTGACTCTGTGGTAACACTCAACTTAACAGTGAACTATACCACTTATGGCACGGATTCACAGACAGCTTGTGAAAGTTATACATGGATAGATGGAAATACGTACACTGCTTCTAACATGTCCGCGACACATACTATAACAAATGTAGCTGGGTGTGATTCTATTGTAACACTCAATTTAACGATTACCCAACCCAATACAGGTACAGATATTCAAAGCGCTTTTTGCAGTTACACATGGATAGATGGAAACACTTATACTTCTTCTAATAACACAGCCACATACACGCTAACCAACGCAAATGGCTGTGATTCTATCGTTACACTTGATTTATCGATTACTAATTCCATCACAAGTACAGATACACAAACGACTTGTGATACTTACACTTGGATAGATGGAAACGTTTATACTTCCTCTAACACCTCAGCAACACATACTTTAACAAGTATAGGTGGTTGTGATTCTATTGTAACGCTAAACTTAACAAACAATAATGTGTCAGATCTTAGCACTTCAGTTTCAGGAATCGAAATTACAGCAACAAACAGCAATGCTTCATATCAATGGCTAGATTGTGATGATAATAACTCTATTATTAATGGAGAGAATGGACAATCATTCACAGCCACAGCAAATGGTAACTATGCAGTAGAGTTAACTGAAAATGGATGTGTAGACACCACTGATTGTGTAACAATTACAACAGTGGGTATTGTAGAGAATACCTTTGATACTGAATTATTAGTCTACCCAAATCCTACAAACGGAAAGTTCTCGATTGATCTAGGTAAAGTCTACAATAAGACACAAATTACAATTATGGATTTAACAGGAAAACTGATTGAATCAAAAATTGAGAGTCAAACACAAGTTTTAAACCTTTCTATTGAACAAGAACCTAAAGGTATTTATATTATTACTATTCAAGCAGAAAATAAAAATGCTGTTATTCGAATAGTGAAAGAATAGAACGATTTGCTAACAAAGACTAAACTGCATTAAAACGCAGTTTAGTCAAAACGTTGGCGGTAATTAAATTAAACCTTAGATGATTTTAAGAGTCTAAGAAGAAAATTTAAAACATTAAATTATGATGAAACAGATTTTTGCAAGTTTACTAATTATGGTTTCTTTGATTTCATGTGAAAAAGATGATGATAACATAGTTACACCTGAAAGTTCTTCACCAACAGTGAAGTTGAATGCTACCTATGATGTTAATATAACAGAAGATATCATTTATGCTGAAGGACTTAGTCATGATGATTGGAACAGTTCAAATACAACTGCACTCCCTTTATATATGGACTCTTATGTTCCTGAAAATAATTCACAAAATCGACCTTTACTAATGTTAATTCATGGCGGTGCATTTGTTGGTGGTTCCAAGCAACAGGATGCCATTGTGGATATGGCAAATTATTATGCATCAAGAGGTTTTGTTGTATTTTCAATCGACTACAGACTTAGAGACCATATGGGAACGATTCCACAAGCATGGATTGATGCTACTTCTGTTGGTACCCCTTCAAATCTAGACCAAACTTTTGCAATGTACCCTGCTCACAGAGATGCTAAAGCTGCTTTAAGATGGATTATGGCTAACGCCCAAAACTATCACATAAATAAAGATTATATCACTGTAGGTGGTGGTTCAGCGGGAGCAATTACATCAATAGGTATAGGTGTATCAGAATTAGGTGACTATAAAGATGAAATAAGCTCAAGTGAAGATAATACCTTATCAACAACCAATCTTTCTCAAACCTATGAAGTACAAACAATTTTAGACTTTTGGGGGTCTACTGTATCTATAGAAATACTGGAGTCAATTTATGGACACCAAAGGTTTGACTCAAATGACCCAGCATTGTTTATAGCTCATGGTACAGAAGACCCTACCGTACCTTTTAGTAGAGCTGAAGATTTAAAAACTATATGTGAAACAAATGAAATTGATTTTGTTTATTATCCATTAGAGGGTGCAGGTCATGGTCCCTGGGGTGCCACTGTGAATGGAAAAAGCTTATCAGATTTATCCTTTGATTTTATAGTGGAAAACCAAAATTTGAATGTCGAATAAAAACTACCGCCAACAATGTATATAAAAAATAGGCGAAATAGTAATATAATCAAAGCTTTTGGCTCGTGTCCAACTTTATGCTTAACCGAAAGTTTGGTACTTCTAAATCGCCTACTTTCCATATACTAACCGTTATAAATAATATCAAAAATGCAGATTCGAAAACTAACTATTTTGAAATATCTCATTCTTTCGTTAGGGATTGTAGCTTGTAATAATAAGGAGTCGAACGAACCTAAGTATTCATTTTTTATTGCTGGACACACCTATGGTAACCCAATGAAATTTCAGCATGGATTATATCCTCCATTTGTGAATACAATTTCTTACATAAACAGCTATCCCAAAATGAGCTTTGGAATTTTAGCAGGAGATGTGGTTCCTAAACCAACAAAAGAGTATTGGGATTCGGCAATATCGGATATCAATAAATTTTCAATTCCCTTACATATAGCTGCTGGCAATCATGATAGAGGTGTTGAGTTTCAAAAAAGATTCAAAAATTATTATTATCATTTTAAATACGAAAATGACCTGTTTATTATATTGTCACCAACAAATTGGAATATTGAAAAACAACAAAAAGAATTTTTGCTGCAAACAATTGAAAATAACTATCAACAAGTTAAAAATCTATTTATATTCTGTCATGAGTTGATTTGGTGGTCTCCAGAAAATCAGTTTAAAAATGTAGAAATAAATTATCGCCCACACTATCCAGGAAGCACTAACTATTGGACAGAAATTAACCCAATATTGGATTCTTTACCTAATCAGGTAGTGATTTTTGCTGGTGATTTAGGGTGCACAAACAAAGTTTCTCCCTATATGCATTATAAAAAAGATAACATCACGTTAATAGGAACAGGCATGGGAGGAGGTGAAAAAGATAACATAGTAATCGTTGAGATAAGTGATGAAGGTGTCCCTAATTATCGTTTGATTGATTTGAACAATGCTTCAACATCTGAAATGGGGATATTGGAAGAATACACCTTACCTTGAAAGAGAAACTATTTATAACACTATATATAGCAAATAGGGAGTTCGGTGGAATAAGAAAGTTTAATGTTATTTACAAACACCGCCAAATCGTTGATTTGGCTTTTAAGAATGAATAAATTAAAAACAAAATACAACGCTTTGGCTCAGAGCAAACTTGAAAGTTTATTGCTTTCTTCTGCCCTACTTGCCATATACTAAACGTTAGCAAACATAAAATAGACCACTATGAATAAAATCTTTACAACAACAATTATCACCCTCTTATTCTCTATTAATTTATATAGTCAGAACTATAAAAAACTATCCGTTTTTAAAACTGACTTTTTTGACTCAAAAGCATCAATTACCGTTGAAGCCTTGAGTTACGACCCAGTACTTGCGGCTGACGCACTGAAAAATGCTTTAGTTATGAATAGCTTCAAAGTGATCTCTGAACGAGTCGCAAAAGAAAAGGTTGAACTGAACAATCAAGGACAAACAACTGACACAACTTTCAATCAGGACATTTCTGTCGGGAAAACCACCTATATAAATTCAGTTTACGTAATTACCTTAAATTACAATTCGAGGGATGATACTGGATGTGGAGGTAGAGTAATGAGCAATCTTTCAGGTCAAATAATTGACCTTGCCAATGATGGTCAAATAGTTGCGACTTTTTCATTTAAACAAGGAGCATTTGAAGGTAAATGCACGCAGGACATTATGATGGCACTAGCAAAAAAATTAAAATAAAACGTTTGCTAACACTGTATATAGCAAATAGGGCGTTCAGAGGTTTACGAAAGTTCAGTGCTATTAACTAACACCGCCAAATCGTTGATTTGACTTTTAAAATGAATAATATAAAAACAAAATAAAACGTTTTGGCTCAGTGCATACTTGAAAGTTTATCGCTTTCTACTGCCCTACTTGCCATATACTAACCGTTGTAAGGCATTAAAATAAACTGAACAAAATTACGTTTGAAACAATAAATTAAAATTTAAATAAATATGAGACAAGTATCAATTCTAATCTTTGCCCTATTTTTCCTTAGTTCTTGCGAAAAGGAAACTTTTGTTGACTATTATATCGACAATCAATCTTCGAGTGTTATTTCAGTTGACGGCACAAACATTATTGCCTCAAGCGACATTGACAAAACGATTAATCCGAACGAAAAAAAAGACGTTGCATTTTGGAGTAAACGTGGAAAACAAACAGATTTTTTTGAACCAACTTCAATGTTCGGGAATGACCTAATTATTACAAATAATTCAGTAGATACGTTGGCAAAAGATTATAAATTATTATCTAATTGGACTTCTGATGTTGATGACCAAAGAACAGTAGCAAATCACGAATACATTTTAGTCATTACTGACGCTGACTTTTAAAGAAGAAAACGCCTTACAACACTGTATATGAAATCATAGCACCCTTCGGGATGCTACGCCTCATATACTAACCGTTCTAAGAAATTACCATCGAAACAAAAATTGCACTCTGCGTATACTACGACAACATACAACCGAACGTCTTTAGCCAAAAGGGTTCCGTAGTTTGCTAAAGTGTCAGATGTCAAAAAAACTTATTTATAATTTGTCTAAATAGATAAAAATGAATCCTTGTTGAATCATATTTTTAAAACCTATGACTTTGACATTACATTGTTTACTACATTTGTAATAGATATTAAAACATTTAAATATGAGTAAATCTACTTTTTATACCTCAATAGGTTATAAAATACTTATGGCCCTTTCAGGACTATTTTTAATGTTTTTTTTGCTTCAACACCTAGTAATTAACTCCCTATCTGTAATAAGTCCAGATGCGTTTAATGAAGCTTCTCATTTTATGGGAACCAACCCATTGGTACAACTTTTATTGCAGCCAATACTAATTTTTGGTGTAGTATTTCACTTTATAATGGGTTTCTTTTTAGATTTAAAAAACAGAAAATCAAGATCAATTAATTATGCTTACAACAAGCCATCTGCAAACTCATCTTGGGTTTCTAGAAATATGATTATTAGTGGTTTAACGGTACTAGCTTTTCTAGGTATTCATTTTGTAGATTTTTGGATTCCCGAAATTTCTACTAAATATATTCAGGGAGACATGAGCGGTATGCATAACGGAGAGTTTCGGTACTTTCATGAATTACACGAGAAATTTGCAGCTATTCCAAGAGTTATAGCCTACATTATTGCATTTATATTCTTGTCCCTTCATTTATTACATGGTTTTCAGTCCTCTTTCCAAAGTGTTGGAATAGCAACTAGTAAAACAAGAATGACTTTTTATAAATTTGGAAATATTTTTGCAATAATTGTACCTACTGGTTTTATACTAATAGCATTGTATCACTTTATAACCCAACATTAATAATTATGGCATCATTAAATTCTGGCGTACCAAAAGGGGAATTGAAGGACAAATGGAATCAGTACAAAGATTCTATTGATTTAGTAAACCCAGCCAATAAAAGAAATATAGATGTTATAGTAGTTGGAACTGGTCTTGCTGGTGGATCTGCTTCTGCAACTTTAGCGGAACTTGGCTACAACGTTAAAGCTTTTTGTTACCAAGACAGTCCAAGAAGAGCACATTCTATTGCAGCCCAAGGAGGAATTAATGCATCTAAAAATTACCAAGGAGACGGTGATTCAACTTATAGATTATTTTACGATACTGTCAAAGGAGGGGATTATAGATCTAGAGAAGCTAATGTTTATAGATTAGCAGAAGTTTCTACCAATATTATAGATCAATGTGTTGCTCAAGGAGTTCCATTTGCTAGAGATTATGGCGGACTTTTAGACAATAGATCTTTTGGTGGTGTTTTGGTTTCTAGAACTTTTTACGCAAAAGGACAAACTGGACAACAGCTTCTTTTAGGTGCTTATTCTGCAATGAATAGACAAATTGCAAGAGGAAAAATACAAATGCACAATCGTCATGAAATGCTCGATGTTGTAGTTGTAGACGGTAAGGCTAGAGGAATTATTGCAAGAAATTTAATTACTGGAGAAATTGAAAAACATTCAGCCCACGCTGTTGTAATAGCTTCTGGTGGTTATGGAAATGTATATTTTTTATCTACTAATGCAATGGGAAGTAATACAACCGCTGCATGGAAAATACATAAAAAAGGAGCCTATTTTGCCAATCCATGTTATACTCAAATTCACCCAACTTGTATTCCAAGGTCTGGGGAATATCAGTCTAAGCTAACCCTTATGTCAGAGTCTTTAAGAAACGACGGCAGAATATGGGTTCCTAAAAATATGGAAGACGTTAAAGCTTTAAGGGCAGGAACTTTAAAAGCTACAGAAATTTCAGAAGAGAACAGAGATTATTATTTAGAAAGAAGGTACCCAGCTTTTGGAAATTTGGTTCCTAGAGATGTGGCTTCAAGAGCCGCAAAAGAAAGATGTGATGAGGGATATGGTGTCAACAAAACTGGAGAGGCAGTGTATTTAGATTTTAGCTCTGCAATCACTAGATACGGAAAAGAACAAGTTCTTTTACAAGGAGAAGATGCAAACGATAATAATTTGATCAAAAAAATGGGTCAAGAAATTATTAAATCAAAATATGGGAATTTGTTTCAGATGTATGAAAAAATAGTTGACGAGAATCCTTATGAAATGCCAATGATGATTTACCCTGCTGTACATTATACTATGGGAGGAATTTGGGTGGATTATAATTTAATGACCACAGTTCCAGGACTATATGCTATTGGAGAAGCAAACTTCTCCGACCATGGCTCTAACAGACTTGGAGCTTCTGCGTTAATGCAAGGCTTAGCAGATGGTTATTTTGTTCTACCATACACTATTGGAGATTATTTATCGGATGACATTAGAACAGGACCAATTTCTACAGAAACTCCTGAATTTAAAAAAGCGGAAGAAGATGTAAAAAACACTTTAAGTAAATTATTAGGAAATACAGGAATCCATACGGTTGATTATTATCATAAAAAGCTAGGTAAGATAATGTGGGATAAGTGTGGAATGGCTAGAACAGAGCCTGGTTTAAAAGAAGCTATTAAAGAAATAAAAGAGCTTAGAGAAGATTTTTGGAAAAATGTAAAAGTCCCAGGTGAATTAAATGAGCTTAACAAAGAATTGGAAAAAGCGGGAAGAGTTGCTGATTTTTTAGAGCTTGGTGAATTATTTGCAAAAGATGCCCTTACTAGAAATGAATCTTGCGGAGGCCATTTTAGAGAAGAATATGCGACTAAAGAGGGGGAAGCAAAAAGAGATGATAAAAATTTCAACTTTGTTTCAGCATGGGAATACAAAGGTGAGCCCTCCGATGCTAAGCTGCACAAGGAAAAGTTGGAATTTGATAATATTGAAGTAAAAGAAAGATCTTATAAATAACATAAAAGATGAATTTAACACTTGAAATCTGGAGACAAAAAAGTAATTCTGAAAAAGGAGCCTTAGAAACCTATCCAATAAGTGAAGTTTCTGAAGATATGTCTTTTTTAGAGATGTTAGATGTCTTAAACGAAGAATTGATTGAGAAAGGAATTGATCCTGTAGCATTTGACCATGACTGTAGAGAAGGAATTTGTGGAATGTGTTCTTTGTATATTAACGGAGAAGCGCATGGGCCAGATAGAAGAGTAACTACTTGCCAACTTCATATGAGGAAGTTTAAAGATGGGGATACTATATTTATTGAACCATTTAGAGCTAATGCTTTTCCTGTTGTAAAAGATTTAGTGGTAGATAGATCAGCATTTGATAGAATACAACAAGCAGGAGGTTTTGTTTCGGTAAATACTTCTGGAAATACTCAAGATGCCAATACTATACCTATTCCTAAAGATGATGCAGATACTGCTTTTGATGCTGCAACTTGTATTGGTTGTGGTGCATGTGTTGCATCTTGTAAAAACTCGTCTGCTATGCTTTTTGTATCGGCTAAAGTTTCTCAATTTTCTTTATTACCTCAAGGTAAAGTAGAAGCCAAAGAAAGAGTGATAAATATGGTTAATAAAATGGATGAAGAAGGTTTTGGTAATTGCACCAATACAGGTGCTTGTGAAGTAGAATGTCCAAAAGGTATTTCGTTAGATAACATTTCAAGAATGAATAGAGAGTTTATAACTGCTAACGTTAAAAAATAATTATTTACCTATTTGAGCTTCAATTATTTTATCTCGGATGACTCTATTGTATTCAAAATCCCATATTAATTTATTTTTGGTATAATCATAATAAGCTATTGAGACAGGTTCTTTTTTTAAAAAATCAAATTGATTTTCTTTTTTGTATTTAAACAAACTAATCTCAGCCTTAAGACGGTGAGCTATTTTCTTTTTAGGAATATTCTTGGCATCTATTTTGAAATATTTTGAAACATAACCTTCATGGGACAATTCAAATTTATAAATGCCTTTTGAAGTTATTTTTTTTTGGAACTTATGACTAGATATTTTAAAACTCTCAAATTCAGTATTATTTTTAGAGATTTTGACGGTACAATTTTTTAAATGATTTTTGCTATTTTCATAAGGTATTAGCTCTATTTTTAATTTTATAGAGACTTCATTTTGAGACTTCATTATAAAATTTAAAGTTGTTAAATATATAACTAGAAACAGTATTTTTAAATTCATTTTAAGAAGGTTTTCTCAATATATGTTGAAATAAAACCACAATACATTTTTAAGACTAAAAAATTTCACGAGCTATATTTTTAACGGCTTCACCTTTACCCATTGTATAAAAATGTAATATGGGCACCCCTGCATCCATTAATTCTTTCGATTGCTGAATGGCCCATTCTGTTCCTATTTTTAAAACATCCGCATTAGACTTAGATTTTTCCAATTCATTTGATAATTCTTCAGGAAAATTAGTATTAAAAAATTTAGGTATAAAGCTTAGGTGCCTAAGTGTTGTAAGAGGCTTAAGCCCAGGGATAATAGGAACGGTAATTCCAATCCTTCTGCATTTTTTTACAAATTCAAAATATTTTTGATTATCATAAAAAAGTTGTGTAACTATATATTCAGCTCCAGCGTCTACTTTTGCTTTTAAATGTTTTAAGTCACTATTTAAGTTCATTGCTTCAAAATGTTTTTCGGGATAACCTGCAGTTCCAATACAAAAGTTAGCTGGACTATTTCTAGTTTCTTCATATAAGTATTGACCATTATTCATATCATCTATTTGCTTAATTAAATCAATAGCATATTTACTACCACCTTTTGTAGCAACAAAAGAAGATTCATTTTTTAGTGGATCTCCTCTTAAAGCAAGAACATTGTCAATACCTAAAAACTTTAAATCAATCAAAGCGCTTTCAGTATCTTCTTTTGTAAACCCTCCACAAATAATATGAGGAATTGCATCGATTTTATATTTATTCATTAAAGCGGCACAAATCCCAACTGTACCAGGTCTTTTTTTAATAGATACTTTTTTAAGAAGTCCATCTCCCATTTTTTTGTACTCATAATCTTCTCTATGGTAAGTAACATTAATAAATGGAGGTTTAAATTCCATTAAGTGATCAATTCCATTATAAATGTCCTCAATGCCTTTACCTTTAAGAGGAGGGAGTATTTCGAATGAGAATATTGTTTTTTTGCTACTATTGATGTAATCTACTACTTTCATTTAAAGACAAAATAAGTTCTTAATATCAAGAAAACCAAACTACATACATTTCTATAAACAAGATTTGTTTAAACAAGTTTACAATACTAATGACTAATAAAGAATATTATATATGTCAACAACTTCATTTTTAGGGTTTATATAGTACATTTGCTTGAGATGAAAAATATTAGAAATTTCTGTATTATAGCCCATATTGATCATGGTAAAAGTACCTTAGCTGACAGACTATTGCAGACTACTGGAACAATTTCTGATCGAGAAATGAAAGACCAGGCCCTGGACGATATGGATATCGAAAGGGAGAGAGGAATAACTATAAAAAGCCATGCCATTCAAATGGATTATTCTTTTAATAAGCAGGACTATAAGCTAAATTTAATTGATACACCAGGACATGTAGATTTTTCATACGAAGTTTCTAGGTCAATAGCTGCTTGTGAAGGTGCTCTTCTTATTGTAGACGCATCTCAAGGTATTGAAGCTCAAACAATTTCTAATCTTTATCTTGCAATAGAAAATGATTTAGAAATTATCCCAATTTTGAATAAGATGGACTTGCCAGGGGCAATGCCTGATGAAGTTACAGATCAAATAATTGATTTAATTGGATGTTCCAAAAATGACATAATTCCAGCTAGTGGTAAAACAGGATTAGGTGTAGATAATATTTTAGAGGCAATAATTAATAAAATACCTTGCCCCAAGGGTAGCGAAACTGAACCATTAGAGGCGATGATTTTTGACTCTGTTTTTAATTCATTTAGAGGAATAATTGCTTATTTCAGAGTTTTTAATGGCGTAATAAAAAAAGGTCAGCAAATTAAATTTTTAAATACTGACAAAACTTATAATGCAGACGAGATAGGAGTTTTAAAAATGGAGTTGACTCCAAAAAATGAGTTACGATCTGGAGATGTTGGTTATATAATAAGTGGGGTAAAAAAGGCAAATGAAGTTAAAGTAGGGGATACTATTACTTCGCTTTTAGATCCTTGTGAAAATGCAATTCAGGGCTTCGAAGATGTTAAGCCAATGGTCTTTGCAGGAATGTATCCAGTGGAAACAGACGATTACGAAGAACTAAGGTATTCAATGGAAAAACTTCAGTTAAACGATGCCTCTTTAGTTTTTGAACCAGAATCGTCTGCTGCATTAGGATTTGGGTTTAGATGTGGCTTTTTAGGAATGCTTCACATGGAAATTATTCAAGAAAGGTTAGAAAGAGAGTTCAATATGGTTGTTATTACAACTGTTCCCAATGTTTCTTATAATGTATTTCTAAAAAAGGAGTTAAAGGAGATTATAGTTAATAATCCTTCTGAACTTCCAGAGCCTTCAAAATTAGAGTGGATAGAAGAACCTTATATAAAAGCACAAGTAATTACAAAAACAGATTATGTTGGTGCGGTTATGAATTTGTGTATTGAAAAAAGAGGAGAGTTAAATAACCAAGTATATCTAACTCAAGACAGAGTTGAACTAAGCTTTAAAATGCCTCTTTCGGAAATTGTATTTGACTTTTACGACAGGCTAAAATCTGTTAGTAGGGGCTATGCATCCTTTGATTATTCGCCCGTTGGACACAAAAAATCCGATCTTATAAAATTAGATATTCTTTTAAACGCCGAGCAGGTAGACGCTCTTTCTGCATTAGTACACAGATCTAACGCATTTACACTTGGAAAAAGAATTTGTTTGAAATTGAAAGAACTTATTCCTAGGCAACAATTTGAAATCCCAATTCAAGCAGCTATAGGAGCTAAAATAGTTTCAAGAGAAACCATAAAAGCTTTAAGAAAAGATGTAACCGCAAAATGTTATGGTGGTGATATTACTAGAAAAAGAAAGCTTTTGGAAAAACAAAAAGCTGGAAAAAAAAGAATGAGACAAGTTGGTAGAGTAGAAGTTCCACAAGAAGCATTTTTAGCTGTTTTAAAATTAGACTAGAAAAAAGCCCTCATTTGCATACTCCCATTGTGGACTGCTTTATTATTCTCTGATTTTCTTCCATTATAATTAATTGAGATCTGAATATTATTAGACATGTTTTTCTGAAAACCTATCCTCCACGTGGTATTTTGACCTACCTGAAGTCCTTCTAACATTTCAAATCCTATAGTGCTATTGCTTTCCCCTTTATAATTTATTTTAACAAAATGAATCTCTGCATTTAATAACCCTTTATCTCTTTTACTTTTTCTTAATTCAAATCCAAAATCTTGCAAATAAGCAGTCTCATTACCATATTCTACAGCATTTCTTTTTTCAGAATATCTACCATTAAATGCCAATCTAAATAATGTATTTGGTTGAAATGATATTCTATTATTTATTTCTCTATTGTCAAGATTAAAATTTCTATTTTCCATATATGTTGACGAGTTTTTCTTTAATTCCCTATTGACTTGAGAGTTCAACATAAACTTTCTATTTAAATTCCAACGCAGTTTTATTTGCTCTTTGTTGGTAGATTTAAAATCAGTACCGTTTATCAAAAGATTTTTATTAGCAAATAATTGATTAACTAATTCTAAGCTGTATTTAGAACTTGATCTATTAAAAAACAAACTATTTCTTAAACTATTTGACATTTGTTCAATGATTGGATTATCTGCATTTACTAAAGGATTAATCAGTGTTTCAAAATCTAAATAATTTGTCTTTTTATTTGTGTTAATAGCAGTTTGATTGTAAAATTTATTAATAAATTTTTCTAAATATGTTTTCCCATTAGCCAACTTTCTAAAGTCAATATTTAAATTTTGATTATACTGGAAATTATAAATTTTTATGTAGCTATTATTAGGAGTAAATGCTCTGATATAAGCTGCTTGATCACTGAAAGCAGCTACCTCAAATTCATTGAGTTCTTTTATGCTGTTTTCATTATAATCATTCCATGTGTAAATCCCTTGTCCAGCAGGAACTTCTATATAAATAAATTCTTTTTGTAGCTCTAAGCCTGATCCAACTTCCAGGAATGAGTTGGTTGTAAGTCCACCCTTTAGTAATTTGAGATTATAACTGAGCCTACTTGCCAGAGAGTTTTCAGGTAATATGTCAGTTAGAGTAGAATCTAAAATTTGAAGCATTCTATATGAAATCGAATAATTTAGGTTAAAATTTTTCTTTGATGAAATCCCTACTAGAAGTCCTGGACTAATAGCTTTTGTTGCTTTTTTGAGTAATAAATCACTTTTAAACCAGTCGTATCTTTCTTGATAGAAAAATTGCAATTTGGACTTAGAAGAGTCTAAATTCTCAATAAACACTTTCCAGTCATAAAAACGATAGCTATTATTAACTAATGTATCTGCGTTAAAAAATTTATTATTTTCATTAATATCTTTAAACCCTATTTTTAATTTCCCAATTGGAATAAACAAGTCAGTTTTATGTCTCAAAAAATCTGTACTATAAACACCATCTGAATTTAATAGACTTCCGTCAAATTTTACATTTAAATTTTTATTCCATTTAAATTTTAAATCATTTTTATATCCACTAAAGTCATTTTTAATTAAGAAAGAATTAAAACCATATTCAATCAACCCATTTTTTAAATACTCTAACTTAACTTTTGCTGAACTTAATAATTGATCGTTTTCAATAAATAATTCATTAATATTCCAATTTCTTTCAAATTCTACGTCCCTAAACCTTTCAATTCTTTTAAAATTTTTGGAAATACTTTCAATTCTATATTCTTGAATTAGATTCCACTTTTCTTTTAAATTATTTTTATTCTCATACTTTATGAGTCCAGCAAAACCTATATTATCATTGTTATCTATATTAGAAAAAGTATTTAAATCCATATTGGAGCTACTTAATTCATACTTTATAGAATTTTTCTTCCATAATGTTTCCCCACCAAAACTTACTATTTGTCTTTTTTTAGGGGTAACTAATCTTTTTATAGGGCTGTAATCACCATTTTTTACTAAGCCAACTAATGGAATTGTATCTGGAGCAACCCATTCAAAAACTTTCCCAAGTGCGTTATTTGTTTTTAGATTATAGTTTCCATTTCCTTGCCCAACATTACTAAATGTTAACTGATACAATGCTTTCTCTTCATTGATTGAATAAATATATATTTCGTAATTTAGGGAATCAATTTTTTGGTACATATTTGAACTTTCACTAAATCCAATACTGTCAATTCCAGATCCAATTGCTTGTTCGATATTGTCACCTATATTTTCTAGTACTAATCTATCTTCTAAATCAAAATCTTGTTGAAGAGATTGGTTCTTGCTATCCTGTTCTCCATATCCGTAAATATAGAATGTAGAATTATTTTTTTTAAATGTTGTAGATGACTGCAAAAGAGATCTTGCATAATTCTTATCACTGTACTGAAACTCTACTATTATTCTTTTATCTTTTGTAATTAAATTTTTTGCAGTAAAACTGATTTCTGAAGTGTTATAATCAATAATATAATCGTTGTTTTGTCCTCTTTTAAGTAGGGCTCCATCTATATAAACATTTTCTGTCCCACTTAAAATAATTATAAAATTTTCATTTTCATTTCCAAATAATCGATAGGGCCCTTGGTTACCTTCAATTCCTTGGATTACATTTCTTCCAAATTTCCCTTTACTAACTGAAACACTATTTTCTGTATTAATTTCTGTGTTTTGATTATTTTTAATTGAATTTTCTAATTTAATTCCTTGTCCTCTTTTATTATATTTTATAAAATAGCCTTCCTTGTTTTTAGTCCAAAAATCCCCAGCCGTTAACTTCCATTTATCGGCTAAAACTTGAATAAATACTTTGTCAAAATCTTGAAGTTGTTGCGTATTTCCCTGAGGTTGAATAGGTATGTTATCATCTGTAATAGACGCTAAAATTTTTAGTTTAGGAGAAATCATTCCTGACACTTGTAGATTAAGATTAGAGTTAAGAGAAAAGTCTTGATTATTTCCAATCATAATTCCCCTTGAAATACTTCCAGTTCTATTTAAACTGGTTCCTTTAAAAAAGTTTTCTGATTCGCTTGTGTTAGATAATCCAACAGACTGGAAATATTGCTTGTCTTTGAAAGATCTGTTTAAACTAATAGGATGTATGAAATGTTTTTTATTAAAATCTATTAGTAATGGATGATATTTAAAAATTACTGAATCATTACGGTTCCCAAAAAACATAACTTTTCCCCTTAAGGGCAATAATTTATATGCTAAAGAGTCAATTTTTTTGTTTGAAATTATTGCCTGAAATGTTATTGGATTTATAGAGAATGTATCAATTGTTATTGTGTCTTTATCAATATATCTTTTGGAAGTTAAGATTTCATAGTCAAAACTTTGGCTGTAATACATATTTAAGATTACACAAAAAATAATAGATAGTATTTTTTTATTGACCATTTTGAATTTAATGAAACTCAAATAAGCTTCAAATTTGAAACGTAAGATATGTAGATTTGTTTTTATCCAAATAAATAAAAAAGCATTTTTCTTATTTGTATATAGTTGATTTTTAAAAAAGCATTGTTTATAAGTATAAATTTATTACGATTTCTTTATGCAATTTGGAGCCATTTTTGATAAAAATAAAAGCATGATAAAATTTATTTTAAAGTCAATATTAATTTTTTTAATAATTTTTCAAAGTTGTGTTCCTGCTAGAAAATTTGAAGAAGTTTCGAAAAAACAAGAGGTTTGTTCTGTAGACCTTAAGTCTCTTAAAACTTTAAAAACAGAACTCCAAACTGAAAATACTGAATTAAATTCTGAAAACGACAGGCTAACTAAACTTTCATCAAGATTAATTAAAGATACTACCATGCTAGGGAAGTCTCTAAGAATGAAGGAGAGGCAATATGATAAAATAGGGGTTCTCAATCAAAGAATTCAAGAACAATTAGAACTTCTTCAAAAAGGGCAATCTTTTGAAAAACAAAAATTGATGGAGAAGTTAGAAAAAAGAAAATCTGACTTATTAAAGTCCGAAGATAAATTACGAGTTTTTGAAATTGAATTAAATAATAAGAAAATTCAACTTGAACAGTTGTCTTTAGAGTTACAGATAAGAGAGAAAAGAGTTAATGAACTAGAATTAATAATTGCTAATAAAGATGCAATTGTTAAAGCTTTAAAAGATAAAGTTGCAAAAGCTCTTCTTGGGTTTAGGGATAAAGGACTTTCTGTTGTTGAAAAAGACGGCAAAGTTTATATTAGTATGGACGCTAAATTACTTTTTGCTTCTGGAAGCACCAAAGTAGACTCTGAGGGAATTAAAGCTTTAAAGGAACTTGCTAAGGTTTTAGAAGATCAAAAAGATCTTGAAATTTTAGTTGAGGGGCATACAGATACTGATAAAATGAAATCAAAATCACATCCTGTAGATAATTGGGAATTAAGTGTTCTCAGAGCCACTTCAGTAGTAAAAATAATGTTAGCAAACAGCAAAATGGACCCAACTACCGTTAGTGCTTCTGGTAGAAGTCAATTTGCTCCAATTGATTTAGATAATAAGTCAAAAAACAGAAGAATTGAGGTTGTCCTAATCCCCAAATTAGATGAGTTATTTGAGATAATCAATAATTAATCAAAGTTTATAAAAATTCATTTCATCAACGTATTTAAAAACTTCTGGAGTAAGTAAATATCTTACATCTTTATTTTCAGAAATTGCTTTTCTTATGAAGCTAGAGGATATTTTCATAACTGGAGCATCACATTTTATGATTTTAGGATGATTAAAAGTGTTTCTTTCCGAATCATTATCAATTTCTTCTTGCGCTGTTAAAACTCTTGGGTAAACATACAAATGATGTGATTTCAAAATCTCCTCATGATTTTTCCATTTCTTAAAAGATCTTAGATTGTCCTCACCCATAATTAGATTGAATTCATAATCTAAATATTTTTCTTTTAAGTAGGTTAATGTATTAATTGTGTAGGAAGGAATAGGTAAATTAAATTCTTCATCACAAGCTTTTAATTTAGGATTCTGTTCAATTGCTATTCTCACCAAATTTAAACGATGATAATCTTCTAATAAAGACTCTTTTTTCTTTAATGGATTAAGAGGACTAACAACAAACCAAATTTCATCTAAATTAGTATATCCAACCATATAGTTTGAAATAATTAAATGCCCAACATGAATTGGGTTAAATGTCCCAAAATATAAGCCAATTTTTTTCATATTAAAATATAAACTTCTTTACAGTGTTAACGATGTTTTTAGATGCATCTTCTAATATGTCATTTAAAATAATCTTATCAAATTTGTCTAGATATTTCATTTCATAAACAGATTTTTCAATTCTTACAGTTATTGACTCCTTAGTCTCGGAATTTCTTTTTTTGAGCCTTTGAGAGAGCACATCTATTGATGGTGGTTTTATAAAAATTGATAATGCATCTTTTTTAAAATAATTTTTTAATGAAATACCACCAAGAACATCAACATCAAAAACAACATGTTTTTTTTGATTCCAAATTCTTGAAATTTCAGATTTTAAAGTTCCATAGAAATTATTTTTATAAACTTCCTCCCACTCTATGAAATCATTTTTTTTTATTTTTTTTTCAAATTCTTCAATCGACAAAAAATAATAATCTTCCCCTTCAATTTCGTTTGTTCTAGCTTTTCTACTGCAAGCGGAAACTGAGAAATTTAATGGTAATTTAGTTTCTAATAATTTATTAATAAGTGTAGTCTTTCCAGCTCCAGAAGGAGCAGAAACTATAATAACTTTACCTTTAAAAGCACTTGAATCTATCATAAAACATTTAAAACCTGTTCTTTAATTTTTTCCAATTCATCTTTCATACCTACCACAATTTTTTGAATAGATATATTATTAGCTTTTGAACCAAGTGTATTTATTTCTCTTCCCATTTCTTGTGAAATAAAACCCAGTTTTTTACCCGAGTTAAGTTCTTTTGTAGAGTCTATAAAATGATTGCAATGCTCTTTAAGTCTTACTTTTTCTTCTGTTAAATCAAGTTTTTCAGAATAAAAAATTAGTTCCTGTTCAAGTCTTTTCTCATCAACTTGACTTTTTAAATTAAGTTCATCAATAGCTTTTTTTAACTTGTCTCTTACTTTGGGAAGTCTTTCTTTTTCATATTGATTTATCTCTTTAAGACTTTCCAAAATAGAGTTCACGTATTTGACAAGTTCTTTGTTTAAAGCATTGCCTTCTTTTTTTCTAAAACTATTTAAATCCTTGCATGCTTCTTTAACTGCATTTAATATTTCACCATTTGAATCTTCTTCAACAGTATCTTTTTTATGTTGAATAACTTCTGGGAGTTTAAGCGCATAGCCAATTAAATCATTGTTAATTTTTAGTTTTAGCTCATTTGACACTTCACTAAGTTGATTGCAATAATTAATTAATTGGTCTTTATTTATGATGATTTTTTTAGAAGCTTCTTTCTTTTCATAATGAATCATAACTTCAATTTTTCCTCTTTTCAAATATTCTTTTACAAATGATCTTACAGATAAATCAAGATTTTTAAATGCAGAAGGAAGCTTTAATGAAAGGTCTAAAAATTTACTATTAAGTGACTTTACTTCAACATTAATTTGAAGCTCATCAATAGTAACTTCAGACTTTCCAAAACCAGTCATAGATTGAATCATAATAGTAATTTATATCAAAAGTAATCAATTGATTTTATTAGTATTTATACTTACTAAATAAACACCTCCAAATATTAATAAAGAACAAAAAACGCTTATTATCTCTAGTTGTTCTTTTCCACTAATTACAGCAATAAAACTTGCTAGAACTGGTTGAAGATATATGTAGGTACTAACCACTGTTGGACTAACGTACTTTATACCATAAATATTAAATAGATAGCAAAGAAACGTGGTAAATAAGATTACAAATCCTATTTTTAAAATAATATCATTACTCATTTCCCAGTTTATTTTGTTAAAATCATATATTCCAAAAGGAATTACACCTATTAGTCCAAAAGTAAATACCCATTTCACAACAGTTATTGGACTATATTTACTCATAAGAGGTTTAACTAAAATAAGATAAAGACCAAAACTTATGGCATTTAAAAAAATTAGAAAATCTCCAGTTAATCCACTGACTTCAGTAACAGAATTATTGTTAAAAATTATTATTACAGCTCCAGTTAATCCAATTAATATTCCTACAGCTCGATAGGGTTTTAATTTTTCTTTTAAAACTATAATAGATAAAATACTTACTATTATTGGACTTGTCACCATAATTATTGATGCGTGTATAGTTGAGGTAAGTTCTAACCCGCTGAAAAACATAAGCTGATTCGCTGTTACTCCAAAAAGACCGCAAAGAGCAAACTTTAAAATATCAGGCTTTAATATTTTTTCATAAAAAAACAAGGAGGTTATCCAAAAAAGAAAAGTTGCTCCAATTGCTCTAAATAAAATGAAAGTGAAGGGAGGAAGATAACCACCATTCATCACATCTTTTGCAAAGCCATAATTTACGGCGTAAATTAAATTGGCTCCTAGAATAGCTAAATGAGCAAATATTATTTTTTTTTTCAAAGTTTCTGAAACAAATTATTTTGAATATATTAAATAATTAGATTTGTAATCCATTAATAAAATGAAAATGAAATTTAATACTAAAGTAATTCATGCAGGAGTTCATCCAGATGTTGCTACAGGTGCTATAATGACTCCAATTTATCAAACTTCAACTTTTGTTCAAGAAGAAATTGGTGTTCACAAAGGGTTTGAATATTCAAGAACTGGAAATCCAACAAGGCAAGCTTTAGAAAATAATCTAGCTGCTATTGAAGAAGGGAAATTTGGAGCTTGTTTTGGAAGCGGTCTAGCAGCTATTGATGCTGTGATTAAAATGTTAAGTCCTGGAGATGAAGTTATTTCGACTAATGATCTTTACGGAGGATCTTACAGAATATTCACCACAATTTTTGAAAAGTATGGAATAAAATTTCATTTTGTGGACATGCTTAACATCAATAATATAGAAGAAAAAATCAATTCCAAAACAAAATTAATTTGGGTTGAAACTCCAACTAACCCAATGATGAATATTGTCGACATAAAAAAAGTATGTGAGTTGGCTAAAGAAAATAAAACAATGGTTGCAGTTGATAATACTTTTGCAACACCTTATTTACAGAATCCATTAAGCTTGGGTGCAGATATTGTAATGCATTCTGTAACTAAATATTTGGGCGGACATTCAGATGTTGTAATGGGGGCATTAGTTTCTAATGATTCTAAAATAGCAGAAGAAATTTATAGGATTCAAAATTCCAGTGGTGCAGTTTGTGGGCCAATGGATTCTTTTTTAGTCTTAAGAGGAATAAAAACTCTTCACCTTAGAATGCAAAGACATTGTGAAAATGGAGAAAAAATTGCTAATTTTTTAACTCAACATCCTAAGGTAGAAAATGTATATTGGCCAGGTCTTACTAGTCATCCAAACCATGATGTAGCAAAGTCTCAGATGAAAGGTTTTGGGGGTATGATCTCTTTTACTTTAGTTGGAGACAGTTTAGAAATGGCTAAAAAAATAGTCAGTAAAACAGAATTATTTACTTTAGCAGAATCTTTGGGTGGTGTTGAGTCATTAATTGGTCATCCTTCTACTATGACACATGCCTCTATTCCAAGAGAAGAAAGAATAAAATCCGGGGTGGTTGATTCACTTATTAGGTTAAGCGTTGGTATTGAGGATGTAACAGATTTAATAGATGATTTGACTAAAGCACTAAACTAGAATATTTTTTCAGCAGTTAAGGGTTTTAATTTATAGTATCGTCTAATAAAAAAAATAAAATTGAAAAAAAACATAATGAAGCTATCTACAACAGTTATTTTAATATTACTAAATCTATTTATTTTTTCTCAGTCTAAAATAGATCGATCCAATTGTAGAGATGGTGAAGACGTTGAATACTGCAAGACTCATAAAATGATGAATAAGCTAAAAAATAACCCATCTTTTTATAAGCAATTTTTAAAAGATCAACAGGAGTTAAAGAAAACCGAAGATCAAATATCTGGCCAGTCAAGATCGGGAGTGGTTTATACAATTCCTGTGGTGTTTCATGTTTTACATAACGGAGGCGTTGAAAATATTTCAAAAGATCAAATTCTTGATGCTGTAGCTATTTTAAATAGAGACTTTAGGTTGCAAAATACAGATGCAAATAATGTCCAATCTACTTTTTCTAGTATGCCCTCTGATATTGAAGTAGAATTTAAGTTGGCTACAAAAGCACCAAATGGCCAATGTTTTAGTGGAATCACCAGAACACAAAATGCTTTAACAAATGATGGTAGTAGCGGTCAAGCTCAAGTTGCTGCTGTTACAGCTGGAAATGATGTTTACAATTCATCTTGGCCAGGAAACAAATACTTAAATATTTTTGTTGTTAATGAAGCTGGAGGTGCTGCAGGTTATACTACTAATCCAAGTAATTGGAGCTCAACTTCAATGAGAAATGGAATATGGATTCTTCATGACTACGTTGGTTCAATTGGGACATCTGATAACTCTTCTAGCAGGTCTTTAACCCATGAAGTTGGACATTGGCTAAATTTAGAGCATTTATGGGGGCCAAATAATAATCCAGGAACTGCTACAAGTTGTTCTTCAGACGATGGTGTTGACGACACTCCTAGATGTATTGGTGTAACAGCTTGTATTTTAACTTCTAATTCTTGTTCTAATGATGCTCAAGATGGTTACTGGTCAAGTGATGTTGTGGATAATGTTGAGAATTACATGGAATATTCTTACTGTAGTAAAATGTTTACTAATGGTCAAAAAACAAGAATGAGATCTGCATTAGTTAGTAGTGTTGGAGGTCGAAATAATCTATGGAGAAATAATAATCTTATTTCTACTGGAACAAATTCAGATCCAACAGTTTGTGCTGTTGAAATAAGCGTTGCTAAAGATTTAGTTTGTGGGAATGATAATGTTCAATTTTTTGACGAATCTTATAATAATATAGTTTCATGGAACTGGTCTTTTCCTGGAGGATCCCCATCAAGTTCCAACACTAAAGATCCAATCACATCATATTCTTCATCTGGAAACTACGATGTCACCCTTCAGGTTACTGACGGTTCAGGTAATGTAATGTCCAAAACCTTTTCTAGTTTCATTACTGTTTTAGGAAGTAATGGTAATACTCCTCCAATTTTTGAAGGCTTCGAAAATATGTCTTCTCTTCCAAATAATAATTGGACTATTGATAATTTAAGTGGTCCAGGTTTTCAGGTTGTTTCTTCAGCTTATGCAAGCGGAAGTCGATCTGTTAAATTAGATAATTCAATAGGTACAAATGGCTCCGTCGATGAGCTGATTAGTAATACTATTGATCTTTCAAATAGTGATGCTGCAAGTATTTCATTTAAGTATGCTTTTGCTAAGAGAAATAGTTCAAATACAGATTATCTTCAAATATATGCTAGTAAAGACTGTGGAGATAGCTGGGCGCTGAGAAAAAATATTTACTCATCTGTTTTGGCAACTAGAGCGAATACCAATTCTAGTTTTACACCTACAGGTTCAGATTGGAAAGTTATTTCTATAAGCCCCAACACATTAAATAATTTTTTGGTAAGTAATTTTAGGTTTAAGTTTAAGTTTGTCAACGGTGGGGGAAACGATCTATTTATAGATGATATCAATTTATCAGGCTCGGTTTCTATTAACGATTTAGAAAGAACTAATAACTTAACAATTCAACCCAATCCTGTTATTGATAATTCCGTAATATCATTTTATTCTAACTCTAATCTTACCAATGTAACTTTGGACTTGTATGATGCTATGGGAAGATTGGTAATTTCTAAAAGAGTTGCGAATCTCAATAATGGAGACAATAAGATAGAGATTCCTTCTTCAGCTTTAGAGTCAGGTTGGTATTTAATTATGTTGAAATCGCAAGAAAAAATAATTTCTAATAATTTCTTAAAAAAATAATTCCATGAAGAATTACTTTTGGTCCATACTTTTAATTGCAAGTATTATCTCCTCTTGCAAGACAGACTTTGAGTTAAATGCACCTTATAAAACAATACCTGTTGTTTATGGATTGCTAGACCAATCTTTAGATACTCAATTTATTAAAATCAATAAATCATTTTTGGGAAACTCCAATAATGCAAATTTTGCTTCTATAAATGATTGCACCCAATTTGAGTCGTTAACAGCATTTATATATGGGTTTAATCAAAACAACGATACAGTTAGTGTTGGAACTCTTAAAGAAATGATGGTAGGAAACTTAGACCCTGGAATTTTTTACGAAGATTCTCAGAAAATATATTATTTAGAAACTCCTAGTGGTTATTTTAATGATGATTACACATATAAATTAAATGTTTCAGTTCCAGATACTGGAGCTGCTGAACAGTTTAATTTTAGTGCGGAGACCCAGTTAGTTGATTCGAGTGGATTAAAATTTGAATATTATTTTGGTATAATTTTTGGTAAAACTGGATTTAAGATTATTGATGATGTTGACTTAGGGACAACTGATGATTATCAAAACCCAAATATTATTTGGAAAACTACTAAGAACGGGAGATTTTATGATCTAATAGTTAGGTTTCATTTTGCAGAATACACTTCAAATATAGATTCAACAGAAAAGTTTATAGATTGGAACCTGGGAAGTCAAACTAGTGTAGATATTGATGGAGGAGAGGAAATGTTTAAAGTTGCTAATGGAAAAACTTTTTTTGAAACAATAAAAAGTCGATTATCTAACTATGAGTTCGAAAGCCAGGTTTTGAAAAGATCTTTTGGTCCACAATGTGTTGAAATTAGGATTACTGCTGGAAACGAAGATTTAAATACTTACATGCAAGTAAACGAACCTGTTACGGGTGTGGTTACTGAAAGACCGATTTTTACCAATGTAGAAAATGGTATAGGAATATTTGCTAGCAAGTATAACTTTTCACAAAAGTCGTTTTTGTCTAATGGAACAGTCCTTGAACTTTGTCTTGGTGATTTAACTAGTGAGTTTAAGTTTTGTCGTAACAGCGAAGATTCTAATAATTCTACTGATCAAGCAAGTGGAATTAAAAATAAGGGATATTTAGTTGGGTGTGATTAGAAGTTTTATAATTTCTTGATTTAAGCTTTATATTCAATTAGAATTTTTTTTGCTTTTTCATTGTCAACTTTAATTTGTTTTTTCAAATCTTCCAAGGATTTAAATTTAAATTCATTTCTAATTTTCTGAATTACTTTTGTTTTTAAAATAGTTCCGTATAAATCTTTTTCATAATTGAAAAGATGAATTTCAATAGTTCTTTCTTCTAATTTGTTTAGGGTGGGTTTAAACCCAATATTCATAATTCCATTTACAGTCTTTTCATTTGCTTGACAAACAACTGCATAAACACCATCTGCTGGAATTATTTTTTCAGCTTTATCTATTTCAATATTTGCAGTTGGAGTTCCTATAGTTTTTCCAATGCCATTGCCATGGACTACTTCACCTGAAAACTCATAATAGTGTCCGCAATATTCGTTTACTAAATGAATGTCTCCTTTCTCAATTGCTTTTCTTACTTTAGTAGAGCTAATTTTAATTTCTTCAATTTCGTGAGCTTTTATTTCTTCAAGCATAAATGGATATACTTCACTATTTTTTTTAAGTAATTCTATGTTTCCCTCCCTGTCTTTTCCAAAGTGGTGATCATAGCCAATTACCAATGTGTGAGTTTGAAGTGTATTAATTAAAAGTTCATTAATATATTGTTGAGCTGTGAACTTTGAAAAATTAATTGTAAAAGGATAAACTACTAAATGGTCTAAACCTAAATTTTCAAGAATATTTATTTTCTCTTTAAGTGAATGAATTAATTTTAAGTTTTGATCGTTAAATAAAACTTTTCTTGGGTGAGGGTCAAAGGTTAAGAGTACAGATTCTCCCTTGTTTTTTTCTGCTATTTTTTTAAGTCTTTGAATTATTTTTTGATGACCAAAATGAACACCATCAAACGTTCCTACTGTAACAATAGGGTTTTTTATATTCTTATATGATTCGATGTTATAGTGAACTTTCATCGTCAAATTTTGAGCGAATTTACATTTTAATAATTAATCAAAACCTAATGATTATTTGAAGTTTAAATAATATGTCAAATTTTATTAACATTGAAGTTTAAATAATATAAATTATGTTAGATTTGCAGCGTAATTAAAAAATATAAACAATGTCTCAAGTTAAGGGGAAAATATCTCAAATTATTGGTCCAGTAATTGATCTAAACTTCGAAAATGCTGATAAACTTCCTAATTTATTAGAAGCAATCGAAATCATTAAAGAAGATGGGTCTAAAGTTATTCTAGAATGTCAAAAGCATATTGGAGAAGATGTCGTAAGAACAGTTGCTATGGATTCTACCGATGGTCTTACTAGAGGAATGGAAGCAACCCCTTTAGGTAATCCAATTACTATGCCTACCGGAGATGAAGTTAAAGGAAGATTATTTAATGTTGTTGGTGACGCAATTGACGGAATTGACCCATGTGATACTAAAAGAAGATTACCAATTCACAGAGAGGCTCCAAAGTTTGAAGATCTTTCAACTGCTACCGAGGTTTTGTCTACAGGAATAAAAGTTATTGACCTTGTTGAGCCTTATGCTAAAGGTGGTAAAATTGGTTTGTTTGGTGGTGCTGGTGTTGGTAAAACTGTTTTAATACAAGAATTAATTAATAATATAGCAAAAGGTCATGATGGACTTTCTGTTTTTGCAGGAGTTGGAGAAAGATCAAGAGAAGGAAATGATTTATTAAGAGAAATGTTAGAATCTGGGATTGTAAATTATGGTGATGAGTTCATGAAAGAAATGGAAAAGGGGAATTGGCCATTAGATAAGATTGATAAAGAAGCACTTAAGAAATCACAAGCTGCTTTTGTATTCGGACAAATGAATGAACCCCCTGGAGCAAGAGCGAGAGTTGCATTGTCTGGACTTACGCTTGCTGAAGATTTTAGAGATGGTGATGGAGACGGCAAAGGAAAAGATATATTATTTTTCATTGACAATATATTTAGATTTACACAAGCAGGCTCAGAGGTTTCTGCACTACTAGGAAGAATGCCATCTGCTGTAGGTTATCAACCTACTCTTGCTACCGAGATGGGTGCAATGCAAGAGCGTATAACATCTACTAAAAAAGGTTCTATTACCTCAGTTCAAGCAGTATACGTCCCTGCAGATGATTTAACAGATCCAGCTCCTGCAACAACATTTGCTCACCTTGATGCGACTACAGTTTTATCTAGAAAATTAGCAGCATTAGGAATTTATCCAGCCGTTGATCCTTTGGATTCTACATCAAGAATCTTAACTCGTCAAATTTTAGGAGATGCTCATTATGACTGTGCACAAAGAGTTAAAATGTTGTTACAACGATATAATGAGTTGCAAGATATTATTGCAATTTTAGGAATGGATGAACTATCTGAAGAAGATAAACAAGCAGTACATAGAGCTAGAAGAGTACAAAGATTTCTTTCTCAACCTTTCCATGTAGCAGAACAGTTTACAGGAATGAAAGGTGTATTTGTCAATATCGAAGATACCATTAAAGGATTTACTATGATTATGGATGGCGAAGTGGATAAGTATCCTGAAGCAGCTTTTAATTTAAAAGGAACTATTGAAGAAGTAATTGAGGCGGGAGAAAAAATGTTGGCAGAAGTCAGTTAATAAACTTAATTATGGATGTTCAAATTATTACTCCTGACAAATCTCTTTATGATGGTAAAGCTGATTTAGTAACTGTTCCAGGAACCTCTGGTTCTATAGGTATTTTGAACAATCACGCCCCTTTGGTTTCGTCATTAAGCAAAGGCGAAGTGAAAATAGTTCTTGATAACAAGGAAGAATTTTTTAAAATTGATGGTGGAGTTGTTGAAGTCCTTAAAAATTCTGTCATAGTATTAGCATCCTAGTTTTAAGTTAGTTTAAAACTTTTTCGGTGATTTCCTGTTATCCCATATCTAGAAATAGCAAGCTTATGTTTTTTTGTAGGGTATCCCTTATTTTCATTCCATGAATAATTAGGATGTTTCTTAGAAAGCTCTATCATAATATCATCTCTAGTGGTTTTAGCAATAATAGAAGCAGCAGCAATATTTAAAAATTTACCATCTCCTTTAACTACGCATGTATGTTCTATTTCTGGATAAGGGTTAAACTTATTCCCATCAATTACTAGGTGGCTAGGAACTGTGTTTAGTTTAGAAATTGCAATATGCATAGCGAGTAAAGATGCTTGAAGAATGTTTATTTTTTCGATTTTTCTTTCGTCAACGATTCCTATGCCAATAGAAATTGCTTTTTTTTCAATATCTATTCTTAATTCATTTCTTAGTTTTTCAGATACTTTTTTAGAATCATTAAGACGTTTATTTGTATAACCCTTTGGTAGAATAACAGCTGCAGCAACTACTGGACCAGCTAAACATCCTCTCCCGGCTTCATCACAACCAGCTTCTGTAAAAGTGGTTAAGTAAGGCTTTAGTTTCAAAATAAAAGATTCATATTAACTTTAGATTCAATAAATTTAGATAACTCACCTATTTTAATTCTTTCTTGGCTCATTGAATCTCTTTCTCTAACAGTCACCGAATTGTCCTTAGATGTTTCATAGTCTACAGTTATACAAAATGGTGTCCCAAGAGCATCATTTCGTCTATATCTTTTTCCGATTGAATCTTTTTCATCATAAGAACAGTTAAAAATAGCTTTTAGGCTGTTGAAAATTACCTTAGCTTTTTCTGACAATCCATCTTTCTTAACTAATGGTAGAATTGCTGCTTTTGTAGGTGCTAAACTATATGGTAAAGAAAGTACTGTTCTAAAAGTCCCATCTTTTAATTCTTCTTCTTTTAAACTATGAGATAAAAGTGCCAGAAACATTCTGTCTAATCCAATTGAGGTTTCTATAACATAAGGAATGTAACTTTCATTTTTTTCTGGATCAAAATATCTTAATTTTTTCTTAGATAAATTTTCGTGTTGCTTTAGATCAAAATCAGTTCTTGAGTGTATTCCTTCCAGTTCCTTAAATCCAAATGGGTATTTAAATTCAATATCGCAAGCAGCATCGGCATAGTGTGCAAGTTTAATATGGTCATGAAACCTCAATGATTCCTCGGTAATTCCCAATGACTTGTGCCAGTTCATTCTATTTTCTTTCCAATGGTTGTACCATTTTTCTTGGGTTCCTGGGCTAATAAAAAATTGCATTTCCATTTGTTCAAATTCACGCATTCTAAAAATAAATTGGCGTGCGATTATTTCATTTCTAAATGCCTTCCCAATTTGCGCTATACCAAATGGGATTTTTTTTCGTCCAGTTTTTTGAACATTAAGATAGTTAACGAATATGCCTTGTGCTGTTTCTGGCCTCAAAAAAATACTTGCAGACTCACCTGATACAGAGCCTAGTTCTGTTTGAAACATTAGGTTAAATTGCTTGACAGATGTCCAGTTTTTTGTGCCGCTTACCGGGCATATTATTTCCAGTTCAACAATAAGCTCATATATGGAATTTAAGTCATCACTATTAAAAGCGTTTTCCATTTTCTTGGTGATGCTATCTATATTTTTTTGCCTCCTTAGAACATTTTGATTGGTTTGTATAAATGTTTTCTCATTAAATTCCTCACCGAATCGTTTTTTTGCCTTCTGAATTTCTTTATTTATTTTATTTTCAATTTTAAGAATATGGTCTTCGATTAAAACGTCAGCCCTGTATCTTTTTTTGGAATCTTTATTATCAATTAACGGGTCGTTAAATGCATCTATATGTCCAGATGCTTTCCAGGTATTTGGATGCATAAAAATAGCAGCGTCAATTCCTACTATGTTTTCATGCATTTGAACCATAGAACGCCACCAGTATTTTTTGATATTATTTTTTAGTTCTACTCCATTCTGGCCATAATCATAAGTTGCGCTTAACCCATCATAAATTTCACTGCTTGGAAAAATAAATCCAAATTCTTTTGAGTGACTTATTATTTTCTTAAAATGTTCTTCTGTCATTTTACTTATTAATTAAAAGCTTATAACAAAAATAGAATTTCCGACGAAAGGGTTATATTTAATTTTTAAAAATTATAAAGTTTTATAGTTAACATGATTGAAATAGAGGATAAAATTATTTCTGATGATTTATTTGAGAAAAAATTTGTTTGTGATTTACAAAAGTGCAAAGGAGTTTGTTGTGTAGAGGGGGACTCTGGTGCGCCACTTACTAAAAAAGAGATTTTAGAAATTGATAAAAACATTTCTAAAATTAAAACTGAAATGTCACCTACGGGTTTAAGTATTTTAGAGAAAAAAGATTTTTTTTATGTTGATTCTGATGGCGATCAGGTAACCTCATTAATTAATGATAAGGAATGTGTTTTTGTTGTTTATGACCAAAATAAAATTGCAAAGTGTTCAATTGAGTCTGCATTTAGAAAAAATAAGATAAATTTTAATAAACCAATTAGCTGTCACCTATACCCAATAAGAGTTAAAAAGTACAAAAATTTCCAAGCTATAAATGTAGACAGCTGGCATATTTGTCAACCTGCATGTAAATGTGGAACTGAACTAAATGTTCCAGTATTTAAGTTTTTAAAAAATGCTATTGTTAGATCATGGGGTTTAATTTTTTTTCAACAACTAGATTCGGTTTATGAGCAGTTTTTTAATCAAAAAAAAACAAAATAATATTTCATTTTTCATCCAGTTTTTAGTCCATTATTTTGATCAATTTGATTACTTGAAATAATGTTGTTATTAACACTGTATTTTTAATAAAGATTTTTGTTTTAAAGTCTGATATTAAACATCAAAATATAACTTTATATAATTGTAAAAATGTTCTTTTTGTGCCATTATTTATCAATCGTTTTGACTTTCAGCGAGTTAACAAGTTTTAAGTATGATTTGTTGAAAACTATTAAAAATGTTCGCCTTTTTTTTTTGCCAGGCATGAGATTATTTCTAATTTTTGTATTCCGCTAAATTAAATTTTAGTAAGGCACCCAAAACGTACTATTTTTAAATAATAATCTAAGGATTTTTTATTCGTTGGATGATTTTTTGGCTTTAAATTTTTGCATTTTGGATTAACATTTTAAATAAGAATATGGATAATACTATAAAAAAAACTGCTGACAATATTGACTTAAATAAAGAGCTAGATTCTAATATTACTTTAGAAGAGCCTATACTAAAGGAAAACCCAAATAGATTTGTGCTTTTTCCAATACAACATTCCGATATATGGGAAATGTACAAAAAACAAGAAGCAAGTATTTGGACAGCTGAAGAACTAGATTTGTCACCTGATTTAGTTGATTGGGAATCCAAATTAAATGATGACGAGAGATTTTTCATTAAACATGTTCTAGCTTTTTTTGCTGCATCTGACGGCATTGTTAATGAAAATTTGGCGGAGAATTTTTTAAGTGAAGTTCAATATACAGAAGCCAAATTCTTTTATGGTTTCCAAATAATGATGGAAAATATTCATTCAGAAACATACTCTTTATTAATAGACACCTACATAAAAGACACTAAAGAAAAAAATTATCTTTTTAATGCCATAGAAACATTTGAACCAGTTAAGAAAAAAGCAGAATGGGCTATGAGATGGATTGATAATGGATCTTATGCAGAACGTCTTGTTTCTTTTGCTGCTGTAGAAGGTATTTTCTTCTCTGGATCTTTTTGCTCTATTTTCTGGCTTAAGAAAAGAGGCCTTATGCCGGGTTTAACTTTTTCAAATGAATTAATATCAAGAGACGAAGGGTTGCATTGTGATTTTGCATGTATGCTCTACAACAATCATTTAGTAAACAAATTACCAAAAGAACAAGTTCAGAAAATTATTGCAGACGCAGTAGAAATTGAAAAAGAATTTGTAACTGAATCATTGCCTGTAAGATTAATTGGTATGAATTCAGATTTGATGTCTCAGTATATTGAGTTTGTTGCCGATCGGCTACTTACTGAGTTAGGTAATGATAAAATTTACAATACTTCAAATCCCTTTGATTTTATGGATATGATCAATCTTCAAGGAAAAACAAATTTCTTTGAAAAAAGAGTTGGTGAATATCAAAAAGCTGGAGTGTTAAATAATGAAAATAACACCACTTTTAGTTTAGACTCAGATTTTTAATAACCCATTTAAGTAAAATATATGTACGTAGTAAAAAGAGACGGAAGAAGAGAAGCAGTTAAGTTTGACAAAATCACAGCTAGGATAAAAAAGTTATGCTATGGACTTAATCCGTTAGTTGCTCCTGAAAAAGTGGCCATGAAAGTTATTGAAGGCCTATTTGATGGTGTTACAACAAGTGAATTAGATAATCTAGCAGCGGAAGTAGCTGCCACAAATACAATAACACATCCAGATTATGCATTGCTAGCTTCTCGAATTGCCGTTTCTAATCTGCATAAAAACACAAAAAAATCGTTTTCAGAAACAATAAAAGATTTATATAATTATATAGATCCAAAGACAGCTAAAAAGGCACCATTAATTTCGGATGAAGTATACAACATTATTGCTAAAAATGCTGATGTCTTAGACTCAACTATTATATATGATAGAGATTTTAGATATGATTTTTTTGGGTTTAAAACCTTAGAAAGATCCTATTTGTTAAAGTTAAAAGGTCAAGTTGCAGAACGCCCTCAGCAAATGTTAATGAGAGTTGCTGTTGGAATTCATAAAGAAGATTTAGACTCCGCAATAGAAACTTATAATTATATGAGCGAAGGGTGGTTTACACATGCTACTCCTACATTATTTAATTCAGGAACACCAAAGCCTCAAATGTCTTCATGTTTTCTTTTAACTACAAAAGAAGATAGTATTCCAGGTATATATGATACTCTAAAGCAATGTGCGCAAATTTCCCAGTCAGCGGGAGGGATAGGTTTATCAATTCACGACATAAGAGCGATGGGTTCTTATATTAAAGGTACTAATGGTACGTCAAACGGTATTGTGCCAATGCTAAGAGTTTTTAATGATACTGCAAGATATGTCGATCAAGGTGGTGGAAAAAGAAAAGGATCTTTTGCTATATATATAGAACCTTGGCATGCCGATGTTTTTGATTTCCTAGATTTAAGAAAAAATCATGGCAAAGAAGAGCAGCGGGCTAGAGATTTATTTTATGCTTTATGGACTCCAGATTTGTTCATGAAAAGAGTAGAGGAGAATGGAGATTGGACTTTAATGTGTCCACATGAATGTCCAGGTCTATCGGATACTTATGGTAAAAACTTTGAAAAGCTTTATACAAAATACGAATCAGAAGGTAAGGGAAGAAAAACAATTAAAGCACAAGAATTATGGTTTAAAATACTAGAAAGTCAAATTGAGACAGGTACACCATACATGCTTTACAAAGACTCTGCAAATGAGAAATCAAATCAGAAAAATTTAGGAACTATAAAGTCCTCTAACTTGTGTACTGAAATTATTGAGTACACCTCACCGGACGAAGTGGCTGTTTGTAACCTTGCTTCAATTGCCCTCCCAAAATTTGTTATTGATGGTAAATTTGATCATGAAAAGCTTTTTAAGGTTACTTACAGAGTTACAAAGAACCTAGATAAAGTAATTGATGCTAATTACTATCCAGTACCGGAAGCAAGAAATTCCAACATGAGACACCGTCCTATTGGAATTGGTGTTCAGGGTTTAGCAGATGCTTTTATTTTAATGCGTCAAGCATTTGAGTCTAAAGAAGCAAAACAACTTAATAAGGATATTTTTGAAACTATATATTATGCTGCTTTAACAGCCTCTAAGGATTTAGCTATTGAAAAAGGAACATATGAATCTTATAAGGGTTCTCCAGTATCAAAAGGCATATTGCAATTTGATATGTGGAATGTAAAACCTTCAGATAGATGGGAGTGGGATTTGCTTCGTGAAGAAATTCAAAAGAATGGTGTAAGAAATTCGTTATTAGTTGCTCCAATGCCAACTGCATCTACCGCACAAATACTTGGCAATAACGAATGTTTTGAGCCTTATACTTCTAATATATACACAAGAAGAGTATTATCTGGAGAATTTATTATTGTAAACAAGCATTTACTAAGAGACTTAGTCAAACTTGGAATATGGGATGATAGACTTAAGAATAAGTTAATGTCATCCAATGGTTCTATCCAAAATATTGATGAGATTCCTGAAAATATTAAAAACCTATATAAAACTGCGTGGGAAATATCTCAAAAAGTTTTATTAGATATGGCAGCTGATAGAGGTGCATTTATTGACCAGTCACAGTCACTTAATATATTCATGGAAAATGCGAATTTCGCAAAATTAACCTCAATGCATTTTTATGGATGGAAAGCCGGTCTTAAGACAGGAATGTATTACTTAAGAACAAAATCAGCCACCGATGCTATCAAATTTACTTTAGATAAAGAGGCAATGTCTGAACCTACTGCTAAAGTTGAAGAAGTAGTTGAAGTTGTAAAGAAGTAATTATACCATTTAATAATTAGATTGTGAATATTCAATTATATATTTTACGTCTATATTTTAAACTTGTCTCCTTATTTGCCCCTAAGTTTGCTGGTGCAAAAGCATTTAAACTATTTCAAAAAGTTCGAATTAAAAAGATTCGAAAAAGAGAAGAAGACTTTTATAACAAGGCAAATCACTTTATAGTAGTCTTAAATAAAGAAGATATAAACTGTTATGAGTTGGGGGCAAGTAATTCAGACATCGTTTTTTTATTACATGGTTGGGAGTCTAATGCTGGAAGTCTCTCCAAATTTGCTTTCCAGCTAGCCGAAAATAATTATAGAGTTATTAGTTTTGATTTACCCGGACATGCTAAGTATAATTCAAACTATACCAACCTTGCCGAATGCAAAAATGCATTTACGAATGTTATAGAATTTATAAAACCTAAAAAACCATTTAGTGTTTTATCTCATTCTTTTGGTTCTGCAGTTTCTGCTTACACCTTGTCAAATTTGAACTACAAAATAAATAAACTTGTTTTTTTAACTTCTCCAAATTCAATGTTAGAAATTTTTACTGATTTCAAGAAATTAATTGGGTTACCCAGCACCGCTTTTTCTTATCTACTTGAAAAGGCGGATTTACTAGCAAATGAAAAGATTAAAAACTTTAGTATTGATGAAAAATTAAAGCATTTTACTTTTTCAAAATTGCTTTTAATTCATGATGAGTACGATAAGATTATTCCTTTTAAGAATTCTAAGGAGATACAAAGCCTGCATGAAGCAGATTCAGTACTTATAAAACACAAAAAAATAGGGCACTATAAAATGCTTTGGAATCAAATCGTAATTGACGAAACATTACATTTTTTAAAAAAATAAAAGGCACCTATACAGGTGCCTTAATATTATTAAAATACTTTAGAAACTATTATTTTAATCCTTTAATTACTGAAGTTCCAGCTCCAAAAACATTGTCCTGTCCGTATGGTGATCCTTTACCGTCTGCATAACCTTTCCATTTTACAAGCTCAATATAGTTAGGTGATCTTGTAAGTTGCTGCTGTACTAATCTTATTTCTTCTGCTCTACCTTGAGCTCTTAAAATAGCAGCAGTCTTTTCACCTTCAGCTTTCATAATTTCAGCATTTGCTAAATATTGTTGCTCTTCTTCTAATTCTTTAGCTTTTTGGTTTCTTTGTTTTTGAGTTTCTTTTTCGGTAATAGCAACTTTCACATTTTCTGGTAAATTTACATCTGCTATTTCACAAAAATTATAAGAAATAAAGTTTACAGGAAATTCTGATTGAAAAATAGTATCCATTTCTGTTTCTAAAGCCTCTCTTTTTGTAGAGTAAATTTCTTCATAAGTATATCTGCCAATAACATCTTTAATAACACCTCTTACCTTTGCATCAATAAAAGAACTCTCAAATGCTTTACCATGCTTTAAATGTAATTTTGCAGTATTGTTCATCATAGGGTTGTAATTAATAGTTACATCAATACCAATTTCCATTCCGTTCTTTTCCATAACCTTAGAACTATAGTTTCTACTCTGCTGTAGAATATTATATGTTATCATTTCATTCCAAGGAGCAATAAAAACAGTTCCTTCAGTATAAGATGCATTTTGTTCAATTCCACCGGTATAGGGTCTGTAAATAAACCCCTCTTCACCAGGATTTACATCTGTCCAAGACATAAAAAATAAAGAGACTAAGATTAATCCAATGCCTCCGAATAAAGTTGCTTTTAAAATATTTTTTGGTTCTATTTCTATTTCGCTCATGATTTTGGTTTGTTAATGATTGTTTTATATGTGTTATATATTGCTAACACATTCAAAAATAATGCCAAGATTTTTAAAATAGGATGTGTTTTTATTACATACATAATCGTAACCACGAATAGTAGTGCAGCTAAAGTGACATTTAAAATTATACTAAAAATATATTTGTTTTTATTCATTATATCATTTTTTTTGGATCGACCCAAATATCATACTCCTCTGAAGTGACATACCCTAAGTTGATTGCTTCCTCTTTCAAGGTTGTCCCATTTTTGTGGGCAGTATTAGCTATTTCTGCTGCTTTATAGTATCCTATTTTATTATTTAATGCTGTAACTAACATTAATGAATTATTTAATAATTTTTCAATATTAGCATAGTTTGGTTCAATTCCTTTTGCGCAATGGTCATTAAATGACAAACTGGCATCTGCTAATATCGTAGCGCTTTCAATTAAATTTTTTGCCATCATTGGTTTAAAAACATTCAATTCATAATGACCTTGAGTGCCTCCAATAGTAACTGCAACATCATTTCCCATCACTTGAGCACAAACCATTGTCAATGCTTCACATTGAGTAGGATTAACCTTTCCTGGCATAATAGATGATCCAGGTTCATTGGCAGGAATGATTAGTTCACCAATTCCAGATCTTGGTCCAGAAGCTAACATCCTAATATCGTTAGCAATTTTATTTAATGAAACTGCTAGCTGCTTTAAAGCACCATGAGTTTCTACAACAGCATCGTGAGCGGCTAGTGCTTCAAATTTATTTTCTGAAGTTATAAAAGGTAAGTTAGTTAATTTGGCAATATGATCTGCGACTTTAATTGAATATCCCTTAGGTGTATTTAACCCAGTTCCCACCGCAGTTCCTCCTAAAGCTAATTCGCTCAAATGACTCAATGTATTTCTAAGTGCTTTTAAACCGTGTTCTAGTTGAGATGCATATCCGGAAAATACTTGACCTAATGTCAATGGAGTTGCATCCATGAGATGAGTTCTGCCTATTTTAACCACATCCTTGAATTTAACAGATTTTTCTTTTATAGTTTTTTGAAGTTCAGAAATTTTCGGGATTGTTTTTTCTACAATTACTTTATATGACGCTATGTGCATTGCAGTAGGAAAGGTATCATTTGATGACTGAGATTTATTTACATCATCATTGGCTTTTAAAGATGTATTACCTTTTTCTAGTGACCCACCATTTATAACATGAGCTCTATTTGCAATTACTTCATTGACATTCATATTACTTTGAGTTCCTGAACCTGTTTGCCACACTACTAACGGAAATTCATTATTTAATTTATTGTCTAATATTTCCTCACAGACTTTTGATATTAAATCTTTTTTCTTTTCATCTAATACCCCAAGTTCAAAATTAGTAATAGCTGCAGCTTTTTTTAAGATTGCAAAAGCATGAATAATTTCTATGGGCATAGATCCAGGAGCACCAATTTTAAAATTATTTCTTGACCTTTCCGTTTGAGCACCCCAGTATTTGCTAGAATCAACTTTTATTTCTCCAATGGTATCTTTTTCAATTCTAAAGCTCATTTTTAATTTTTATTACTAATTTAGACTAACTATTTAATACAAATTTAAAAACATATGGCTATAGGTACAGCAATCTTTCTATTTTTCTTTGGTATGGCTTTTTGGGTGCTATTGTTTTTAAGTGGTTTTATTGGTCTTTGGGTTCAATGGGGAATAATAGAAATTACCAAAGCGCAACTATCCAAAAGAGGGATAATTAAAGATGTTTAATTAATAAGTTTTAAAAAGTTTTCTTTTGGCCTTCCAATTTCTGCTGAATTATCATTTTCTAAAATAGGTCTTTCAATAAGCTTAGGTTCTTTTATCATCCAATCTATTAATTCTTCATCAGTAAAAGTTTTCCCTTTTATATTTTCCTTGTAAAAAGATTCATTTTTTCTAGTTAGGTCTAACGCAGTCATCTTTAATTTTTCAATTAGAACTAATAAATCAGCTTTATTGATTTTATCTGTCATGTAATTTATAACCTCAGGATGAATATCCTTTTCGTTTAGAAATGCTAAACCTTCTCTACTTTTTCTGCATCTGTTATTGTGGTAATATTTCATTTATTTTGATTTTCCGTAACTCATTAAAAAAGAATTTAAAAAAGGCTGTAGCTCTCCGTCTAGCACTTTAAAAGGATCGTTGCTTTGAAAATTTGTTCTATGATCCTTCACTCTTTTGTCATCTAATACATAGCTTCTAATTTGTGAGCCCCATTCAATTTTCATTTTTCCAGCTTCAATTTCATCTTGTTTTTCTCTTCTTTCTCTTAATTCTAATTCATAAAGTTGAGACCTAAGTAATTGCATTGCTTTTTCTCTGTTATTGTGTTGAGATCTGGTTTCAGTGTTTTCAATCACTATCCCAGTTGGTGCATGTTTTAACCTTACTCCGGTTTCAACTTTATTTACATTTTGACCTCCGGCTCCTCCACTTCTAAAAGTATCCCAGCTAATATCCGCAGGACTGATTTCTATTTCAATTGTGTCATCAACACTTGGATAAACATATACTGAGGAGAAAGATGTCATTCTTTTACCTTGAGCATTAAATGGACTTATCCTTACCAGCCTATGAACACCATTTTCACCTTTAAGATATCCAAAAGCTGAATCTCCTGATATTTCAAGAGTAACAGTTTTGATTCCAGCAACATCACCATCTTGAGAATGAATTTCTTTGACTTTATATCCATTTTTTTCGCACCACATTAAGTACATCCTCATTAACATAGCACTCCAGTCACAACTTTCTGTGCCACCTGCACCAGCTGTTATTTGAAGAATAGCGTCCAAATGATCTTCTTCAGATGAAAGCATGTTTTTAAGTTCTAAATCATCAAGTTTTTTAGTTAATTCTTCGTATTGTTTTAATACTTCTTCTTCTGTTGCTTCACCTTCTTTATAGAATTCAAGTAGTACTTGGGTGTCTTCTAGATTTGTTTTTAAATTATCATAAGATTTAACCCATGATTTTTTATTTTTAATTGATTTTAGAACTATCTCAGCTTTTTTTGGGGTATTCCAAAATTCGGGATCTTGAGTAATTAACTCTTCTTCTGTAATTAACTCTCTTTTCTGGTCAATGTCAAAGATACCCCCTTAACGCATGCAGACGATCTTTAATTATTTTTAATTGCTCAATTGAAATCATTATTTAGAATATTCACAATGTTAATAGAAAAATTTATCTTAATCTTAATTTGTCCCCATTATTTAAACCTTTTTTCAAAATTAAATCATTTCTTTTTTTCAAGCTTTTAAGTTTTACACCATAGAATTGAGAAATAGAGATTAAACTTTCATTTTTATTATATGTATGAACCTTCACTTTCCCTTTTTTTCTTTTAGGTTGAATAAATACTATTGTTCCCTTTGCTAAAATATTAGTTTCTTTAGAGTCGTTATACTTTTGTAGTTGCCACAATTTTATTTTTAAATTTTTAGCGATTGTCATATAAGTATCTTGGTTTTCTGATTTAACATATTTGATTCTATTTGGATGCATGTAAATATTTCTTATTTCAGAAATAAATTCAATTTCTACATCTTTATCATCATAAATATTTAATTTATTATCTTCTATAATTTTTATTAATAGTTCAGGATATTTCTTATTTGTAGCATAACCAGCTTTTTTTAATCCCCTAGCCCAAGATTTATAATCTGTTATTTTAAAATCAAAAAGAAAAGCATAACGACTATACTTATTAAGAAATATAGAGTGATCTTTGAAAGATTCTAATGGACTCTTATATTTTCTAAAACATTCATTTTTTTTATCATCGTCTTCAAATATTTTTTTTCCTTCCCATCCATGACATTTTATTCCGAAGTGATTATTTGCTTTTACCGCTAGCTTAGAATTGCCATTATTACTTTCTAAAATTCCTTGAGCTAATGTTATACTTGCCGGTATTTTATATTGACGCATTTGTTTTATTGCTAATGCAGAATATTTTGTTATGTATTGTTTTCTTGTTAGATTTTGGCTAGATATTTTATTTAATGAAATAAGCATTATAAAACTTAAAACAAGGTTAAATTTTTTTTTATAATTCATTTTTAGAAGATCTTTTATCAAATAGAAAAATATTATTAAAGTCTTTTTCAACTGAAGTGCCAATAACTGCAATGTCAGCACCTGCATTCCATACATTTTCCAAATCTTCTTGACTATTAATCCCCCCGCCTACAATTAATGGAATACTAATAACTTGTTTAACAGACTTGATCATTTCATTTTGAACAGTAAATTTAGCACCTGATCCTTTATCTAAATAAATGAATTGTAATCCTAATTGTTCTCCAGCTAGAGCTGTAGCAGCAGCAATGTCGAATTTATCTTTAGGAATGGGTAATGACTCACTTATGTAAATGGCAGAGGTCAAATTATCACCTTCAACTAGCATATAACCACAAGGGAGAATTTCAAGATTAGTTGCTTTTATTTTAAACGCTGATTTTACATGTTGCCCAATCAATAGATCAGAATTTCTGCCACTTATTAGTGAAAGCAAAAACAAGCCGTCAGCATACTTGGTAATCTGTTGATTGTCACCTGGGAAAATTATAACAGGCTTAGTAGAAACATTTGTAATTAACTTAGCATATTCACTAAATTTTTCATGATTGATTAGACTGCCACCTAATAAAATAAAATCACAACTGCACTTATTAGTTAAGGAAACTAAATTATCAACGTCGTCAAAATGAAGCTTGTCAGGGTCTATTAAAACACACCAAATTTTTTCTTTTTTTGATATTTTATTTTTGATGTATTTTTTAATCATGGTTTACAATATAATCCAAGTTGAAAGCTAAAAAATAATTATTATATTCTATCAATTTTATATTACTAGAAAATGAAAATTCAGGGTGTTTGCAATATCCTGAAAATCCAATATAATTCTTTTTAATTATTAAATGATCGTTAAATAAAACAGTGTTATCCTTTTTTATTTTATATAGAACTTCCTTCATACACCAATTCTGTATAAGGTTTTCTAAATGATTTCCATTTGTAAAGTCATCTTTATTTAGAAATTTATGTTTTATTCTTGACACATCTCTATCTCGAGACTCAATATCAATACCACATGGATAATCGGCGATTATTATTGCTATAATTTGATTTGTGTGAGTTATGGAAATGTCTTTGTTTAAATTTTCAATCTGGGGTATCCTATTTTTAGAGACTAAATCGCCTTCTTTACATAGTTCGTTAAATAGCATTTTAGTTCCATAAATTTGCCATTTTCTTTTTTCATTTTTAAATTCATTAAATTCTTTGTGATAGTTCGGATGAATTATACCACAATGATTGGAATCATATTCTGAATTAGATAATTCCCATATTCCTATTTTGTAACTAGGATTTGATAATATTTTAATTAGTGGCAAAACTTAATTTTAAAAGTACTTTTTTTAAATCAAATTATAATCCAGTATTAAAATAAATGTCTTTTTTAAGTTGAATTAAATTGACCTATTTATATTTGTTGTAAATTTTAAAAAAATGACTGTTAAATATGAAAACATATTTTTCTATTTCTAGTAAAAATTAATGAAAGAATTACACATATATAATTCTCTTTCGTCTAAAAAAGAGAAATTTAAACCCCTTGAAGAGGGTCGTGTTGGAATGTATGTTTGTGGTCCAACTGTATACAGTAATGTTCATGTTGGAAATGTTAGAACATTTATGTCTTTTGACATGATATTTAGATACTTACTGCATTTGGGATATAAAGTAAGATATGTAAGAAATATTACTGATGCAGGACATTTAGAAAATGACGCTGATGAGGGCGAAGACAGAATTGCTAAAAAAGCCCATTTAGAAAAAATCGAACCTATGGAAGTTGTCCAAAAATATACTATTGACTTTCACAATACTCTTAATAAGTTTAATTTTTTACCACCAAGTATTGAGCCCACTGCTACAGGTCATATCATAGAGCAAATTGAAATCATAAAAAAAATAATAGATAAGGGTTTTGCCTACGAAATTAAAGGCTCGGTTTATTTTGACGTAATCAAATACAATAAGGAGAATCATTATGGCAAATTAAGTGGAAGAAAGATCGAAGACCTTATTCATAATACTAGATCCCTAGAGGGACAATCTAATAAAAAAAACCCTCAAGATTTTGCACTTTGGAAAAAAGCAGATACTCAGCACATAATGAGATGGCCTTCACCTTGGGGCAGTGGTTTTCCAGGATGGCACTTAGAGTGTACGGCAATGAGCACTAAATATTTAGGTGAAAGTTTTGATATTCACGGAGGTGGAATGGATTTAAAATTCCCACATCATGAATGTGAAGTTGCTCAAGCAGAGATTTGTAATGGAAAAAGTCCCGTTCAAACTTGGATGCATGCCAACATGTTAACTCTAAATGGTCAAAAAATGGCAAAATCAACTGGGAATTATATTTTGCCAGAGGATTTCTTTACGGGTAAAAGTGAACATTTAAGTAAAAGTTTTTCTGCAAGCTGTGTAAGATTTTTCGTTCTTCAGGCTCACTATAGAAGTGTTTTAGATTTTTCAAATGAAGCATTATTGGCTTCAGAAAAAGGATATAACAAATTAATGGAAAGTGTAAATACTTTAGAAAACATTACTTTTTCCAATAAAACTTCAGGATTTAGTATTGAATTATGGAAAAAAAATTGCTACCAAGCAATGAATGATGATTTTAATTCTCCAATTCTTATTGCTGAGTTATTTAGTGCTGTAAAGTTTATTAACCTGGTTAAAGAAAATAAAGCTTCAATAAGTGAAAAAGATTTACTTACACTAAAGTCATGTTTTAATGCTTTTATTTTTGAAATCCTTGGATTACAAACTTTAAATGAAGCTGAAAATAATCATAAAGAGAAATTAGAAGAGTCTATAAAACTCTTAATAAAAATCAGAGAAGAAGCTAGAGAAAATAAAGATTTTAAACTTTCAGATAAAATTAGAAACGAACTTGAGCAAATGGGAATTCAATTAAAAGATTTAAAAGAGGGAACAAATTTTATAATTGATTCGAAATGAGAAGTTGTTCATTTACTAGAATTATTGTAATTAGTTATCTAACTTTTTCTTTTAGTTTTGTTTTTTCCCAAAATGATTACTTAGACTCTTTATTTGTTAAAAAAGGAGAAATATATTTTTCTTTAAATACTCCAAAAAATAAGACTGGGATTAGCAAGATTATTTCAATAGATCATAAAACAAACTCTAAAAAAACATTTGCTTATGCAAATAAAAGTCAATTCATCAATTTTTTAGATCTGGAGATAGAATTTGAAATTATTAATGATGATATTGATTCTTTAATTTTAAATGGATCTAGAGCTAACTGGAATTTTTATCCAAATTACCAAGAGTATGAAAATATAATGCAAGGTTTTGCAGATTCATTCCCTAGTATTTGCAAATTACATAATTTAGGAACTCTTAACTCAGGACATAAAATTTTAGCCCTTCAAATTTCTGATAATGTTGGAGTTCCAGAGAATGAACCCTCTTTTTTATACACTTCGTCAATGCATGGAAACGAACTTACGGGATATGTCTTAATGTTAAGACTAGCAGATGAGCTTTTGAACGGTTATTCAAATGGAAATTACTCAGGTATTTTAAATAATATCGATCTATGGATAAACCCTTTAGCAAATCCAGATGGAGCATTTGCAGGTGGAGACCAATCTGTTATTGGAGCAACCAGAGGGAATGCTAATTGGATTGATTTAAACAGGAATTATCCAGACCCATTAGATGGATTACATCCTGATGGAAATCCTTGGCAAGAAGAAACTATTATTTTCATGAATATTGCAGATTCAATAAATTTCAATATGTCATGTAATTTTCATACTGGTGCAGAAGTTTTTAACTATCCCTGGGATACATGGTCTAATTTAACCGCAGATGATTCTTGGTGGGTAGATTTAGGTTCGGATTATGCTGATACAGTACACAATTATAGTTCACAAAGTTATTTTAAAGATTTAAATAATGGGCTTACCAATGGATGGGACTGGTATGAGGTTGATGGAGGAAGGCAGGACTACATGAATTACTTTAAATTATGTAGAGAATCAACAATTGAACTTTCATCGGATAAAATACCCAATGCTTCAGCTCTTTCATTGTTTTGGGATTTTAATAAAGCATCATTATTAAATTATATGAACCAATCTTTATATGGCTTAAGAGGCTTAGTCTCAGATAGTATTTCGGGCCAACCTTTGAAAGCAAGAGTAGAAATTTTAGGCCATGATTTTGATAGCTCTCATGTGTATTCTAAACTTCCAGTAGGAAATTATCATAGATATTTAAGTCCTAGGAATTATTTTGTTAGTTTTAGTTGCCCTGGTTATCTAACTAAGTCTGTAATGGTTGATGTTTTTAATTTTAATCCTACAATTTTAGATGTTCAGTTGGCTCCCGCTTCAATAACAGGTATTAATGAAAATATTCAATCAAAAAAGCTACTTAAAAAAATTGATTTATTAGGAAGAGAAGGTTCTAATAATACTATTCAAATTAAAATTTTTAACGACGGATCAACCAAGAAAATAATTAACAATAAAAATTAAATAATCATGAAAAAATTTTTAATTATATCAATTATATCAATCTCGTTTAATTCATTTTCTCAATCAAAATTTGAGACAAATAAAAAAGATAGTGAATATAAGTTTAAAGTTTTGAAAGACTTAGAGGCAACTGATGTTCAAGATCAAGGAAGAACTAGTACCTGCTGGAGCTTTTCATCTTTATCATTCTTTGAGTCAGAAATAATTAGAATTAAAAAAGAAAGGCACAATCTTTCCGAAATGTTTATAGTTAGAAATGCTTATTTGGGAAAGGCAGAAAATTATCTCAGAATGTACGGAACTTTCACATTTGGGCCTGGTGGAGCATTTCATGATATACCATGGGTTATAAAAAGATACGGGATTGTTCCAGAAGAAGTTTATGGTGGACTAAATTACGGAGCATCTGCACATAAGCATTCTGAAATGGAAGCAGTTGTAGAATCTGCTGTAAAAGCCTTAGCAAAGAAACCACAAAATGGAAAATTAACTCCAGTTTGGAAAAATGGGATAGAAGGTATACTGGATGCTTATTTAGGCGAACTGCCAAGTAATATAGAAGATTATAATTTCACATATAAAGGTGAAAAGTATACTCCTAAAACTTTTTCAGAGTCTTTAGGTCTAAATATGGAAGATTATATCTCTTTAACATCTTTTACTCATCATCCTTTTTACAGTAATTTTGTACTTGAGGTTCAAGACAACTGGGCGTTACAATTAAGCTATAACTTACCACTTGATGAATTTATGGAAGTTATGGAAAGTGCCTTGATGAAAGGCTATACTTTTGCATGGGGAGCAGATGTTTCAGAAAAAGGATTTGGATACAGAGACGCTCTGGCAATTTTACCTGAAGATGAATCGACAATAAAAAAATCTGGTAAAGACAGTAAAAGATATAATGATGCAGGAGCAGAAAGAATTAGTAATGCTTTTAATTCACCAGTTAAAGAAAAACAAATTTCTCAAAAAGATAGACAAATTGCTTTTGACAATCAAGAAACAACAGATGATCATGGAATGCACGTCACTGGTTTAGTTGAGGATCAAAATGGCACAAAATACTTTATTGTCAAAAATTCTTGGGGAGAAAGTAATGAAAAAGATGGATACTTTTTTGCTTCATTTCCCTACGTAAGATATAAGACATTAAATATTCAGGTTCATAAAGATGTGTTGTCAAAAGATTTAAAAAAGAAATTAGGAATTAAGTAGTGATAAAATTATTTGGATATTTATTAATAGTCCCTATTTGGGCTTACCAGAAATTAATTTCCCCATTTTTCCCGAGTACTTGCAGGTTTAGTCCATCTTGTTCTAATTATGCAATTGAAGCCATTAAGAAAAGAGGTCCATTTGTTGGACTCTGGCTAACTTTAAAACGAATATCTAAATGCCACCCTTGGGGCGGAAATGGATATGACCCTGTTCCTTAAACTCTAGTTATGCTAAAAATAGACATGCACACACATATGATTCCTAAAAACCTTCCAGACTGGGAAAAAAAATTCGGTTACGGAGGTTTTATAAGGCTAGAACATCACAAGGCTAAATGGGCTAGAATGATTCAGGGAGAGAAATTTTTTAGAGAGATAAATCATAACTCTTGGGATCCAGAAGTTAGAATTCAAGAATATCAGAATTTCTCTACAAAAGTTCAAGTAGTTTGTACAATTCCAGTTCTATTTTCATATTTTTCAAAGCCAAAAGATGGATTAGAAGTTGCTAAATTTTTAAATGATGATTTAGCTAATTTAGTAGCTAAATATCCAAAAAATTATGTTGGATTAGGTACTTTGCCAATGCAAGATGTGGAGCTTTCAGTTAATGAACTTCATAGAATAAAAGAAATTGGTTTAAAAGGTGTTCAAATAGGTTCTAATATTGAAGATGAAAACCTAAATAAGCCTAAATTTTTTCCAATTTGGGAAGCATGTGAAAAATTAGATTTGGCAGTTTTAGTTCATCCTTGGAATATGATGGGTAAAAAGCAAATGGAACGTTACTGGTTGCCATGGTTAGTTGGTATGCCTGCTGAAACATCAAGAGCAATGTGTTCAATGATTTTTGGGGGGATATTTGATAAATTTCCCAATTTAAGGGTGAATTTTTGTCATGCTAGTGGATCTTTTTTATCTACAATTGGGAGAATAGAACATGGGTTTAATTGCAGACCAGATCTTGTAGCTGTTGACAATTTAAATAACCCAAGAGAATACTGTGGGCGTTTTTGGGTTGATTGCATTACTCACGATAAAGAGATGCTAAAATATGTTTTGAAAATGCAAGGATCTAAAAGAGTCACACTTGGCAGTGATTACCCTTTTCCACTTGGCGATTTAGAGATAGGAGAATTCATAAATCAAATGAATCTTGATACTAATGTTGTGGAAGATATTTTTTGTAACAGTACATTAGAATGGTTAAACATCAAAAAAGAATATTTTTTATGAAAATTATAACTACAATTTTATTTTATCTAACTGGTTTATTCCAGATCTTTTCTCAAGATGGTTATTGGCAACAAAAAATAGATTACAATATTAATGTTGACTTCGATCATTTAAATCATCAGTTTGATATGGATCAACAAATTGTTTATCACAATAATTCGCCTGATCAACTATCAAAGGTTTACATGCACTTATACTACAATGCTTTTCAACCTGGCTCTATGATGGACGTTAGATCAAGAACAATTGCGGACCCTGATTCTAGAGTGTCAGATAGAATAGCTAAGCTATCTAAAAATGAAATTGGATTTCATAAAATTCTGAACATAAAAAGCGGAAATAATAATCTTAAATTTAATGAAGACGGAACTATTTTAGAAATTTTATTAGATCAACCGCTGAAACCTGGTAAGAAATTGAAGTTATCAATTTTTTGTAAGAGTCAAATCCCAATTCAAATTAGAAGAACAGGAAGAAATAATAAAGAAAATGTTGCTTATTCAATGACCCAATGGTATCCTAAAATGTGTGAATATGATATTGAAGGGTGGCACTCAAACCCTTATATTGGAAGAGAGTTTTATGGGGTTTGGGGAGACTTTAATGTTATTGTAAATATTGATAGTTCATTTACTTTGGGTGGCACAGGAATTCTTCAAAATCCCAACGAGATTGGTCATGGCTATCAAACTAAAAAAACAGAAATTGATCCAAAATTAAATGGAAAATTAAAATGGCACTTTAGGGCTGAAAATGTTCACGATTTTGCGTGGGCTGCAGATCCGTATTTTATCCACGAAAAAACTTCTTTAAACAATGGAACGATTATTCACTTTCTTCATAAAAATGACTCATTAAATAATAACTGGAAAAAACTACAACCTTACGCAGTTAAATGTTTTGAATACATGAATGATAAGTATGGAGAATATCCATATAAACAATATTCAATTATTCAAGGTGGTGATGGGGGAATGGAATATCCCATGTGTACCTTAATTTCGGCAGGTGGATCGTTTAAAGGACTTGTTAGCGTTACGGTACATGAATCTATCCATAGCTGGTTCCAAGGGCTTTTAGCAACTAACGAGTCTAAATATGAATGGATGGATGAAGGGTTTTGTACTTATGCTCAGTATGAAGTATTGAATTTTTTATACGGAAATAAAATATTAAATCCACTTTCTAGACAATACAAAAGTTATGCTAGGTTAGCAAAATCTATAAATAATGAGCCATTATCCACTCACGCAGATTTTTATAATTTAAATTATGTTTATGGCGTAAATGCATATAATAAAGGTGCTATTTTTCTTCATCAGCTAGGTTATATAATTGGCTCGGAAATTTTGAGTTTTGGAATGAAAAAATATTTTGAAAAATGGAAATTTAAACATCCTAAACCAATTGATTTTAAAAAGATTATGGAGTTAGAAAGTGGACTGGAATTAGATTGGTATTTTGAGCAATTCACCAAAACTATAAATAATATAGATTATTCTATTGTTAATGTAGAGTCAATAGGAACTAAAAGTAAAATTTTAATTAAAAAAGAAGGTAGAATGCCTATGCCAATTGATATTTCTATACTCACAGATAATTCAGATTTATATTGGTATAATATTCCCTTAAGAATTATGAGAGGGGCAAAGAAAAACGATATGATTGGGGATGATTTTAAAGTAATTTCAGATTGGCCTTGGGTTTATAATTATTATGAGTTTGAGGTTGATATCCCAGTTGATAGCATTAAAAAAATTCAAATTGATCCTTCAACAAGATTGGCCGATGTTAATTTAGAAAATAACACTTGGGTAGAGAATAAGGAAAAGCAAGAAACCCCGGATATTATTTTTAAAAATAATTTATAAATATTTTTTAATAGCTATAGAGATTAATTGTTGATTTGCCATCTTTAAACTCCAATATTCTTGTATTAAACCTCCATTTAAATCATAATTTTGATGAAGACCTAGGTTTAAACTTGCAATAACGTTCAAATGAATTTTCTCTTTTATTAAGTAGTCTAAAAACATAAAATATTCCCATCCAATTCCATAATAATCCGCAGACCAAAGTGCTTTAGCACCACTAACAGCTTGCCCTCTATAAATATTACATCTAAAGTATGGGCCACTACCATGACCAAGGTTTAATTTCTCACTATTGATTAAAAATCTGCCTTTTTCAATACTTATTAAAAAGTTATTTAAAGCAAAAATATTTTTTTGATTATTTGCAGAAAACTTAGTGTGAAATCTATAAAAATTATTTTTTGAAATAAATAATTGATAGTCAACCAGAATTCCAATTCTTTCTCTAGGATTTTCATCAAATAATGACAAAGTAGAAGTGATTGGATTACTCCATCCGATAGAGAATGATTGTCTTAAATCATTTTTTTGAGCACTATCTATTATTAAGTCATTATTTTTTTGAGCACTAATTTTTAAAAAAACTAATAATATTAAGACTAATGAAAATATTTTTCGCATTAATTGTAAATATGTAGTTGGTTCGAAGAAACATTAAAACTAGATTGATAATTTTTTAATGAATAATTAGCAGGACCTTGGATAACTAAACCATCAAAAAGTTGATACTGACTGTTGTCACAATCACATTCCAAATAGGTGTTTGTTGAATCTAAGGTTACTTTTCCACATCCCTGACCCGAGTTATATGTGCATTGTCTATCATATGCACTAAATTGATTGTAAGACTGTCTATAAATGACAATTCCCTTACTTCCGCCTGATATATATACCCAACCTCCAATTGTATTTAGACTAGAATATGTTGGTAATGATATGTTTACATACTGATTGACATAAACATAAGGAACAATGTTTTGATTTTTATCACAACTATTGGAAATAAAAATAAAAAATAATAGAACAATATTTTTAAATTTGTGTTTTATTCTAAACATGAAAAATTTAGTTAAAATATTTTTTTTAATTGCTACTTTTTTTGTTGTAGCGCCCAATGTAGTTTCTCAAAATAAAGGAGAACTTGTGGGTTCAAATAAAAAATTAACATCACAAAATTACAAATTACCTAATAAAAACCTAGATAAATTTGAGTTGGCAGCTTCAAAGTATTTAAAAACTAAAGAATTTCAAAGTCTAATAGACCAAAAAAAGGCAAAAGAGGAATTGCTTCAATGTCATATTTTAAAGCAAACTAAATCTACTGTAAAAAGAATGAAGTCTACCCTTAAAAAATCTCAAAGGTTAAAAGCTGGAAAGCATATTATTCCTTATTGGAGAAGGTGGTTGCAAAACAAAAAAAAATTTTTAAATATTAAGAAAAATAAAATGTTTAATTAACATTTTTAATTTTCACAGCCAATTTGTTAAAGATTCGTTAATTATTGCTTAATTTGTGCATATTATTTTAGATAATAAAAGACCAAAGAATAAGATTATGGCTAAAAAATTATTTTTATTAACGATTTCTTTTTTTGTATTTCATTTTATTAGTTATGCCCAGCCTCAGGGTGGAAGTGTAAAAGGCAAGGTTTTTGACGAGACTAATGATGGATTTCCTTTTGTCAATGTAGCTCTTTTTCAAAACGGAAATATTCGAGGAGGAGCAACTACAGATTTTGATGGTGTTTTTAAAATAAGTAATGTTTCTGCGGGTACTTATACCTTAGAAATAAAATTCGTTGGTTATCAAACTTACAGGTTAGAAGGTTTAATTATAAAAGGAGGAAAATTACTGCCTCTTTCTCCAATTTATTTAAAAGAAGCTACAGAGCTTTTAAAAGAAGTGGAAATCGTGAGTTATAAAGTTCCATTAATTGACAAAGATGGTGGAGCTTCTGGGGGAACTGTTACAAGAGAAGATTTAGCCAGAATGCCTGGTAGATCAGCAGCTTCAATTGCTAGTACTGTTGGTGGTGTTCAGTCTGATGCAAATGGTAATATTACATCTGTAAGGGGGTCTAGAGATGATGCGACTTACTATTATATTGATGGAATCAAAGTTAGAGGATCAACAAATCTTCCTAAATCTGCAATTGAAGAAGTTAGCGTTATGACTGGTGGTGTTCCCGCTAATTTTGGTGATGCTACTGGAGGGATTATTTCTATTACAACAAGAGGAGCTTCAAGAGTTTATTTTGGAGGAATAGAAGCTGTAACGTCTGGAATAGGAATTAATGAAAATGTGTATGGATTAGATAATAGTGGATTTAACCTATTAGAAGGAACTTTTTCTGGTCCTTTATTGATGAGAAAAGACAGCACCGGGAAAAAAACAGATCCTATTCTTGGATTTTTTGTTTCTGGAAACTTCAATCACGTTCTTGATCCAAGACCTTTAGCTGGAGATCAGTATAGACTTAAGCCATCAATGAGAGATTCTTTAATTGACCCTTCTAAGTTGGGTCCCTTAAGACCAACTGGCTTGGGATTTGGTGCATATTATAATACTGACTTTTTATCTCCAGATGCATTTGAAAAAGTTAATTATCGTCAAAATGTAGCAAGGACAAGAGCTTCTTTAGCCGGGAAAATTGATGTGAATGCAGGACCTAATATGAATATCTCATTTGGCGCATCAGGTTCATACAGTGATAGAAACTCTATGGGGAATAATGCTGATTTGTGGGAGACATCTCTTATGAATTATGATAATTTGGCCAACTACAAAGATTTTGATTGGAGAGCTTATGGGAAATTTACTCAACGTTTTCAAAATTTGGCTGAAGATGCTAACTCTCAAACTGGAGTTAAAAATGCATATTATACTGTAATGGTAGATTATTCTAGAAACTATGGTTGGGTAGAAGACAATGTCCATGGTGATAATTATTTTAACTATGGTCATATAGGGAAGTTTGATATTTACAAATCTAAATCCTATGATTTTTCAGATTTTGATGGTAATGGAGTATTAGATCAAGTTCAAAATGGGGTAAACGATGATTCCATTGTCTTCACTCCATCTTCTACCAATGCTGATATGGCTGCAATTACTAATCAATATTTTTCACTTTATGATGAAGTTGCTGATAATTATGAAAACATTACTCAACTTTTAGACGGTGGCGCTCTTTTAAATGGAACCAGACCTACAAATGTATATGGGTTGTGGCAAAATATTGGTTTTGGATACAATGGTTCAAGTAAGTCAAATAATTCACAATTTAGAATTACAGCAGTTGGTTCAGCAGATATTGGAGATCATGCTGTTTCTTTAGGTTTCGAATACGAACAAAGAACAGATAGGTTTTTTTCTGTAGCTCCAATAGGTCTATGGACATTAATGAGACAACTAGCTAATTCGCATACTGATTACGGCAGGGGAATTGACGAAAGTCAGCCTATTTATAACAACTTCGGTTCATTTACTCAAGTAAATTTCGAAACTCTAAATACTGCTCCTGGAGAATATTCTGGTTCGGATGCCCAATCTTTTTTCGACTATAATCTTAGAAATGAATTAGGTAAAAACCCAAACGGTACAGAGTTTATAAACATTGACGCGCTTAATCCTTCAGATTTTAGTTTAACTATGTTTAGTGCAGATGAACTGCTAAATTCTGGTAACAATTATGTTACTTATTTTGGATACGATCATACGGGCTCTAAAATTAAAGGGAGACCTAGTTTTGATGATTTCTTTAATAAAAAAGATGACAAGGGAAATTTCACTCGTCCTATTGGTGCATTTGAGCCAATTTATATTGCAGGTTACATTATGGATAAATTTGCATTTGATGATTTAATATTTAATGTTGGAGTTAGGATTGATAGATACGATGCCAATCAACAAGTTTTAAAAGATGATTTCTCACTATATCCAACAAGAACAGTTGGAGAAGTTAATAATGTCAGTGGTCAGGCTATTACTCATCCTACAAATATCCCTAATACAGCAACTGTTTATATCAATGATATTGAAGATCCAACAACTGTAATGGGTTACAGACAAGATAACCAATGGTATACCTCCGATGGTATAGCTGTTAATGATTTAGAGACAATTACTCCAAGCGGCTATGTAGTCCCACAGCCTTACTTATCTCAGGGAGTTTCAATAAATGATAATGTAAGTTCTAATGCATTTGAAGATTACAAGCCTCAAATCAATATAATGCCTAGAATTGCTTTCTCTTTTCCAATATCTGACGAGGCTCTTTTCTTTGCTCATTATGATGTTTTGACTAAAAGACCAACTACAGGAAATAGATTAAATCCTATTGATTATTTCTATCTTCAAACTGGTAATATAGGAACAGTCAATAATCCAAGTCTTTTACCCGAAAAAACTATAGATTATGAGATTGGTTTCCAACAGGTTCTTAATATTAGATCATCCTTAAAAATCTCAGGATTTTATAGAGAACAAAGAAATCAAGTTGCTCTAGTAAATAAAATAGGTGCTTATCCTCAAACTTATTCTACTTGGGGAAATATTGATTTTGGTACTATTAAAGGTTTAACTGTAGCATATGATTTGAGAAGAACAGGAAATATGTCTATGAGAGCATCTTATACTTTGCAGTTTGCCGATGGAACAGGTTCAAATCCTTATGCTGCACAAAATTTAATTGCATCTGACCAACCAAATTTAAGGACTATTTACCCATACACTTATGATCAAAGACATCAAATTATAGCTGCTATAGATTACAGATATGGATCTGGTTCAAGTTATAATGGCCCAAGAATAGCAGGAATTGAAATTTTTAAAAATACAGGTCTTAATCTTGTATCTAATTTTGCTTCAGGTATGCCTTATTCAAGACAGCAAAGAGTTACAGGTGCTGCATTAATTACTGCTCCAACTCCTATACTTGAAGGAGAACCTTTAGGATCGAGAAAACCTTGGAACTTTAGGGGAGATCTTCAAATTGATAGAAATATTACCCTTAAATTTGGAAAAGGTGATTCAAAAAAGAAAACAGCTAATTTGAATGTTTATCTTTTAATGACAAACGTTTTTAATACCTTAAATATCACTAATGTTTATCGTGCTACAGGAAACGCAGGAGATGATGGTTATTTAAATGCTGCAAGGTTTCAAACATCAATTAGCACTCAAAATAACGAAGAGGTTTTTAGATATTATTATGCCATGAAGGCTAATAACCCATATAACTTTGGAACTCCTAGGCAAATAAGATTAGGTGTTAAATTAGATTTTTAATAAATTTTATAAAAAAGATATGAAAAGATATTTTATAGTATTATTTGTAAGTATATTTTTTATTACTAATTCTATTTATGGCTGGAACGACCCTTCTAAATCTGGGAAAAAACCTAACCCTAGCTCTTCTTTTATTTTAAAAGCTGCTAATTGCACACCATCTACCGGAAAGAAATTTATAGAATTTAATAATGTTTCAGCCTTAATTGAAACAGGTGGCTCTATGTGGCAAGATAGATCAAGAACTGACGCTGCTTACGAAGTCCCTAAAGGATCTGGAGAAACAGTAATATTTGCAGGTTCACTTTGGATGGGGGGAACTGATCCAAATAACCAATTAAGAATTGCTGCTCTTACTTTTAGAAGTGGTAATGATTTTTGGGCTGGACCTCTTTCGGTCGACGGAGGTGGTTCTTTTGATGTTAGCCAAGGTACTTTGGATTGGGGGTTTGCTGATATAACACCCGATGTATGTATGGCTTATGATAATTTTTATATAACTGAAAGAAAAGAAGTTGAGTTATTTAATGCTTGGTATCTATGTTCCAAAGATCCTGATTGTGATGAAACAATAGAGTATCCAAATTACCAAGTTCCAGCTAGTATTTTACAGTGGCCTGGAAACTTTAATACTGGCTTAGATTTTACTCAATCTTATGATTTCAATCTTGCACCTTTTTATGACAGAAATAGCGATGGAATATATAACCCTGCCGATGGAGATTACCCATGGTATGATTTGTTAGGGCAAGTAGATTGTAGAACTAGTAGAAGAGTTACTTTGTATGGTGATTATAATATGTGGTGGGTTTTTAATGACAAAGGTAATATACATACCGAGACTAGTGGAGATCCAATAGGTATGGAAATAAAAGCACAGGCTTTCGCTTTTGCTACCAATGACGAGGTAAACTCTATGACTTTCTATAATTACGAACTTATAAATAGAAGTTATTATACATTAAATAATTCCTATTTTGCAGTATGGGTAGATTCTGATATTGGTTGTTCAGAAGATGATTTTGTTGGGTGTGATGTTCAAAGAGGTTTAAGTTATCAATATAATGCAGATGCTGTAGATGATGGTTGTCAGTATGCAATTCAAGGACCCCCACCTGCGGTAGGAGTTGATTTTTTTGAAGGCCCTTACCAAGATAATGACGGGTTGGATAACCCTGGCCCATCTGATAGTGTAACAGTTGACGCTTCAACTGCTTTTAGCTTGGGTGGCATCCCTTATAAAGGTCTAGGAATTGGATATGGCGATGGCATTATTGACAATGAAAGATTTGGAATGAAAAGATTTGTTTATTTTGACAGGACTCTTAACCAGACGATATATGGTGACCCTCAAACTGCAGTAGACTTTTATAATTATATGCTAGGTTTCTGGAGAAATAATACTCCATTTGTTTATGGAGGAACGGGGAATGCTAATGATGCAAACGCAACTTCTATTTTAACAAATTATTGTTTCCCAGGTGACAGTGATCCATTAAATTGGGGAACAGTTTCTGCCGGTGGAGGCTCAGCAGTTCCTTTTGATAACTGGTCTGAACAATATCCAACCGGTACAGGTGGTGGTAATCCGAACCCTCAAGGTGACAGAAGATTTGTACAGTCTGCAGGTCCATTTGTCTTAGAACCTGGTGCATTAAATAATATTACTACTGGAGTTGTTTATGCAAAAGCACAATCTCCTGATCCCTTTCAATCAGTTGAGTTAGTCAGGAAGGCAGATGATAAGGCACAAGCGTTATTTGATAATTGTTTTAGGATATTGAATGGTCCTGATTCACCAGAGTTATCGATACAGGAGTTAGATAAGGAGTTGATATTATATTTGAATAAGACTGATCAGGTTGAGTCATATGAGGAGATAGATCCTAATATTCTTATTTACGTTAGCGATGTAGAAGATGCGAAGTATCGTTTCCAGGGTTATCAGGTTTATCAGGTTAAGGATGGGTCTGTAGATCCCTCATTATTAACAGATCCTAATCAGGCTAGGTTAATAGCACAATGTGATATTAAAGATGGAGTTAGTCAATTGATTAATTTTAATTTTGACGATGATTTATTAGCAGCGATACCAACGTCTATGGTTAATGGTTCTGACGATGGTATAAAGCATTCATTTCAGGTATTAAATGATGCCTTTGCTCAGGGTGATGTTAGGTTGATTAATCATAAGAAGTATTATTTCATGGTTTTATCCTATGGATATAATGATTACCAGACTTATGATCCTTCAAATTCTTCGGCTGGAGGTCAGCAACTGCCTTATAAAGCAGGAAGGAAGACAGTTACTGGAGGTGCGATTACGTCCTATGTTGGGATACCACATATTCCTAGTTCTGAGTCTGGAGGTACGATACAAGTAGCTTCTTATGGTAGCGGTCCAAAGATTACTAGAGTAGAGGGGAGAGGGAACGGATCAAACCTAGTAGAGTTAACAGCAAAGAGTGAGGAAGATATAGTAAAAAACATATATCCAAAGCGAGTTACGTATAAAAATGGAAAAGGGCCAGTTAATGTGAAGATTATAGATCCATTGAATGTACAGCAGGGAGATTATAAGTTATGGATTAACAGAGGAGACACTCTTGATTTAAAAGATTCATATTGGGTGTTGGAGAGAACGACATCTGACGGTCAGATCGAGACGATTGAATCTTCACAAAGTATAGCCAATGGTAATGAACAATTGATACCTCAGTGGGGACTATCGGTAAATATTGAGTATTACGATTCTTATGATCCAACGATTAGCAAGAATTTTCCAGAGTTGTTATTTTCTAGTGTGGAGTTTGAAGATTCTTCAAAGCAATGGTTAAGTGGTATTCCAGATGAAGACGGTTCTTCACCTACGAATTGGATAAGATCAGGAACTTCAGAGGAGGAACAAGATTTTGTAGCTTATGCTAGTAAGTGTGAAGATCCATTTATATACAATGATGAGCTTGGAGCAGATGATAATCAGGTTTATGAGAAAGTAGTCGAAGGGGTATGGTCACCATATAGATTAGTAGCAGCAGGAGATTGTAATCACCAGCCTGTAACATCAGGTGGAGATTGGGCTGATAATGCATATGAGCAGCCTATAGTAGCGCCAAATGTTAATGCACAAATGTCACTAGCGACAACTAGAGTTCAGTCTGATTTAAAGTATTTATCGTCTATTGATGTAGTAATTACAGCAGATAAGAGTAAGTGGACTAGATGTCCTGTTTTAGAGACACAGGATAATCCTTCTTGGTCTTGGGACCAGTCTGGAGCTATAAATCAGTCTATGAGTAATAAGTATGGCAATGGTACATCAGTTGCAAGGGTGTACAAACAATATCCAAAGTGGAAGCCGTCTGTTGATAAAGAAGGTAATCCGTCTGTGAGTCCAGGGGATGTCAATAGTCCTACGGTATCTAGTGATCCAAACGACGCAAATTATATATGTGGCTATGGTATGGGATGGTTCCCTGGGTACGCTATAGATGTAACGACAGGGGAGAGATTAAACATGGCGTTTGGAGAAGATAGTAAGCTAGGTAATCACGGGGGGAATGATATGATATTTAATCCATCAGCTAATAATCCGTCATCAAATCCGTTTGGGTTTGGAGATTATATAGGAGGAGGAAAGCATTTTGTGTATGTTTTTAGGAATGCTGCCAAATATAGTGCTACGGATGATCCAGGAAGTATGGTAGCTTATGATAATGGGGCTTATTTTATGGAGAAGTTTCAGAAATCTGTTTTCAGACCAGATATGTTAAAGATATGGAAGTCTTGTTCATGGGTAGGATATCCGATATTAAATGGAGAATATAATAATGCTTATGTTGAAGCAAGTCCAGGAGATCCAAGTTCCTTTATAGCTACAGATGTTAGGATAAAGTTAAGGGTTGCTAGTCAATATCAGTCTATGAATACGAAGGATGCAGATGGAGATAGCATAAGAGATAATGGTACGGATAAACCATCGATTACTAGTGGTTCTATAAATAGTTGGAATCCACTTTATGAGTTTAGCACAAGTGATGTAGCAACAGTGACTAATAATATTCTAGCAGCGAAAGAAGCATGTGAGTTATTAAATGTGGTGCCTAACCCGTACTATGCGTATTCTAATTATGAGTTTAATAAATTAGATAATGTAGTAAAGATTGTGAATTTACCAGATGTATGTACGGTGAATATATATACAGTTAATGGCACTTTGGTACGATCGTATAATAAAGATAGTCCGGTTACATCAATAGATTGGAATTTAAAGAACAAGGTTGGTATACCAATAGCAAGCGGAGTATACTTGATACATATTAATGCGCCAGGAGTGTGTGAAAAAGTATTGAAATGGTTTGGGGTGATAAGACCCCCAGATTTAGATCAGTTCTAATAAATTTTTAAATAAATAGATTATGATATTTGATAAAATAAAATTTTGTGTATTGTTATTATTTTCATTCAATTTTGCTTTAGCAGGAAATGAAGATAGAGCTGGTTCTGCTGGGGCAACTGAATTATTAATTAATCCTTGGTCTAGTAGCTCAGCTTGGGGCTCCGCAGGTATATCGTCAGTAGACGGTTTAGAATCTATCTTTTTAAATGTTGCTGGATTAGCATATATTGATAAAACTGAGGTAAAGTTTTCTAGGACTAATTGGTTAGGAGGATCTGAAGTTGGTATAGGTTTAAATGCAGCAGGTTTAGCCCAAAGGGTAGGTGAGTCTGGCGTCATAGGAATTTCTTTTACTAGTTTAAATTATGGTGATATTCAAATAACTACTACAGAACTTCCAGAAGGTGGTATTGGAACATTTAGCCCTAGTTCAAATAATTTTAATTTAGCATTTGCCAAGAAGTTTTCACAATCTATCAGTGGAGGACTAAATTTAAAAGTAGTATCTCAAGCAATTGCAAATGTCAGAGCTCAAGGCATAGCTTTTGATGCTGGTATAAGATATGTTACAGGAGATCAGGAACATATTAAATTTGCTATTAGCCTTAAAAATGTTGGTCCCCCATTGTCTTATTCGGGTGATGGTCTGTCAATAGATATGCTTAACCCATCTACTAGTATTTCTATTGGTATGCAACAACGAGTTAGCAGTTTTGAATTACCCTCGCAGCTTAATATTGGGGCATCATACGATTTCAACTTTAATGAAAGTCAAAAATTGATTGTTGCTGGTTCCTTTTCTGCAAATTCATTTTCTAAAGATCAAATTAGAACAGGACTTGAGTATAGAATTTTAACATCACAAATCTCTTTTTCCTTAAGAGCTGGTATTGTTTATGAAGAGGCATTATTCAATTCAAAAGAAGTGACAACTGCTCTTTCTGGACCAAGTGGAGGTTTTTCTTTTAATTTTCCTTTTGGAGAAAGTGGTTCTGAAATTGGCATAGATTACGCTTATAGACAATCTATTTTTGGAGCAATCCATAGTGTAGGTGCTAGAATAAATATTGGTGAATAAACCATTAAATTCTAATTCGATTATTTCTAAAATCATTTTTTTTGGTTTATTTAGCTTACTTAATTTTCATATTTATGCCTGGAACGACCCTTCTAAATCTGGAAAAAAACCTAAGCCTAGCTCTTCTTTTATTTTAAAAGCTGCTAATTGCACCCCCTCTACTGGTAGAAAATTCCTAGAATTTAATAATGTTTCAGCCTTGATTGAAACAGGAGGCTCCATGTGGCTAGACAGATCAAGGGGAAAAAATGCCTATGAAGTTCCTAAAGGATCTGGAAATACTTTAATTTATATTGGTGCACTTTGGATGGGTGGTATGGATGTTAATAATCAGCTAAAAATAGCTGCTTTAAGATATAGAAGCGGTAATGACTTTTGGACAGGGCCTCTATCAAACAATCCTGGCTCTGGAGATGTTTCAACTGGCAAATTAGACTATGGACCAGCAGAAATTGATGCCGACGATTGTATTAAATGGGATCAGTTTTTTATTACTACAAGAAGTGAAGTTGAGAAATTTAACGCTTGGTATCTATGTTCTAAAGATCCTGATTGTGATGAAACAATTGAGTATCCAAATTATAAAATTCCAGAAAGCATTTTGGATTGGGGTAATGCTACTCATGGAAATTTATTAAAAAATCAAGACTTCTATCTGGCTCCTTACTATGAAAGACCTGGGGGCAATATTGGTTATGATCCTTTAAATGATGGAGACTATCCCTGGTATGATTTGTCAGGTCAAGTAGATTGTAGAACTAGTAGAAGAGTTACTTTGTATGGGGATTATAATATGTGGTGGATTTTTAATGACAAGGGAAATATACACACAGAAACTGGCGGAGATCCAATAGGTATGGAAATTAGAGCCCAAGCATTTGCTTTTGCCACAAATGATGAAGTAAATTCTATGACTTTCTATAATTATGAATTAATTAACCGATCAACACAAACCTTAACTAATACTTTTTTTGGCGTTTATTTAGACAGTGATATTGGTTGTTCATTTGACGATTATGTTGGTTGTGATATTCAGCGTGGTCTTGGTTACTGTTATAATGGAAATTCTATTGATGCTATTGGTTGCGGATCATGGACTTCTCCAATTGGTGAAAATCCACCTGCGATAGGAGTTGATTTTTTTGAAGGCCCCTACCAAGATAATGATGGTCTAGATAATCCCTTAACTTCAAATATTCCCCTAGCATTAAGTCAAGGAGGCATCCCTTATGAAGGGCTAGGAATTGGATATAGCGATGGAATCATTGACAATGAAAGATTTGGTATGAGGAGATTTGTTTATTATGATGGACAACTTCCTCAAAATTCTTTTGGTGATCCCCAAACTGCTATTCAATATTATAATTATATGAGAGGGTTTTGGAGAGATGGTACTAGATTTGTCTATGGAGCTTCTGGAAACATATCAAGTACAGGATCTTTACCCAATGTTTCTGCTGATTATTGTTTCCCAGGTGACAGTGATCCATTACACTGGGGAACTTTAGGAGTGGTTACAAATTTTGAATGGAGTGAGCAGTTCCCAGCACCTGGAGTTTCTTCAAATGTGGTTGGTGACAGAAGATTTGTACAGTCTGCAGGTCCATTTGTTTTAGAACCTGGTGCATTAAATAATATTACTTTTGGAGTCGTTTATGGAAGAGCTTTTGATGGAGATCCTTTTAGCTCTGTTCTTCAAGTCAGGAAGGCAGATGATAAGGCACAAGCGTTATTTGATAATTGTTTTAGGATATTGAATGGTCCTGATTCACCAGAGTTATCGATACAGGAGTTAGATAAGGAGTTGATATTATATTTGAATAAGACTGATCAGGTTGAGTCATATGAGGAGATAGATCCTAATATTCTTATTTACGTTAGCGATGTAGAAGATGCGAAGTATCGTTTCCAGGGTTATCAGGTTTATCAGGTTAAGGATGGGTCTGTAGATCCCTCATTATTAACAGATCCTAATCAGGCTAGGTTAATAGCACAATGTGATATTAAAGATGGAGTTAGTCAATTGATTAATTTTAATTTTGACGATGATTTATTAGCAGCGATACCAACGTCTATGGTTAATGGTTCTGACGATGGTATAAAGCATTCATTTCAGGTATTAAATGATGCCTTTGCTCAGGGTGATGTTAGGTTGATTAATCATAAGAAGTATTATTTCATGGTTTTATCCTATGGATATAATGATTACCAGACTTATGATCCTTCAAATTCTTCGGCTGGAGGTCAGCAACTGCCTTATAAAGCAGGAAGGAAGACAGTTACTGGAGGTGCGATTACGTCCTATGTTGGGATACCACATATTCCTAGTTCTGAGTCTGGAGGTACGATACAAGTAGCTTCTTATGGTAGCGGTCCAAAGATTACTAGAGTAGAGGGGAGAGGGAACGGATCAAACCTAGTAGAGTTAACAGCAAAGAGTGAGGAAGATATAGTAAAAAACATATATCCAAAGCGAGTTACGTATAAAAATGGAAAAGGGCCAGTTAATGTGAAGATTATAGATCCATTGAATGTACAGCAGGGAGATTATAAGTTATGGATTAACAGAGGAGACACTCTTGATTTAAAAGATTCATATTGGGTGTTGGAGAGAACGACATCTGACGGTCAGATCGAGACGATTGAATCTTCACAAAGTATAGCCAATGGTAATGAACAATTGATACCTCAGTGGGGACTATCGGTAAATATTGAGTATTACGATTCTTATGATCCAACGATTAGCAAGAATTTTCCAGAGTTGTTATTTTCTAGTGTGGAGTTTGAAGATTCTTCAAAGCAATGGTTAAGTGGTATTCCAGATGAAGACGGTTCTTCACCTACGAATTGGATAAGATCAGGAACTTCAGAGGAGGAACAAGATTTTGTAGCTTATGCTAGTAAGTGTGAAGATCCATTTATATACAATGATGAGCTTGGAGCAGATGATAATCAGGTTTATGAGAAAGTAGTCGAAGGGGTATGGTCACCATATAGATTAGTAGCAGCAGGAGATTGTAATCACCAGCCTGTAACATCAGGTGGAGATTGGGCTGATAATGCATATGAGCAGCCTATAGTAGCGCCAAATGTTAATGCACAAATGTCACTAGCGACAACTAGAGTTCAGTCTGATTTAAAGTATTTATCGTCTATTGATGTAGTAATTACAGCAGATAAGAGTAAGTGGACTAGATGTCCTGTTTTAGAGACACAGGATAATCCTTCTTGGTCTTGGGACCAGTCTGGAGCTATAAATCAGTCTATGAGTAATAAGTATGGCAATGGTACATCAGTTGCAAGGGTGTACAAACAATATCCAAAGTGGAAGCCGTCTGTTGATAAAGAAGGTAATCCGTCTGTGAGTCCAGGGGATGTCAATAGTCCTACGGTATCTAGTGATCCAAACGACGCAAATTATATATGTGGCTATGGTATGGGATGGTTCCCTGGGTACGCTATAGATGTAACGACAGGGGAGAGATTAAACATGGCGTTTGGAGAAGATAGTAAGCTAGGTAATCACGGGGGGAATGATATGATATTTAATCCATCAGCTAATAATCCGTCATCAAATCCGTTTGGGTTTGGAGATTATATAGGAGGAGGAAAGCATTTTGTGTATGTTTTTAGGAATGCTGCCAAATATAGTGCTACGGATGATCCAGGAAGTATGGTAGCTTATGATAATGGGGCTTATTTTATGGAGAAGTTTCAGAAATCTGTTTTCAGACCAGATATGTTAAAGATATGGAAGTCTTGTTCATGGGTAGGATATCCGATATTAAATGGAGAATATAATAATGCTTATGTTGAAGCAAGTCCAGGAGATCCAAGTTCCTTTATAGCTACAGATGTTAGGATAAAGTTAAGGGTTGCTAGTCAATATCAGTCTATGAATACGAAGGATGCAGATGGAGATAGCATAAGAGATAATGGTACGGATAAACCATCGATTACTAGTGGTTCTATAAATAGTTGGAATCCACTTTATGAGTTTAGCACAAGTGATGTAGCAACAGTGACTAATAATATTCTAGCAGCGAAAGAAGCATGTGAGTTATTAAATGTGGTGCCTAACCCGTACTATGCGTATTCTAATTATGAGTTTAATAAATTAGATAATGTAGTAAAGATTGTGAATTTACCAGATGTATGTACGGTGAATATATATACAGTTAATGGCACTTTGGTACGATCGTATAATAAAGATAGTCCGGTTACATCAATAGATTGGAATTTAAAGAACAAGGTTGGTATACCAATAGCAAGCGGAGTATACTTGATACATATTAATGCGCCAGGAGTGTGTGAAAAAGTATTGAAATGGTTTGGGGTGATAAGACCCCCAGATTTAGATAGTTTTTAGACTTATTTTTTATATTTTTACTAGATAAATTTTAGTTTCTACACATTGTAGATTTTTTTCAAACAAATATTTTATGTCAGAAATAAGTTACTATACTCAAGAAGGATTAGATAATTTAAAGCAAGAGGTTAAGAATCTTGAAACTATTGAAAGACCTAAGATTTCACAACAAATTGGTGAGGCAAGGGATAAAGGTGATTTATCTGAAAATGCTGAGTACGATGCTGCTAAGGAAGCTCAAGGGATGCTTGAAGCAAGAATTTCTAAGCTCAAAAACACGTTGGCTAACGCAAGGTTAATTGATGACAGTGAAATTGACAATAGTAAAGTATTTATACTTTCAACCGTAAAAATTAAGAATATTAAGAATTCCATGCAGATGGTTTATACTTTAGTTGCTGAAAATGAAGCTGATATAAGAGCCGGTAAAATATCAGTTGATTCACCTATTGGCAAGGGCTTGTTAGGTAAAGAGGTTGGTGAAATTGCTGATATTAATACACCAGCAGGCGTTATGAAATTTGAAATCATTTCTATACAGCGTTAGTGGAAGATTCTATTTTCACTAAAATAATTAAAGGAGAAATACCTTGCTATAAAATTGCTGAGAATGATAATTTTATAGCATTTTTAGATGTTAATCCTTTACAAGAAGGTCATACTCTCGTGGTTCCAAAAACTCAAATTGACTATATATATGATCTCCCTGAAGATATTTTATCAGAGTTATTTATTTTTTCTAAATCAGTAGCTAAAAAAATTGAGGACTCTATTAAATGTGAAAGAATTGGAATAGCTGTTATTGGGTTAGAAGTTCCTCATGCACATATTCATTTAATTCCTATTAATAAAATTTCAGATATGAACTTCCAAAACCAAAGAATAGAATTAAATAAGGATGATTTTCAAAATATAAGAGATAAGATTATAGAATCTAGCTAGAACGTTTAGGATTGTTTTTTAAAAAATCTTTCCAACCAGTATAATTGCTACTTTTTTCCTGATTTTTTTGAAAATAATGACAGACAGCTACAGCAATTCCGTCTGTCGCATCAAAGTCTTTTGGAAGAGTTTTTAATTTCAGGATAGTTTGAAGCATTTTTGCAACTTGTTCCTTACTTGAAGCTCCGTTGCCAGTAATAGATTGTTTAACTTTTCTGGGGGAATATTCTTCAATAGGTAATCCTTTTACTAAAGTAGCTGCCATTGCAACACCTTGAGCTCTTCCGAGTTTCAACATTGATTGTACATTTTTTCCGAAAAACGGAGCTTCTACCGCAACTTCATCAGGATAGTATTCTTCAATTATATGTGTGATGCTTTCAAATATTTTTTTTAGCTTCATTTGATGATTCTCAAGTTTAGACATTCTTACAATACCTGTGCTTACAAGAGTCATTTTTTTATTAGTTATCCCAATCAATCCATATCCTAGAATGTTAGTCCCAGGATCTATACCTAAAATGATTTTATCAAAGTCTTTCAAAGATTTAAAATTAAATGTTTTTAAATATTACTCTAAAAATACCTTTTTTATTTCATTACTAGTTTTTGTCTTTGCATTTGCTTATATTCTGTATAATATAAATAATCATCAGAATTTATTTTTACAATTAACGCAAAGTTTTTCAAATGAAATTATTCCATTTTTCATTCTCATTTTCTTTTTACAATTCTTGAATTGGACTTTAGAAGCGATCAAATTTAAACTTCTTTTACCTGACACAAAAGGTGTAAAATTTTTAGATATAGTCAAGTCTGTTTATGTTGGTAATTTGACTGCTTTAATTACCCCCAAAAGATTAGGTAATTTTATCGGAAGGAATTGGTTTCTTAAAAGAAAGACAAATGATATTACCTTATCAACATTTACTGGCAATATATTTCAGCTTTTAGCAACTTTAATAATGGCATTTTCTTCTTTTTTCTATTTGTTTTTATTTAAAAGAGAAAAATTTTTATTTGTAAGCTTCGACCCATTACTTATGTTTATTATTTATGGAATTACATTATTAATTATAGGATATTTATTATTTACTAATAATTGGGAATCAATTTTAAAAAAAATAAGATTGCTTGATTATTTTAATCTTTCTACAGATTATTTGGATAAGATTAGTTTCTTTAAAAGATTTTGTGTTTTAATATTTGCTTTACTTAGATATTGGATTTTTATTTTACAGTATTATATTTTATTTTCTGGTTTTGGATTGTCTATTGACTATGTTCGAGTTATAGTTTTGGTAAGTGTTTTATTTGGAATTGTAACATTTTTACCATCCTTTGCTCCAGGAAACCTTGGAACAAGAGAAGCAGTATCCATCTTTATTTTAGGAGGAAGTTTTTTAGGTATTGAGCTCTCCGTTGTGTCATTTATAGTTTGGATAGTAAATGTTGTAATTTCAGGTTTAATAGGTGCATTAATTTTACTTTCTTCAAAGAAAATAGCATGTTAATTTCAGCTCTTTTTTCCCTTTATTTTATATTTATTTTAACTTCTATATTTGGTTTTCTTAAAAAAAAAGATCCTAGAGATAAAGATTTTTTAAAAGTAAATAAATCAGCTTTTTTGACTTTAATAGTTCCTTACAGAAATGAGGAAAGAAGAATTCAAGAATTATTATTTTCTTTAGAAAAACAAAATGATATTTCCTGCATCAGCAAAATAATTTTTATTAATGATCACTCTTCAGATTCCTCTAAAGAGATCATTGATAATTGGCTTTTTAAACAAGCTTATTGTTCGAAGTCACTATCCTTAGATGAGTTTTCAGGAAAAAAAAGAGCTATTGATTTAGGATTGAAGTATACGTATTCTGATTATGTGATGGTCATGGATGCAGATATTTCATTTAATAAGTCTTTTTTAAAAAATCTTAATTTGAATCTTAATTTAGATTATGATCTTTATTTGACATGTGTTATAGAAAAAAACGGAATAGTTTGGTCTAAAATTATTTCACATAGCTTAAGTGTTATTTCTTTGGGAATGGCTAAGTTGGGGTTCCCAATTTTAGCTAATGGAGCAGGATTGATTTTTAAAAAAGAAACTTATAATAAGTTGAATCCATTCGAATCTAATTTTACTATTAGTTCTGGAGATGACATGTATTTATTAAAAATTTTCAAGGAGAATAAGAAGTTAATAAAACCCCTTTATAATGATGACTTAATTATTAAAACTCAGGGTTCAAATAATATTTTAGAAATGATAAATAGATCATTAAGGTGGTCTGGAAAGATGAGAAATTCAGGATTACTACTAGTTAAAATATTTGGGTTTTTGGTTTTATTGTGTAATATATTAATAATACCACTTTCATTAAATTTTTTGATTGATTATCAATGGGATTACTTAATTCCTATTTTATTAAAGCTTTCTGCAGATATACTAGTATTAATAGTTGGGTCTGCTTTTCACAAAGATTATTTTCTGATTAAATATTCACTGCCAATGTTTTTACTATATCCGTTTTTGCTGTTGGCTATTCTTTTTTTACAAATAATTAATTTTAAAATTAAATGGAAAGGAAGAGATGTGTTGATTAATTAGTTAAATAGTAGTGGAATATAATTATTGAAATATGTCCAATTTCAACTTGAAATAATTTCTAAACTTGTACTATTTGTAATAGATTCAAAACCTCCATCAACATCAATAAGATTTTTAAATCCTTGTTTTTTTAGAACTGAGCAAGCAATCATACTCCTGTAGCCACCAGCACAGTGAATATAATATTTATTTAATTTATTTAAGTGATCATTTTTAACATCTATTAGGCCAAGTGGGATATGGGCTGATTTTTTTAATCTTCCATTGTTACGCTCTCCCAACTGTCTAACATCAAGTATTTCGCCATCTTGATCTATAACTGCTTCAAGTCCAGATGCACTTATTGAGTCTATAGTACCCATAGAATTACCTGAATCTTTCCATGTTTTAAACCCACCATTTAAAAATCCAAGACAATTGTCAAACCCGACTCTTGAAAGTCTCATAATTGCCTCTTGCTCTTGACCATTATCACACACTAACAAAATTTTAGTATTTATATCTTTTAAAACAGAACCTACCCATGGAGCAAAGCCACCATTTAAACCAATAAAAATAGAATTCGGCACAAAACCAGTTCTAAAATCATTTTGGTTTCTAACATCTAAAATTGTTGTATTATTTTCTAGTGAAAGAGACTTAAAATTCTCTAACTCCAGAGGAACTAAACTTTTCTCTAATACTTTATCAAAATCTAAATACCCTTCTTGATTTAGCTTTACATTGGATGGGAAATAATTAGGAGGTTCTGGCAAATCATCTGTTAATTCTTTAATGAATCCCTCTTTTGTGAAAGAACCATTTAATGCATAATTAACATTTTTTTGATTTGCTAATGTGTCAACAGTTTGTTTCATCATGTTTTTTCCACATGCTGACCCTGCTCCATGACCAGGATATACTAATATATCATCCGGAAGAGGCTTTATTTTGTTGTTCACAGAGGCATATAAAATACCAGCTAATTCTTCTTTAGAAACTCCCATATATCGCTGAGCTACATCGGGGATTCCTACATCTCCTAAAAATAAAGTGTCACCAGTAAAAATGCAGTATTCTTTTCCATCTTCATCCTTTAAAAGGTAAGAAGTACTTTCAAGGGTATGCCCAGGTGTATGAATAGCTGTAATTGTTACTTTTCCAATTTTAAAGGTTTGGTTATCCTCAGCTATTATTGATTTGAATTCTGGATCGGCTTTTGGTCCGTATACAATATCTGCTCCTGTTTTATTTGAAAGGGTTAAATGACCACTTACAAAGTCTGCATGAAAATGAGTTTCAAAAATATATTTTATTTTTGAATTAGATTCTTCAGCAATTTTAATATAATTTGAAACTTCTCTCAAAGGGTCAATAACAGCTGCTTCGCCATTACTTTCAATAAAATAAGCTCCTTGGGATAAACAACTAGTATAAATTTGTTCTACTTTCATGGTGTGAAATTAGTTATACTCTTTTGATTACCCAACAGAATATTGCTTAAAATAACTTGTTTATTTTTAAATTTGTAAAATGATAAGTAACTTTTATTTATTTCTTTCCTGGGACATAGACCCTGCTTTATATGATGGATTAATAACACTAAGGTATTACAGTTTATTTTTTGCAATGTCATTTTTATTGGGATTTCATATAGTCAAGAAAATGTTTGTAAACGAGTCTGCTCCTATTGAATGGATGGATAAACTTCTAGTTTATACTGTTATTGGCACAGTGGTTGGAGCTAGATTAGGTCATGTTTTTTTTTATGATTGGGATTATTACAAAGAAAATTTAATAGAAATTTTAATGGTTTGGAAAGGTGGTTTAGCCAGTCATGGTGCAGCAATTGCTATAATTATTTCAATGTGGATATTTTCTAAAAAAGTCACCCATAAAAAAACAATTTGGACGCTAGATAAATTAGTAATAGCTGTTGCTTTAGCTGCTGGTTTTATTAGACTGGGTAATTTGATGAATTCTGAAATAGTAGGACTTAGAACAAGTGACCAGTCAGGAATTTTTTATGAGCATAATGCCAAAAATCAAATAGCTAGTTTTTTTAGAGTTAATAGTGACAAGGTTCATTTAGATCAAACTCTTGACGATACTTTAATAAATAACATTACATATCCTCAAATGAAAGTGAAAATCCCCCTTAGTGATAATAAAATGACTTCATTTTATGCTGAAGCTTTTTCAAATGCTTTTGATTTTAACATAATTAACTCTGATGGAGACTTTTTTTCATCAGGTGATAAAAATAACTTTGCAACAAGTAATTTAAATGAGTTAGTTCTTCCTATTTATATTATTCCAAGAATACCTACTCAACTCTATGAGGCACTTTCTTATTCAGCTATTTTTTGCTTTTTATTTTGGGGCTATTGGAAAAGGAATTGGTATTTATATCATGGTAAATTATTCGGAGCTTTCTTAACGCTATTATTTACAGCTAGATTTTTTGTAGAATTTTTAAAAGAACACCAGACTCTTTCTAATAGTTCATCTTTAACTATGGGTCAATATCTTAGCATTCCACTGGTTCTAATTGGACTGTTTTTTTGGATTAAAGCAAAAAAAGTTGATACAAACTAATAACATATCTATTAATTATGGAAGTTTAATTTTAAAATTTCCTGAAATCAAACTTAATTCTGGAGATCAGCTTTTGATACTTGGCAATAGTGGATCAGGTAAAACTAGTTTGTTAAATATTTTGGGAGGATTAATTTCTCCAAATACAGGAACTGTATTACTAAATGATATTAATCTAATGAGTCTTTCAAAAAATAAAGTTGACAATTTTAGAGGAAAAAATATTGGATTTATTTTTCAAACGCCACATTTCATAAAATCTCTCACTGTTAATGAAAATTTAAAACTCTCTCAATACCTTATTTCAGAAATAAATCAATCAAGAATAAATATCCTTTTAGAAAAAGTGGGGTTACTTAATTTAAAAGACTCAAACATTCAAAATTTGAGTGAGGGAGAAAAACAAAGAATTTCTATTATTAGAGCACTGATTAATCAACCTTCAATATTACTAGCAGATGAGCCTACTTCTGCTTTAGACGATGAGTCTTGTAATAATGTTATTGACATATTAACTAATCTCTCCAATGAGTATTCAGCTACTCTTATAATAGTAACCCATGACAAAAGATTAAAAGAGAAATTTTCAAATCAAATAGATTTAAATGATTTTTAAATTAGCCTGGAAAAATATAAGCTCAAGACCATTGTCAACAGGTCTCTCTATTGTTTTATTAAGCTCATCTATAATGGTAATAGTTCTGGCTACACTTACTATTAATCAAATGAAATTAAAATTTAATGATAATGCTAATAAAATTGATTTAGTAATTGGTGCAAAAGGGAGCAGGTTACAGCTTATATTATGTAACGTTTTCCATATTGATTATCCAACTGGTAATATTTTTTTGGAGGATGTAGAGTTTTTAACTAAGCATCCATTTGTGAAGAATGCTGTTCCAATTTCTTTAGGGGATGCTTATCAACAACATAGAATTATAGGAACAAATAAAAATTTTATTTCAGAAATTTATAACGCAACTCTTGAGAAAGGAGAACTCTTTAATGAGTCTTCTGAGGTTGTGATAGGTTCTAATGTAGCTAAAAAATTAAATCTTGGCAACTCTTTTATTGGAAGTCATGGAGTTGGTGAGTCTTTGCACGAACATGAGGATTTTAAATATTTAGTTGTTGGTGTACTGAAACCAACAGGAGATATTATCGATGAATTAATTATTACTCCTTTAGAAAGTATTTGGAATGTTCATCATGATGATTACAAAAAGGGATCATTTGATTTAAAAACTGCTGAAGAACATGATTTACACCAATTAGAAGATGACAAAGAAGAACATTCTATTCACAAAAAAGAAATTACAGCTTTATTAGTTAATTATAATTCACCAAGAGCAAAGTTCTCAATACCAGGGATTATCAATAAAAAAAATAGTTTGATGAGTGCAGATCCTGCAATTGAAATAAAACAGCTTATAGATTTAATTCAGCCAGCTGTTAATATTCTTTATTTTCTAGCTTTATTTATTTTCGGATTATCATTTTTTAGTATTATTATCACTTTAGTGAACTCAATGAAAGACAGAAAGTATGAAATTGTAATGATGAGGGTTGGTGGAGCAAGTGTGAAAACTATTTTTATTTCTGTAATTTTAGAAGGTTTTTATATTGGATTTTTAGGAAGCATTATTGGTCTTGTTCTTGGGCACTCGTTAATGGAAATAATGGCTAGTTTTATTAACTTTAAATATCATTATAAATTTTCAGGACTTGTTTTTGATCAATTTGAAATAGTATTAATTCTAATTACAATTTTAATTGGTATGATAGCTGCAATTTTCCCAGCAATAGTTGCTTATAAATTTGATATAGCAAAGGTTTTAAAAAATAAAATATGAGAGGAAAAGAAATTTTATTAACTACATTTTTTATAATGTTTATGGGTCATTTTTTTTCTCAGAATATTATCACCTGGCAACTTTTAAAGGATGTAGAATTTGATGAAATTTGGTCAGAGGAATTCCAAGCCTACTATATGGTGCCAAAATTCTCAAAGTCAGTTAAAGAAATGGATGGTAAAGAGGTTCAGATTAGAGGCTTTATAATTCCCGTTGATATTGTTCAGGATTACTATGTTCTATCTGCAAATCCATACAGTTCTTGTTTTTTTTGTGGACAAGCAGGCCCAGAGTCAGTGATGGAAATACAAATGATTAAAAAATACGAAGGATTAAGAATGGATCAAGTAATTACCTTTCAGGGTACATTAAGGTTGAATATAGATGATATATATCAATTAAATTATATTCTAGAAGAGGCCCAAATTATAGAGTAATTAAATTAATTTTTCTATTTCATTCCAGACCTTGTTTGTTGCTCCTCTATTTTCTTTAATTAATTCGATAGCTCTTTTTTGTTTTCTCTTTAACTCCTTGGGATTACTAATTAGTTCTAAAATAATTTTTTTAAAACTTTCTTTGTCTTTCACAACTTGAGAAACTTCTTCTTTTAACATTAAATTTGCCTCTGGGTAATTTTTGATTTTAGGGCCAAATAGAATAAAGTTGCCTTTGGTAGCGGCCTCTAAAATATTATGTAATTTTCCAGAAAACCCTCCTCCTATAAAAGCTATATCACTGTAAAAATAAAGTTCTGCAAGAACTCCTATTTTATCGATAATTAAAATTTTGGGTAGAGGTTTTTCAACATCTAATTCAGAAAATAAAACAGAGTCTTTTCCAAATATTTCTTTAATTTTTAATACTTTTTTTTGGTCGATGTCATGTGGCGCAATTATCCATGAAACATTATTAATCTCTCTTATATTTTGGGCTGCTATTAATTCTTCATCTTTCCAAGAAGACCCCAATATAATACAAGGATATTTTTTTATTAATTTCAAAGTAGGAATATTTTCACTTACCTGATCATATCTTGTGTCTCCTGAATGTTTAACATTTTCAAATCCATTTTCTTTTAGAACCTTCTTTGATAAGTGATCAACGGTCAAAATACAATTAATAGATTTTAATATATTTTGAGCAGATCTACCATAAATTTTAAAATACCATTGATCAGCTCGAAATTTGGAAGAAAAAACAAGTGTTGGAATGTTTTTTTTTTGGCATTTATTTATTAAATTAAGCCAAAGGTCATATTTTACAAAGATTAATATTTTTGGATTAATTAATTCAACAATTTGTTTTGAGTTTGTTTTACTATCAAAAGGAAGATAAATTTTAATAAAATTAGTGTCTTTAAAAGTAAAATTTTCATATCCAGATGGACTAAAGAAAGACATAATAAGTTGAGTATTTTTAAGCTCTAAAATTCTTCTAATTAATGGAATTGCCATAATTGCCTCCCCATGTGAGGCTGCATGAATCCAAATAGTTTTTTTTTGATTATTAAATTTAGAAAGATCTTTTATCCAGTTTTTTTTACCTAAAACAGATTTTTTGGCTTTTTTATGGCCTAAAAAAGCTAAAGTTTTTAATGAAGTCGATAATAGTTTAATTCCAGTTTGATAAAACAATAAACTCATTTTTAGTTGTAATAAAATTCATTCGGGTCTTTTCTTAATACAGGAAAAATCCATTCGGCTCTTATTCCTAAATACATATCTCTTTTTTGATCTAGGTAAGGCCCCATTAAATCTATTTGATAATCTCTCATTCCTTTATTAAAACCCTCAATGATTTCAATTCCAATTGTGAAATTTACAAGTCTACTTTTACTCATGTGTTGGTAGCCAATATATTGTTTTAATATTATACCAGCTGTCAATCGGTCGTAATATTTTAAATATTTTTTAGATAGTTGAGGTATTAAATTTTCTTGATTCTCAATTCTTATTCTATGATACATTGCCCCAAGTCCGCCTCTAATAAATATGCCTGAGTTTGAATTAGTTCCATAGCGATTAAATACTTTGCCAAAATCTAAACTTAATAATCCACCACGGTGGTAAAGTAAAAATAAATTTTCCTCACCATATTGATTAATGATCCAACCTTGATCATTTAATAAGTGCGTCACAATAGATCTATTTTTCACATTTGAGCTATGAATAAAATTATAACATAACTCATAAGTTTTATTTTTTCCATTTTTCCAACCAACTGAAATTCCTATATTAGAATTCAGTCCAAAATCTTCTTCAAAATCTCCCTTTGGTGATTGCACTGCTAGACTAACTCTTATAGTTGGGAAATTGGTTATAGAATCTTTATGTTTTTGTGATAAACCATTCGTCCACAGGATATAGAAGATAAACGTAACTAAAAACCTATTTGTAGGAAACATATTAAATTAATGCATTTAAAAATCAAATATAACAATTGCCTTAAATGTAAGATATAGTTATATTCGCAAATTACAATTTTCAAGATGGCAGAAAAAAAAATGAATATTCAAATGGTTGACCTTAAAAGTCAATACGCTAATATTAAGCCTCAAATAGATAAAGTTATTTCTGAGGTATTAGATTCTGCTCAGTTTATTAATGGAGATCATGTTAAATCTTTCCAAAAAGAATTATCTGAATATTTAAATGTTAAGCATGTGATAACCTGTGCCAATGGAACTGACGCACTTCAAATTGCAATGATGGGTCTTGGCTTAAAGCCTGGAGACGAAGTTATAACTCCATCTTTCACTTATATTGCCACAACTGAGGTTATAGGACTTCTAGGTTTAAAACCTGTATTCGTAGATTGTGATACAAATACTTTTAATATTTCAGTAGAACAAATTAAAAAAGCAATTACTAAAAATACTAAAGCTATTGTTCCTGTCCATCTTTTTGGTCAATCATGCGATATGAAATCTATTTCGAAATTGGCCAAAGAGTATAATTTATTTATTATTGAAGACAATGCTCAGGCAATTGGATGCGATTATAATGGTTTTGGAGATTTACGTAAAACAGGAACTATAGGTAATGTTGGTTGTACTAGCTTTTTCCCATCTAAAAACTTAGGGTGTTTTGGAGATGGGGGAGCTCTAATGACAAATGACGATGATCTAGCTATAAAACTAAGAATGATTGCAAACCATGGACAAAGTAAAAAATATTATCATGATATTGTAGGGTGTAATTCAAGACTAGATAATATTCAAGCAGCTGTCTTAAGAATTAAACTAAAGGAATTAAATAGTTACATACTAAATAGACAAAAAGCAGCTAATTACTACGATAAATTTCTTGGTAAATCTGAATTCTTTTCAATCCCTTTTAGAAGTACAGATTCTAACCATGTTTTTCATCAGTACACCTTAAAATTAAGTGATGAAATAAATAGAGAAGAGCTTATTAAATATCTTTCTCAAAAAAATATTCCAGCAATGATTTATTATCCAGTACCTGCACATAAGCAAAAAATGTTTTCTAAAATCCCCAAATCATTAAATGATATGAAAAATACTAATTGGCTGTCTGAAAGAGTCATTTCTCTTCCTATGCATACAGAGCTTTCAACAGATCAGCAAGATTACATAATTCAAAACTTTTTTAATTTCAATAATAAATAATGAAAATAGCTGTAATTGGGACCGGATATGTTGGATTAGTAACAGGAACATGCTTAGCAGAAACCGGAAATATTGTCACATGCGTTGATATAGATGTAGACAAGGTTCAAAAATTAAAAAGTGGAGTAATTCCCATTTATGAGCCAAACTTAAATAACTTTTTTCAAAGAAATATTTCTCAAAAAAGATTGTTTTTCACTACAAATTTAGAAGAAGCAGTTAATGATGCTCAATTGATATTTTTAGCACTTCCTACTCCTCCTGGTGATGATGGATCAGCAGATTTAAGTTATATTTTATCTGTATCAAATGAATTGGGTAAAATTATAAAAGATTATAAAGTTATTGTCGACAAAAGTACTGTGCCAGTTGGGACAGCAGAAAAAGTAACTAACGTAATTAACAAAAACGCTAAAATAGATTTCGATGTAGTTTCCAATCCTGAATTTTTAAGAGAAGGTTTTGCAGTCAACGATTTTATGAAACCTGAAAGAGTTGTAATAGGTACAAGTAGTCAAAAAGCACGAAAATTAATGGAAGATCTTTACCAGCCATTTGTAAGACAAGGCAACCCTATAATATTTATGGATGAAAAGTCTGCTGAACTTACTAAATATGCTGCAAATTCTTTTCTTGCTACTAAAATCACCTTCATGAATGAAATTGCTAATTATTGCGAAATTATTGGGGCTAATGTAGATAAGGTTAGGGAAGGAATGGGAACCGACTCTAGAATAGGTAAAAGATTTTTATTTCCTGGTATTGGATATGGGGGCAGCTGTTTCCCCAAAGATGTTAAGGCTCTTAAAAAAGCAGGAAATGACGTGAGTCATCAATTTAAAATTATTGATTCTGTTATGAAAGTGAATCAAAATCAAAAAACCAGCTTGGTAAAAAAGGTTAAATCCTATTTTGGTAATGACTTAAAAAACAAAAGTTTTGCACTATGGGGACTTTCTTTTAAACCTGAAACTGATGATATTAGAGAGGCCCCCGCTCTTATTATAATAGAAGAATTATTGAATGCCGGTGCAAAAATCAAAGCTTACGATCCCGAAGCTATGGATAATGTTCGCGATTTAATTGGGGACAAAATAGAGTATTTTCCCAATAGTTTGGATGCGCTTTTGGGAGTTGATGCATTATTAATTGCCACAGAATGGGCTGCATTTAGAAATCCTGATTTTAATAAAATGAAATCATTCATGAAAAGTCCTGTGATTTTTGATGGTAGAAATTTATTTTCTATAGAATCAATGGAAAAAATAAATTTCTTTTATCAAAGTATTGGGCGAAAAGTGGTTAATAATTTAAATAAATGAAAAATGTTTTAATTACTGGAGCGGCAGGTTTTTTAGGTTCTCATTTATGTGAAAGGTTTTTGAAAGATAAATTCTATGTCATAGGGATGGATAATTTCATAACTGGTTCTATGGCAAATATTAACCTTCTTAATAACTATGATAATTTTAAATTTATAAATCACGATGTTTCTGAATTTATTAAGATTGATGAACCATTAGATTACATACTACATTTTGCTTCACCTGCAAGCCCAATAGATTACTTAAAAATACCAATACAAACTTTAAAAGTAGGTTCTCTAGGAACACATAATCTTCTAGGTTTAGCAAAATCTAAAAATGCAGTAATTTTAGTAGCTTCAACAAGCGAGATCTATGGTGATCCATTGGTTCACCCTCAAAAAGAAACTTATTTTGGAAATGTTAATCCTATTGGCCCTAGAGGTGTTTACGATGAAGCTAAAAGATTTCAAGAAGCTATAACTATGGCCTATCATAGATTTCACGGTCTTGATACTAAAATTGTCAGAATTTTTAATACTTATGGCCCAAGAATGAGATTAAACGATGGTAGAGTTTTACCTGCCTTTATTGGTCAGTCTTTAAGAGGAGAAGATTTAACTATTTTTGGAAGTGGTTCTCAAACTAGATCCTTTTGTTATGTAGATGATTTAATTGAAGGTATTCATAAACTCCTATTTAGTAATTATAATTATCCAATAAATATCGGGAATCCAAATGAAATTTCGATTAAAGATTTTGCACAAGAAATAATAAATTTAACTGGAAACAGTATTCAAAAAATCGTGTTTAAAGAACTTCCAGAGAATGATCCTTTGAAAAGAAAGCCTGATATTGAATTGGCAAAGAATATTTTGGGTTGGACCCCGAAAATTCAAAGAAAAGAAGGTTTAAGATTAACATATGATTATTTTTGTAAACTTTCTGTTCAAGAACTGAATAAAAAAGAACATAATAATTTTGATTCTTATAATACTTATTAATGAATTATTTTGCACACCCTACTGCTGTTATTGACGAAAAAGTTGACATAGGTGATTCAACCAAAATTTGGCACTTTAGTCATATTATGAGTAATTCTAAAATTGGAATAGGGTGTAATATTGGTCAAAACGTAGTAGTGTCCCCTCATGTAAATCTTGGAAATAATGTCAAAGTTCAAAATAACGTTTCAATATATTCAGGTGTAACATGCGAAAATGATGTTTTTTTAGGTCCCTCAATGGTTTTTACAAATATCTTAAATCCAAGAAGCGCTATTATAAGACGAGATTCTTATGTTAAGACCTTAGTTAAAAAAGGAGCTTCTATTGGAGCCAATGCAACAATTATTTGTGGTAATACTATTGGAGATTATGCACTTATTGGGGCCGGTGCAGTTGTTACAAAATCTGTAAAACCTTATGCATTATTTGTTGGTAATCCTGCAAAACAAATTGGCTGGGTTAGTGAATTTGGACATAGGTTAAAATTTAAAGATGGAAAAGCTCAATGCCCGGAATCCTTAGAGAATTATCAGTTAATAGAGAATAATATTAAAGTCATTAAATAATGGAAAAAATTAAATTTGGAATTATTGGTACTGGTCATATTGGTAAAAGACATGCTGAGATGATTGTTAGAAATAAAGATTGTGAATTGGTTGCAGTTAGTGATATTGCTTCTAAAGATACATTGGGACTAGAATCTTATTATGTTCCATTTTATCATAATCATAATGAAATGTTGAGTTCTCACTCTGAAATTGATGTTGTTTGTGTTTGTACTCCAAATGGATCACATTCAGATATTTCAATTGATGTTTTAAATAATAAAAAACATGTTGTAATTGAAAAACCAATTGGACTTAGCAAAGCTAAATGTGAGAAAGTTATTTTTAATGCTTTACAAAATCAAAAGCAAGTTTTTGCTGTTATGCAAAATAGATATTCTCCACCAAGTGAATGGTTAAAAGAAATTACAGAAACAAAAAAATTAGGTAAGATATTTATGGTTCAAGTTAACTGTTATTGGAACAGAGATAGTAGATATTACAAGAAAGGTGGATGGAAAGGTACTCAAGATCAAGATGGAGGAACATTGTTTACACAATTTTCACATTTTATTGATATTATTTATTGGCTTTTTGGAGATATTAAAAATATTCAAGGAAAGTTTAATGATTTTACCCATCAAGATTTAACTGATTTTGAAGATTCAGGAGTTGTTTCATTTGATTTTAAAGAAGGGGGTATGGGTTGTTTAAATTATTCAACCTCGGTCTGGAACTCAAATTTAGAGAGCAGTATGACAATAATTGGAAGTAAAGGAAGTGTGAAAGTAGGTGGTCAATATATGAATGAAATTGAATATTGTAATATAGAAGATTACACCATGCCAGAGCTAGCCCCATCAAATCCACCAAATGATTATGGTCCTTATAAGGGGAGTGCGGCTAATCATCATTATATAATCAAAAATGTTGTTGATACTTTAAGAGGAAAAAATGTTGCAACAACAAACGTTTTAGAAGGCTTAAAAGTTGTAGAAATTATAGAAGAAATTTATAAATTAAGAGATAGTCAAAAATGAAAATTTACGATAAATTAGTATCAAAAGATAAAAAATTAGGGGTAGTTGGCTTGGGTTATGTAGGTCTCCCAATTGCATTAGAATTTGCAAAAAAAATAGATGTTATTGGTTTCGATATTAATTCTAACAGGGTGGATATGATGAAAAATAATATTGATCCAAGTAATGAACTAAAGGCAAGTGATTTTGCGGGATGTTCTATTAGTTTTACAGATAAAATTGAAGACTTATCTGAAGTAAATTTTTTTATAATTGCGGTCCCCACGCCTATTCATCAAAGTAAAGTTCCAGATATTAAACCGCTACTTTCTGCTAGTGAATCTGTTGCTAAAGTTTTAAAAAAAGGCGATTATGTTGTATATGAATCAACAGTTTATCCTGGATGTACAGAAGATGATTGTATTCCAGTATTAGAGAAAATAAGTGGATTAAAGTTTAATATAGATTTTAAAGTTGGTTATTCACCAGAGAGAATCAATCCTGGTGATAAGGTAAATACACTAGCAAGTATAATTAAAGTTTCTTCAGGATCTGACGAGGAATCTGCAGAAGAAATTGCTAAAACATATGAATTGGTAGTTATAGCTGGTGTTCACAGAGCTTCCTCTATAAAAGTTGCAGAGGCAGCTAAAATTATTGAAAACACCCAAAGAGACGTTAATATTGCTTTAATAAACGAACTTTCTATGATATTTAATAGAATGAATATTAACACCTATGATGTTTTAGAAGCTGCAGGAACAAAATGGAATTTTTTAAATTTTAAACCTGGATTAGTTGGTGGACACTGCATAGGAGTGGATCCATACTATTTAACACATAAAGCAAAAAAATTGGGTTATCATGCTCAAATAATTAATTCTGGAAGATCTGTTAATGATTCTATGGGCTCCTATGTGGGAAGAACAGTTGCCAAAAAAGTAATTGCTTTTGGAACTCCAATGAAAGAAGCTCGTGTTTTAATAATGGGGGCAACATTCAAAGAAGATGTTTCAGATATTAGAAACTCTAAGGTGGTAGATGTTATCAATGAATTAAAATCTTTTTCTTGTCATGTAGAAGTTGTTGATCCTCATGCGAATTCTAAAGAGTTGTTTGAAGAATATGGTTTTGATTTAGTAGAAAATATAACTGGAACTTATCATTCTGTAATTGTAGCTGTAAATCATCATGAATATACCATTTTAGATGAAAATTACTTCACATCAATTCTTTCACAAAATGGAGTCCTAGTTGATTTAAAGGGCGTTTTCAGAAATAAAATTCATAATTTAAATTACTGGACATTATAATGAATTTTAAAAAAAAGATACTTATAACAGGTGGTGCAGGTTTTATTGGTTCTCATGTAATTCGAAAAATGGTAAAAAAATACCCTGATTATCTCATTGTAAATCTTGATAAATTAACTTACGCTGGAAATCTAAATAATCTAAATGACATAGAAAATTATGAAAATTATAAATTCGAAAATATTGACATCAATAATGTAAAAGCAATTGATAGTTTATTTAAAAAATATTTATTTGATAATGTAATTCATCTTGCTGCAGAATCACATGTAGACCGCTCAATTTCTAATCCTGATGACTTTATTATTACAAATGTTCTTGGAACACTAAACCTTCTAAATGCTTGTAAAGATACTTGGGTTAATTCTGAAAATAATTGCTTTTATCATATATCTACAGACGAAGTTTATGGCTCTTTAGGTGAAACAGGCTTTTTTACAGAAAGCACATCGTATGACCCTAGAAGTCCCTACTCTGCTTCAAAAGCAAGTTCAGATCATCTTGTAAGAGCCTATGGGCATACCTATTCTTTAGCTGTTAAAATTTCTAATTGCAGTAATAATTATGGATCTCATCAATTTCCAGAAAAGTTAATACCACTAATTATTAATAATATTTTAAATAAAAAACCATTGCCTATTTATGGTAAAGGTAAAAATGTTAGAGATTGGCTTTGGGTAGAAGATCATGCAAATGCTATTGATCTAGTTTTTCATAAAGGTAAGTTAGGAGAAACTTATAATATTGGTGGACACAATGAATGGACCAATCTTGACTTAGTAAATCTATTGTGTGATATAATGGATAAAAAGCTATTAAATAAAGTAGGAGATTCTAGAAAACTTATTACCTACGTTAAAGATAGGGCAGGACATGATTTGAGATATGCTATTGATGCTACAAAGATCGAAAAAGAACTTGGTTTTAAGCCGTCAGTTAATTTTCAAGTTGGTCTTGAAAAAACTGTAGATTGGTATTTAGATAATAAAAATTGGTTAGATGATGTTACTAGTGGAAATTATCAAAACTATTATAAGCAACACTACAAATAATGGGGTTTTTTAACCGTATTTTCTCAAAAAAAGAAGAAATTATTGATCCTATTGATATTAGTTTTTTAAGAAATGACATTCATTCACATTTAATTCCCGGTATTGACGATGGTTCTCCAGAAATGGAAACTACTATTGTGCTTTTAAAAAAGTTTATCGATTTAGGATATAAAAAAGTAATAACTACCCCGCATGTTATGAGTGACTATTACAAAAATAATCCCGAAATTATACTATCAGGCCTAAATAATGTAAGAAAAGAAATAAAAAAACAGAACCTTGATATTGAAATTGAAGCAGCAGCCGAATACAACCTTGAACCGGAGTTCGAGAAATTATTAGACGATGGCAAATTGCTTTCCTTTGGGGCAGAGAAATATCTTTTATTTGAACTTTCTTTTTTTGATGAACCTTTAAGATTAAATGAAACTATTTGGAAAATGATAGAAAAAGGGTTTAGGCCAGTTCTTGCGCATGTAGAAAGATATGGATACTGGCATAATAATTATGACAAAGTAGAAGAAATGATTAATAGAGGAGTCAAGCTACAACTAAATATTGGTTCAGTTACAGGAGCATACGGTCCAGAAGTTAAAAAATTTGCAGAACGGTTAATTAAAGATGAAATTATTGAATTTGTTGGAAGTGATTGTCACCATCTACATCATTTAGAAATGATTAATCATGCAATTAGACTACCCATTTTTCATTCTTTGGTAAAGCAAAGTCAAATACTCAATAAATCATTATAGAATTTTAGCGCTTGATGTTGATATAGATCTATCTATTTTTTTAAATAACCCTTGTAATACTTTTCCAGGACCAACTTCTATAATTTCTAAATCCCCATTTTTTAAAATATTTGTCATTGATTGTGTCCATTTTACTGGAGATGTAAGTTGATCAATAAGATTTTGTTTTATTTCGCTAGGATTTACAAAAGAATGTCCGCTTACATTTTGATATATTGGACATATTGGATTATGAAAAGTGGTATTATCAATTGCATTTTCTAATTCTTTTTTAGCAGATTCCATCAAAGGAGAGTGAAAAGCTCCTCCAACAGGAAGTTTAAGGGCTCTTCTTGCACCATTTTCAGTAAGTTTTTCAATTGCTCTTTCAATAGCACTTAATTCTCCAGAAATGACTAATTGTCCTGGACAGTTATAATTAGCAGGAACTACAATTCCTTCAATTTGACTGCAAATATTTTCTACAATTGAGTCTTCTAGTCCAAGAATTGCAGCCATAGTTGACGGATTTTCTACACAAGCTTTTTGCATTGCCTTGGATCTTTTATTAACTAGTAGTAATCCATCTTCAAATGTTAAACATTCATTAGCTACAAGAGCAGATATTTCACCTAAAGAATGGCCAGCAACAAAATCTGGTTTAAATCTATCTCCGAGGGATTTTGCTAAAATAACAGAATGTAAAAATACAGCAGGCTGAGTAACATTAGTTTGTTTCAGGTCTTCGTCAGTTCCAAAAAACATTATTTCTGAAATTTTAAACCCTAATATTTCATTAGATTTTTCAAATAATTTTTGTGCTGATTTATTTAAATCAAATAAATCTTTTCCCATTCCAGGAAATTGAGCTCCTTGTCCAGGAAAAACGTATGCTTTCATATTTATAATTAATCTCTATTTCCCAATAGTCTTAGCAACATTAGAAATAAATTAATAAAATCTAAGTATAGCGTTAGTGCGCCAACTATCATTAGTTTTTGTGCTGTTTCAGAACCTTCGTCAATTTGATTACCAATATTTTTTAATTTTTGAACATCATATGCTGTTAACCCTGTAAATACTAAAACACCAATTATAGAAATAATATAATCCATTAAGGAACTTCCAATAAAGAAGTTTATAATGCTTGCAATAATAATTCCAATTAAACCCATAAAAAGTAAGCTGCCTAATTTTGTTAAATCTGTTTTTGTCGTATACCCAGCCAGTGCCATTATACCAAAAGTTACAGCGCTAATAAAAAATGTAGAAGCTATAGATGATGTTGTGTAAACAGCAAATATTGTACTTAAGCTCATCCCCGTTAAAGTTGAATATACCAAAAAGATACCTAGTAGGAATTTGGCACTGTATTTATTAAATCCAAATCCAATTATCATAACTAATCCTAGAGGCGCCAACATTGAAACCCATCCCAGTGCTGTCAAATCACCCTCAATTGTAATGATATAATTTTTCATTTCATCACTTGCAAACCACACGGCTGATATTCCAGAAATTATTAATGCAGTAAACATTAAAGAAAAAACATTAGCTACAAAGCTTGTAGTTCTTGTTCTTGATTTTGACTTGGTATATTTTAAAGTTTCCATATTATAATTGTTCTTTTAATTTTTGTAGAAAGGATTTAATTTTAACCATTTTATCTAAAATTTGTTTGTGATTTATTATTTCGCTTATATCTGATTTTAAAACATCTTTGGCTCCATTTAGAGTATAGCCTTTCTCTTTTACCAAATGATAAATTAAATGACAGTTTTTAACGTCCTTTTTTGTGAATTGCCTGTTTCCTTTTTTATTTTTTTTTGGTTTTAGAATTTCAAATTCCTTTTCCCAGAATCTTATTAGAGAAGTATTAACATCTAACATTTTAGCAACTTCTCCAATACTAAAATAAATCTTTGTTGATTTTTCAATATCTAAATTAAGTAAATTCATCTTCTTATAATGATTGCGTTGGTCGAGAAGAAATTTCTATAACCTTGTCGTATTCCTCAGGACTTAAATCATTAAAAAAGAAATTGACTGGGTTAATTTGTCTTTTATTTTTAAATACTTCGTAATGCAGGTGAGGTCCGGTTGATTGTCCAGTATTTCCTACATAACCAATATGATCGCCTCTCTTTACAGTTTGCCCTCTTTTGCAATTAAATTTACTGCAGTGAGCATATCTAGTTTTATATCCATATCCATGATTTATTAAAATTGTTTTACCATAACCACCTGTCCATCCAACTTTCTCTATTACCCCATCACCAGTAGCATAAATTTCGGTACCAACCGAAGCTGTGAAGTCCATGCCTTTATGCATTTTTAATATTTTATATATAGGATGCATTCGCATTCCATAACCAGAAGCAATTCTCGTTAAATCACGATTGTTTATTGGGAGAATACTAGGTATTGCCTGAAGCATTTTCTGTTTCTCTTTTGTAATTTCAAAAACCTCATCGAAAGATCTGGACTGAGAAGATAGTTTCTTTTCTATTATTTCAAGTTTTTGAACAATCTCAACTACTAAATCGCCATACTCAATATTTTCATATTTTTTAAATTTAATAGGATTTCCACCTGTACCTAATTTCCTTTTATAGTTAGGATATGGATCAGCTTCAAAAATTGCTCTGTAGATATTATCATCTTTATTTTGAATGTCATTTAGCACATCAAGAATAAGGTTTAGGTCTTTATTAAAAACAGTAATTTCTTGCCTTAGTATTTGATTTTCTTTGGCAGCTTCTTTTTGAATATATGATTTTATATTATAAAATGAAATAGAAAGAATTAGCACTGAAACAACTATAGAAGCAATTAAATAATAAGATAGTTTTTTAACTTTACCCCATAATGTTAATTTTACTTCTTCGTAATTAAGAGTATTGGAATTATATTTATAATTTACGTTTTTCAAATTAATTGAATTTAGCACAAATTTAATCATTTTATTTGAAGTTATTTGCTTCTTTTTAACCCTGTTTTGTTGAGAACAAATCAAAACTTAGTTTTATGAATTACATATATTTATTTTTCACATTTATTTTACTCAATTTTTCAACTCTAAATTATTCATCACTAATAACGAGTTTAAATACAGAGTTTGTTTTTCAAGGAAATTCTATAAACTCAAAAAATGACACCATTAATATTATTGCTGTTGGTGATATTATGATGGGGACTAATTACCCTAATGATAGTTATTTGCCATTAAATAATGGTCAAATGCTACTTGCGGGTGTTAATAATTATTTAAAGAAGGGCGATGTCACTTTTGCAAATTTTGAAGGGGTTATTGGTAATGGCGGAAAGCCAAAGTCGTGTAATAATCCTAAATTTTGTTACACTTTTCGTATGCCAAGAGCATATATAGCTAATATTAAAAAATCTGGAATTAATTTATTAAGTATCGCAAATAATCATGCTAATGACTTTGGATTAGGTGGGAGAAAATCTACTGCTAGAATTTTAGATAGTGTTAATTTGAATTTTGCAGGATCTTTAGAAAAACCTTATACAATATTTACTAAAAACAACATTAAATATGGCTTTTTATCTGCCGCACCTAATAGTGGTTGTTTCAATATGAAAAACTACTCTACGGCTGTAGAATATGTTACTTATTTAGATTCAATTTGCGATATTGTTATTGTTTCATTTCATGGTGGTGCAGAAGGAGCTAAAGCCATTCATACTCCAAAAACAGATGAGATTTGCTTTGGCAATAACAGAGGTAATGTATATGAATTTGCTCATTTATGTATCGATGCTGGTGCCGATTTATTACTTGGACATGGACCTCATGTTACAAGAGCTGTGGAGTTATATAAAGATAGATTTATAGCATACAGTATGGGTAACTTTTGTACTTATGCAAGATTTAATTTAAAAGGACCCAGTGGAGTAAGTCCAATTTTTGATCTTAATATTAATTCAAATGGAGAATTTATTTCTGCCAGTGTAGTTTCAATTAAGCAAATTGGAGAAGGAATTCCAGTACCTGACATTTCAAAAAGTGCTTGGCATCACATAGTAAATTTATCTAAGGAAGATTTTCCCGAATCCCCTCTTATTTTTAACGAATTTGATTGTGTAATTTCAAAAGAGCAATAATTAATTCTTATTTTAAAAAATCTAAATTTTGTTTAAAATTCATCAAGCATTTAAAATGTTTTATTAAAATAAATAACTTTACTATATATAGTTAAAATTGTTGACCAAACTATGAATTCAAAAGATATAAGAGCTGTTTTTCTCTCATTTTTTAAAGGTAAGAAACATACAATTGAACCTTCTTCACCAATTGTAGTTAAAGATGATCCTTCTTTAATGTTTACAAATGCAGGAATGAATCAGTTTAAAGATATTTTTTTAGAATTTGAAATCCCAAAAAATACACGTATTGCAAATACTCAAAAGTGTTTAAGAGTTTCTGGCAAGCATAATGATTTAGAAGAAGTAGGTGTTGACACATATCACCATACTATGTTTGAAATGCTAGGTAACTGGTCTTTTGGAGATTATTTTAAAAAAGAAGCTATTGAATGGTCCTGGGAGCTTTTTACAAAATTTTATAAAATTGACACTAATAAATTATATGTAACTGTCTTTGAGGGCGATCAAAAAGACGGAACAGAGTTTGATAACGAGGCGTTTGATTTATGGAAGAAATTTATTAATGCTGACAAGATTTTAAAATTTGGTAAAAAAGATAATTTCTGGGAAATGGGTAGTCAAGGACCTTGTGGTCCAAGTTCAGAAATTCATATTGATTTAAGAAGTGATAGCGAGATTGCTAAAATTCCTGGAAAAGATTTAGTAAATAAAGACCATCCTGAGGTTGTTGAATTATGGAATTTAGTTTTTATGGAATTTAATAGAAATTCAGATGGAATACTAGCTCCTTTAAAAAACAAGCACGTAGATACTGGAATGGGACTAGAGCGACTAGCCATGGTTCTTCAAAATAAGAAAAGTAATTACGATACTGATATTTTTACCCCACTGATCAATCGTCTTGAAAGTATTTCAAATAAAAAATATAAAAGCTCAAATAATGACGAAAAAATTAATATTGCTTTTAGAGTAATCGTTGATCATATTAGGGCAGTTGCATTTTCTATAACAGACGGACAATTACCTTCAAATACTGGTGCTGGGTATGTTATAAGAAGAATTTTAAGAAGAGCAATAAGATATGGCTATCAGTTTTTAAATCTAAGAGCCCCTTTTCTTTATCAATTATTGCCTGTGATTGCAGAAAATTTTAATGGAATTTTTGACGAATTAAGTAATCAACAGGATTTTATAACTAAGATTATTAAGGAAGAAGAAATTTCTTTTTTTAGAACACTAAGCTCTGGTATTAAAAGAATGGAAGAGATAGTTGTAACTCAAAAAAAGAATATGAGTAACGAAATTAATGGCAGATTAGCTTTTGAATTATATGATAGATATGGGTTTCCTCTAGATTTGTCTCAGCTTATTGCTTTAGAAAACAATTTGATGATTGATATTATAGAATTTGAAAATTGTTTAAATAAACAGAAAAATTTATCCAAAAAAGACGCAATTAAAGACTATGGAGATTGGACAATTTTAAAAGAAGACGATTTACAAGAATTTATTGGATATGATCATTCAAATGCAAAAATTTTCATTACAAAATATCGATCTATTATTATCAAGGGTAAAACAGAATACCAACTTATCTTTAGTTTAACTCCTTTTTATCCTCAAGGTGGTGGTCAAGTTGGTGATATTGGTTTTATAGAAAATAATCAAGAAAAGGTAGAAATTACAAATACAAAAAAGGAAAATGGTGTTATAGTTCACTATGTAGAGCAGCTTCCAAAGAATTTACAGTCCTCTTTTAATGCTCAAGTAAACATAGAAAGAAGAATTAAAATTTCTAAAAACCATTCTGCAACTCACTTATTACAACACGCTCTTAGAGAAGTTTTGGGAAATCATGTAGAGCAAAAAGGATCTTTAGTTAACGATGATTATCTAAGATTCGACTTTTCTCATTTTTCAAAGTTGTCAAATGAAGAACTATTTTCAATAGAAAACAAAGTAAACCAATACATTAGAGATGCTATTCCCCTAAATGAAGAGCGAAATGTTCCTATGGATTTGGCTAAGCAAAAAGGTGCAATAATGTTATTTGGAGAAAAATATGGAGATTCCGTTAGACTAATTCAATTTGGAGATTCTGTAGAATTGTGCGGTGGTTTACATGTTTCCAATACTGCTAATATTGGTAATTTTAAATTTTCATCTGAAAGTTCAATATCCTCTGGAATTAGAAGAATTGAAGCTGTTTCAGATATTAAGGCAGATGAAATTATAAATAATAAACTAAGTGAATATAACTCTATTGCTGAAGCTTTAAAAAACCCTCAGGATTTACTTTCAGCTGTAAAGCATCTTCAATCAAGAAATTTAACTTTAGAAAAGAAATTAGATGCTTTTAATAATTTAAAACTTAAGGAAATTAAGAAAGATTTAATAGCTAGTCAAATTAAATTTAAATCGTTTAATATGATGGATGCTCTTCTTGATTTATCAGCTGATGAAATGAAACAAATTGCTTTTGAAATTAAAGGAGAAATTAAAAATTTTGTTTTGTTATTATCTAGTAATAAAGATAATAAACCATTTATAACCCTTATGATTTCTGAGGATTTAGTAAAAGAGAATAATTGGAATGCAGGATTAATTATAAGAGAATTAGCGAAAGAAATAAAAGGTGGTGGTGGAGGACAACCCTTTTTTGCAACAGCTGGTGGTTCTAATATTGACGGGTTAAAGAATGTTATTAAAAAAGCAAAAATGATATTTAATGAATAGTCATTTAAATATTTTTCGAAGATAAATTACTGATTAGTTTAATTTCTTGTAGATGTTGTTTCTAACGTTAGAATAAATGATCATTTTAATGCAGTTAAGATTTTGTTATAAATAGTTATTGTAAAATTATCTTCCTTGTTTCCCTGCCTTTTTCACTAGTTAACTGCGCTATGTAAATTCCTTTATCCAAGTTGGAAATATTAATCTTTTGATTTGAAAAACTATTATACTCTAGATCAAGAATCAGTAATCCTATAATATCAAATAATTTTAGAGTGCTCTTTTGATGGGTTGAAACAGTAAAATATTCGCTCGCAGGATTAGGATAGATAGTGCTGTTAATATTAATGTTTGTAATTAAAGAATCAACGGTTAAATAATTTATAAGTTCTCCTAAGCAGGATAAATTAGTATCTGACAAGCAAATCAAATCGTAATTAACAGATTTGTTGGAATCAACATTTACAACAATTATATTTTCTCCATTTTGATTACCCATTCCGCTAGCAATTAATTTAATGTTGTTAAATCTGTCGAAAGTAACATCTGTTGACCATGTTGCTCCAAGGTCGCCAGCAAACATATACACATCATTTGGGATTGCGCTAAATATTGGGATTACAGTTGACCAAAAGTTCACTGGATCTACTCTACCTGCACCAGAATTCCAGTTTATGTAATTAAATTGATTGGTGTTTTCTCTCCATAGGATTTGGTGAAAAAACACGAAGATATTTTCTTTGGATGAATAGTTGTCACTAACAGAATTTTGTAAAAATAGTAATTGAGATCCTGTTATACTCCATCCATCTATGTTTGGGTCTAATACGATGAATAAATCATTATTATAGATAAAATCGAAGTAAGTTATACCATATCTAGACTCAAACAATGGACGATTCTCCATATCGTGATTGCCAACTGCAAAATATATTGGCAAAGCTAAGGTGTCAATTTCCGCATCTATTTCATCCCAATCTTGGGCATTAGGAAAAGGAGAAACAATATCTCCTGTCAAAATACCAAATTCAATTTCAGATCTACTTTGGATGTATGGGAACTTTTGCTTGAATGGCGGATGAAATCCAACATTATTAACACCTGGCTGACCATATGTATGTCCTGCTACAAAGAATGAATATGATACAGAATTATTTTGAGCAAATACATGTAGATTACTAATTAGTAATATTACAATTAAAGATTTTAGTTTCATTTATATTTTTCCTAACGTGGTAAATAAACTTATCAATTTTATTTACCTTATAAATATATATAAAACACCCATACCAGCATAGAATGACATTTATTGTCTTAAAATATTTGAATTCTGGATTTATAACTTATAAACTGTAGGCTATAAATTTAAACCCTGTAATTCTAATTAGTAATTTCTTCGATCGAAGTGGTTCTATTTTAAAGGTTGGTCATAGTTTTTATTAAGATTTCAACCATTTAAAAAGATCTGAATAACTGGCTTTTTTTCCATATGACAATACACCCTTGCTGTATATTTTGCTTGAAAGCCAAGTTGTTGCTATAAATGTTATTGCCAATAAAAAAAGACTAAGTGCAATTTCCCAAATCTCCACACTGCTATCACCAATTCCCATAGCTATTCTTATAATCATAATAATTGGAGATGTAAAAGGTATTTCACTTAACCAAAATGCTAGTGATGATGACGGATCGTCAATTACTTTACCTGCCATTGTTAATGCAAATACCATAGGAATTGTGAGTGGTAATAGAAACTGTTGTGTATCTGCTTCTTCATCTACCGCCGCACCTATAGCAGCCATTAAACCACTGTATAAAAAGTAGCCGCCTAAAAAAAATAAGGCAAAGAATATAACCATGTAGGACCATTGTATATCATGAATAATAAATTGAAGAGTTTCATTTGAAGGATCTATATTTAAACTTTGATTTAATAAGTCTGTCGATTCTTCAGAATTCATTTGTATGGAGGGACTGTATTTATTAGGAATTATAGTGGGTAATATTGTAATAGACATTATGAATGTAACAATAGCCCAAATTATAAATTGAGTAATTCCCACTAGTCCAACCCCAATAATTTTGGCCATCATAAGCTGAAAAGTGGAAACGGAAGAAATTATTATTTCTACAATTCTATTTGTTTTTTCTTCAATTACTCCCCTCATAACTTGAACAGAATAAAGAAATATAAAGGCATAGATAAACATTGCAAAAGCAATTCCAACAAATGCCTTTCTTTGAATATTTCGATTGGCCTTATTTTCAACATCAACAACATCAAGATTAATTCTTGTTTTAATTGATTTATATGTTGAAATATCAATTTTATTATAGCTTACTCTATATAGTTCAATGGCTTCATTAATTATGCTTGATAAATGTTTTTGAGCACCAGTTGATGGTATCTCTTTATACAAACACTTTGCTGTCATAGAGTTTGTTTTTATTAAATTAACAGGTAAATAAACAAGTAAATCTAACTTCTCATCTTTTTTAAAAATTTCTTGAATTTGGGAGTAGTTTTTATCATTTGGAGCCCATTGAAGATGGTATTTTTTAGAATTTCTTAAAATACTATCAAATAAATGAGATTCATCAACAACTAAAATTTCATATTTTTCTTTATTCCCTTTAGACAAATAAGCAGTTAATAAAATAAAACCAACAATAAGTAAAGGACCTAAAAAACTCATTAAAATGAACGTTTTTTTCCTTACTCGAGTAGTATACTCCCTAGAAATTATAAGTCCAATCTTATTCATCTGAAGTAGCTTTTATAAAAACATCATTGATACTTGGGCTTTTTTTATTTATCTCCAGGATTTCTACATGATCAATTAAACCTTTAATAAAATTATTTATTGTAAAGTCGTTCAGTAGTTTTATCTCAGCTTGATTTGTATGATCATTAATCGATTCATTATTTATCATTTCCCAACCTCCCCATACTGCATTTATGAAACTCATTTGAGTTCCCTTGTATTTTACTGTCCACAAGTTTTCATTATAGCTTTCTTTTATCTCGGGAATACTCCCTTGAAGTATTTTTTTAGAATTATTGATAATAGCAACCTCGTCACATATTTCCTCAACTGAGTTCATATCATGAGTTGATAAAATAATACTTGTTTTGTTTTTCTTAAGCGCTAAAATTTCATTTTTTATAAGAAGACTATTTACAGGATCAAGCCCACTTAGTGGCTCATCTAGAATCAAAACTTTTGGATTATGTAAAACTGTGGTTATAAACTGAATTTTTTGAGCCATACCTTTAGAAAGATCTTCAATTTTTTTATTCCACCAATCACTTGCTCCAAGCTTTTTAAACCAATAATTCAATTTTTCTTTGGCTTCTTTTTTTGACATTCCCTTTAATTGTGCAAGATAAAGAGCTTGTTCGCCAACTTTCATTTTTTTATACAACCCTCGTTCTTCAGGTAAATACCCTATAGACTGTGAGTGTTTTCTAGATAAAATCTCTCCATTAAATTTAACAATTCCTTCATCGGGTTGAAGAATTTGATTAATGATTCTAATTAATGTGGTTTTACCTGCACCGTTAGGACCTAAAAGTCCAAAAACTTTTCCTTCTTCGATAGAAAGATTTATATCATCTAATGCCTTATGGTTAGGATAGGATTTATGAAGTCCCTCAATTTCAATTATATTGTTTAAAGACATTTATTAAAAGAAATCAGGAAAAGCGATTCTTCATTCGGTCAAAAAAGCTTTTAGTTTGATTATGTTTTGGTTTGAAGTTATCACTTTCATTTAATTTAAGCAACAAATCTTTTTCTTCTTTAGAAATCTTCTGTGGTGTAAAAACTTGAATATTTACAATCATATCACCTCTTCCATATCCGTTAACATCAGGAATTCCTTTTGATCTCAGTCTCAAATTTTTACCACTTTGAGTACCTGGTGGTATTTTAATTTTAGCTTTTCCGCTGACCATTGGAATTTCTATTGATGTTCCAATAACTGCGTCAGAAAATGTTATACCTAGTTGATATAATAAGTCTGTTCCATTACGAACTAAATGTTCATGCTCGATTTCTTCAATTGCAATAATAAGATCTCCAGCTACTCCACCTCCTGGAGCTTCATTGCCTTTTCCCTGCATACTTAATTGCATACCTTCTTCAACTCCAGCAGGAATTTCAATTTCAATAATAGTTTCTTTTTTTTCTAAGCCCGATGAATCAACTCCGTTAGGTCTTTTAGAAATCATTTGTCCCGAACCTTTACAGTTTGGACACGTTGAGGCTGTTTGCATAGCTCCCAAAATTGTATTAGTTACTCTTGTTACCTGGCCTGAACCTCGGCAACTAGAACAGCTTGTAAATTCTACACCACTTGCTGCTACTAGTTTTTGAACTTTTATTTTCTTTTGAACGCCATTTACAATGTCTTCTAAAGAAAGTTTTAGCTTAACTCTTAAGTTGGATCCTTTACGAACTCTTCTTCCACCGCCTCTTCCAAATCCGCCACCACCAAAAGATGATCCAAAAACATCTCCAAAATGATCAAAAATATCATCCATAGACATTCCGCCGCCTCCGCCACCAAATCCTTGACCGCCACTAAATGCTGCATGGCCAAACTGATCGTACTGCTGCTTTTTTTGAGAATTACTTAAAATCTCGTAAGCTTCTGCTGCTTCTTTAAAACTTTGTTCAGCCTCTTTATTTCCAGGATTTTTATCGGGGTGATATTTTATAGCTAACTTTCTGTAAGCTTTTTTTATTTCACTTTCAGAAGCATTTTTTGAAAGGTTTAATGTTTCGTAATAATCTTTTTTACTCATTTTGAGAAGCTATTTATTCACCTACTACCACTTTGGCAAATCTAATTACCTTTTCGTTTAACGTGTATCCTTTTTCAATAACATCAATTACTTTTCCTTTCATTTTATCTTTTGGAGCAGGAATTTTTGTTATCGCCTCATGAATATCTGGATCAAAGTCTTTTTCAATTGATTCCATTGGAGTAAGCCCTTGATTAGTTAGAATTTTATAAAATTTGTTGTGGATTAATTCAATACCTTCTTTTATTGCTGAGGCTTCATTAACATTTTTATTATTACTTATTGCTCTTTCAAAATCGTCTAAAACAGGAAGTATTTCTTTCAGTACTTTTTCACTAGAATTAGTGATGATATCTATTTTTTCTTTTGCAGTTCTTTTTCTATAATTTTCAAATTCAGAATATAACCTTATATATTTATCTTTAAAATCTATATTGATTTCTTTAATAGCAGACTTTTCAGTATTATCCAAAGATATTTCTTCATTTATTTTTTTTTCAACATCTTCTTTTTGCTTACTCTTCTTTTTTGATTTCATATCTATATTATGGTTTAAACTTTACATTACAAATTACGAACCAAAACAAAAACACGACAAAGTGTCACTCTATAGAACTAATCAAGCAATTATATGTGCTGATTATAATATTTTTATAAGTATATCAATTTGTTGATGTAAAGCAATTCCTTTTAAATTTTTTGAAATTATTCTACCATCAGAATCTATAAGAAAATTTTGTGGAATACTTCTTACTTGATAAGTAAAAGCACCTATGCTTTCCCAGCCTTTTAAATCGCTAACATGTTCTTTCCAATTTAATTTATCCTGTTGAATAGCATTAATCCATGCTGATTTATTATTATCAAGAGACACACTGTAGATTTTAAATCCTTTGGCATTTTTAAATTTACTTTTAGAATATTTTTTATAAACGGCAACAATGTTAGGGTTCTCTCTTCTACATGGACCACACCAAGAAGCCCAAAAGTCTATCAAAACAACATTTCCTCTTAACGATGAAAGTTTAATGTTTTTGTCATTAACATTTTTAAAATCTAGTTCAGGAGCAATGTTTCCAATATTTAATCCCACTACAGTTGATGATGTTACTTGTGCTTCTAAATAACCTACAGGAATTAAAAAGTATAGAATAAAAAATGTTAAAACTCTCATTTGAATAAATTTATGAAACTTTATAACCTTCTAATCTGAGCTCCTAAATTTAGTAGACGCTCTTCAATATTTTCATATCCTCTATCAATTTGTTCGATATTTAATATAGTACTCGTCCCTTCTGCAGAAAGTGCTGCGATTAATAATGAAACACCTGCTCTAATATCTGGAGATGTCATTTTAATTCCTTTTAGTGGAGTTTTTCTATCCATTCCTATAACTGTGGCCCTGTGCGGATCACACAAAATAATTTGAGCTCCCATATCAATTAATTTATCAACAAAAAACAATCTACTTTCAAACATCTTTTGATGTATCAAAACACTTCCTTTTGATTGAGTAGCAGTTACTAAAATTATACTCAATAAGTCAGGTGTGAAACCGGGCCAAGGTGCGTCAGAAATAGTCATTATAGATCCGTCTATAAAGGAATCTATTTCGTAATTTTCTTGAGAAGGTATTAATATGTCATCACCAATTCTTTCCAATTTTATCCCTAACTTTTTGAATACATTAGGAATCATACCTAATTTATCATATGCAACATTTTTAATTCTAATTTCTGATTTAGTCATTGCAGCTAAACCAATAAAGCTTCCAATTTCTATCATATCAGGGAGTATTCTGTGTTTGCATCCATGAAGAATCGTTACCCCGTCAATAATTATTTTATTTGAACCAATTCCAGATATTTTTCCTCCCATACTATTGAGCATTTCGCAAAGTTGTTGAATATATGGCTCGCATGCAGCATTATAAATTGTAGTTTGGCCTTCTGCTAAAACAGCTGCCATTATAATATTTGCAGTCCCTGTTACTGAAGCTTCATCAAGCAGCATAAAAGTACCCTTAAGACCAGCTGGAGAATGAGCTTTGTAAAAATTAGTATTTTTGTCATAGTCAAATTCTGCGCCTAAATTTTGAAAACCTAAAAAATGAGTATCCAACCTTCTTCTTCCAATTTTATCACCTCCTGGTTTTGGGATATATCCTTTTCCAAACCTTGCTAATAGTGGTCCAACAACCATTATTGAGCCTCTTAAACTAGCTCCTTTTCTTTTGAACTCGTCTGATGTCATTATATCTACATCAACTTCATCAGCAATAAAACTATATGAGCCTTTTGATAATTTATTTATTTTGACACCAAGTGTTTTGAGTAAATCAATTAGTTTGTTAACGTCAATAATATCAGGAATATTATTAATAATTACTTCCTTATCAGTTAATAATACAGCATTTATAACTTGAAGAGCTTCGTTTTTAGCACCTTGAGGGGTTATTTCTCCCTTAAGTTTTTTTCCTCCAATTATTTCAAAAGCTCCCATTATACTTTCTTCTGGGTTTATTTTTAGAATAATTTTTATTGGTTGTTTTTTTCTTCTTGAAAGATTTTACAATATCATATGTGTCCCTTAACTGCTCAGTACTAATAGTTAATTTTCCTCCCGATAAATCTTCCAATTGTTTTATAATAAGACTGTCGTGTACGGAATCTCTATTCCATTGTAGATATGAAGTTTTTAGTAAGTTGGCAATATGTTTGACGAGTTTTGTTTTGTCATCACCTTCCTTGAGCTCAGTTGCTGCTTTAACCATGTCTTCCATAATTTTGCCATAATGTTTAAATTTTATAGCATTACTGGGATAAGGAACTTCATCTGGTCTTGATTGGTATAATTCTTTTTTGGGTTTTTTGTATGGAGATTCAACATCTAGCTCGAAATTAGAAATAATGTGTAAATGAGCCCAAAGTTTTTGAGCTTGTTCTTCACTATTGCCAATACTCTTATTGCTAGGATTAATTAAATCCATCACTTTAATAATCACGTTTACACATTTATTTCTTTGTTGTTTATCTTGTAATTTAATGGCGTGTTGAACCATTTTATGAATATTTCTTCCATACTCAGGAATTGCTAATTTTTCCATATCTGTGTTGTATCCCAAATCAAGTGTAGTTGTCATAGTAAATAGTGTGTGAAAATATTATTTCAAATTTAGTAATTTAAAGGAATAAAGCAACTAATTTTTTAGCAATTCAAGTTTGGCAAATTTTAATAACAATTGTTTTTGACCTGCGCTGGGGAAAAAGACAGTTGCTTTAGTATTTGGAAAGTCTCCATTTAGCTCTACAACTTTTCCTTTTCCAAATCTTTCATGAACAACTTGATCACCAATTTTAATTTTTTGAATATCTTTTTTGTCATTATGAGCTGGAGATGAATTTAATTGATTAACTCTTTTTAGGTGAGCAAGAGGTTTGCTAAATTTGTTTTTTAAAGGTGGAGCATCTGATTTGAAAAAGGATTTTGGATAATTAGATTTTTGACTTTTAGAATTAAACTTTTGTTCAACATATTTAGGATCTAGTTCTTCAAGAAACCTGCTTGGCTCACATTGTATTAGATTTCCCCACCTAAATCTACTTATAGCGTAGGACAATGTTAAATTTTGCTTAGCTCTAGTAACTGCAACATAAAACAATCTTCTTTCCTCTTCAAGTTCTGATCTTGAATTTTTTGACAACATAGATGGAAATAAATCTTCTTCCATTCCTACTACATAAACATTAGCAAATTCCAACCCCTTTGCAGCGTGAATTGTCATTAAAGAAACTTTATTTTTATCATCATCTTGGTCTTTGTCTACGTCAGTTAATAAAGCAACATCAATTAAGAAATCTCCAAGGGCTATTAAAGTTTCATCTTCTCCATTTTTTGTAAATTCTTGAATTCCGTTTAAGAGCTCTTGAATATTTTCAAACCTTACAATGCCCTCCGGAGTTCTGTCCGCGCTTAAATCTCGGATTAGGCCAGTACTTTTTGCAATTTCTAATGCTAACTCATAAGCATTAGATTTATTAATTCTAGAGTTATAATTCAGGATCATAGATGTGAATTGCTCTATTTTAGCTTGAGTTCCTGAATTCAACTCGAAGCCATATTGGCTAGGGTTATTTATTACATCCCACAATGAAACATCATTATTATTAGCACAAATAATAGCTTTATTTATAGTAGTTAGGCCAATTCCTCTTTTTGGATAATTAATAATTCTTTTAAGAGATTCTTCATCATTAAGATTAGCCGCTAATCTGTAATAAGCCAAAAGATCTTTAATCTCTTTTCTTTGATAAAAAGAAAGTCCTCCAAAAATTTTATATGGAATATTAAGTTTTCTTAAAGCTTCTTCAAACGATCTAGATTGGGCATTGGTTCTATATAAAATTGCAAAATTTTTATATGCAGTACTTATTGTAGACGATAATTCAAAAATACTATTTGCAACCATTTTACCTTCTTCATTGTCGGAATAGGTTTTAACTACTTTTATTTTACTCCCTCTGTCATTCTCAGTCCACACATTTTTTTTAATTTGTTCTTTATTGATTCTAATTATACTATTTGCAGCTTCTACTATGTTTTGGGTTGATCTGTAATTTTGCTCTAATTTGAATAATTTATAATCTGGGTAATCTTTTCTAAATTTTAATATATTTTGAATATTTGCTCCTCTAAATGAATATATTGACTGAGCATCATCTCCTACTACGCATATGTTTTCAAATCTGGCAGCTAATGATTTTATTATTAGGTATTGTGCGTGGTTAGTGTCTTGATACTCATCTACTAAAATATATTTAAATTTATCTTGGTACTTATATAAAACTTCTGGGTTTTGCTTTAGAAGAACATTAGTTTTAAACAACAAATCGTCAAAATCCATAGCAGATGATCTAAAGCACCTTTGACTGTATGTCATATATATTTCTCCAATTTTTGGCCTTCCCGTAGAGCTATCTGTAGACTTTATTTCACTATCAGTTATGTATTTTTCAGGTCCAATTAAGCTATTTTTTGCTGCTGATATTCTGTTATAAACTATACCTGGCTTGTATAGCTTATCGTCTAGATTTTTTTCTTTGACTATAGTTTTAATTAAGCTTTTTGCATCTTGGGTGTCATAAATTGTAAAATTTGAAGGATATCCAATTTTCTCATGTTCAACTCTCAAAATTCTTGCAAATACTGAATGAAATGTTCCCATCCAAATGTTTCTAGAACTGTCATCTCCAACCATAAATGAAATTCTCTCTTTCATTTCTTGAGCAGCTTTATTAGTAAAAGTTAATGAGAGTATGTTAAAAGGGTCAATCCCATTTTCGATTAAAAATGCAATTCTATGAGTTAAGACCTTAGTTTTTCCTGATCCTGCACCAGCTATTACCATTATTGGACCATCAATTACCTTAGTGGCGTCAAGTTGTACACTATTTAGACCTTTTAGTATATCCATATTGCTGATTCATAATTTAAACATGAAAATTTATATTCAATTTAAAATGTAAAACAACAATAATTTTATTAACTAAATGACATAAAATAAATAATTAATAAATCATCGTAAATAAACATTTAAAAAATAATTGTTGATATCTTGTATTTTTAAGATATTCTCATACCTTTGCAAGCCGAAAAATCAATAAAAAGAATAAAAATGCCAACTATACAACAGTTAGTTAGAAAGGGTAGGAAAACTAAAATTAAAGTAAGTAAATCTATTGCTTTAAATTCCTGTCCACAGAGGAGAGGTGTATGTGTTAGAGTTTATACAACTACTCCAAAAAAACCTAATTCTGCAATGAGAAAAGTTGCAAGAGTAAGATTAACTAATGGAAAAGAAGTTAATGCATATATTGGTGGTGAAGGCCATAATCTTCAAGAACATAGTATAGTTTTAGTAAGAGGAGGTAGAGTTAAAGATTTACCTGGTGTAAGGTATCATATTGTTCGTGGAGCTCTTGATACTGCAGGTGTTGAAGGAAGATCTCAAAGAAGATCAAAATACGGAACTAAAAAAGTTAAAAAGAAATAATCATTTAAATGAGAAGAAGAACCGCAAAAAAACACATTATCCTTCCCGACCCCAAGTTTAAGGACACGGAGGTAACAAAATTCGTCAATAGTCTCATGATTGATGGTAAAAAAAATATTGCATTCAATATTTTCTATGATTCTATAGATATAATTACTGAAAAAATGTCTGAAAATGGATTAGATATATGGAAAAAAGCAGTTGAAAATATTACTCCTGCTGTAGAGGTTAAAAGTAGAAGAGTTGGAGGGGCTACTTTTCAAATACCAACACCTGTTAGAGATAGCAGAAAACGATCGTTAGCAATCAAATGGTTGATAGGGTTTTCTCAAAAAAGAAATGAGAAAACTATGAGTGAAAAGTTAGCTGGAGAAATCATGGCTGCTTCTAAAGAAGAAGGTGCTGCTTTTAAGAAAAAAGAAGATGTACATAGAATGGCTGAGGCCAATAAAGCATTTTCACATTTCAGGTTTTAAACATGGCAAGAGATTTAAAATATACTAGAAATATTGGTATTGCAGCTCATATTGATGCTGGAAAAACAACCACAACCGAAAGAATTTTATATTATGGCGGAGTTAGCCACAAAATAGGAGAAGTTCATGATGGTGCTGCTACCATGGACTGGATGGAACAAGAGCAAGAGAGGGGAATAACAATTACCTCTGCTGCAACTACGTTAAATTGGAATTACAGAGATCAAGAATATCACGTCAACATAATTGACACACCTGGTCATGTTGATTTTACAGTTGAAGTTAATCGTTCACTTAGAGTTCTAGATGGACTCGTATTTTTATTTAGTGCTGTTGATGGAGTTGAACCTCAGTCAGAAACTAACTGGAGATTAGCAAACAATTATAATGTTCCAAGAATCGGTTTTGTCAATAAAATGGACAGACAAGGTGCAGACTTTTTAAATGTTTGCAAGCAAGTCAAAGAAATGTTAGGAAGTCACGCACTCCCACTTCAAATCAATATTGGTTCAGAAGATGACTTTAAAGGTGTTGTTGATTTAATTAATTTTAAAGGTATTGTCTGGAATGAAGATGATATGGGTATGACATTCAAAGAAATTGAAATACCATCTAATATTATTGATGAAGCAAGAGCTTTAAGAGGAGAATTATTGGAGGCTGTTGCAGAGTTTGACGATAATCTCTTGGAAAAATATTTTGAAGATGAGAATTCTTTAACTGAAAGAGAAATTTTAGACGCACTTAGAGAAGCTACAATTGCCGGAAAAGTTGTTCCAATGATGTGCGGATCAGCATTTAAAAATAAGGGTGTTCAGACCATGCTTGATATGGTAATGGAAATTCTTCCTTCTCCTCTCGACATAGATGCTATTACTGGAATTGACCCATATAATGGTGAAGAAATTTCTAGACAACCTTCAATAAATGAGCCATTTAGTTCATTAGCATTTAAAATTGCTACTGATCCATTTGTTGGTAGACTTTGTTTTACAAGAGCTTATTCTGGTCAACTTAACTCTGGTTCTTATGTTTATAATACAAGAACATCTAAAAAAGAAAGAATTTCAAGAATCTTTCAAATGCATGCAAATAAGCAAAATCAGATTCCTACTTTAGATGCTGGTGATATTGGTGCATTGGTTGGGTTTAAAGATATTAAGACTGGTGACACACTTTGCGATGAGAAAAAGCATATAATTCTAGAATCAATGGACTTTCCAGAACCTGTTATAGGTTTAGCTATTGAGCCAAAAACTCAAGCAGATGTCGATAAATTAGGTTTAGCTCTTTCAAAATTAGTCGAAGAAGATCCGACATTTAGAGTTAAAACTGATGAAGATTCTGGACAGACTATAATTTCAGGGATGGGAGAATTACATTTAGATATAATTTTAGATCGTTTAAGAAGAGAGTTTAAAGTTGAATGTAATCAAGGAGCTCCTCAGGTTGCTTACAAAGAAGCTATTAGTACTTCATCAGACCATAGAGAAGTTTATAAAAAACAATCAGGTGGTCGAGGAAAATTTGCAGATATTGTCTTTACTATTGAGCCAGGTGATGCAGAAAAACCAGGGTTAATATTTACAAATAAAATCAAAGGTGGAAACATACCGAAGGAATTTATTCCCTCTGTTGAAAAAGGTTTTAGAGATGCTATGAATAATGGTATTTTAGCAGGATATCCAATTGACAATATGCAAGTGACATTAACAGATGGTTCATTCCATGCTGTTGATTCAGATGCTTTATCTTTTGAGCTTTGTGCTAAAATGGCATATAGAGCATCACTCCCAAAATGTAATCCTGTAATATTAGAACCTATGATGAAAATTGAGGTTGTTACACCAGAAACTAATATGGGTGACGTTGTAGGAGATCTTAATAGAAGAAGAGGTCTTATTGAAGGAATGGATGATAGGGCAGGCTCTAAAGTAGTCAAGGCTAAAGTTCCTTTATCTGAAATGTTTGGTTATGTAACTCAATTGAGAACTATAACATCTGGTAGAGCAACATCAAGTATGGAATTTTCACATTATTCAGATGCCCCAAAAAATATTTCAGAAAAAGTAATTGCAAAATCTAAAGGCGAGGTAACTGCTTAATAAAATTATTATGAGTCAAAAAATTCGGATAAAATTAAAATCATACGATCACAACTTAGTTGATAAATCTGCTGAGAAGATTGTTAAGACAGTTAAAAGTACTGGTGCAATTGTTAGTGGTCCAATACCATTACCTACTCATAAAAGAATTTATACAGTTTTGAGATCTCCTCACGTTAATAAAACTTCAAGAGAGCAATTTCAATTATGTGCTTATAAAAGATTAATGGATATTTATAGTTCATCATCAAAAACTATAGATGCCCTAATGAAATTAGAACTACCAAGTGGTGTAGATGTAGAAATTAAAGTTTAAATAAATATCAAAATGGCTGGTATCATAGGAAAAAAAATAGGGATGACTAGCGTTTACAGTGCCGAGGGTAAAAATTTACCATGCACGATAATTGAAGCAGGACCCTGTGTCGTGACTCAAATTAAAACGCAAGAAAAGGATGGATATAAATCTGTTCAATTAGGTTTTGATGAAAAAAAGGAGAAGAACACTCCAAATGCCATGTTAGGCCATTTTGCCAAGGCAAAAAGCACTCCTAAAAGAAAAATTGTTGAGTTTAAAGGCTTTGATGAATGTAACCTTGGAGATTCTGTTACTGTAGATCAATTTCAAGAGGGTGAATTTGTCGACGTAGTTGGCACATCCAAAGGAAAAGGTTTTCAAGGCGTTGTTAAAAGACATGGTTTTGGGGGCGTTGGACAAGCAACACATGGTCAACACAATAGAATGAGGGCTCCAGGTTCAATTGGTGCTGCATCATATCCAGCTAGAGTCTTTAAAGGCATGAAAATGGGTGGAAGAATGGGTGGTGATAGAGTTAAATCTATTAACTTACAGGTTCTTAAAATAGTTCCAGAAAAGAATTTATTAATTGTAAAAGGATCAGTTCCTGGTTCTAAAGGATCGTACTTAATAGTTGAGAAATAATGGAAATTAAAGTTTTAAATAAAGAAGGTATAGCAACAGCTAAAAAAGTTTCCTTAACCAAAGAAATTTTTGCGATTGAACCTAATGATCATGCAATTTATCTAGATGTGAAACAATATCTTGCCAACCAGAGACAAGGTACACATCAGTCAAGAGAAAGAGGAGAGATCGCTGGTAGTACAAGAAAAATCAAAAAACAAAAAGGGACTGGTACAGCTAGAGCAGGGTCTATTAAAAATCCACTTTTTAGAGGAGGTGGCCGTGTTTTTGGTCCAAGACCTAAAGATTATGGTTTTAAATTAAATAAAAAGCTTAAAGTTCTTGCTAGAAAATCTGCCCTTTCTTATAAAGCGAAAGATAAAAACATTATGATTTTAGAAGAATTATCTTTTAAAACTCCTAAAACTAAAGAATTTCTTTCAGTACTTAAGTCTTTGAAAGTCGATAGCGAGAGAGCTCTTTTTGTAACTAGTGAACGAGATAATAATACTTTACTATCTTCCCGTAACTTGAAAAATGCAAAAGTTATAACTGCCGACAAATTAAATACTTACGATATTTTGCACTCTAATAAGTTAATTATTTCTGAAAAGGCTTTTATCCAGATAGAAAAACAATTTAAAGTATAACTATGGAAAACATTATAATTAAACCCATATTAACTGAAAAAATGGCCGATTTAGGTGAAAAGCTAAATAGATATGGTTTTGAAGTTAAAACTGATGTTAATAAAATTCAGATTAAAAATGCTATAGAAAGTACTTATGGTGTTAGTGTTAAATCTGTAAATACTATGAAGCATGGTGGTGGTAAAAGAAAGATGAAATACACTAATAAGGGTGTTTCTTTTCAGCGAACAAGAGTAATTAAAAAAGCCATTGTTACTTTAGATGCTGGCGATGTCATAGATTTATACGAAAATATTTAAAGATTAGAAAGGACTAAAATGAGCTTGAAAAAATTTAAACCGACAACTCCTGGACAACGTCACAAACTTCTAAGTGATTACAGTGAAGTTACAGTTAGTAAGCCTGAGAAGGCTTTAACTAAAGGTGCTAGTAAAAGTGGTGGTAGAAACAACTCTGGTAAAATGACTATGCGCTATATAGGCGGTGGTCACAAAAGAAAATATAGAATTATCGATTTTAAAAGAAATAAATACGACATTCCTGCTAAAGTTCACTCCATTGAATACGATCCAAATAGATCTGCTAGAATAGCCTTATTATTCTATGCTGATGGAGAGAAAAGATATATGTTAGCTCCTGAAGGTTTGAAAGTTGGACAAAATGTTCTTGCAGGATCTAAGGCTAACCCTGAATTAGGTAATGCATTATTTTTAAAAGATATTCCTTTGGGAACAATCATTCATAACATTGAAATGACACCAGGTAAAGGAGGTGCTATTGCTAGAAGTGCAGGATCTTTTGCTCAATTAAATGCAAGAGACGGTAAGTATGCAATAATTAAACTGCCATCAGGTGAGATTAGAATGGTTTTAACCTCTTGTATAGCTACTATAGGTTCTGTTTCTAATTCAGAAAATAGTCTTCAAGTATCAGGAAAAGCTGGTAGAAAAAGATGGTTAGGTAGACGACCTAGAGTTAGAGGTGTTGTAATGAACCCTGTTGATCACCCTATGGGTGGAGGTGAAGGAAAATCATCTGGAGGTCATCCTAGATCAAGAAAAGGACTTCCAGCAAAAGGTTATAAAACAAGAAGTAAAACCAAATCTTCAAATAGATTTATCATTGATAGAAAAAAGAAATAAATAATGTCTAGATCATTAAAAAAACCACCATTTGTTCATTATAAATTAATGAAAAGAGTTGAAGAAGCTAAGGAGTCTACAAAAAAGACTGTTATCAAGACTTGGTCAAGAGCTTCTACTATTACTCCAGATTTTGTAAATCTGACAATAGCTGTTTACAACGGAATGAAATTTATACCAGTTTTTGTAACTGAGAACATGGTAGGCCATAAGTTAGGAGAATTTGCTCCGACAAGAAACTTTAGAGGTCACGGAGGAAAAAGAAAATAATTAAAGTTTTAATACTTAGAAATGGGTGCAAGAAAAAGAAATAGTTCAGAAAAGATAAAAGAAGCAAGAAAGACTCAAGCTTTAGCTAAGCTAAATAGTTGCCCAACTTCACCAAGAAAAATGAGGTTAGTTGCTGATTTAGTTCGTGGAGAGGATGTTTACAAGGCTTTAAATATTTTAAAATTCAGTCCTAAACATGCCTCTAGAAATTTAGAAAAACTTCTATTGTCTGCAATCAATAATTGGGAACAAAAAAACGACGGAGAAGACGCAGCCTCTGCCAATTTAGTAGTAAAAAGCATTAATGTAGATAGTGCAAGAATGTTAAAAAGAATACAAGCCGCACCACAAGGTAGAGCACATAGAATTAGAAAAAGATCTAATCATGTTACATTAATAATTGATAAAGCTTAAAGATAAAGCATGGGACAAAAAACAAACCCTACAGGAAATAGATTAGGATTCATAAAAGGTTGGGATTCCAACTGGTATGGAGGAAGAGACTATTCAGGTAAGTTGGTAGAAGATGAAAAAATCAGAAAATACTTAAATGTTAGACTTCAAAAGGCAAGTATTTCTAAAATTATTATCGAACGAACTCTTAAGTTAATAACTATAACAATTAATACGGCAAGACCTGGTGTAATTATTGGAAAAGCTGGTTCTGAGGTTGATAAACTAAAAGAAGAATTAAAAAAATTAACATCTAAAGAAGTTCAGATTAACATTTTTGAAATTAAAAGACCTGAGTTGGATGCAAAATTAGTTGCTGATAGTATTGCAAGACAAATTGAAGCTAGAATTTCATTTAGAAGAGCAATAAAAATGTCTATTGCATCAACCATGAGAATGGGAGCTGAAGGAATTAAAGTTAAGATCTCCGGAAGATTAAATGGTGCAGAAATGGCTAGAAGTGAAATGTATAAAGACGGTAGGATTCCATTACACACCTTAAGAGCAGACATTGACTATGCACTTTCTGAAGCATTAACTACTTATGGATTAATCGGTATTAAAGTATGGATTTGTAATGGCGAGGTTTATGGTAAAAGAGATTTGTCTCCTAATTTTGGAATGAGCAGCAGAAAATCAAATAATGATAAAAGAAAAAGATAATTATGTTACAACCTAAGAAGACGAAACATAGGAAACAGCAAAAAGGAAAAATCAAGGGGAATGCTCAGAGAGGTCACCAAATTGCTTTTGGTTCATTTGGAATTAAGTCTCTAGATGAAGGGTTTCTTACATCTAGACAAATTGAAGCTGCTCGTATAGCTGTAACTAGATATATGAAAAGAGAAGGTAAAGTTTGGATAAGAATTTTTCCCGACAAGCCAATAACTAATAAACCTGCTGAAGTTAGAATGGGTAAAGGAAAAGGGGCTATTGACCATTGGGTTGCAGTTATAAGACCTGGAAGAGTTCTATTTGAAACTGATGGAGTTTCTTATGATGTAGCCAAAGAAGCACTAAGATTAGCGTCTCAAAAACTACCATTCAAAACAAAATTTGTAGTCAGACACGATTTCGTTATTTAAAAGATTTATAAAGTGAAAAGCAAAGAATTCAATATAAAATTAAATGGTTTATCAGCTGAAGAGCTAAACGAAATACTTTTAAATACTCAGCTTGAGTTGAGAAAGTTAAAGATGAATCATAAAACAGCAGAATTAGAAAATCCTCTTGAAATAAGATCTGTTAGAAGAAATTTATCTAGAATAAATACAGAAATTAAGAAAAGAGAATTACAACAAAGTACCAACTGATTGATATGAGAAATTTAAGAAAAGAAAGAGTAGGGTTAGTTACAAGTTCGAAAATGGATAAATCTATTGTCGTTATGGTTGAGCGTACTGAAAAACATCCTAAGTATGGAAAGTTTGTTAAGAAAAGTTCCAAATTTGTTGCCCACGATGAAAAAAATGAGTGTAATGAAGGGGACACTGTTAAGATAATGGAAACCAGACCATTAAGTAAGAGAAAGAATTGGAGATTAATAGAAATACTTGAAAAAGCTAAATAATTAAAAATGGTACAACAAGAAAGTAGATTATTAGTTGCTGATAATAGTGGGGCTAAAGAAGTTTTAGTTATTAGAGTATTGGGAGGAACCAAAAGAAGATATGCTTCAATTGGAGATCAAGTAGTAATTACCGTTAAAGATGCAACACCCTCAGGTACTGTTAAAAAAGGTCAAGTTTCAAGAGCAGTAGTTGTTAGAACCAAAAAAGAAGTAAGAAGAAATGATGGTTCTTACATAAGATTTGACAATAATGCTGTTGTATTACTCAACGATACAGGTGAAATGAGAGGAACAAGAATTTTTGGTCCAGTAGCAAGAGAGTTAAGAGAAAAAAAATTTATGAAAATTGTGTCTTTGGCACCAGAAGTATTATAATTTAATAGGAATGCAAAAGAAATTTAAAATAAAAAAAGGGGATACGGTTAAAGTAATTGCCGGAGCTGCCTTAGGACAACAAGGAGTTATCCTTGATGTTGATAATGTAAAGCAAAGAGTTTTTATAGAAGGTCTTTCAGTGGTTAACAAAAAACATGTTAAGCCTCAAACTGATAAGGCAAATCCTGATGGAGGCATTTTAGAAAAAGATAGAAGTATTCATATTTCAAATGTCATGTTTATTCATAACGGAGAGCCAACAAAAATTGGTAGAAAGATTGGTGAAAATAATAAATTAGTAAGGTTTGCTAAAAAAACTGGAGAGGAAATTGAATCATGAGTTATACACCTAGATTAAAAGATAAGTACACAAAAGAAATAGTACCTCTACTTAAAGAAAAGTTTAAATATAAATCTTTAATGGAAGTTCCTAGAGTTGAAAAGATAGTTATCAGTCAAGGAGTTGGTGAAGCTGTTTCTGATAGAAAATTAATTGAAAACGCGGTTAACGACCTTTCAGAAATTGCAGGACAAAAAGCATTAATGGTGAATTCTAAGAAGGATGTTTCAAATTTTAAGCTAAGAAAAGGTATGCCTATCGGTACTAAAGTTACTTTAAGAAGAGAAAAAATGTACGATTTCTTAGATAGATTAATTTCTGTAGCCTTGCCAAGAACCAGAGACTTTAGAGGTGTTAAATCTAATGGGGATGGTAGAGGAAACTTCACAATTGGCGTTAAGGAAAATATAATTTTCCCAGAAATTGATATTGATAAAGTAAAAAAGATTTTGGGAATGGATATTACCATTGTTACAAGTGCTAATACAACTGAAGAAGGAAGAGCACTCTTAGTAGAATTTGGATTTCCATTTGAAAAAAAATAAAACAGTAAAAAGTTATGGCTAAAGAATCAATGAAAGCTAAAGAGCGTAAGAGAGAAAAACTTGCAGCTCAATACAGTGAAAGAAGAGATGTTTTGAGAAAAGCTCAAAAAGAAGGCGACTGGGATGCAATGTTTAAGCTTCAAAAGTTACCTAAAAACTCTATGTCTGTTAGAAAGCATAATAGATGTCAATTAACGGGAAGACCTAGAGGTTATATGAGACAATTTGGTATCTCCAGAGTTACATTTAGAGAAATGGCAGTAGCTGGTAAAATACCAGGAATAACTAAAGCGAGTTGGTAAAATATAATTAAAAAAAGAATATGGTAACAGATCCAATATCAGATTATTTAACAAGACTTAGAAATGCCATAAGTGCAAAACATAAAGTCGTAGAAGTACCGGGTTCAAATATTAAGAAAGCAATGACTAAAATCTTAATGGAACAAGGTTACATCTTAAATTTCAAAGAAATAAAGGACGATAAACAAGGAATAATTAAAATCGCCTTAAAGTATAATAATAAAACTAAAGACTCAGCTATCAGAACCTTGACTAGGATAAGTAAGCCTGGGTTAAGAAAGTATTCTGGTGTTGATACTTTGCCAAGAGTTTTAAATGGACTTGGTATAGCAATTGTGTCAACGTCAAAAGGATTAATTACCGATAAAGAAGCAAGAAAAAATAACGTAGGTGGAGAGATTCTTTGCTATGTTGATTAAATTATAGATAGATATGTCAAGAATTGGAAATGCACCCATAACAGTACCCGAAGGAGTAGAAGTGATTATTTCACCTGAGAATTCAGTGCTAGTTAAAGGAAAATTAGGGGAATTGAGTGAGAAAATTAATACTTCAATTAAAGTATTGCTGAAAGATAATATCATTACCCTTTCAAGACCCAATGATGAAAAAGAGATGCGTTCTCTTCATGGATTATACAGGGCTCTAATAAATAATATGGTTCTAGGGGTTTCTAAGGGATATGTTATTGAACAAGAACTTGTAGGTGTTGGTTACAGAGCAAAATCACAGGGACAAAGATTAGAACTTTCACTTGGTTATTCTCATCCAATTATTTTTGAACTTCCAAATGAAGTGAAACTAACTACCATTACTGAAAAGGGCAAAAACCCACAAATAAAGTTGGAGTCTTTTGATAAACAATTAATTGGTCAAGTTGCGGCAAAAATAAGATCTTTTAGAAAACCCGAACCTTACAAAGGAAAAGGTGTTAAATTCAAAGATGAGGTTATAAGAAGAAAAGCAGGTAAAACAGCAGCTAAATAATTTTTAAAGAAAATGAGTAATTTAAAAGCAAATAGAAGATTAAGGATTAAAAAAAGAATTCGAAAAAACATTTCTGGTACCACATCTAGACCTAGATTAAGCGTTTTTAGAAGCAATAAGCAAATTTATGTTCAAATAATTGACGATATTAAAGGAATTACAATTACCTCAGCTTCTTCACATATTAAAGACGATACTTCAAAAGGGAATAAAATTGATCAAGCAAAATTAATAGGAAAAGAGATTGCTAAAAATGCTACAAAAGCTGGTATTAAAGAGGTTGTTTTTGATAGAAATGGATATTTATATCATGGTAGGGTAAAAGCTTTAGCCGAATCTGCTAGAGAAAACGGATTAAAATTTTAAATATAAATTATAATGGAATCAGAGAAATCAATAAGACCTACAGACGTTGAATTAAAAGATAGACTTGTTGCAATTAATAGAGTAACTAAAGTTACTAAAGGTGGTAGACATTTTAGTTTTTCAGCGATAGTTGTAGTTGGTGATGAGCAAAGTATTGTAGGCCATGGTTTAGGCAAGGCTAATGAAGTTACCGAAGCTATTTCAAAAGCTGTTGAAGAAGCTAAAAAGAATTTAAAAAGAATAGCCATCATTAACGAAACATTACCTCATTCTATTAAATCTAAGTATTCTGGAGCACAAGTATTCCTAAAGCCTGCATCTGCTGGTACTGGAGTTATTGCTGGTGGAGCAATGCGTGCTGTACTAGAGAGTGCTGGTGTAAAAAATGTTTTGGCTAAGTCTCAAGGTTCCTCAAATCCACATAACGTGGTAAAGGCTACTATTAAGGCACTTCAGTCATTAAGAGATGCAAATAGTGTTGCACACCAAAGAGGTGTTAGTTTAGAAAAAGTTTTTAACGGATAATTAAGGTCAAAATGGCAAAAATTAAAGTAACTCAAATAAAAAGCGCAATTAATAGACCACAAAGACAAAAGTTAACTCTTCAAGCTTTAGGTTTAGGTAAGTTAAATAGAACTGTTGAACACGAAGCTAGTCCTCAAATTCTGGGAATGGTTAAGAAAGTTGAACATATGATTAAAATTGTTAAATAATTTATAAAGAATTAAGTAGTTATGAAATTACATACTTTAAAACCCGCAGAAGGATCAACAAAAGCTAAAAAAAGAGTTGGAAGAGGACAAGGTTCTGGTCATGGTGGAACATCTACTAGAGGACATAAAGGTGCCAAATCTAGATCCGGTTATAAATCAAAAATCGGGTTTGAGGGTGGTCAAATGCCGCTACAGAGAAGAGTTCCTAAATTTGGTTTTAAAAACATTAATAGAGTTGAATATAAAGGTATTAATTTAGATACAATTCAAATATTAATTGATAAAAGCAAACCTAAAACTATTACAACTCAATTATTAGTTGAAAATGGGTTAGCTAATAAAAAAGACTTAATAAAAATTTTAGGTAGAGGTGAATTAAAGAGTAAAATAAATATCTCCGCTCATGGATTTTCTTCAAAAGCAAAATCTATTATTGAAGATTTAGGTGGAAAAATTGAGATTATTGAAAAAAAGAAAGAAAAAGTTGAATGAAAAATTTAATTAAAACTTTAAAAGAGATTTGGGCTGTTGATGAGTTAAGGAAGCGTATTCTATATACTCTTGCTCTTATTCTTGTGTACAGAATAGGATCTTTTATTGTACTCCCTGGAATTAATACAGAAAGACTGGCTTCTGCTGCTTCTGGTGATAATAGTATTCTTAACTTAATTAATATGTTCGCTGGTGGAGCATTTTCCAGAGCTTCAATTATGGCTTTGGGAATTATGCCTTATATATCTGCATCAATTGTAATGCAGTTGTTAGGTATGGCTGTACCAACCTTTCAGAGATTACAAAGAGAAGGAGAAAGTGGTAGAAAGAAAATTAATCAATATACAAGACTTCTTACTATAGCTATATGTTTATTTCAAGCACCAAGCTATATGGGTGCATATGTCCCTGCAGAAGCAAGATTAGATGATTCTTTTTTGTGGTGGGTTCAAATTACTGCAATTTTAACTGCTGGAACAATGTTTGTAACATGGTTAGGTGAAAGAATAACTGACAGAGGAATAGGAAATGGAATTTCTTTAATTATTACAATCGGTATTATAGCAGGACTGCCAGGCGCTTTTTTCCAAGAGCTTGGAGCTAAAATATATGATGGTGGTTTAGTCATATTGCTTGTTGAGTTAGTTATACTTCTTTTAGTTATACTTATAACTATACTATTAGTTCAGGGAACCCGAAGAATACCTGTTCACACAGCAAAAAGAGTTATTGGCAGGGGTTCCAAGCAAGCTTTAGCTGGAGGTCAAAGAAGTTATATTCCTCTTAAAATTAATCAGGCAGGTGTTATGCCGATTATTTTTGCTCAAGCTTTGATGTTTCTACCTTCTTTGATATTTCAAAATAGCTCATTTGGAGCTACGTTTTCTAACATCCAAGGGTTTTGGTATAATGCTGTTTTCTTCTTAATGATTGTAATATTCACTTATTTTTATACTGCTATTATGATGAATCCGAATCAAATGGCTGACGAACTAAAAAGAAATGGATCTTTTATCCCGGGTATAAAACCAGGTAAAAAAACTGCTGACTTTATTGAAGGACTAATTTCTAGATTAGTTTTTCCAGGTTCTATTTTTCTTGGTATTATTGCGATTTTACCAGCGTTTGCTATGAATTTTGGAATTCAGCAAGGGTTCGCATACTTTTTTGGAGGAACATCATTACTAATTATGGTTGGAGTGGTGTTAGATACCCTTCAACAAATTGAAAGCCACTTATTGAATAGACATTATGATGGTCTTATTAAAGGAGGTAGAATTAAGGGCAGGTCAACATCGTCAGCAGTGACAATGAGTCAAACTCTTTAAACAATCTTTTCCATGATTTTTTATAAAACTGGAGAAGAAATTGAACGTATTAAAAAAAGTTCTTTACTTGTTGGTAAAACTTTAGCAGAAGTCGCTAAAATAATTAAACCAGGTGTTACTACACTTGATTTGGACAAAGTTGCGGAAGAATTTATTAGAGATAATAATGCTATCCCAGGTTTTTTAGGTTACGGAGGTTTTCCAAATTCACTTTGTACTTCGGTTAATAGTGCGGTTGTTCATGGGATTCCAAATAAAAAGCCATTAATTAATGGAGATATTGTTTCTGTTGATTGTGGTGTCCTTATGGATGATTTTTATGGAGATTCTGCTTATACATTTGAAATAGGTGAAGTTTCAAAAGAGATTAGAAATCTATTAAAAGTAACTAAAGAGTCATTAATTCTAGCTATTGAACAAACTAAAGCAGGAAATAGAATTGGTGATATTGGTTTTGCAGTTCAAAACCATGCTGAATCTAATGGTTACGGAGTGGTTAGAGAATTAGTAGGTCATGGTCTTGGGAGATCTTTACACGAAAAACCTGAAGTTCCAAATTATGGGAAAAAAGGAAGAGGTCACAAAATAAAACCAGGTTTAGTTTTAGCTATCGAGCCTATGATTAATCTTGGTAAAAGAGAAGTAACTCAGCTTGATGATGGTTGGACTATAGTTACAAAAGACAACTTGCCCTCTGCACACTTTGAACACGATGTAGCAATATCTTTAGATGGTTCACCAGAAGTTTTATCTTCATTTGAAGAAATAGAAAAAGTATTAAATAATAAAGTTAATAAATAGTATGGCTAAACAGACATCAATAGAGCAGGATGGAACCATTACAGAAGCATTGTCAAATGCTATGTTTAGGGTAGAGCTAGAGAACGGGCACATAATAACTGCTCATATCTCAGGTAAAATGAGAATGCACTATATCAGAATTTTGCCCGGAGACAAGGTGAAAGTCGAGATGTCACCATATGATTTGACAAAAGGAAGAATTACGTTTAGATACAAATAATTAAAAAATGAAAGTAAGAGCATCTATAAAAAAAAGATCTGCGGATTGCAAAATTGTAAGACGTAAAGGAAGATTGTATGTAATAAATAAAAAGAACCCTAAGTTCAAACAAAGACAAGGATAATATTATGGCAAGAATAGCAGGTATCGATTTACCAAAAAACAAAAGAGGTGTCATAGGTTTAACCTATATATATGGCATTGGAAGAAGCACATCAGAAAAAATTTTAGCAGAAGCAGGAATTGATGAAAGTATTAAAGTTCAGGACTGGAATGATGATCAATTAGGTATAATAAGAAAACTTATTTCAGAAACTTACAAGGTTGAAGGTGCTCTAAGATCTGAAGTTCAGTTAAATATTAAGAGACTAATGGATATTGGATCTCAAAGAGGAATTAGACATAGAAATGGATTACCACTTAGAGGACAAAGAACTAAGAACAATTCTAGAACTAGAAAAGGAAAAAGAAAAACTGTTGCTAATAAAAAGAAAGCAACTAAATAATATTTAAGACATAAGGTTATGGCTAAGCAATCAAAAAAGAAAAAAAACGTACAAATTAATCCTGTAGGGGAAGCTCATATTCAAGCTTCTTTCAATAATATAATTATCTCATTATGTAATGAAAAAGGACAAGTAATATCTTGGTCCTCTGCTGGTAAAATGGGTTTTAGAGGATCTAAAAAAAATACTCCTTATGCTGCACAAGTCGCAGCTGAGGAATGTAGTAAAGAAGCTTTTGAGTTTGGATTGAGAAAAGTTAAAGTTTATGTTAAGGGTCCTGGAGGCGGAAGAGAATCTGCTATAAGAAGTATTCATAATAATGGAATTGAAGTTACAGAAATTGTTGACGTTACTCCAATTCCGCACAATGGATGTAGACCCCCTAAAAGAAGAAGAGTATAATTAATAAAAACCATAAAAGTTAATTACATCGAAGGATACTGACCTTAATTCATGATTAACTTTTAATAAATTAAATAAAAAATGGCAAGATACAATGGTCCAAAATCAAAAATTGCTAGAAAGTTTAAAGAGCCTATTTTTGGCCCTGATAAAGCTCTAGAAAAGAAAAATTACCCTCCTGGGATGCATGGTCCCAATAAAAGAAGGAAAAAAACATCTGAATATGCTAACCAACTTGCAGAAAAGCAAAAGGCTAAGTATACTTATGGTATTTTAGAAAAGCAATTCTCAAATATGTTTAAAAAAGCATCTGCTAAGTCTGGAATATCAGGTGAAATTCTACTTCAATTATGTGAGCGGAGATTAGATAATGTTGTATTTAGATTCGGCATTTCTCCAACACGAAGAGGTGCTAGACAGTTAGTTTCCCATAGGCATATTACTGTAAATGGTAAGATTGTTAATATTCCATCTTATTCGTTGAAAGTAGGAGATGTAATTGGTGTTAGAGAAAAATCAAAATCATTGATTATAATAACATCTTCACTAGGAACTGATAACCCAATACATGAGTGGTTATTATGGGATAATAATTCATTAACCGGAGAGGTGAAATCAATTCCAACGAGAGAGCAAATTTCAGAAAATATTAAAGAACAATTAATTGTAGAACTTTACTCTAAATAATTAGAGTACCAAAAAATAAATATTATGGCAATATTAGATTTCCAAAAACCAGAAAAAGTAATAATGTTAGAATCTTCTGACTTTCGTGGCCAGTTTGAGTTTAGACCACTTGAACCAGGTTATGGTATAACTGTTGGTAACGCACTTAGAAGAATTCTGCTGAATTCTATCGAAGGATTTGCTATATCATCAATTAAAATTGAAGGTGTAGAACATGAATTTTCTACAATTAAAGGCATTGTTGAAGATGTAACTGAAATTGTTTTAAATTTAAAGCAAGTTAGATTTAAGAGACAGATTGAAGACTCTGATTTTGAAGAGGTTAATATTTCTCTTTCAGGACAAGATACTTTTACAGCTGGAGATATCGGTAAATTCACTTCATCTTTTCAAGTCTTAAACACAGATCATGTTATTTGTCACATGGAAAAATCTGTTAAGTTAAATATTCAACTGACTATTGTAAAGGGTAGAGGTTATGTTCCTGCAGAAGAGAATAAAACTGAAAATGCACCTATAGGAACTATTTTTACTGATTCCGTATTTACACCAATTAGAAATGTAAAGTATACAATTGAAAATTTTCGTGTAGAGCAAAAAACAGATTATGAAAAATTAATTTTTGATATTGATTCAGATGGCTCTATTCATCCAAAAGAAGCTTTAAAAGAAGCTGCTAGAATTTTAATTCATCATTTTATGTTATTCTCTGATGAAAAGATAACTTTAGACGAGGATGAGAAATCAGAGACAGAAGAGTTTGATGAAACATCTCTACACATGAGACAACTACTTAAAACAAGATTAGTTGATATGGATTTGTCAGTAAGAGCATTAAATTGTCTGAAAGCAGCCGATGTAGAAACTTTAGGTGAACTCGTAGCATATAATAAAAATGATTTGTTAAAGTTTAGAAATTTTGGTAAAAAATCTTTAACTGAGCTTGATGATTTAATTGAATCTAAAGGACTATCATTTGGTATGGAAGTTTCAAGATACAAACTAGATAGAGATTAATACATTTCTACGTTCTAAATAAGAAGATATGAGACATGGAAAAAAAATAAATCATTTGAGCAGGAAAACTGCGCATAGAAGTGCGTTGTTGTCTAATATGGCTTGTTCACTGATAGAACATAAAAGAATCAATACTACCTTAGCTAAAGCAAAGGCTTTGAGAAAATATGTAGAACCGTTAATCACTAAATCAAAAGATGATACGACTCATAACAGAAGAGTTGTATTTAGGTATTTAAGGGATAAGGAAGCCTCTTCAGTGCTTTTTAGAGATATTTCACCTAAAATTATCGATCGTCCAGGTGGTTATACAAGAATAATCAAGTTAAATAATCGTTTAGGTGATAATGCTGAAATGGCGATGATTGAACTTGTTGATTTTAACGATTTATTGATTAAAGGTCAATCAGCTAAGAAAAAATCAAGAAGAAGAGGTGGTAAAAAGTCTACCAGTTCACCAGCTAAAGTCACTGACAATATCGAAGACGCTGTTATAGTTGAAGAAACAATTTCTGATTCTAAAGATGTTAAAGCCGAAAAGGAAATTATTGATTCAAATGAATCTAATGTGATAATTGCTGAAACCGAATCGACAGAAACTAACCAAAAAGATGAAATTAAATTAGCAGAAAATCCTTCTAATGAAAAAAAGGATGAAAAAACTAACGATTCACCTGAAAAAGAATAAAAAAAACAAACTTTTAATCTCTTTTCTGAAAGGTAGTTAATAACTACCTTTTTTTTTGACACAAAAAGTTTTAAATTATTAATGTAAAATATATTTTTGTACTAGTATGTTAAAAAACAACAATGCTATTTTGATTTTATCCGACGGCAAAACTTTCAAAGGTAAGTCTTGTGGTAAAGTAGGCACAACATATGGAGAGATAGCTTTCAATACTGGAATGACTGGTTATCAAGAAATATTTACAGATCCTTCATACCATGGACAGATCATTACTATGGCTAATGCTCATATTGGGAATTATGGTACAAATGAATTTGAAATAGAATCTAATTCTTCTCAAGTAAAGGGTTTAGTGGTTAAGAAATTTGCAAATCACTTTTCAAGATATGGTTCAAATAATCAACTTTTAAATAATTTTCTTGTTAAAGATAATGTTGTTGGTATCCAAGATATTGATACACGAGCACTTATAAGTTATATTAGAGAAAATGGAGCTCAAAATGCAGTTATTTCATCTGATAATAAACCTATGGAAGAACTTAAGACCATATTAAGTAATTCCCCAAATATGAAAGGCTTAGAGTTAGCTTCTAAAGTTTCAGCAAAAAGTGCTTATGAAGTTGGAACTGGAAAATTTAAAGTAGCGCTTATTGATTTTGGTGTAAAGAAAAATATTATTCGATGCTTAAATGAAAGAAACTGTCTTGTTAAAGTTTTTCCTTATAATGTGACCTTAACAGAAATTCAATCATTTAAACCAGATGGAATTATGCTCTCTAATGGTCCTGGTGATCCTGAACCTCTTAAACAATCAATAAATGTTGTTAAGGAACTTGTAAATTTAAATTATCCAATATTTGGTATTTGTTTAGGACATCAAATTCTTGCTCTTTCACAAGGCTTGAGTACTGAAAAAATGCACAATGGACATAGAGGAATCAATCATCCTGTTAAAAATTTAGTTACTAATAAATGTGAAATAACTTCACAAAATCATGGTTTTGTAGTTAAAAGATTAGACGTTGATAATCACCCTGGAATTAATCTAACTCATGAACATTTAAACGATAATACTGTAGCTGGAATTTCTATTGTTGGGAAAAATGCCTTTTCTGTTCAATATCATCCTGAATCTTCACCTGGGCCTAATGATTCTAGGTATTTATTTGACCAGTTTATAGACAATATAAAAAAGTAATTAATTAAAATTTTTAAAAATCATGGGAGCAATAGATCATATTCACTCTAGACAAATTTTAGACTCAAGAGGAAATCCAACTTTAGAAGTTGATGTATTTACTTCTAAAGGAGGGTTTGGTAGAGCTGCAGTTCCATCTGGAGCTTCCACAGGAATTCACGAAGCTGTTGAACTAAGAGATGGAGACAAAAATATTTACATGGGTAAGGGAGTTTTAAAAGCTGTCGGAAATGTAAATAACATTATTTCCAAAGAGCTAAGAGGAATACATGTTCTAAATCAAGGAGATATAGACAGGATGATGAATCAGATGGATGGTACTGAAAACAAATCCAAATTAGGGGCCAATGCAATCTTAGGAGTATCACTTGCCTGTGCTAAAGCAGCAGCATCGGAAACAGGAATTCCTCTATATAGCTATTTAGGTGGTGTTAAAGCAACTACTCTTCCAGTTCCAATGATGAATATTTTAAATGGAGGATCCCATGCAGATAATAAAATTGATATTCAAGAGTTTATGGTAATGCCATTTGGAGCAGAAACATTTAGTGATGCTCTTAGAATGGGAACTGAAGTTTTCCACCATTTAAAAAATGTCTTGAAGTCTAAAGGAATGTCTACAAATGTTGGAGATGAAGGTGGTTTTGCTCCTGGCCTAGGGTCTAATGATGAAGCTATTGAAGTTGTTTTGCAAGCCATAGAATCTGCAGGATATAGACCAGGAGAAGATATCTGGATTTCAATTGACGCTGCTGCATCTGAATTTTATTCAGCAAAATCAAAAAAGTATTCTTTTGAATCTACTGGAGAAGTAATGAGTTCAGATGAAATGGTTGATTTTTGGAAAAAATGGGTTAATAAATATCCTATAATTTCAGTGGAGGATGGGTTAGCTGAAGATGATTGGTCTGGTTGGAAATCTCTAACAGATGCAGTTGGTAATAAATGTCAGTTAGTTGGGGATGACCTTTTTGTAACTAACACCAAAAGATTAAAAAAAGGAATAGACGAAAACATAGCTAATTCAATACTAGTAAAAGTTAATCAAATAGGTTCTTTAACAGAGACTATTGAAGCAGTTTCACTAGCAGATAATAACGGATATTCTTCTGTCATGAGTCATAGAAGTGGTGAAACCGAAGATAATACTATTGCAGACTTAGCAGTAGCTTTAAACACAGGACAAATCAAAACAGGTTCTGCTTCAAGATCTGACAGGACTGCGAAATATAACCAATTGCTTAGGATTGAAGAGCAGCTTGGTGATTCGGCATATTTTCCTGGAAAAGATTTCAAATTTTTGAATGCCTAAGAAGCACAATAAAAATAAATTTAAAAATTGGTTTCTTATTTTACTAATATTAAATATTAGTTATGTAGGTTATCAATTTTTAGAAACTCCATCTTTTCTAAATCATTACAAAAGAATTTTCAATAAAATATTTTTTCCACCTAAAGTTCCTAATGGTGACTTCTCATATGGAATTGATGTTTCTGAATATCAAGGTATTATATCCTGGGGAAGAGTAAAAGAAATTAATGATCACCAAAAAGTTGACTTTGCAATTATAAGAGCCACAGCAGGAAATAATCATAGGGACAGATTTTTCACATCTAACTGGAGGGGATCTAGAAATAATAATATTTTACGCGGTGCCTATCATTATTTTAGGCCTAATGAAAACTCTACTAAACAAGCAAATAATTATATTAAAAACGTTCAATTAGTCCCTGGTGATTTACCTCCAATTTTAGACATTGAAAAAACAAGTGAAATACAAAGTAATGAAAACCTTATAAAAGGGGTTAAAAACTGGTTGAAGATCGTTGAAAATCATTATGGAATTAAACCAATCATTTATTCAGGAGCATACTTTTATAACAAACATTTAAATTCTAAGCTTGATGAATATGAATTATGGGTTGCAAATTATAATAATATTAAAAATCCATTAAAAAATAATAATTGGATAATGTGGCAATTTTCTGATAATGGAACTGCTTCAGGAATAAAAGGTCCAGTGGATTTAGATTTATTTAAAGGAAGTTTGCCAGAATTAAAAAAATATGCCTTAAAATAAATCATTTGTTGTTTCTTTGTTGATGTCTATTTGAACAATGTAATCTTACAATTTTATGAATACTAAAAAAATAATTTATTATACAAAAACTGATGAAGCACCAGCTTTAGCAACCAATTCATTTTTGCCAATAATAAAGCTGTTTACAAATTATGCAGATATTGATATTGAACTAAAAGATATTTCTTTAGCAGCTAGAATACTAGCAAAGTTTCCAGGGTATTTAAATGAAGATCAAACTGTTGTAGATGACCTATTTTTTTTAGGAAATCTGGCTGAAAAACCAGAAGCTAACATTATTAAGCTCCCCAACATAAGCGCATCAATTCCTCAACTTAAATCAGCAATTAAAGAATTACAATCTAAGGGATTCGCAATTCCTGACTATCCTGAAGATCCTAGTAATGATAAAGAAAGTCAAATACAAAATATTTATAATAGTATAAAAGGTAGTGCAGTAAACCCTGTTTTAAGAGAAGGTAATTCAGATAGAAGAGCTCCAAAAGCAGTTAAGAATTATGCCAAAAACAATCCACATCATATGGGTAAATGGTCTAATCAATCAAAGACTCACGTGTCAAGTATGTCTGAAGGAGATTTTTTTGGTACAGAGAAATCTATAACAATTCAAAATGATGTTTTAGTTAGTATAATTTTCGAAGATGATAGTAGTAATAAAATTACTTTAAAAAATGAATTTCCTTTATTAGCTGGAGAAGTTATAGACACCTCGGTAATGAGGATGAATAACTTAGAGGATTTTTTCAAAAGTCAAATTCAAGATGCTAAATCTAAAGATGTATTATTTTCTTTACATATGAAGGCAACAATGATGAAGGTCTCTGATCCTATAATTTTTGGTAAATGTGTAGAGGTTTTTTTTAATAACATTTTTAAAAAATATAGTGCTTATTTTAGTGATATAGGAGTTGAATTAAAAAATGGTTTTGGTGATTTATTAGGTAAAATAGAAAGTCTAGATTCTGATTTAAGAGATCAAATTATCTCTGAAATCAACACTATTTATAGTTCTAATCCAGATCTTGCAATGGTTGATTCAGAAAAAGGAATTACCAATTTACATGTTCCTAGCGATGTTATTATTGATGCTTCTATGCCTTCTATGATTAGAAACTCTGGAAAGATGTGGGACAAACAAGGAATCCTAAAAGATACTAAAGCTATAATCCCAGATCGTTCTTATGCAGATGTTTTTCAGGAAACTATAAGTTTTTGTAAAGAACATGGTGCTTTTGACCCTGTAACAATGGGTAGTGTTTCAAATATTGGTTTAATGGCTCAAAAAGCTGAAGAATATGGCTCTCATGACAAAACATTTCAAGCAAAAAGTAATGGAACAATAAAAGTATTGGATCATAATAATAATCTTCTTTTAGAACAAAAAGTAAGTCGTGAAGATATATTTAGAATGTGTCAAGTTAAAGACGCTCCTATTCAAGATTGGGTTAAACTAGCAGTTACTAGATCAAAGAGTACTAATATTCCTGCTGTTTTTTGGTTAGATGAAGAGAGATCACACGATAGACAAATTATTAAAAAGGTAAATTTATACCTTCAAGACTATGACACAAAAAATTTAGAGATTCATATTTTGTCCCCAAAAAAAGCTACTAATTACACTTTAGAAAGATTAAAAAATGGTCTAGATACTATTTCTGTCACTGGTAATGTTTTAAGAGATTATTTAACCGACTTATTTCCAATTCTTGAGCTTGGAACTAGCGCTAAAATGTTGTCAATAGTCCCTTTAATGAATGGCGGAGGGCTTTTTGAAACAGGCGCTGGTGGATCAGCCCCAAAACATATTCAGCAATTTGTTAAAGAAGGTTATTTAAGATGGGATTCATTAGGTGAATTTTTAGCCTTAGCAGTGTCTCTTGATCACATGGCTGAAAAACATAGTGATAATAAATGTAAAATTTTAGCAGAATGTTTAGATACTGCTACTGAAAAGCTTCTATTAGAAAATAAATCGCCAACAAGAAAACTAGGAGGAATAGACAACAGAGGAAGTCATTTCTATATTGCATACTTTTGGGCTGAAGCTCTTTCTTTACAAGAGAAAGATTTAGAATTATCAAATATTTTTAAAAATATTTATAATGATTTTAAATCTCAAGAAAAATTAATTAACGAAGAATTAATTAACTCACAAGGTAAATCTCAAGATTTAGAAGGATACTATTTAATGGATGAAAAATTAGCTAAAGATGCTATGTGTCCTAGCGAAAGCTTAAATAAGTTACTTTTAAAACTGAATTCTTAACTGTGCTCTGAATTCTGATTTTGATGATCCTTCAATTTCATTAAGTCCCGAACCTAAATTTGGTCGATTGGTATACACCCAGTTTCCCCATCTTATCCATAGGTCAACCCCCTTTTTAAATTGGTAACGAGTTGTAATGTATGTTCTTGCTCCCTGATAATAATATGCAGGAATTCTAAAATAGTATAGAACATCATTTTCATAGCTGTAAATCCTCGAATTATACGAATCGGTATCAAACAATGCAAACCTTGCAGTAAATGAAATTTTACTTTCTTTTGGTTTGTATGTGATGTCTTGTAAAACTAAGATTCCTTTTTCTGTAACCCCTCCAAATCTTAAGTAAGACACGTATTCAACTCTATTCCTTATTCTAATAGATTCTGTAACTGATGCATTTATATTTAATCTGAAATTCCATTGGTTTACATTGTATACATTGGTAATGTTTCTTTGAATATTTTCAATTTCATTATAGGGTTTATCTCTATGTCTAATTCTCCCATAAATATTTAATTTTTTTGTTGGATGATATAAAACTTGAATAAATCCATCCATTCCTTTGGAGTTAGGTTGATTTACTTGATATTTCATCCACGGAAACTGAAATTGATCAAAATAAGATGATATTTCCCAAAACTCATTTACTTTAAATTGTAATCCAGTAAAAAGTCCTTTTTCGTTAATTGGCCTACTTCCTTCGCCAACAGAGTTAGCAAAGGTTGTTTGATAATTAGCCCCATAATTTCTATAAAAAACAGAAAGAGAGAGTCTTGGATGTAATGAAGCCATAAGTCCATGCAGGTTTGCTACACCGCCATTAAGGCTTCTACTGCTTTCCCCATACAAATTAATATTTCTTTTAACCATACGGTAATGAAATCCTTGAACAAAATTTTCATTTTGATTAAATTCAAATTGGTTGTAAATACTAAGCGATCTATCTAAAGATCCATTATACTTTGTATAGGCTCCTATAACACCTAAAGTCATAAAATTATTTTCGTAAGAAATTTCGCCACCAACAATTTTTTCTTCAATTGCATCTTTATCTTTTAGTGTTCCAATGGTGCTATGTATTCCCGATGCCTGAAAACTACTTACTACTAATGATCCATCCTGTCTTGTAGTATCATCAACAATATTTGCATCAATCATTTTTTTTGAACCAAAAGCTAGGAGTTTAAATTTTTTAAATCTTACAGAAAAAGCAGCTCCCCTTAAAAATGCATTTTCATCAATGGAAGCATATGGTTTTATACCCACAGGACTTCGTTTTAAACTCATTACGTTAGAAGATTTACCCATTGCTAATCCTGACCAAAATGTTAATCCTTGACCAAGTTGAATATGGTAATCACCAAAAGCTAAAACATCAATTTTACCTATTTCCTTTAAAAATAGGTGTGCAGAGTAAAAATCAAACCCTTTGGGACTTTTATAGCCAAATAAATTTTCAGATTTGGGATTACCTATAAATGTTTCACCTGCATCTTTTTCAGTAGTAATTCCAAAACTTAAATGATTTTGATATTTAAAACGATAACGCATATATAAGTTGTCAGGAGAGCCAATTACCTTACTGTTTGGTGATCTTGCCCACGAGCTGTCATCTACTTCTTTTTGACCATTAGTTTCTTCAATGACTCTAGAATATCTTAAAAACAAATCGTTTCTTCCATTTTTTAACATTTCTGAAAATGATAAATGTGTAGCGTCAAAGTTTTCATTTACTTCAATAAAAGGAAGTATTTTTCTTAAGTCAGCAGAAGAAAAATCTTTTAAACCCTGAAGCTCATAAATATTCAAAAACTTTCCATATTTTTCTTTATGATTAATTATTGAATTTATTTGAAACTGGTTTAAAATCATTAATTGTTCCAAATCAAACTTTATTTCTTTCCGATTTAAATTTATTGGATGTTGGTAATAATAGTTAAGTTGGTCAAATAAGGTAGTATAATCAATATTTTCATCTTCATTATTTTCAGCTATATTTTCTATAGTTTGCTCAATTACATACTGTCTTTTCATGTCTTTATAAGACGAATTAAAATTGATCTTATTTGATGAATTTTCATCAGTTTGTGAGTAAATAATATTACTCAATAGAATAATTACTAAAAAGTAATATTTAAATCTAAATTTCAAAATTATTTAAATTGATAAACTATTGAAAAGTCTGGACTCCAACCTAAAATTTGATGGACTTGAGATGCTATACTCATTGTAAAATTATCAAGATCAAAACTCATTCCAAAAGCTGCAAGATTTGGTTTTGTTCCTATCCCACCGTTTATTGATATTTTTTGATTGGGCTGATAATGAATTGCAGTCAGAAATGAAGTAGGATAATTTATATCTTTTTTAATGCCTGTGTGTAGCGTAAGATCATTTGAAAATTTATAACCTGCGGCAAATTGAATACTAGTAGAAAGTCTTTCATCATTAAAACTTGATAATTTTGATAATGTGGGATTATTGAGAATCATTCCTATATTAAGTTCCTTAGAAAGCTTTGCGGAAAGTCCTATATCCGCAGAAATCAGTGACTTTTTATTATAAAAATCCCCTGCATTTATTAAAAAGTAGTTCAGCTTTATCCCACTTTGAAGATTCAGACCTAAGTTTTTAGAATACCCTAGACCAATGTTATGCATTCTAAGATATTTATTCCCATTTGAAGAGTAATTAAATCCAAATGCTCCATCTTTAGTAGGTAAGCCAAGAACCAAGCTTGACGTTATAAAGTCTTTTACTAGAAAAGGCTGAAAGCTACTTATACTTATTGTGGGATTTTCTATTTTCGAAAGATGAGCTATATTGTTATTAATACTCCATACATTTTCGTTATTAACATCTAAACCTGCCATTGAGGTGCTAATTGCACCACTATTTTGAAATAGTTGTGCATTTAATTGACAGTGCAATAGAATCAATATCCAAAAAAAATAGCTATAATTCATTTATTTAAAATGTGAAATATTTTGTTAAAGTTCTCATTATATTTTGAATGAAATATATTTTATTGTTTTACCTAATTCAATCCACATAGTTTCATAAAATGTTTTTATATAAAGTATTTTTTCAAGTTCGCTATTTTTTGAGTAAGATTCTTCATATACATTTTTAATATTCTTAAGTAATCTATAATTACTGTTATTTATTTCTTCCATAGTGAAATCATAAAGTAAATCACTGTCTGTTTTAAGATGAATAGTGCCATTTTTTTTTAAAAAAGTTTTATATCTGTCAATAAACAATTTTGAGGTCAATCTTTTTCTAGGTTTTTTTGGCTGAGGATCAGAAAAAGTCAACCAAATTTCATTGACTTCATTTTTACCAAAAAACTTCTCTATGAAATCAACTTTTGTTCTTAAAAACCTAACGTTATTTAAATTTTCATCAATTGCATTTTTAGCTCCTTTCCACAGCCTAGCACCTTTAATATCTATCCCAATAAAATTTATTTTAGGGTAATGCTTGGCTAGACCTATTGTATATTCTCCGCCGCCGCACCCAAGTTCTAAAATTATAGGGTTGTCATTTTTAAAAACATCTGACCATTTTCCTTTTAGTAGAAAATCAACTGAACTGTAATCTAGTTTTGGTTGTATTACATTTTCAAATGTTTTTATTTCAGAAAACCTCTTAAGCTTATCCTTCCCCATTATTATCAAATTTTCCACTTTTGGGCAATATCTCAGTTTTTTCACCAAAAAATTCTGCGAAATCTCTCATAGCATTTGCCATTTGATCTTCACTAGTTGCTTTTTCATAAGAATTAGCGAGAGTCATAATGGTTTGAAACATCATTTTATTCATTTCTTCAACCGACATTTTTTTTGTCCATAGATCAAGACTAAATGTTTCATTTTTTTTTGCATCCCACAGATAGATTAAAGCAGCAGAAGCTTTTTCCTCTTGCCCACTTCCTTGTGAAGAATGCCATTCTAGTTCTTCAGGTATTAAATTTTCATCCATCAAAACATCAATTGTGAATTTTTCTTTTTTAGTAGTTTTATTTTGGCTCATATGCACTAAGTAATTTTTGAATATTTTTTTCTAAAAGTATTTCTTTAATAGTAAGATTATTTTTTTTTGCATAGTCTTGAACCATTCTGTATCCCAACCATATTCCAATATGAGATGGAGAGTCTTTGCCAAAATTCTTGGTGTACGGCCCAGGGCTAAAGAAAGAGTTGATTTTTTTCAAATCTTTTTCATATAAAAGTTCTTCATCAATTATATGCTGCCAAATATATTTTTCATTTTGTCCGCACCATTTTAACTCATCAGCATTATACCTAAATTTATTTTCAGGGCCTTCGTCTGGTAAAATCAAATCCATCAAATAAGCTATTTTCCCGTAGGAGAGAATCTTACTTAATAAGTCATCTCCCATATATTGATAATTATGAGTCATTAAGTATCCGAATAAAACGTCTGACACTATATATTTTTTATTCATTTTATCCTTAATATATTGAGGCAGTGATTCAGATCTAATTAGTTTTGTAATTCTGTTTTCTGGGCCTATATACATATCAAGCCCTATCCATATTATTGAATCAAACTCTACAACATCAGCATTAAATAGAGAGAAAAATGTTCCTATTTTTTGACTTTTATATTTAAAATTAAAAATGGTTTCATATCTACTTAGTCCTTTAGCAATTTCTGATTTATAATATTCAAAATCATCAAACTCATTTTGGATTTCTTTTAGAATATTATTTATTACCGTATCACTTTTAAATTGATCAAGTTTTTCTGTCACTGGATTTGACAGCTTTTTCACTTGAACATCTTTCATGTCACCAGCTCTTAACATCCTAGAATAAAAGTTTTGATAAAGCTGAGGATACTTTATGAAAGCCTGATGAATTTCAGTTGTATTTTTTGCACTTAATAATTTCTTATCTAATCTTATAGTTTCATAATTCTTCCAATTATCATTTTTTAGATTGATTCTTGAAGAAGAGGAATCACATGACAGACAAGCAATAAAGATGGTGATAATTACAATATATTTTATAAAATACTTCAATGCTTAGGTAAAAGTAAAATTTGTTGGTTAATTTTTTTTTAAGTTTGTATAAATATACTTTAATGAATAAATTTTTACTATTTCTATCATTTTATTTTCTCTTATCGACAAATATAGTTCCTCAAAACAATGATCCAATTGTTAAGACAGAGTTTAGAGAATATAGATTTGGAATAACAGCTTTAAGTTCTTTAGGTTGGTTAACTCCTCTACAACAAAAAATTTATTCAAGAGGTAAAATAGGTTTAGGATTTGGCTGGGGGTTTAATGTTGAAAAAAATTTCAATCCAAATACTTCATTTCGTACAGGTTTTAGTATTTCTACTTTTAAAGCGGGATTAAATTATTACGACGAAAATTTAAGTCTTAATCACAAAACGTATTATGCCTTAGATGCACAAGAAGATTTTGTAAGTTGGAATCCTGATCAAGTTCCAGATGGAGACTTATACCAACTTATAAATAGAAAGTATAAAATTAATTATTTTAATATTCCTTTTATTTTGAAGCTAAAAACGAACGAGATAGGATATTTTACTTATTATGGTGAATTTGGAGCATCAATTGGTCTTAAGACTAAAGCTTTAGTTGAAGATGATATTATTGCTTTAGATTCTAACTTATTATCACTCGACAATTTTGGCAACACTTCAACAAAAAAAGATATTGATATAAAAGAGGGTACAAAAACTATTCGGTTAGGACTTTCTTTAGGTGCTGGAGCAGAATATAATCTTTCAGGAAACACATCACTTTTTTTCCAACTTAACTGGAATTATTTTTTGTTAGATCAACTAAAAAGTGCTGATAAGGAAAATTTTTTGAAAAAAGAAACGTCTGAAGGTAGCGGTATTTTTGAATCAGTAGGTGCTAAATCAATTCCTGGTACTATTGTTTTATCATTTGGCGTATTATTTTAATACCTATTCAACATATTTTTTTTTAATCAAACCTTTCTTAATTTTAAAATGTGAAAATTTTAAAAGTTGAAACCCATATTGTAAATTGGCTATCGGATTACTTAACAAAGTCCCATTTAAATGGATTTGTTGTTGGTGTATCTGGTGGAATTGATTCTGCAGTTACCTCTACCTTGTGTGCGAAAACAGGCTTAAATACACTAGTAATAAATATGCCAATCCATCAAAAGTCAAATCAATTTGACAGAAGCAATGAGCATATAGCTTGGCTTAAAAAGAACTTTGACAATGTATCAAGTCATGAAATTAATCTAACAAATGTTTATGATGCTTTTTCGAATACCTTACCTAAGGTAAATCAAGATCAGTTATCCATGGCAAATTTAAGATCTAGAATTAGAATGTCTAACTTATATGTTTTTGCAAGTAATAAAAAATACTTAGTTGCAGGTACTGGAAACAAAGTTGAGGATTTTGGTGTTGGCTTTTATACCAAATATGGTGATGGTGGTGTAGATATTTCACCAATAGCAGATCTATTAAAGTCAGAAGTTTTTATACTTGCCGAACATTTAGGAATAATTTCTAGCATACAAAGTGCAAAACCCACCGATGGTTTGTGGCATGATGACAGAACCGACGAAGATCAATTAGGGGCAACATACGATGAGTTGGAATGGGCAATGACTTATAAAAAAGCAATGAGTAGTGAAAATTTATCTAAAAGGCAGTTAGAAGTTTTAGAAATTTATAATAAACATCATTTGGCTAATCAACATAAAATGCTTCCCATTCCAGTCTGTAAAATACCCAAAGATTTATAGTTGCTTTATTTGAATAGCTAATGGTTATCTAGAGTTAGTTTTTTAAATTTCTGGAGCTATTTCTATACTTAACAAATTTATACTTTCATTTATAGGAATTTGACAACTAAGTCTACTGTTAGCTTTACTGTCCCAGTTATCATCTAACATTGCTTGTTCAGAGTCTGAAATTTTGGGCAAATTATTTTTTGAATTTATATAAATATGACATGAAGCACATAATGCCATTCCTCCACAGGTTCCTTCAACTTCATATTCGTGAACCTTAAGTAGTTCCATAAGATTAAGACTCATGTCTGTTGGGCCAGAAATAGTTTGTTTATTTCCTTCTCTATCTGTCACATGAATTTTAACATCCATTATTAAAAGCCTTTAATTCCAGTAACAGTTGTATACTTTAGTACATTATTTTTATTAGGATATATTTTTTTAAATGCGGATTGAACCATAATGGCCGCTTCATGAAAACCACATAAAATTAATTTTAATTTTCCTTGATAAGTATTTACATCACCAATTGCATAAATCCCATCAATATTTGTTGAATAATCAGTGGAATTGTCAACTTTAATAGCATTTTTTTGTATTTCAAGTCCCCAGTCACCCATTGGGCCAAGCTTAGGGGTGAGCCCAAATAATGGGAGCCAATGATCACATGTTATATTGAATTTTTCATTATTTTTTGATTCTACACCTAAAACTATCTGATCTTTATTTTGCGATATTCCTAAAACCTGACTATTTAAAATCATTTCAATTTTACCTTCTTTTGCATATTCTAGAGCTTTTTGAACAGAATCATTATGGGCACGAAAACTTTCAGATCTATGAATAAGTTTTACACTTGCTGCAAAATTTTCTGCAAAGTAAAGAGCCCAGTCTAAAGCACTATCTCCACCACCAGAAATCACAATATTTTTAGCATTAAATATTGCTGGTTCTTTTACTATGTAATGTACATTTTCTTTTTCGAAAATTGAAAGATTTTCAATTGGAGGTTTCCTAGGTGTAAATACTCCAAGTCCACCTGCAATTGCAATAACTGGTGCTTTATGGGCAGTACCTTGTGAGGTGTGAATTATAAAATCACCATCTGATCCTTTTTCAATTGTTTGGGCAGTTTCACCAAGAGTGAATCCAGGATTAAAAGGTTCAATTTGCTTTAATAGTTTTTCGACAAGTTCTGAAGCAATAATACTTGGATAACCCGGAATATCATAAATTGGTTTTTTTGGATAAATTTCAGCACATTGTCCTCCAGGTTGTGGTAATGCATCTATTAAATGACATTTTAATTTTAACAATCCAGCCTCAAAAACTGTAAACAGCCCAACTGGCCCAGCACCAATTATAATAATATCAGTTTTTATCATATTCTAGTTTACACGAAACTTAAATTTCTTTTCAGCTAGCTCTTGATTTGCTTTCACAATTTTATTTTTCAATTCTTTTTTGTAGGCTACAGTTTGATTATAAATCTCTTCATTATTAGTTCCCATCATTTGAGTAGCTAAAATAGCTGCATTTAAAGATCCGTTTATAGCAACAGTTGCTACAGGAATTCCCGGAGGCATTTGGGCAATTGCAAGTAGAGCGTCCATTCCATCTAATGAAGCTTTAATAGGAACTCCAATTACAGGAATTGGGGTCATTGCTGCAATTACACCAGGCAAATGAGCTGCCATACCTGCTGCTGCTATAATTACTTTTATTCCATTTTCTTTAGCATTGCTTGCAAACTTTTCTACAGCGTCTGGTGTTCTGTGGGCAGATAGTGCATTAATTTCAAATGGGATTTCCATTTCTTCGAAAAATTTGGCTGCTTTTTCCATTACGGGATAATCTGATGTACTTCCCATAATAATACTTACTAGTGGTCTCATATATAATATATTTTATTGCAAAGTTAATTGAGGATTTTAAAGAAACAATTATTTTTCACTGAAATGAAATGATTACATTTGATGAGTGAACAAAATTAAAAATATAACTCTAGGTGATAAGCAATTTAAACCATTTATAGAATCAGATAAAATTATATCTAAGATTATAAATATGTCAATAACACTCAATAAAGAATATGCTAATAAAAAACCTTTATTTATCTGTGTTTTAAATGGTGCTTTTCTTTTTGCTTCAGAATTAATTAAAAGATTTAATCATGAATGTGAAGTGTCATTTGTAAAATTAGCTTCTTATGAAGGTATTGAGTCATCTGGAATTGTATCCAAGCTTATTGGTTTAAACGAAGATTTAAAGGACAGAAACATAATAATTGTTGAGGATATAGTTGATACTGGAAATACTATTTCATCAGTTTTTGAAAAAATCCAAGCGCATCAACCAAAGTCAATTGAAGTAACAACCTTACTTTTTAAACCCAAAGTTTATAATAAAAATATTCCAATTAAATATCCTGTTATTAATGTAGGTAATGAATTCCTTGTGGGGTTTGGTCTAGATTATAATGGAATTGGTAGAAATTTAGAAGACATTTACATAATAGAAGAAAAAAATTAATATGTTAAATATTGTACTATTTGGTCCTCCTGGTGCAGGCAAAGGAACTCAAGCAGAAAGAATAAAAAATCACTATTCTCTTATTCATTTGTCTACTGGCGATATATTTAGAGCAAATATTAAAGGTGAAACTGATTTGGGTATAATGGCTAAAAATTTTATGGACAATGGTGAGTTAGTTCCAGACGAAGTCACAATTAAAATGTTGGAATCGGAAGTCAACAAATATCCTGATTCATCTGGTTTTATTTTTGATGGGTTTCCAAGAACTACCTATCAAGCACAAAAATTAGATAAGTTTCTTACTTCAAAAAGTACTTCGATCACTAAAATGATAGCATTAGATGTTCCTGAACAAGAACTAATTTTAAGGTTGTTGTCAAGAGGAAAAGCAAGCGGCAGGGCAGATGATCAAAATAAAGATATTATTGTAAATAGAATAAAAGTTTATGAAAATCAAACTGCAGTTTTAGCGGATTATTATGGGGCTCAAAATAAACTTTCAAAAGTAAATGGTATAGGAACTGTAGATGAAGTTACAGACCGACTTTATCATGTTATAGATTAATAATTTTATGTCTTCTAGTAATTTTGTAGATTATGTTAAAGTTTGTTGCAGATCGGGAAAAGGTGGCCAAGGGTCTAGACATTTCCATAGGGATAGGACTACTGCAAAAGGCGGTCCAGATGGTGGAGATGGTGGAAGAGGCGGTCATATAATTTTAAAAGGAAATAAACAGATTTGGACTCTACTTAGTTTAAAATATAGAAAACATATTATTGCTCCTGCTGGAGATCCTGGTAGAGCTACTTTGTGTACTGGAAAATTTGGTAAAGATGAAATTCTTGATGTTCCACTGGGAACTGTAGCTAGAGATTTTGAAACTGGTGAATTTCTTTTTGAAATAACCGAAGATGGTGAAGAAAAAATTTTGTTAAAAGGTGGAAAAGGTGGTTTAGGAAATAATCATTTTAAGTCGTCTACAAATCAGACTCCAATGTACGCACAGCCTGGAGAACCTGGAAAAGAAGAATGGAAAGTTTTAGAACTTAAAACTTTGGCAGATGTTGGTTTAGTAGGGTTTCCAAATGCTGGGAAATCAACTTTGCTTTCTGTTGTTAGCGCAGCAAAACCAGAAATTGCAAATTATCCTTTTACAACTTTAGTTCCTAATTTAGGTATTGTTGCTTACAGAAATCATCAGTCGTTTGTTATGGCTGATATACCTGGAATTATTGAAGGTGCTGCTGAAGGGAAAGGGTTAGGATTAAGATTTCTAAGGCATATTGAAAGAAACTCAACCTTGCTTTTTATGGTTCCTGCAGACTCAGATAATATCTTAAAAGAGTACAAAATTCTTTTAAAAGAACTTAAAAAATACAATCCAGAATTATTAGATAAAGACAGAATTTTAGCAATTAGTAAATCTGATATGTTAGACCAGGAGCTTAAAAATGAGATATCTAAAGAAATCCCTAAGAATTTACCATTTATTTTTATTTCGTCAGTTGCTCAACAGGGCCTTACAGAATTAAAAGATTTAATCTGGAAAAAACTTAATCAGTAATGGAGAAGCTGCAGAAAATTGATGAGTATTTTTTTAGACTAATCAATTTGTCAGGTGGGGTACAGATGGATGAAATAATGATATTGATTTCATCAAAATGGCTGTGGATTCCACTTTACGTTTTTATACTTTTTAAACTTTACAAAACATTCTCAGATGAATTTTTGAAAATTATATTCTCTTTAGGATTATTGATTTTTCTTTCAGATTTCGGTTCAGTTGAATTATTTAAAGAAGTATTTCAAAGAGCAAGACCTTGCTATTTTTTAAAAGGAGTTAGAGTTGTTGACGGCTGTGGAGGTCCTTTTGGATTTATTTCCTCACATGCTGCAAACTCTTTTGCTATTGCCTTTTTTGTTTCTTTCTTATTTAAAAAATATTGGTGGTTTGTATCACTATTTTCTTGGGCAGTTCTTATTGGTTTAAGTAGGGTTTATTTAGGAGTTCATTATCCTTTTGATATTTTAGGTGGAATGTTTTGGGGATTGTTTGTTAGTTCTTTTGTTTATTATATTTATAAAATGAAGCTTAAAAACTTTGATTTATTTTGGTTTGTGTGGTTAGCCTTGGTATGTATATGGAACTTTGTTTGGCCTTTAGTTCCGCCTATTTTAGATGTTTTGGTTGCAGTTATTTTATCAATTGGATTTATGCTAGTTAAAAAAAACAAAAAATAATAAAATCATTTTTCTAATTCTATTTTATAAGTTTTTCAATCGAAAACCATAGCTCATTATTAGCTCTTGGAGAAACAGAATTATAACAAGTTTCTATTTTTAAAATGTTAAATTTTGCTTTGAATAATAATTCATAACTTTTTTTTGTTCCTCCAAATGGAGGTGATTTTTCGTTTAGATTAATATTAAAAAGTAAGCCAATAATTTTTCCATTTTTTTTAAGAAGTTCAAAAGTCTTATTTATATATTGAGCTCTTTTATTAGGCGATATTGCACAAAAAAATGTTTGTTCAATAATGATATCAAAGTAATTATTGTAGTTAGATAGGTTAAAGAAGTTGTCAGTTATTATTTGAGATTTAGGAAAATTCGGGAATTTTTTTTTGAATTTTTGAGATGCAGAATTTGAAAAATCTAAATAATAAACATTTTTAAATCCAATTTCATAAGCATATCCTACTTCAAAACCTCTACCAGCACCAGGGATTAATATTTTTTTTAATATGTCACTTTCATGATCTAACCATTGTTTTATTGGATGTGAAACTTTTCCAATATCCCAGCCTATATCGTTGTTATTGTATCTATCGTTCCAATATTTTTTTGAAGGCATTTATGGTCTTATTTATTCCCATTTACATAAGTCTCCCTACATTTTTTAGAAAATTTTATTTGATTATTCTTTGCAAGAAGTGAAAATTTCAGGAAAATCACTTTCATTTCTCATTGCTTGCTCAAAACTATCATATTTCAAAGTGATTTTATTTAGGCTACAATCGCAAAAAGTCGAGTCTAATTTTGCTCTTTCACATTCTGTTAAGTATCTTTCTTTATCTTTTTCTGTCCACCCACTACATGAATTAGTTAATATAAAAAGTATTACAACTGTTACGTTCTTTGAAATAATATTCATTTTTTTATTTTTTATTAATATTGATAGTCCTTGTTTTAAATTTGGATTTTTCTTTTAAAGTTTCGGATGTGTTTATAATTTTTTTCTCAATCAATTCACTATCTAAAATCTCATTATAAGTTTTTTCTAAACTATCTTTTAAGTCTTTTATAATACTATCAAGTAATATTGGGTTTTGAGAATAAAATTGTATTGATTTTTCAAATTCATATTTTTCTATTCCATTGTCTTTTAATAATTTATTAGTGGCTTCTGCTATACTATCTTTGTGCATTAACGTATTATTATAAAGATGTGCATTCATTAACCATATCTTTTTAATTATTTTTTGAAATTTGTCATCTTCCAAAGGAGATATTTCTATTTTATTATCTGGATTCTCTTCTACACAGCTAGATAAAATAAATATTGATAGAATAATTATAAAGTAATTTTTCAACTTTTGAATTTTAATCTCATCCCTGATTGAGACTCTTTAATTAAGCCTTTATGAAATATTCTTTCTCCATTTACAAATGTACTTATAATGGAACTACTAAATTCTGTTCCTTCAAAAGGAGACCATCTACATTTATATAAAATATTTTCTTTTCCTACTATATTTTTTTTATTTCTATTTATTAAAACTATATCTGCAAAATATCCAGCTCTTAAATATCCCCTTTTATCAATTTTGAAGCAATCAGCGACATCATGGCTTATTTTTTTTACAATTTGCTTTAAAGAAATCTGTTGTTTGTTCTCAAGATCTAATAATGCAAGTAAAGCATGCTGAACTAATGGTCCGCCTGATGGTGCAGATAAGTACGAATTATTTTTTTCTTTTAATGTGTGAGGAGCATGATCACTAGCTATTACATCAATGGTATCCTCATTAATTGCTTTAATAAGGTCTTTTCTGTCATTTTCGGTTTTCACTGCTGGGTTCCATTTTATCAAACTTCCTTTTTCCTTATAATTAGAATCATTGAACCAAAGATGATGAATACAACATTCAGAAGTTATTTTTTTATCTTTTAGTGGAGTTTTGTTATTAAAAAGTGATAGCTCCTTAGCAGTAGAAATGTGCAAAACATGTAATCTTGTATTAAATTTTTTTGCAAGTTCTACAGCTATTGATGAAGATAAATAACAAGCTTTTTCAGATCTAATTTTGGGATGCATTTCAAAAGGAATATTATCACCATACTTTTCTTTAAATATTGAAAGGTTTTCTCGAATTGTTTTTTCATCTTCACAATGTGTAGCAACTAGTAAAGAGCTGTTTTTGAAAATTTGTGATAATGTGTCTTTATTATCTACCAACATATTTCCCGTTGAAGAGCCCATAAAAACTTTAATTCCACAAACATCACTTTTATTAGTTTTCAAAACTTCTTTTAAATTATCATTATTAGCCCCCATATAAAAGGAATAATTAGCAATTGATTGTTTACTTGCGATTATATATTTTTCTTCTAATAATTCTTGTGTTACTGTATTAGGGATAGTATTAGGCATCTCCATGAAACTTGTAATTCCACCTGCTACAGCTGCTCTAGATTCTGAATAAATATTTGCTTTATGGGTTAGGCCAGGTTCTCGAAAATGAACTTGATCATCAATCATTCCAGGAATAGCTGTTAAACCCGAAGCATCATACTCTTGATCAAATAATCCGCTAATAGATCCTTCTTTAATTTCTGATATTAGCGAATTTTCAATCGCTATATCCCCCTCAAAGTTTTGGTTTTCGTTAACTATATTAGCGTTTCTAATGACTATTCTATTTTTCAAATTTTTTGGTTCTTAATTTTAAAACACCAATAAATGCCTCTTTAAAAATTCCAATATTCATTTTTGATTGTCCTAATTCTCGGTCTTTAAAATGTATAGGAATTTCTTTCACATTAAAGTCTAATTTTATGGCGCTATATTTCATTTCAATTTGAAAAGCGTATCCAACGAACCAAATATTGTCTAAGTCTATTTTCTCTAAAACCTTTCTAGAATAACATTTAAAACCAGCTGTAGTATCTTTAATTTTTATTCCCAATACAAATCTAACGTACAAAGAAGCGTAATAGGACAACCAATATCTTGACTTGGGCCAGTCAATAATTTTTCCGCCAGGCACATACCTTGAACCTACACAAAGATCGACTTCACTTTTGATGCAGTTGTGTAGTAATCTTGGTAAGTCATCTGGGCTGTGAGAGAAGTCAGCATCCATTTCAAAAATATAGTCATAGTTTTTTTTAATAGCCCATTTGAAACCATGGATATAAGCAGTTCCAAGACCAGACTTTTCTTTTCTTTCTTCAATAAAAACTCTATTGTTTGTCTTCATTAATTCTTTGACAACTTTAGCAGTTCCGTCCGGAGATTGATCATCCACAATTAAAATATGAAAATTGTCCTTCTTGGCTAATACAGCTAGTATTATTCTAGAAACATTTTCTATCTCATTATAGGTCGGTATAACTACAATACTTTTCATGTTGCTTAAAAAAACTATTAATTTTTTTATTAGTTCATAATAATATTACAATTTAAAACAAATAAATGAATTAATTTTAAAATAACTATACCTTAACTATTGTTATATTTGTGGACTTGTGAAATTTTTTTTTATAATATTCTCATTATTTTCTCAGCCTTTCTTTTCTCAAATAAATAATATTGGTTTATTAGATCATTGGTATAAAGATGGACTGCCTTTTACTAGTGATGGTGAATCTATTTTTAATGATGTTTGGGGATTAGAAATCCAAAGTGATAAATATGCAATTATAGGCTCAACAATGGGTACTCATATTCTGAAAATTGAAGATAATAAGTTCATAGAAATAGATTTTGTAGAAGGTAAATATGCTGGTGTTCAGGCTGTCCATAGAGATTATCATGATTACAATGGATATTTATATTCTGTCTGTGATGAAAATGCTAGTTCACTTCAAATTATGGATTTAAGTTATTTGCCTGATAGTGTTCATTTAGTCTATGATAGTGACTCTTTGATTGTTCGTGCTCATAATATTTTTATAGATACTGCAAATGCAAAGCTTTATGCCTGTGCAGTTGCAACTCCTATTGGGTTTCATGCTCTAAATGTATACGACTTATTTAACCCAGTTTCCCCAACATTAATTTATAGTTATGATCAGGTGAGTCATGTACATGATGCCTATGTTTATAATGATACTGCATATTTAAATTGTGGAAATGATGGGTTAAGAATTATAAAATCTCTTTCACAAGGAATTGCTTATGAGTTAGCAGAACTCACATCTTATCCAGATAAAGGGTATAACCATTCGGGATGGATCTCAGGTGATAAAAAAACATATATAATGTGTGACGAAACACCATCTATGGATATTAAGGTTTTAGATGTCTCAAATTTAAATAACATCAGTGTTACTTCTACTTTTTCATCCAATTCTTATGAGCAGACTTTACCTCACAATGTTATTTTAGTAAATAATGTTGCTTATGTTAGTTATTACAACGATGGACTCCAAATTTTTGATGTTACTAATTCTTACAACCCTAAGAAAATAGGATATTATGATACCTATCCAGGGAGTGATAATTTAATTTTTAGAGGAATGTGGGGAGTTTACCCCTTTAATTCAAACAATATGGTCTTGGGATCTGATAGAACTACAGGATTATATCTATTTGATTTTGAAGTTCCACCGATAACTGTAAATAATCCATTTAATATTTTCCCCAACCCTGCATCGAATTATGTTTATTTTTATAGAAATCACGTAGATGAGGCTGATTATTCTATTAATATTTTTGATGTTTTGGGGTCAAAAGTTGATGAACTTTATTCAACAACTGATCATTTAAAGATTGAGTTAACTAATTACAAGTCTGGGATATATATTGTAGAGTATGTGTCAAATATTGAAGATTTTACCCTAACTACTAAATTTCTTGTTAAATAATTAGATACATAAATTTAGATGATATTTTAGTTTTAAATAATGCCTAGATAATAAATTAAAATTTCAGGTTCTTAATTTTTAATGATGATATGAATTATAGATTATAATCATCACCTTTGTTGCTTTAAAAATGTTTTAACATTTAATTATTTAACTAAATATCTATATATTTTTGTAATATGAAAATTAGTGCAGATGTTGTCTTAGAAGCTTTGAAAAAAGTAAATGAACCTGACTTAGGAAAAGATATTGTCACTTTAGGATTAGTTTCAGACATTAATATTCTTGAAACTAAAATTAGTTTTTCCGTACAAATGAAAAATGCAGCTATGCATGCAAGAAAAAGAATGGAAGAAGCTTGTGCTTTTGCCATTGAAAGAAGTGTAGGTAAGCAATATTCTACCGAAGTTAATATTCAGGCAATGAAAAAATCTGAAGCAAATCAAAATGCTTTATCTAATATTAAAAACACAATTGCTGTTGTTTCAGGAAAGGGAGGTGTCGGCAAATCTACAATCTCTGCAAATTTAGCTGTAGGATTAGCTAAAAAAGGATACAAGGTTGGAATTGTAGATGCTGATATTTACGGCCCATCCATGCCCATTATGTTTGATGTCCTTCATTACAGACCTATTTCAAGACAGATTAATAAAAAACAGGTTATAGTACCTGCAGAAAACTATGGTGTAAAAATTCTTTCAATAGGTTTTTTTGCAGAATTAGATGAGGCAGTTGTTTGGAGAGGGCCAATGGCCGTTAAAGCTTTAAAACAATTAATTTTTGATGCAGATTGGGGAGAATTAGATTACTTAATTATAGATACTCCACCAGGAACTGGAGATGTTCATTTGTCAATTGTTCAGTCTTTACCACTAACAGGTGCTATTGTTGTTACAACCCCACAGCCAGTAGCCTTGGCAGATGCAAAAAAAGCAATTGCTATGTTTAAAATGGACAACATAAAAGTTCCAGTTATTGGTCTTATTGAAAATATGTCTTGGTTTACTCCAAAAAACCATCCTGAAGAAAAATATTTTATTTTTGGGGAAGATGGGGGAGAGAATTTAGCAAAATCACTTGATTTACAACTTTTAGGCAAAATACCTTTAGTAGAAAGTATTAGACAAAGTGGAGATGTTGGAAGACCAGCAGTTTTACAACAAGAAACCATAGTTGAAAAATATTATAATGATCTTTGCGATAAATTAATTTTACATATTGATGAAAGAAATGCTAAATTAGATCCAACTAAAGTTGTAGGTGTTGAATATGGTGAACCAAAATGCTCAAACTAGATTGAATAAAGTAGAAGAAATAGTATTAAAAGCAATTGACGAACTTCGTCCGTACTTGCACAATGATGGTGGAGATATGGAGCTGGTAGAAATTACGGATGATAATAGAGTAATTGTCAAACTCCTTGGTGCGTGTCAAAGCTGCTCAGTAAGTTCTGTAACTATGAAAGCTGGATTAGAAGAAAACCTTAAGATATTAGTCCCAGAAATTATTTCTGTTGAAGCTTTGCAAGAGTAAAATTAAAATTCAAACTGTAAACCTATTGAGGGAAGTGCTGTTCCTGAAGTATTGTTTATATATTTCAGTTGATATCTTGAAGGGTCGTTTGAATTCAAAACCTTGTTTCCGTTTTCATCTATTAAAGCAATTAAACTTGCCGGAGTTTCAGACTGAAAATTATATAGGTTTTGAATATCTAGATAAAGATTAAGAGTAACTTTTTTCCAATACCATTTTTTGTCAATTCTTATATCTAAGCCATGGTTTGATTTTAATCTTCTTCCATTTAAATTGTCGTAATCAAAAACCCCAAAAGAATTTACATCCCAAACACTTGTGTAGGATGAGTTAAGTGTGTCATAAGGTGTATATGGAGCTCCTCCTGAAAAACGAAATCTCATTCCAATTTCCCAGTCTTTTTTTAGCTTCACACCTCCTGTTATACTAATTATATGCTGATTGTCCCATGCAGATGGTTTGTATTCATCATTCTTGTCTTTAAATTCACTTCTTACCCAAGTATAGGCAAGTATTCCATAAAAAGATTTATTAAGTTTTTTTTGTGCTAAAAATTCAACACCGTAGGATCTTCCTTTTGAGCTACTTGTTACTTCTTCATTACCTATTACACCAAAATCTCCTCCTAAATTTGCCAAAGAAATACTATCACCTATTAAAAATGGGTAGTTGTCATATTTTTTGTAAAAACTTTCTAAAGTTACCTTGCTAAAATTACCGGGATTAGTTTCTATTCCAAAAACTAAGTGTTTATTATTTATGTAAGTTAGGCTATTGTTCTTATTTATAAGTTCATTGCTACTATTTCGATAGCCCATCACAGTGTAAGCTGGGAGCTGAAAATATTGCCCCACATTAAAATTTAAGCTGCTTTTTTCATTAAGGGCGTATGCTAAGCTAAATCTTGGAGAAAGCTGTTTAAGTGGATTAGCCATTTTTTTTGAATAAGAGTTCTGATCTGATCTTACACCTAAAGAAGCTACAAGTTTATTATTAATTAATTTTTTACTTATTTGCCCAAATAAGCTAGATTTAATAAAATTAAGTTCAGAATTAAAATTTAAAGTATCCTCTATATTTTGAAAAATTATTTTTTGATAAGTTTTATTTTTGTAAGTAACGTCCTCTATCCCTGTTCCAAAATTAATTTTCCATCCGTTATTTCTTACAGTATTTTCAAATCTAAACTTAGTCTCTATTTCTTCAGATTTATAGTTTTGAAGTAAGTTTTGTGTTTCTTCTATATTGTCTTTATACTTGATGGACTCATTATTAAGGTGGTTCCTAGACAAAACAAAATTCTGAAAGCTTTTATCTTTAAAATGAGTCCAGTTCACACCAACTGCATAGTTCCACTGGGTGGTGACAGGCAAATATCCTAATATATAATTGTTTCTTTCAATAACATCAGGATCATCTTCATTATCGTTAATTCCAGTATTCAATTCAAAGTCATCTATTGCTCCAATTCCAATTACAGTAATTTGATTTTTATCATTTAACTTGGTTTTAGTTTTAAATTGAAAATCGTTATAGGTAGGTAGGAATGGTAACCCTATTGCGCTAAATAATAGCTGTAAATAAGATCTTCTTGCAGAAAGTACAAATGTAGTTTTATCGTTGATTGGTCCATCAAGAGTAGCTCCAATATCACTGGATCCAATTGTTAAAGTTTTTGCTATCCGGTCTGGGTTTCCATCGATTTGTTTAAACTCCATTACTGAGCTAAGAGAATTCCCTCTATTTGCTGGAAATGCTCCGGAGTACAAATCAACTTCACGAATAAAATTGACATTAATCATACCTACTGGGCCACCAGACGAACCTTGAGTTGCAAAATGATTAATATTTGGAATTTCTATTCCATCTAAATAAAATCTATTTTCGTTGGGTGCTCCTCCTCTAATTATGATGTCGTTTCTAAATGAAACTGTAGATGCCACTCCGGGAAGAGACTGAATAACTCTTGAAATATCTCTGTTTCCACCAGGATTCCTGTAAATTTCCGTAGCACTAATAGTTCTTTTACTAACTGGACTTTCTTCACTTTTTTGAAAAGGAGATGATTTTATTTCAACAACATCTAAAGATGTTGATGACTTAATTAATTTGACGTCTAAAACTGTTGGTTTATTGGGATTTACAATAATTTCTGCATAGGTTTTAGATTCATAACCCACAAAGGAAAATTTAATATTATATAGTCCTGAATTAATATTGTTAAACTCAAATTTACCTTCAATATCTGTTGCAATTCCGGTATTTATTTGCTCAATATAGACATTTGCGAATGGAATTGCTTCATTATTAGTGGCATCTTTTACAAATCCTTTAATGATACCATTTTGACAGAATATATTAGTGTTAATGATTATAAAAATCAAAATGTAAAATGTTTTTTTCATTTTTAAATCTTAAATTTAAAGAGTGTAATTTATTTTGTTTATGATTCGAGCCACAATATTAAACAAAAAAGCTCAAAATCCTTGTTTAATAAATAATGTTTAACTAATTTAGCTAAAAATTAAACAAATGCAGACTTACTCAATTGCAGACTTAGAAAAATTATCAGGAATTAAATCTCACACTATTAGAATATGGGAAAAAAGATATAATATTGTTAGCCCTGAAAGATCAGACACTAATATAAGAGCTTACAATGATGACCAACTTAAGAAAATATTAAATATTTCATTTCTTATTAATAACGGTCTTAAAATAAGTAAAATTGCTTCACTTTCTTTAGATGAATTATCAAGCAAGGTCATATCACTTACTTCAAATTCTGCTTCTTTTGAAGCTCAAATTAATGATTTTGTAATTTGTTCCCTACAATTTGACGAGCCACTTTTTAATAAAACATATAACACTCTCAGAGAAGATTATAGTCTTTCTTTTGTCTACGAAAATGTATTTATACCTACACTAAGAAGAATAGGAGCCTTATGGTCGTCGGGTGAATTATTTCCAGCCCAAGAACATTTTCTTTCAAATTTGATAAAGCAAAAATTTTATCATGCTATTGAAGTTGCTGAATCTTCTTTAAAAAGAAATAAAAAAGCATATTTATTTTTACCTCCATGGGAAGATCACGATTTTGCATTATTATATTCAAATATGATTTTAAAGCAAAATGGATTTGATGTGGTCAATGTAGGAAAGACTATGACATTTGAAAGCATTCTACAATGCATAGAAAAAGTAAAACCAGATATTCTTTTCACAACTTTTATTGTAGGACAAAAAGTAACAATCTTACAAAAGTTCTGCGATGATTTACATAATCATTCGGACACTAAATTATTCTTTGCAGGTAATCCTGACCTTCTAAGGTTGGTTAATACACACGGTAAAGTTTTTTATAAACTAGATGAATTTGATAGGTTTTTTAGTAATTCCTCTCTTAATTGAAAAAAATAGCAGTTATAGGTTCGGGTTTTGCTGGCTTAACATCTGCAATAGATTTAGCGAGTTTAGGTTACCAAGTAACTGTATTTGAGAAAAATCATGACCCTGGTGGAAGAGCTAGAAAATTTGAGTCAAATGGGTTTACATTCGATATGGGACCAAGTTGGTATTGGATGCCTGACGTATTTGAGAAATTTTTCTCTAGACATGAAAAAAAAATAGAAAATTACTATAAGCTTGTAAAGTTAGATCCAGGTTTTTCTGTCGTTTTCGGAAAAAATAACAATATTGAAGTTCCTTCTTCCTTTAATGAATTGGTAGAAATATTTGAGAAAATTGAATCTGGAAGTGGTAAAAAATTAATAAAGTTCATTGAAAAAGCTAGAAAAAAATACGAGATAGGGATGAATGACTTCGTATACAGACCGTCTCACTCTCCACTAGAGTTTATTAATTTTAAAGTTCTTAAAGGTCTTTTAGATCTAAATGTTTTTTCAAATTTTAGATCTTACGTAAGAAAGTACTTTAAGAATGAAAAGCTTGTTCAGTTAATGGAATTTCCTGTTCTTTTTTTGGGAGCTACACCTGAGAACACCCCAGCTTTATATTCATTAATGAATTACTCAGGTCTCTTTCAAGGAACTTACTATCCTATGGGGGGCTTTAATGAAATTATTTCTGCTCTTGTAAGTTTGGCAAAAGAGAAAGGTGTTGAGATAATTTGTAATTCAAATGTAGATAAAATTAATATTGATGGTGATAATGCCAAAAGTATTAATTCAAATGGCGTTGAATATTTTTTTAATGGGATAGTAGCAGGAGCTGACTATCACCACGTTGAGCAATCTTTACTTAATAAAAAGCATAGAAATTATTCAAAAAAGTATTGGGAAACTAGAGAAATGGCTCCTTCAAGTTTATTGTTTTATGTTGGGATTAATAAAAAGTTAAGTAATGTTCGCCATCATAATTTATTTTTCGATCAAGACTTTGATCAACATGCTAAAGAAATTTATGATGACCCTAAATGGCCAGAAAATCCACTTTTTTATTTATCTTGCCCCTCTATTACAGATTCTTCAGTCGCTCCTAAAGATAATGAGAATTTAATGTTTTTAATTCCTCTTGCTCCAGGACTTGACGATTCAGAAGAAATGAGAGAAAAATATTTTAATATGGTTTTAAAAAGACTTAAAAATTTAACAGGAAATGACATTTTAAAAAATATAACTTTTAAAAAATCTTATTGTGTTAAGGATTTTGAGCAAGATTATAATTCTTTTAAAGGTAATGCATACGGTCTTGCCAATACTTTACGACAAACTGCAATTCTTAAACCAAGAATGAGAAATAATAAAGTAAAAAATTTATATTACACTGGACAACTTACAGTTCCAGGACCTGGAGTTCCACCAAGCATAATTTCTGGACAAATTGCAGCTATTGAGATTCATAAGTATTTAAGTAAAGCGTCATGATAGAGTTGTACCATAAAATATCAAATGACGCTAGCAAAAATATAACCCAGCTATACAGTACCAGCTTTTCTTTAGGTATAAAATTATTAGACAATAGCATACATAATGCAATATATTCTATTTATGGGTTCGTTCGTTTAGCCGATGAAATAGTAGATACTTTTCATGACTATCCGAAAGCCGAAATGCTTAAAGAGTTTAAAATAGATACTCATAAAGCTATTAAAAGAAAAATTAGCGTAAATCCTGTTTTACATTCTTTTCAAATGGTTGTCAATAAATACTCTATTGATTTAGTTCTTATTGATAAATTTTTGCATAGTATGGAGCAAGATTTAAACGATATCCATTACTCCAACAGTGATTATAAAGAATACATTGTAGGTTCAGCAGAGGTTGTTGGATTAATGTGTTTAAAAGTTTTTGTTAATGGAGATGATAATTTATATTCCCATCTAGAAGAGCCAGCCAGAAGATTGGGAGCAGCTTTCCAAAAAATTAATTTTTTAAGAGATGTTAAAGCCGATTATCAAGTCCTTGGAAGATCCTATTTTCCTGGTGTAGATTTAGAAAAGTTTACCCATGCCGAAAAGCTTAAAATAGAGCTTGATATACAAGATGACTTTGAAAACGCAATCAAAGGAATTGTGAAATTGCCATCTTCATCAAGACTTGGTGTTTATGTGGCTTACAGATATTACTTCACATTATTTAAAAAGATAAAAAAAATATCATCAGACAGATTATTAGAGGAGAGAATAAGAGTTACTAATTCTAAAAAATTATTTATCACTTTTGAGTCTGTTTTTCAAAATCGATTCAATTGGATTTAATAAATATAACTGTTTTAATAGTTACTTTTTTTCTTATGGAGATAGTAGCATGGTTAACTCATCGTTATATAATGCACGGGTTACTTTGGTATTTTCATAGAGATCATCATGCTAGAGATAATAAAGGTTTTTTTGAAAAAAACGATTTCTTCTTTTTAATATTTGCAGTCCCGGGTTCAGTTCTTATAATGTACGGTATAGAACTAGGTATAAACCATGTTCCATTTTGGATTGGCATGGGGATTACTGTTTATGGAATGGCTTATTTTTTTGTACATGACTTATTTATTCACCAAAGAATTAAAGTTTTAAAGAAAACTAAAAATCGATATTTATTGGCTATTAGAAGAGGACACAAAGCACATCATAAAAAGCTCTCAAAGCAAGATGGAGAATGTTTTGGAATGTTAATAGTTCCTTTGAAATACTTTAGACAGTTCAAGTAGTTTTCATGCAACAATATTTCTACTCATTCATTCTTTTTTTTTCTGTTATTGTTCCTTTTATTTTCTCATTTCATAAAAGACTACAATTTCATTTACACTTTAAATCTTTTTTCTTAGGATTGATAGGAATGCTCCTAATTTTCATTCCATGGGATATTTGGTTTACAAGTTTAGGAATTTGGGGTTTTAACCCTAAATATTTAACTGGTCTTTACTTTTTTAATTTACCAATCGAAGAATGTTTATTTTTCATTTGCATTCCCTTTTGCTGCATTTTTACTTATCACGTAGTTTGGACACTTTCTAAAAATAAATCTATTAAACCAATGAAGAGAGCCTGCTGGATTATTAGTTTTGCATTATTATTGGCAGGAGTTTTATTAAATGACTTTATGTATACTGCTAGTACATTTATAGGCTTGTCAATAGCGATGTTAATCGCTCCATATTATGTAAATATGAAAGTTTTTTTTAAAACCTATTTAATTTTATTATTTCCTTTTTTAGTGGTCAATGGACTTCTTACTGGTTCTTTTATTGAAGATCAAATTGTTTGGTATGATGATAATAACAATATTTCCCTAAGAATATTAACAATCCCTGTAGAAGATTTTTTCTACAGTTTTTTTATGTTATTAGTTGTCATGATAGGTTACCAAAGAAGTATCGATTTAAAAGTAAATATTTAATTACGTGCTAGTATTTTATTCAAATAATTAAGGCAAAATACTTTAATCTCATTTCTACATTTTTCAAATGCTATTTTTCTTTCTTTCACATTACCAACAACTTTAGATGGATCAAAAAAGTTTTGATGTGTTAGATTACTTCTTTTTAAATAAACAGGGCAAGTTTCGTTAGCATGATCACATACTGTAATAACGTGCGATATTTCTTGATTAAGATACTCTTCAATAGTATTTGAAGTTTGAAAACTAATGTCAATATTATCTTTAGCCATTACTTCAATAGCATCCTTATTTATACCTTCAGCTCTAACTCCTGCACTAAATACGTTAGCATCAAGATTTAATTTTTTACTGAAATATTTAAGATAACCTTCAGCTATTTGGCTTCTGCAACTATTTCCTGTGCATATCACAAGTATATTTAGATTTTCCATTTATAAATGATTAATTAACTAAGTTATTATCTTTGATTTATAATTTCCTACAATAAATGAAAATAAATACTCCGCTTAGGCTTACCATTTTTTGCTCTCTAGCTATTTCTTTTGTAGCTGTAATATTACTTTTAGTTTATAATATTTATTTTGTTGAAATATCTCTCAGCATATTAATTTATTCTTTTTTCTTTTTATTACTTTTTTTATTATCTGGAGCCATAATATTTATTTTTTTAGAAGTATTTATTAATAGGAAAATTCGTCTTTTATTTAGAATGGTTCAAAATTATAAAACGAATAGTTTAAACTTTCGATTCAATATGAGTGAAGATATTCTATCGGCAAGTGAAGTAGAGATTTTAAAATTGGCAAAAAAGAATTCTTCAGAACTGGTCAAATTAAAATCTGAAGAAAAATTTAGAAGGGAATTTATGGGCAATCTTGCTCATGAGTTAAAAACTCCTATATTCAGTATTCAAGGATATATATTAACTCTTTTAGAAGGCGGTTTAGAAGATCCTTCTATTAATAAACGTTTTTTAAACAGGGCACTAAAAGGTGTAGATAGAATGAATAAAATAATTCTTGATTTAGATATGATTACAAGATTCGAGTCAGAAAGAATAAATATGCAATTCCATGAGAATAATATTGTTGAAATATGTCAAGAAATTATAGATGGTTTAGAGCTAAAAGCAAAAGAAAAAAATATTAGTTTGAAATTCTCAAAGAGTTATGCATCTCCAATAATGGTGAATTGTGATCGTTTAAGAATAGGGCAAGTAATACAGAATTTAATAATTAATGCGGTAAATTATTCAGACCCAGATTCAGAAGTCATATTGAGATTTATTGATGTAGATTCAAATATACTTGTTGAAGTTGAAGATAATGGCCCAGGAATTAATGAAAAAGATGCAGCCCGTCTTTTTGAGCGTTTTTATAGGGTAGACAAGAGTAGAGCTAGAAATGAGGGTGGAACTGGCCTTGGACTTTCTATTGTAAAACATATAATTGAGGGGCATGGGCACAATATAGGTTTAAGAAGTAAAGAGGGAGAGGGTTCGACTTTCTTTTTTACTTTAACAAAAGTGTAGTATTTTTACTTTAAGGTTCAACATTTTTATTTATCTTACTGAACTTTAAAAATCTAAAAATATTAAAATGAAAAAATTACTTCCTTTATTACTAATTCCTTTCCTTGTTTTTTCTAGTTGTAAAAAAGATAAACCAGGTTGTACTGACCCTGCTGCCTGTAATTATGATGAAAATGCTAACAAAAATGACGGCACATGCATTGCTCCTACTACATGGTATCAAGATTTGGATGGAGACACTTTAGGTAATCCTTACGAAACATTAATTTCTTGTACTAAACCTACTGGTTACGTGTCGAATAATGCAGATACCTCTGGTTCTTTAGATTTATTAGTTGTTAAGAGACAACGAGCAACAGTAACGTACGTTGGTGCTACCTGGTGTCCACCTTGTGGTGCTAATGGAGACCCTACAAAAGAACATATGGAATCTACTTTTGGAAGTGATGTAGTAATATTAAATGTCCAATCTAGTGATGCAATTAGTAGTGCTGGAGAATTTGGTCCTACTTTTGGAAGCGCTTTTCAGAGTTTTGCTAATGTTAATACAATTCCTCATGCATATTTTTCCGGTGAAAATGTTGCTATGACAAATGGTGGATTTAGTCCCTCACCAACACAGTATGATGCAACTATTAATGCAATTTTGTCCGATGATAATGTTTCTGTTGGTGTAGCTGCCTCGGCAACTATTTCTGGTAGTACAGTGACTGTAGAAACTTTAACTAAATTCTATTCTGCTTTGGGGGAACATTACATAGGGGTTTATTTATTAGAAGATAGTGTTATGGCAAATCAACAAATTACCGGATCTCCTGATGCAATTACTGCTCACAATAATGTAATGAGAATTTCTTCTTACGAGCTTAATTCACTTGGCGCTCAATCAATCGGAACTTCTTTTACTGCGAATCAAGAAGTTTCTGGCACATATTCAATCCCTGTTTGGACAGCTGGTTGGAATGTTGAAAATTTACAAGTTGCTGTAGTAATTTGGAGTAGTACCAACGCAGATGGTATTTCTAATTCTATTATTGTTGATGTTAATTAGAATAGAGGTTTAATACCTGTATAAGATACTCAGCTTGAGAATTAAAATAGTTAATTAAACTTCGGGTTAATTTTGTATTTTTATAGAGAATTATTTAAATATGATAATTTCTAGAAACATTTGTATTGGTCTCATAGTCTTTGGTATCTTTTTTTGTTCATGTAGAAAGAAAGGGTGTAAAGATCCTTCAAGTTTAGCTTACAATAGTGAAGCTAGAAAAGACGATGGAAGTTGTACTTATCCAGAAAATATAAAGAGAGCATTGGTTTTTAAGGCTTCTGCAACCTGGTGTGAGGAATGTGGTCTTTCAGGTAAATCTTTTTCGGATGATATAACTAGTACTTATCCTAATGCCCAAATTATTGAGATTCATCGAAATGATGACCTTTCTTCTAATGTTGGGTCCTTACTTAGGGCTTATCTTGATACTGTAAATATTTTTAGCGGTGTACCTAGTTTTTATATTGGTACAGAAAGAATTGACAGTAACAATTATAGTTTGTTAAGTTCATCTGTAAATAGTGAAATATCAGAAGCAAGTGAGGTGAATTTAGCCCTTAATCATAATTTTAACGATAGCACATTAAACATTAATATCCATTCTCAATTAGCAAATGGTTTTAATGGGACAAGTTGTTATTTGGCAGTTTATATTATGGAAGATGGGGTTGTTAAACCTCAAGAAATAGATGGGTATATTGATCCTGTTAGCGGAACTAATTTTGACCAAAATTTCGTTCATGATAATATTTTAAGGGCCGAGGCTAGTGCAAGTGCCTCTCCATTTGGAGTTCCAATTGTATTTAGAGCAGATGGTAACAATATTATTTCTTATAATTCAATTAATTTACAGCCATCAACAATATGGAATTATAGTAATTTATATATTGTCGCAGTAATTTGGCAAAAAAATGGTGATGATTTTAGATTTATAAACTATGTAAGGTCTACAAGCCTAGCTTAATAAAAGCATCTTTTCGAAGATTTTCCCATTTCTCATTTTCTGTATTAAAATTCATAAATTTTGATTTTCCAAGATTTATTTCACCTTGTTTTTGGAAATAAATATTTGATTTTTTCTTGTGAAGTTTAGCTAGATATTCTTGTTCTGTTTGCCCTGGTGTTGGAATAAACATTACTTTTTTTTGAAGAAAATAAAGATCCATAATAGAACTATAACCGGATCTACAAATGATAAACTCAGATTGAACTACTATTTTTATAAATTTTTTTATTTCTAAATGCGGGTAAATATTAATATTTTTAATCTTGTCTTTAGATTTTTTAATTTCCCCTGTAATAATAACGCATGTGTCCTTAATTTTTTTGAAAGCATGAGTTATTTCTTTTTCAAATAAACTTCTTTGAGGTTCAGGACCAGAAATAATTGCAAGATATTTGTATTTAAATTTTGTTTTTTTAGTGTAACCGTCTTCAAACCTTGACAAAGGACCTATTTTTGTTGTTTTAAATTTACAGGTTGAAAGGTCTCCGGAAAGTAAAGAGTTTTCAAAATCTGGAACCCAACACTCATCAAATTTTTTAATAAATCGTTCATTTATTCTATTAACAAATTTCATTAAATTTTTGGGTCCTTTAATTTTTAGTTGGTGTGTTAAAAAGATATTTATTGTTTTGTTTGATCTGAAACCAAACCTGTTGTCTGAAATTATGATGTCTATATTTTGTTCTTCAGATATTCTTTCAGCATCTTTTTGTTCTTTATAAATTCTATTTATGAATTTTGGTATTTGTTTAACAATTGACCATTCTTGTTCATTGTACTTACTATATGTTGGTTTATATCCATCAATTATAATATGTAGAATATTTGGAAATTCTTTCTCATAAATTATTTTTGATTTTTGGTCTCCACATGTTATAATTGTATGTCCTCTAAATATAAGTGACTTTATCAATGGAATAGTCCTTGATATATGACCTAGCCCCCAGTCTAAGGGAGCAACTAATATTTTTTTAGGTTTGTTCAGTATTTAAATTGAATATTATTTTCATCAATAAAACTCATAATTTCTTGTAATCCAGTTTTTTTTGCAGAAGAAGTTGTGAAATTAATTGGAATAGACTCCCACTGTTTTAATAAATAATCTTTGTATTGTTTTGTGTTTTCTACAATTTCAGTTTTTTTAAGTTTATCTGATTTTGTAAAACATATAACAAATGGTATTTTTTTTAATGCGCAAAATTCCATGAATTCTAAATCAATTTTTTGAGGTGAGATCCTCAGGTCAATTAGTAGAAATAGGCACACTAAATTCTCTCTTTTTTTTAAATATTTTAATGTAAAACTTTGAAATTCTTCTCTTATTTTCTTTGAAATCTTTGCATATCCATATCCAGGTAAATCGGCAAAGTAGAATTTCTCATTTATTAAAAAATGGTTAATTAATTGAGTCTTTCCTGGTTTTCCAGAAATTTTGGCAAGTTTCTTGCTGTTAGTTAATGCATTAATTAAAGAAGACTTTCCAACATTAGATCTTCCAATGAAAGCATACTCAGGCATATTTTCTTTTGGACATTTTCTCCAATCAGTATTGCTGCAAATGAAATTAGCAGTATTAATCTTCATTATTTCTTTTTATATGAATTCACATGCCTATCTTTTTTTTCCGGATAAATATCTTTTAGTGATATGAGTATTCCAGTTTCTTCAACAGCTCCAAATTTTAAATTCATTGTAGTTCCAAAAGTTTTCATGCTTGGAGATAGGTTCATATATGCTGAAATTAGTGGTGGCACCGATGATTTTAAGTCTTTGAGATATTTTACTAATATCTTATATGCTTCATTGTAATTTAAGTTTATAATATCTTTTTTAAAATAGCTTATGTCATGATGATATTTTAGTGGCTCTTTAGGGGTTATCCATTTTTTCTCATCATTGAAAAAGTGGTTCATGAAACCTAGTATTAAATCTCTTCCCTTTTTATCAAAATCTAAATACATGGTCACTTTCCCAAACAAGTATCGTATTTCTGGATAGTCTACAACTAATGCTCCTAAACCATCCCATAAATTGTCTAATGAAAAAATTGCTTTTCGATTCCCTGATGATGGTTGATATGCTGGCTGAACAAAAGAGCGTCCAAGTTCTATTGTATATGGAAATATATTTTTATAAAAATCATCATTATAGTTAAATAAAGTATTTGTAGCTGAATTATTGAATTTTTTAGAGTTTATAATATCAGATCCTTGCATGAATCTGTAGCCTCCAATTATTTGTTTTTCATCAGGATCCCATACTATAAGTTGTTTGTAAAAGGCTTCCTCTCTAGTGTCAAATTCATCTAAATCAAATGATTTTCCAGTTCCTCCTCCAGCATTTCTAAATGTTAATTCTCTAAGTCTTCCAATTTCCATTGATGTATTTCTTTGGTTCTTGAAGTCGACAATATAAATATCGTGATTGCAGAAGTTTGTTTTTCTAATAAACGTTTCTTCATTTAGTTCTTTTTCAAGATCAAATCTAGAGATAGGACTAATAATCTTTTTCATTTTTAATTAATTCCTTAAATACAAAATTAACATTGTTTTTAAGCTCATAGGTATATTTTTTAATTAATTGAGCCCATTCAAAATCACTTTTAGCACTGGTTAGAGATGATGAATCAATAGAATTCCCCATAGTAATTTCGATAGTACCACCTTTTTGCTTAAACATTTCGTCAACAAGAAAGAACATTTCGATATTTATTTTTAAACGAAATTTCTTCCTCCACTTTGCAATTTGATAGAATTTTCTAGAGTTCTCACCTGAAATGTATACTGGGTAAATAGGTTTATTATATTTTTTAGCTTTTGTCACAAATGTTTTTCTCCATTCCAAATCTTCAACTATTCTTTTATTTTTTCTGGACACCAAACCAGAGGGGAATATAACGATACACTGATTAGATTGAAATAGTTTTTCAAGTCTTATTATATTTTCTCTAGAGTTTAATCCATGCTTGTTAATTGGGATAAAGTAAGGCTTGAATGGCTTTATTTGTGATAAAATATCATTGACCAGAAACTTAATATCTGTTCTGTGTTTTCCTATTTCATTAATTAGTGCTAGACCATCTAATCCACCTAACGGGTGGTTTGCCACAATAATGACTCCTGATTTTTTTGGGAGTTTATTAAATCCCAAATTTTTTGAGCTAACACCAAGTTCATCTAGCCCTCCTTTAATAAATTCAAGTTTTTCTTTATTTTCTAGTTTGTCTAGTATTAAATTAATCTCTTTTTGATGTATAAAAGATTTAAATTTTTCCATCAAAAAGCCAGGAATTATTTTAAATAATTTGGGGCTTTTTTCTGCAATTACATCTGAAATATTAATTTTTTTTTGGCGACTCATTTCAGGATAAAGTATTATTTAATAAATATAGCAATTTGTTGCTAATTAACTCCTTTAAATTTTTGTCTCCACTTTTTACCACTTATTTTTATTGTTAAATAACTGATATGTTAAATAAATTTTTGAAACATTTTTATTTATAACTCGTAAAAAGTTATCCACAATTTATATTTTGTGGGAAAAAGTGGGTAAATATTTATTAGATTTACATTTAAAATTTGAGCAATTGTCAGGATTTATAGGTGAATATTATTGTAAGCTAGATGTCAAAGGAAGAATGTTGATTCCTTCAGATGTACGTAAGCAATTATCACCTGTTGATCAAGAACAATTTGTTATTTCCAGGGGGGTAGACGATTGTCTCTCTATGTACACTTCATCCGAATGGATGATGGTTATGAGTAAACTCAGAAAGCTCAATAGATTTAAGTCTAAGGATAGAAAATTTGCCCGTATGTTTCAAAAAGGTGCTACTAAAATTGCTGTTGATGGTAATGGTAGATTGTTACTTCCTAAGGGTTTACTGAGTTGGGCCGGGATTAAAAAAGAACTAGTCATAGTTGCTAATGTTGATTTGTGGGAGATATGGGACAGAAAGACATATGAAAGCATGATGAAAGATGACTGGGATGAATTTGATCAATTGGCTCATGAAGTTATGGGGGAGTCATCTGATGAAGGCTGATCCATATCATACCCCAGTTCTACTAAATGCTGCTATAAATGGTCTAATTACCGATCCCTCAGGGTTTTACGTAGATGTTACATTTGGCGGTGGCGGACATTCACAAGCAATACTTAAAAAACTTAATAATGGAATGTTAATGGCTTTAGATCAAGACTCTGATGCTATTGATAACTCAATTGATGACAAAAGGTTTTTATTAATTAGACAGAATTTTAGAAATATTGAAAATATTTTAGAAGCAAATAGCTATGGTCTCCCAATTGGTGTATTAGCTGATTTAGGGGTTTCTTCATTTCAATTTGATAATGCTAAAAGAGGCTTTTCTTTTCGTTTTGACAATGATTTAGATATGCGAATGAATAAAGACTCGTCTTTAAGCGCTTATGATTTATTGAATAATTATCAAGAGAAGGATTTAGAAAACCTTTTCACAACTTTTGGAGATTTCAAGACTGTTGAGTCAAAAAGGCTTGCTAAGTGTATAGTAGCTGCAAGATCCAATAGATTGTTAAAGACTACATTTCATTTGGTCTCTTCTATTGAGTCTTTAGTTCCTCAAAAAATAAGAAATCAATTTTTAGCAAGAGTTTTTCAAGCTATTAGGATTGAGGTAAATCAAGAATTAACAGCCCTAGTTGATTTTTTAAACCAATTGCCAAGAATTTTAAAAAAAGAAGGGGTTGTTTCAATAATCACCTATCACTCACTAGAGGACAGGCTGGTCAAAAACTTTTTTAGGACAGGAAATTGTAACGGAGTTTTAGAAAAAGATTTTTATGGAAATACTTCTAAGCCTTTTTTGGCTATCAATAAAAAACCAATAATACCAGAAAGTGAAGAAATTAAAATGAACCCCAGGTCGCGAAGTGCCAAGCTAAGAATTGCAAAAAGAATTTAATATGACACTTTTAAAAGAAATATTCTCAGGTGATCTTTTTGGAAAAGGAATTGTTATTAAAAGCACTCCCTTTCTAATTTATGTGACTTTTTTGATGGTTATATATGTAGCATACGGCTACCATGTAGATAGTATTGTTTTAGAAATTTCTAGGGAGAGTAAAAGGAGTGAAAAATTATATTCTCAATTGCAATCTGCTCTGGAGTTATATGATAAAGAGAGTTTGCAAAGTAAAGTAGTAAAGCAAACAGAAAAATGGGGCTTGTATGAGTCTGTAGATCCTCCTTTAATTATTCACAATAAAAAGTCTGATAATGAAAAGTAAAGAATCTCTAATCAGACTATATATTGTTTATTTCCTAGTTTTATTCGTAGGTCTAGCTATAGTTGCGCAAATATTCTATTTGCAAATTTTTAAAGGTGAACAGCTAAAATCAGATGTCAATAAACAAATTTTTATTTCTAAAAAAGTTCTAGCTCCAAGAGGAAATATTTATGCATCAAATCAATTAAAAACATCTTTAGCACTTTCTGTTCCGCGTTATAAAGTGTTTGTTGATTTAGTAACTATTAAAGAAAAAACTTTTATTGATAATATTACAGAGTTGTCAGATTCTCTTTCTGTTCTTATCAAGGGGAAAAGCTCTTTCCAATGGAAGTCAGACTTAGAAACTCAAAAGTTTGAAGGCAATAGGTATTATCATATTGCTAGAGGCCTTAGAAATGATGAAGTTGAAAGATTAAAAAGGTTCCCAATTTTTAACCTTGGTAAATATAAAGGGGGTTGTATAGTTCTAAAATCCAATAAGAGAGTAAAGCCATATGGAATGCTTGCCAATAGAACTGTAGGTTATGCAGTTGAGAATGAAGGGAAAAAATCAATTTTAGTAGGTATAGAAGGCGCTTTCAATACTTATTTGAAAGGTCAGAATGGGCAAATGCTCATGGAGAAAATTAGAGGAAATGAATGGAAGCCAGTTGAAAATGAACTTTCTGTTGAGCCAGTTCCGGGGAGTGATATTTATACTTCGATTGACGTTAATCTTCAAGATGTTGCAGAATCTGCTTTACTAAAACAATTAAAGGATCAAAAAGCTCAAAAGGGTTGTGCAGTTTTAATGGAAGTTAAAACTGGATTTGTAAAAGCTATTGCCAATCTTTCATTTAACGCAGAAACAGAAACTTATTTTGAGGCTCAAAATCATGCAGTTGGATTAGCCTCAGAACCAGGATCTACTTTTAAGCTAGCTTCTTTACTAGTTGCCTTAGAACAAGGTAAAGTGAAAATAACAGACTCTGTAGATATGACAGGCAGATATGATTTTTACGACAATTACTTAACAGACGGAGGGAAAGTTTATGGCAGAAATACTATTAAAGTTGCTTTTGAAAAATCTTCAAATGTTATAAGTCAAATAATTTATGATAATTATAAAAAAGATCCACAGGAATTCATTGATGGATTAAAAGAAATTGGAATTCATCAGAAATTAGGTCTTTCTATACTTGGAGAAGGCACTCCTTTCATAAAGGAGTCTACAGATCCAACTTTCACGGGTATTACTTTGCCGTGGATGTCTATAGGTTATGAACTAAAAATGACTCCTCTTCAAACATTGGCACTTTATAACGCTGTTGCAAATGAGGGGATGTTGCTTAAACCCCAGTTTGTTAGATATATCAAAAAAGGTAGCGAGATTCAGAAATATTTCAAACCCGAAATATTAAACACTTCGATATGTTCTAAATCTACTCTTAATGATCTAAAAGCAATGTTGGAGGGTGTTGTTGAAAGAGGAACTGCAAATAATATAAAAGCTAGAGGTTTTAAAATTGCAGGGAAAACTGGAACATCAAAAATTGCTCAAGGATCAAAAGGCTATGGAAATAAATATCAAGCATCTTTCTGTGGTTACTTTCCAGCAAAAAACCCTATGTACAGCTGTATAGTTGTTGTTCAAGGACCTACAAAGAATATTTTTGGATCGGTAGTCTCAGGATCTGTTTTTAAAGAAATAGCTGATAAGGTTTATGCCCAGGAATTTAAAAAAGAAAATATTGCAATTGAAGATTCCATTAACCAATATCCATATTCAAGAAATGGAGATAAAGAATCGTTCTTAATCGCTTCAAGTAAGATTGGGATTCCTGTAAATGATTTGTCTAGTAATACTACTCAATGGATATCTACTAGGACGGGAAATAATGGTATAAAAATAATCACAAAAGAAAATAAAAAAGGGCTAGTTCCTAATGTTATAGGAATGGGTCTTATTGATGCTACTTATATTTTAGAGAAGTATGGGTTGCTAGTTCAGCCAGTAGGCTCAGGAATTGTAAGAGAGCAATCAATAAGAGCAGGTTTCAAATTACTTAAAGGTCAAAAAATTGTTTTACAGCTAGGATGAAACTACTTAAAGATATAATATATGGAATTAGAATTGTTGAAATTAAAGGCAATACAAATATTGCAGTTGAAAGTATTGCATTTGATTCAAGAAAAATAAATAATTTATCACTTTTTATAGCAGTAAATGGGGTGAGCCAAAACGGACATCATTTTATAAGTGATGCTGAATCTAATGGTGCTTGTGCAATAATATGTGATGAAATCCCAGAAAATTTAAAAGAAAATATCACATATATAAAAGTTCCTAACAGCTCAGAATCAATAGGCGTTATTGCATCTAATTTTTATGACAATCCCTCTGAAAAACTAAAATTAATTGGAATAACAGGTACTAACGGTAAAACAACTTGTGCGACTTTACTATATGATTTATATAGATTAATGGGTTATAAAACAGGTCTAATATCTACAGTCAATATTAAAATACTTCATAAAACTATTCAATCAACTCATACCACACCAGATGCAATAAGAATTAATGAGCTTCTAAGTCAGATGGTAAGTAAAGGATGTACTCACGTATTTATGGAAGTAAGTTCACATGCATTAGATCAGAATAGAGTTTCTGGATTGTCTTTTGATATTGGGGTATATACCAATATTTCCAGAGATCATATGGATTATCACCCTACAATTGATCATTATATAGGTTCAAAGAAAAAATTATTTAATAATCTTAAAAATAACGCTATTGCAATTATAAATCAAGACGATTCTTTTGGATTAGAGATGGCAAGAGATATAACTGCCAGAACATTTTTTTATGGTTTAGCAGGAGATTATGATTTTAAGGGTAAAGTAATTGAAAATAATATAACAGGATTATCTATTGAAATTGATGGATTTGAAATGACCTCAAGATTAATTGGGGAATTTAATGCATATAATCTTTTAGTAGTTTATTCTGTTGCTAAATCTCTTGGTGAAGAATCACTTACAATCTTGACAATTCTTAGTAACCTAAAGGCTCCTGAGGGCAGGTTTGAATATATTATTTCTCCATCAAATGTTACTGCTGTAATTGACTATGCCCATACCCCAGATGCTCTTGAAAACGTTCTTAAAACCTTAAAGGATTTAAAAAGTGATAAAGAAAAGATATTTACTGTTTTTGGTTGTGGAGGAGATAGAGACAAAGGAAAGCGAAGTATGATGGGTGAAATTTCTTCTTTGTACAGTGATCAAGTAATTATAACCTCTGATAATCCAAGAAGTGAAAAGCCTATTGATATAATAAATGATATTATTTCAGGAATTCCAAAGACTCAAGCATCAAAGGTATTGTCAATTCAAGAAAGAAAAGAAGCAATTAAAGTTGCTTGTGAAATGGCAGATAGCGGAGATATTATTTTGATAGCTGGTAAAGGGCATGAAAAATTTCAAATTATCGGGAAACAAAAGTTTCATTTTGATGATCTAGAAACTACCATAGAAATATTTAAACAAATACAAGAATAATGCTTTATCATTTTTTCAATTATATAAATCAAAATTTTGACCTGCCTGGTTCGGGATTATTTCAGTTCATTTCATTTAGAGCTGGCATGGCTATAATTACTTCTTTAATTATCACCTTAATTTTTGGGAGAAAACTAATTAATTATTTACACAAAAAACAAGTTGGAGAGTCTATAAGAGATCTTGGCTTAGATGGGCAAATGGAAAAAACAGGAACCCCAACAATGGGAGGTGTAATAATCCTAGCAGGAATTATAATTCCAACAATTCTGTTTGCAAAATTAAACAATATATATATTCAATTAATGCTTGTTTCTACAGTTTGGCTGGGGTTAATAGGGTTTTTGGATGATTATATTAAAGTTTTTAAAAAAAATAAAAAAGGATTAGCTGGTAAGTTCAAAGTGATTGGGCAGATTGGAGTTGGAATAATTGTTGGAGCATCAATGTATTGGAGTGAATCCGTCACTATTAAGTCTAAAACTTTTTACAACACTGAGATTACAGATAACTATAATGAAGATAAAGGCCAAAAAAATTATTATTGGGAAGAGACAAAATCTCTAAAAACTACTATTCCTTTTATTAAAAATAATGAGTTTGATTATTCCTGGCTTATTACCTGGGTTAATCCAGAGTTAAAGAATTTAGCTTGGTTAGCATTTATTCCCATCATAGTGATTATTGTTATCTCCGTTTCCAATGGAGCAAATTTAACAGATGGATTAGATGGTCTTGCAACAGGAACAAGTGCAATTATTGGAATAACATTAGCAATTTTTGCATACTTATCTGGAAACTTAGTTTTTTCAGATTATTTAAATATCATTTATATTCCCAATTCATCTGAACTTGTAATCTTTATTAGCTCTTTTGTTGGAGCTTGTATTGGCTTTCTATGGTATAACTCTTATCCAGCCAAAGTATTTATGGGCGACACTGGTAGTTTAGCTCTAGGTGGAATAATTGCTGTGTTTGCTATAGCAATTAGAAAAGAACTACTAATACCTATTTTTTGTGGTGTATTTCTAATAGAAAATTTAAGTGTAGTTCTTCAAGTATCATATTTCAAATTCACAAAAAGAAAATATGGAGAAGGCAAAAGAATTTTTCTTATGTCTCCTATCCATCATCACTACCAGAAAAAAGGAATTCACGAAGCAAAAATTGTATCAAGATTTTGGATTCTTGGTATCCTACTTGCCGTACTCTCAATTGTAACCCTAAAACTAAGATGATTAAAAACATCCAAAATATGATGATTTTAGGAGCTGGCAAAAGTGGTATAGGTGCTGCTATTCTAGCAAAAAAGAACAAAATAGATGTAGTAGTTTGCGATGATTCTAATATTTCAAATAAAAACATAGAGATTTTAAATAGTCACAATATTAAGTGGTATGAAAATGAATATATGTCATCAGTTTCAACTGAAAATGATCTATTAGTAGTAAGTCCTGGTATTGAAGATAACCATCCTCTAATCAAACATTTTGATAATAAATTAAAACCCATAATTAGCGAAGTAGAGTTCGCCAGTTATTTCTGTAATGCAAAAAAAATATGTGTTACAGGAACAAATGGTAAAACCACTACCACTTTAATGGTAACATACATATTAAAACAAGCTGGGTTTAAAGTTAAGGCAGTTGGAAATATTGGTGAAAGTTATGCATTATCTGTTGCCTTAGAAGATAATGACTATTACGTTATTGAGTTGAGTAGCTTTCAATTAGATAGAATGTATGACTTCAAAGCAGATATTTCAATAATTCTAAATATTACTCCAGATCATTTAGATAGATATAATCAAAATTTTACAAAATACTCTGAAAGTAAATTTAGAATCATTCAAAACATGACCAAAGATGATCATCTGATTTACAACCATGATGACAAGGTGATTTGCTCATGGATTTCCGAGCACAAAGAGTCAAAATATTTATTAAACCCAGTTTCAATACAAAAGAGTTTACAGAACGGTTCCTGGATAGAAAAGGAACAAATAAAAATCAGTATAAACAATAAAAAACAAACAATCATGTCCATTCATCAATTGGCCCAACAGGGTAAACACAATTTATTTAATTCGATGGCAGCAGGTGTTGCTGCAAGAGTATTAGACATTCGAAAGGAAATTATCCGAGATAGTTTATCGGATTTTAAAAATGTAGAGCATCGATTGGAGGAGGTTGCTAAAATCCATGGAATTAACTTTATAAATGATTCTAAAGCCACAAATGTAAATTCTACATGGTATGCTTTAGAAAGTATGCAGCAACCAACGATTTGGATAGTTGGAGGAGTTGATAAAGGAAATGACTACTCAGTTTTAGAAGGATTGGTAAAACAAAAAGTTTTAGGAATTGTTTGTCTTGGAAAAGATAATACTAAGATTAAAGATACTTTTGGAGAAATAGTAGAATCATTCTACGAATCTAAATCAGCAGAGCAAGCTGTTCAGATTAGTTATAGAATTGCTAAGAAAGGATACAATGTATTGCTTTCACCCGCATGTGCAAGTTTTGATTTATTTAAAAACTACGAAGACAGAGGGCACCAATTTAAAAATGCGGTTAGAGCCCTGTAAATTACAGTTTATGAATACAATAAAAACAACTTCCCTAAAACAAATGCTTTCCAAAAAAAGAAAGCAGTCTCTAAGCACATTCTCATCTATTGAACACAGATTGGAATTTTTTTCTGAAGCTTTCGATAAAGTTTGGATTAATGACTCAAAATCAACAGGAACTGGAGACACAGCCTTTTCTTTAGAAAACATAAATGGACCCATTATTTGGATAGTTGGTCAAGATCAATCTATCAGAGATTTTGACATTATAGAAGAGCTTGTGTTATCTAAAGTTTCAGAAATTATTTATTATGGAAAACACGAAACCAGGTTAAAATACTTGTTTGGTTCAAAAATTAAATACTCACAATTATCAACTATTGATAAAGCAGTTAGCATGGCACAGAGTAATAAAACTAAGAATATTAAAGTATTGTTTTCGCCATCGTGCGCAAGTTTTTTAACCCACGAAACTTATCAAGAAAGAGGAGACTATTTTAAAAATTTAATTGAGAATTTAATTTAATGCAAGGATTTATTGAGAAATACATAAAGGGTGATAAGGTAATTTGGACAATTATAATATTGCTTTCTTTATACTCAATAATAATGGCCTACAGCTCAAGTTCTAATCTAGCATTTAGAATATCAGCCGGTAATGTTGCCCCCTTTGTAATTAAGCATATACTAATAATTTTAATAGGAATTATTTTAATTATTTATTTACAATTTTTCCCCCATAAATATTTCTCAAGATTATCTCAAATAGGCATATTCATTTCAATTATTTTATTGATTGTAACACTTTTATTCGGAGTTAGTAAAGGAAATGCTTCTAGGTGGATAATGGGTTTTCAGCCCTCTGACTTTGCCAAATTAGTTTTAATTATTTATGTCTCAAGAATGCTCACTAACAAGCAAGATAAAATCAAAGACTTTAAGAAAGGGTTAATGCCTATTTTATGGCCAGTAATTTTGATATGCGGCTTAATTTTACCAGCTGATTTTTCAACGGCAGCTATGTTATTTGTTGTTTGTTTTACAATGATATTTATTGGTGGAGCTAAAATTAAGCATTTGTGTTCAATACTTGGAACTGCTTTTTTAGGTCTTATATTTTTGATTTTAATTAACATAGCCTTACCAGGTTTTCTTCCAAGAATTGATACTTGGGAAAAAAGAATGTTAAGTTTTGAGAGCGGAGATAAACAAGAAAATTATCAAGCTGAAATGGCTAAACGTGCTGTTGTAAATGGATTTTTATTTGGAAAGGGTCCAGGCAAAGGACACGTAAAAAATGATTTATATTCTGCTCAGTCTGATTTTATTTATGCTTCATCAATTGAAGAATTTGGTTCTATCATTGGAGGAATTGGTTTGCTTATATTATACATGATTCTATTTTTTAGAGCAATAAGGATAATGAATAAAGTAGACAGTAAATTTGCTGCTCTCATTGTTTTTGGATTAAGCTTTATGTTGATTTTCCAATCATTTGTAAATATGGGTGTTGGAGTGAACTTATTTCCGGTTACTGGACAACCCTTACCTTTAATTAGCATGGGTGGGACATCAATATTATTTACGTGTATTTCATTGGGAATCATATTAAATGTAAGTACTTCTGTATATAAAGATTCTGAAAATGTCTAATTTAAAAATAGTGATAAGTGGTGGTGGTACAGGGGGACATATTTATCCAGCAATTGCTATTGCAAAAAAAATACTTGAAAAGAATAAAAATTCAAAAATATTATTTGTTGGTGCTAAAGGAAGAATGGAAATGGAAAAAATCCCGGAAGAAGGATTTAGCATTATTGGGTTAGATGTTGTGGGGATTCAACGTTCTTTATCATTAAAATCAATTTTTAAAAATTTAAAGTTTCCATTTTTATTATTAAAAAGTTTAAATAATGCTAAAAAAATTATTGAAGATTTCAAGCCAGATGTAGTAGTTGGGGTTGGGGGATATGCTAGTGGTCCAACTTTAAGAATGGCCCATTCATTAAACATTCCAACTTTAATACAAGAACAAAATTCTTATGCAGGTTTAACAAATAAATGGTTGAGTAAAAAAGCTAATAAAATTTGTGTTGCTTATGAAAACATGAATCAGTTTTTTGATGAAAGTAAGTTGGTTTTAACAGGAAATCCTGTAAGAAAAGATATAGAGAATTTAAATTCTAAAGTTGAGGAAGCTAAAAAATATTTTAATGTTTTAAAATCAGAGAAAGTAATTCTAGTTCTAGGTGGCAGCTTAGGAGCAATGTCTATAAATGAAGGAATAATTAAATCTATAAGTATTCTTAATAATCAACCAGTAAAATTAATATGGCAGGTTGGGAAAAGATATTTTAATAAAATTAATGATCAATTGACACAAATTAATATGAAAAACATTCATCCATTACCTTTCATAAAAAGAATGGATTTAGCATATGCAGTTTCTCACATTGTCATTTCTAGGGCTGGAGCTTTGTCAATTAGTGAACTAACTTTAGCTGGAATTCCAAGTATATTAGTTCCATCACCAAATGTCTCAGAAGATCATCAAACTAAAAACGCAATGTCGTTGGTCAGTAAATCTGCTGCTATTCTAGTAAAAGACGATCAAACAGAAAAGCTTTTATCAGTAGCTATAGAATTATTAAAAAATAAAGAACAATTAACTCAAATTTCTAAAAATGCTAAAAATTTAGGTAAGCCTAATGCTACAAATGATATAGTAAGTGAAATTTTTAAACTAAATTTTAATGGAACTTAAAGAGTTTAAAAAAATACATTTTATAGGAATAGGCGGTATTGGAATGAGTGCTATAGCACATTATTTTTTAACGAATAATTATAATATTAGTGGTTATGATAAAGTAAAATCTGAAATAACCCTAAAGTTAGAAAGTAAAGGAGCAGAAATTTTTTACCTGGATGACCCAAATCTTTTAGTAGATAATGACAAAGTTGACTTAGTCATATATACACCCGCTATAGCAAATAGCAACTTACAATATCAGTATTTTCATAAAAAAAGAATTCCATTATTAAAAAGAGCAGAAATTTTAGGTGAGATTACGAGTCTATACAATACTATTGCTGTTGCTGGCACCCATGGTAAAACAACTACTAGTTCTATCATTTCACATATTTTAAGAGAGAATAAAAAAGATGGGGTTTCATTTATTGGCGGAATAACATCAAACTATAACTCCAACTATTTAAAGGGAAATGGAGATTTTTCAGTTGTGGAAGCAGACGAATATGACCATTCATTTATGAAGCTAAAACCAGATACAATTGTTTTAACTTCTGTAGACGCTGACCATTTAGACATATATAAAAGTAAAGAATCACTAATAGATAGTTTTAAAGAATTTACATCTTTGATTGCTCAAAAAGACAAGCTTATAGTTGAAGAAAGTATTAATGAATTATTTATCAATAACCTATCTTATGGCTTTGGGGATAACAACGACTTACAGATTTTAAACTTACAAGTCAAAGATGAAAAGTTTCAGTTTGATTTTAAATATAAAAGTGAAATACATTCTAATTTTAAATTTAAAATGCCCGGCAAGTATAATTTATTGAATGCTGGTGGAGCAATTTTAGCATGTCTTATAAATGGAATTAATATTGAAAATATTAAAAAAAGTCTTCAGTCGTATCTTGGGGTGAAAAGACGCTTTGATATTCATATAAATCTTCCAAAATTTAAATATATAGATGATTATGCTCATCATCCTACAGAAATTAAAGCACTTTTAGAGGCAGCTCAATCATTTTACCCTGAAAAGCAAATTATTGCAGTATTTCAACCTCACTTATTTAGTAGAACTAAAGATTTCATGGATGATTTTGCAGCAGTTTTATCAAAATTTAATAAAATATTTTTACTTCCTATTTACCCAGCTAGGGAAACTCCAATTGAGGGAATAAGTTCATCAACTTTGATAAAAAAAATAGCAAATAGAAATAAAAAACTAATAAATTCTCCTCAAGATCTATTTTCTAATATTGACTTAAAATCAGACTCGGTTTTAATTACAATTGGAGCAGGAGATATTGATAAGTGGGTTGTAGAAATAAATAACTATATAAGTTTAAATGTTTAAAAGAGCAGCTAAAATATCATTTTGGATACTTCTTATTTCTGGTTGGATAATTCTTTCTGGGTTTGTTACAAATTATTATGATGAACTAACTCTTGAAAATATTGAAATAAACTTTATTAATGATAATTCCCAAAAATTTATAACTAAATCAGAGGTTAATTCTATGTTATTATTAATGGGTATAGTAAATAACGTTTCTTTAAAAAAAGAAATTCAGCTTGCAAGTATTGAAAAGAAGTTATTAAACCACTCTGCTATTAGAAATGCAGAAGTATATTTTAATAATAATGGAGGCCTAAAAGTGGACATCACTAAAAGAACTCCTATAGCTAGGTTTGTGAGTAGCGTTTTTGAAAAGAATTTTTATATGGATAGGAGAGGTTTTTTAATGCCTATAAGTAAAACTTATGTCTCTAGAGTTCCTATTTTTTCAGGTGAAATTAACTTCCCAGAACGCCTAGATTTAAATATTTTAGATAGTCTTCATAGAACAGCTATTTTTCAAGAAATCTATAAAATGAGTAAATTAATTAACAATGATACGTTCTTAAAATCTCAAATTGTACAAATCCACATCAATAATAATGGCTACTTTGAATTAATTCCTAGAATTGGTAACCAAAGAATTTTGTTTGGATCATCAGAAAATATGGAAAATAAATTTAAAAAAATAAAACTTTTTTATACAAATGGTCCAAACCCCAAGGATTTAAATAAATACGACACATTAAATATATTATACGAAAATCAAATAATTTGTTCAAAAAGAAACTAAGATGGATGCACCAGAAATAATTGTAGGACTAGATATTGGAACAACAAAAATTGCTTGCCTGGTTGGCAGAAAAACTGACCATGGAAAAATTGAAATATTAGGAATAGGAAAAGCTCCAAGTTTAGGGGTTACTAGAGGTGTAGTTTCAAATATTGAAAAGACTGTCCAATCAATTAGGGCAGCAGTTGAAGAAGCTGAATCAAAATCGGGTATTGAGATTAAAGTTGTAAATGTTGGTATTGCAGGACAACATATTAAAAGTTTACAACACAGAGGTATGATTACTCGAGATTCAATAGATGAGGAAATTTCGCAAAAAGATGTTGATGAGCTTATAGAAGACATGTATAAATTGGTGATGATGCCTGGTGAAGAAATTATTCATGTTTTACCGCAAGAATATATAGTTGACAGACAACCCGGAATTAAAGATCCTATTGGAATGTCAGGAGTTCAACTAGAAGCTAATTTTCATATCATTACTGGTCAAATGGCAGCAGCTAAAAATATATTTAAATGTGTTAATAAAGCTGGATTACAAGTCGCAGAATTAATTTTAGAACCTCTCGCTTCTTCATCAGCTGTTATTAGCAACGAAGAAAAGGAAGCTGGTATTGCTCTTGTAGATATAGGTGGTGGAACAACTGATATTGCAATTTTTCACGATGGAATTATTAGACATACAGCCGTTATTCCATTTGGCGGAAATGTAATTACAGAAGATATTAAAGAAGGGTGTACTATCATGCATCGACAAGCTGAACTTCTGAAAACAAAATTTGGAGCTGCTGTTACTCAGTCAAGTCAAGACAACGAAGTAGTATGTATTCCTGGGCTAAGAGGTCGCGACCCAAAAGAAATATCAGTTATGAATTTAGCTAACATAATAAATGCTAGAATGTCTGAAATATTAGAACATATTTATTATGAAATTAAAAACTCTGGATTTGAAAAAAAATTAATAGGTGGTATTGTAGTAACTGGTGGAGGGTCTCAACTTAAACATATGAACCAACTTATAGAATTTACTACAGGGATGGACTCAAGAGTAGGTTATCCAAATGAACACCTAAGTTCAAATACTAATATTAATGTTACTTCACCTTTATTTGCAACTGGTGTAGGTCTGGTAGCTAAAGGGTTTGAGCAATATGAATTATTAAAATCAAGAAACGAAAAGATTAGTACAAGAATGCATTCTCAAAAAAATAAAGGAAGCTTTTTTGAAAAGATTAAAACATTTTTTGACGAAAAAGTAGATTAACAATTAAAATTAAAATCATGATGAAATTTGATTTACCAAAAGAACAATCCTCTATTATAAAAGTAATAGGTGTTGGAGGAGGTGGAAGTAATGCAGTAAACCACATGTATCGATTAGGAATAAAAGGGGTGGATTTTGTAGTTTGTAATACAGATCACCAAGCATTAGACACTAGTCCAGTACCAACAAAAATTCCTTTAGGCCAAAGTTTAACCGAAGGAAGAGGAGCTGGATCTATTCCAGATGTTGGCAAGAATGCAGCCATTGAAAATTTAGATGACGTTATTGAAATACTAGCTAAGAACACAAAAATGATATTTGTTACCGCTGGAATGGGTGGAGGAACTGGAACCGGTGCTGCACCTGTTATAGCACAAGCAGCTAGAGACATGGGTATTTTAACTGTAGGAATCATTACTGTTCCTTTTACATTTGAGGGAAGAAAAAGAAGAACTCAGGCAGAAGAGGGTATTGAGAAAATGAGAGAGGCCGTAGACACATTATTAGTGATTAATAATGATAAATTAAGAGAAATGTTTGGGAACCTCACTTTGGTAAATGCTTTTGAAAATGCGGATGATGTTTTAGCTATAGCTGCAAAAGGTATTGCCGAAGTTATTTCAGTTACTGGACAAATCAACGTTGATTTTAATGATGTTAATACTGTAATGAAAGATAGTGGAGTAGCTATAATGGGCTCTGCTGAAGGTGAAGGTGAAAATAGAGCAGTAAATTGCGTAGAAAAAGCATTAAACTCTCCTTTATTAAATGATAATAATATTGATGGTGCTAAATATGTTCTTTTGAACATAACATATGGAACACAAGCTGTTTTAATGGATGAGATTTCAGAAATTACAGATTACATTCAAGAAGAGGCTGGAAGTACAGCAGATGTTATTTGGGGTCATGGATATGACGAATCTTTAGGAGATAAGTTATGTGTAACTATTATTGCAACTGGATTTAATACCACCCCTCATACTGGACTTTCTATGAAAGCTCCTAAGAAAAACATTATGAATTTAGAAGATGAATCTGTTGTAGAGGATTCCTCTGTTTTAGAAAATCAAGATTCAACATTAATTGAAGAAACTAAAGAAGAGCAGATAGAGTATGATAATATCTCTGAGACTGCTACAAAAAGGTTTGTTCTTAATGAAGAAGATTCGGAACTAGAAAATGAAACTGAAAATATGGATGAGCATTTAGTTTCTACAAATACTATTGTTGATAATGATCAAAGTTTGAATGATGATGGAAAAGTAAGATTTTTATTAGAGGAAGATGAATCATCTAATACTGATACTGAATTAAAAAACACAGAATCTCCACATATTGTTGAAGCTAATCCATCTCAAATAAGCGAAGAATCTGTTAATGATAAAGAATTAAAAACTGTCGAATCTAAAGCAATTTCTGATGAAAGATTAGAAAGAATTAGAAAAGCAACTGAAAAGTTAAGATCACCTTTAGGGCTCAATGAAATGGAAAGTGAGCCTGCTTATAAAAGAAGAAATGTAGATCTTAAAGATGTTCAATATTCTGATGAGCAATCTAGTTCTAGATATACTTTATGGGAAAATATTAATGAGAATGGAGAAAAAGAAACTGGCTTAAGTGACAATAATAGTTTCCTGCACGATAATGTAGACTAACATGGACAATAGTATAGAAAATCAAATTCCTATTGATTTAAAAAATGCCATGCTGGCAAAAGATAAAGTAAAATTAGAGGCATTGAGAGCTGTGAAGTCTGTTTTTTTATTAGAAAAAACTAAAGAAGGATCATCTGGAATTATTTCAAATGAGTTAGCGCAACAACTTATTTCTAAGTTGCACAAACAAAGAATGGATGCTTATAAAATCTATGTAGAACAAAAAAGAGAAGACTTAGCTTCAGTAGAATTTTCTCAAGCAAAAGTTTTAGAAATCTATCTTCCTAAGCAACTAAATGTAGATGAGTTAACTAAAGAATTACAAAAAATTATAGATTCTCTAGGTGCAACTTCAATGTCTGATATTGGCAAAGTAATGGGTAAAGCTATGGCCATGTTTAAAGGGAAAGCAGAAGGCAGTTTAATTTCCAAAATCATTAAAGATTTACTTAGATAATTATGGATTTTATAGATCCTTTAATTAATCAGTATACTCTAGACCATACTGAAAATGAATCTCCGCTATTAAATGAGCTCAATAGACAAACACAAATAAATATACTTCAGCCAAGAATGCTTTCTGGTCATTTACAAGGTAGAATTCTTAGTGTTTTATCAAAATCTATTAGACCTAAAAATATTTTAGAGATAGGAACTTATACTGGTTATAGCGCTTTATGTATGGCTGAAGGATTAAGTAAAAATGGCAATTTATATACTATTGATATAAATGAAGAAATAGCCTCATTTGCACAAGAGTTCTTTGATAAATCCCAATATAAAAATCAAATTACAATGCTAATTGGAGATGCGTTAAATATTATACCAGAACTAAACGAAAATTGGGATCTAGTATTTATTGATGCAGATAAAGAAAATTATTCTAATTACTATGACGCTATTATTGAAAATGTAAAAGTGGGAGGAATGATTATTGCAGATAATGTACTGTGGAGTGGGAAAGTAACTAATCCAACTTTAAAAAATGATTTCGATACTGAAGCCTTAAAAAATTTCAATACTAAAGTCCAAAATGATATTAGAGTATCTAATACTCTAATGCCTGTTAGAGATGGCATGATGGTTATGATTAAGAACTAATTATTTTGTAATAGATAATTAATTTATATTATTTTTAACTTTTATAATTCAAAACTAAACTCTAAACATGAAATATATTTTAAAATTCACTTTCACACTATTTATTTTAGTTAACTCTTTAATTGTAAAGGCAGATGAAGGAATGTGGCTCCCAATGCTTCTTGGTGAGGCTACTTATAAAAGTATGGTTGAGTGTGGTATTAGATTAACTCCTGAACAAATTTATAATGCCAACAGTTCTAGTTTAAAAGATGCTATAGTCGCACTAGGAGGTGGTTTTTGTACTGGTGAAATCATTTCTAATCAAGGTCTAATGATGACTAATCACCACTGTGGTTTTGAAACTATCCAAGCAAACAGTAGTACAGAAAATGATTATTTAACTAATGGTTTTTGGGCAATGACAAAAGAACAAGAAATTCCAGCTGATTTTGGAGTTTGGTTTTTAAATGAAATTATCGACGTGACTGATCAAGTTTTAGAGGGTGTTGAAGATGGAATGACTGAAGAAGAAAGATCATCTGTTATTAGAAAAAATAGAAACTCTTTAAAAAAGGAAGCTAATGAAGGTAAAAACTCAGATAATTTTGCTGTACAAGTAAAGTCTTTTTATTACGGGAATTTTTACTACATGTTATCTTATAATATTTTTAATGATGTTAGGTTAGTCGGTGCTCCACCAAGTTCTATTGGCAAGTTTGGTGGAGATACAGACAATTGGATGTGGCCTAGGCATACTGGTGATTTTTCTATGTTTAGAGTTTATGCAGATCTAGAAAATAATCCGTCCTCATATAACGATAAAAACATTCCTTTAAAACCTAAACATTCGCTACCAGTTTCTATTGCAGGTGTTCAAGATGGAGACTATGCTATGATAATGGGTTATCCTGGAAGTACTGATAGATTTTTAACTTCTTGGGGAGTTAAAGAAGCTGCAGAAGTAGAGCAACCTGCAAGAGTTAAAATAAGAAGAATTAAGTTAGATATAATGGACGAACAAATGTCAAAAAGTCAAAAAGTCAGAATTCAATACGCCTCTAAATATGCCAGAGTAAGTAACTACTGGAAATATTTTATTGGCCAAAGTGAGCAATTGGTTAAAAATAAAGTATTTAGTAAAAAACAAAAAATTGAGGATTCATTTACTAAGTGGTACTTAAATAATAAACTTGAAGATCAATATTCCCAAGCACTACCATTAATTGAAAAATCTATCGTTGGAAAATCAAATTTTAAAATTCCATCCGTTTACTTTCAAGAAGCAATTTATGGTTCTGAATTAATAAGATTCCTAGCTCGTAATGTAGGCGCAAGATCATCATTATATACTTCTTTAGTAAGCGGAGAAGGAGTAAAAGAGGCAAAAGATGTTTTAACAGAAAATGCAAAGGATTACTACAAGAATTATAACTCTACAATAGATCAAAATACTTTAGCTGCTGTTTTAAATTTGTTTTACAATGATGTTCCTAAAGAATTTCATCCTGAATTATTTGCTCAAATGGGCAGTAAAAATGGTGGAGATTTTACAAATTTTGCTTCAAAGTATTTTAGTAAGTCACCATTTACTTCATTTGAGAAATTTAATAATTGGTTAAATAATGATAAGCTATCTACTAAACATATTGATAAAGACCCAGTTTTTCAATTAACAAAAGAATTTTTTGCAATGTATAGACAACAAATTATGATGCCTCAATCAAGTTTTTCTAGCGATTATAATAAAGGAATGAGATTATTTGTTGATGGATTACAAAAAATGGGAATGAATAAAGCCTCGGATGCAAATTCAACAATGCGTTTTACTTACGGAAATGTTCTTCCATATGATCCGGCTGATGCCATTCATTACGATTTTTATACCACTTTAGAGGGAGTAATGCAAAAAGAAGTAATTACTGATGATAAAAATCACGAGTTTTATGTTCCTCAGAAATTAAAGGACTTATTCAATTCAAAAGATTTTGGTCCATATGCAAGAAAAGAAGATGGTAAATTACCTGTAGGTTTCTTATCTAATAATGATATAACTGGTGGTAATTCTGGAAGTCCAGTTATTAATGCTCATGGCGAACTTATTGGAACTGCTTTTGATGGAAACTGGGAGGCAATGAGTGGTGATATTTATTTTGAACCTAATATCCAAAGAACAATTTCAGTTGACATTAGATATTCATTATTTATAATTGATAAATATGCTGGAGCAACTCATTTAATACAGGAAATGAATATTGTTACAGAAAGGCATAACGAAGAAAGTTCAGAGATAAAGCAAGATGAAAATATCCCTACCCCTGAGCCTGTTCCATCAATAAAATAGCTATTTACTTACAGAACTTTGAAATTCTTTTACTATAGAATTCCTAGCAATTTCTGTTGGACTTATTTTATTTTTTCCTATATGTTCAAATATCTTTGCACTAAGATCTATTCCTGATGATTCTTGCTTAAGATGATTAACTGACATATTTATTATTTGAATAGTTTCGTCTTTAGCTTTTAATAATGTTTTCCAAGATTTTTGATTGATATAAATCTGTTGTGACATGTTATGGGTATATTCTTCTCTGATTATTTTTAATAATTCTCTATGTAGATCACTTGCTTTCATTCCACTTTTATGAGTTCTTATTATCATATTATTTGGGTCAATTCTTTCAAGAAATAAAATAGCCCTTTCATAGGCTTGTATCTTTAAAGGGAAAAATGTTTTAATTTTTTGAATATTATTTTCGTTATCCTTTTCATTTACACTTTTATTATAAAAATGTTGAAGCATTAAAAAAGTTATTAAAAGCATTCCTGCTAAGGGTATTGATAATATTAATACATCTTTCATATATTTCTTTACGAATAAGTCTTTTAATTGTTACAAAAGTGAATAACGTGTTTATTTCTTTTTTAAAAATTAATTTATGAATTCTACAAATCTTTAATTTTGGAGCATAAATATATAAAATATGGAAAATATATCTGACAGAGTAAATAGACTTTCAGAATCTGCTACAATAGCAATGGCTCGAAAGGCAAGAGAGCTCAAATCTCAGGGCATAAACATTATTAGTTTAAGTTTGGGTGAGCCAGATTTTAATACTCCAGATTTCATAAAAAAAGCTGCTAAAGAAGGAATTGATCAAAATTATTCTAAATATATGCCCGTTAATGGCTATCAGGACCTAAGAGAAGCTATCTCTAATAAATTTAAAAGAGATAATAATATTGATTATACTACAGATCAAATTGTTGTTTCTACTGGCGCAAAACAATCTATTGCTAATGTGGTTCTTAGTTTAATTAATCCAGGAGATGAGGTTATTGTTCCAGCCCCGTTTTGGGTCAGTTATGAAGAAATCATTAAGATGGCAGAAGGTATTCCTGTATTTATTGAAACTTCAATAGAGAATGATTTTAAAATATCACCTCAACAATTAGAAAATGCTATTAGTTCTAAAACAAAAATGATGATTTACAGTTCCCCATGTAATCCATCTGGTAGTGTTTATTCTAAAGAAGAGCTCCGATCCTTAGCAGATGTTTTAGTAAATCACTCCCAAATTACAGTTTTAAGTGACGAAATATATGAGCATATAAACTTCACGGGAAGCTATTTTTCCATGGCTGCATTTCCAGATATGTATAATCAGGTTGTTACTATTAATGGTGTATCAAAATCTTTTGCAATGACAGGTTGGAGACTAGGCTATATTGGCGCTCCACTTTGGATAGCTAAAGCTTGCACTAAAATTCAAGGACAATTTACATCTGGAACTTCTGGAATTTCTCAAAGAGCATCATTGGCTGCAATTGCAGCTGATCCTGTAGTAGTTCACACTATGAGAGATGCTTTTTTAAAAAGAAGAGATTTTGTAATAGGGGAGTTAAAAAAAATAAATGGGATAAAAATTAATCAACCTCAGGGTGCTTTTTATGTTTTTCCAGATGTGAGTTTCTTTTTTAATAAATCTTACAATAACTATTCTATTAATAATGCAAATGATCTATCTCTTTATTTACTAGAAACTGCCAAAGTAGCGTTAGTTACAGGCAATGCATTTGGATCTCCTAATTGTATAAGAATTTCCTACGCAGCTTCAATTGAAAATTTAAAAGAAGCAATGAGTAGAATAACAATATCTTTAAATAAACTTAATTAGCTATATTTCTGAATTTATAGCTTTTACTGGACTTATTCTAGAGCTAATTAATGAAGGTAACATCATCGCTAAAAAACAAAACAAAAAAGTAAAGATATTTAATACAAGAATTGATAATATTGGATATTCCATAGGAACTGTATCTAAATAATAATTTTCCTGAGATAATTTTAAAAATTCAAATTGGTTTTGGAGTTTTATAATTATAATTGCTAAGATATTTCCTCCAATAAATCCAAACGATAGTAATAGTCCTCCATGGGTTGCAAATATTTTTATGAGTGAACTATTTTTTATACCTAGAGCTTTAAGAATTCCTATCATTTTAGTTTTTTCAACTATTAATACAAGTAAAGCACAGGACATATTAATTATAGCAACTGCTATCATTAGTCCAAGTATTATATAAACATTTTTATAAATTAAATTTAGCCATGAAAATATCTCTTCATGTTGCTCATCAATTGTAGTGATTTTATATTCAGGACCAAATTTTAATTTTAGATCATCTTTTATTAAATGTCTTTCATCTATATTTTTTAAAAAAATTTCAATACCGCCTGAGTAATATTGACCACTACCTAGAATATTTCCATATGTAATTATTTTTTTATTTTTTGTAAATGAGATTATTAGAGTATCAGGAATAGCAATTAATTTTTTTTCTAAAGCATTATTTACCTCATATCCAATTAACGTTATTTGAGTATCTAAATCTGTGTTTATTTTTATAGAATTTTCATCTGTTATTTCACTATTCCCCCAGTCGTAATAAATATTATTATTTTTTTTATTGACTGAAAAATTAATTATTGAAGAATCGTTATTAAAAAAATAGCTTGGATTAAGCTTTATTCCCCACTTATTTATTTTTTGTAAATATTTAAGATCAATAAAAGCAAATCTAGAATCAATTTTAGAAAGCCCAGTTTCATATATTCCACCAACAACTAAGTTTCTTTGTTTTGGTTTTCCGTTAGAAATAAAAAAAGCTGCTATTTTATTATTGAGTTGTAAATTTAATTTTTGACATTTTTCAAGGGAAAGAATTATGGTATCGTTAATTTCTGATGAAATTTTAGGAGCTTTACCCTTTATAATATACTTTTTTAAAAAAGAATTTTTTTGAAGACTTTCTAAGCCTTTAAAAATAACTCCCTCAACTTCGTTGTTTTCTAGATTAAATTTATTTTTAGATTGAATTATTGCTGATTTATAAGCATATTTTTGAGCTTTATCTATGTATTTAGCATAATTAAGTTCATCAAAAGAATTATTTAATGTGTTAATTGGACTTGTTTCATTATTATTACTTTGAAACATAGATTCTATTTGAATATGATTTCCAAAACTTAATAATTTACCCTTAATCTTATTTTGAAAACCTACTGCTACGCTTAAAGTAACTACCATAACAGAGACACCTAAAATCACTCCTAAAATTGAAATAATGACAATTGGCCTGGAAAATTTTTTAGAATGCTTTTTATTTTTCAGCATTCTTTTAGCTACATATAATTCAAAGTTCAATTTTTCGTTAATTTGTATAGATTAATGGATACTACATACAAACATCAACATTTTAAAGAATATTTTGCATTAAGTAAGTGTTTTTTATTAGTTTTTTTATTCAGTGTTTTAAGCCTTACATCTCAAAATAAGGAAATTATTGTAGGAGCTGAAAGAACCTTTTTATATCTAGAAAAACTAAAGGGCCGTCGAATAGGTTTAGTTGCAAATCAAACATCTAATATTAGGAATGAACACTTAGTAGATGTTTTATTAAATGAAGGTGTAAATGTTGTAAAAGTTTTTTCTCCTGAGCATGGGTTCCGTGGAAAGTCTGATGCTGGGGAAAAGGTAAGAGATGAAATGGATCTTCAAACAGGCTTGCCTATTTATTCTCTATACGGTAAAAGTAAAAGAAAGCCATCCAAAGAAATTTTGAAAGATGTAGATATAATTTTATTTGATTTACAAGATGTTGGGGTTAGGTTTTACACCTATATAAGTACTTTGCATTATGTAATGGAGGCTTGTGCAGAAAATAATATTGAGCTCATTGTTCTAGATAGACCAAATCCGAACGGCTTTTATATTGATGGTCCAATTTTAGATTTAAAATTTAAATCTTTTATAGGAATGCATAGAGTCCCAGTTGTACATGGAATGACTATTGGAGAATATTCCAAAATGATTAATGATGAAGGCTGGCTTAATTATGATAAAAAATGTTTATTGACTGTTATTCCTTGTTTAAATTATAATCACTCCTCAAGATATATTCTGCCAATTCCACCTTCACCAAATCTCCCCAATATGAGAAGTGTTTATTTATACCCTTCATTATGTTTTTTTGAAGGTACTAATGTAAGTATTGGTAGAGGGACTGATTTTCCGTTTCAGGTTTTCGGAGCTCCATATTTTGATAACAAGCTATTTAAGTTTATACCCAAATCTACTAACGGTGCAAAAAATCCTAAGCATAAATCTGTAGATTGCTATGGGAAAGATTTGAGAACTATCAGCTTAGATAGTTTAAAAAATATAAGCAGTTTAAATTTTAGTTGGCTTATAAAAAGTTACAATATTTCCAATGAGCCTATTAACTTTTTTAATAAAAATAATTTCTTCAATCTTCTTTCAGGTACTGACAAGCTAATGAACTTAATCAAAGGAGGAGCTAATGATAGTCAAATTAAGGAAACTTATAAAGAAGACCTCATGAAATTTAAAACAACCCGAAAAAAGTACTTGTTGTACGAAGATTTTGAGTAGTAATTTAATCATTAAAGATAGATTTTGAAATGAAAAAGTATAAAAACATAGGAATTATTGGAGCTGGCTCTATGGGGATTGGAATTGCTCAAATTGCAGCTTCTGTAGATTGTAAAGTTTTGTTGTATGATCAAAATAAAAATGCTGCTAAATCCTCATTAATTAAGTTAGAAAAAATTTTAACAAGACTTATTGAAAAAGACCGTATTAATACTTCTAAAAAAGATTCTATTTTGTCAAATATTATAATTCTTAATTCTTTACAAGAGATTCAAGAGTCGGATCTAATTATTGAGGCAATTATAGAAGATTCTAATACTAAAAAAGAATTATTTATAAAATTAGAATCCATAGTTAGTAAGGACTGTATTTTTGCATCGAACACCTCTTCAATTTCCATTACCAATTTGGCTTCATCGCTCAATAATCCAGATCGATTTATTGGAATACACTTTTTTAATCCAGCTCCACTCATGCCTTTGGTAGAGATCGTCCCTGCACTCCAAACTAAAGAGAGTTTAGTTCAAGAAATTCTTGATCTGCTATTGTATTGGAATAAGTCTCCTGTTGTTGCTAAAGATACCCCGGGTTTCATAGTTAATAGAATTGCCAGACCTTTTTACAGTGAAGCTCTTAGAATATATGAAGAGCAAATTGCAGATTTTGCAACAATTGATTTTGCAATGAAAGAAATTGGAGGATTTAAGATGGGACCATTTGAATTGATGGATTTTATAGGTAATGATGTGAATTATGCTGTTACAGAATCAGTTTTTAAGTCATTTTATTATGACCCTAGATACAAACCTTCATTTACCCAAAAACAGTATGCTGATGCAGGTTGGCATGGTAGAAAGACTAAAAGGGGATATTATGATTATACTGTCAATAAAAATTCTAGGATGCCATTGAAAGATACCAATTTGTTAAATCAAATTTTTGATAGAATTCTTGCAATGTTAATTAACGAAGCTATCGATGCATTATATTTAGGAATTGCGACTAGAAATGATATTGAAATGTCTATGACTAAAGGTGTTAATTACCCAAAGGGACTAATTCAGTGGGGTGAAGAAATTAATTTTTCTAAAGTTGTTAAAGTTATCGATGATCTTTATGATAAATATCACGAAGATAGATATAGATGCTCTCCGCTTTTAAGAGAAAAGGCATTGAAGTAGAATTAATTTTTTTATTTTTTTGAGCAGCATGGTTTACCAGTAGAGATTTCTTTTTCAAATTTCACACTAGATTTTGGAGACTTTTCACTCATTTTAGAACAACATGAATTGCTAGTAACAATAGTTGTCTTTTTATTTTCAGATGAATTAGAATCTTTCTTATTAAAAATATCAAGATTAGAAGTTGTAGCTCCAATTCCAAAAGCAGCTATTAGAATAAATGAAAGTAAAATTTTTTTCATAATTTATTAAAATCAAACGAATTTAATATTATAATTCAAATAGCTGGTCATGTAGCATATTTAAATTTCTGCTAGTATAGTTTTTCCTCCTACGATAATTTCATTTAATGAAACTTTAATTTTAGCTTTTTTTGGTATAAAAACATCTATTCTTGAACCAAATTTTATAAAACCAGCTTCCATTTTTTGGTTGACTATTACTCCCTCTTTTGAATAATTGCAAATTCTCCTAGCAACTGCCCCAGCAATTTGTCTAAATAATATTTTGTGGCTTTGCTCAGTCTCTATAACAATTGTTGACCTCTCGTTCTCTAAACTAGATTTTGGATGCCATGCGACTAAATATTTACCTTTATGGTTCTTACTGTAAATTATTTTTCCATTTACAGGATACCACTGTTTGTGAACATTTAATGGAGACATGAAAATACTTAATTGGGTGCAATCTTCTTTTAAAAATTCATTTTCAAAAACATCCTCAACTACAACAAGTTTACCATCACTTGGTGCTATTATATGTTTATTATTAATTTCGACATTTCTTATTGGGTTTCTGAAAAAATGAAGAATTAGATAAAATAAAATTGTAGATGCTAACAAGATTATTATCTGTAGAATTAGTAATGGAAAATATTTATAAACCAAAAAATTAATAATTGATAAAATTAATATTGCTAAAACTATTGTAGTATATCCTTCTTTGTGAATTTTCATTTAAAAATATTTAATAATATGTAAAGTGCAGGAATTGAAATCATTAGTGCATCCATTCTGTCTAAAAACCCGCCGTGTCCCGGAATTAAATTTCCTGAGTCTTTAACGCCAGCTTCTCTTTTAAAAAAGGATTCTATTAAATCACCTAATGTGGCTGTAAATGGGATTACAAAAGCTAATAATAATAAGAAATTAATAGAAAAAATATCAAAAAATTGTTTGATAAAATAAACTGATAGCAATGTAAATGCCATTCCACCAACAAATCCTTCCCATGACTTTTTTGGAGAAATTCGAGATATTATTTTGTGTCTTCCTAAATTTGATCCAATGATATATGCAAAGGTGTCAAACACCCATGTGAGTATAAAAAGCACCAATATTGGTGATGGGTCAAAATTAGTATTGGAATAAAAAGAATTATTGAATACAAATAATTGTACTATAAAAAAAGGGATTGCTATGAAAAGAATTGGCAATAATTTAGATTTTCCTTTTCTTAATTTCAACATTTCGTAAAAACAAACCCCGCCAAGGCTTATAAATAATAATGTGAAGGAAGTTCTAGAGTAACTCGTTGCAATCCATAGAACTAAGACATAAATTAAACCTGATATTAATCTTTTTAAAACATCGCTCATATTTTTGGTTAAAATCAAATTTAGGAACTTTAGCCGAAATTAAATTAAGCAGATTTTTTAGGGGCTGATTTTTTAATTATTGTTTCTTTTTTTGGAGCTTTTTTAGTTGTTTTAGATGAGACTTTAGTTTTAGTAACGATTTTTTCTTTCTCAAATGGTCTTTTCCCAAAAATAACTTCTAAATCCTCTTTAAAAATAACTTCGGTCTCCAGTAGTTTATTTGCTAATTGATGAAGTTTATCTTCATGTTTTCTTAAGATTGATTTAGCCCTTTCATATTGAGTATCTATTATTTTTTTAATTTCCTGATCAATTATTTTTGCTGTTTCTTCAGAATAAGGTTTAGTGAAACCATAACCTTGGTTCTGAGAATCATAATAAGAAACATTTCCAATTTTTTCGTCCAATCCATAAATTGTTACCATAGCCATTGCTTGTTTAGTTACTTTTTCTAAATCACTTAAGGCTCCCGTAGAAATTTTATTAAAAATAACAGATTCAGCAGCTCTGCCACCAAGTGCAGCACACATTTCATCTAAAATTTGTTCGGTAGTGGTCAAAGAACGTTCCTCAGGCAAATACCAGGCAGCTCCAAGGCTTCTTCCTCTTGGAACAATAGTTACTTTCACTAATGGATTAGCGTGCTCAAGCATCCAGCTTACAGTAGCATGCCCCGACTCATGGTAAGCAATTGTTTTCTTTTCTTGTTTAGTAATTATTTTATTCTTTTTTTCTAAACCTCCTATAATTCTATCAACTGCATCTAAAAAATCTTGCTTTTGTACATTGCTTTTCTTTTTTCTTGCTGCAATAAGGGCCGCTTCGTTACAAATATTGGCTATATCTGCACCACTAAAGCCTGGTGTTTGTCTTGCAAGAAAATCTTTATCAAGTTTTTTCTCGAGTTTAATAGGTTTTAAATGAACATCAAATATTTCTTTTCTTTCGTTTAAATCTGGCATGTCAACATAAATTTGTCTGTCAAATCTTCCAGCTCTCATTAAGGCCCTATCTAAAATATCGGCCCTATTAGTAGCAGCTAAAATAATAACTCCAGAATTAGTTCCGAATCCATCCATTTCTGTTAATAGTTGGTTTAAAGTATTTTCTCTCTCATCATTAGAACCCATGTTAGGGTTTTTACCTCTTGCTCTTCCAATAGCATCTATTTCATCAATAAATATTATACAAGGCGCTTTTTCTTTAGCTTGTTTAAAAAGATCTCTTACCCTAGAAGCCCCAACTCCTACAAACATTTCGACAAAATCAGAACCTGAGAGTGAAAAGAAAGGAACTTTTGCTTCCCCTGCAACTGCTTTTGCGATTAATGTTTTTCCAGTTCCAGGAGGGCCTACCAAAAGAGCACCTTTAGGAATTTTAGCACCCAGGGCTGTATATTTTTTTGGTGTTTTTAAAAAATCTACAATTTCTTTAACTTCTTCTTTGGCCTCTTCTAAACCGGCAACATTGTCAAAAGTAACATTGGTAGATTTTCCTTGTCCAAACATTTGAGCCTTAGATTTGCCAATATTAAAAATTTGTCCACCAGCTCCGCCTCCGCCGCCTGAAACTCTTCTCATAATAAATGACCAGACAGCAATCATAATCCCAAAAAATATGATCCAGCCAAGAATGTCTCTTCCAAAGTTATCCTCTTCAACATAGTCATACATTAATGTTTTATTAACTCTAGAATATTCTTTTTGAGAATCTTCTAAATAAAGTGAAAAAGTTTCATTATTTGGTATGTTAAATATGTAATGAGGGCCATTATTAGGGCCTCCAAAAACACTATTTTTTGGGATGTTTTTATCTTTATGTGGAAGTTGGTCTAATTGATCAGCATAAATATAGACTCTAGCCTCTTTTTTATTGATTACTTCAATTTTTCTAACTTGTTTGTTTTCAACAAAGGATTTAAACTCAGAATAATTAGATTTTAATATTCCTGTGTTGACAGGATTAAATAAATTAATAGAAATCAATATAACTGCTACTATCCCGTATACCCAGTAGAAATTAAATTTTGGTAATTTACCTTTGATTTTTTTATTGTTTTTGTTATTAGACATCTATATTTAATTAAGATTGATATTTTTCAATTGGAGCATCTCCCCATAAATCTTCAATATTGTAATTTGATCTTGTTTCTTTATAAAAAATGTGAGCAACTACATTTACATAATCCATAAGAATCCATTCACTATTTCCTTTACCTTCTTCTCTCCAAGGTTTTTCGTTTAAATCTTTAATACATCTTTTGTAAACAGATCTATTAATTCCTTCTATATGAGTTGCTGAATCACCATGAGCGATTACAAAATAATCGCAAACGGCGCCATCTACATTTCTTAAATCTAGACAAACAACATCATTTGCTTTTCCATCTTTAAAACCTTCAACTATTGAATCTTTAAGCACCATTTTTCACATTTTGTTTTAAACTTATTTAAGTTACTACGTAAAATTAGTTAATTATAGCTAATTCATTTGATTTGTTGAATTGTTTGTCGTTTATTTAATTAAATGAAAAGCCAATCTTTTGGAAATCAAATTGTAAAATTAAGTTCTGTTGATTCTACAAACAATTATACTGCCAAACTTGTTAATAATTCAAAGATAAGCTTTGGAACTGTTATAATGGCAGATTTTCAAACTAAAGGCAAGGGTCAAAGGTCTTTGTTTTGGAATTCAGAGAAAGGACTCAATTTACTTTTTAGTCTTTACCTAGACACTTCTTTTTTAAATGCTGAAAATATTTTTTCTTTAAGTAAAGCTGTTGCCCTAGGCTTACGACAATGTGTTGAAAATATTATTGGTAAACAAGTCTTGATTAAATGGCCAAATGATATATTAATAAACGAAAAAAAGATTGCGGGTATTTTAATTGAGAACCAATGGAAAAGCAATAAAATTTCGTCTTCAATAATAGGTATTGGTCTTAATGTAAATCAATTAAAATTTCCAATTGAGTATAAAGCCACTAGTCTTTTTAATTTAACATCCAAAAAATACAATTTAGATTCAATAGTTAGTTTGCTTTGTTCATGTTTGCAATTTAGTATTGATCAATTAATACAAAGTAAAATTAATTTAATAGATAGGAATTACCACAACTCTCTTTTAAACTTTAATAAATGGGCTCTTTACGAACATGAACAAAAAGTATTTAAAGGTAAAATCCTCGAAGTAGATAATATGGGACTACTTAATCTAGAATTAAAAAATGGAGATTATAAAAAATTTAATTTAAAACAAATTAAACTGGTTAAATAGCCTCTTCAATTTTTTTAGCCATGAAATTAAACAGTTCATTTAAAGGTTTTCCAATCATTACTTTTAGCATTGGATTTACTTTAGCATTACAAATGATTTGAGCGGAACATTCTTGAGAATTTTTTTCTTCAATTTCAATTTTTATTGAAAAAGAAAAGGGGGATTTAGGCCCGTTAATTAAATTAATACTGTTTTTATCAATTTTATCTTTAATTATTTCTAATGTATATGCATTTTGAAGATTGAATATGCAAAAGTCTTTATCAGATTTCCAGTCCTTTATTTTGTCTTTTGGAAAAAGATTTTCAAAGTTATTTAAGTTAGATAAGTATTCTAAACAAGCTTCTAGTTTTCCTGTCAAGGTTATTGTATGACTTTTTATTTCAAGCATTGATTTTCCAATTTGAAGGAGATTCTCTCCATTTTAATATTGTATTAAGCTCAGAGTTTGTAATATAATTATTTTTAAGAGCAGTTTCTAGTAATACTGAAAAATTAGATAATGTCTTGAAAGAACAAGATGCATTTTTAAAACCTTTTATTGATTCCTCGAATCCATATGTAAAAATTGCTCCAAGACCGATTATTTTCACACCAAATTCTCTTAAATCTTCAACTGCTTTTAAACTGCTCATACCTGAGGAAATTAAATCTTCTATTACAAATACTTTGTCCTCTTTTTTTAAATCTCCTTCAATATTATTTTTCATTCCATGAGATTTTACGGACGATCTAACATAGCAAAATGGCAGTCCTAATTCTTCAGCTATAAGGGCTCCAATAGCAATTCCACCAGTAGCAACACCAGCTATACAAGTAGGCGCTTCAAACTCTTTTATCAATTCTACAAATTCATTTTTGATGAATGACCTAATCTCTGGATAGGCTAAAATTTTTCTATTGTCACAGTAAATTGGAGAGTTCCAGCCAGATGCCCATTTGAAAGGTTTAGTGGGTTGAAGTTTTACAGCATTGATTTGTAAAAGAAATTCTGCTATTTTAGCAGCGTTATTATTGAAGTTATTCATGTTGCAAATTTATAAAGTTTTTCATAGTAAAAGTGAGATCATCTTTTCTCAAAATAAAATTGATAATCAATCTATAATTATAGATGATTTCTCGGAAGTTTCGAAATATAATTCCCTAAATAAATTTTTATTTACATGCATTTCACCAGACCCAATTAAAGCTATTGAAAACTGGTTTCCAAATCATGATTTTATTAAGGCTGCTGGAGGTCTTGTTATGAAAGATCAACAATATTTATGGATTTACAGAAATGGTACCTGGGACCTTCCTAAGGGGAAGCTAGAAAAAGATGAGAATTTTAAAATAGCTGCTATAAGAGAAGTTCAGGAAGAGTGTGGTCTAGATTCAAATCTCGAAATAATTAAACTACTTTATATTTCATTTCATACCTATATTGAAAATTCAAAAAGTAAAATTAAAAGAACCAATTGGTATCATATGAAATATTCTGGAAGTGATTATTTAAGTCCACAAAAAGAAGAAGGTATTGATAAAGTAAAATGGCTTTCGTTAGAAGAATCTAACTTAAAATCGAAAGAATCTTTCAAATCAATTGATGAAGTTTGGAAGGCTTATAATTAGTAATTCTTTCTTCCAATATTCATCTTTTCTTTAATATTATTTTTTTTCTTAATATTAAAAAAAGTTTCATCAATAGTTGAACTTTGATATCCCTTTGAAAGAGGACTTGGGGGTAAAGCAGGGTATTGAGAAATTAATCCTTTAGGGTCAATTAATAAGTGAGTTGGCAAATCGTCTATATGAAATTCAGAAATTAATTCTTGTTTATTTTTTGGATATAATATTTGCCATTTATAATTAGAATTGTCGGCTAAGAATTTTTCAAAGTCCTCTTTGTTATTATCAAGATTTATAGAAATGAAGTTTATAAAACTATAATTCTCATTAAACTTTTTAATAATTTCCATTTCTTTTAGGCTTTTATAATTCCAAGAAGCAAAAAAATTAATGTACGTGTAGTTTTTTTTAAGCTGATCAACTTTAATTATGTTATTTTTTTTGTCTATCGCTGTTATCTTTGGACAAATTGCTCCAATATTAAATTTAGTTAGCTCAATTATGCAATTGTAGGCTAATTCTCTATGTGATTTCCATTTACTTTTTTTAGAAATATCGTCTAGAAATAATAGAATATTTTTAGGGCTATATTGAGATATTGAATAAGAATCAAATAATCCTTTAATGATGGCAAATTCAGAAATTTGATCAGATGAGAAAAACTTAGAGTTTTTAATCATATCATTAAGTTCTTCAAAGTTATTGTTGTTAACTGCTAGAAGTATTTCTTTGTTTAATTGACTTCCTCCAATTTTGAAAACATCTTTGTAAAACTGATTAAAGAATTGCATATAGGCATCATTTGAATAATTTAATTCTTTATTATTTATATAATTTTCATACAAATATACTTTATAAAATTCTCCCTTGCTTTGGTTAGCCAGTTGTTCTAAAACAGCGATTTCGTATCTTATATAATTGTGTAAATATTTAATCATTTTATCTTTATAACGATTGCTTAAATAAATTTTAAAATTATTAAGAGCTTCTTGGAATTCTTTCTCATGCCGAACCATTCTGACTATTTTACTGGTGTCACCATATAAAAAAAAGTCTAATTCATAATTAAAATCTAATATCAAATTATTAATATCATTTTCTTTAAGATTTAAAAAAACAAGTTGAATTTCAGACTTTTTTAATGACGCTTGATCAATAATAGTGTCTTTTGGGAAATAAATATTGTATTGATTTGTTGCGGTATCAATATATATTAAACCATGTGATCTTCCAATTGAAATTTCTGTTAGTTCAATTTGTTTAAAATCATAATTTAATTTTCCGTATCCATTGGCATCAATTGTTGTATAGTCAATTTTTTCAAAGCTATTTGTTATATAATCAATTTTTCTTTTCCATACCAAGGTTTGATTTTTATAATCAGGTGCTGATATATTTAAAATTGTACAATAGGAGAAATTACAATAAAGTACTGAAATAATTATAATTAAGACCAATTGCCTCATTGGTTAAGAATATCAACTGATTTTGGTAATAGTTTTGAAGCATCTCCATTATTTTTAATAATTTCTCTAACTATAGAAGAGGAGACCATTCCATACTTTTTATCTGCAAGTAAAAATACTGTCTGAATTTCACTATTTAGGATGTAATTTACATCGGCAATTTGTTTTTCATATTCGAAATCCAAAGAAGATCGTAATCCTCTAAATATAAAATTCGCATTTTCTTTTCTTACAAAATCAATTGTCAAGCCATCATATTTTTTTACTATAATATTTGAGCTTTTATTAAAAGTTTTTTTCACCCATTCTTCTCTTTTTTCAATGGAGAATAAGTGATTTTTCGTCGAATTTTCACCAATAGCAACTATTAATGTTTCAACTAACTCCGAGGCTTTAAGTATGACATTTTCGTGTCCAGAAGTTATTGGATCGAATGACCCGGGAAATATTCCAATTTTATTTTTCACTGTTTATTTTAAAAAAAGAAAAGTTAACATTACTATACGTTCTTTGTTCAATAAAGTTAGTGGTTTCTTGAAAATTTGTATTTCTGCTATGTTCTACGATGACTAGCCCGTTTTTTTTGAGAATTTCACTTTTGAAAATAAGTTCAGGTAAATCTTCAATATTACTTAGGTCATAAGGAGGGTCAGCAAAAACTATATCAAAATTATTTTTTTCGCTTTTTTCTATATACTTAAATGCATTAGTGCGAAATGTCTTAATATTCATATCTAATTTTTTAGCTGTATTAATTATGAATTTAATGCAGCTCATTTGCTTGTCAACACAAGTTACACAGGTCGCTCCTCTTGAAATAAATTCATATGCAATACTTCCTGTTCCAGCAAAAATATCTAGTATATTTAAATTAGAAATAAGACCTCTGTTTTCTAATATATTAAAAAGGGCTTCTTTGGCTGTATTTGTAGTTGGTCTAGCTTTTATGTTTTTATTAAACGGTATATAAATTGATTTGTATTTCCCTGAAATAATTCTCAAATCAAAAGTTTTTATAATTAGATTCTTTATTGTAATGAATGGTGTTGTTTGGGAATACATCTTTTAATTTAGAAATCAAATTTTCATCATTTATTCCCCAATTTTCAATGTTGAAGTTTTGAGTTATAAATTTAGACTCTTTAATTACACTTAGTATGAAGTATAGTGAATCATCGGAATTTTCTATTTCATATCTATTAACTAAAACTAATTTCTTTTTATTAAATGATGAAATATAAATGCATTGTTCACCGAGAAAAAAATTCAACTGTAAATCGTACTTGGAAAATAAAATTATTGATTCGCAAAAGTGTCTTATGTTGGAAGATGGAAAGTTCTTTTTAATGCTTTTTAAAGTGCTTTTTTCTATACCCCAATATATTTGACTTTCGTATTTAGATATCCCGTAGTTTAAAAATTTTAAATTATTTTGATCAGCTGCTATAAACGATTGCTTTTCATTTTCGGGAATATGAGACCATAGTTCATCTGGTATGATAGTGAAATATTTATTGTCCACATAAATATTTTCTATTTCTAAATTCATCTCAGCATCATCAAGCTGAATATTTTTCCAAATTCCAGAATCTAAAATTTTAAAGAATTTATTTTCAAATAAAAATATGTCTTTTGGTGTATAGGTCAATAGTGTGGGTTTATTTCCAATTCCCACTTGTTTTAACTTCCGTTAACGAACCTGTCTTTAATGTGTCTCTTTCATTAAGAGGATCATATGGAGAAGGATCAAATGCTGTAAAAACTGGAGTTCCTACTTTTGATAAAAGATAAAAATAATCTTCTGTATTCGTGTTGAAATTTGAATAATTGATTTTATCACCTTTGAAGAATTCAAATGATATTTTGTTTGTATCAATAAGCCTACTTTCTATTAGATTTTTAAATTTAATTATTTCAAGATTTGGACTAGAGAACTCATCTTCTTTATTAGTTTGGTTTTTATTGATATGTAAGGGCTTAAATAATTTTGGGTTATAAAGTGGTGGTTGGAGGTTATAAGAGAAAACATCTTGTAAATCTGTCCAGTATCCTGATGAAGGTTTTCTTACAATATCTTTTTGAGTAAGATTTAATGTGATTTCTTTATTGTTTCTAATTATTTTAAAATTAAGAGTATCTTTTTTCTTATTTTTAATTAAGTTTAAAACATCTTCGGATCTATTATAAGTTATGGAGTCTATAGATATAATATTATCTCCAAGAACTAACTGTGGTATTTGGGGAATTGAATCTTTAACAATTAAACCTTTAATTTCTTTATTGTAGTAGGCTACATCGTTTCCGTTAAAATCTATAAGGTAAGTTGACACAAAATCATATTCATTATCATTTTTATACATCAATACATCAAAAGAAACATCATCATTAGACTCTAAAATTGTAGCGTACATGGTGAAGTGTTTATCTTTTGACATAGGCACTAAGTCTAAATTATTGTAATCAAATTCATACAACCTAATATTGGCAGAATCCAAGTTCGTAGTAAAGAGTTTTTCTAAAACATTTTCCCAACTGGTGTCTTTTGTTAATAAACCACATAACAAAGCTTCTTTTTCGTCATAAGATTCTATTTGAATATAATCTTGGATTGGGTCATACCCTAAGATTTCAGCATGTTCAGGTGTTATTTTATAATCAGGTACAATTCCTTTAGTGCTTATTGAATAAACACTGTCTTGAACAAGAAACCTTTTTAATTCGTCAAAACTATCGCTGTACCAACCGTACTTTTTCTTGTATTCTAACTGAACTATTTCAATATCTCTTAAGCCTTGCTTTATGTTGGCATCTGTTTCTTTTTTTAGTTCAATTTGAGCTATTGTGGTATCTATAGACGAGTAGGTAGTATATCCTAGAATAAGACAGCTAACAAGCATAGTTATTAATATACTTAAGTGAGTATTTTTAGTTATAACCTCTTTAATGTATAAAATTGTTACTACGCCCATTGACAAAACCACCATTGCTCCAATTAAAAAAGTCCAGGATTGACTAATATTTCCACTGCCACTAAATAGGGCAGTGTTTAATAAAATTAATCCAAGTAAAATAATAAGGCCTGGAAATATGTATTTTTTAATAAGAAGGCTGCGTTCTTCCATGAAATAAATTTTGATTTACAAATCTAATATTTTTTTCAAATTTCACTTCTTATATTTACAACTAAATATGACTATATACCCACCCCTTATTATTGAAATTTAATTTTAAATTATGTTAAAAAAGAATTAATTTATTCTATTTTTATTAAAATATAAGCAATATTATTTGTAAAATGTTATTTTAATATGTTTATTATTTTAAATTGTATATTCGTATATATAAACCATGGATAAAGATATTTTAAGAAAAGCATACAAACTCATAAGTCAATCTAGAGCCATGAGCGCTCTTTTTGAAAAAGAAAAGAGTATTACTTCAAAATATGTTCACGCTACATCTAAAGGTCATGAGATTATCCAAATTGCTGCTGGGATACAATTAAAAAACGATGATTTTTTATATCCTTACTATAGAGACGATTCCATGTTATTGTCCATTGGATTGGAACCGTATGATTTAATGCTTCAGTTATTGGCTAAATCTAAAGATCCATTTTCTGGTGGAAAAACATATTATGCACACCCTAGCTTAAACGATCCTAATTTCCCAAAAATTCCTCACCAATCTTCAGCTACAGGAATGCAGGCTATTCCGGCAACTGGAGCTGCTATGGGATTGAAATATAAAGAAGAAGTAGGATTGTCTAAAAAAGATAAAAATGCTCCTATAGTGGTTTGTTCTCTTGGAGATGCCTCTTGTACTGAAGGAGAAGTTTCTGAAGCTTTTCAAATGGCGGTATTAAAAAAACTACCTATTATTTATTTAGTTCAAGATAATGAATGGGATATTTCTGCAAAAGCTGAGGAAACAAGAGCTCAAGATATTTCTTATTTTTCTAAAGGTTTTAAAGGATTAAAAGTCTTTACTATTGATGGAACAGATTTTATAGAATCTTATGATACTTTTAATAAGGCTTTAGAAATTACTAGAAAAAGAGAAGGTCCTGTTCTTATTCATGCAAAAGTTCCATTATTAAATCACCATACTTCGGGAGTGAGAATGGAATGGTATAGAGACGATCTTGAAGATCATAATTTAAGAGATCCTTACCCATTTTTGAAAGATTTACTACTAAAAAATGGATTTAATGAAAGTGATTTATCTGAAATCTCGGTAAACACAGATAAATTAGTTTTAGAACAATATAAGAAAGCTTTAATTGAAAAAGATCCTGAACCTAAAGAGCTAAATCAAAATATTTTTGCTCCATCAACAGTTAAAGAAGAAATTGGAAATAGAGCTCCAAATGATAAAGAACCTACTGTAATGGTGGATTCAGCTTTATTTGCAATTAGAGAAATTTTAGAAAAGGATCAAAAATGTTTATTATATGGACAAGACGTAGGAGGGAGGTTAGGTGGTGTTTTTAGAGAAGCAGCAACCTTGGCACAACAGTTTGGTGACCACAGAGTGTTTAATACTCCAATTCAAGAGGCTTTTATTGTAGGAAGTACAGCAGGAATGTCTGCCGTAGGATTAAAACCAATTGTAGAAGTCCAATTTGCAGATTATATATGGCCTGGTTTGAACCAGTTATTTACAGAAATAAGCAGATCCTACTACTTATCCAATGGGAAATGGCCAATAAGTATGATTCTTAGAGTACCAATTGGAGCTTATGGTTCTGGGGGGCCTTATCATTCTTCAAGCATTGAATCAATAGTTACTAATATTATTGGTATAAAAGTTATTTATCCATCTAACGGAGCAGATTTAAAAGGATTGATGAAAGCTGCTTATTTAGATCCAAACCCTGTGTTAATACTAGAACACAAAGGTCTTTACTGGTCTAAAATTCCTGGTACTGAAGGTGCTAAAACTATTGAACCAGATGAAGACTATATTCTTCCAATTGGAAAAGCTAGGAAAGTAATAGAAACCGATCAATCAAATATAGATTCTGGCCAAACAATAGTAATTATTACTTATGGAAGAGGAGTTTATTGGTCTTTAGAAGCTTCAAAATCATTTCCTGGAAAAATTGAAATTTTAGACCTTAGATCATTATCTCCTTTAGATGAAGACCAAATTTTTGAGTCAGTTAAAAAACATGGTAAATCACTTATTGTAACTGAAGAACCTTCTTCGGCAAGTTTTTCACTTGGTTTAGCAGGAATAATTCAAGAAAACTGTTTTGAATATTTAGATGCTCCAATAAAAATAGTAGGTTCTGAAAATACACCTGCAATTCCTTTGAATGAAAATTTAGAACTTGCATATCTTCCCAACGCATCTAAAGTTAAAGATGCATTATCTACCCTTTTAAAATATTGATAGTTATTGTTTAAATTTTATGTAATAGATTTGTTATCTATTTTAAGATTATGGAATATTTAAATTATGAGCTTTTTGGCAATTCTATCCATCATTGGGTTATTGCTTTAGGAGTATTAGTAGGGTCTTTTGTATTAGTTAAAATTATTTATTGGGTTTTCTCATCTGTTTTTAAAAATTTAACCAATAAAACTAAAACCAATTTAGATGATATATTGGTAAAGAACTTACAAAAGCCACTTACAAATTTAGTGCTCATTGGCGCTTATTATTTTGCAGTGAGTTATTTAATTTTTGAAAAAAACATTGAGGGAGTCTTATTAAATATTGCCTATTTGTTATTTACAATTAGCATTACATCAATTATTTCTAAAATAGTCGATGCACTTATCTCAGAAGTGATTTTGCCAATTTCGAAAAAAACCGAATCAAGTTTTGACGCTCACCTAATTCCAGTAATTCAAAAAGCAGTTAGAGCAATAATATGGTCTTTAGGAATTGTAATTGGACTTGACAATATTGGATTTGATATTACTGCCATGATTGCAGGACTTGGAATTGGAGGTCTTGCTCTTGCTTTGGCGGCACAAGATTCTGTTAAGAATATTTTTGCTGGAATTATGATATTTCTAGACAAGCCTTTTAAAATAAATGACAGAATAAAAATAGATGGTCACGATGGAACTGTAGAAGATGTTGGGCTTAGAAGTACTAGAATAAGGACATTGGAAGGAAGAATTGTCACCATTCCAAATTGTACTTTTACCGATAATAGTGTGATAAATGTTACATCTCAACCTGCTCTTAAGGTAAAAATAAACCTAGGCTTAACCTATGATACTAATGAAGATTCTATGCAAAAAGCAATAGATATACTAGTTGACATTGTTAAAAACCAAGATTCTATTACCAATGATTACGCAGCAGGTTTTAATGGTTTTGGAGATTTTTCTTTAAATATTTTATTTATATATTATGTAAAACCAGATTCTCATTGGCTTAATACCCAAACCCTAGTAAATAAAGAAATTCTAAAAAGATTTAATAAAGAAGGGTTAGAGTTTGCATTTCCAACCCAAACTATATTCAAAAAAGAAATTAGTTAATACTAATTAATTCTACTTCAAAAACTAATGTTGAATATGGTCCAATTTGTGGTCCTGCACCTCTTTCTCCGTAAGCTAAATCGTAAGGTACATAAAGCTTCCACTTAGAACCAACAGACATTAATTGTAATGCTTCTGTCCAACCTTTGATAACTCCATTTACAGGAAAACTAGCTGGTTCTCCTCTATCTACAGAGCTGTCAAAAACAGTTCCATCCATTAAAGTTCCATGGTAATGAGTTGTTACATTGTCTTCTAGTTTAGGCATATTAATACCATCACCTTGGGCAAGTACTTCATACTGCAATCCGCTTTCTAAAACAGTAATGCCTTCTTTTGATGCATTTGCTTGTAAAAACTTTTTTCCTTCTTCAATCATTGATTCACTTTCTTGTCCTTGCTTTTTGGTAAAGTAACCTTGAATAATTGCTGTAGCCTGTTCGCCACTAATTTTAGGATCTTCTTCATTATTTAAAACCCCTTTCATTCCAGCTATAAAGTTATCTAAACTGATATCTTCAAATTGTTTATTAATATTTTCTCCAATATTAACTCCTAGGCTGTAACTAACAGAATCAAGTTCATTTTCTAACTTAACTTCTTTAGGTGTTTCGGGTTTACAAGCAACAACTGCAAGTAAAGATGATATTATTATTACGTTTTTCATTTTAATTTATACTTATAAGTTCGACTTCAAAAATTAGTGTTGTGTATGGTCCTATTTGTGGGCCGGTTCCTCTTTCTCCATAGGCTAAATCATAAGGCACAAAAAGTTTCCATTTTGAGCCTACAGGCATTAGTTGTAAAGCTTCTGTCCAACCTTTAATAACTCCATTTACAGGAAAGCTTGCAGGTTCACCTCTATCAACAGAACTGTCAAAAACTGTTCCGTCAATTAATGTTCCATGATAATGCGTAGTTACTTTATCTTCTAAAGTAGGTTTTGGACCTTCTCCAGTTTTCATGATTTCATACTGCAATCCACTCTCAAGAGTAATCACGTTTTCTCTTTTAGAATTGTCCGCAAGGAATTTTTTACCATCTTCCATAACCGACTCACTAGCTTTAGCTTGTATTTTTGTAAAATAATCTTGAATTAGTTTTTGAGCATCTGCATTAGAAATTTTAGGTTCTTTGCTTTCGTCTAAAACATCTTTTATGGCAGCTTCAAAATTATCCAAGTCTATATCTGGAAATTGTTTTTTAATATTTTCTCCAATATTTACTCCAAGGCTGTAGCTTACGGAATCAATTTCATTATTCATTTTTTGTCCGGACATATTTAAATTTATAGATAGGTTTACAATAGTAATTATTAAGGTAAGAAATGTGTACTTTTTCATAGTCTAAATTATAATGTAGTTTTTAAGATAAAATCAATTATCATCCACTTTTCTTTTGTGGTGTTTGAATTTTTTTAGGAATTTGTTTTCTAATTGCTGTATTACTCTTTTTTGTAATTTGTTTTTTAGGTTTTTTCTCGGTTTTCTCTACTTTAACTCCTGCTTTAGTTTCTTTAGAATCTTCTTTTTTAGATTCTTTAAGTTTTAACTTTTTAGTTTTATGTAGTATGTTATACCATTGAAAAAGCTTTTTAATATCAGAATTATAGACCTGTTCTTTGTCAAAGTTGGGAACATATTCTTCTAGTTTTGCTCTAACCTTATTTATATCTTCTGTGTGATCTATAGTAGATTTGCCATCATTAGATTCATATATTTTTCTAAATATATCAGAGAGAGGAACCTCCTCATCATAAGTGTAAATGCTTATATCTGAGAGTGCACTGATTTTATTAGTATTAAAAATTGGAAACCTTTTTTTGTCAATAATTGATTCTACAATCACATTATTTTTGGATTTTCCAACGGTGCTGAATAACCCAGATTTTCCAGAAATTGATATGATATCTTTTAAATCCATAATTTATTTATGGCGCAAATCTAATAATTATTCTTTTATAAGCTTAATTGGTTTTAAATTTGATTGATTTTTTATTACTAACCAGTATATACCACGGCTTGTAAAAATGTCATCAATTGTAATTTCATTACTTATTGTGGTTATGGTTTTAACTATTCTACCGCTAAGATCAAATAGCTCTAAAGTATGTGGACCTTCAATATTTTGAATTTTGACAGTTATACTTTCATTGAAAGGGTTTGGATAAACAGTTAATTCTGGTTGTAATGCTTCATTTTGAATAATACTGGTTACAACAGATTCATCTACAAAAAAGCTATAATCAATTAAAAATCCAAAGTTTCCTTGGCCTTGTCCAATTATTAAATTATTGAAATCTTTAATTACCCAACTTCCATCTAATCCTCCCCAAAAAGAACCACCTAAACCATCACCATAAACATCTCCTAATTCAAAAGTATAGCACTCATTAGGGGCTAAATTCATATTTTCAATGATAAGAGTGTTTGCTTGCGGTCCTCCACCTGCAGCATTACAATTATAATTTTGACCATTATATATAACCGTATCTCTACTGTCTTTAACATTCCAGAATGTTTCTAAACAAAAATCGTCTAGTAATAATTCTAGAGTAATAGGAGAAGTAATTCCACCATTTATGGTTAATACTAAAGAAATAATACTGTCACAACCTAGTGAAGAGGTTAAGGTATCTGTATATACGCCAGAAGTTGTGTATTGAACACCATTAAATGTGTATGTACTACAAGAAGAAACGCTGTCTACAAAAAAGTAACTTTCAGAAATTATAAGTGACAAATTAATAATACTGTCACAACCACTAGCTGAGCTGAGAGTATCTGTATAGACTCCACTTTGATAATATATATTCCCATTCCAAGAATAACTGTTACAAGCTATAGCAGTATCAATAGTTGAAAAGGAATTATTAATAATAAGGTTTAATGTGACAATACTATCACAGCCAGATAAAGTAGCTAGGGTATCTATAAAGATTCCACTTGATAAGTAAGTATTCCCATTCCAAGAGTAAGTATCACATGCAGAAATATTTAGAGTACTGTTACTAGAATTATTAATTATTAAATTAAGAGTTTCAACACTGTCACAGCCACTAGCGGTTTGTAAACTATCGTAATATGTTCCAGATTGACTATAAGTAGTTCCATTCCATAAGTAGTTACTACAAGAAGTAATACTTTCTACAGACGAGTAAGAATTATTAATAACAAGATTTAAAGTAACAATACTGTCACACCCAGCACTAGTAGATAGTGTATCTACATAAGTTCCACTTTGACTGTAGGTATTGTTATTCCAAGAGTAAGAATCACAAGCAGTAACATTTACTTGGCTTACAACAGCAGAATCTATAGTAAGATTTAGAGTAGCAGTACTATCACAACCTAAAGAATTAGTAGTAATGAAATTATAAATTCCAGTTGCTGAATAAGTTGATCCGTTCCATAAAACAGCATCGCAGGAAGATAAACTTGATGTAGAAGAACTGGAATTATTTATTGTTAAGTTTAAAGTGTCTACACAAGTTCCAGAAGAGTTGGTATAAGTTCCGCTAGTAGTGTAGCTATTTCCATTCCAAGCAAAAGAATCGCAAGCGACTTCATTACTTACAATAGGGTTGGTGGTAATGGTTAAATCTAAAGAATCATATTGTGGACAACCTGCAGCGGTTACGTTAGTGTCTACATATATTCCAGAAGCTAATAGCGTTTGTCCGTTCCAAGAATAGCTATTACAAGAAGATTCGGTAACTAAACTAGTTGAAGAATAGTTAATTGTTAAATCTAGTAGAACTAAACTATCGCAACCATTTGTATTTTGCAATGTGTAAGTAGCTGTATTATTACTATTAAAATAAGTAAAGCCATTTAACCATGTTAAGCTGTCGCATTGGGTGAGTGAATCAGTCGTATTTGAAGTTTGGTTAAAAATTAAATTTAGAGTTATTATACTATCGCAACCAGCTGTATTTATTAGTGAATCGTAGTAAGTTCCAGAACTTGTAAGACTAGTTCCTCCCCACTGAATAGCGTTACAAACTGTAGAATCGATTGTTATTAAATCTTCTTGATTTACTGTAATTACTACGCTGTCTGCATTAGTACAACCAACGAAACTAGTTGCTGTAGCAATGTAAGTAGTTGTTATAGTAGGTACAAAAGAAACTCCGTTTACAACATTATTATCCCAAGCTAAACTATCTGTTGTGCTAGCAGACAAGGAAATACTATCTCCGTCACAAACATCTTGATCAGCACCAGCATCAACAGTAGGGCTAGCATTTACAGTAATAAAACCTGTTTTAGTTTCGCTGTCGCTTCCACCACTTGCAGTTGCGGTAAGAGAAACATCGTATGTTCCAGAAGCAGTATATGTGTGAGTTGGGTTTTGTAAATTAGACGTAGTACCATCGCCAAAGTCCCAATTCCAAGAAATGGTATTTCCAGCGCTACTGTCCGTAAAGCTAATAGTAGAACCTATACAAGTGGAGTTGGTATCTACTACAAAATCGGCTATAATAGCACTAATAAATATATTGGTAACTATAATAGAATCACAGCCATTAATAGTTGTAAAATTCTCTACTAATTGAGCCGGAGAAGTATAAATAGTTCCGTTATAGGTAACACTAGGGCTGCCGCTTATGGCAGTAGTATCAAAATAAGTTGGGTAAATATCTATATTTTGAATACTGGTGTCTTTACATGTGCTTCCATTGGTAGTGGCAACAAGCCTAACATTATAATTCCCAGGATTTAAGTAATTATAACTAGGGTTTTGTAAGGTTGTATTTCCGCCATTTCCAAAATCCCATTCATAGGTAGCAGTACCTGAAGAAATGGTGGTATTATTGGTAAAAATAGTAGTGTCTTGAGCACAATTATTAGAAATGCTAAAGGAAGCATTAGGAGTTATTTCTACTAATACATTTTGAGTAATGTTTCCATAACAACCCACATTGCTATACGCTCTTAATTCAACACTATAAGTACCGGAAGTATCGTATAGATGAAGAGGATTTTGTAGGGTAGAGGTATCGCCATCGGCAAATAGCCACTCGTAAGAATCAATAGTACCAGTAGATACCGATCCAGCTCCTGTAAAAGAAGTTTGTTCATTGGCACATGCAGAAAGATAGGTAAAGCTGGCCGTTGGTACATTGTCTCTATAAATGGTTTTTGTAAGGGTATCGTTATTTATGTTTTCATCGGAAGTATTTACTAGCCACGCTTTAAAAACATAATTGCCAATAACGCTTAAATCTTCTGTGGTGGTGAAGGTATAGTCTATATCGCTAAAGGTAGTTCCAGTAATAGTTTCGGTAGTAATGGCCCCGCCATTTACTTGGTAAGCTATTTGTAAATCTACAAAGGCAGCATCGCCATATTGTACTACTCTAAACTCTACTGTTTCGCTGTTGGTATGGAAACAGTTAAGGGTAGGTTGCAATAAATCTAGTATACCAAAGTCTACTGTAAATTCTTGTGCGCCTATGTCGGGAGCAGATGCATTTCTTACTTCGTTGTCTATATCTACATTACAGCCAGGAACATAAATACCAGCACCGTTTAGTTGTCGCTGGCTTACCATTAAGTTGGTATCAGATACGTAGAAGGGGTTTAAGTTAAGGGAGTTGGCATCGCTACCTAGGACGGTACCTAGGGCACTTACGCTGGAATAGTTATTACCGTTGTAACTAGCTAGTGTGTTTCCAACGTTGTTGTAATAGCAGTTGTAGTCCCAGTCTACGTTGGATTGTGTTACAGCTTTTAGAGGAATACCACCACCGCTGGTGTATAGGATATTGTTTTTCACTTTTAGTCCAGCAGAAATATCACTGTTTACATACATGGCACTACCAGCAAAAGCAGTGTGGTTAATACTGTTGTGCGCTACAGTTATGGGGGAATTATTTTGATTTATATATAAGCCATAAACATCGTTACTTCCGCTAGAGGATACGTCTATATAATTGTTGGCAAAATAACCCTTTTCATAAATTAAAACGCCATAATCATTACTAGGATTGTGTATATTTATAAATCGATTAGAAGTGATGCTGTCAAAGTGGTAAAAATAGGCAGAAACTCCTTGAAGATCATTGTTTTTAAAAACTGCATAATCAGAGTTGTTATTAGACACTTCTATATAGCTTCTGGATGATGTATTATTATTATTATTATTATTATAGATAGATTTATTATTTGATATAATAACAGTATCTGACAGGTTCCCATTGGAATAGGTGCCTCCTTGGAAATAAAAACCTTGAGCTAAGATGTTATTTTCAATAATAACTTTGAATTTGTTATTGTAACCTTTGAAAAAATAGATATACCTACTTGAACTTACTGCTGTATCTCCCAGAATGTTGTTAGAGATATTAATAGATAGACTTTCATTATTAGGTGCATTATCTTGGAAGTTAATAAATGCATATTTTACATAATTATTTTTTAGAGAAACTCCAGAAGAAGAATTAAATACTAATCGAAACGATTCCAAAATACAGTTGGTAAATAAGACCGAATCACAATCAGTAACGTTAGAATTATTATAAGGAGAATTATGTCTTAGATGTAAATCTTTAATAGTAATGCCTTTTATGTTAGAGAAGGAAATAACGTTGTTATCAAAATTATTAGACGCCCAATAAATTTGAGCCAAGCTACTGTCGCCGCTTTCCCCTTGAATGGTAATGGTATTGGTAAAGCTATTTCCAGTAACATTACTTAATATAAATTGTTCGTTGTAAATACCGTCACGAACGTTAATAGTTACGGGGCAAGTTACACCAGCGTTATTTAAAATGGTAGAAAGTTCGCTAAAGCTGGCAAAGTCGGGATTAGTGCCCCCCAATGTATACGTGCCGCAGAGAGAAACTACCAAGTTGTTTAAATTGGTAGTATCGTTATAGGCGTTGCAGTCGGTAACTCCATTTGGGTTTTCTACCCAAGTTTGTAAGTTGTAAATACTTGCTCCAGAGAGGGTGTAGTTACTGGCAATGGTTACTGGTACTGTGGCTTTACTAGTTAAGTTACCTGTCCAAGTAAAAGGGGTTTGCACTGCTCCGTTTACCGACCAAGCAATACTAACTGATGTAAGTGGGTTACTGCCTTGGTTGGAAAGTAGTACTTCAATATTGTTGGTATTGCTAGTTAACGGCGTAGACGGGGTTATAAAGCTAATAATACCAGCATCGTTATTACAAAACACAAATTCTTTAGCGCCCATGGTAGTTGGGCTGGTTCTAATAGTTCCATTAATGTCTAAAGGAGCGGAAGCCAATAAAGTGCCTTCTTGCAATAATGCTTGGTTAATGGTTAAGTTAGTATCAGAGACGAAGAAGGGGTTTAAGTTAAGGGAGTTGGCATCACTACCTAGGACGGTACCTAGGGCACTTACGCTGGAATAGTTATTACCGTTGTAACTAGCTAGTGTGTTTCCAACGTTGTTGTAATAGCAGTTGTAGTCCCAGTCTACGTTGGATTGTGTTACAGCTTTTAGAGGAATACCACCACCGCTGGTGTATAGGATATTGTTTTTCACTTTTAGTCCAGCAGAAATATCACTGTTTACATACATGGCACTACCAGCAAAAGCAGTGTGGTTAATACTGTTGTGCGCTACAGTTATGGGGGAATTATTTTGATTTATATATAAGCCATAAACATCGTTACTTCCGCTAGAGGATACGTCTATATAATTGTTGGCAAAATAACCCTTTTCATAAATTAAAACGCCATAATCATTACTAGGATTGTGTATATTTATAAATCGATTAGAAGTGATGCTGTCAAAGTGGTAAAAATAGGCAGAAACTCCTTGAAGATCATTGTTTTTAAAAACTGCATAATCAGAGTTGTTATTAGACACTTCTATATAGCTTCTGGATGATGTATTATTATTATTATTATTATTATAGATAGATTTATTATTTGATATAATAACAGTATCTGACAGGTTCCCATTGGAATAGGTGCCTCCTTGGAAATAAAAACCTTGAGCTAAGATGTTATTTTCAATAATAACTTTGAATTTGTTATTGTAACCTTTGAAAAAATAGATATACCTACTTGAACTTACTGCTGTATCTCCCAGAATGTTGTTAGAGATATTAATAGATAGACTTTCATTATTAGGTGCATTATCTTGGAAGTTAATAAATGCATATTTTACATAATTATTTTTTAGAGAAACTCCAGAAGAAGAATTAAATACTAATCGAAACGATTCCAAAATACAGTTGGTAAATAAGACCGAATCACAATCAGTAACGTTAGAATTATTATAAGGAGAATTATGTCTTAGATGTAAATCTTTAATAGTAATGCCTTTTATGTTAGAGAAGGAAATAACGTTGTTATCAAAATTATTAGACGCCCAATAAATTTGAGCCAAGCTACTGTCGCCGCTTTCCCCTTGAATGGTAATGGTATTGGTAAAGCTATTTCCAGTAACATTACTTAATATAAATTGTTCGTTGTAAATACCGTCACGAACGTTAATAGTTACGGGGCAAGTTACACCAGCGTTATTTAAAATGGTAGAAAGTTCGCTAAAGCTGGCAAAGTCGGGATTAGTGCCCCCCAATGTATACGTGCCGCAGAGGGAAGCTGAAATATCTTTAGAAATATCGTCGTTGGCACTATTTAAGTCCGTTCCGCCATTTGGATTTTCTACCCAAATTCTTAAAGTTTGTAATATTCCAGGTGAAAAATTATAATTACCTATTATAATATTACTTTCTGTACCACCCACTGCTAAACTGCCGCTCCAAGAATAGCTAGATTGCAAAACCCCATCTAAACTCCATTTTATAGTGGCACTAGTTAATACCGAACCACCAGTATTGGATAAACTTGCTTCAATATTTTGATTGCCAGCAGAAAATGGCATAACTGGATTGTCTATTGCAGAAATGGAAGCGTCCAAAGCTAATGGAGCATAAACCTGTATATTGTCTACTGCCCAAAAATTATTTTGATTGCCACTCCAAACAAATTTTATTTTGGAATTGCTTACAGTAGCTGCCCATTGAGAAATATTTACCAATTTACTTTCTACACCATTGGTACTGTCTGTATAAGTAGCAGCAACATTCCAATTGGTACCATCAAAAACTTGTAATGTTCCACTAGGCCCATTAGACCCAGCAAAATAATGATCGAAATATAAAAGTACATTGTTTGTACCAGAACAATCTAAGGTTTTAGAAACCAGTTCTGCCGATTCCGCACCCGAATTAGAAGAATAGTTTTCACTATCGAAAATGGCAAATGTTCCAATAATAGGAAAGCCAATGGTTCTACTTCCAGGATTGTCGAAACGCCATAAGTCACTAGCTGTACCAGTAATGGTGTTGTTGCTCCAAGCAGTAGGAGGCGTAGTGCCGCTAGCCGAAGAAAAATCTTCGTTTAGTATATAGCTTTGAGCATTAGAAACTACCCAAATATTAACTAAAAAAATAAGAGCTGAAAACCTTAAAAAACTGTTCATTATATTAATTTTTCTATAAAATAGAAACTTATTTTTAAATAAGCTAAAAGTATTAGGTGCTATTAGGTAAGTTTACCTATTTCTAGATTTAATTATTAAGCAAATATAAAATATGAATGTGTTTTTAGCAAATTCCTAAAATTGGGAAATGCTACTTAAACTTTTTAACTGGAATTTTTTTTAGTTTTTTTAAAAAAATAGCATCGTATAAAAGTAAATATCCGCCTTGTAACATAATAGAATTCCCAAATCCTTGGTTTTGAGAAGTACTAGATTTACTATTTTTTATAATAAGCCCAGAAACTATATAGGCAACGTCTAGTCCCATATTTATTAAAAGACTTGTTTGTGTTTTTTTCTTTTTAGCTAAAAGCCCGTTAATATCCCATGGTTTTTTACTGTCTTTATGAACCAAGAAATGTCCCAAACCAACAATGCCAGCATTTAGTAAATTCCAATTAAAGTTCATTTCATGAAAATATTCATTACTAGTACTTGAGGAATATAATTTTTTACTTAAAATGGGACTAATTACAAGATTTGCAGCAGACCAACTAGAAAGTAATAGTAGCGACTGTTGCTGTTTTTTGTAAAAAGAATCGTGAAAAATTAAACTGTCTTGAGCTGAAACAATTCCAATTGTAAACAAACCAATTAATAGCAATACATATTTAGAATTTTTCATTTTATTAACTTTTAAGAATTACTCAATTATTAATTTCACAGGTTTTAAAGTAGATTGGTTTTTCACAATTAACCAATACACGCCTCTACTTGAAGAAATATTTTCAAGGGTAAATTCATTGCTATTGGTAGTTAAAGATTTAACTATTCTTCCGCTTATATCGAAAACCTCTATGGTATGCGGGCCATCAATATTTTGAATTTTCACGGTTGTACTTTCATTAAAAGGATTTGGATAAACAGCAATACCAGCATTTGAAAATTGATTTTCTATAACATTTGTAACAACAGATTGGCCAACTAAAAAGCTGTACTCAACAATAAATCCAAAAT
>Ga0209603_1000021_pt1 | contig 204235 bp, 196 predicted proteins | sample COGITO_mtgs_1206_FD_184812 | JGI IMG/M metagenome (GOLD analysis project Ga0209603, IMG submission 184812) | Pelagic marine microbial communities from North Sea - COGITO_mtgs_120607 (SPAdes) (version 2) | ecosystem: Environmental > Aquatic > Marine > Epipelagic ...
GAGCAATTATTGCCCTTAGAACGCATGGCAGAAAAGTCGGTAGACAACTTACTCGCAGGGGTCGCAGCTTCAAAGCAGCAGCCATTTGCCAAAGTTTTATTTGGACTAGGGATTCGCCACGTGGGCGAAACAGTGGCAAAACGTTTAGCAGCACACTTTGGGTCGATGCTTGCCTTGTTGCAAGCCAGACAAGAAGAATTGCTTGCTGTAGAAGACATAGGCGAAAAGATTGTAGAGAGTCTAAACACCTACTTTATCAATCCCGACAACCAACGAATGATACAAGATTTAACCGATTTTGGTCTATCCATGGAAGTAGAAGTAGTAGAGAAAGCCTCTTCTAAACTCGATGGGAAAACCATCGTGGTTTCTGGGGTGTTTGAAAAGGTGTCTCGCAATGAACTCAAGAAAATGATAGAGGATAACGGAGGTAAAGTAGGCAGCTCTATTTCTTCAAAAACGAGTTTTGTTGTTGCTGGAGCCTCGATGGGACCGGCGAAAAAAGACAAGGCAAATAAGTTAAATATACCCTTGATCAGCGAAGATGACTTTCTGAAAATGTTATAAAACAAACATTTTGAATATTTATGAAACAATTGACTTTTACTTGTAAGATGAAGCAGTAGTTCATTACATTTGCATAAAATATAAAGATTGTTTAAAAAGTTTTGGCATAGACGGGCAGCAAAGAAAAGTTTGCACACTTCTATAGAAGAGAAGAACTTAACCCGTGCTTTTAAGATTAAACACGTTCGCGTTGTATTAGATTCTTCTCTAGAAATAGAGCAGGAATTTTTTAACTCATTAGCGAAAGCTTTTGGGATACCGCAGGTAAATATTACAGTATTTGCCTTTAGGGGGTCGAATGATATTGAAAAGCAATACGCACATTTTTTTGATCCAAAGAAGGTGAGTTACTTTGGTCAATTTCAAGGGGATCAAGCCTCGATATTAGAAAAGGAAGTGGATCTACAGATTAACTATTTTAATCGAAATGATCTCTACATGGAATGGGTAAGCGCGTTTGCAAAAAAGAAATTCAGTGCCGGGTTTCTAGGGGTAGATCAGCGATTAAACGATATCATATTTGATTTCCCTCCCACAGATATTAATACTTTTAAAGAAGAATTGGTCAAGTATTTGACTATTTTAAAAAAGCTATAGCATGGATGATTTTAGAGGAATAGGAGTAGCCATGATCACCCCTTTTACTGCAATGGGGGAGGTAGATTACAATGCCTTAGAAGCTCTTATTGAACAATATATTCAATCGGGAATCGATTTTCTTGTTGTGCAAGGGACAACTGCAGAAACGGTTACTTTAACCAAGCAAGAAAAGGAAAATCTTGCGCAAAGAGTGGTTGATATCAATGCAGGTCGCCTGCCCCTCATGTTAGGTAAAGGTGGCAATAATACAAATGCCCTAGTAAATGATCTAAAAACGTCTAACTTATCTGGTTACAGTGCGATTCTTTCCGTATGTCCTTATTACAATCGACCTAATCAAGAAGGGATTTTTCAGCACTTTTCTGCAGTGGCAGAAGCATCTCCATTGCCTGTTATGTTATACAACGTTCCAGCTAGGACGGGTGCAAGCATAGAAAATGCAACAGTAATTCGCCTTGCTGGAGCGAATAAAAATATTTTTGGGATTAAAGATGCTACTGGAGATATGAACTCTGGGAAAGCCTTAATCGAAGCATCACCAGATGATTTCTTAGTCACCTCTGGAGACGATTTAACAGCATTGGATTTAGTTACCCGGGGTGGTGTAGGCGCAATTTCTGTTATCGCTGGTGCTTTTCCAACTAAATTTTCTGAGATGATCCAATTGGGTAGCCAAGATGATCTAACGATCCCTAGAACGATAGAAAAAGAGCTTTTACCTTTTATTGACTTAATCTTTAAGGAAGGTAACCCTACTGGTTTAAAGGCTTTGATGTCTCTACAAGGGAAATGTGATAATGTGCTTAGACTCCCTTTAGTTGCTGCCAGTGATTCATTATTTGACGAAATTAAATGTCAGTTTGATGCATTGACAACGAAATGTTAAATGTGTTTTGAAAGCATTCCAAACACTACATTTACATTAGTTTCGTATTCCTATTATTTTAACTAAATTTGCAGCATGTTAAAAATCACTCGGTTTATCCTTCTTGCCGTTATTTTAATAAGTTTTACAACAGCTTGTAATTCTTATCAAAAAATGCTCAATAACCCAGATATATCTGCCAAGTACAAAGCGGCAGAGGCTTACTATAATACGGGTGAATACAGAAGAGCTAATCGATTGTTTGAACAGATTTTGCCTTCTTATCGCGGGAAGCCTCAAGCACAACGTGTTGTGTTCTTTTTTGCCAATTCTTATTTACAGATCAAAGACTATTATCTAGCCGCTTACCAGTTTGAAAGTTTTGTGAAATCGTATCCCAAGAGCAACAGAATGCAAGAAGCGTCTTTTTTAGCCGCTAAATGTTATTATAAACTTTCTCCAAATTACAGTTTAGATCAAGCGAATACAAACGATGCCCTTGATAAACTGCAGATCTTTATTGATAATTATCCAGACTCTGAATTTCTTGCTGAAGCAAATACATATGTACAAGAGCTTCAAACTAAATTAGAAAAGAAAGATTTTGAGATTTCGAAGCAATATCACACCATTCGCGATTACAAATCTGCAATCAATGCCTTTGATAACTTTATATCCACCTATCCTGGAACGCCTTTTAAGGAAGACGCATTATACTTCAAGTTCCTATCTTCTTATGAAATTGCCACAAATAGTGTGATCATGAAGAAGTTAGAACGCCTAAAAGGACTTCAAGATATTTACGATACTTTAACGCGTTATTACCCAGAAACGCTTTTTCTTGAAGACCTTGATGATAAAATGAGTCGAGTTGTAAAAGAAATCGCACTTTTAGAAAAAAACAATATAGCAATAACAAAATAATTACTATGACTAAGTACAGAGAATCTAAAGCCCCTTCATCAACTTCAACTTATGACAGAAATCAGGTTGAAGGAGAAACACAAAACATTTATGAGGCAATTTCGATTATTGCAAAACGTTCGACTCAGATCAATTTAGACATCAAAAAAGAATTGCACGAAAAACTTGATGAGTTTGCAACGCACAATGATAGTCTTGAGGAGATTTTTGAAAACAAAGAACAGATCGAAGTATCTAAGTTTTATGAAAGTTTACCAAAGCCTCACGCCCTAGCGGTAGAAGAGTGGTTAAACGATCGCGTTTATCACCGTAATACGGAGGAATAAACGCAATGTCTATCCTCAGTGGAAAGAAAGTCCTTTTAGGGGTTACAGGAGGCATTGCCGCCTATAAAACCCCTTTAATTGTACGTTTGTTAATCAAACAAGGCGCTGAGGTGAAGGTAGTAATGACACCATCTGCTACCGATTTTGTTACCCCATTAACCCTATCTACCCTCTCGCAAAATCCTGTGGTTTCGACCTTTACTGCAGAAGGCGAAGGGGATCATCCCAACTGGAATAATCACGTCGAACTAGCCCTATGGGCAGATTTAATGTTGATTGCACCTGCAACTTCAAATACCATTTCTTCAATGGTAAATGCCCGTTGCAATAATTTACTTTTGGCGTGTTATCTTTCTGCACAATGTCCCGTTTATATTGCACCTGCAATGGACTTAGATATGTATGTGCATCCCGCAAATCAAAAGAACATGACACAGCTTGAACGCTTTGGACATGTGATTTTCCCTGCCCAAGAGGGCTTTCTAGCTAGTGGCCTTGAAGGGAAAGGAAGAATGATGGAACCTGAAGCGATAGTCACCGCTTTAGCGCAATCTTTAGCAGAAAAAGCTCCGCTTTACGGGAAAACAGTACTGATTACTGCAGGACCTACCTTTGAAGCAATTGATCCTGTTCGGTTTATCGGGAATCATTCCTCTGGGAAAATGGGTTTTGCCTTGGCAGAAGAAGCCGCTAAACTAGGAGCGAAGGTTGTTTTAGTTAGCGGACCAACCGCCTTAAAAGCAATAAATCCAACGATAAAACTTGTGGCAGTAATTTCTGCTCAAGAGATGTTTACAGCTGTTTTTAAACATTATGACACCGTGGATATCGCCATTGCTGCTGCCGCGGTGGCAGATTTTACCCCGACTAATCCTGTCGATCAAAAGATCAAGAAAAAAAGTGGTCTCCTAGAGATAAATCTCAAACCCACTTTAGATATTTTAGCCGAAATGGGAAAACAGAAAAAAGCACAGTTCCTTTTGGGCTTTGCCCTAGAAACCCAAAACGAGTTAGAGAATGCGATGGCAAAATGCCAAAAGAAAAACGCCGACGCTATTGTGCTTAATTCCCTCAATGATCAAGACGCAGGTTTTGGTGGAGATAAAAATAAAATTACCTTTATTCGAAAGAATGGCACAACCACTGCTTTTGAATTAAAAACAAAAACAGAAGTAGCGGCGGATATTTTTGCCCAAATCATTGCTTCTATATGAAAAAAGCCCTTGTTTTATTTTTGTTAACTGCAACCCCCTTGACTGCGCAAATTATCGATTGCCGTTTTGTGGTCAATGCAGACCTGGTTAATCAAACGAACCAGCAAGTCTTTGAAACCCTAGAACAATCTTTGAACGAGTTCATTAATGCAAAAGCATGGACAGATGAAACCGTAGACAATAAAGAAAAGGTGCGCTGTAGTATGGTGCTCAACTTAACGGGTTTTAATGGTTTGCGCTTTGAAGGTACCCTGCAAGTGCAGGTAGAGCGTCCTGTGTATCAAACCAATTATAATTCTCCCATTTTTAATTTCTTAGATAAAGACATTGTCTTCTCTTATCAAGAATATCAACCCTTGTTCTATAATCCAGCAACTTATGAGTCAAACCTTATATCTCTCATTAGCTTTTATGTTTTTGTCGCCCTTGGCTTAGAAGCAGATTCTTTTGCCTTGAGAAGTGGAACACCTTATTTTAAGGAAGCTCAGCAAATTCTCACTTTAGCACAGCAAAATGGAATTACTGGTTGGAATCAGCGCGATGGGAATAGAAATCGATTTTGGTTAATCGATACCATGCTGTCGAATACTTTTCGTGAATACAGAACAGTTCAATACCATTACCACCGCGATGGAATGGATCAAATGAGTGAAAACCCTCAAGCTGCTAAAGAGGCGATTGTACAGTCCTTAGGGCGATTTAATGCCTTGTACAGCAGACGCCCAAATGCTTTGTTGATTCAAACTTTTTTTGACGCTAAAGCAGACGAAATCGTCGATCTGTTTTCTGATGGCCCTAAAGTTGAATTCGATCAAACCCTTACCACACTCAATAAGGTAGCGCCTTTCTTTGGGCCAAAATGGAAAAGGATTAAATACTGATTGTTTTCTTTGCCTTTGCGCAATCGTCCTAGTATATTTGAATTAAATATTCAAGCCTTTTTTGTGTTAACTGAATTAACCATCGCCAATTTTGCCTTAATCGATCACCTAGAGGTTAATTTCTCTAAGGGAATGACCAGCATTACCGGGGAAACAGGGGCTGGGAAGTCCATACTCTTAGGAGGACTTGCACTGGTGCTGGGGAAACGGGCGGATTTATCCACTTTAAAGGATAAATCCAAGAAGTGTTTCGTCGATGCAACCTTCTCAATTAGTGCCTATGATCTAAAAGCTTTCTTTGATTCGGTGGATTTAGATTATGAACCCATTACCAGTATTAGAAGAGAAATTATACCCTCAGGAAAATCCAGAGCTTTTATCAATGATACTCCTGTTACTCTAGATGTTTTACAACAGTTAGGTGACCGTTTGATCGATGTTCACTCACAACATCAAACCCTCTCTGTAACCCAAGAAAGCTATCAATTAGAAGTATTAGATGCCTTAGCACAAAATGGTCCAATATTAAAGTCTTATCAGCAAGAAAGAGAACGTTATACTACTTTAACCAAAGAAATTACTTTCCTTCAAAGTCAAAAATCTTCTTTAGAAGAAGAGCGCGACTACAATCGATTTCTGTTAGAAGAACTTCAAAAAGCCCCATTAGAAGAAGGAATTCTTGAAAAACTTGAAGAAGAAATTCAACAATTAAGTCATGTAGAAGAGATTGAAATGCAACTCTCTAAATCCCTGCAGATTATTGAAGAAGAACAAATTGGTATTCAGTTGCAATTGACAGAAGTTCGCAATGCCATACAAAAAGTTGCTGGGATAAGCGATCATTATCAGCAACTATCTCAACGCCTAGACAGTTTATTGATTGAATTGAATGATGTCGCAGCAGAACTTAATCAATCCTTAGAACAATTAGAAGCAAATCCGGCTCGCTTAGAAGTAGTTAATGCTCAATTTCAACTTTTAAATGACTTGATGAAAAAGCATCAAGTTCAAACCATCCCAGATTTAATTGAGAAAAGAGCGGTATTAGAAGAAAAAGACATTCAAACCGCTACCCTTGATGAAACTGTCGCAAAGCTAGTCGCACAGCAAAGTAAAAGCATAGAACAGTTGGATCTGTTAAGTGGACAATTGAGGGAAAATAGAGCAGCCGTAGTCCCTAGTTTTGTCGATCAAATGACTAAAATTCTAGCGCTATTAGGTATGCCAAACGCTCGTTTTAAGCTTGATCTTCACCCAGTAGAACAGTACCTAGCTCACGGAAAAGAACAACTTGAATTAGCCTTTTCTGCCAATAAAGGCAGTGATTTTGGTTCTTTAAAGAAAGTCGCTTCTGGGGGAGAATTGTCGCGTATTATGTTAGCGGTAAAAGCCATCCTTTCTCAGTATAAAACACTTCCCTCAATTATTTTTGATGAAATAGATACGGGTGTATCTGGAGAAGTTGCCCACAAAATCGCTGAGATCATGCATCATATGGGGCAATACATGCAAGTAATTACCATTACCCACCTGCCACAAGTAGCTGCAAAAGGAGCCCATCATTTTAAGGTCTTTAAAGAGACCAAAGAGGGCAGTACCTTTACCCAGCTAAAAAAATTAGCCGCACAGGACCGCATCTCAGAAGTTGCCCAAATGTTATCTGGCGAGGCCCTTACAGAGGCAGCTTTACAACACGCTAAAGAGTTGTTGAATTAACGTATATTTACAATCGAATTTTAAACCATTATTGATATGTCCCACAACTTGTTAAAAGGGAAAAAAGGAATTATTTTTGGCGCATTAGATAGCCAATCAATCGCATGGAAAACAGCAGAAAGTGTCCACGCACAAGGCGGAGAAATTATTTTGACAAACGCTCCAGTTGCTTTGAGAATGGGAACCATCAACGAATTAGGAGAAAAGGTTAATGCTCCTGTCATCCCTGCAGATGCGACTTCTCTCGCTGATTTAGAACAACTCATAGATCAAGCCATGGAACACTTCGGTGGGAAAATTGACTTTGTCTTACACTCCATCGGAATGTCTGTCAATGTTCGAAAAGGAAAGCACTATACCGCTTTAAACCACGACTGGATGCAAAAAGGATGGGATGTTTCGGCCGTTTCTTTTCACAAATTAATGCAAACCCTCTATGCTAAAGACGCCATGAATGAGTGGGGAAGTATTGTCGCACTAACTTATATCGCTGCACAAAGAACCTTTCCTAACTACAATGACATGGCCGATAATAAAGCTTATTTAGAGTCTATCGCTCGTAGTTTTGGCTACTATATGGGGAAAGATAAAAGCGTTCGTGTAAATACCATTTCACAATCACCCACTTTAACCACCGCTGGACAAGGGGTAAAAGGATTGGACGGATTCTTAACCTATGCAGAGAAAACTTCTCCGCTAGGAAACGCTACCGCTAGCGAATGTGCAGACTATACCGTGATGATGTTCTCTGACTTTACTAAAAAAGTAACCATGCAAAACTTATTTCACGATGGTGGATTCTCTAATACTGGAGTGAGCCAAGAAGTAATTGATTCCTTGCAATAATATAAATTAACATGAAGAAAGAGCCTGCCTTGTTTACCTCATTGCAAAGGGCTTCAATGGATAAAGGCAGGTCTAAATTCTTTTTGTTTTTTCTCGTATTTTCTTTCATTCTTTGGTTTATCGCAAAATTCTCCAAAGAGTACACCGAAGTCATTTCCCTAGAAATGACCTTCGAAAATGTTCCCCCTACAATTATCCCAATTGTAAAAAGTCCTACTAATGTAGAGTTTACCTTAAAAGCAACTGGATTTCAATTCTTGTATTATCAATTTTTAGACAATCGTTTAAAAATAGATGCCCAAGAAGCTGATTTTGATTCGGGTAGGGCTGAATTACCCATCGCTGCTCAATATCAAAACCTCAAAGAACAATTGCTAGGGGATACAGAAATCATCAACTATTTCCCTGCGGTGATTGAGTTTGATTTCCAAGAACAGACCTCACAGAAAATCCCAGTAATTTCTCCTGAATTTAAAATAGCTTTGGGCTATTCTGCTGTTTCAATTCAATTTGAACCAGATAGTATCGACCTTATCGGACCGATGAATCAAATCAATGCCATTAAAGAAGTTCAGCCATTGTTCACGATAGATGTACCCATTGAAGAAAGTTTTGAAACAATGATTGCTCTACCAGATATGGGAGAACTTATCTCATTAAGTAATCAAAAAGTCTTGATGAAAGTCGTCATCGACCGTTTTTCTGAAGCAAAGTATCAATTGCCAATCAAGATGATCAATGCCCCACAAGAAGGGGTGTTTAAGTTTTTTCCGACCAATGTTTCCATCACTTTCTCGGCACCATTAAATAGTTTGCGTGATATTACGCCAGAAGATTTTCGGGTAGGCATTGACTACAATCAACTTTCAGCGAATAATAAAAGTGTAAAGCTTAAAGTTTATAGCGCTCCAAAAGGGGTTACCAACATGCGACTCGAACCAAAAGAAGTACAATACTTAAAGCGACAATAAGATGCCAAAAATAATCGGACTTACTGGAGGTATAGGGAGTGGAAAAACTAGAGTGGTCAAAGTCTTTTCAGATTTAGGGGTGCCTTGTTATATTGCAGATAATGCCGCAAAAGAATTGATGGCCAAGGAGGCTTCTCTTATAAAACAGATCAAGGATTTATTTGGAGCAAAAGCCTATAATACACAGGGTTTAAATCGTGCTTATATCGGAGCAATTGTTTTTTCTGACCCACAAAAACTGCAAGCCCTCAATGCCATAGTCCATCCTGCTGTCGCAAAAGATTTTTCACTTTGGCTTGCCCTCCAAAAAGCCCCTTATGTCATTAAAGAAGTCGCTATTTTATTTGAAACCGGTGGGTATAAGGCGGTTGATCAAACGCTTTTAATTACCGCGCCTAAAGAAGTTCGACTGCAAAGAGCTATGCAAAGAGATCAAGTGGCGAAAGAAGTGATTTTAGCACGAATGAATCACCAGTGGGAAGATGAACAGCGCATCCCATTAGCAGACCACATTATCAATAATGATATTTGGGAGGAGACCCTAAAAGAAATAAAACGACTCCACACTTATTTTCTTTCCTTATCATTGCATTAACAAAGCATTAGCATAATTAAACCCGAAATTTCATCACCTTTGCAGTGCTATATTGATTTAGTTTAATGAAAAAATCCTACTTCTTAGCGTTAATGATTTTTATGATCCTCTCGGTTGGTGGGATCATACTCATTCAATGGTACTTTATCTATACTTCAATAGACAATCGTGAAGAAGAGTTTTCTATGGCAGTAAAAGCCTCTCTTAGTGCGGTAGCACAAGATATTCAAGAAAACGAATTGCTGCACTATATCGAAACTTTTGAAAAAATAATCGATACCATCGATCAACCCGATAGCTCTGTCCTAGGAAATTTTATCTTTTATGATAGCGACGACGAATCGAATCTCTCTTCCCTCTTAACCTTTGGTATCCTTCAAGAAGATTACAATATCCCCTTACCCGGGAATACAAACGGAGATGTCACAAAGGTGTCTGATTTTAAGGGCTTAGAAACTCGTACAATCTTTAAAGAGGCCTTTGATCGCGAAAACAGGAGAATATTTTCCACCAATAAATTCGAGCGAATTCAACGCATTACCTCATTAGAAAAGGCAACCTTCTCTTCTGTTTTTTCCAATATAGCCAACACCTTCCCCATTCATAAAAGATTAGATTCTTATGAATTAGAATACATGCTCAAAGATCAATTTACAACCAGAAATATAGAAACACCTTTTGAATTTGTTGTTTTAAGTGAAGGTCTTGCGACCAAAGTAACTTCGAATAATTACCTCGAAGCCCAGTCTGGACCGCAATACAACATCCCCATTTTTGTCAACGAAGAAGGGGCAAGTACCTATGACCTTATTGTGTCCTTTCCTAAAAAGAATAGTTATGTCTTGTCTTCTATTATCGGGGTGGCGAGTTTGTCTTTTGTCTTGACACTTTTGATTGTCATTCTTTGTGGGATTTCCTTATATCAAATCTTACAGCAGAAAAAAATATCTGAAATCAAATCAGACTTTATCAACAATATGTCGCATGAATTTAAGACTCCCATTGCGACCATCAATTTGGCCATTGATGCCATTGAAAACCCCATCAACATCAAAGACGAAAAGAAAGTAAGTCGTTACCTAAGAATGATGCGAGAAGAGAACAAACGCATGCAAGACCAGGTAGAAACGGTCTTGATGATTTCTCAATTAGAACGCGGCACCACCCCTATGGAACTAAGCCCTATTGATATACACGACATCATTGAAGAAGCCATAAGTCATGTCGCATTAATTGTTCAAAATCGCTCTGGAATGATTTACAAACATTTAGAGGCAACTTCAACGATTGTTTCTGCGAATAAAAATCACTTTACCAATGTTTTAACCAACTTGCTGGATAATGCCATTAAGTATTCTGAAGGCTCTCCCATCATTGAAGTGAGAACCTGGACAGAAGAAGAGCAGATTTCTATCGAAATCAAAGACGAGGGCATCGGGATGGATGCAGAGACCCTTCAATTGATTTTTCAAAAGTTTTATCGCGAACAAGGCGGTAACGTTCACAACATTAAAGGCCATGGTTTAGGATTGTCATATGTAAAAAAAATCCTTACATTACTTAATGGCACAATTCATGTTAAAAGTAAAAAAGGCAAAGGATCCATATTTTTGATTCAATTGCCCTTAAACAATAAAAAGTAAATCCCAATCGAATGAAAACAAACAACCGTCGCATTTTATTAGTAGAAGATGACCCCAACTTTGGCAGCATACTAAAAGAATATCTCATGATCAATGGCTATGAAGTTACCCTTGCTAAAAATGGTATCGAAGGCTTTGAAAAATTTAAAAAAGAAGATTTTGACCTCTGCTTGTTAGATGTTATGATGCCTTATAAAGATGGTTTTACCCTCGCAAAAGAAATTCGTGAAAAGAATGAAACCATCCCCTTGATCTTCCTCACTGCGAAGACCATGAAAGAAGATGTTTTAAAAGGCTTTAAAATAGGGGCAGATGACTATCTCTCTAAACCTTTTGATTCTGAAGTCTTATTGGCTAAAATCAAATCTATTTTAAGCAGAAGAGCTGCTCCAGCCGCAGTTGAATCTGATGAAATGGAGTTCTCCATAGGGGATTTTAATCTCAATGCTAAATTGCGCTTATTGACCTATAAAGAAACTGATCCCATCAAATTATCGCCAAAAGAAAATCAACTCCTTCGCCTTTTAGCGCTTCATGTAAATGATTTAATGCCGCGCGAAAAAGCCTTGAATAAAATTTGGCGGGATGATAACTATTTTACGTCTCGTTCAATGGATGTTTATATCGCAAAATTGCGAAAGTACCTCAAAGAGGATAGTAAGGTGGAAATCTTAAACATTCACGGAGAAGGTTTTAGACTGGTCGTAGGCGTTTAACTACCCTCTAGGGTGAAAGGCCTGTAAGCTTTTGGATAAATGCTGTATGTCTAGGTGCATATACACTTCTGTGGTGGTAATGTTCTCGTGACCCATCATCAATTGAATCGATCTTAAGTCAGCGCCATTTTCTAATAAATGTGTCGCAAACGAATGCCGAAAAGTATGCGGACTTACCTTTTTTTCAATCCCTGCATTTGCTGTTGCTTGCCGTACAATGGTAAAGATCATGGCGCGGGTGAGTTGCTTGCCGTGTTGATTTAAAAACACAAAGTCTTGGTGTTCTTTTTTTACCGGAACATGTACCCTGACGTCTGCTATGTAGATCTTGAGTTTTTGTTTGCAGACTGCTCCTAATGGAACCAATCGCTGCTTGTTCCCTTTTCCTGTGATTAATAAAAGGTTCTCGTCAAAATGGAGATCAGATATTTTTAAGTTGATTAACTCACTCACCCTTAATCCGCTCCCATAAAGAGTTTCTAAGATCGTTAGGTTGCGGTAGCCTTGTGGATGACTTAAATCTAAAGCGTTGAGAATTTGATCAATTTCTTTTACCCCTAACACATCTGGAAGTTTCCGCCCCGTTTTTGGACTTTCGATTAAATCCATAGGGGAATCCTCGCGATAGCCCTCAAAAATGAGAAAGTTGAAAAAACTCTTGAGACCAGAAATTTGACGGGCTTGTGAACGAGCATTGACCTTTTTGGCCAAAGCATAGATATAAGCCTGGGCATCTTCTTTTTGGCAGTTGGTGATGGTGAGTCGAGGATGATAAGTTTCAACATGGTCAATAAAACCTTGGATATCGTAAGAATAACTATTGATAGAATTCTCTGATAACCCGCGTTCTAAACGCAAATAAATTTGATAATCTTTAAGTGCATTTGCCCACTGTTGCATATTATAAACTTATTTCAAGTCCGCTTCGAGCGATATGATAGCCTTTTGCGCGAACTTCTTTACTTTCCTGACTATTTTCTTTAAGTAAGGGATTAGTGTGGTTAAAATGGATAAAATAGATCTTTTTCTTTTCTTTTGTTTCAAGAGGCTCAAAACGAGCCAGACTCTCTCTTACAAAAGGGTGGGGGATCGCTGCCATATCTCGATTGGGGAGTTCGCTTCCATCAAAGAAAGTGGCATCTAAAAAGGCATAGTCTACTTGCTGAATATAACTTTCTATTGCCATTTCCCAACGTTCCCACTTATCAATATCTGGGATAAAGAGAGCGGTCTTGTTGGGACCTTTGATCATATAGCCCACTGTTTCAGAATATTCATCTCTATGGGGAACCTGGATAGGAGTTACCTTAATCTCCTCGCTTATCGTTTCTTCTTTAGAAGCAGTAAGGGCTTGTAAGGCAATATTCTTTTCACTAATTAGTTGCTCCCAGGGACCATTAGTATTTAAATACTGACGCATTTTTGGGAGGGCATAGACCGGAACCAATTCCCCGCCTAAAGCTTCCTTCCCTAAAAACATTAAACCGCTATAATGCCCCATATGCGCATGGGTGAGAAAGATACCACCAAAGTTAGACGGACTACCTGCAAGCGAATTTAATGTTTGTAGTTGCTGCGTTATATTTGGCGTAGCCTCAAAAAGATAATGCTTTTGATTTTTAGTATCGATTAAGCCTAAGGAGACCACAGCTTCTGTTTTACCCGTTTTCCACAAATCAATACAACAGTTTTTCTTACATGCAATTTGTGGGGAGCCAGCGTCTTGGGCTGTCCCCAGAACAACTAATTTAACCCCTTGAGCGATGGAGAATTGACACAGAAGCAGACATATGATGGAAGCAAATGTTTTCATTCAAGCGATATTTCTGCAGGGAAAGAAATGGCCAAAGCATTATCGGTCAATTCTTCTAAACGCATTTTTTTAAGCGGAGCATATTCTGGTGAAGCATAGAATTCATAAGCGTCTTTCCCACTGACAAATTCGATTAAGACGGTCCAGTTGCCTTCTTCTTGTCCTTCAACAAGCACTCCTTTTTTGTTAGCAGCGAGTATTTTACCGTTGTATTTTTCAAGGATGGGTTCTAGTGGGCGCCCATAGCGCTCGATGTATTCCTCATAATCCTTCACTTTCATGCGACCAAAGGAATAGACTGTATTTGGCATAAATTATTGACTTTAAATTATCTGTTCAAGATAGCCAATATTTGCCTTTTAAAACCCGACTAGAGGATGTCAATTTTTTACGGTATTTTTACCACATGAAATTAAGCATCATCAACGGACCCAATTTAAACTTGTTGGGAACTAGAGAACCGTCCATCTATGGCGCGCAATCTTTTGTGGACTATCTGGAAGAATTAAAAGCAAAATACCCTCAGGTTGAATTCGACTATTTTCAATCTAATATAGAGGGAGAATTGATCGACCAATTGCACAAGGTGGGCTTTTCTTCAGATGGGATTATCCTCAATGCTGCGGCCTATACCCATACTTCTGTCGGTTTAGGGGATGCGATCAAAGCCATTGACACCTCCGTGATTGAGGTGCATATTTCCAACACTTTTGCCCGAGAAGATTTTCGCCATACCTCTTATATTACCTCAAATGCGAAAGGCCTAATTCTAGGTTTTGGATTGGATTCTTATCGCTTAGCGATAGAGAGTTTTTTATAAGACTTAACGTTTTAGCACATAGCGCAAAAACATAAATAATAGCCCCATCACCAGCCCTAACCCTCCAAAAATCAGTGGCATCCCCCACAAAGCATTCAGGGCGAGATAGCTGCCATGATTGATTCCAGTATGCATGTAGTCGAGAACAAATCCGCCAATTCCGTAGAGGAATCCGCAGGCAAAACCAAAGAGGAGACCAATGATCCCAAAGGTTTTAAGGGTGCTGTAAGTAGGTGTTTTCATTTTTTGAGGTTTAAAAATTCTGTTCTTATTCAATAAGTTGTTTTTTATGGCTTCGCCAAAAAAACCTGAATGGCTTCTGCTACGGCCTGGGGTTGCTCGTCACAGATAAAATGTCCTCCTTTTAAATAGGTGATATCGATGGGGTGTTCAAAAGCAGTTTCGGCTTTATAAAGAAATGCCTTGATGACCACTGGGTCGAGTTCCCCGTGAATGATATGAGTGGGAACTGTATTTTTTTTATTAAGATAGGTTTTCCATCGCTCTCGGTCTTTTGGGATAGCGCGATATAAATTCGCCCCGGTGGTGATGGTATGGGGAATTTGATAACAGCGGGTGTATTCAGCGATGGCTTCTTCTGGGATTGGGCGACTAATCCCCCGACTAAAAAAGCGAATCCATACATCTTCTTTCCCAGCGATCAAAGCCTCTGGAAAATCTGGGATACTTTGAAAGAATTGATACCAAGAAGATTTAAACATCCCCTTGACCAATTTTTCTGAAGCCTTTTTCTTTCCTTCAAAATTATTGATAATCATCATATTGATCAAGACCAACTTTTTAATACGCTCTGGATGCGCTAAAGCCATTTCTTGTACTACCGCCGATCCCCAGTCGTGCCCTCCCAGATAAAAGTCCTCTATGTTTAAGGCATCTGTCAAAGCAAAAATATCTTTCCCTAATTCGTCTTTTGTGTAATACTTTAAATCTAAAGTTCTCTCACTATCTCCTAAGCCTCGAAGATCTGGCGCGATAATATAATAGCCCTTTAAAGCTTGTGCCACCTCTTGCCAACAGTAACTGGATTGCGGCCACCCATGCACAAGGATTAAAACTGAGTGACTTGCGTCTCCATAAGTGCGATAGGCGACTTTAGATCGATGAGTTTGAATATGATGTTGCATCCTTTATACGGTTGGTGAGTAAGGTTCTTTAAAGGTAAAAACTTTTTCTGTAGGGCCATTCTCTTGAAGGTAAGCCAATTGTTCTGTGGCAGCTGCAGCGCTGGGATATTCCCCCGCTTTTATCCACCACAGGGCATAATAGAAACCTTTAAAATGGTGAAACCACTCCTTTTTACGCTTCATGATTTCTAGATGCATCGCGCCATATACAAAAGACTCAAGCGAAGCGATACCTTCCCAAACTGAAATATTGATAAGCATTGAAATGTCTTGAAAAGGATTGATTTTCAATGCATTGTCTTGCTCGTCTTTGAGTCGCCAAACAAAGCCGGGACTGGCTTCTGCAATCTGATTAATACGATCGATATTCGCCACAAAGTCTGCCATGACAGGGTCGTTAAAGTCACTCCCTTTCATTTGTGCGATATTGATTTGAGCTAGTTGATACATGTTTATTCTTTGGAGTAAAGTCCCATTTTATTTCCTTCAGTATCTAAGAAATGAGCCATAAAGCCGTTTTGTCCTATGCTGGTTAGGACGGACTATTTTTCCTCTAGCTGCCTCTACACGATCTAATGCAGGCTGTAAATCTTTGCCACCGTTAAGGTAAATAATAGCACCTTTATCAGAGGGTTGATAGTTGGGGCCTTGCATTAGGCATGCGCCACTATTAGCAGGATCGGTATGTGGAAAGAAGGCAGTTTTCATGCCCATGGCTTCCATCACCTTCATGTCAATGTCGAGGATAGTGCTGTAAAAAGCGGCAGCACGTTCAATGTTTTGGGTTGGGATTTCTATCCAATGGATTATATTACTCATATCGATTTGGGTTTTATACTTACAAGTTAATAATAATTCCTTCTTTAGGGTCTCTGGTACCGTTACAGACTTCTGGATGCACTTTGGCTAAAGCCTCCAAACCATCTAATTCGTTAAAGTGGAGCCATGCACTGGTTTTTGTTGCTGCCTCAATCAAGAAACCATTAGTCTTTTCATCAAATACAGCTGGCCCCCAGTCTTTAAAGCGTTTTTCGATATGAGAAGGGGCAAAGAAGAATTTACTGCGATCGTTGATGATTCCATCTTTAGGATTAGTTTTTGCCCAGTGAGTTAAACCCACTTTAAGGGTAAAGTGCATTTTGTCTCCTAGGTATTGGTGGAGCTTCGCCAAAACTTCATTGTTTCCAGACATGTCAACAATCACGGTTGGGATAGAGGAATCGATCTCTTCTAAGTTGTCATAACTACTTACTTTATCCCAAATTCCTAATTTTTCTACTGTTGCGAAGTTTCTTGCCGAAGTAACCCCAATGGAAGTAGGCGCATTTTGATCTCCTTGCAAGGCATAGCCTAAACCGATACTGGTTTTACTTGAGGCGCTTAAAACAACTACTTGTTCTGCCTCATGCCAATTGTTGTCTTGCAGACTATCCCACAAGCAAAAGGAAGTGAGGTATAAAGGAAACAACAGAGAGCGCTCGCGATCTAAGGCCTTAGTATAGTTAGGTTCATTATTGACCCTTCTGTATAAGTTGTAGCCCATGGGGAGGGTTGAGCGGTGTTTGGCGCCTTCAAAAAAGCGTTGTTCTTGCACTTTTGTAGGACACATTTTTAAATGAGTGGTAGGCGGGAAGTAACCATAAATACGGTCCCCAACTGGGATGCCGTCTGCTTTTGATTCGACCACATCGGCAAAACCCCAAACGGGGATTACGCCCATACGGGCGCTGTCTTCACCTTCTGCAGAGAAGAACTCCCAATAGCGAATAATGTCTCCCGTAGCTGCATAGGTGATATTGTTTGCGGTGTAGGCAAACTGGTCAATTTTGACCAAGATTTCTCCAGCTTCAATTTGTCTATTTTCTACTGGGCTTTCGACCAATTGATGCTTAAAAAAAGCTTTTTTATCGACTTGAAATTGCGGGTGGGTAAGGGGACTTGCGTTCATTTGATCTATTTCTTGTAAAAACTGTTGGAGTTTCATCATGGCAGGGAGGCCGTTACTTTTCATGCGGTGAAGAATCTCCATTTTAACCGGATCACTTTTATCGACACCGCGCACTAATTTACTGAAACCGTCTAGGCGATTAGCCGTCATCCATTGACGTAAGGGTTTATCGCTTGACCAGTTTAATTGATTGAGCATGGTAGCGGCTAAGCCTCTTAACCAGTCCGTGTCTTTGTCGGGTAAAGGAACCAAGCCACATAGTTTATTTTTTTCTTTGTCGTCCTTGTAATTTAATTCGACATAGGCAGCAAAAGAAGCGCTAAAGGCGGGTTGATAAGAGCGCACCGTTTGTGGGATAATTAGGTTTTCTTGAAAGATGGGGATGTTTTGTATATCCTTTGGGATGGGAGTAGCAGAACAGTCCACAAAAAGGGTGTTTTCTGGGCATTGATGCATTCTATTATCAAGCTTTATAAGGTTGCCTTCAATATGCGTGACCCGTCCTTTTCGAATAAGCGTTGGGATTTTTTGAAGTAAAGCGAGTTCTTGTTTACTAACGGTAGCTCCATGAAATTGAGTGGGTTGTACGCTTTTATCCAAACGCATCAAGACGCCCTTGTCTTCCAGACGGCGAAAGAGATCTTCTAAGGAGGTCGCTTTGGCAAGTGCCTCAAATTGATTGGCTTGATTCCCGATGGTCGTCTCAAAAAAGGCTTCGGTATTTTGTGTGGTTGCACGGTCGATAACCCAGCTATCGCGGGAAATCACCCAGCTGATTTTTTGTGGATTAATATTATTTTCAAGTAAGTAAACAATGGCATCCATTCCTGTTTTTCCCCCTCCAATAATGCAGTAATGATCTCGATGGTCTAATTCTTCTGGGAGCGCATTGATGGGTTTAAAATTAGTGGACTCGCTTGTTGTAAAATTTGGGGTATGGGTTGAAGGGACTTTGGTGGTTAAGTGAGAGGCTTGGACCAATTTCTTCTTTACACTTACGGTATATTCTTCTCCGTTTTCTAATGACCTAAAACGATGATCGCCTAGGTATTCACAATTGGGAAAGTATTGTACTCTCCCGCTAGGAAGAAATTGTTCTTCCATCACCGCTTTGTAATAGGATTGAATTTCGTCTAAAGAAGAAAGACTGCCATAGCCTTCGTTTAAGCCAGCAGTTTCAATTTTTCCATTGCTTAATTCTCTTGATTTCACCCCATAAAAAGCTGCAGGTTGATGTAATGCAACAAAGGGGTAGGCGTGATTCCAGTGCCCTCCAGGAGCGGGATATTTGTCAATGATAATAAGGGTGGCGTTAGATTCTTCCACCAAAACATCGGCGAAAGCCATGCCCATGGCACCACTCCCAACGATCAAATAGTCGGTTGTTAAATTCATGTTTTGAAGATAGTTAAATTCGAGGGGGAGAGGAATGGCTTTGGGTCATTTTTTTAAACCTAAGCGAAGCAAAGGCTCCCACTAGCGAAAAGCCTCCAAGCAAAGCAAATACGTGTTGGTGTCCCGTAATCCCCGGGCTATTGTCCAATAAAATTCCCATCACCGGCCCTATAAAAATATCTGGCGTATAGCCAACCACCGAGATAATTCCCACAGCAGTCCCCGTAACCGCATAAGGAATATGTCCTTCTTTTACTGCGGCATAGTAAAGGGTGCGTAAGGAATAAGTCCCTATGCCTGTTATGATAACAGTAAAAATAAATAGGCCACTAAGTGGAGCATTAACTAGTCCTGAAGCAAAAAGTAAGGAGCCAATAAACAAGACCGCAAAGCCCCGGATTAACCAAAGTGCACTCGAACTCTTATCGGCAAAAACCCCCACAATAACACAGACTAAAGGACGTAAATACATTTGGTAAGAGCCTACTTTGGCAGCATCCACTTCGTCAAACAACATTATTTCTGAGGCGTAGAGGGATAAGATATCAGTTACCTTATAGCCACAATAAGCACAAAGAACAATCACAATTAAAAGGCCTACAGTAGGCATTTTGGCCACTTGTATAATATTGCTTAGGGAGTTATCGGCTTTAGTAGTGGAAATTTCTTCCTGGGCCTCTTGTTCTTTTAAATGGAAGAAAACGATTATACCAACAAGGGTAGCCAATAGTACAGCAAAGAGTATAACATAAAGGAACGCTGCTTTACGCTCCTCAAAAGAAGCACTATTGAGATCTTCTGGCAATAAGTAAGAGAAGACCAAAACTCCAATTACGCCAATCGATGCGGCGATTAACCCTCTTCCCGCTTCTAAATAACCAAAGGCACGCCCTTGTTGTGCCCCACCGCCCCAGTTACGGGTGGCTTTTATCATCGCCGACCAAAATAAAAAAATGGTCGAAAAACCCCAATATCCATAGAGCCATTGCAGACCTTGATAAGAGGGAAATTGCGCTAGGTAGATTCCGCCAGCGGCGGTCATAATTAAAGCGGTCGCCATAAGTTTTCGTGGCGGATAGCGATCGGCTAAAGTGCCGCCATAGACATAAGACAACAAAGCTACAATACCATAGGTTGAATAGAGGGTACCAAGTTCGAAATTATTGAGTTGGAAAACATCCAAAAAAGTGGGACGAAAAATCCGAGCGATTACAAAGGGTAATAAGAAAATCGATTCTGCAGCAAATACAATTAAAAGGATTCTTGCAAAAGAAGCGAGGCTATTTTTAGAGGGTTGGATAATAAAACTGTATTGGTTTCCCCATCAAGATAAGGATTCTTTTTCAGCTAGGGGAAAGGCGACTTACAACCAGCGGCCTACTTTTTTCTTGTAGGCAATATAGTCTTCGCCAAATTGTTTTTCCATTTCAGCCTCTTCAAAAGGGATGTACCAAAGGTTAGCCGCAATGATAAAGGCCAAGAAACCATCGAGTGCGATAATATTCCCTAACACGATGGCTACGCCAAATAGTGCCATGCTAAAACCCAAATAAACAGGGTTTCTGCTGTAGCGAAAAAGTCCTGTCGTAATCAACTTTTGCGGTTGTTTAAAGGTGTTGATTTCGGTTTGTTGTTGTTTGAATAATCCTTGGATATTTCTCACCATCGCCAGTCCGCTAAAAAGAAAAATAAAGCCCAGATTATTCCATGGTTTAGGGAAATAAGCCCATTGTGTAAATACCAAGCTACAAAGGATCATAGCGGCACAGCAGATCAAAAAGAGAAAGGGAGGAAGGATTTTTTTTGGCACAAGATTATTGGTTTTCAGTTGGGATATTGTTGCTTCGCATGGTAAGGATTTCTGGGACGAGTCCCGCTTTGGCGTAAGCCTTAATAGCGCTTTCATTTTCGGCATAAACCTCAAGTTGTACCTCGGTATAGCCTTGGGTTTTTCCCCAGAGGATTAAATCGGTCATGATTAGACCGTTAATGCCTCGACCGCGATATTCAGGGAGGACATACATAAAGCCTAGATAGACATAGTGTTGCGGCGCTTTATAGGCTTTATTTTCTCGGATTAGGGCATAGCCAGAACCGACGACTTGGCCCTCGGCCTCGGCAACAATCACCCGAATTGCAGGGTCCTCGATATAGGCGGCTAAATCGTAATAGCTAATTTTCCCTTTTTTGAGATTAGGCGCAAAAGGTCGCTCAAAGGCAATAAGGTCTTGTTCAAACTGCAAAAGCACCGGGAGGTCGGTCTTAGTAGCTTCTCTTAAATGGGTAGAAAAAGTTGTTGTCATGAATGAGATAAAATCATTTCTGCTGCTTTTTCAGCAATCATATAAACGGGTGCATTAGTGTTTCCAGAGACGATGGTGGGCATGATCGAGGCATCGACCACCCTTAGGTTTTCTAGCCCATGTACTTTTAATTGTGCATCAACCACTGCGGCTTTATCTTGTCCCATTTTACAGGTTCCCACGGGGTGATAAACCGTTTCTAGGGTTTGTTTGATATGGTCGATTAAGGCTTCTTTTGAATTGCGTTCAAGCGGAAGCCCATTTGCCTTGCTGTGTTTTTGTAGGGGCGCTTGTTCCATTACTTTTGCAGCGATTTCCCCTCCTTTAAGGAGTTGATCTAAGTCTTCTTTTTCTGATAAAAAGTTGGGTTGGATAATGGGCGCATCACTCATTTGTGCTGATGCCAAAGTGACCGTCCCACGGCTTTTAGGATGTAATAAGGTGGGTAAAATTGTAAAGCCATCAATCTTAGGATAGGCATTGATGTCATAGGCATCATAGCCGTATTGATCTCCTGTCCACATGGGGGAAAAATGAAACTGAAAATTTGCACTACCGCCCTTTTGGTTTACATCAAAAAAAGCCATACCCTCTAATGGGCCATTACAAAAAACGCCTTTTTTGTGGACAAAGTAGTTCCATGCCGCTTTGAGTTGTTGTAAGGGCGGGATATAATGGTTGATGCCCAGCTGTTTTTTTGCCACATTTGCAACAGGGTAAAAGACGTGGTCTTGTAGATTTTTGCCTACTCCCGGGAGGGCGTGAATACAGGGGATATTATGCGCTTTGAGTTCTTCTGGGTCACCTATTCCAGAAACCATTAAAAGTTGTGGGGATTGAAACGCCCCCGCCGAAACAATGATTTCTTTATGGGCCTTTACCGTCTGCGTTTTATTGCCTTTAGTATAGCTTAGTCCGACGGCTATTTTGCCTTCAAAATTGATTTTAGTGACTTGAGCTTTTGTAGTGACTGTCAGGTTTTTGCGCTTTAAAACTGGCGTTAAAAAAGCAGCAGCCCCACTGGCTCGTTTTCCGTCTTTGATAGTGCTTTGTATGACTCCTGCACCTTCTTGCTTTGCCCCGTTATAGTCTTTGTTTGCTGGAATGCCTACCGCAGTACAAGAGGCGACAAACGCATCAACAAAGGGAGTTTTAAACTGGGTGGGTAGAGTAACGCTTAGTTCTCCTGTAGTCCCGTGATAGTCAGTATCTACTTGATCTGCTTGTTGGTGTTGTTCAGAGCGTTTAAAATAGGGGAGAACACTGTCGAATTCCCAACCTTGATTGCCTAGGAAAGCCCAGTGATCGTAGTCGGCGCGATTTCCACGAACATAGGCCATGGCATTAGTGGAGCTACTTCCACCTAATGTTTTCCCGCGGGGGAGATAAATTTTACGGTTGTTGACATGGGTTTGTTCTTCTGTCCAGAAGCCCCAGTCTTGTTGGCTCTTATGTACCTTAGTGTATGCACCGGGGATATGAATATTGGGGTTGTTGTCTGGACCTCCTGCTTCTAGTAGTAATACTGTGTTTTTTGGATTGGCAGAAAGGCGATTCGCTAAAACACAGCCAGCCGAACCCGCCCCAATGATAATATAATCGTACGTCATAGTCTTTCGTTAAATGACCTTTGGAGCAAAATCAAATTCCCTTCAAGGTAAGATTTTTTTGGTTTATTCTTCCCCTACTAAAGCGAGCAGTTTTCTGCTAGGGCTAAGCGCTAAGCGACTGATGTTGTTTATTCCTTCTAGTTTTTTCCAAACTTGGATGCCTGTTGAGGTGGTAGGATTCCATTGGTATAAGGTGTTTCCTTGCCCAAAAATCAATGTCCCAGTAGCTAACCAAGCGACGTCTTGCACGCCAGCTGGAAGCGGAAGAAGAGGTTGGATAACTTTAGTTTTGGGATCATAGCTACTCAAGACATTTTCCCCTTCTTTTTGCTGAATAAAGCTCAGTTGCTCAGTGTTGGGGATGCGATGAAGGCTTCTCCCCACCATTTTTGCGAGAAGCAGAGGAGGGTTATCTGTTTTAACCAGCATAAGATTCATATGGTCTTCAACCAAAACGGTACACAGCAAAGTAGAAGCAGAAATCCAACGCTGGTAGCCAATTTTAAGCGGAGAGAAAAGAAGTTCGTCTTTTCCGTCAGCGGTATAGCGATACAAGCGTTGTAGCCCTGTAGTGTCTAAACGAATGGCTGAAAAGGCCTCGCTTTGAGGGATGCGTAAGGGGGAATATTCACTGCCTTGCAAGGTGTTGGTTTGCCATTCGAGCTTTTTACTGTTGATCTTGTAGCGCACTATATCGGTTTGTCCGTCTCTGCTACGGGTGTAAAGCAAATCCTCATTGTCCCAAAATGACGGCTGATTGTCATAACCAGGATTCTGAGAAATGTTAGTGGGCGTAGTACGGTCTGTCGATAGGTCTAAGAGATAAATCTCTGTACTGTTTTGGGCGAATACTAAACCGCCCAACAATAGCAGATAAAGAAAGATGTTTTTCATAAAGGAAAACTAAGCATAATATTTTGAATTGCTGTGAAGCAACTTTGGTCAGCCAAAGACTGAATTTAATCCAACTTTTCGAATAAACACTGAACTTTTTTTATAGTTACTTACTTTCGTAAGTAGGCTATGACTAGCAATGAATTATACACATTGTGGCAAATCGTTATTTATTCATCGATAGTCCAAGTCTTTGCTATTTCGAGTAATCTTGTTACAACTTCTTTCCCAAAAATAACTTCTGTTACTAATCCCATATGTATTGTGTCAATCAAACGATAGAGATAGGAACGTCCCATTCCCGCCATGTGAAATGGTCATCAACGAATGAATAGTGTTTTACTACAATTCCAGTATTTTCTTTGGTTTCCAATAATTCCCCAAATTGCTTTTGGGTCATAATCATAATACAAATTCCCTTTATTTGTTTTGCAAATCCAAACTTTTTCTTCTGTGTAAAATCCTAGATGTTGAAGGCAGAGGTATGTTTGATGTCTTTTATAACAAAGGCGCTGTTTAGGGTGCCGATGTTTTCAATCGTTGAGAGTTTGTATTTTATGAAATTGTGGTAATCCTCTAAATTTTTGGTGTTTATTTTTAAGAAAAAATCAACCTCCCCTGCCATGTGATAACACTCTTGTACCTCTTCTAGGTTTTGAATTTGCTCCTCAAATTTTTCTATAAAGGCCTCGTTGTGATAACGCATAGAGACTTGACAAATAGTGGTAACAGAACGATCAATTTGTTTTTTGTCTAAAATGGCAACATACTTTTTGATGTAGTTTTGTTTTTCCAATCGGCGAATGCGTTCATACACAGGTGAGGGGGTTAGGTTCAATTGCTTGGCGATTTCTTTGGCATTTTTTTTGGCGTCCTTTTGCAGGATTCTAAGGATGGTAAGGTCGGTTTGGTCTAAATTTTCCATTTTAGGAGTCGTAAAGTTTATGGTAAAATAGCACTTTTTAACATTTGTAAAGTAAATAAAGCTGTTTAATATTTACCTTTTAATTATTATTACTTAATTTTTGTTGTATTACAGGGCATAAGCGGATATTTAATACTTTTATTGGTAGATAATACTTTTATCATGAAAGATGTTTTCTTAGTTATTGGGGCCAATGGCCAATTAGGATCTATTTTGACCCTTTCACTGCGAGAGCAATACGGTACAAAGCAGGTGATCGCATCAGATATTACAAAACATAAAACTTTCTTAGGCACATTTGAAACAATCGACGCTACCGATCGCTTTCAAATACAACAAGTGGTTCGAAAGTATAAGGTTACCCAAATATTTCATCTTGCAGCGATTCTCTCTGCCAAAGGTGAAACTCATCCTTTAAAAACTTGGGAAATCAACATGACCACTTTTTTAAACGTGCTAGAAGTCGCTAGAACAAACGGAGTCAAAAAAGTGTTTTATCCCAGTTCTATTGCTGTTTTTGGCAGCGAAGCCGCACAGATCAAAACGCCTAATAACGCCTGTTTAAACCCAAACACAGTTTATGGGATTAGTAAAGTGAGTGGTGAAATTTGGGCGCAGTATTATCATGAAAAATACAAATTAGACGTTAGATCAATTCGCTATCCTGGAGTTATTGGGCATCAATCCCTTCCTGGCGGCGGAACAACCGATTATGCAGTATCGATATTTCACAAGGCAGTACTAGGTGAACCCTTTGCTTGTTATTTAGGGGCTAATACCAGCTTACCCATGATTTATATTGAGGATGCCATACGCGCAACCCTTGAGCTTATGGAAGCCCCTCAAGAAGCTATTAAAATCAGAACTGCTTACAATATCGCTGGGCTAAGTTTTTCTCCCAAAGAAGTCGCCTTAGCGATTCAAGAAAGAATCCCTAGTTTTAAGATTACCTATGCTCCTGATTTTAGGGATAAAATTGCGCAAAATTGGCCTCAATCGATTGATGATACTGCGGCAAAGCAGGATTGGGGATGGCTGCCTCGCTATAACCTAAGTCAGATTACAGACACTATGCTGCAGGCATTGACGGCCTACTACACCAAACCATTGAAAACGAATAAAGACAGATCTATATTATGTATTTAAATATTAAAGCTGCCCTTGAAGAAGAATTGAATCAGTTAAAAGCAGCGGGTTTGTTCAAAGAAGAGAGGGTAATCACAAGTGCGCAAGGTGCAGAGATTAGCACGACGACTTCAAAAGAGGTACTCAACTTTTGCGCTAATAATTACTTGGGTTTATCTGCACATCCCGCCGTAATAGCGGCCAGTAAAGAGGCGATCGACAGCCATGGTTTTGGCTTGTCCTCTGTGCGTTTTATCTGTGGGACACAAGATATCCATAAAACTCTAGAGGAGAAAACAGCTGCTTTTTTAGGTATGGAAGATTGCATTCTCTATGCCGCGGCATTTGATGCAAATGGGGGCTTGTTTGAACCCTTGCTGCAAGCAGAAGATGCTATTATTTCTGATGCCCTCAACCACGCCTCTCTAATCGATGGGATTCGGCTTTGTAAAGCACAGCGCTATCGTTACGCCCACAACGATATGGAAGCTTTGGAGCAGCAATTAATTGCTGCCAAAGGAGCACGGAGAAAACTAATCGTAACCGATGGTGTTTTTTCCATGGATGGGACCATTGCGCAGTTGGATAAAATATGTGACTTAGCCGATCAATATGATGCCCTTGTCATGATTGATGAATGTCACGCTACGGGCTTTATCGGGACTACAGGCCGCGGGACACACGAGTACAGAAAGGTGATGGGACGCATTGATATTATCACCGGAACTTATGGAAAAGCCCTAGGGGGAGCCTCAGGAGGTTTTACGGCCGCTCGCAAGGAGATCGTGGAACTCTTGCGACAGCGTTCTAGGCCATATTTGTTTTCGAATACCCTAGCGCCTGCTGTGGTTGGCGGATCAATAGGCGCCATCGATCTGTTGCAGCAGTCCACCGCATTGCGAGATCGCTTGATGGAGCATACCACCTACTTTAGAGAGGCCATCGAAAAAGCCGGTTTTGACCTCCTGCGCGGGGAACATCCCATAGTCCCCATCATGTTAGGAGAAGCAGCTTTGGCACAAGATTTTGCTGCTCGCTTGCTAAAAGAAGGAATTTATGTGATTGGCTTTTTCTACCCCGTAGTGCCAAAAGGAAAAGCGAGGATAAGGGTGCAGTTATCTGCCGCACACAGTAGAAACGACCTAGACAAAGCCATCCAAGCTTTTGTTAAAATAGGAAAAGCACTCAAGGTGATCTAAGCGCTAAAGGCAATAGGCTGTTGTGGTTTTTCTTGGTGGGATTAAGGTCTTTGTGAACGGTTAGTTGCGTGTTTCAGCAATTAATTAAACACGTTGTTATATTTTGAACCGAAACCAATTATTATAATACTTAAATTAAATCGATTATTATTTTACACTTTCAATTTCAGTACTTTTCGTTGCACCATCAACAGGAGCATTCTCTTTTTTAAGATGTTTATCTAAAAACTTTAGAATTCTGCTATACGATTCTATCTGATTTTCTTTTTTTACAAAACCATGACCTTCATCTTCAAATAATACATATTCTACCGGAACACCATTATTTCTAACACCAGCAACAATCTCGTCACTCTCTACTTGTAAAACTCTTGGATCTTTTGCGCCTTGTAAAACAATTAAAGGTTTGGTAACTTTTTCGGTATGAAATAAGGGTGAAATTCTTTTTAACCTTACTGAATCTGCAGAATATGGATCTCCTAATTCTAAGTACAAAGACTCTCTAAACGATTCCCAATAAGGGGGTATACTTTTTAAAGTACGCATCCAATTGGTAACACCAAATAGATTAACGCCCACATCAAACTCTTCTGGAGTATAAGTTAACGCTGCCATTGTCATATATCCACCATAAGATCCGCCAATAATTCCTATTTTATCTCCATCAATTTCAGCTTGTAACGCTAACCAATTTTTTCCTTCAACACAATCTTGTAAATCTTTTTCTCCATGGTTTTTATCATCCATTTGGTAAAAGGTTTTTCCGTAACCACTACTACCACGATTATTGACCGCTAAAACGGCATAACCATGATTAACCATATACTGAATTAAAGAACTAAATCCTTGACGTGTTTGTCCTCCAGGACCTCCATGTACCCAAACCATTGCAGGTACTTTATTTTCGCTGGTTGCTTGATGAGGCAAATAATATATGGCTGGAATTTCTGTGTCATCAAAAGACTTAAAACGAATCACTTTAGCAGTTACTAAATCTTCTGCATCTATAGCATCGTTAAGAACGTTTGTTAATTTATATTGCTCTTTTGTTTCCAAATTATAGGTGTATAAATCTGAAGGTGTATTAGAACCACCAACATACATGCGCATCAATTTTTCGTCATCGCTAAAGCTTACACTTGTGATACTTTTTTTACCAAAATCAGGTAGCTCAACAGGAGACATGGTTTTAGTGTCTAATACTTCTATAGCATTTTTTCCATCTTCATTAACATAAACTATCATATAACTTCCTTCGTCGGTAAAGCTACTTCCCACAATATCCCATGATTTTTCAATAACTTTTTTCTTTTCTTTAGTTGCTAAATCATATGACATTAAATAGGAGAATTCAGCACCATCATCAGTGGTATAATAGAATATCGAATTATCTTTAGAAAAATCTTGAGCCGAATTTGCACTTTGGTTATCATTGACCTTAATCATTTCTTTAGTCTTAACGTTGTAAAGAAATAAGTCGCCATCATTAGTGTTTAATGATTTTGTCAAAACAAAATAATTCTCATCATTAGACATTCCAGAAAAACTGAGTCCACTGTCATCTTGATAAATCATTTCTGAAGAATAGTCTTCAATAGACATCTTATAAGCATCAAAATATCTTGGATTTCTTTTATTTGATCCAAAGTAGAGATGTTTATCATCTTCAGACCAACCATAAAAATTAGCTTTAGCACCTTTTTCTGGTGTGATGTCTTTTATTGTTCCATCAAGTTCTCTTACGAACAGATGATTAATTTCATCACCATTTCCATCTGCACTAAATAGCATTCTATTGTCATTTGGAAAATACGATTGTGCCCTAATAGATGTACTATCAGATTGCGTAATCGCAGTCATTTCGCCACCTTTTGTAGGAATAGTGTATACATTATAAATACCAGAGCGATTGCTTGATACAAGTAAATTACTTTTGTCTGCAGAAAAGCTTCCACCACCCACAGCCTCATTATTCATAAACTGTTCAATAGTGTATTGCTGTATTTTTCTTAGAGGCCTCTTAGTATCTTTTTTGCAAGAAAATAATATTGTTATAATTACTAATCCTAAAATTTTAGTTTTCATAATGATTGTTTTTTAATTTTTAGTTTCCACCTAAATGTACGCTATTTAAATAAATTTTAGATGAGTAATTTTTTTATGAGGCATTGAATATAATTTCTGAATATACCCAGCCCTCTTGAGCTTGTCGAAAGAATGCGTTTATCCACCTTATATTAATAGCGTATATCCACCATGATCCTTTATTTTTAAAACCAACTAAAGCAATGAATCCCATCCAATTCACTGCGATAATCCAAAGCCCAATAGCGAAGGTGTACCCGCTAAAGCACCATTATTATTCCCCCAATAAGTTCATTGATGAAAATCCAGTGTTGTAGGTTAATCGATAGTAGAACGGCTTGGGGCAGTTCATTTCAAATATAAAGAAAAATGTTGATTGTTAGTGGTTTGGCGTGGATGTAGAAAGCCATGACCCATCCAGCCCTTTGATTTTAATTGGATTGAAGGCTTGCAGCCAAAGAATATTTATCTTTGGGCTTCGACAAACCATATCATATGCCCATACTAGCGACCAATTACACCCCCTCTTTCTTTTTTAAAAACGGGCATATCAATACCATGTACAGTTCTTTGTTTCGAAGAAACAAAGCCTTAGCCTTTAAACGCCAACGCATTGCAACCCCCGACGATGACTTTTTAGACATCGACTTACTCGAAAATGGAAGTGATAAAATTGTGATTTTGTGCCATGGACTGGAGGGGAGTAGTGCCTCCAAATACATCCAGGCCACTGCAGCTTTGTTGGCCAAAAACGGTTATGCCGTTGCTGCCATGAATTACCGCTTTTGTAGCGGTGAAATTAACCGCCAACTCATCACCTACCACAGCGGCCGAACCGAAGACCTACATGCGGTCATCCAAACGGTTCTCCCCGATTACAATGCGGTCTATTTGGTGGGCTTTAGTTTAGGCGGAAACCTCGTCTTAAAATACAATGGAGATGGGATCTATGCCTTAGACCCAAAGATCAAAGCCAGTGTAGCAGTCTCTGTCCCGGTGGACCTGTATGGCTCTGCCATTCAACTGCAAGCCGTGGAAAATCGCTTGTACACCTGGCGGTTTTTACGCACCCTGTCTAAAAAGATGCAACTCAAGCACCAGCAATTCCCTGACCTTGTGCCCATCGAACAATTGAAAAAGGTTAAAAAACTCATCGATTTTGACGAGTATTTTACCTCTGCCTTAAACGGCTTTAAGGATGCCCAAGATTATTATGCCAAGGCCAGCAGCAAACCATTCCTTGCTTCCATCTCACGCCCAACCCTACTTATCAACGCCCTAGACGACCCTTTTTTGTCTGACTCCTGCTTCCCTTATCAAGCAGCAGAAAACAACCCCCATTTTAGCTTAATGACCCCCACCTATGGCGGACATGTAGGCTTTGTGTCCAAAGGGGAAAACTATTGGTCTGAAGAGCAGATACTGGGCTTTCTGGAGGGGTATTAGTAGGTGTTAGTCTTAATATTTCTGCTCCAAAGCGGCTTGTGTTTTCTAAATATTAACGGTCTCATTTAACCGTCAGTTACGGGTTTTAAGTTACTATTTTTGGGATAAGCACTGACTTTAGCAATTCCGAGTGGATTCGGACGTAGTCGAAACTCCCGTAATTGGGTTATACATTGTTACCTGCTGGTTTTATATTTTTTATTGCAATAGCACAAAAGATTATCCATGTTACAAGCACCAACTCAATCATTCTTTGATAAAGACCGATGTATTCAGATTTTGAGTTAGAAACTAATATATAGACAAACAAAATGCCGATTGCGCCAAATGCAATTGATTGTAAAGAAAATGTATTGTTATTGCGTGATTTTTTTAATCCAAACCCAATTAAAATCATAAAAAATGGAACGAATAGATAGGTTAGTAAACCAGCAAAATTATGAATTAGTTGAGAATAACTAGGATCAATTAATTCTTTGTTACAACCACTATCGCAAGGAAATATTCCAACAACTACTGTGGATAGTCCATAAAATATTCCGATTCCAAAAAATCCTAATTTGAGTAGTTTGGAAGGTTGAAAATATCTCACTGCATGAAAGCAAAATAAGGCAATAAGAATACCACTTGGGATGTAACCAAATATTCTTAAAATCTTTCCATATTCAGTATCAATTGCATAAGATTCACTTATATATTGACTTAATATGTTATAGTTTTCAATTAGAAATCCACCTAAAATAGAAGAGACTACAAAAAGACTAACTCCTAGTATTCCAATTAAAAAAGTGATTTTATTGTTCATTTACTATTATTTTAAATCTCTTGGTATGCACTTGCAGGTAACGGTCTTGTATAAACTTAGTAAGGGATTTGTAGACTTTAATTTTTAGTTTAGCAACTATTTTTACAAATACAAAATTGCTTTTGGTTACAATTCTTTTGCCCTTATTAAGTTTATACTTTGTTGGCAGCTGTACTTTTTAGTCCTTTTCATTATTCTCATTCCATTTTTCCCAATTTGGTGATTCTTTCCGCCATAAAGGAAATGGTTCTATTACAGATTGTTTACCTGGATATAAGACATACCAAGCAGTAGTAGAATATCTATCCATACCTCCACCTGCTAAAGTGTCTTGAAAATAGTTCGTCATAAAACCAGTTGAATATCCATTTGTACCCGCAATTTTTGTCCAATGATTTTGTATTCTAAATCTGATTTTCATCGAATCTCCATCTATTCTTGGTTCTTGTCCAACAACGGTATTTATTTGTGCAAAAACTTCTTTCCCCTCAAAAATGGTTAAGAAGTCAGCATTAGCAATATGCTCAACACGATTGCCTCCCCAACCAATTCTGACAGGATAGCCCAATCTTACAGCATCAATTAATTTTGATTTATCCCCGAATTTTGTTTGACCTTTTTCATTGTTTTTAAAAACCAATTGCCACCCTCCATTGCTTTGATTTTCCTGTTTACAAGAAATCAAAAAAAATGATAGTATAATTAAAACTATGTTTCTATTCATTTTCTTACTATTTCTGTTATTGTTGCCAACGGTACGATTAGTAGGCGTAGTGAGCGGATGCGAGCTATGAACTTCTACTCATTATTCTCATCAGTTTTTAATATTTCTTTCTTTTGAGTCCAAATGCTCTAAAAACAACTTACTTCGATTATAGTTTCCTATACCTTCTGGAGAAACCTCTATTGTCTTATTAAAGTATTTTTTTGCCATTACCTTTTTTCCTAAAAGAGAGTAAATTAATCCTTTGAATTCAAAAGTTCCTATATTTTGTTTTGGATCCTCTTTTGGAACATTTTCTAAGTATGTCAATAAATCTAATACTTTATATAATAGATGATTTTGTGTTTCAAATTCTAAATCTTCTTCAGAAGGATAGTACCAATAATCAAATGGTTTTCCATTATTTTCTTGTATCAATATTTCATTGATGAGTGCAAATGAAATATCTAACAATAAAAAAGGATAATTGGAGATTTCTGGTTTAGATTTTACCATAGTTTCATAACTATTAATAATTGCCTGAGTATCTTCTTTATATAATCTCTTGATATAGGTTTGTTTTAAGGTATCTTTATGGTGGGATCTAAAGGCCATTTCCGCATAGTTATCTGGAAACATTTGTTTTAAACTCTTCATCATAAACCCTTTTTTTATGACCTCTTTATAATCTAAAACTACTTCATTTTCATAATTGTGAAAAGAGTACAAATGTAATTTACCGACCGTAGCATCTACTAAATACGAATATTGAGTGGGATTATCATCCTCTTGATGTGTTCTACTTAATAATTCTCTAAACAATGGAACTGAGATTTTTGATTTTTGAGACATTGTAGATTTGACTATAGCATAACGCTCACAATTATTTTTTTTTTCAGGTATACAATGGTTATAATTTGTTGTTATCTGAAAATTTTCTTTACGTTTAATAATCCCATCTTGGTTTACAATTAAAGATTCACCATTTGCATCAAATAATAACATTTGATGGTAAGGCGATTGATACTTATAATTTTCTAAATAAAACAAAGCTTCTTTAACTGTTTTACATTTTGTTAATATTGTAGTCGATAAATCTTTATCCAAATCTTTCTTTTCTTCTAAGTTAGTTCCTTCTATTTTAGCTATCGCTGCAAAATCTAATGCCAAACCATATTCATTAATACCGAATTGGACTTGATAATCAGAGTGTCCTATGTATAAAACCCCATAGTTGTCTTTAGATATTTCGTGTACCCATATTTTTGAGAAAGGACCTTGCCAATCTTCATTTCCAGCCATTAGTTTTTTTTCTGTACTTGAAGCGCAGAAAATCGTACAGGCACTTAAATTAGAATGAAAAATGTTAAATATCAAAATTACCGATAAGTTAAGGAGGTATTTCATATTACGTTTAATGTTTAATTGATGAGAACGGTCTCGGCTATGATTTCGTTGTGGAATCATCCGCAGGATTATTCCGCCGAAATCCAGTCATTTGATTTATACTTTTATTTTGGTGTGGCACAAAACCACAATGAATTATAGCCATTGTTAGCTGCTGGCTTTTATTCTTTTAGATTAGAGAATAATGATTCACTGCTATGATTTCCTTTAGCAAACCAAGATATTATATGACTTTGTGGTCTCCGTTGAACAACATTTCCATTTTTCCTGTCATACCACACCGCATCAAATTCTCCTTTTGTTGTAATAACCACTCTCCATTCTTGACTCAGTAAGGTACTATCCGCATAATTTGCACTTAAATTATTCCAATCCGTTTTTGACAATACTTGCGGGTCCAAGTGCGCGACAACTTCCGACTCGTCCAGAACTGCAATCCAGATAGGTTCCGATAAATGCTCAATGCTATGGGATTGTCCTTTTGTTCCCCAACCAATTTTTATATCAGCTCCTCCACGAATAAACTTTATCAATTTTTGCTTGCTTCCTTTCAGTACATTTCCATTTTTATCGTTCTTATAAACAATACGATATTGTGAATTTCCGTTTTCTGGATTACAAGAGATCACAAGAATAATAATTAGAGAAAGAATTAATTTGTATTTCATTTTATAATTTTTTTACAGCTTGCAGCTAACTACCGTATATCAGAACTGGTTCCGATATATCGCCTTTATCGTTTTTCTTTTATTTATTTATAATATGATGATTATCAGGGTTTTGATTTTTCAAAATTCGATCAATAGGGCTTTCAATTCGTTTTAACTTTCGTTTAGAAACATGGGTATATCGTTGCGTTGTTTTGGTAGAATTATGTCCTAATAGTTCCTGTATGAAGCGGATATCCATCGTGATTCTTTATTTGTAAAAGCAATAAATTCGAAGGATAACAGCCCTAATACGGCCATAATCAAAAGCACAAAAGCGAAGGTGTACTTGCTTAAGCACCATTATTATTCCCCCAAAAAGTCCCGTCAAGAAAATCCAGTAGTGTAGGTTAATCGGTAGTAGAACAGCTTGGGGCGGTTCAAGTCAAATGTAGAAAAAATAAAAAAACCCGCCAAAAGCGGGTTTTTAGAAAAGATAAAAACTTCCCTTCGATTAACTCAGGGAGCTTTTTTATTAGATATGAATCACTTCGTCATAAGCAGCGGCTACCGCTTCCATCATGGCTTCGCTCATGGTGGGGTGGGGGTGTACCGCTTTTAGGACTTCATGTCCGGTGGTTTCTAGTTTTCGGCCTAAGACCGCTTCTGCGATCATATCGGTAACGCCAGCGCCAATCATGTGGCAGCCTAACCATTCGCCGTATTTAGCGTCAAAGATCACCTTGACAAAACCGTCAGAGTTTCCACCCGCCTGCGCCTTTCCAGAGGCAGAGAAGGGGAATTTCCCTACTTTAATGTCATAGCCTTGCTCTTTGGCTTGGGCTTCGGTCAAGCCTACAGAAGCTACTTCTGGGTAGCAATAAGTACAACCGGGGATATTCCCATAGTCAAGTGGCTCAACGTGATGTCCCGCGATTTTTTCTACGCAAAGGATCCCTTCGGCAGAAGCGACGTGTGCGAGCGCCTGCCCTTTGGTCACATCGCCAATGGCGTAATAACCGGGGAGATTGGTCTGGTAAAAGTCATTGACCAAGATCTTATCGCGGTCCACGGCAATCCCTACGTCTTGCAAGCCTAAGTTTTCGATATTTGTTTTGATGCCTACGGCAGAAAGGACAATGTCCGCCTGCAGTTGCTCCTCGCCCTTAGCGGTTTTGATGGTCGCCGTCACGCCCTTGCCTTTGGTGACCACCTTGGTTACTTCGGCAGAAGTCATGATGTTGATCCCCGCTTTCTTAAACGAGCGCCCTAATTCTTTGGAGACTTCTTCGTCTTCAACTGGGACGATGCGGTCGAGGTATTCTACTACGGTAACTTCTGTTCCCATAGCGTTGTAGAAATAGGCAAATTCAATCCCAATGGCACCAGAACCCACTACGATCATTTTTTTAGGTTGCTTTGGTAAGGTCATGGCTTCTCGGTAGCCAATCACCTTCTTTCCGTCCTGCGGCAGGGCAGGTAGTTCTCTAGAGCGGGCTCCCGTCGCTAAAATGATATGATCGGCCTGGTAAGTCTCTTCTTTCCCGTCTAGGGTTACACTCACTTGCTTTTTAGGCAATACTTTCCCAAAACCGTTGATTACGTCAATCTTGTTCTTTTTCATCAAGAATTGCACGCCCTTGCTCATCCCAGCAGCCACATTGCGGCTACGGTTGACGACAGCGTCAAAATCCTTGTCGTATTCTTTTACCACAAGACCATAGTCTTCGGCATGTTTTAAATAATCAAAAACTTGGGCAGATTTAATCAGCGCTTTTGTTGGGATACATCCCCAGTTTAAGCATACACCACCAAGGCTTTCTTTTTCCACTACAGCGGTTTTCAATCCTAGTTGAGAAGCGCGGATAGCCGTTACATAGCCCCCGGGTCCACTTCCAATCACGATAACATCGTATTTCGTCATGTTTTTTGCAGTTAAATTCAGTGCAAAGGTACGAAATCGTAGGAATTAGTCTTCCTCTGGGGTGAAATCTATACTGGCCGAGTTAACACAGTAGCGCTGACCGGTTTCTGTAGGGCCATCGTCAAAGATATGCCCCTGATGTCCCCCACAAGAAGCACAAAGAATTTCGACCCGCAGCATGCCCATAGAGCTGTCTTTGCGGTACTCAATAGCCCCGGGTATACTCCTGTCATAAGAGGGCCAGCCACAACCGCTGTCAAATTTCGCCGAAGCGTCGTACAGCGCTTCCCCACAGCCTTTGCAATGGTAGGTGCCTTTTGCTTTATGATCGTTGTATTGGCCGGTAAAAGGGTATTCTGTTCCGGCTTGTCTTAAAATGCGGTATTCTTCTGGAGAGAGTTGGTCTTTCCACTCTGCCTCACTTTTTTCAATCTTGTATTTACTCATTCTTTTCTTTTTCTTCTGCCGGGATAAAAGCTAATGCCGCCGAATTGATACAGTGGCGTTTTCCAGTAGTGGCACGTGGCCCATCGTTAAACATATGACCCAGGTGTCCGCCACACACTCCGCATTTGAGTTCGGTGCGGGCATAGCCTATTTTGTAATCGACGTCATATTCGAGGTTCTCATCATTACCGCGATCAAAGGACGGCCAACCCGATCCAGAGTCATATTTATCTTTAGAATAATAAAGCGGACTTTGACAGCCAGCACAGACATAAGTCCCTTCTTTTTTGTTGTTATTTAAGGGGCCTGACCAAGCACGTTCCGTAGCAGCTTTTCGCAAAACGCGATAGGAGAGTGGCGTCAAAATTTCTTGCCATTCGGCATCGGTTTTGACCACTGTATAGGTGACTTTTTCTTTTGCCTTTTCAGGGGCTTTTTTGGTGCTTTGGCAACTACCTAAAAAGGGAAGAAGTACCAGGGTGAGTAAAATCTTTTTCATGATTAAAACAGCATTAGTTTTTTGTGTAAGTTACGGTAGAATATTAAAAGTCAATGACCGTGCCAAAACATCTTTTTGGCTTTGACATGCGCCTTAGCTGCGCTCTATTATTCTTAAAGTGACACTTTAACTAAATATTTATACAATTTAATAAAATATCAAATCATAAGTTTAATTTATGTTTATAAATTTATGATTTTAAAATATTTATATTTTACAATAAGATTTGCTTATATTGTAAAATACACTGGTATATTAAAAAGAATTACATCTAGTATTTCTTGCTTCCCCATAAAAAGATTGTATCTTCCCCACAATTGACCATATCTATTTAAAATGTTAGAAAGCAAGAAGATTCTCCCCAAAGGAAGTAAGAAATTGATTAATGCATGGGCTTTTTACGACTGGGCAAACTCGGTCTATTCTTTGGTGATTTCTTCAGCGATATTTCCTATCTATTATGCGGCCTTATTTTCAGAAAATAACATTATTGATTTCTTTGGGTATGAGATCAAAAATACAGCCATGATCAGCTTTGTTACTGGAGCTGCATTTTTAGTTGTCGCTTTCATTTCGCCCCTGCTTTCAGGGATTGCAGATTTTGTAGGGAACAAGAAAAAATTTATGCAGTTTTTTGTCTATTTGGGTTCCATCTCTTGTATAGGTTTATACTGGTTTGATCTGGATAATTTATACCTGGGATTACTGTTTTACTTTTTAGCGATGGTTGGAATTTGGGCCAGTTTAGTATTCTATAATTCTTATCTCCCCGACGTAGCTTTTCCAGAGCAGCAAGATCGCGCCAGTGCTCGTGGATTTTCCATGGGCTATATCGGCAGTGTCTTGTTATTGCTTTTTAACCTTTCTATGGTAATGATGCCAGACGTCTATGGGATTCAAGGTACTATAGAAGAAGCTGCCATGCAGGCCATGCGTTATTCTTTTGTTTCTGTAGGGATATGGTGGTTAGGCTTTAGCCAAGTCTCCTTCTACTTTTTACCAAAAGGTAACAAAAACGACGAAAAGGTCACCCGTCATATTTTCTGGAACGGCTTTAGAGAACTGCGCAACGTTTATGGTCAAATGGCCGGGAACTTGCCACTTAAACGTTATCTCACGGCTTTCTTTATCTTTTCTCTTGCTGTACAAACGGTAATGCTGGTCGCGGCATACTTTGGCGAAGAAGAGATCGCTTGGGGGTCTGACAGTGAAAAGACCATGGGGCTGATTGTAAGCATTCTTTTGATCCAAGTGATCGCCATCTTTGGGGCGATTCTCGCCGCGCGCTCTTCCCAACGTTTTGGCAATATTCCTACCCTAATCACGATTAATTTGATTTGGGTAATCATTTGTACTTATGCGTACTTTATCGAAACTCCAGAGCAGTTTTATGCTGTCGCGGGTTTTGTAGGTTTAGTGATGGGAGGAATACAAGCGACGGCACGCGCCGCTTATTCCAAATATTTGCCTGAGACTGAAGACACCACTTCTTATTTTAGTTTTTATGACGTGGCCGAAAAGATTGGGATCATCATAGGGATGTTTCTCTTTGGTGCGATCGACCAAATCACGGGGAGTATGCGATACTCCATCATCTTCTTTACGCTTTTCTTTGTGCTAGGAGCCATCATGTTGACCCGCGTCAATAAAAAACCTCCTATTCTGTCGCCAATCGAATAGAGCCAGAACCAGCTACCTTTGTGTGGATTTTTCCAGAGGGTTCCTCAAAGTAGCGAATGCGACCAGAGCCAGCCACTTTTGCGTCCAGGTTTTCAGAACAGCTTAAGTAAATGCTGCCAGAACCCGCTAAGCTCGCCTCGGCATCTATTGCAGGCATCCCTTGTAAACGAATGCTGCCTGAGCCAGAGAGTTTAGCCTTTACCTCTTCTGCTTTTCCTTTTAGATTTATTTTTCCGCTGCCAGATAGTTGAGCGTTTGTTTCTTTTGCTTCTACTGCTAAGACGATTTTACCACTCCCAGAAAGCGAGGCATTAAAATCTGTTGTCACGATGGTGTTTTCGCTGTGAATTTTCCCTGAACCTGAGAGTGAAGCTTCTTTTAAAGCCACCAGCGGAACTTTGATCTTAACGCTTTTTCGGTTCGAGGTTTTAAAGTAGCTGTTCTTTTTGGTACGAATGATTAAAACGCCCTTTTTTACTTCTGTAACAATGTCTTCTATCAAGTTTTCATCGGTATAAATGCTAATTTGATTCTCCATGCTTGAAGTCAATTCTACATTAAATGAGCCTGCGACTTTTAAGGCGTCAAACTTTTCGATGCTTCGTTCTTTTGTAACGATTTTTCCATTGCCTTTACGTTTGTTTTGCGCACAGGCATTTAGGCTAATAAAAAGGATGAATGCGCTAAGGGTGTAAGTTAAGTGTTTCATTTTAAGTTAGTTTTGGGTTAATTTAATACTGCCATAATCGGCACTTAAGTTCAGTTGATTGATGCCGTTGCGGTGCTTACCTTGATAATACCGATCGGTTGATTCGATGATTTTCTTTCTGTAATCTAAAGGAAAATCTGTTTTAAAACCGGCGTATTCTGTTTCTACGGTAAAGGCAAAGTCCCAGTCAGGATCTGCTCCTAATCTTATTCCAGTATAATCTGCCTGTACAGTAACTTCTTTTGTAGAGGTCGCTATTTCTTCCACGCTAAGGCTGCCATAATCCATGTCCAAGTCAAGTTTTGAACTCAGTCTTCCTATTTTAATGGTGAGATAATCTGCTTCTCCGATCACCGTATTTCCTTCGTCAAGACGCAAGCTGCCATAATCTGCCTCAAAGTCTAAAATGGCCACTAGGCCAAAGCTGCTTTTGCTGTAGTCAGCATCATATTCGATTATATTGGCTTGATCAATTTTTAATCCAGAATAATCTGCTTCAATAACCGCTTCATTAACATATTCTATCTCAGAATTAGGCGCATAGGCAATTTCGATTTCATTACGTGTGACTTCTACTTAATAAGAGTCAAAAGAAAGAAAAAGTTACACTTTTGCTCAAAAAAATCCTTTGGCATAACTCTTGACTTTATTAAGCGATAATCATTAAAACCTTTTGGTTTGTCTTTATTCTGACAAACTGACGTATATAAAGCCTTATGTCAAAACCTATTTTTAGCTCCTTAGACAATCTGTCACTTCGAGACATTGAAGCCGAAGCAGATTTAATTCCCTTAATGACCACCGAGGATGAAGAAGCCCTTGAATTAGAAGAGCTGCCAGAATTAGTACCTATCCTTCCTTTAAAGAATACGGTCTTATTCCCAGGAGTTGTAATTCCCATCACCGTGGGGCGAGATAAATCCATTCAATTGATCAAAGACGCCAACAAGGGCGATAAGGTGATTGGGGTGGTGGCCCAAAAAGACCAGGAGGTCGAAGACCCTTCGGTTTTAGATATTTATCCTTTGGGAACCGTAGCGCAAATCTTACGTGTGCTTACCATGCCTGATGGAAACACCACCATCATTATTCAAGGGAAGAAACGCTTTGAGATTGAGCAAGTCATAAGCGAAGATCCATATATCAAAGCTAAAATTAAAAAGGTGAGTGAAGAGAAGTCTTTGCAAGATACCTCAGAGTTTAGCGCCATAGTAGAGTCGATAAAAGACTTGGCTTTAAAGATCATACAAGAGAGTCAGAATATCCCTTCTGAGGCTTCTTTTGCCATAAAAAACATTCAGAGTCACGCTTTCTTGATCAACTTTGTTTCTTCTAATATGGCTTTATCTGTGAAAGAAAAACAAGGGATTCTTTCTACTGCAAATATCAAAGAGCGCGCTTTGTTGTGCTTGCAGTATATGAATGTGGAGTACCAAAAGTTGGAACTTAAAAACGACATTCAGTCTCGTGTAAGAACCGACCTCGATCAGCAGCAACGAGAGTACTACTTGCATCAACAGATGAAAACCATCCAAGAAGAATTGGGCGGAGTGTCTTATGAGGAAGAGGTTGAAGAGATGCGTATACGTGCCCAGGATAAACAATGGGACGAAAAAGTAGGCAAGCACTTTGACAAAGAATTGATGAAGCTGCAACGCATGAACTCACAAGTGGCTGAATATTCGGTGCAGCGCAATTATTTGGATTTATTCCTCGACCTGCCTTGGGGAGAATTTTCAGAAGATCAATTTGATTTAAAGCACGCCCAGAAGATACTTGAGCGCGACCACTATGGTTTAGAAGAAGTAAAAAAGCGTATTATTGAATACTTAGCAGTACTGAAGTTGCGCAACGATATGAAGTCTCCTATCTTATGTCTCTATGGCCCTCCAGGAGTAGGAAAAACCTCTTTAGGAAAGTCGGTTGCAGAAGCTTTAGGGAGAGAGTATGTACGTATCTCTTTAGGAGGAATGCGTGATGAAGCCGAGATTCGCGGACACCGTAAAACCTATATTGGCGCCCTTCCTGGACGTATTATCCAAAGTTTAAAAAAGGCAGGAACCTCTAACCCGGTTTTTGTTTTAGATGAGATTGATAAATTAACCACCAGCTCTCAAGGTGATCCCTCTTCTGCCTTACTAGAGGTGTTAGACCCAGAGCAGAATGGTTCGTTTTACGATAACTTTTTAGAGATGGGCTATGACCTGTCAAAAGTGATGTTCATTGCAACGGCGAATAATCTAGGCAGTATTCAGCCTGCTTTACGCGATCGTATGGAGATCATTAATGTAAGTGGATACACCATCGAAGAAAAAGCGATGATTGCCCAAAAGCATTTATTACCCAAACAATTAGAAGAACACGGTCTTGGCCCAAAAGACTTAAAGCTCAACAAGGCGATTTTAGAAGCCATGGTAGAAGGCTATACCCGCGAGTCTGGCGTAAGAGGCCTAGAAAAGCAAGTGGCAAAAGCAGTGCGTTATGTCGCCAAGTCTATCGCCATGGAAGAAGACTATCTCAAGCAACCTAAACTCACTGATCTTAAAACCTTATTAGGTCCTAAAAAAGTCACTCGGGACTTATATGAAAACAATGAGACTGCCGGAGTGGTGATTGGTTTAGCTTGGACCGCTGTAGGTGGGGACATCCTCTTTATCGAATCTGCCTTGTCAAAAGGGAAAGGGCAGTTGTCCATTACCGGGAACCTAGGAAAGATCATGAAAGAATCTTCCACCATTGCCATGGAATATATCAAGGCGAATGCAGTCTTATTAGGCTTAAGCGATTTTCCCTTTGACAAATACAATATTCACATACACGTGCCAGAAGGCGCAACGCCAAAAGATGGGCCAAGTGCTGGAATCACCATGTTAACTTCTTTGGTTTCCTTATTCACCCAAAAGCGTGTTAAAAAACACCTTTCTATGACGGGGGAAATTACGCTACGCGGAAAAGTATTGCCAGTAGGAGGGATCAAAGAAAAGATTCTTGCGGCAAAGCGTTCTAAGATCAAAGAAATCATCTTGTGTGAAAGCAACCGCAAAGACATCGAAGAAATCAAAGAAGATTACTTAAAAGGCCTTACTTTTCACTTTGTAAAAGAAATGCATGAAGTCCTTGATTTGGCCATTACAGATCAAAAGGTAAAGCACGCTAAAGTATTGTCGTAGATGTGTACCGTAACTTTTGTTCCTACTATAGAGGGTTTTGTCTTTACTTCTAACCGAGATGAAGACCCTAAGCGTTCCGCCCACAATATAGTGGAAGATCAACGGGGGGATATCAGTGTTTATTTTCCACGTGATGAAGGTGCCAGTGGGACTTGGTTTGCTTATTCTAATGCCGATCAATTTGCTTGTGTACTCAACGGCGCTTTTGAACCGCATCAAAGAAAAGAATTTTACACCATGAGTAGGGGTATTATGGCCTTAGCCTATTTTGACTATGCCACAATTGATGAATTTATAAACGAGTTCAACTTTGAAGGGATGGAACCTTTTACGCTAATCCTTTTTAATAAAGGTGACTTTAAAGAGTTGAAATGGGATGAGGTTGAATTACATGTGCGCACGCTCTCTATTCAAGACATTCATTTATGGTCTTCTGCAACGCTCTATAATCACGACTGGTGGATCGATCGTTCAGTGAATTTTAAAGAGTTTGTCGCGCGCCAGCAACCGGATCAAGTAGGGATTATGCATTATCATAAAACGGTCTTGCCTTTTGTGTCAGAGGCGCTTCAAGCGCTATTGGGGAGTCCAGCCCCTTTGACCAATCTCCCCGTGAAAACGATAAGTGTATCTTCTTTGGAGAAAACCGCTCAAGGCTATAAATTTCATTTCCATCGCACAGATGATAAGGTCAAATTATATAAATCCACCTATTAAGTTTATTTTTACCTCATGGATACAACTGTAATTGCCATTGACGGTTTTGCCTCTACAGGGAAAAGTACTTTATCTAAACGCCTTGCTGCTCATATAGGATTTACCTATGTTGATACGGGCTATATGTTTAGGGTGATTGCTTTACTAGTACTTGAAAACAAATGGCTCAATAAAGAAGAGATTACTCTTGCACCTTTAACTGCTGCATTACCAGAACTACAATTTAGTTGGCTATCCCAGAAGGAAGGACAAAAGTTGATGGCCGTAAATGGTAAGGTGTATGGGGAAGAGCTTCGAACAGCTGAAGTCTCAAACCTTGTTAGTAAGGTGGCCGCCATTCCAGCAGTGAGGACCCATTTATTGCAACAACAACGTGACTTATCAAAATCTGCTTCTGTGGTGATGGATGGCCGCGATATTGGGACGGTTGTTTTTCCTGATGCTCAATATAAATTCTTCCTAAATGCTACTCCTTCAATAAGGGCACAACGTCGTTTTGAAGAAATGCAAGACAAAGGTATCCCAGGAACTTATGAAGAAGTTCTTGCTAATGTTATCCAAAGAGATCAAATGGATAGCAGCCGTGCTGTTGCTCCTTTAAAAAAGGCAGAGGATGCGATAGAGATTGATACTTCTTCTCTGAATGTTGATGAAGTCTTTGCCTTACTCTGTGATTACCTCGCGTAGGGAAATTAGTTCTGTTAAAAACCGTTCTAATTCCTCAGGTTGCTGAGTGCCCACCAAAAACTTTTTCTTGTTTTTAAGCTGCACGTAAAGCCCCTTGCCACCGATTACATTGTAGACAGTGCCGTACTGGGTCCAAAGGCGCACGCCCCACCCACCCACAAAATCATAAGGGATCACTTGACAATGGGCCACCCCCCCCCACGCCACGCTTCGTTTAGCATAAGGATAGAAATGAACATGAATGCCTGTTGCGTCAATCCGTGTAATGAGTTGGTTGATCCAGAAAAAGAAAACAAAGCCAATCCCAAAGAGGGTAAAAATAATCAGTCCATTATTGGATAGAGGTTTATTCCCCATGGGAGTCCCTAACCACAATTGTTGATAGCAGCCATAGAGAGCGATGCCTAAAGGAAGCAGAATAAAAATCCATATCCACCACTGAGTAAATCGTTGTTTCTCTTCAAAGGAAATTTCGATCTTAATACTCATCTTTTACATTTAATTTCATCCAACTAATACAATCCTCAAATATATCGAATATTTGTTCTTCGGGGATTAGATCTGGGATTATATCAATACGTTCCATCATGTATCGAGGCTGTTGATCCATGCCCACCAGTAAAACAGTTTTATCTTTTTGAACCAAATCAATGATGATTGATTCTAGGGCATACAGACCAGATTGATCGACATAGGGAACTTTATCTAAGCGAATCACTAGGGTAGAAGCCGTTGCTGGAATTTGCTTTGCCGTTTCGGTAAACTTTGCGGTGGAACCAAAGAAGAGCGGACCCTCTAGGTGTTTGATAAACACTTCCTCTTTTAAGCGCTTTGGAAAACTTTTTTCATCTTTCTATGAAGCTTCTTTTTGTAGGGACTTCACATTAAAACTTGCTGCGGTCAAATCGCCTATCTTTTTCATAAACATTAGTGAAGCGATCACTAGACCAATTCCTACAGCATAAACCAAGTTCCAAATAGATGAAAGGACTAATACCACAATGAGAATGATTACCTCTGTACGTGGCATAAAAGGAATGGCACGCAGGCCTTTATAATCCATTACGCCAATGCCTACAGTAATTAAGATTCCTGCTAATACTGCTGTCGGAATTTGTGAGGCGATAGGGCCTATAGCCAAAAGGATAAAGAGTAATAGTAAACCGGCAATCATCCCAGAGAGACGGGTTTTCCCGCCAGAGTTGATATTGACCACTGTTCGAATGGTTGCTCCAGCTCCCGGGATTCCCCCAAAGAGCGCCCCAAAACTATTCCCGATCCCTTGACCCACCAGTTCTTTGTTTGGTTCGTGTACCGTTTTAGTCATATTATCTGCTACAACAGAGGTGAGCAAAGAATCAATCGCTCCTAATAATGCCAGGGTGATGGCAGTAAAAATATATTGCGTTACAGTATCAATCCCAAAGCTCGCAAATAAACCCCATTGCGGTATGGGTAAGCCAGAGGGGATGGCGGCAATGGGTCGGTAATCCACTCCCAGGACATATGCTCCTAAAGAAACAACAAAAAGAGCGACTAAGGTGCTGGGGACTTTTTTGGTAATTCGTTTAAAACCATAAATAATGAAAATGGTTAAAAGCGCGAGGATTAATTCGGTATAAAGAATGTTGTTAAAAATCCGCGGAAAAACCTTGAATGTCCCAACAACCCCAGAAGCTTCTTTCCCTGCAAGGGTTTTGGCTTCGGTCATGATGTGTTCTTCGGTGATTTTTTCGGCTCGATCAATGGTGGTGGTAAAATCTTCTAAGACTAAGATCCCTTCGTCCACTTCTTCTTTTAAAAGGTTTTCTAGAATAACTTCTTCCGCTTGCGGTTTAAATTGTTGCACATAGCTGCTGTCTTCTTTGGCATAATAGCCTACCGAAGGAGCAATTTGGGTCACTAAAATAATCACACCGATAGCGGTCATAAAGCCAGAGACTACAGGATAGGGGATGTATCGAATGTATTTCCCCAGTCCGATAAAGCCCAAAATAATTTGAATTAGTCCTGCCAATAAAAACACGGCTAAAATAGTGGGTAAAGCCTTAGAGACATCGCCGTCAAAATTCGCTAACATTTCTGCGATAAAAACCATGCTTACAGCTGTCATGGGGGCTGTGGGTCCAGAGATTTGGGTAGGCGTTCCGCCAAAGAGAGCTGCGAAAAAACTAACGAAAATAGCGCCATAAAGACCCGCACTAGGGCCCAGTCCTGAACTTACACCAAAAGCTAAGGCTAGGGGTAAAGCAACAATTCCGGCCGTTAGGCCACCAAATAAATCGCCACGAAAGTGGCGGAAGTCAAAACGAAAAAGAGATTTCATGGGAGAAGTAGGTTTTAAATAAGGTTAGATTTAGGATATTCTAATATAATAATTATTCTAAAAGTCGTCAAGCCTAAATAACTCAAAATATGCTTGTCAATCCATTAAAAACCAGTATATTTGCGCACTCTTACGATGAATTAAGGCAAGAGGAAAAAGAAACAAAACAAAACAACTTCTGTTGTTTTTCGTGTAAAGCCTTATAAAACAGCAGAATACAAAAACATTTTTTTAGCCATGGCTGAAGAAACTACACCACAAGCTGCACCAGAGCAAGACGCTCCTCAAGCAGCTGAAACTCCACAAACAGAAGAAACCACACAAGAAGCAGCTGCAGCAACGCCAACGGCGAACAATGCAAAAGACTTTTTGAAAGACTTCAACTGGCACCATTACGAAGAAGGAATTGACGTAATCGAAGACAAGCAATTAGCTGAATTCGAAGCTTTAGTTCGTGAAAACTTTGTTGATACAGCAGATGATGATGTAATCGAAGGAGAGGTTGTTTATATGACCGATCGTGAAGCGATTATTGACATCAACGCAAAATCAGAAGGGGTAATCTCTTTAAATGAGTTCCGTTACAATCCTAACTTAAAAGTAGGAGATAAAGTTGAGGTTATCGTTGATACCCGTGAAGATCGCACAGGTCAATTGGTTTTATCACACCGTAAAGCACGTGTGATCAAAGCATGGGATCGCGTCAATAATGCACATGATAGCGGCGAAATCGTCAACGGTTTTGTTAAATGTCGTACAAAAGGGGGAATGATCGTTGATGTATTCGGGATCGAAGCCTTCTTACCAGGTTCACAAATTGATGTGAAGCCTATCCGCGACTACGATCAGTATGTAAACAAAACAATGGAATTCAAAGTTGTAAAAATCAACCACGAATTTAAAAACGTTGTTGTTTCGCACAAAGCATTGATCGAAGCAGATATCGAAGAACAGAAAAAAGAAATCATCGGGCAGCTTGAAAAAGGTCAAGTACTTGAAGGTACCGTTAAAAACATCACTTCTTACGGGGTATTTATCGACCTTGGCGGCGTAGATGGATTAATTCACATTACAGATCTTTCTTGGAGTCGTATCAACCATCCAAGCGAAATCTTAGAATTAGACCAGAAATTGAACGTTGTAATTCTTGACTTTGATGATAACAAATCTCGTATCCAACTTGGATTGAAGCAATTAAGCGATCACCCATGGGAGAAGTTAGGAGATACCATCAAAGAAGGAGAGAAAGTAAAAGGTAAAGTAGTGGTTATTGCTGACTACGGTGCGTTTGTTGAAATCGAAGATGGTGTGGAAGGATTAATCCACGTATCAGAGATGTCATGGTCTACTCACTTACGTTCTGCGCAAGACTTTGTTACTGTAGGCGACGAGGTAGAAGCACAAATCTTAACGATCGACCGCGAAAGCCGCAAAATGTCTCTAGGGATCAAGCAATTATCGCAAGACCCATGGACAGACATCACAACGAAATATCCTATAGGCTCTAAACACCAAGGGATCGTTCGTAACTTCACTAACTTCGGTGTGTTTATCGAGTTAGAAGAAGGTATCGACGGTTTAGTGTATATCTCTGACCTTTCTTGGACGAAGAAAGTGAAGCACCCATCTGAAGAATTAACCGTTGGAGAAACCATCGACGTTGTTGTACTTGAGTTAGATGTTGAAGGACGCAAACTAAGCTTAGGTCACAAGCAGACGCAAGATAATCCATGGGATAAATACGCGACTGACTTTGCTGAAGGTACAGTACACAATGCAGAGTTAACTGAAATGGTTGACAAAGGAGCTACCATTACTTTCAACGAGCATATCACTGCCTTTGTTCCTTCTCGTCACTTAGAGAAAGAAGACGGTTCTAAAATCGGTTTAAAAGAAGCAGCAGATTTCAAAATCATCGAGTTTAACAAAGACTTCAAAAGAGTCGTTGCTTCTCACACTGCAATCTTTAGAGAGGAAGAGCGTAAGAACATTCGCAAAGCCACGAAGAAGATGCAAGCAGATAATGCAGAAAAAACAACCTTAGGGGATTTAGATGCATTAATGAACTTGAAACAACAAATGGATAAGGAGTAAGCTTCTATCTATTTTAAACACAACCCGCTGCTTGCAGCGGGTTTTTTTTGGCCCTAGGCGAAATGCACAAGCAAAAAAGTTCTATTTTTGTACAAAGTCTATTTATGCAGCCAAAGCTTTTACTCAATGCACATCAGATCGATATTCTCTTGCATCGTTTGGCTTGCCAATTAATTGAAAACCATCGCGATTTTTCCAATGCCGTTTTAATCGGTTTACAACCACGGGGGATTTACCTTCTGGATCGCCTGACCGAATGTCTAGCCCAAGATTATGACAGAGAGGCTCTCACCATTGGAAAGCTTGACATTACCTTTTTTAGAGACGATTTTCGCCGTTCAGACAAACCCCATGCTGCAAGTTCGACCGAAATGAATATCCCCATTGAAGGTAAAGACATCGTCTTTGTAGATGATGTACTCTATACGGGTCGCAGTATTCGCGCTGCTTTAACAGCCATTGAATCTTATGGAAGGCCAAAGACTGTAGAACTTTTAACCTTGATTGATCGTCGCTTTAGCCGCGACCTCCCCATACAACCCGATTATGTAGGTCGTCAAGTTGATGCCTTACAAAACGATAAGGTTACGGTAGAGTGGAAGGCCACGCATGACACGGACGCCGTTTACCTCTTGAAAGATATTTTATGAATACATTAAGTGTAGATCATTTACTGGGCATCAAATACCTCAAAGAAGCAGATTTACAGCTCATCTTTGAAACTGCCGATCACTTTAAGGAAGTCATCAATCGACCCATTAAAAAAGTGCCTAGTTTACGAGATGTCACCATTGCCAACCTCTTTTTTGAAAACTCTACAAGAACAAAACTATCATTTGAACTAGCCGAAAAGCGCCTAAGTGCAGATATTCTCAACTTTTCTGCCGCGCAGTCGTCGGTAAAGAAAGGGGAGACATTGATTGATACGGTCAATAATATTTTGGCCATGAAAGTTGATATGGTGGTTATGCGGCACCCCAATCCAGGAGCAGCAGAGTTCCTTTCAAAAAATGTCGACGCTATTGTCGTCAATGCAGGAGATGGAACTCACGAACATCCCACACAGGCCTTGCTCGATGCTTATTCCATTCGCGAGCGCTTTGGCGAAGTCGCTGGAAAACGCATTGTCATAGTAGGGGATATCTTACATTCACGGGTCGCTTTGTCCAATATATTTGCGCTCAACATGCTGGGGGCAGAAGTAAAGGTTTGCGGACCCAAAAGCCTCTTACCGAAGCATATTGAATCCCTGGGCGTAACCATAGAACCCGATCTCAAAAAAGCCTTAAGCTGGTGCGATGCGGCAAATATGCTGCGCGTACAAAACGAACGCATGGACAAGAGTTATTTCCCATCTATTCGCGAGTACACTCAGTTATACGGCCTTACTTTACCCTTGTTAAAAAGCCTTCGAAAGGAGATCACTATTCTCCACCCAGGACCGATGAATAGAGGTGTAGAAATTAGTTCTGACGTGGCCGATTCTGAGCATGCTATTATTTTAGACCAAGTCGAAAACGGTGTCGCCATTCGCATGGCGGTGATCTATCTTCTCGCAGCAAAACTTATCAAGCCACAATAATAATGGACGCTTTTGATCAACCCATAAAAACCCTTGTTTTAAGTTCGCCTTTGGCGGAAGATTTGGTCGCTGATCCAAAGCAAGATTATATTTTTGATGCTTCCAAAATTGCCATCGATGCCGCTTTTATTTCGACTTATGTCTCTTTTTTAGGCACCATTGATAGCGAAGCACATTCTAGGGTTTTGGTGGCGCAAAACGAAACCCTCTCTCTTTTTCCAGAAACGCTAGTGGTTGTTCCTACTTTAGGCGAAGCCAAAGATGTAATAGATATGGAACGTATAGAACGAGATTTAGGTATTTAAGATGAAATTAACCATACTGGGCTGTAATGCCGCTACCCCCCGAAAGAACGCTCAGACCACCGCTCAATTATTAGAAATCAAAGGCCAAATGGTCTTGATCGATTGTGGGGAAGGAACTCAGTTGCAACTGCGCAAACTAGGGGTTAAATTCGCCCGAATACAGCATATCTTTATTTCCCATTTACACGGAGATCATTTTTATGGTTTGATTGGCTTGATTTCCACCTTTCGCTTGCTGGGTCGCTCGGCAGATTTACATGTCTATGGCCCTACAGGGATTAAGGAAATCATCACCCTTCAACTCAAATTAGCCAAGTCTTGGACCGATTACAAGCTCTACTTTCACGAGTTAAATAGTGCTGAATCAGAAATGGTGTTAGACCATGAAAAGTTTACGGTTGAAACCCTCCCATTAGACCATCGCGTTTATACGAACGGCTATCTTTTTAAAGAAAAAGTAGGCCCTCGAAAAATTGATCAAGCAGCGGTAGAAACTCACGGAGTAAGTATCGCCGATATGGAAAACCTCAAACAAGGAAAAGACATCTCTCTTGATGACGGAACTGTGATAGAGAATCATCGCTTGACCCTAGATCCAGATGCGCCCAAGTCTTATGCCTTTTGTAGTGATACGGCTTATAAACCAGATTTGTCGCAGCTCATAAAAGGGGTTACTTGCCTATATCACGAAGCGACTTTTCTCGACAGCCACCAAGACCTCGCATTAAAAACCAAGCACAGCACCGCCGCAGAAGCCGCACAAATCGCTGCCGCGGCCCAGGTGGGCCAATTGATCTTAGGCCATTTTTCTTCCCGCTATCCCGATTTAAAGGAGTTTATTACCCAAGCCCAACAACATTTCCAGAACGTTGACCTCGCAGAGGATGGGAAAGGGTTTGTGCTATAATCCCGTTTTAACCATTATCATCACCCCCGTTGCCTCGTCTAGTTGAGAAGTGACAAAGTCTTTTTTATGGTGTAGAAAATGGATTAGATCATTTACTTTTTCTTGATGCCCTTTGGGCCAATTGTCTTGGGGCAATAGGTCATCGATGATATAAAACCCTGCTGTTTTGAGTAGGCCCAAGGTTTGATCTAAATGACTGAATTTTCCTGGCCATGCATCGGCAAAAATAAGATCAAAGGGAGCCCCCTTATAATTATTGAGCCATTGAGCAGCGTCGGTGCAGTGGAATGCTACACGGGAATCTTTTTGGAAGGTTTTTTGTGCGATGGACAATACTTTTGGGTCATTATCAAGACTTATAAGTTGACTCTTGGGGTCCATTCCATCTGTTAACCAGCAGGTGGCTAAACCTGTTCCCGTACCAATTTCAAGAAATCTTCCCCTAGGCTTTGAAGCGACTAAGGTTTTAAGAAGACTCCCCACCACAGGAGCTGACCCCATTGCAAAAGCGATATCTTTTGAGGCTTCAAAGATATTGGGATATTCCTCTGGAGGGGTTGGGAAGTAGGTTGTTTTCATAGGATATGATAAAATTTCGGGTATGTTATTGCGTAAGTTAATCTGTTGCTATTCCTTAAAGCTCTGCTGTTTCTAGTCGATTACTATGGACATAAAGGCGAGAGATTTTACCGGGAATTCGCAAGACCGCCATGCCTTTCCAGTTGATTTCTTCGAGCAGATAGGCATTGAGATCTTTTGAGAGCACAACGATGCAATACTCTTTTACTAATTGGTTGTAAAAATCTTCGTTATTGGTTAATATGGATTGATTTAATTTCTCCCAGCATTCAATAGAGGCGGCGATGGGGGTCCCCTTTTTAATGGTCACCAGTTTAGCAAGAGAAATAAAAGGGACCAGTAAAAGCAACAGGAAATAGCTTTTCATAAGTAGGTGAATTAATGATTTGGTAGGTCTAAAGTAAACATTTTATACTTAAGCCTCTTTTTTTTCAGCAACAGGAATTTCCTTAAAGATAAAATTTCACTTTTTTTAGGCTTTGTGCTACCTTGCAGTAATGAGTATAGAAAAAGATATTGGACACTTACGCAAGTCCTATGAAAAGGGTGCATTAGACGATGCTTTAAAAAGCGTTTCTCCCATCACCTTATTTGAACAGTGGTTTGCAGAGGCAGAAGCTCATCCTGCCATTGAAGAAGCGAATGCGATGTCGCTAGTGACTTTAGGCGAAGATCATTTTCCTAAAGCGCGGGTGGTATTGTTAAAGCAGTTTAGTGCAGAGGGATTTGTGTTGTATACTAATTATGAGAGCGAAAAGGGCAAGGCTATATTGACTCATCCGCAAGTGGGGATTAGTTTTTTTTGGCCTGCTTTAGAACGACAAGTCATTATTAAAGGAAGGGCAGAAAAGGTCGCCGCAGAAGTTTCTGACGCCTATTTTTCTTCTCGACCATTAGGGAGTCAATTAGGAGCCATTGCTTCAAATCAAAGTGAGGTGATCGCCTCTCGAAAGGTATTAGAAGCGCGTTTAGCTGCCCTAGAAAAAGAGTATAAAGATCGTCCACCAAAACGTCCAGCACATTGGGGTGGAATCTTAGTGCGTCCGCAGCAGATAGAATTTTGGCAAGGTCGCCCTAATCGTTTACACGACCGTTTGCGTTATGATTTAACCAGCGATTCTTCTTGGACCGCAGTACGTCTCTCGCCCTAATGAAAGAATTGATGTTTTTACGGCATGCTAAATCCTCTTGGGAATGGTCAATAGACGACCGTCATCGCCCTTTACAGCCTAAAGGGATCAAGGCGATTACTGCCGTTGCACAATATTGGAAAAAAGATTTTCAGGCATTTGAAACCATTATCAGTAGCCCTGCGAATCGCGCCTTACACACTACGACGATTCTTGCACATGAAATTGGATTTCCTTTTTCTCAAGTTTCGATTAAAGAAGCTTTGTACAGCTTTAATAGCGAAGATATTTTACGCCAGGTCAAACAGTTGGATGATGCATATGCTAAAGTGATCTTTGTGGGGCACAATCCCGCCTTTAGTTATGCAGCAGATTATCTTTCGGTTAAGGCTGTTGAAGAACTCAAAACCGCTGACTGGATTTCCCTTACCTTTGCACAATCAAAATGGGCAGAAGTGGCCAATGGTCAACCTACCCATGGTCGTAAAAAAGAAGCACTAAAATAGCCATGAAACAAGATCAATTTATCAATAGAGAGCTTAGCTGGTTAGACTTTAATGCACGAGTGTTGCAAGAGGCAGCAGATCCCACTGTCCCCTTGATTGAGCGATTGCGGTTTTTAGGGATTTTTTCAAATAATCTCGATGAGTTTTTCCAAGTGCGATTTGCTACGGTCAAACGCATTGCACAATCCCAAAAAACTGGAAAAAGAGCCCTAGGAGGTGTAAAGGCAGATGAACTTTTAGAAGACATTACTAAGGTAGTAATCCAGCAACAAGTCAATAGTGCTAAAATCTTAAATGAGATTGAAGACCAACTTGAAAAAGAGAATATTCACTTCTTGCGACAAGAAGAAGTGAATGCGGCTCAAGCTGAATTTCTAACCGACTACTTTTTACAGAAGGTAAGTCCGCGTTTGGTTACCGTTATCTTAAAAGAAGAAGAACAAGATTTTACCGACAATAAAGCCTTTCTCGCTATAAAAATGAAGCTAAGTCCTACTATGGCTGAAGCCAAAGGAGATAAGCTCTATGCCGTGATTGAAATGCCGAAAGAAGTCGATCGCTTTATCCCCCTTCCGCCGGAAGGCGAAAAGCAATGCTTAATGATGTTAGATGATTTAATTCGCTATCATTTCCATCTGATTTTTAGTATGTTCAACTATGAGAGTATAGAAGGACATATGGTTAAAATCACGCGAGATGCCGAGTTAGATATAGAAGAAGATGTAGGGAAGAGTTATGTGGAAAAAATTATTGACAGCGTCAAAGATCGCCTGGTTGGAGATCCAGTACGTTTGGTTCATGATAAAACAATTGCCCCAGAGACCCTTGCGGTAGTAATGAAAAAACTAGGAGTAGCTTCTACCGATAGTTTGATTCCTGGGGGGCGTTATCATCACCGCAGAGACTACATGAACTTTCCTAGTTTAAATAGAAAAGATCTGCTCTACAGTGCGTTTCCTGCTTTGCCCTTAAAAGGGATTTCCCTTGAGGATAATATTTTGGAGGCGATCGCTAAAAAGGATTATTTGATCTATACGCCCTACCAAAACTTTGCCTACGTCATTAAGTTTTTACGGGAAGCGGCCCTAGACCCAAAGGTCAAGACCATTAAGATCACCATTTACCGTTTGGCTAAACTGTCTCAAGTTGCTAGTTCTTTAATAAATGCCGCTAAAAACGGGAAAAAGGTTTTGGTGCAAATTGAGTTACAAGCCCGTTTTGACGAAGAAAATAATATCCAAGCCGCAGAAAGTCTTGAAAAGGCAGGGGTACAACTCATCTTTGGAGTGCCAGGTTTAAAGGTACATACCAAGATATGTGTTATCGAGCGCGAAGAAGGTAAAAAACTCATGCGCTATGGTTTTATCAGTACAGGGAATTTCAACGAATCTACCGCTCGAATTTATACCGATTATACGCTATTTACCTCTCACCAAAAGATTTTAAAAGATGTTTCAAAAGTTTTTAACTTCCTATCGGTAAATTATAAAATCAAGAAGTACAAGCATTTGATTGTTTCGCCTCATTATACCTTTTCTACTTTGATTCGTTTAATCGAGCAAGAGATTGAGCATGCAAGAGAAGGAAAGAAGGCCCGTATTCGGTTAAAGCTTAACAATATCACTAATTATAAAATTATTAGTAAACTATATGATGCGAGTCGCGCTGGAGTACAAATTGATATGATTGTACGCGGAGTGTGCTGCTTGATACCAGGGGTAAAGGGGATGAGTGAAAATATACGGCTGATTAGTGTAGTGGATAAATTTTTAGAACATTCACGGGTATACATTTTTGAAAACAATGGGGACCCACAAATGTATATTTCTTCTGCCGACTGGATGACACGTAATATTTACAACAGGGTAGAAGTAGCCTGTCCTATCTTAGATAAAGACATACAACAAGAGTTATTGGACACTTTTATGATTTCTTGGAATGATAATGTTAAAGCAAGATTAGTAAATACCAACGATCAAAATGCTTTTGTTAATAGTCAGGGAGAGGCAATACGATCCCAATGGGCAACCTATGCTTATTTTAAAAATAAACTTAGCGAATGAAGATTGAACGTTATGCCGCCATAGACATCGGTTCTAATGCCGTTCGTGTCTTGATTTCTAATGTAGTGACCAAAGCAACTGCTCCTCCTAAATACATGAAGAGTTCTTTAGTGCGCGTTCCCATTCGTTTAGGGCAAGATTCTTTTACTGTGGGAGAAATTTCTGAGGCTAACATAAAGCGCATGGTCAAAGCCATGAAAGCTTTTAAGTTGATCATGAAAGTCAATAAGGTTAAAAGGTATATGGCCTGTGCTACTTCGGCCTTACGCGAAGCGAATAATGCCGAAGAAGTAATCCAAACCATCAAAAAGAAAGCAGGAATTGAGATTCAGATTATTGACGGGAAACGAGAAGCAGAAATTATTGCCACCACAAATATTTTTGAATCCATCAATAAGAACCGTACTTTTCTCTTTATCGATGTAGGAGGGGGGAGTACAGAATTCTCTGTTTTGGTCAAAGGAAAACGTATTGTCTCAAAGTCTTTTAAAGTAGGTACTGTACGAATGATTAACAATATGGTAAGTGATAAAGTCTGGGAGGAGATCAAAATGTGGATTGAAACTCATACAAAGGATTACTCTAAGCTTGCTTTATTAGGATCTGGAGGAAATATTAATAAGCTATTTAAAATAGCGAAAGTAAAAGATGGAAGACCACTAAGTTTTATTAAACTTAATACGCTTTATAACGAGCTAAATCAATTAGATTATAACGAGCGTATCATTCAATGGGAACTCAATCCCGACCGATCTGATGTGATTATCCCTGCGACTCAAATTTATTTAAAGGCCTTACAATGGAGTGGCGCTACCGAAATTTTTGTACCAAAGATTGGACTTTCGGACGGGATGATTAAGGTGTTGTACCGCGAAAATAAATAAGTTATACTTCGACAGGCTTAGTGATCATTTGGTATAAATGGCCTTAAAGATCCAAATCTAATTTCTTGCGCAACTCATCAATGGCAGGGTTGATTTCTCTTAAACGATTGTATTTTTCTTCTGGGGTATAAATATAGTTTTTCTCTTCGCTTTCTTTTACGAGTACTTTAATCTGAATGGAGTAATTGTTTAAGTTTTTCCTTAAATCAGGGAGGAAGTAAACAAATTCCCTTTCTAATTCCACCTTGTTAAGGGGAGAGGGAACGGTGTATTCTATGCTATTGATAGCAACAATTTTAGGCTGGCTTAATTGAAAAAGCGAGGCTAGGTTTTGCTCTCGTTTTTTTGTTTTTTCTTCTTGCCAATTTTCCCAGTATTGATCTAGTTGTTCTTGTGTAAAAGGATCACTAGGGAGCTCTTCCGCTTTTTCTATTGGCTTTTGTTGCTGTTCCCATTCTTTCTTTTTGCGAATGCTCGCCAAAGAAAAAGAAGAGATTTGTTTTCCATCCTTTGATTTTATTTGAATCTTCGGTGTCTCTGTTGTGCTGGATACCGGGGGAGCAGTTGGAGTTTCTGCACTTAGTGGTTTAGTGTTATAATCTGCTTTGGGTTCTTGAACTTCTTGAGCAGGAGGTGTAGCTTGTGCTGTAGCTATTGATTTTTCTTTTGGCTTAGCCTGAAGAAAGAAGGAGGTGGGAATTAAGCTTCCTTTTTTTTTTCTCCATTAAAATGGAGGGAGGCGATTTGCATAAGGCATAACTCGACGTGTAATCGCTTGTTTTGACTGTTTTTATAGGACAGTTCACAGTTGTTTGCGAGATCCATTGCATCGGCTAGCCAGGCTAAGGAAACCGCTTTTGTTTGTTCTGCATAACGTGCCTGTAGACGTTCACCCGCTTCTAAAAGCGGAATTGTTTTAGGGTCCTTACATAAATATAAATTGCGCAAATGACTCGCTAAACCGCTGATAAATTGTTCTCCATCAAACCCTTTTTGTACAATCCCATCGTATTGAATTAATGCTTCTGGTATCTCATGGGCAATTAACTTTTCTGCTAGAGATAAGTAGGCAGAGTGATCTAAAATATTGAGGTTTTCTGCGACTGCCGCTACAGTTAGATTGTTGTTGCAAAAGCTGCACATACGATCGTAGATCGAAAGGGCATCTCGCATCGCTCCATCTGCTTTTTGACCAATAAGGTGTAAGGCTTCTTCTTCAAATGTAACGCCCTGCTCTGTCGCAATTACAGCGAGATATTGTTGAACATCTATGGGGGTAATACGTTTAAATTCAAAGATTTGACAGCGAGATAATATGGTAGGGATAATCTTGTGTTTCTCTGTTGTAGCTAGGATAAAAATTACATGCTTAGGCGGTTCTTCAAGGGTCTTTAAAAAGGCGTTAAAGGCCGCAGTGGAGAGCATATGAACCTCGTCAATGATATAAACCTTGTGGCTTCCAGTTTGTGGTGGAATTCGGACTTGTTCATTGAGATTGCGAATATCTTCTACCGAGTTGTTAGAAGCCGCATCGAGTTCAAAAATATTAAAGGCAAAGTCTTGGTCGGTGTCTTGATCGCCCTGATTGTTTATTTTTTTCGCCAAGATACGCGCACAAGTGGTCTTTCCAACTCCTCTAGGTCCACAAAACAAGAGTGCTTGCGGAAGTTGGTCTTTAGCGATTGCGTTCTCTAAAGTCTGCGTAATCGCTTGTTGACCAACAACATCTGAGAATTGTTGTGGACGGTATTTGAGTGCAGATACAACGAATGCTTCCATTATTTCAAATGTAAAAAAAGGGATTGGGATAACCTTATCAAGGAAGGCTTTAGCGACAAAAATTATTAACAATATTGTACCTTTGCCGCAAGCAGGTCTCTTATCGCTGCCCGCCAATGGCGGGGAGAGGAAAGTCCGGACACCATAGAGCAGTATAGCGGGTAACACCCGTCGTTCGCCCTGGCGAATAGGACAAGTGCAACAGAAAGAATGTACAGGTTAAGCTGTAGTGAAACCAGGTAAACTCTATACGGTGCAACGCCAAGTATATCTGCGCTTAAGAGCGGCTCGTTCAAGTAGAAGGGTAGGCGGTTTGAACCCATGAGTAATTGTGGGTCTAGATAAATGATAAGACACGACAGAATCCGGCTTATGGCCTGCTTTTTTTATTCTTCTTCTGTTAAAGCAAAAAAACTAAATCGACTGCTGCCATAGATGCGATCTTCATAGCACAAAGGGTGTTCTGACAAATTTAAATGGCTATCGTGTTCAATGACTAAAAGTCCCTCTTTACTGAGCCAATTATTGTCTAACAGCTGCGCTGCTATAGTCAATAATTGGTCCTTTGTAAAAGCATAAGGTGGATCTGCAAAGATAAAGTCAAACGTTCCTGCTGGCTGATTCAAAAAGCGTTCAACAGAATTTTTAATCACTGTAATTGGCATATTAAAAGACTGTGCCGTTTGATCGATAAAATAAACACAGTGTTTGTTTTGATCGACTGCGGTCAGCTGTTGCACCCCTCTTGAGGCTAATTCAAAAGAAATGTTTCCTGTTCCAGAAAAAAGATCAAGGGTTTTGATTTCGTCCCAGTGGAAGTGATTGTTTAGAATGTTAAATAGCGCTTCTTTAGCACGGTCTGTGGTAGGACGAACCGGAAGTTGCTTTGGCGCTTTTAAGCGCCTACCTTTAAAAGCTCCAGAGATAATTCTCATGCTGGAAAAAAAGATTGGAAAAAAGGCGCAGGGTGGTTGGCATCTACTGCTGGAAATTGTGGATCGAGATAATCAATGCTAGCATGAAACTCTTGAACCCCTTGATAATATTCGCTATACTTGATATAACGGCCTAAAAAGTAAAGGTTGAATTGATCTGGCTTTAAAAAGAATTGCTCTGTGACATAGAAGAGATAATACAAAAAATCATCTGCATTTTTGTGAGAGAAAGTATTCTGTACCAGTAATTGTCCACCTTGAAAAAGCATAAGATCAAAATCATCTTTTCTAAGATGTATGAATAAGTTTTTTTTGGCTTTGCCAAAGGAAAAAGAGGACAACAAAGGCAATAAAGCAGCGCTTAAGTGATTGACTTTTAATGAAGGGTAAACTTCTTTAAAGAGGCTAATTAGAGTGCTGTTAGTAGGGAAAATGGAGGTTATGTCTAAGCTGTCGAGTGAGCGGTGTTCAAAAGTGCTGTCTGCGGGGAGATTGACGGCACCTTTAAAATAGTTTACGTTTTGTTGTTCTTCAAATAGGGGAGAAGGGACACAAACCGCTGGTTGATCCATAAAGATTAACTGCACCTCTTGCTGGGTCAATTGATGGTAATCCAGAAAACTCTTTAGAGATTCTTTAGTAGGGGTCTTTTCCTCTATAGGAAGGAAATGATGTTGATCAAGGGTACAAAAAGAAAATCCATCCTTGTTCACAAGGATGGATAAGTCATTTATAGTGATTTGCTTATTGTTTAGCTGCATCAAAAATAGTTGGCCAGTTACCGTTGGTACTTACCTCTGTTAGAGAGCCTAATATTAATGCTGGACCGTTAACACCATCAACAGAAATCGTTTCGTTTTCTTGCTTTAGCAAGTCTTCATTTTGATCAAAAAGCACGATGTTTTTCGCTACTTTAACTTCAAATACTGGTACTTTATAACCGTTTTTATCGATGATTTGAGCTTTGATCTCAAAGGTTTTATCTTCTACTCCTTTAATAGGTACAAAAGCCATTTGTTTGTATTCGTCAGATGTTCCAAAGAGAGAATCCTTCACAGGAACAGTTCCTAAAGTATCGATTACAACCACTTCTTTTAACATATCAATACGGTAGGTTTTATCGTATTCTAAATAAGAAGAATCTCTTTTCTGGATCAAAGTGAAGATTCCTGTATCAACAAAAGCGACAAGGCTGTCAAAATTATTGGCAAAAACACCTTTTACATCTTTGTGTGCAATTTGCGCTTTGCGAATATCTTTCAAACGATTAATTACTTGAGCATAACGTTTGTTTTTAGTTTGGTTAAAGTTGATAGGTCCGTTGATAGAGTCATAAATCTTATAGCTAAAAAATACGATTAATATCCAAAGGACAGCTTGAGCGGCAATCTTCATTTTAAATTATTTTGTGTCAAACAAAACTACAATTTTTTTTTATTCGGAAAAGGTTTTGAGAAATGATTTATCTTTCAGGCAAAACACTTCATGCAGGCCAGCGAATTTAACGCTTTATTAATCAAAAAATTCCCGTTTAAACCCACAGCGTCTCAGACCCTATGGATGAATGAAATGACGGAATTTATGTTTTACGCAGAATCAAATACCGTTTTTGTATTAAAAGGTTATGCTGGAACGGGGAAATCAACTTCAATTGGGCACTTGGTTCGCTTTTTGCCAAAGATTGACAAGCGCTCTGTCTTAATGGCTCCTACAGGGCGGGCTGCAAAAGTAATGAGTGGCTATGCTGGAAAGAAAGCCTTTACAATTCACAAGCAAATATATTATACTAAAAGCGAGGGCGGCAGTGGAATGCAATTCACCCTTAAGCCCAATAAATTTAAAAACACCCTTTTTGTTGTGGACGAGGCCTCTATGATAGGGGATGATCGACAAAACACTAAACTCTTTGAAAATGGGTCTCTATTAGGAGATTTGATGCAATATGTCGATGCTGGAACTAATTGTAAATTACTGTTGGTGGGTGATCCAGCACAGTTGCCGCCAGTGCATTTAAATTTGAGTCCGGCCCTTGATGGGGATTATCTCCTGCATGAATTTAATAAAGAGGTTGTTGAGTGTATACTTGAAGAAGTGGTGAGACAAAAGCTCAACTCGGGTATTTTGGCGAATGCCACCCATTTGCGATCCTTTTTAGAAGAATCTACTGGAACAGATTTTCAATTTGATGTAAGCGTTTGTTCAGATGTTGAACGCATGATAGAAGGCAACGCCATCCTTGAAGCACTAGAGGAATCTATTCGAAAGGAAGGTCTAGAAGAAACCGTTTTTATCGTTCGCTCTAACAAGCGGGCGAACCTGTACAATCAACAAATTCGGCAGCGCATTTTGTTTTTAGAAGCCGAATTGTCTGTTGGAGATCAATTGATGGTCGTCAAGAATAATTACTTTTGGCTTGCGCCAGAATCTGCACCGGGCTTTATCGCCAATGGAGATTTGGTTAAAATTTTACGCATTCTTGATCACAAAGATATCTATGATTTCCGCTTCGCGAAAGTGGAAGTCGCGATGGTCGATTATCCAGACGAGAAGCCTTTTGAGACCATGCTGTTAATCGATACACTTACTTCAGAAAGTCCTTCCTTAAGTTTTGAAGAAGGCAATAAGTTGTACCAAGCGGTCAACGAAGATTACAAGCATCTTACCACAAAATACAAACGCTTTATGGCGGTCAAAAACGACCCCTATTTCAATGCCTTACAGGTCAAGTATTCTTATGCGATTACTTGCCATAAGTCTCAGGGCGGTCAATGGAAAAAGGTTTTTGTAGAGCAACCTTATTTACCCGATGGGCCCTCTATCGCTTATTTTAGATGGTTATACACTGCGATCACAAGGGCAAAAGAGCAATTGTATTTGATAGGTTTTGGAAAGGAATACTTTCCTCCAGAGGATTAAGATTCCCTTAATTTTCGTCTTATATTTGTGAATCATAAAATTTTCAAAAGCCTAATACCTTCTCTATGTTTCGATTAATGGCACAATTTTTAGCCTTTAAAGTGTATAAGTTTTCACTAAAAGGAACTTTCCCTAGGGATAAAAAATATGTGATTGCAGTAGTGCCCCATACCAGTAATTGGGATTTTGTGATTGCCATAGGCGTGCGTACTTATCTAAAAGAACCCATACATTTTGTGGGAAAAAAAGAACTGTTTACCCCCTTTACCTCTTGGTTTTTTAAAGGCTTAGGCGGCATGCCGCTCAACCGAAAGAAAAACGAAAAAGTGGTCGATGCCATCGCTCGAATGTATGGAGAAGAAGACATATTTCGCATGGCCATCGCTCCAGAAGGCACCCGTAAAAAAGTAGACGAATGGAAAACCGGTTTTTATTATATCGCCGAAAAAGCTGGCGTCCCCATTTTACCGATCGCCTTTGATTGGCAAAACCGCGAGATGATTTTTCATCCACTGTTTACCCCCACAGGAGATAGGGAGAAAGATTTTGTTTATTTAAAGTCGCTATTTAAAGGCGTTGTAGGAAAAGTACCTGAATACTCTTAGGTTTATTCGCTGGTATCCATATTGTGGTAGACATTTTGTACATCGTCGTCTTCCTCAATTTTTTCAATAAGTTTTTCGACCTCTTCTACTTGTTCAGCACTAAGCTTTGTCAAGGTTTGTGGGATGCGTTCAAAACCAGAAGACAAGATGTCAAATTCGCGATTTTCTAGTTCTTTTTGAATGCTGCCAAAGTTTTCAAAAGGGCCATAGAGTAAGATCCCATCTTCATCAGCGAAAACTTCTTCTACCCCAAAATCGATAAACTCTAGTTCTAACTCTTCTGGATCAATCCCTTCTGGATTAATGCGAAAGTTACAAGTGCGATCAAACATAAATTCTACTGAACCAGAAGTCCCTAAGTTCCCATTTGCTTTATTAAAATAGCTGCGAACATTGGCTACAGTACGGTTATTGTTATCTGTTGCGGTTTCAACTAATATCGCTATGCCATAAGGGGCATAGCCTTCAAATAAAACTTCTTTATAATTCTCTGTATTCTTGTCAGAGGCTTTTTTAATGGCACGCTCAACATTGTCTTTGGGCATGTTAGCCGCTTTAGCATTTTGAATTACCGCACGCAGACGAGCGTTATTATCTGGATCTGGTCCACCTTCTTTAACAGCCATGACAATGTCTTTGCCAATACGAGTAAAGGTTTTTGCCATCGCAGACCAACGCTTCATTTTTCGTGCTTTTCTAAATTCAAAGGCTCTTCCCATTTGTAGTGTTTTTTTGAAGTGGAACAAAGATAAAAAACTTTAGGAAGTAGCTGAAGGGAATAAGAGCAGCCTTAACTATTTCTTCTGGATGGGTAAATTACCCAAAATATCACATGGATAGTTTAATCATTATCGGCTAGTGCGATATGAGAATCGTCAAGAATCTCTTCGCAGCTGGGAAGCAGGTGAGGAGGAAGTTTGTTCTCTTTAGGGAGCACTGCGATATAGCGCATATCGTTTGTAGTAAAAACTTGTTTAAAGATCATTTTATCCCAGCCCCTTTTAGCCGCTAGGCGTTTATGGAAATCATAATGGGTGATTAAATCTTTTGTTCCCAAATGGAAAACACCTGTTAATTGCTGGTTGATGATATAGTGAACTTGCTGGCACAACTTTCGATCACTATTGAGATTAATGATGGTATTGGGAAACACTTCGATGGGTTCGTTATGCCCCATTTTTTCTTCCATTTCTTTAATTCTAGGCGAATGTAAACCAAAAATCATAGGCAAGCGCGCAATGACATATTTACTTGGGGCAAGTCGCATAATGTCATTTTCGATTTTGATTTTTAAACGCCCATAGACACTTTCTGATAAGGTTTTGTCAAATTCATACGAGGGGTAATTATGAAAGGCATCATAGACATTTGAAGAGGAGAGAAACATCAAACGGCAATCAAAGTATTTGCAGTGCTCAATAAGTTGTTGATGCAGGTCTATTTGATCGTCAAAAGGACCACGAACGGCAGAGATGATCAACCTTGGTTTAACTTTTTTTAAAACCTCATTGACATCTTCTTGAGTATGATCAAAGTGATAAAAGTGTTGATTCTTTTTGAATTGCTTACTTGAATAATAAGTCGCATAGGTATTGAAATAGGGGCTGAGTTCTCTATAGAGCGCATTGCCGATAAACCCACTGCCACCTAAAATTAAAATGCGTTTCAAACTATGCTATTTTTGAGGAGTATAAAAGGGTAATTTAACCACCTTAGCGGCAAGAACTTTATTGCGTACTTGTATATGAATGCTTGTTCCAGGGATCGCTTTTGCGGTAGGTACATAGCCTAGTCCAATCGCTTTGTTTAAGGAAGGGGATTGCGTTCCAGAGGTTACCTGACCAATCACTGTCCCCTCTTTTGTAACGATATCATGTCCTGTTCTAGGAATTCCACGATCGATTAATTCAAAGCCAACCAATTTATCTTTTGTTCCTTTTTCTTTTTGTTCGTTGATGCTTTCTGCGTTGACAAAAGCAGTAGCGGGACGTGTGACCCAGCCTAGACCTGCAGCGATAGGTGAACTGCTGTCATTGATTTCGTTTCCGTATAAACAGTAGCCCATTTCTAAACGCAGGGTGTCTCTAGCCGCTAAACCGATGGCTTGCACCCCAAAGGTTGCTCCCACCTTAAAAATCGCTTCCCATAACTGGGCGACCACATCATTCTTACAGTAAATTTCTACTCCGCCAGAACCAGTATAGCCTGTTGTGGCAACAATAATATTTTCTAACCCTGCAAAAGTAGTGGTGGTGTGACCATAAAAAGGTAGACTGGCTAAATCGAAGTCGGTTAATTCTTGCATAGCTTCAATGGCTTTTGGGCCTTGAACGGCCAAAAGGGAATAGTCCTCTGAAGCATTGGTAAGTTTTGCCTTAAAACTACTGTTGAGGGCGCTAATCCATGCCCAATCTTTATCGATATTTGAGGCATTGACTACTAAAAGGTATTTTTCCACGGCTAATTGATAAACAATTAAATCATCAACAATTCCCCCTTCTTTATTAGGGAAATAATTGTACTGCGCTTTTCCAGGGACAAGTTTGCTTATATCATTACTACAAGCGTGTTGTAATAAAGCTAAGGCAGCGGGTCCTTCTACAAAAAACTCGCCCATGTGTGAAACATCAAAAACACCTAATTTTTCTCTAACACAGTGATGTTCTTCTTTAATGCTACTATAACTCACCGGCATTTCAAATCCTCCAAAAGCAACCATTTTTGCCCCCAGAGAATGATGAAGTTGATTCAATACAGTTTTTTTCATAGTCATTTATTTAAAAGCACTAAATTGGTCGCTAAATTAGCTATTTTAAGACTGCTTTTTTTGATTAAATACAATACTTATGCACAAATACAGCCTTCTTTTTTACGTTTTATTACTCTTTAATTCCTTTCAATTATTAGGGCAAGCCAAAGTTCCTTCAGAAGAATCTTTAGCCTTTCATCAAAGTAGGAGAGATGCTTTAAGGGAAAAATTACCGCCCAATAGTGTTGCTGTTGTTTTTTCAAATCCTACTAGAAATCGGGCAAACGATGTGGACTATGTCTATCATCAAGACCCAAACTTTTTCTATCTAACAGGATGGCGTGAACCTCAATCCGTTTTATTGGTTTATTCTTCAGATCAACAAGATGATAAAGGAGCTTTTAAAGAGAAGATATACATCCAAGAGCGCGATGCCAGTGCAGAACAATGGAATGGTTACCGTTTAGGCGTAGAAGGTGCCCAAAAGATGGGATTTGACCGTGTAGCTTTACGCAGTGATTTTGTGCAAAATCCGCCTAGTTTTGAAGCTTTTGATGAAGTCTTGATTGTTGATTTTCAAAACGATGAACGCGATTTAGCTGGTGATCCATATGATTTATACCAATTGAAAAAGACCTTTAAGAAGGCTATCAATTTCCCAGCAGATTTTAAGCGCGTTCAATATCAAATTCAACAATCTATTCGCACGGTAACGCCAGAAAATTTTGCCCGTTTAAAAAGCTATGTTGAGTGGCAAATAGGGAGAGACGCCAGTCTTTTAGAAGATCAAATTATCAAAGATTTTGTTGCCTTAGAAACCCTTGAAGTGCCGGCAGATCTTAAAATGCAAACCGCCTTTGTACTAAAAGATTACATCTTTGATGTTGAAAAATTAGAACAAATCATGGGAGACCTTCGCGAAGTAAAAGCTCCATTTGAGTTAAAACAACTAAAACGAGCGATTGAGATTTCTGCCATTGGTCAAGTGGAAGTGATGAAGGCTTTACACCCAGAGATGTCAGAAAGAGAAGTGCAGGGGATTCACGAATATGTCTTTAAAAAATATGGCGCTGCCTATGAGGGGTATCCATCGATCGTAGGGGCAGGAAACAATGCTTGTGTTTTGCACTATATCGAAAACAGTGACAACCCATCAGAAACAGATTTGATGTTGATGGATTTAGGAGCAGAGTATGAAGGTTATACCGCAGATGTTACCCGTACCTTACCGGTCAAAGGAACCTTTACAGAAGAACAGCGTTTGCTTTATCAAATTGTTTATGATGCACAAGAGGCAGGGATTGCTAAATCTGTCATTGGTGCTACAACCAGAGAGGTGACAAAAATCACCCAAGAAGTAGTAACCAAAGGTTTAATGGATTTAGACATCATCACAGAGGCCAGCGAATTTAGACGCTATTACCCTCACGGTGCAGCACACCATATAGGATTAGATGTTCACGATTTAAGCAATTATGGTCCATTACCAGAAAATTCAATTATAACAGTAGAGCCAGGGATTTATATCCCTAAGAATAGCCCTTGCGATCCTAAATGGTGGGGTATAGGGATTCGAATTGAAGATGATATCTTGATTACAAAAGAAGGGCCAGTCAATCTTTCTGCAGGAGCGCCTAGAGCGTGGGATGAGATTGAAACTATGATGGCACAACCCAGTCCGTTAGACAGTTTTAGTTTACCTGAATTGTCGAATTAAGACAGTAAATAAGATTTTAGCTCGGCATAATTTTTAATCCCAATACTCTTCTTCTCTTTGTCGAGGAGGGATTGAATGCGCTCTGGCATGGGAACTTCCATTTCTAAGGTTTCTTCCACCGTATCTAAAAACTTTATGGGGTGAGCAGTTTCTAAGAAGACTCCGTATTTTTCTGGATGTTGTTTTAAATAATCCTTTAAGCCTAAATAGCCCACTGCTCCGTGGGGATCAGCGATATAGCTAGAAGTGTTATAGATTTCTTTCATGGCTTTGCGGGTAGTATCGTCTGTAAAGCGATAGCCACTAAGATGATCTTTTAATTGGGTAAAATTATTTCCATAAATCTTTTGGATACGCACAAAATTACTAGGATCCCCTACATCCATCGCATTAGAAATGGTGGGAGTCGTTTTAACTGCAGCATATTCTCCAGTTTCAAGATAAGTGGGCACGGCATCGTTAATATTTGTCGCAGCAATAAAATGATCAATGGGTAAACCCATGTTTTGTCCCATCATCCCTGCGCAAATGTTCCCAAAGTTTCCACTAGGAACAGAAAAGACAAAAGGTTGCTTGCGTTCGGCTAATTGACGGTAAGCAATAAAGTAATAGAGCATTTGCGGTAACCAGCGTGCTACATTGATCGAATTCGCCGAAGTAAGTTTTCTCGTGGTTGTAATTTCTTTGTCTAGAAACGCAGTTTTGACCATGTCTTGACAATCGTCAAAAACCCCATCTACTTCTAAGGCTGTGATATTTTGTCCCAGGGTAGTCAATTGTTGTTCCTGTACTTTACTCACTTTACCTTTTGGATAAAGAATGACCACATCGATCCCTTCAACGCCTAAAAATCCGTTAGCAACCGCTCCACCTGTATCCCCAGAAGTGGCGACAAGGACAGTGACTTTTTGGTCAGATTTTTGGCTATTAAAATAGCCTAAGGATTGTGCCATAAAACGTGCTCCCACATCTTTAAAGGCTAGGGTAGGACCGTGAAAGAGTTCTAAACTTCCTATGTTTTCAGTCACTGGGACAACTGGAAAATCAAAGTCTAAGGTGTTTTTTAAGATCTCTTCTAAAACTGCTTTGGGGATTTCATCCCCTACAAAAGGTGCCATAGCAGTATACGCTATTTCAGGAATGCTCAATTGAGGTAATTCCTTAATAAATGCGGCAGCAAGTTGTGGTATTTCTTCTGGGAAATAAAGGCCACGGTCTGGTGCAATACCATTGACGACTGCATTAGCAAAGCTTGTTTTTTCTTTTGGATTACTTAAACTGTAGTATTTCATTAGGGGGTAATAAGTTGAACACCTTTTTTATTGATAGGAGAAACAAATGTATCAAATTCAATGCCTACTGGACTAAAGCTGTCGATCAATGCTTGTCTTACCTTTTCTGCGGTTGCTTGTCCTTTTGAGAGATTAAAAATTGACGGTCCAGACCCTGATATTCCAGAACCTAAAGCTCCAGCTGCAATAGCGGCTTCTTTCATTTCTTTAAAATGAGGAATTAGCGCAGAGCGTTCTGGTTCAATCACAACATCGACTAATGAGCGCGACATAAGATCGTAATCATCCATAAATAAAGCGCTTACAAGTGCAGCGAGATTACCCCACTGTTGGATTCCTTTTTCTAGTGAGATAGTTCTTTTCAGGACAGAGCGTGCATCTGCTGTGCGCAATTCAATTTTAGGATGTATGATTGTAGCATAAAGCTCTTGTGGAGAAGGTAATGAAATAACATCTGGTTTTTGTCCACAGCGCACTAGTGTAAACCCACCTAAAAGTGCAGGAGAAACATTGTCAGCATGAGCTGTTCCGCTGGCTAACTCTTCGCCTTTCATGGCAAATTCAATCAATTGATTGCGGGTAAAAGGTTCTCCTAACAAGGCATTAATGCCAAAGACTGCACCAGCAGAACTTGCGGCACTACTGCCAATCCCGCTGCCTGCTTTGATGCCTTTGTAAATTTCGATTTCGAAACCAAAATCACAAGGGTGTTTTTCTAATAAAGCTTCTGCTGCGACTCCAGCCACATTTTCTTTTGTCGCTAAAGGGAGTTTTTGTCCTTCAATCTTTGTGATACGCACCCCGGGTTGGGTGGATTTTCGTACAATAATTTCATCTCCAACCTTGTCAAGGCAAAAGCCTAAAACATCAAAGCCACAAGAAACATTAGCGACTGTAGCGGGAGCAAATACTTTAACTGACTCCATTAGCGTTTTCCTATTCTAATAATGTCTCCAAATATTCCAGAAGCAGTTACATCTGCTCCAGCTCCAGCACCTTTAACGATTAAGGGTTGGTCCTTATAACGATCTGTATAGAATAAGATGATATTATCACTACCTTCTAGGTTGTAAAAATCATGTCCTTGAGGGATTTCTTGAAGTCCCACACTGGCTTGACCATTTTCAAGTTGTGCCACATATTTAAGACGAGCGTTATTTGTTTTAGCACTTTCTAAAAGTCCATTAAAGTGGGCTTTATGGGCATCAAGAGAATCAAAGAATGTCTTGTTGTCTGGAGTGTCTAAACACGCCTTTGGTAAAAATGGCGCATTAGCAATATCTTCAAGTTCGATATTTAATCCACTTTCTCTGGCTAATATTAATATCTTTCTAGCTACATCGACCCCGCTTAAATCTATCTTAGGATCTGGTTCTGTATAGCCTTCTTTTTGTGCTTGAATCACCACTTCTTTAAAAGTGTCATTTTCTAAAAAGTTATTAAATACAAAGTTTAAACTTCCAGAAAGAACGGCTTGGATTTTATGAATTCGATCCCCAGAAGCAATTAGATTACTCAAGGTGTCTATTACCGGTAATCCCGCTCCAACATTTGTTTCAAACAAGAAAGGACTGCTGTATTTACGAGAAGTCTTTTTGAGGGTTTGATAATTGGTCAATTGATCTGCACAGGCAATTTTATTACAAGTCACCACCCCAATATTGTTTTCGAGGTAGCGCTGGTATTCTGTAGCAATACTTTCATTTGCAGTGTTATCGACAAAAATACTGTTGCGCAAGTTCAATGCTTTTGCGTGATTAAAGAAATCATCGACATTGCTTTTTGCGCCTTTAGGCAACTCTTCTGACCAAGTGGTTAAATCTACCCCTTTATCGCTTAATAGCATTGTTCTGGAGTTGGCCAAGGCCATTACGCGAATGCGTAATTGTAAAATCTCTTCTAAGTATTGTTGTTGTTGATGGATTTGCTCCATTAACTTACTTCCAACATTACCTACTCCAATAACAAATAGATTGAGTTGTTTGATATTTTCTTCAAAGAAGGTTTCGTGCAAGCAGTTTAAAGCTTTGTGGGTGTCTTTTTTGGCTATGATGATAGATATATTTCGCTCTGAAGCGCCTTGAGCAATTGCACGGATATTGACATTATTTACTCCTAAGGTGCTAAACATTTTCCCACTGATACCTTGATGATTTTTCATATCATCACCGACCACAGCGACATTGACCATTTCGTTTTCTACCAAGGCAGGGTCAACTTTGTTTAATGAGATTTCAAAGGCAAACTCTTGATCGATAATTTCTTTGGCGCGATGAGCGTCTTCTGATCTTAAACCTATACAGATCGAGTGCTCTGAAGAAGCTTGCGTAATCATAATGACATTGATTTTCTCGAGGGATAAGACTTCAAACAGGCGTTTTGAAAAACCGGGAATTCCTACCATTCCACTTCCTTCAAGACTTACAAGAGACACATTATCGATATGACTGATCCCTTTGACAACTTGGCCATCAATAACATTTTTTGCTTTAGTAATTAAAGTACCTGGGTCATTAGATGCAAAGGTGTTTTTAATGTAGACTGGGATGTTCTTTTCTACTAAGGGTTGCAGGGTAGGGGGGTAAATTACTTTTGCACCGAAGTGAGATAACTCCATCGCTTCTAAATAGCTCAATTGAGGGATAGGGGTAGCCTGAGCCACAATTTTAGGATGAGCAGTAAACATTCCACCAACATCTGTCCATATTTCAAGGCTACTCGCTTCTAGAATGTTCGCTAGAATAGCTGCGGTGAAATCTGATCCACCACGACCAAGTGTGGTGTTTTCACCTTTGCTGTTTTTAGCAACAAAACCAGGGACTAAGGTTACTTTAGCAGAAGAAGCGTTGTAAAGTGTTTTAACATTTTTGCTGGTGTTTTCCCATTGAATAATTTGACGATTATTTTGAACATTTGCCTCAATTAAATCACGCCCATCAATCAAGCGAACATCAATGTTTTTTTCCTTAAAGATGGCTGCAATGATGGTGCTGGATAAATGTTCACCAAAACTCGCAACCTTATCTGCGGCTTTTGGGGTGATTTCTTGAAGCATTGCAATACCTTCTAAAAGAGTTTCTAGGCGATTGAGTTCAACTTTTACAAAGCTGATAAGACTACTTTGACTTTTAGAAGGGATAAAGCCTTTGATGACTTCTAGATGATGTTCTTCTAATTCTTTAAATACAACGGAAAAACTGTTGTCGTTTTGCGCTGCTTTTTTCATCGCATTGAGCAATAAATCTGTTACTCCACCTAAGGCAGAGACAACAACCGTGCATTGTTGTTCTTGTTGAACAATTGAGAGCACATTTTTTATACTAGAAGAATTGGCGACGGATGTTCCGCCAAATTTTAAAACTTTCATTTATTAGTGGAGTTTATTCCAAAAAAGAGGATTGAGATTGATTTTTTAAATGACACACGAGTAGAGATTTTAATACCCCCAAGGGGTACAAAAAGTTTGCGTATTTAATTCGGTGTTATTCATTTGGATGAACATATCAATCAATTTTGCACAAAAATAGGTTAAAAGCTTTATACTTTCAAGGCGAACAAAAAAAAACTCCCCAGTTTTAACTGAGGAGTAATGATTTATGCATTTTTAAGATCGAGTTGAAGCTTTTCTGCCTTTCCATCCCAATCAAGTTTGATATTGTCGCCCTCTTTCAGATTGCTAGAAACAATCTCTTCGGCGATAATATCTTCTACATAGCGTTGCAAGGCTCTTGAGAGCGGTCTTGCGCCATATTGTTTGTCATAACCTTTCTCACCGATGAATTCTTTGGCTTTCTTAGAAAGACTTAGAGTATAGCCTAATTTTGTGATGCGTTGATCAAGTTTTTTAAGCTCAATATCAACAATCTTAAGGAGGTCTTCTTTTTCAAGGGCATTGAAAATGACAATATCATCTACACGGTTGAGAAATTCTGGCGCAAAGGTTTTCTTTAATGCACTTTGAATGACTCCTTTTTCAATTTCCTCGGATTGATTTTTTTGTGCTGATGTACTAAAACCAACTCCAGTTCCAAAATCTTTTAATTGACGTGCCCCAATGTTAGAGGTCATGATGATAATGGTGTTTTGGAAATTGATTTTCCGTCCTAAACTATCCGTTAAAAACCCATCGTCTAATACCTGTAACATCATATTAAATACATCTGGGTGTGCTTTTTCGACTTCGTCCAAAAGGATAACAGAGTAGGGCTTTCTTCTTACCTTTTCACTCAACTGCCCGCCTTCTTCATAGCCTACATAGCCTGGAGGTGCACCAATTAAACGAGAGATGGCGAATTTCTCCATGTACTCGCTCATGTCGATGCGAATCAAGTTTTCTTCAGAGTCAAACATTTCTTTCGCTAAGATTTTAGCTAATTGTGTTTTACCCACTCCAGTTTGTCCTAAGAAAATAAACGATCCTATGGGTTTATCTGGTGCTTTTAGCCCCGCGCGATTGCGTTGAATCGATTTTACTACTTTTTCTACAGCTTCTTGTTGCCCAATTAGGCTGTTGCCTATGATGCTAGAAAGATTAGAAAGTTTGTTCTTTTCTGTGCTGACAATTTTTTGAACTGGAATTCCCGTGATCATAGAGACTACATCTGCGATATGCGTTTCAGTTACCTCAATGCGGTTTAATTTAGATTCTTCTTCCCATTTTTCTTGGGCAGTAATAAGGTTGCGTTCTACGCGTTTTTCATCGTCACGTAGTTTTGCTGCCTCCTCATATTTTTGTTTGAGAACAACGCTGTTTTTGTTTTGTCGAACTTGTTCTAACTCTTCTTCAAGCTCAATAACTTCTTGTGGTACATTCATGTTTTTAATGTGCACACGCGACCCAGCTTCGTCAAGAGCATCAATAGCCTTGTCTGGAAGAAAGCGATCTGAAACATAGCGAGAAGTCAATTCAACGCAAGCAACCAATGCGTCATGTGTGTAGGTTACATTGTGGTGATTCTCATATTTTTCTTTGATGTTTTCAAGAATCTCGATGGTTTCTTCTTCAGAAGTTTGTTCGATAATTACTTTTTGAAAACGTCTTTCAAGGGCACCATCTTTTTCGATGTTTTGACGGAATTCGTCTAGTGTAGTGGCACCAATACATTGAATTTCTCCTCTTGCAAGTGCAGGCTTAAACATATTTGAAGCGTCTAAACTTCCCGTCGCTCCACCAGCACCAACGATGGTGTGTATTTCGTCTATAAATAGAATTATATCATCATTTTTTTCTAGTTCGTTCATGACCGCTTTCATGCGTTCTTCAAACTGTCCGCGGTATTTTGTTCCCGCAACTAGGCTCGCTAAATCAAGTGAAATTACTCTTTTACCATAAAGCACCCTAGAAACTTTCTTTTGAACAATGCGCAAAGCAAGTCCTTCTGCAATGGCAGATTTACCTACACCGGGTTCTCCAATTAAAAGCGGGTTGTTTTTCTTTCGTCTACTCAAAATTTGAGAAACACGTTCAATTTCTTTTTCTCTTCCTACAACAGGATCTAATTTGTCTTGTGTCGCTAAAGCTGTAATATCTTTCCCAAAATTATCTAGCACAGGAGTCTTAGATTTTTTTGATTTAGCGGGTTCTGATGTGGGTACAAAAGGATTTTGCTTATCCCCAGCATCTTCATTCTCTTTTTCATCAGAAAAGGAAGAACTGGTTAGATCTAAGTAGTCAGAGTCGTTCGTTAGCATAGCTTTAAACTGTTCTTTTACAAGATCATAGTTGACATTTAACTTCCCTAATAATTTTGTGGTAGGATCATTTTCGTTGCGTAATATACAGAGTAATAAATGTACCGTATCGATTAAATCACTTTGAAATAATTTCGCTTCTAGAAAAGTTGTTTTAAGCGCTCTTTCTGCTTGCCTTGTCAAGTGTAAGTTGCGTTTAGTGTTTTCTAAACTATTATTGTCAAGCAAAGCAGGGTTTAGAATTTCTACCTTTCGACGTAAATTTTCTAAGTCTACTGCTATGGCATTAAGAATTGTAATGGCTTTACCACCTCCATCTCTTAGAATACCTAGCATTAGATGTTCTGTTCCAATATAGTCATGACCTAAACGTAGGGCTTCTTCTTTGCTGAAAGAAATAACGTCTTTAACACGTGGAGAAAAGTTATCGTCCATTTTTCTTAGTTTTTTATCTTCTTCATCTACCCAAACATCATTCCAAAACGTTTGAATCTTATTGTAAATAGACAAAAAAATCTCATAAAATCAAAGGTATAGTCGTTAAAATTTAGACATTATTTATTCTGAATTACATGTTAATAAATCACAAAGAAATTCTTTGTCAACATAAGGTAAATGGGCATTAAATATTTATTTTAGCCTAAATACTTAAAGACCAAATTTAGTTATGGCCGAAGGAGAAAAACTCATCCCTATAAACATTGAGGATGAAATGAAGTCTGCATACATTGATTATTCAATGTCTGTCATTGTGTCACGTGCTTTACCTGATGTTCGTGATGGATTAAAACCCGTACACCGCCGTGTTTTATACGGAATGCATGAGTTGGGAATTCGTTCAACAACTGCATACAAAAAGTCTGCTCGTATTGTTGGGGAGGTATTAGGTAAATACCACCCACACGGGGACACCTCTGTTTACGACACCATGGTGCGTATGGCGCAAGAGTGGAGTTTGCGTTATTTACTTGTAGATGGACAGGGTAACTTTGGTTCTGTCGATGGAGATAGTCCAGCAGCAATGCGTTATACAGAGGCAAGAATGCGCAAAATGTCTGAAGATCTTTTAGCAGATATTGACAAAGACACAGTTGATCATCAACTTAATTTTGACGATACCCTTAAAGAACCAACAGTACTTCCTACAAGAGTTCCTAATCTATTGATTAATGGTGCCTCTGGAATCGCTGTGGGAATGGCAACTAATATGCCGCCGCACAACTTAACTGAGGTGATTGATGGTACAATAAGCTATATCGACAATAGTGACATCACCATTGATGAGTTAATGCAACATATCAAAGCACCAGATTTTCCAACTGGAGGTACAATCTATGGCTATGATGGCGTTAAAGAAGCGTTTCATACGGGTAGAGGTCGTGTCGTCTTGCGTGCAAAAGCAAACATTGAAGAGGTCAATGGTCGGGAATGCATCATCGTAGACGAGATTCCTTACCAAGTCAATAAGGCGGAAATGATACGCAAAACGGCTGAATTAATCAACGATAAGAAAATCGAAGGGATTTCTAATATTCGCGATGAATCTGACCGAAAAGGAATGCGAATCGTTTATATCCTTAAGCGAGACGCGATCCCAAATATCGTCTTAAATAAATTATACAAATACACTCAACTTCAATCTTCATTTAGCGTTAATAACATTGCCCTTGTTAAGGGTAGACCAGAAATGCTGAATCTCAAAGATTTGATTCATCATTTTGTTGAACACCGTCATGATGTGGTGGTTCGAAGAACCAAATTTGAATTGCGTAAAGCCGAAGAGCGCGCTCACATACTAGAAGGCTTGATCATCGCTTCTGATAATATAGATGAAGTAATCGCATTAATTCGATCTTCTTCTAATGCAGATGAAGCCCGTAATAAGCTGATCGAAAAGTTTGAATTAACAGAAATTCAAGCGAAAGCGATTGTGGAAATGCGCTTACGTCAATTAACCGGACTAGAGCAAGATAAATTGCGAGGGGAATATGACGAATTAGTTAAAACCATCGCAGACTTAAAAGATATCCTCGACAAAAAAGACCGTCGTATGAATATCATTAAGGAAGAGCTAGCGCAAATCAAAGAAAAATACGGTGACGAACGTCGTTCTGTTATTGAATATGCTGGTGGAAACTTTAGTATTGAAGATATGATTCCTAATGAGAAGGTAGTTGTTACGATTTCTCATGCAGGTTATATCAAACGTACCCCATTAGCCGAATACAAGACACAAAATAGAGGAGGAGTAGGGCAAAAAGCTTCTACAACTAGAAACGAAGACTTCTTAGAACATCTATTTGTAGGAACAAACCACCAATACATGCTGTTCTTTACCCAAAAAGGGAAGTGTTTCTGGATGAGGGTTTATGAAATCCCAGAAGGATCCAAAACGTCTAAAGGACGTGCGATCCAAAACTTGATTAATATTGAGCAAGACGATAAGGTCAAAGCCTTTATTAATACGCAAGATCTTAAAGACGAAGCATACATCAACAGTCACTATCTCATCATGGCGACAAAACAAGGACAAGTTAAAAAGACCTCCTTAGAGCAGTATTCACGTCCGCGAGCAAATGGAATTAACGCCATCACTGTAAAAGAAGGGGATGAACTGTTATCGGCTAAATTGACCAATGGGGAAAGTGAAATTCTTTTAGCTTTAAAATCTGGGAAGTCCATTCGTTTTGAAGAAAGTAAAACTCGTCCTATGGGACGAAATGCATCTGGAGTAAGAGGAATTACCCTGGCTGGTCCTAAAGATGAAGTGATAGGGATGGTATCTGTAAACGATGCTTCCACAGATATTCTAGTAGTGTCTGAAAATGGATATGGAAAACGTTCAAGTCTTGACGATTATCGCATAACTAACCGTGGTGGGAAAGGAGTTAAGACCATTTCTATAACGGACAAAACTGGGGATCTTGTATCCATTAAGAATGTTAGTGACGAAAACGACTTAATGATCATCAATAAATCTGGTATCGCAATTCGCATGAGTGTTGAATCTCTTCGTGTTATGGGAAGAGCAACACAAGGTGTGAAGTTGATTAATCTTAAAGGAGACGATCAAATCGCAGCAGTAGCTAAAGTGATGAAAGAAGAAGATTCTGTCGAAGAAAACGATGAAATCACAGAGGCCAATACCGATGGCACGAATCTTGAATAAATTAGAATTAAACATAACTTAATAAACAATGAAACATTTATTTACCCTAGTTCTAGGGCTTTTAGTAACCATAGGTTATGCACAAAAAAAGGAGTTAAAGCAGGCGCAAAAACTTTTCAAAGCGTCAAAAATTGAGGAAGCCAAAGCTTCCTTAAGTGCAAATCAAGAAATCATCGAAAGCTCTGATGATGCTAAAATTAAAACGCAATATCACTTCCTTAAAGCCCAAATCGCTCGATTAGATAAAGCCTATCAAGCCGCTTATGACAATTTATTATTAGCGGAAGGAAACAATTCTTTAAAAACACTTTTAGTAAATGAATATCAGCAGTTGACACAAGATATTGTGAACGATGCAATTGCTCAATCTGAAGCAAAAGAATATATTCCTTCTTCTGAAAACCTGTATTTAGCATATCAGATCAACCCAGAGAATAATATAGATTATCTATACTACGCTGCGACGAACGCTGTAAATGGAGCAAATTATGAATTAGCTCTTGAGCGTTACATTCAACTTCGCGATATCGATTACACCGGGGTTGTGACAAAATATTATGCTACTGCTGTTTCAACTAATGAAGAAACAGAGGTTACTGAAACAGAATATAATATCTACAAAAAGTCAAAAGATTTCACCAACCTAAGAACAGAAGATACTGATTCTAAATACCCAGAGATTGTTAAAAATATCGCTTTGATTTACAATAAATTAGGTCAGAAAGACAATGCTATGAAAGCAGTGCAAGATGCCCGTAAAGCTAATCCTGGTGATGTAGGGTTAATTTTAACTGAAGCTAATATTTATATTCAGTTAGGAGAAAAGCAACGTTACAAAGAATTGATTACTGAAGCAATTGAACAAGACCCTAATAATGCAATCTTGTACTTTAACTTGGGTGTAGTGAATGGCGAACAAGGAGATAATGCAACAGCTAGAGATTACTATGAAAAAGCGATTGAGCTTGACCCTAGTATGGAAAATGCTTATTTAAATCTAGTAGCTTTGATTTTACAAAATGAATCTACTATAGTTGAAAAAATGAATAACCTGGGCAACTCACGTGCTGATAACTTGAAGTATGATGAGTTAAAAGTAGAAAGAGAAAAACTTTATGAAGAATGTGTTCCAGTTTTAAAGCAACTTATCGCTCTAGACGATTCTAACCTTGAAGCTGTTAAAACCTTGCGTAACATTTATGGTACAATTGGTGACAATGATGGTTTTAAGGCAATGAAAGCTATCATTGAAAAGCACGAGCAGTAAAACACTGTAAATTACGATAAAAAAAGCCCTTCTTTTGAAGGGCTTTTTTATTATAGCATAGATTTTATCAAGCGCAATTTATGTGAGTGGGTTTGCTTTTCCACATTAAAAATTCCTGTTTGATCAATGCGATCAATTCTTACTTGGCCATGAGCATGGATGATAAAATGATTCTGCATTAGTATACCTACATGGACAATGTCCCCTTCTTTATTGTCAAAGAAAGCTAAATCTCCAGGTTCACTTTCATCAATAAAACTCAAGGTATTCCCTTGTTGCGCTTGCTGCCATGCGTCTCTTTTTAATGCGTGACCATGAATTTTATAAACCATTTGCGTCAAGCCAGAACAGTCGATTCCAAAAGGGGTTTTTCCTCCCCACAAATAAGGAGCATGTAAAAATTTATACGCAGTTTTAATTAAATCTTCTTTGACAAGTTTTTGTGGATTATAATTACTTTCGATACTGTGATTAAGCAAGTCTAGCCCACGTAAATCGCTTCCTAAGGGAACGGGAAAGATTTCTTCTTTATTGAGATGGACATAGTCCAATAAATTCTGAGTACACAAAAAATCCTTTTGCTGTATAGCTTTGTATTGTTCTTCTTCAATCAAGGTCGCTTGATGTTGTGTGATCCAACCTTCATAAGCATCCCATAGGAGTCGTATTTTATACCAATCTTTTCTTTGGTCAATAATCTTAAATGTGTCTCCGTAAAGAAGTTGAGAAACCAGTTCGCTTTTGTGATCATTTTCCCTACGTAAAGGAACTACCCCTAAATGACAAATCCCATATTTCAACGGCTGATATTTTTTCCTTTAGTCATGTTCAAAAGTAACTAAAATCATGCAAGAACTTTCTAATTATAGATAATTTTAAGTCGCTTACCCATTTGTGAGATTAATGTATCTTTAACCCTATAAGCGGTAACCTTTTCATGAAACAATTATTACGTTTATTTTACAACAATCAATCCAACTTGTACAAAGGGCTTCTCTTTGCTTTTAGTACATTGTTTATCGTTTATCTCATTCCTGTAAAAAATCAATTTGCCTATGATTTTGCAAGAGGAGACAGTTGGCAATACGAAACACTTTACGCTCCTTTTGATTTTGCAATCATTAAAAGCGAGGCTGAAATTGAAGGGGAGAAGATCAAGTTTAGGGAAGAAGCCATTGTTTATTTTGATGCTGAAAAGCAGGTCAAAGAAAATGTAATCGCAGCCTATTCGCTTAATTTTAAAAATTATTTTCCGTTCCGCGAGGGGAGTAGTAGATACCAACGATACTATGATTATGGTCTGGGCTTAATAGAGGTTATCTATGATAAAGGGGTTCTGCCCATCAACTATAATCCTACTGGCGAACTAACTGCAGCTATAATTAATGGTCAAGTCGAAATAGATTTACCTTATTCTGCTTTGGTTAATTTGAATGAATTAACCTCCTATTTAAATTTAACCTTAGAAGAAGGGTATAAGCGATATGAAAAAGCCTTTTATCAGCTTTTCTTTACTATTCTAGAACCTAATTTAACCTATAATCAAAGTTTTAGTCAGCAATCGCTATTAGAGGTTTATGCGAAAATTTCTCGCACAAGAGATCTAGTCAGAAAAGGAGAGAAAATCATCCTCAATAATGAAATTATTGATGGGAATAAATGGGACAAATTACGCTCCTTAAAACAGCAATACTCTGCCGAAAATTTAAGTGGAGCAAATGCGGTGGGTGTTGTGATAGGCTACAGTGTTATTGTGATGATTCTCCTGTTGATTTTACTTTTGTTTATTAATCAGTATCGAACAAATATATTTGAAGATAATACAGCTGTCACTTTTATCTTTTTTAATCTCCTCTTTATGGTAGGTTTGAGTATTAGTGTGGTAAACTTTAATGCTGCCTATTTGTATGCCTTACCAATCTGTATTTTTCCATTGATCACAAAAGCTTTCTTTGACCCACGATTAGGACTTTTTGTGCATGTTTTAACGGTCTTGTTAATCGGGTTTATTGCGCCCAATAGTTTTGAATATGTCGTTTTGCAAATTCTTGCTGGGATGGTGACCATCTTAAGCGCATCCGAGCTTTATAAAAGAGCTAATTTATTTATTTCGGTATCACAAATTATTCTAGTTTATATGTTGAGTTACTTCTCTTTTTATTTAATTAGAAGCGGGAATCTGAGTGATATCGATTACAGTCTTTTTGGCTTATTCTTTATCAATGGTCTGCTCATCCTTTTTGTGCAGCCATTGATATATTTTTACGAGAAGGTTTTTAAACTCGTATCAGATGTGTCTCTGTTAGAGTTGTCTGACACGAATTCTGTTGTGTTTAAAGAATTGTCGAATAAAGCACCGGGAACCTTTCATCACTCCTTACAGGTAGCAAACCTTGCCGAAGCAGCAGCGTCTGCCATAGACGCGAATGTCCTTTTAACTCGGGTAGGAGCTTTATATCACGATATAGGAAAGGTGAATAAGCCTACTTTTTTCTATGAAAATCAACGCGGTAGTGTTTCTCCGCACGATGATCTTTCCCCTAAAGAAAGTGCAAGAATTATTATTGATCATGTTATCGATGGGATAGAATTAGCAAAAAGATATAATTTACCCGATCGCGTAATCGATTTTATTCGTACACACCACGGAACATCAAAAGTTTATTACTTCTATAAAAAGGAGCAGGAACTTAATGAGAAAGTAAACGAAAAGGACTTCAGTTACAAAGGGCCAAGGCCTTTTTCAAAAGAAACCGCAATTGTAATGATGGCAGATGGGGTGGAGGCAGCTTCTAAGAGTTTAAAGGAACCTACCTATGAAACCCTAGCGGCTTTTGTCACAAAAATCATTGACCAGCAAATGGAGGATAAACAATTTATCAATGCGAATATCACTTTAGCAGAAATTGAAACGGTTAAAAAAGTACTGCTCAATAAGTTGGTGAATATTTATCATTTGCGAATCGAATATCCAGAATAAACTATCGATAAAACTTCCATAAAACGTTGTGTTTTTAGAATGTTCGAATTACATTTGCAAACCTAATCTAAGATTAGAAAAGGAGAGGTGCCAGAGTGGTAATGGAGCAGATTGCTAATCTGTCAACGTGTAAGCGTTGCCAGGGTTCGAATCCCTGTCTCTCCGCAAAGATTTGAAAAGTTCATTTTATATTGAATTTCCCCCTCGGGGTGTAGCGTAGCCCGGTCATCGCGCCTGCTTTGGGAGCAGGAGGTCGCAGGTTCGAATCCTGCCACCCCGACAATTGAAATCTTTGGTCGCGTAGCTCAGCTGGATAGAGCATCTGCCTTCTAAGCAGACGGTCATAGGTTCGAATCCTATCGCGATCACAAGTAATTTTTTAATTACAATTATAAACCCTTGTAGAGCAAATTCATACAAGGGTTTTTTATTTGACAACAATTTATTTTGTTCGATTATTGCTTGATAAATACATATTATCACTCCCATAAAAGTAAAATAAATTACCCCTGCCAAGGGCTTAGTTCATCCCCTAGCAAAGTAGGTAAGTGGGGAAAATTAGTAATTGTATGATAGTGTGAAAATTCAATGCCTTCTGCAATCATTATTCTTATATAATGCAGCCTTCTCAATCAAGAATTAAAAAGTTGATTTCCTTTAGCAATCAATAAATAAACTTTAAATTCGACACTTATTGAATTAGAATGAAATATTTTAAGTACACTTTATTTACATTATTGAAGCTACCTGCCGCATGGATTTGTGGCGTGCGATTAACCCATATAGACGATCAAGGCGCTACGGCCAGCGTCAAACACCGGTGGATCAATCAAAACCCCTACAGTTCGATGTTTTGGGCAGTACAAGGAATGGCAGCAGAGTTCCCCACTGGGATTCTCTTGACAAAAGAGATTAGGGAATCGGGGAAAAATATTTCTATGCTGGTTTTGAACAACAAAGCGACTTTTACGAAAAAAGCTACAGGAAGAATCATTTTCCATTGTGATCAAGGCGAACAAGCGCGCAATGCCATAAAGACCCTTGTTGAGACGGGAGAACCACAAACAGTTTGGTTACATGCTACTGGAATGAATCAACAAGATCAAATGGTATCTAAGTTTTCTTTTGAATGGACTTTATTATTAAAATAGTAAGATGAAAGCAGCCTTTATAGACCAGTTGTCTCTTCCCGTTGTTGCGGCTCCAATGTTTCTTATCTCAGGCCCACAATTGGTCATTGAGTGTTGTAAAAATGGAATTGTAGGAACTTTTCCAGCCTTAAATCAACGTACCACAGACGGTTTTGAGTCTTGGGTAATAGAAATAAAAGAGGCCCTCGCTGCTTTTGAAGCAGAGACGGGGAAAAAGGCAGCACCATTTGGAGTGAATTTGATTGTACATCAATCTAACCCTAGGGTAGAAGCAGATTTAGCCATTTGTGTTAAGCACAAAGTCCCCTTGATTATTACTTCTTTAGGCGCTGTTACACAATTGGTTGATGCGGTGCATAGCTATGGCGGTTTAGTCTTTCATGATATCATTAAAAAGCGTCATGCCGAAAAAGCAGCAGAAGCTGGTGTAGACGGCTTAATCCTGGTTTCTGCGGGTGCAGGTGGGCATGCAGGGGTGACCAACCCTATGTCACTCGTGGCAGAAGTTCGCTCTTTCTATAATAAAACCATTCTATTGTCGGGTTGTATTTCAAACGGTAGAGATGTCGCATCTGCCTTACAAATGGGGGCCGATTTAGCCTATATGGGCACTCGCTTTATCAATGTGGAAGAGTCTAATGCTGATGATGGCTATCGCCAAATGATCATCGACAGCAATGCCAGTGATATTGTTTATACCGCTGCGGTATCTGGGGTGAGCGCGAATTTTTTGCGCCCTAGTCTTGAAGCCATGGGAATCACAGAAGAAATGTGGGGTAACTCAAAAAAAATTGATTTTGGCAGTGAATTAGATGCAGCTAAAGCCGAAGCAAAAGCATGGAAGACCATCTGGTCAGCAGGGCAGGGGGTAACTTCGATTAGCAATGTCTTGCCAGTAAAAGATCTAGTCCAGCAAATGAAGCAGGAATTTTTGGCTTCCATAGAGGCCTTGCAACAATTGGCCAAACGCTATCGCTAGTCTCGTGTAATCCTAATGGATAAATTTGTTTTCACCAACCAACTAACCGTTGATTAAATATCCTTTGTCAAGGATTGAACAATCTTATTATCGGCATAAAAGGCCTTAAAAATGACCTTTAATGCGGTATAACACGGAATGGCAACAATAAGGCCTATGGTGCCAAAAAGAATTCCCGCCATCATAATGACAATAAAAATTTCTAAGGGATGTGATTTCACTGAAGTAGAGAATATATACGGCTGACTAAAGAAATTATCGATTATTTGCCCTATGGTAAAACCGATCATGACATAAATACTTTTCGGTAAGATCACGCTGCTAAAATCTGCATCAAGATTTGCCGTCATAGTAAGAACTAACATCAATACTGCTCCAATCAATGGGCCTACATAGGGGATCAAATTGAGTAAGGCGCATAAAAAAGCAATGATCATGGCATTTTTGATCCCAAAGATGCCCAACACTATACTGTAAATCACAAAAAGAATTGTAATCTGTAAGAGAAGTCCTATAAAATAACGCGATAAGAGGTCTTTAATTTTTTCAAATGAAGCCTTGATTCTTGGGTGATTTTTAGTTGGGATAAATAGAAAGACCGTTCGCTGCATTAGCTGCGCGTCTTTCAATAAAAAGAATGAAATAAAGATGATCGAAAAAAGGGCTATGGTAAACCCACTAAGCCATCCTAATAACGCATTAAGGAACTTTGGTAAAGCATCAAGATTAAGGGTGTTCATCCAGTCTTTTTCTAAAAACCAGTTTTTCCAGTTGGCTTGATCCCAATTAAAATAGGTGGAGATTTCTTCAAAAAGACGAGTGATTTTGACTTCCAAAGCATCGACATCCAGTAAGGACAAATTCTCCCCTTGTTGTAAGATTAATGGAATAAAAAGAGAAATTAACCCAAAGATCATAGTAATAAAAAAGATCATGGTAGAGACTACAGCTAGGGTATTCCCAAATTTTAATTTTTTACTTAAAAACACGGTTATAGGTCGCCCTATCAAAGAGATTATTGCTGCAATTATAACATAGGCAATAAGCGATTGTAGCAAGTACAGCGCATAGAACCCTACCGCAATAAGAAATAGATATAAAATGGCTTGAAGGATCCCTTGTGCAATAGAAGATGATTTCATGACTTAAAGATAGGAATAAAAATTATTGTGTTTTTAAAGCCACGGTGTGGACGGCAACTATTGCCGCTGTTTCTGTGCGTAAACGTTGCTCCCCAAGACTAATCGCCTTATAGTTGTTTTCTATGGCCATGCTAACTTCTTGAGCGCTAAAATCTCCTTCTGGGCCGATTAATACAGTAATATTGCCTTTAGGCGCTATCGCACCAAAGAAGCTTTCTTTTTCTCCAGGGTGGCAATTAGCGATGTAGCCCTTTGGTTGCGCAGCAACAAAATCTTTAAATGAAGTTAGTGGATTGAGTACAGGCTTGTAAAATTGTTTGGATTGCTTGAGGGCCGCTACAATAATCTTATCCAATCGTTCTGCTTTGATTACTTTTCGTTCAGAATGGGCACATAAGAGTGGCGTGATTTGATGAACCCCAATTTCTGTCGCTTTTTCAAGAAACCACTCAAAACGGCTGATGTTTTTTGTGGGTGCGACAGCCAGATGTAATTGATAGAGTAGCGGGGGATGAAGGATTGTTTGAATAGTATTCCCGATGACTTTACTTTGACCTATTTGTTCTAATTCAATCGTCATTTCAAGTCCTCTCCCATTAGTGACTTGTAATTGATCTCCAGTAGTTTTACGCATCACTCTAGCGATGTGCTTGCTCTCTTCTTTAGGGAAAACAATCCTTTTATCTGTTTGCGTTAAATCAGGAAGGAAGAATAAATCCATTTATAGCGGTAGTCTTGCGGTGGCACTTTGGTCTAATGCCCCAAAACGCTGTTCATTAAACTTGAAATAACCTACAATTCCTATCATTGCGGCATTGTCTGTGGTGTAGGCAAAAGGCGGTAAATGCACCCTCCAGTTATATTTAGTTGCTGCATCTTTGAGTTTATTGCGTAAACCAGAATTTGCAGCAACTCCACCACCGATGGCGATTTCTGTGATTCCAGTATGTTCTATTGCGCGTTTTATTTTTTCAAAGATAATTTCAATCAAGGTGTATTGAATCGAAGCGCATAGATCGGCTAAATTCTCTTCGATAAACGAAGGGTTTTTTTGTTGATTCTTATGTAAGAAATTAATTACCGCAGTCTTAAATCCACTGTAACTTACATTGAGCTCTGGCGCTTTTGGGATAGGAAATTTAAATGCTGCAGGATTCCCTTCTTTCGCGTGACGGTCAATATGGGGTCCCGCAGGATAACCTAAGCCCATTACCTTTCCGCATTTGTCAAATGCTTCTCCGATAGCGTCATCTAATGTTGTACCTAATTCTTCAAGACTAAAATGACTACTTACTCTTACAATTTGGGTATGACCTCCAGAAACAGTTATCCCTAAAAATGGAAAGTTAGGGGTGGGGTGTTCGTCTTGAATAAAATGACTGAGTAAATGTCCTTGAAGGTGATTCACCTCGATTAACGGAATATTGAGAGCCATGCTTAGGGACTTGGCAAAAGAAGTACCGACCAATAATGATCCCAAAAGTCCCGGTCCCCGGGTATAAGCAATCGCGCTTAAGTCTTTTTTGTCGATTCCAGCCTTTTTTAGGGCTTGATCCACCACAGGAACAATGTTTTGTTGATGGGCTCTTGAGGCAAGTTCTGGAACAACCCCTCCATAGGCTTCGTGGATCGTTTGATTAGCGATGATATTGGATAAAACCAAATCGTTTTTTAACACTGCAGCAGCAGTATCATCACAAGAGGATTCAATGGCTAAAATATAGCATGGTTTTTGTTCAATCATTTAGTAACTTTATAGCATTGTAAAATTACTCATTTCTCATTAAAAATCTGCGTAAAATACTCGTCTTCCTTTCAGCGATAATTATATTGTTGATGATTGCTTTTAGTTTGTTTTTCTCTTCAGAAAAAGTCCAAACAAGAGTGGCGAACTCTATTACCAAACAATTGAATTCTTCTTTTGAAACAAATATCAAAATAGGAAGTGCTAAAATTGATCTAAGCGGACGAATCAGTTTAGGAGAAGTTTTAATTAGAGATCACAAGAAAGATACCTTGTTTTATGTACGTCAACTTAAACTTAAGTTAAATGAGTTGGAAGGGGTTTTAAAAGGAGATTATCAGTTTTCTTCCCTCGGTATTGCGCAACCCTATTTATCGATCAAGACTTACCAAGAAGAGCAAAGCTCCAATTTGCAACAGTTTTTAAACAGACTCAAAAGGTCCTCAAAAAAGCAAAAACCTTTTTTAGTTAATGTAGACCAGCTTAATCTAGAAAATGCAAGACTAATTCTCACAGATCAAAACAAAGCATCTTCGTTTGGTTTTAAAAACATCAATGCAAGCATTGCTAAGATATTACTCAACGAAAATCAACTTACTGGGCAAATAGCACAACTCAATTATCAATCTCCTCATGTAGAAGATTTGACAGACTTGAAGGCGAAATTAAATTTCACTAAAGAAACACTCCACTTAGAAGATTTTGAAATTGTAACCCCTAACGGTCAAATGGCAGGAGAACTTAAGATCAATACCCCAAAGTTCTCTTTAGACCAAATCATGGAGGAGGGGATGTTCTTAGTTTCTTTTAAAGAAGCAGATTTATCTACCACATTATTTAACTCTACTTCTGTAAAGCTACCATCAGGAAAGATAAAATTCAATGGAGTTGCAACTGGCCCTCTAGATCAACTCAAAGTAAAGTTGACCGCCCAGACAGATAAAAACAGCCGTTTTGAAGGTGATCTTTTATTGCGCTACAGCAAAGAAAAAGGGATATTTTTAAAGGGAAGAAATGTTGTTGCCTCAATTGACCTAGAGGATGTTGATCGTTATACTAACGTCTTGTTTCCACAAGAACACCCTATACATCAATTCAATTTAGCCCGTTTAGAGCTTGAGGGAGCGTTTGATTTTAGAAAAGATCAATCTTTTACTAGTTCCCTTTCTATGGTTTTAAACGAAGGAACTGTCAAAACTGCAATGCAGCTAGAAAAGCAAGGGGTAGATTGGACCTTTGCTCAACAATTACAATTTAATGATCTAGGAAAAGGGAATTTATTTAAATCACTACCTTCTTTGGATTTAATCAATGGTAAAGTGCAGTTAACGGGCACAATAAAAGATTCAAAATTGTATAGTTTTGATTGGGACAGTCAATTAAACTCGCTACAATGGAATAGTATTGTCTACCAAAACATAAGCTTGAATGGAAAAAAGGATGCAGAAGCATTTGATCTTGCTTTGCGTTTAAATGATCCCAGGATCATATTAAAAAGTAAAGTTTCTCAAGAGTTGCTTTCAGCAGAAAAGAAACTTGTTGTAAAAAGTGAAATAGAGCGATTAGATTTGTCTGCTTATGGGTGGACCCCACCAGATGATGATGTTCGCCTTGCCACCCATTTAACTTTTATCGGAAATCAAAACGCTTTAAAAGAAGTTCGTTTTCAAAACACCCTAATAGAAAGCAAAGAAGCTAAAAATGATTTTATGGATTTTGCGCTTTACTTTTCTTCCATAAACGGTTTAAATAAAGTAACCCAAGAGGGGTCTGATTTATTTCAGTTTTCACTAGCGGGAAAATTCACCTATCAAAATCTCCCGCGATTGTTAGAAAGTTCGATTCGCGAAGCCTTATTATTGCCCTATGAAAAAGTAATAGCTAAAGAAGAGCAATTTGAATTTGGTTTAACCTTAAACAAAAAAGCCCTACAAGCACTTTATCCTGCTGTTGAAACCCCTAATAACATCTCCCTTAAAGGGAAGATAAGCTCGATTAAAGGTGCTTCTAGTTTATCCTTTGATTTGCCTTATATTCTTTATGAAGGGTATACAGTAGAAGGTTTGTCTTTGAATACCCTAGCAGGAAAATCAAACGATTTAACTCAATTTAAAGCCGATAGGGTTAAGGGTAACAACATTAATATTTCTCAGGTTGAATTTTTTATAAGAGCAGTTGATGAAAAACTAAAAGGACAATTTACAGGAGGCTTTGGCCTAAATAACATCAATCAATTTGCTGTTGACTTTACCTATGATCAAACCCTAAATAATGGACTTTTTCAATTGGACCAAGCGAAGGTGGATTTAGATGGAGATCTTTGGCAATTGACTAAGAATAAGCGCAATAATTTCATTTACAACAGTGCAACAAAAGAATTTATTGTAAACGATCTGGCCTTGTCAACCGTTGATCAGTCATTCGAAATAAATGGGGCATATCAAACAAAAGACAATTTTTCGCTAAAACTAGCGACTAATCAACTCACTTTAGAAAAGATTTTACCGAAAGGCGATAAGTTTAACTTTAAAGGAACACTGTCCTCTAGCTTTTCCATCATTCAAGGGCAAGATCAACAGTTATTAGATACAGACTTAAAAGTGGAGTCCCTTGTAATTAATGGAACTCCCATGGGAGACTTTTCACTTGAAGTAGGGGGGAGTTCTCAGCTAAAAACCTATCAGGTAGAGACATCCTTAAGAGCAGCAAATAAAGCATTGTTAAGTGGATCTGGTAATATTTTTATGTCAGATGCAAGCCCTAAAGTTGATGTTGATTTGCAATTGGAAGACTTAGATATGTCTTTTCTCTCTGCATTAGGAAAAGGTAAAATAACAGAGATTAAAGGGTTTATGAGCGGGGACTTAAATCTCTGGGGAGCCCTTGGTGATTTAAAGATTAGGGGGGATGCAAATTTAAATCAGATGGGGATGTATATCCCTTCAACTAATACGCGTTATCAGTTAGTCGATAACACCAAGGTTCAATTTAGAGATCGTTTGGTTAACTTTAATAATGCTTCGCTTATAGAAAAGAAAACTAAAACTAGCGCGAACTTAAATGGTTCACTAAGTCATATCAATTTCAATGCATGGGAAATGGATATCAAGCTTTTGACCAATCGCTTTTTAGTCTATGACCGCCCTGAAGATAAAAATGCTTTATTCTATGGACACGGTTATTTAACGGGAGAAGCCAGATTTAATGGTCCTACAAAGTCCTTAATATTAGAAGTAGTTGGCAGTACAGCAGAAGGTACCACACTAGTTATTCCATGGCAGGAGGATAAGGGATTATCAGACACTTCTTTTATAGATTATTATACAAAAGGGAGTAGTTTACAAGAGGAGGTTACTGCAGATATATCTGCGATTGACGAAGCATTTAGAGGCTTTGAAATGATATTTGATCTTGATGTTAACCGCAATGCAAAGGTAGAAATTGTAGTAGATCAATCTTCAGGGAGTACCTTATCGGGTAGGGGAGCTGGAAACATTTTAATTGAAACAAACATAGACGGGAAATTTAATATCTGGGGAGACTTCATTGCTTATGAAGGGATTTATAACTTTAAAAACTTAGGTTTGATCGATAAGAAATTTGCTGTAGAGCAAGGAGGAACCATTGTATGGGAAGGAGATCCACTTGAAGCACAGCTCAATATCGAAGCAACCTATCAAGTTCCAGGAGGAGCAAATCCTGCTTTATTAGTAGATAACCCTAATTTTAATCGAAAAATACCCACAAATGTTGGGATACAGTTAGTGGGGAATTTAATTAAACCAGATGATCCTGTTTTTGATATTTCCTTTCCAAACACTACTGGGATTGTAGTTTCTGAGATTAACTACCGACTTGCAGATCAACAGCGACGTCAATTACAAGCAATCTCTCTTCTTTCACAAGGGATTTTCATTAGCGATGTGTCTGTTTCATTTCAGGGGATAACAAATAATCTTTACGAAAAAGCTTCTGATGTATTTAGCACTCTTTTAGGGTCGAACCAAGGGAAACTCAATGTAGGACTCAACTACCTGCAAGGGGAAGAAAACCCTGCCTTTGATTTAAGAACCGAAGATCGTATAGGACTTACTCTAAGCACCCAGTTAAGTGATCGGATTTTGATTAATGGTAAAATTGGTGTTCCGATCGACGGGCTAGAACAATCTGTTATTGTGGGAGATGTTCAAATTGATTTTATTTTAAATGAGAGTGGTTCGCTAAAAGCAAAGGTTTTTAATCGCGAAAATGATTTTCGTTATTTAGGAGATGAATTTGGCTATACTCAAGGAATGGGGATGTCTTATCAAGTCGATTTCAATACTTTTCAAGAGCTGCTGAATAAAATCAAGACAAAGTCTTTAAAATCAAATGATTATGATTTTGATCAAACGGGGATAGAAGCTGTTGAATATGTGAATAAGAATAACTGAAAACGTTGTCGTTTTGTTTAAATCCTAATTTTTTCACCATATAACATAGTTAGTAATTATATTCATTAAATTTGATGCCGATTATGAACGAGACGTTAAAAAGAATAGCTGTGTTAACTTCTGGGGGAGATTCCCCAGGGATGAATGCAGCGGTAAGAGCCGTAGTGCGTTCAAGTATGTTTTATGGACTTGAATGTTTTGTAGTTTACCAAGGATATCAAGGATTGATAGATGGTAACTTTGAAAAATTTACTGCTAGAAGTGTTAATAACATTATCAATAAAGGAGGAACCATTCTTCGTTCTGCACGTTCATTAGAATTTCGCACTCCTGAAGGTCGTAAAAAAGCTTTTGCAAATTTGCAAAATAATCAAATCGATGCTTTAGTCGTTATCGGTGGAGACGGTTCTTTTACTGGTGCGATGATTTTTCAAGAAGAATTTAAATTCCCCGTTATTGGTATCCCCGGTACAATTGACAACGACATTTTCGGTACACAATATACCCTTGGGTATGATACAGCCATCAACACAGTTGTTGAAGTAATTGATAAAATTAGAGACACGGCAAGTTCTCACAATCGACTGTTTTTTGTTGAGGTAATGGGAAGAGATGCAGGACATATTGCATTAAATTCTGGGATTGGTGCTGGGGCTGAAGAAATTTTGATACCAGAAGAAAACAGAGGATTAGAACAATTACTCGAGTCCCTTAAAAACAGTGAAAAATCTGGTAAGTCTTCGAGTATCGTTGTTGTTGCAGAAGGGGATAAGACGGGTAAAAATGTTTTTGAACTCGCTTCCTATGTCGAGCAAAACCTTCCTTATTACGAAGTAAGGGTATCCGTTTTGGGGCATATGCAACGTGGAGGAGCTCCTAGTTGTTTTGATCGTGTACTCGCCTCTAGAATGGGAGTTCATGCCGTAGAATCACTTAAAAGCGGGAAATCTAACGTTATGGTAGGTGTGATGAATGATCAAATGCAATTAACCCCACTGGAAAAAGCCATTAAAGGAAAATCAGAAATCAATCAAAATCTGTTACGTGTAACAGACATACTCTCTATTTAAAAATTAAATTAATCTATATAACATGTCAATTAAAATTGGAATAAACGGTTTTGGAAGAATTGGTAGAATGGTCTTCCGTTCTGCCATGAAACAAGAAGATGTAACCATTGTAGGGATCAATGATCTTCTAGCGGTAGACCACCTTGCTTACTTATTAAAGTATGACTCAGTGCACGGGAAGTACGATGGTACGGTAGAAGTAGATGGTGGAGATTTAATCGTTGATGGACATCGCGTTAAAATTTCTGCTGAACGCAACCCTGTAGATATTGGATGGGGAGACCTTGGTACAGATGTAGTTGCAGAATGTACAGGGATTTTCACTACCCTTGAAAAAGCGCAAGCACACATCGATGGTGGTGCGAAGAAAGTGGTAATTTCTGCTCCTTCTGCAGATGCACCTATGTTTGTCATGGGAGTAAATCACAGCGAAGCTACAGCAGATCAAACAATTGTTTCAAATGCTTCTTGTACAACGAACTGTCTTGCTCCAATTGCTAAGGTATTAGATGATAACTTTGGTATCGCTGAAGGTTTAATGACGACTGTTCACGCAACAACTGCTACTCAATTTACTGTTGATGGTCCTTCTAAGAAAGACTACCGCGGTGGACGTAGTTCTTTGGTTAACATCATGCCTGCTTCAACAGGAGCAGCAAAAGCAGTAACAAAAGTAATTCCTTCTTTAGTAGGGAAATTAACAGGTATGGCTTTCCGTGTGCCTACTGCTAACGTTTCTGTAGTAGATTTAACGGTTCGTTTAGAAAAATCAACCAGCTATGACGAAATCAAAGCGGCAATGCAAAAACATGCTGGCAGCGATATGTCTGGAGTGTTAGGTTATACAGAAGAAGCTGTCGTTTCTCAAGATTTTATCGGAGACGCTCGCACCTCAATTTTTGATGCTGGTGCAGGGATGGAATTAAACGAAAACTTTTTCAAAATCATTAGCTGGTATGATAACGAATGTGGTTATTCAAACAAGTTGATCGATCTTGCTAAGCACGTAAACGAGCTATAAATTATGTATTTAATCGTTGATAGTGGTTCAACAAAAACCGATTGGTTTGCAGTTGATAAATTTGGTGAAGTCTTGTTTTCAACTCAAACTTTAGGATTAAACCCTCAGGTTTTATCTTCAGCTATATTGAACGAACGTATTATCAACAATTATCAAATCTATTCAAATAGAGATGAGGTAACTCATCTCTATTTTTATGGTGCTGGATGCGGGATTCAATCTACGGTTGATCGCATACTAAAAGTATTCAAAGAGATTTTTACGAATTGTGAATTCATCATCAAAGAAGATACCTATGCGGCAGTTTATTCAACTGCAGCACCAAATGAGTCTTCTATTGTTTGCATCTTGGGAACTGGTTCAAATTGCTCCTATTTTGATGGAGTAGAGGTAGATCAGCGTGTCATTTCATTAGGGTATATCTTAATGGATGAAGCTAGTGGGAACTTTTATGGGAAACAATTGGTTAGAGGGTTTTATTTTAATGAAATGCCAAAACACCTATCCATTAAATTTGAAGCAGAATTCAAATTAGATGCAGATACCATTAAAGAAAACCTTTACCGAAAAGAAAACCCCAATACCTATTTGGCGAAATTCGCCAAATTCTTAATTGATCACAAACAAGATCCATACATTCATAACATTATCATGAATGGATTAGATCGATTTATTCAGCATCAAATTTTGCAATTTGAGAATGCTAAAAGTATTCCAGTGCATTTTGTAGGCTCCATCGCTCACTTCCTTCAGGAAGAAATTAAGCAAAAAATGGACGCTTATGGATTAACCATGGGAAGGGTAGTAAAACGTCCTATTGACGGTTTAGTGGACTACCATATTGAATCCCTGGATTTAAAGTAGTAGGGGAGGCTTATCTTACTGCAACCATTGAAATTTCAATGCGTACAAACTTTGGCAAATTAGCCACTTCTACCGTCTCTCTTGCGGGTGCAGTTGCATCATCAAAATAACGACCATACACCTTGTTTACTGCAGAAAAATTATTCATATCGCTTAAGAAAATAGACGTTTTAACGACATTTTCAAAACTCATTTCTGCTGCTTCAAGTACGGCTTTTAAATTCTGCATCACTTGTTTTGTTTCCTCTTCAAGGTCCCCTTCAACTAATTCCATCGTACCAGGAATTAATGGGATTTGTCCCGATAAGTAAAGGGTGTCGTTCGCTAAAACAGCTTGGTTATAAGGACCAAGTGGTGCCGGAGCTTTGTCTGTAGTAACAATGGTTTTTTTCATCTGTTTGAATTTTAAAGTCGACGATCTGGTTCACGACGTTTTTCATATTTAAGATCGCTTAAGAGGCCTGATTTAATTCCAATAAAGAAATACCAGGACGCCCTATTGCTAAAGGGTACCCAGCTAAAGTTTAATCGCCAACTGTCCAGATCACGGTCAAATCTAAATTGAGTATAAGTAACACCTTTTCCTTTAAAGTCATATCCTGTAGAAACCCCAACTTTCCATTTTGGCGTAAGGTCTACATCCCCAGAAACCATCAAAGAGTTATTGGTGAATTCTTTTTGTCCTCTATTATTTTTATAGGTCAAAGAGTGTGCAAAGGTTAAATTCCATGGAATTTCAGTGCGATATAAATCTCCTGTTATCGCATTACTTTTATCTTCTTTATTAAATAAACCATTAGAAAAATCATTTGATTTTCCAAAAAGATCATCTTCACGTCCTCCGCCAGACAACCGTTCCCTTTCTGAAAAATCTAGCGCGTCTTGGTCTACATTTTCCTCTTCCTCTTCTTCCTCTTTATCTTTTTTGAAAGTGTCATTATTGAGTTTGAAGTTCATATTGACATTTGCACTTGTCATTCTTAAAAGCCCACCGCCATTCTTTATGTGAAAAACATTAATTCGATTGAATTCTTCGTCTAAGCCATAGGGGTCAAATGTTGCGTTGAGGTTGACACTTAATTCGTCATTAAATAACTTTAGAGCGGTACTCATACGTACTGGGGAAAGTTGAAATTGTTCTCCAGCAAGATTGTAACTGGTCGAAATGTTTAAGTTGTCTAATAAAGTGATCTTTTTTGGCTCTGTTGCGGTGGTGTCTCGATCTCTTACCTTCGCCTCAAACGAGTTATTAATGGTTATCCCTACTGAATTGGAATAAGATCTAGTAGGTGAACCAAAAAGTGCGTTCTCAAAGCGGGTGTATTCTGCTGTTGTGCCATTGGCATCTACAATATAGGTGTCATAATATTTTTCAAAACTGGGTTGAGTACTGTAGCTTATCGAGGGACGAACCACATGGCGAATAGATTGTATTTTCTTCCCTTCTTTAAAATTAAATGTACCATAAATAGTAGTTCCTAAACTTGCACTGTAATTGTAGGTTCTAAATGCATCAAAGCCTTTAATCGTATCTTTTACAACCCCATCTACTTCGTTGTAATCACGATAAGCAATTGTATTAGGGGTCCATATTTCACGGTAAGATCCTCCAGCACTAACACTTAAATGCTTAAAAACTTTAAAGTTTGTTGCTAAAGGGATGCTGTGACTAACACCGCTTACCGCATCATCATACATGGCTTTTGTAAAAAGCTTTTCTTCTGTAGTTTGAATACGACTTTCAGCTAGAGTAGTAAGTTGAAAATTTATGTTTTGAATAATCCCTTTTTTAGTTCCTTCTCGTTTTGCAAAAGGATAAATACGCTCCATGTTCCCTTGAAAGGTCGGTAAGGTGAGATTGGCACTTTGGGTATTTTTATTCTGTGAGAGACTAGAAGTTAGCGATATGTTTACCCTTGGATATTTAGGAAAAGTGCGAGAATAAGAAACGGAAGAGCTCAAGTTGTTATTTAAAAAATTTGAGCTGTTTAATTGGTTGATGGACTGCTGAAAATATTCACTGCTTCCTAAGTTTACAGAGGCAGAAAAATTCGAGTTTGGACTTGCCTTCGAATCTTGTTTATGTGACCATCTAATGTTGTAAACAGTTGATTTAGAATAGCCCTCGAAACCTCTTTCTCCATTGACAAGTTTTTCATAGCGAAAACTAAAGTTCCCTGAAAATTTATAATTCAACTTATAGGTGGTGTCCCACCGAACACCATAACTGCCATTTGTATAGTAATCTCCCGTCAAATTGATATCAAAATACTCTGAGAAAGGAAGATAATACCCCATATTTTGTAAGTAAAAACCTCTTTGATTACTCTCTCCAAAGGTGGGGAATATAAAACCAGATTCTTTTTGGTCACCTGCTGGAAAATAGGCAAAAGGCACAAATACAGGGGTAGGGACATTCGCGATATAAAGGTTACTTACACTGGCGACAATTTTACCTCCTGGAACAAGTTTTCCTTGTCGAATCCTTATGTAATAATCTGGATTTTCTGGATCAGAAGAAGTGGTGACTTTAGCGTTCTTGATATAATAGAGGGAATCGTTCTCCTTTTTGGTGAAGCTTGAAAAGACATTCATGCCGCTTTGGGCAGATTTTGAATTCCAGATCAAGGCTCTTTTACTGTCAAAATTAAATCGAATTGAATCGGGGTTTACTTCATCTCTCCCTTGAATAAAGACCGGTTTTTGACTTAGTGTTCCAGTGGAATCTGCGATACGCCCAGCATAAACTTCATTTTTAGAATAGTCTAATACGATTAGACCCGCAGTCAATTCCATGTCTTGGTAATTTAACTTGGCCTCGTTATATAGTCGTATTTTATTTGTTTTCTGATTGATTTTAACAGAATCCTTCGCTGTATAGCGAATTAGATCTAACAGCAAGGGTTTCTTTTCTGGTATACTATCTTTAGCTTGAACACTAATACTATCTAACTTTATTTCTTCAATCGAGTCAATTAAAGGAAGACTATCCTTAATTTTGGCAGGAAAATTGTCTTGTGCTAATAAGTGAATCAATCCACAAAAGAAGAAAAGAACAGATAAATAAAAAGACTTTGTTCGCAAGGTGATAAAGGCTAAATTTGTAACAATCGACCTAAGGTCAAAATTACATATATTTTTAAAGACTTTCTCGGTTTTATGTTTTTATTAGTAATGAAGAAAAATCCCTCTTTTTGGCCTTTAAGTTATTTGATCATCGCTTTTTTAATGGGTTGGTCTTCTCTTGCTGGACAACAAAGTAAGGATGCTTTTGTAGTGGTGTTAGATGCTGGTCACGGTGGGAAGGATGATGGTAACCGCGGCAATGGGTATTTTGAAAAGCATATTGCGCTAAATATTACTAAATCAATTGGCGCTCAATTAGCAAAACAAAAGGATATCAAAGTCATTTTTACCCGTAAAGACGATCGTTTTATAGAATTAAAAAACAGGGCTAAAATTGCGAATCAAGCCAATGCTGATCTTTTTATTTCAATTCACTGTGATGCCTTCACCTCCCCAAAAGCCTATGGCGCTGGAACTTTTGTTTTAGGTTTGCACCGAACCAAAGACAATTTTAGGATTGCTCAAAAAGAAAACTCGGTGATTTTTCTAGAAGATGATTACGAAACCACTTATGATGGTTTTGATCCCAATAATCCAGAGTCTGTAATTAGTTTGTTATTGATGCAAGAGACCTATCAAGGACAGAGTATTGAAGCAGCAAGCACCATCCAAAAGAGCTTTGTAAGGAATTTAAAAAGAAAAGATCGCACGGTGAAACAGGCTGGTTTTTTGGTTTTGCGGGAAACTTATATGCCTAGTGTTTTAGTAGAAGTAGGATTTTTAACCAACAAAAAAGAAGGGCAGTATCTCAATTCAAAAAAAGGGCAGCAAGAAATGGCCACTACAATTACTAGAGCCATTTTAAATTATAAAAATCAGTTAGCGGCTTCTGTCTCCTCTGGAGAAGTGCTGGACATGAGTCCAATCGAAAAAGCTACCACAGCGGTAGTTGAAAAGGAGGAAGCCAAAACAACAAATTCACAAGCGTTCAATAAAGGAATAGTCTTTAAAGTACAAATTGCAGCCAGTTCAAAAATGTTAGCCTTGACTAAATCAAACTTTAAGGGTTTAAAAGGGCTAAGCCGTCAAAAAAGCGGAAACTTATACCGTTATTTTTACGGTGAAGTAAAGCAATACAAAGCCGCAGAACGTTTAAAACAAAAAGCGGTAAAAGCAGGATATGAGCACGCGTTTTTAGTCGCCTTTAAAGATGGAGTGAAAATCAATATTTCTGACGCAATCTCACCCAAATAATTAAGGCTAAAAGAGAAATAATGCTTAGTTTTGAATCAATCTAAACGCTACGCATTGAAGCTATCAAATGAAATTAAAGCCGCACTGATCATCTTTGGCGGTATTTTCCTATTCCTAATAGGATTCAACTTTTTAAATGGGACTTCTCTGTTTAAAAGCGAAAACACGCATTTTGCCGTTTATGAGAATGTAGAAGGCTTGCAAATTGGAACAAAAGTAACCATTAATGGTTTGGCTGTAGGGAAGGTAGCGGGCATTGATTTCCTCCCTAATTCAGCAAAAATATTAGTTTCCTTCACCTTGCGTAACGATGTCTCATTTTCAAAAAATAGCGCTGCAGAATTATACGAGGCGGGTTTAATCGGTGGGAAATCAATCGCCATTATTCCAGTATATGACAATGCTGCAAAACTTAAAGATGGCGATACCCTTAGAGCAACCATTAAGCCTGGTCTTACAGATGTAGTGAATCAACAAATTGCTCCTCTTCAACAAAAATTAGAAAGCGTTTTAGCAAATGCTGATTCTCTCTTTATCGGTGTTAATGATGTCCTCAATAAAGACGGAAGAAATAACCTATCAGCTACTTTAGTAGAATTATCTGGAACAGTAAAAAACATCAATGCTGTCGCTACTTCATTAGATAATTTATTGACGAAGCAAAAAGGAAACCTCAATACTACCCTGGATAATGTTGCCGCTATAAGCAAGAATGTCAATCAATTGTCTGACTCTTTAGCGCAGTCTAACATCAAGCAAAGCATTCAATCTTTTGAAACTACCCTTGGCCGTCTTAATACTTTATTATCTGACTTAGAACAAGGCAATGGATCAATGGGGAAGCTTTTAAAAGACGAAAAGTTGTATAATAATATTGAAGCAAGTACGAAAGAAATTGAACTATTAATCAAAGACCTTAAAGCGCATCCTAAGCGCTATGTTCACTTTTCACTATTTGGTAAGAAAGAGGAACCTTATCAAGATCAAAAGAACGAATAAATGCTAGTAGATTTTTTACCTAATATTATTTTCACGCTATTACTAATTACTGCAGTTGGCTTTTTTGCTAGAAATGTCAGGAGAATTAAGCGAAATATTTATTTAGGAAAATCGATCGATAGAACAGATCGTACTAAAGAGCGCTGGGGTAATATGGCCCGTATCGCTTTAGGGCAATCTAAAATGGTCAAAAGACCCATTGCAGGGATTCTTCATGTGGTTGTCTATGTAGGATTTATTCTGATTAATATCGAATTACTTGAAATCGTCGTCGACGGTATCGCGGGTACACATAGGATTTTCGCCCCTTTCTTGGGCGGGTTTTACAACGTCCTTATAGCTAGTTTTGAAGTTTGTGCTGCTTTGGTACTCATCGCCGTGATCATTTTTTGGTGTAGAAGAAATGTGATTCGAATTCAACGCTTTTGGAAAGATGAGATGAATGGCTGGCCAAAGTTAGATGCCGATTTAATCTTGTATTTCGAGGTGGTCTTAATGGGCTTATTTTTAACCATGAATGGTGCAGATTTAGCCATCCAAACAAATTTTGCCGATACCCCACGTTATGTACAAGCAGGATCCTTTCCTGTAAGCCAATTCATCCTTCCATTATTCGACGGGATTGAATTGTCCTCGCTTATTCTTATCGAAAGAACAGCCTGGTGGATGCATATCATTGGAATCTTTTGTTTTTTGAATTATTTATACTATTCAAAGCACTTACATATCTTGTTAGCTTTCCCAAATACTTTTTTCGCGGACTTACGTCCAAAGGGACAATTTAACAATAATGCTAATGTCACTGCAGAAGTTCAGCTAATGATGGATCCTAGCGCAGACCCTTACGCAGCGACAGATGACAGTGCCGAAGTTGAAAAGTTTGGGGCATCAGATGTGATGGATTTAAATCAAGTCCAATTGTTAAACGCTTACACTTGTACAGAGTGTGGACGTTGTACAAGCGAGTGTCCTGCTAATCAAACTGGAAAAAAATTGTCTCCTCGAAAAATCATGATGGATACTAGAGATCGCCTGACTGAGGTAGGTGACAACATAGAAAAGAACAAAGGACATTTTATCGACGACGGAAAACAATTACTAGGCGATTATATCACAAATGAAGAACTGTGGGCCTGTACCTCTTGTAATGCTTGTGTAGAAGCTTGCCCAGTTGATATCGATCCACTTTCCATTATTATGGAGATGAGACAATACCTAGTAATGGAAGAATCTGCTGCCCCCACAGATTTAAACAATATGATGAGCAACATCGAAAACAACGGTGCCCCTTGGCCTTTTAATCAACAAGACAGAGCCAATTGGGCCCAAGAATTATAAACCACAACACCACTAATTATGCACAAAGAAGAAGCAGAAAGTTATTTACACAAAAAAGTTGAAGACGGAGAAGAAGTAAGCCCGGTATTGCCAGATGGTATTAAGAACTACCTCATTGATATCGATGGAACTATTTGCGATGATATTCCTAACGAAGAGCCAGAGCGTATGGCCACTGCTGAACTTTATCCAGATGCTTTAGCAACCCTCAACGGTTGGTATGATCAAGGGCACTTGATCTGTTTCTTTACCTCACGTGTTGAAAGTCATAGAGATGTGACAGAAACTTGGTTAAAAGAAAATGGGTTCAAATACCACAGTCTTTTAATGGGGAAACCACGTGGTGGAAACTATCATTGGATTGACAACCACTTAGTAAAAGCGACTCGCTACAACGGTAAATTCACCGACTTAGTTGAAAAAGACGTAACCATCGAAGTGTTTGACGATGGACAACACGATTAAATAAATATGCTATGATTAAAGTATCCACACTGGCAGAATGTATGGCTGAAGGGAGAAGCCCCGAAATTCTTTTTTGGGTCGGCTGTGCTGGAAGTTTTGACGAAAGAGCAAAAAAAATCACTAAGGCCTTTGTGAAAATATTGCACAATGCCGGAGTCGATTTTGCTGTTCTTGGCGCAGAAGAAAGCTGTAGTGGTGATCCAGCAAAGCGATCTGGGAATGAATTTTTATTTCAAATGCAAGCTATGACAAATATAGAAGTCATGAATGCTTATGAGGTAAAAAAAATCGTTACCACCTGTCCGCATTGTTTTAATACTTTAAAGAATGAATATCCAGAATTGGGTGGGAAGTACGAAGTGATTCATCACACCCAGCTTTTAAGAGATTTACTGGACGATGGACGCATGACCATCGCAGAAGGAACTTTTAAAGGAAAGAGAATTACCTATCACGACCCCTGTTATCTGGGACGCGCGAACAATATCTATGAAGCACCTCGCGAACTCATTAAAAAACTAGATGCAGAACTCGTGGAAATGAAAAGTTGTAAATCTAGAGGCCTGTGTTGTGGCGCAGGTGGTGCACAGATGTTTAAGGAACCAGAAAATGGAAACAAAGACATCAACATTGAACGCACTGAACAGGCTCTAGAAACCCAGCCAGATATTATTGCAGCGGGTTGCCCGTTTTGTAACACCATGTTATCTGACGGAGTTAAAAACAAAGAGAAAGAAGACAGTTTACCTGTTTTAGATCTGGCAGAAATGATTGCAACGGCAAAAGACCTATAAATGTTAGTCCCCTTTTCTTCTTTACCTGACCATGCCCGTGTATGGATTTATCCCGCCTCTAGACTTTTTACTGAAATTGAAAAGGAGGAGATTAGCAGAATTCTTTCTAAGTTTTTAAATCAATGGGCCACCCACGGAACTCCCTTAAAAACAGCTTTTGATCTACCTTATGATCGCTTTATTGTCATTGGTCTAGACGAAAAAGTACAAGGAGCATCCGGTTGTTCTATCGATGCTTCTGTTCATTTGATACAACAGCTAGAGGCTAAGTTCGATGTGATTCTTCTCGATAAGATGAATGTTTGCTATCGCGAAAAAGAACAAATTCTTTATACTGCTTTAAAAGAATTTCGTAAACTAGCTAAATCACCTAGGGTAAACTTAGACACCATTGTTTTCAATAATCTAGTAGTGGACAAGGCAGAATATGAAAGTATCTGGGAAGTACCGGCTTATGACAGCTGGCATGCTCGTTTCATTAAATAAAGCATTGCTTATGCGTTATATTTTATTTGCACTCTTATGGGGCGGTTTATCTTTTGCCCAAACAATAGAGGATCCCTTAACAACAAGCGATTTTGAAGCTCAGCAAAAATGGGTAGACAGTGTTTATGCACAAATGTCACACGAAGAAAAAATTGGCCAATTGTTTATGGTTATGGCCTTTAGTGAACAAGGAGAGGCCCACTTTAAGCAAATCAAAAGCCAAGTAGAAGATTATCACCTTGGTGGAATTATCTTTTCTTTAGGAGGCCCAGTAGAGCAAACCCGCTGGCTTAATAAGCTGCAACAATCCAGTAAAACTCCACTTTTAATTGGGATGGATGCAGAATGGGGTGTGGCGATGCGTTTAGATTCAGTTCAAGCCTTTCCATGGAATATGACCCTGGGGGCGATTCAAGACAATAAGCTAGTCGAGGCGGTAGGAAACCGTATCGGGGAACAAGCAAAACGTTTAGGGGTGCATATCAATTTTGCCCCAGATGTTGATATTAATACAAACCCTAAGAACCCAATCATTGGAAATCGTTCTTTCGGGGAAGAAAAGGTGAATGTCACCCAAAAAGGACTCGCTTTTATGCAAGGAATGCATCGAGCCGGCGTGCTTTCTTCTGCTAAGCATTTTCCAGGGCATGGCGATACCGCCAAAGATTCTCATTTAGACCTGCCTATAATTCGTTTTGATGAAGAACGTTTGCTGTCAACAGAGATCTATCCTTTTGATCGTTTAATGGAAGCTGGTGTATCTTCTGTCATGGTTGGGCATTTAAATGTTCCCGCATTAGAAGAAGGGATTCCTTCCTCGCTTTCAAAAAAGATTATTGACGAGATTTTAATCAAGCGAAACAATTACAAAGGGCTAATCATTACAGATGCATTAAATATGGGAGCAGCCTCAGAAGTGTCTAAAATTTACAGCATCGATGTGGCGGCTTTTTTAGCGGGTAATGATATTCTTCTAATTCCTAACGATCTTAATAAAGCCGTAAAAAAAATGAAGCGTGCTTTTAAACAGAATAAATTTTCTGAGGAACGTTTAGCCCATTCCGTTAAAAAGATATTAAAAGCAAAATATAAAGTTGGTTTAGCGAACTTTTCTCCTATTCCAATTGATGGAATCTCTGAAGATATTAACGCTGCTGTAGACGATTATTTGATCCACAAGGCCATGGGCGAGGCCATTACTTTAGTGAAGAATGATGCGGTTTTACCGCTGAAGGAAAAAGAGGTGATCGGTTTTTTGTCTTTAGGAGATGATGAGGGAGAAGACTTTTATCAAAGCCTAGCAGCAGAACGCATTCTTCAGCGTCTTACTTTTACTGGGGATGTTCCTACTGTGCTTAACGCAGCGAAAGACCTATCAACCATAGTAGTTGGTTTTCATCGTTCTAATGCAAATCCATGGAAGGCTTCTGATTTCTCCTTAGAAGAGAGAGAACTTTTAGCAGCATTAAATCAAACGCACAAAGTTGTTTTGGCCACATTTGTAAAGCCATATGCTTTGTCAAAACTAGAAGATCTAACTTCATATGAAGGCATTATTGTAGGCTATCAAAACAATACGCCTGCACAAAAACAAGTCGCACAATTGATCCTTGGGAAGCGAGGGGCAAAGGGAAAACTACCAGTTTCGATTCATCCTGATTTTCCTGTTGGGCATGGGATTGAATCTACTTTGGCACCGCAGGGGCTCCAAAATGTGACACCCTTTGATGTAGGAATAGACAGTTCTGCTCTTTTAGAATTAGATAATTTAGCTCAAATCACACTGGATTCTCTAATTGCTCCAGGCTTTCAAATTTTAGCGGCAAGAAAAGGAAAGGTGTTTTATCATAAGGCCTTTGGTCATCATACATTTGCTAAAAAGCAGGCGGTTCAATTAACCGATGTTTATGATGTCGCCTCCTTGACAAAAATATTAGCCGCTTTACCACTACTGATACAAGAGATTGATCAAAAAAAGATGTCTTTTGAAAGTACTTTAGGCTCACTTTCAAATCAATTTAAAGGCACGAATAAAGCCGATTTGACCTTTAAAGAAGTCTTGTCTCATCAAGCGGGAATAACTCCGTGGATTCCCTTCTATAAAGAGACTTTGAGGGAAAGGGATGCTAAACGTTTACGTAAATACTACCGTTCAAATGCTTCTAAGCGTTTTTCTATCGAGGTAGCAAAAGGGATTTATGGCCGTTCTTCTTTAGCCAGTGATCAATTAGCGGTTTTAATCCAGAGTGATTTGACCGAGAAGGGCTATCGCTATTCTGACCTTCCGTTGATTTTTATGCAGCACATCCTAGAAGAGCGCTATGACACCGGCTTAGATCAATTGGCTGATGAACGTATTTTTAGACCTTTAGGCCTAAGTGTAACGGGCTATAATGCGCATAAAACGTTACCAGAAAATCGCATTGTACCTTCTGAAGTGGATGACTATTTTCGGCAACAAGAATTGCGGGGTTATGTGCATGATATGACTGCAGCTTTACAAGGAGGAGTGAGTGGTCATGCAGGACTGTTTTCTAACGCGCTAGAAGTGGCGACCATTATGCAAATGTATTTGCAAAAAGGAAGCTATGAAGGAAAGCAATTCTTTGGTTCGGCGACTTTTGACGCCTTTAATCAATGTTATTACTGTGACCAAGAGAACAGGAGAGGAGTGGGCCTTGATAAACCGCAACTGTGGGGAGGTGGAATGGTTTTTGATGGGATTTCTCCTGAGAGTTTTGGTCATGCTGGATTTACTGGGACTTATGCCTGGGCAGATCCTGAGACACAAATCGTATTTGTATTTTTATCAAACAGAACATATCCTTCTGCAAAAAATCGGAAGCTAATTGAGCAAAGTATTCGTCCACGAATGCTTAAATTAGTGCATGATGCTATTCTATACTAAATGAAAATTGCTATTGTTTGTTATCCCACCTTTGGTGGAAGTGGAGTGGTCGCGACAGAATTAGGCCTGGCCTTATCTCATCGCGGACACGAAGTACATTTTATTACCTATAAGCAACCGGTACGGTTAGAGATTTTAAACAGTAGTTTACATTTCCATGAAGTAAATGTACCTGACTATCCACTGTTTCATTATCAGCCTTATGAGTTAGCGCTATCGAGTAAGTTAGTTGACACAGTGAAAACTTATGGGATTGAATTGCTACATGTACACTATGCTATACCTCATGCTTATGCTGGCTATATGGCGAAACAGATGCTAAAAGATCAAGGGATTGATTTGCCTATAGTAACTACCCTTCACGGAACAGATGTAACCCTAGTAGGGAAACACCCTTTCTATAAGCCTGCGGTGGCCTTTAGTATTAATCATTCTGACTGTGTTACTTCAGTTTCTGAAAGTTTAAAACAAGATACCCTTGATGTTTTTGAGGTGCATAAAGAGATTAAGGTAATCCCTAATTTTGTCGACTTTTCTAAGCATCAGCATCACGACGAAGATTGCCAGCGCAGTTTGATTGCACAAGACGATCAAAAAATCATTACGCATATCAGTAACTTTAGAAAGGTGAAGCGAATCGATGATGTAATCGAAGTGTTTTATCGTGTTCAAAAAGAAGTCAATTCCATTTTGATTATGGTGGGAGATGGACCAGAGCGCTTAAAAGCCATGGAGGCTTGCGAAAAGTTAGGAATAGATGATCGGGTAAAGTTTTTAGGGAAAAGCAACCAAGTATATCAAATCTTATGTTATTCTGATTTGTTTCTACTGCCATCTGCTTCAGAGAGTTTTGGGCTTGCAGCCCTCGAAGCTATGATGATGCGTGTACCCGTTATTTCAACTAATGTAGGCGGTTTACCAGAAGTCAATATTGATGGTGAATCAGGTTATCTTTTTGGCTTAGGGGATGTCTCGAATATGGCAGATAAATCAATCAGTTTGCTCAAGGATGATGAAAAATTAGAAAGCATGAAAGACAGCGCATATGCCTTAGCCAAAAGGTTTGACATCGACGCTGTTGTTAATCAATACATTGCGGTTTATAAAGATGCCTTAGTGCGCTAGCCCTATTGTGGGTGATAAATGCGCTCTGCATTCGCATAAATCGTCTCTTTTTCAAAGGTCATCTTCTTTGTTTTAAACTGAGTGTATAACTCCATTTGATCTCCATAATGAGGTGAGTCGGGATGGTCTGAGGATCCATAAGAAATCACCGACTCAATTTCTGGTCCATCTGGAGTGAATTTGACTAATTCGATATAAGATTCTCCCGCTACTACTTTTACTTTCCCGTCTTTGTATGACACAGCAGACATGGCAGTAACTACGTCGTTCATGCCAAAAACAGGAAGTTCTTTTTTCCCTCTAACTAATTTTTGATAATCCCCTAGTGCCACTTCGGTTGTGCCAAAATACTTTAGCATATGCGCCTTGACTTCTTTAAATGCTTTTACTAAGATGGCAGTTGGAATAATTTTAGGTTCTGGTAATTGGTAGTAGTAAGGTCCTAATTTATGATACAACATTAGGTAAGTCCCTGCACCAATTGATGTAGCCGTTGCTTTGCGGTCCCAGTTTTGTACACGTCGCACTAGATCACTTATTTCTGGGTATTTATCTGCCTCCATTTTCTCTAGATAATTGATATTCATCCAAGAGTATACAAAGGGTTTAGGGAGTTGGTTGTCGTATTTAATGCGTTTAAAGTCGGCATAAGACATCTTGTCTTCTGCCTCAATTAAATGCATCAAGCGGGTAGAGCGATTGTTGTGATAAGTTTCAAAGTTAGCCGCTTTAGCATAATCGTCTGGATTGGGATTATTAGCCTTGTCTGAAGAGAAAAACGGACTGTGATTCGCATTGTAAAAATAGCCAGAAGAAGGTTGGATTACTTGGGGGAGTTCTTCAATGTCATAAGTTTCTGTCCAGAGGGTTTTGCGGGTATTTCCTGGGACAACTTCCTTCCAGTTGTAGCCTTCAGCACGTTTAGGGATTAGGCCATTTGAGATGTAAAAAATAGTGTCGTTTTTATCTGCATACCCAATATTATAACCCGGTAAAGCTTTCATTTTTAAGATGTCATAGAACTCACTAAAGGAAGTTGCTTTATTCATGCGCCACCATTGTTCTAAAGCTCTAATCTCATATAAGGCTGGAGTACGAACAGCATAGTAACCCGATTTGTTTTTTAAGGTAGGACCAAAGATACTTTCATAGTATTTTTTAGAAATCTTGAACGGAATCCCTAATACTTTGATATTGAGCTTAGCTTTCTTTTTCTCGAGTGTTAGGTATTTATCATCGACCTTGTATTGCCCTTTTTTTGTGGGGTGCATTTCGAGTTTAAAGACATCTGTCTTGTCAGGGTAGTTAACGGTATGTGACCAGCCTAGGTGTTGATTAGCTCCAATCAAAATACTGGGTGTTCCAGCAAATAAAGCTCCAATAATATTAGTGCCTTCTTCGCTGCATAAATGTGCTTCATACCAGGAGACGGGACCGTCTAAAGGTTGGTGAGTGTTGATGGCAAGATAGGTGTTGCCATCTGTGGTTTTACTGCTATTAAAAGCGAAGGTGTTAGAGCCCGTAATTTCTTCCTGTGGGGCTTCGAGCTTAACGTTATTGCCAATAATACGTTGGACCCAATAATCTCCTCGAGAAGAGACAAAGAGTTGTAATTGTGCATAGCGCAGCATCATCTTTGGGGTAAGGGGAAATAAATCATCTTCTAAAACCTCCTGGGGATGTGTGCTAGCGTATTTATTGAGGGCCTGTGCATAGGCTTCGGCTATTTTCTTGTATTCAGGGCTAATCTTTTGATCATATTCCTTTTCTATGATTTCTTTAGAACCAATAAACTGTGAGATAAAGTCGGCCCCAGCCCCTTTAGTCCCGATGTGTTTTCCTAAAAGTGCATTCCCTGCTAAGTAACCTTGCTGAATGGTTTTAAAGTCATCTTCTGCATGTGCCCAGGCTAATCCATAGGCTACATCTGCATCTGTTTTACCAAATATATGAGGTACCCCAAAGTTATCCCGGACAATTTCTACGTCTTGGGGATTGATTTGAGCGAAGGTATTAGTGTATAGGAGGGTTAACCCCACAAGAGTTAGCAAGTTTTTCATAAAGATAATATTGAATTTAAAGGAACAGCGAAGTATACAATCGGTAGGCGACATACACCCCAGTTACCGACCAAATCCACCATCTATTTTTCATGTACCATTCCATAATTTTAATTTTTTAATAAGATATCAATTTCTTTAGCCAGTGCAAAATCTTTCTCTGTTAACCCACCACTATCTTTTGTGGTTAGGCTTAGGGAAACCTTGTTATAGTCAATAGTTATTTCGGGATGATGATTATGTTTTTCTGCTAATAGGGCGACTGTATTGACAAATTTAATGGCGTCATTAAAGGTAGAAAAGGAAAATGTTTTGGCGATAGCCTTCTTAATATGATGCCACCCATCCAATTGCTCTAGCTCTTTTTGATGGATTTTTTTTAGAGAAAAGTGCTGATTCATTGTGTCTTAACAATAAAGTACTCATAGGTATCGTTAACAAGGTATAAAACGATATTTATGAATTGGTGGAAAGAATTTTTCCGTTTTTTAGTGGCTTAAGCTAAACTGCACATTGCATGTCCTCACCGCAACATAAAGGAGATTTTATTTTTCCTTCACATTTAGGGCATTTTGAAATTTGTACTTGTTGCCCGTTGACGTCTAAGTGGTCATTGACTAGTGGTTCATCACATTTTGCACAGGTGGCGTTTACAGCCATTCCACATTGATTACATTCGTAAGTTGCCATACCGTTTATTTTTAAAGATATCTTTCTTGAATTTCTGCAAGGATTAAAAATCCGATGCATAAAAATATAGTTGCGATAACGATTCCTCCTACTCCCATGTTGTTTGTTTTAAATAATTGAAATATAAAAATAGTCTATTTTTTCCAAGTACCGCCATATTGATAGTGGTCGTTCTTTGGTTTTTCGACATCAACACAATTTTTGCATAAAAAATACCATTTTTTATCGGCTAGATACCGCACTCTATATAAGGTTGAGAATTCTGTTGAACAACGATCACAGTGTTTGATTCTTTCTTTTCTGCTCATAATAAAATACGAAAGGCTAAAATATTCCGTTTTTATCAATATATTCAACCGTATAACTATATTATTTGTAGGATTTTTTGATGCAAAAAGGTTTATCCCCATTTTTAATAAGTCTAACGACCATCTTTTTTGTTGGCTTTCTTCAGGCACAAGTGGTGGTACCTTCTTCCTGTATTCCTCGTCCATTTGACAATACCGATTTTAATTTACCAGCAACCTCTAATTCGACCTATCAAGGGAATGGTCTTTTTAGGTTAACGCCAAATCTAAACACACAAGTTGGTGCTGCTTGGTATAGAAGGCGTTTAGATATGCGGGTCAATTTTAGAATTGCAGTTGAATTGTATTTGGGTGCTAGTGATGCGGGAGCAGACGGAATTGCATTTGTCTTGCAAAATTTAGATACTGGGCAAGGATCTACTGGTGGCGGATTAGGCTATGGAGGAGGAGCGCCTATTAGCCCTTCAATGGCGATTGAATTTGATACATGGACTAACGGTGGAGCGGATCCTGCAACTGGGGAAGATCACATCGCTTTTGTCACAAACGGAAATGCTAACACCATGCCCCTAGCGGCAGATATCACCCTTGTGGATAATTTAGAAAATGGGAACTACCATTCGGTTGTGATTTCTTGGGATCCCGACACTCAGGTTTTAGATTATGAATTTACCCATTCAAATGGAACTATTTATATAGATACAAAATCAGTAAATCTAATTGCAATGATGGGTACACCAATTGCATTCTGGGGCTTTACAGCTTCGACCGGAGGAGCTAGAAACGAACAAAGTGTTCGTTTTAATGATAATTCTATTTGTGTTGTTGATGCTACTTTTCCGGTTACAGTTGGGAATAATTATCACACTTCAACTGGTTTGGTAAGTCTTACACAAGACGACACCCAATATTTGTGCTCCTTGTTTTCTAATAACTTCTATAACACTGCCTATCACAATGGAGAAAATCTAGAGCCCACTGTTGGGGATTACATTCTCTATAATAATTTATATCCTCCACCACAACAATTAGTACAGGGGACTGGGACTGCTTACTTCAAAATGTTTGATTACAACAAGATTGTTGAAGTACGTAAATCAGATGGTGAAATAATCGCTGTCTATAACTGTCCTTAATAAAGCTTGAATTATTAAGGAAGTTTAAATAGATAAGCTCTTTTAAAAATTTAAACTTTTATACTTTTACGTAAAATTATACGACCTTGACATTTAAGTATCCATATAGATACCTTTTCCTTTTTATTTTTTTATCTGGCGTGGCAGTTGCGCAAAAGAACAAAGATCCTTTTGCACGTTCTGCTCGTTTGCCAGATATGTCTGTTGGACTAGGATTGAGATACAATACTAAGGTCAAGTATAAAGTACCCGGAGTTTCTTTAAACTTTAATACTACCTATTATAATTTTGATTTTCGTTTTTTAATTGGTCTAGATTTTATGACGAATTTAAAGCGCAACAAAACGACCATCCTCGAAGGGCTTGATCTTGCTACCATAAGGGCAGAAAGTAGCTTTACAAAGCTTATTTATAACCATAGTGCTATTGGCTTAACAGGAGGGTGGATGTTAACAGAGCGTTTCTATCTCGTCGGGGGATTGAATCTTGAACTACTTGAACAGTTTGATCAATTAGCATCAAATTCTGGCAATGATTTGCCGGCAGTTTTTTATCGTGCTACCGGAAAAAAACCCGTGCTATTTTCATTGAAATACGGAGTGCAATACATGTATAAGCATTTTGTTTATGATCTATTTTACTCAAAACGAGGTATTTCGGTTGGCGTAAATTTTTTTTTTAATGGATAGATTTAGTTTTTTCATCAATTTAAGATAGGATCGATTCAAGTATTATTTTTTATTTCCTTTTTTTTTATAACTTAGAACTATCCGTGTGGACTGGGTTCATAATATAGTCGCGGGTGGAGAGAACGCATCCGGAACAATCGTTACATAAATTAATTGCTAGGCCCTTACAGGTGATTTATTATGTGCTATGTATAAAGACAATGCCATTACTTTTTTACCTTTTTCATCTTAAAGCGTGTTAGCCTTTAAATTATTTTCAGATGAAGTATTATAACAAAACAAGAACAATTGAAGAGAAAGTCACAGACAGACACCGTATCGAAGCGTTAAATCTTCAAAATGAATTATTACAAAAGATTTTAAATCAATTACAAGAGATGAAATAATCTTTTTGTCAGTTTTAATTTAATTCAAGTCCCTGGTTTTCCAGGGACTTTTTTATTGCATGCAATCATTCTTGTAATGTGAATTCAGTAAAATATAATCTATGTATATAGGGATATAATAATTTAATATCCTTTAGGTTGTCGATGTATTATATTATTCATTAAATTATTTGAAATTTGATAATCATGGAAAACAGTAAATGCCCGTTTCACGGTTCAACGACTACCCCGAACCTGGGAACCCAAAACAAAGATTGGTGGCCCAATCAATTAAATTTAGACATCCTTCGCCAGCATGACACGAAGAGTAATCCTTTAAACGAATTTGACTATAAAGAAGCAGTAAAGGAACTCGATTTAGCTGCTGTTAAAGAAGATTTAAAAGCAGTAATGACAGACAGTCAAGACTGGTGGCCAGCAGATTATGGACATTATGGACCATTTTTTATTCGGATGACATGGCATGCCGCTGGAACTTATCGCACTGGTGATGGTAGAGGGGGAGCCGCTACAGGAGCGCAAAGATTTGCGCCCTTAAACTCATGGCCTGATAATGGAAATTTAGATAAGGCGAGAAGAATATTATGGCCGATTAAAGAGAAGTATGGCAATAAACTATCCTGGGCTGACTTACTAGTGCTTGCCGGAAATGTTGCTATTGAAGATATGGGAGGACCAAACCACGGGACCGTCTTAGGACGTGAAGATATATGGCACCCAGAAAAAGATATTTATTGGGGAGCAGAAGACGAGTGGTTAGGCGATAACCGCTATGGAGATACCCGTCAGTCTCTTGAAAATCCCTTGGCAGCCGTTCAAATGGGCTTGATATATGTCAACCCTGAAGGCCCTAATGGCAACCCAGACCCAGCACTTTCTGCACAAGATGTAAGAGAGACCTTTAAACGTATGGCGATGAATGATGAAGAAACAGTTGCTTTAGTCGCTGGAGGGCACACCTTTGGGAAAGCCCACGGGGCAGGTGATGCTGAACTAGTAGAAGCAGAGCCAGAAGGTTCCCCCATGGAGCAAATGGGCTTTGGGTGGAAAAACAGCCACGGGATAGGAAAAGGGGTCGATACCATCACCAGCGGGATCGAAGGACCATGGACAACGAATCCTACCCAATGGGATATGGGGTATTTTGACTTGCTTTTTAAATATGAATGGGAGTTAAAAAAGAGTCCTGCAGGAGCAAATCAATGGCACCCTATTAATTGTGCCGAAGAGGACATGGTTCCTCAAGTAGATGGCAGTGATCAAAAGGTACTTCCTATGATGACTACTGCAGATATGTCGCTCAAAGTTGACCCTGCTTATCGCAAAGTATGTGAAGATTTTATAAGTGACCCAGACGCCTTTGGCGAAGCCTTTGCAAGAGCATGGTTTAAACTATTGCACAGAGATATGGGGCCAAAATCAAGTTATATTACCGGAGATTACAAGCCTGCAGAGTACATTTGGCAAGATCCCACTCCGGCGGGGCAACAACTTTCTGCCGCCACAGAAGAGGCGATTCGACAAGATTTAGCTGCTGCTGGCTTATCCGTTGCACAAATGGTGGAGACCGCTTGGGCAAGTGCGAGCACCTTCCGCTCTTCAGATAACAGAGGAGGGGCAAATGGGGCTAGAATTAGACTTTCCCCTCAAAAGGATTGGGCCGTAAATCAACCCGCAGCCCTACAAGAAATTTTAGGGGTTTATGATGGCTTCGCCAAAAAGCATAGCGCTTCTATCGCTGATGTGATCGTTTTAGGTGGTGCAGTAGGAATCGAAATGGCTTCTGGGGTAAAAGTCCCTACTACCACTGGGAGAGGTGATGCATCTCAAGAACAAACCGATGTTGATTCTTTTGATTTATTAAAGCCTAAAGCGTGTGGTTTTAGAAATTATGCCGAAAAAGAATTTGCCGTGAGTCCAGAAGAAATTCTACTGGATAAAGCACAATTGTTAGGTTTAACTCCGGTAGAGATGACCCTTTTAGTTGGGGGGATGAGAGCCATGGGAGTTTCACAATCTGGCGATGGTGTTTGGACCAATGGGAAGTTAGATAACAGCTGGTTTAAAACATTGCTATCGATGGAAGTAAGTTGGTCTCCTACAGGATACAATAGCTATCAAGCAAAGGATCGCAGCACTGGGGCGAATGTGAGAACTGCTTCAAGAACCGATTTGGTTTTTGGATCAAATTCAGAGCTACGTGCCATTGCAGAGGTCTATGCGCAAAACGATAACAACGGCAAGTTTGTTTGCGATTTTATAGAAGCATGGAATAAAATCATGAACGCAGATCGTTTTGATTTGCTTTAAATAAAAAAATAGGGGCCAGTTGGCCCCTATTTTTACACCATCACTTATGATCTGTGGATTTGTAATTAAGTCAAGTAAGGGAGAAAAAAAACTCTTGCTTTCGCGTGAAGGGCAAAAAAGATTGTCCCGTTGGTTATTGCACACAATAGGGGATCATTCTTTTGTTTTTAATACCACAGAAGGCTTGTACCTCTTTTTGGCCGAAGGCCATTGTACTGCTTTAATGCAGCATCAACTCGACACTTACCTTAGTGAGAATGTTAGGGGAGCTTATGTATTGCGTAATTGTTCAAATCAATCACATTTTTTTTTGCAAGAAGTGGGGGATGTTCTACAAGACAATACCAGTAGTGATTTTGCTTGGAAAAACTTTATCAGTAGTTTTTTAGGACAGCTTAAACCCTTTGTGGGGGATTCAAGGTGCATAGGAAGCCTTTTTAAAAACTTTGTAGGAATAGTCAAGTTTAAAGGGGATAAAGCCCAGTTAGATTACCTTAAACGCAAAATGAATTTACTTCGCGAAAGGGTGGATATAGGTGTGCTATTCGAAGTTTAAAATCCGTTTACACCATTGATCTAGTTTTCGCTAGAAATTCCCTTTTTTAATTAGATGATAAATAAATTCAGCTCTTTTATTAGAGAATCCACGCACCGTGGTGTAGGTCATAATATGGGAAACTTTGCGTAAATCTCCTGTTTTATCTTTATTGGGAGAAAATTTAAATCTTTGTTTAACCTCAATACTCTCTTTAAAACACAATAATTCTCCAACATCGCCCTTTTTAAAGGTCATTTTATTGATCGTCATTTCCTTATTGTTAATGTTTAGGGCAATGCTTTTTTTGGGTACATCAATAAAAACCTCTCCTGTTACTGGAATTACTTCTCCTTCGAATGCTGCACTAACAATATCAAAGCGTTGTGCGAATATCGCAAAACTGCTCAATAATAAGAGAATAGTAAAGTGTGATTTCATCTTTAAAGTTTAAAATAAATTTACAAAATCCATCTAAAAGAGCGTCTTACTAGTTGAGTTAAAAAATAAACCGGAATCGGTTTTTATTTGCAGTCTGCTTTCTTTGGGGCTAAGTTTAGAATGACTACTTTTGTCCCATAGGGCTTCACACCCTATTTTGTTAAAAGGTAGGTAGGCTATGGTTGGCTCAACCGCCTTTTTTTTGTTTTCATTAGTTTTCAAGTTATTGCTAAACAACCACAAAATAGGATGCTGATTTAATGTTTTTTGACACAGAAATTGGAGACAATATTTTCCTATTCATCGCCTACTTGTCAATAATTACATCACATAGGTTTTCAGGTATTGTTAAAAAATCACCAAATTGAGGTAACCATAAACAATTTGATGATGCTAAGAATTATATTTTTTAAAGTTTTCCTTCTCTTTAGTTTAGTATTAACGGCTCAGAATTTCAACAGTAGCGAATTTTTAGATGGTCAGTGGTGTGATAAAGATAAAGCCGATTGTTTTAACATTATTGCTACAGATGGTCTTTTGATTTATGAAACCCAGACAGGAGATTTCAGGACGGGTATAGAGATTATTGGTTATGATGAAAAAACAGAGACTATTTTGTAGGAGCTAGTTAGAACGAGTAAAAAGATAAATCGTTTTAAAATACTTAATCCAAATAAAGTTGAGTTTGATAATAACAATAGAAGAACAATTTTATACCGACAAAAGAAGGAATAGTTTCTAATTAGAAGGATAGATTAACTTTATCCCTTCTCGTTACATCAAAAGCTCAACAGTTTCTTAATTGTGTACTAGCAACTCTATAAAAATAGGCTAAACTTATTACTTCTTCTACGTACTAATGTAAAGTAAACTACTTTCCGATACAGAAATTAGCAAAGATATTCCCTAACAGCTCATCATTCGTGACCTCTCCGGTGATTTCCCCTAGGTGGAATAAAGCTTGTCTAAGGTCTATGGCGAGTAAATCTCCGCTTAGTCCGTCTTTTAATCCTGCTTGCACTTTGTCGATTTCCATTAAGGCGCTGCTTAAGGCGGCATAATGGCGAGAGTTGGTGATGATACTCTCATCCTGATAGTTGTTTTTTTCCATGAACTGGACTAAAACTTGCTTTAAAGCCTCGATACCTGTTTTGCTTTTTGCGCTTAGCTGCAGACAGGGGTAACTTTCTAAGGTTGTAGGGAGAGATTCCTTTGTCAGATCTGTTTTATTGAGTAAGATCCACAGGGGTTTATTGGGAAATTGGGTTTGTAAACCGTTAAGTTTTTCTCGGTGTATTTTTTCTTCTTCATTAAAACTCTGACTGTCGATCAAATAAAGAATTATGGCGGCCTGTTCGGCTTTTTCAAAAGCCTTTTTAATCCCAATTTGCTCAATTTCATCTTGGGTTTCTCTTATCCCAGCAGTGTCGATAAATCTAAAGCCAATGCCGTCGATGGTGATTTCATCTTCGATGCTGTCTCTTGTTGTACCTGCAATAGAAGAGATAATGGCTTTATCTTCTTCTAATAAAGCATTGAGTAGAGTAGATTTCCCTGCATTAGGCGGGCCTATAATGGCAATGGGAACTCCTTTCTTGATCACGTTGCCTAAGGCAAAAGAATCAATCAGTTTTTTTAATAGCGTATTGATCTTAATCAGTAGAGCCTCAAAAGCGGTTTTGTCGGCAAATTCAACGTCTTCCTCGGCAAAATCGAGTTCGAGTTCAATAAGACTTGCGAAATCGAGTAGCTCTTGTCTTAGTTGCTTGATTTCTGCGCTAATGCCGCCCCGCATTTGTTGCATGGCTACTTGGTGACTCGCTTCGTTTTCAGAGGCGATAACATCTGCGACAGCTTCTGCTTGGGCTAAATCCATTTTTCCATTGATAAAGGCACGAAGGGTGAACTCCCCAGCTTTTGCGGGTCGTATTCCATGATGGATAAACAGCTGAATTATTTTTTCTTGGATGTAGCGAGAGCCATGGCAAGAGATTTCAATGACATCTTCCCCCGTATAGGAGTGTGGGTTTTTAAATACACTGACCAAGACTTCGTCGATTAATTGCTCCCCATCGACAATGTCTCCTAAATGTACCGTATGACTTTTCTGATTCTTTAAAGCTTTCTTTGATCTAGCGCGAAACAATTGTTCTGTGGTGCTAATGGCTTCTGGGCCAGAAAGGCGAATCACCCCAATGGCTGCAGCTCCTGCAGCAGTTGATAAAGCGATAATAGTCCCTTCTGTTAGCATGGATTATAGTGTTGTGGTAAAGGTCGCTCTTTTCTTGTGTAAGCGATGTTCATAGTTTTTCCACATATTCTGGATAGAGTCGTTCTCTTCTAATTCTGGATTGGTTTCAACAATGGTAATTCCTTTTTTATTGAATAGCTTTTGAATCTCATTAAAGATAATAGCTGTTACCCCTTTGTTTTGATAATCTGGATGCACTCCGATCAAGTAAAAAGAGGCCCTATTGTTAAAATACTGGGCTTTGAGAATGTGGAAAATCCCCCAAGGGAACATTTTGCCATTGGCCTTTTTTAGGGCTTTGGTGAAAGAAGGCATGATGATTACAAAAGCGACTAACTTTCCGTTTTCATCTGCTACACATTTGATGAATTCTGGATGAATGTATTGAAAGTACTTTTCCTTATAATGCTTAATTTGATAGTCCTGTACTGGGACAAAAGTTTGCAGTTTGTTATAGGTCTCTTCTAGCAATACAAACATTTGTTCAACATAAGGTATAATCTGCTTTGTCTTAGTAAAATGCAGCACTTTAAGCTTGTAACGATCTAGCATAAGTTGACCAAAACGTCTTACCTTTTCAGGAGAGTCTTCAAAAGAAGAAATCTTGATTTCATATTCCACCCACTGAGCTAACTTTTCCATTTTGAGTGCATTCATATGCGTCTCGTAATATGGAAAGTTATAGTTGGTAATCATGGTGTTCATTTCATCAAAACCTTCAACCAATAAACCTGCTTTATCTAGATTAGAAAAACCTACTGGCCCTTCTATAAAAGTCATTTTGTGTTCTTTCCCAAAGGCTTTAACTGCCTCGATTAAGGCTTCAGTTACTGCAACATCATCAATTACATCAAACCAACCAAAGCGAACCTTTTGCTTTTGCAGTTTTTCTACTTCGATCCAGTTGATCATTGCAGCGATACGTCCGGCAATCTTTCCGTCTTTATAAGCTAGGAAAAAACGTGCCTCTGCATTATTAAAAACTGGATTGATGTCTTTATTAATGGTTTCTAATTCTTCGACTTTAATAGGGGGAACCCAATAGGGGTGATTATGATATAAGCTGAAGGGAAATTCAACAAATGCCTTGTATTCGGCTGGGCTGCTAATGGCAACAATTTCAATCATCAAGAATTAATTTCTTTTGGCTCTACGGTCTCTTTTTTTATTGGCTTTTTCTGCCTTTTTTGCTCCTTTTTTAAAGGATTTTTCTTCTTTACGCAAGGCTTTTTCTTCTGCTTTTTTTGCGGGATCTATATCGCGGTGAAAGTCTAAGCGATAAGAAGCTCCTGCGTTAATGAAAAACAGTGAAGGAGTATCTTTTGTATTCGCTCCTATGGTCGCTTCGAGTTGAATGTCATCTGTCAACAAATAAGCTGCTCCTGTTCTAAAGATTTGATCTTTATATCGTTCACTAGAATAGCCTTGTGTCTCTAAATAAACAGACCATAAGGGGTTGATGGTGTGGGTTAGGGTTAGGATGTAATTCGTATCTGGAAAATCTGTTAAAATGCGATTGTAGGTAAAATTAGTCACAAAAACCCAAGTACCTAAAAAGTGGGATTGTGTGGCTAATGTTGCCCTACCGCTTACAAGGGGTTCATCTTCTGGCCCACGGCCCAAATTTCCATAAAAAATAGGATTGCTAAGGTTCCCAAAAACATCTCCATAAGGGTAAGGATTGTCATTTTTTAAGATAGCATTTGCCCCTAGGGTGAGAGATACAGCAGGGATTAAATCCCGTAACTTAAATCCGTTATTTGCTTTCCAACTGTAAACATTGATTTCTTGTTCCTTTTTATAGGGATCATATACCAAGTATTTTACGCCTAAAAAGTTCTGCAAAAAACCTTCTCTTTTATATACTGTTTCAGGTAAGGCAAGACGATTGGTCAAATCATCGAATTGATAAACCCCTTCAAAAGTGAGTTCAAGTTGCTCTTTTAAAAACCCATAACGTAAAGAGAAAAAACCTATTTTCCCATTGACTTTAGAGTTGTTGTAGCTTTTGTGTTTATAGCTTCTGTATTCTGCTCCAGCCTCAAACTGTATCACCCTTGTTCCAACAGAAAATGCTCCAATAGATGCTCCTGGTCGATTAGAATTAATTTGGTCGGTGTATTGTGCGCTAAGAAGATAAGAACAGCTGCTAAAAAAAAGGAAAAAGTACAGTTGGCGCATGAAATTCAATTTAAAGCAAGATAGGTGTATTTTAAAAAATATGCTAACGAAAAAGGAGCAGGGAGGGGATTTTATCGTTTATTATTTTAATTTTAAACCATATTACATATTACATCCCTATGTTATCTAGTATCTTCTTAGTTCTATTGTTGATTTTGATTCTTTTTAGACGTCAAATTTTAGCGGGTTTGTTGTTCTTCTTTATGGGAAAATTAGCCAAAAAAATGCAAGAGCAAACCCAAGATGCACCTAAGAAAAAAGAATCAAAACCGAAGCAAAAACCTTCAGAAAAAATGGGGGAGTATATTGATTATGAAGAAATTGAATAGTTTTTTTGACCTTAAATCCTTAAGTGTTCATTTAGGGATTGGGCTTTTGTTTATCCTGTTATCCTTAGCCATGTTCTATCCTTTATTGCAGGGGAAACAACTTTTTCAATCTGATACTGCGCAATACAGTGGGATGGCGAGACAGTTACAAGAAAGTCGTGAGAAAAGCGGGGAAGAGTTATATTGGATCGATAACGCCTTTGGCGGAATGCCTACCTATCAATTAGGGGCAAAATATCCCTATGATGTTTTAACCCCTTTGCACAAAGTTGTGCGCCTTTTGCCGCATCCTTCTTATTTGCTTTTTCTTTATTTTCTCGGGGCATATGTTTTCTTGTTGAGTATTGGTCAGCCAAAAAAATATGCTGTTTTAGGTGCATTAGCCTATGGTTTGTCGACTTATTTATTGATTATTATCCAGGTGGGACATAATACCAAAGCGCAAGCCCTAGGGTATCTGCCCTTTGTCTTTGCAGCGGTGCATTATATTTTTTCAAAAAAATCTTTGTGGGGAATTGTTTTTGGTGGCCTAGCCATGGCATTACAAATTAGGGCGAATCACTACCAAATGACCTATTATATGTTGCTCTTAATGGTATTGTATGTTGGATTTCAAGCATGGCAGTTTTACCAAGCTAGAAAGCTTAAGCCTTTTTTACAAAGTACTATAAGATTGACTCTAGCTGGGGTATTAGCCATCGCATTGAACGCTACTGCACTTTTAGCCACCTCTGAATATACCCAATTTAGCACCCGTGGAAAAAGTGAATTGACACAGGATGCGAGTGGACTTCCGCTTGAAAAAAGATCTGGGCTATCTTATGACTACATTACCCAATACAGTTATGGAATATTTGAGAGTTTTAACCTTATAGTTCCCAGAATCCAAGGGGGAGGTTCCGGTGAAGATTTAGGATCCTCTTCTGCGATTTATAAGGATTTAATCCAAAGGGGCGCCTCAAGGCAACAAGCAACTCAGTTTGCAGCGAATGTGCCAACTTATTGGGGTGATCAACCTATACTTGAAGCTCCGGCCTATATTGGAATAGTTATTGTCTTTTTAGCAGTATTAGCACTTTTCTTTCCCTTAACCATGATAAAGAAGTGGCTTTGTGCTGGCATTGTCCTTTCCCTTTTGCTTTCTTGGGGAAAAAACTTTGATTTCCTCACCCGTTTATTTATCAATAATTTCCCTTTATATTCAAAGTTTAGAGCGGTTTCTTCTATCCAAGTAATATTAGAATTTTGTTTTCCCATTTTGGCCATTTTAGGTCTAAAGGCTTTTTTTGATCAACCAAAAGCAGCCGCTAAAAATGCATTAAAAAAGACGTTCTATATATTTGGAGGAGTCTTGCTTTCATTGTATTTAGCACAAGGAGTGTTGTCTTTTCAAGGCCCAAATGATAGTTATTACAGTAATGTTTTTGGCCCGCAGCTTATGCAGATGGTTTTTGAGGCACGAAAAGATATTTACACTGCAGATCTAATTAGAGCCATTGTTTTTGTGCTTTTAGTGGCAGGAATGCTCTATGCTTTCCTTTTTGATAAATTGCGCAAACAAATGGCGTTTATCGGGATTGGGTTGTTATTGTTTATTGACCTATTGCAGATTTCAAATCGCTATTTAGACCGAGATTTATTTGTCTCTCCCAGCCGAGTAAAGCGTGCTTTTGTTTCAACATCCCAGGATCGGGCTATTTTAAATGATCAAGGGTATTTTCGTGTTTACGAACCTTCTTTGGGCTTACAAGGAGCAAGAACAGCTTATTTTCACAATGCAATAGGGGGATATCACGGAGCAAAACCTAGGCGTTTCGAAGAATTAATCGATTTGTTTCAGCAAAAACAACACGAGCCTATTCTCAATATTTTAAATGTTAAATACATTTTATACGACAACCAAGAAGGCGAACCACAAGTATTAGAAAACCCAGCAAATCTAGGTGCTGCATGGTTGGTGAGTTCCCTTTCGCCCAAGGCTAATGCTGACGAAGTTTATCAAGCGATGACAACTACAGATTTTGTTTCAACCGCAATTGTTGAAGGGGAGAATTTATCACTTCCGTTATCTTTTGTAAAAGATAGTTTAGCGCGTATCGACTTAGTAGAAAATGCACCCAATGAAAAAATCTATGCCTTTAAATCGAGTCAAGCAGCCTTTGCGGTCTTTTCAGAGATGTACTATGAAAAAGGTTGGATCGCAACTATCGATGATCAAGAAAGTGAAATTCATGCAGTTAATTATGTTTTGCGCGGCCTAGAAATCCCTGCTGGGGAGCACCGTATTCGTTTTACTTTTACCCCAAAAGTTGTTGCCACAGGAAGTGGAATCCAACTTGTAGCAATTGTTTTATTATTGCTTTTGATAGCAGGAAGTGTTTGGCAAAGTTTAACACAAAAACAGCAAGGATAAATGGGCGTGGTAGCAAAACAGTCTTTTTATAATATTCTAAGTGTAATACTTGCTTTTGGGATTGGCGCGATCAATACAATTGTTTTTTATCCCAGAGCGATGGGAGAGGAGTTGTACGGGATTGTAGTGATATTATTAGCACAGTCAAATATATTACAGCCCATTTTCTCTTATGGGGTACAGCACACGATTATAAAGTATTTTTCTGCTGCACCTTCGCAAAAGGAACAAGATAAATTATTGCTTTTTTCCCTCTTGATTCCCCTTGTATTTATCTTACCAACGGCTGTTTTATTCTTTGCAAATTACACTGAAATAGCCGCATATCTTTCTACTAAGAATCCAGAGATTGCTCAGTTTATTTATTTGATCTTTCTCATTGCAGTTTCTACGGCCTATTTTGAGATATTTTACAACTGGGCCCGAGTGCAAAAACAAACGGTTGTTGGAAATTTTTTAAAAGAGGTATACCAAAGGGTTTTAATCACACTTCTCTTACTTGCCTACCTGTTGAACTGGATTGATTTTAGCGCCTTTATCAATGCTTTAATTGTAGGCTATTACTTGCGTTTAGCAGTTATAATGAGCTATAGTTTATGGTTGTATACGCCCAAAATTCACTTCTCTTTTCCCGCTAATACCCGACAGCTTCTAACCTATAGTACTTTAATCTTTCTTTCCGCCTTTGGCGCGAGTGTGATTATTGATATAGACGCGAGCATGCTGGGGAAGTTAGTAGAAGATCGCTATGTAGCTTATTACCGTGTTGCCATTTTTATCGCAGCGATTATCGATGCACCTGTAAGGGCAATGTTGCAGATTGTTAGCCCATTGGTCTCAGAGGCGATTAATGCTAATAAACAGGAAGAACTGAAATCCTTGTTGTCAAAAAGCGGAACAAATCTTTTGTTGGTTTCAGGGTTGTTTTTTGTGCTGATCAATGCGAATATCAATGATCTATATGACTTTATCTATTTCTTGAGTGGTAAAGATGGCTTTGTGGTAGCTATTCCAGTGGTGTTGTATATATCGATTACTAAAATCATTACCGCAGCAACTGGTTGTACAAACAATATCATCAACAACTCCAAGTATTATTATTTTGTCCCGTTTTTATCAATCGGTTCTGCTATAGCGGTGGTGTTTTTAAACCTTCACTTTATTGAGCAGTTGGGCTTTATCGGGGCAGCTTTTGCTACCTTAATTGTGATTACTGCCTTTAATATTATCAAAGTACTTATTGTGGGGATGACCTTTAAAATCACCCCATTTAGTAAGCAAACCCTTTACCTCGTATTATTGATTTTAGGGCATTATTATCTCTTTTCCTCACTTGATTTTCCCTTTAGTGCTTTTGTCAACCTATTGCTTAAATCAAGTTTAATTTGTGGAAGTTATCTCGCATTTTGTGTGGGATTAAAGATTTCTCCAACCATTAATGATTTATTAGCGACTGCTTATAAAAAATTAAGGTCTATCCTTGGGTAGATAGACCTTAACCAAACAAAATCATAGAAACCAAAATAATTCAATTATGAAATCAAATCATTTCGATATAAACAAGTATTGTGCCAAAAAATTAAACAACTAATAACTAGCCTTTTAGCTTTTCCTTCAAGTATTGACCTGTAAAAGAAGTCTTGATTTTTGCAATTTCTTCTGGTGTACCTTCTCCTATCAAAGTCCCTCCTTTGTCTCCACCTTCTGGTCCTAGATCGATGACGTGATCTGCACATTTGATCAAATCCATATTGTGTTCAACCACTAAAAGTGAATGCCCTTTATCAAGCAAGGCATCAAAAGAGGTGAGGAGTTTTTTAATATCGTGAAAATGAAGTCCTGTAGTGGGTTCATCAAATATGAATAGGATTTTATCTTTTTGCTCTCCCTTGCCAATAAACGAAGCCAGTTTGATCCTTTGTGCCTCTCCACCTGATAAGGTAGCAGAAGATTGCCCTAAGGTAACATAGCCTAATCCCACCTGTTGAAGGGCATTGAGTTTTTTAGCTAGTTTATTCTGTTTGTTTTCACTAAAGAACGTTATGGCGTCGTCAACAGTCATGTCTAAGACCATGTCAATAGACTTGTCCTCAAAAAGAATTTCCCTGACTTCTTTTTTAAAGCGTTTGCCCTTACAGTGTTCGCATTCAAGGACAACATCTGCCATAAATTGCATTTCGATGGTCACGGTTCCTTCTCCTTTACAAGCATCGCAGCGTCCACCATCTACATTAAAAGAGAAGTGCTTCGGCAAGAAGTTTCTGACCTTACTTAATGCTTGTTTTGAGAACAAGGCTCTAATGTCGTCATAGGCCTTGATATAAGTAACGGGATTAGATCTTGAGGATCTACCGATAGGGTTTTGATCAATGTATTCTATGTGTTTTATGGAAGAAAAGTCTCCCTCTAAGCCATTAAATTGCCCAGGTTTTTCCACAAATATATCTAAGTGTCTCTGCAACGCAGGGTAAAGAATCTTTTTGACAAGCGTACTTTTCCCACTTCCAGATACCCCTGTTACAACAGTAAAGGTGTTAAGGGGGATATTGACATCAATGTTTTTTAAATTGTTTTCTCTTGCCCCAATTATAAGAATCGAATCTTTACTTTTGCGACGCTTTTTTGGAACCTTGATCGCTTTTGTTCCATTAAGATATTCGGCGGTTAAGGTGTCTTGTTTAATGATCTCTTTAAAGCTGCCTTGCCCTACAACATTTCCTCCTAAGCTTCCTGCTTCTGGACCGATGTCAATAATGGCGTCTGCAGCACGCATAATATCTTCGTCGTGTTCTACAACAATCACTGTATTGCCTAATGCCTTGAGTTGTTTTAAAATATTGATCAAACGTTCATTGTCTCGGGAATGTAAGCCAATGCTGGGTTCGTCCAAAATATACATTGATCCCACTAAGCTACTTCCCAAGGAAGTTGCTAAATTAATGCGTTGTGATTCTCCACCAGAAAGGGTATTTGACTTCCTGTTTAAAGTTAGATATCCCAAGCCTACATTTTGCATAAAGGACAATCTAGAATTGATTTCTATCAATAAACGACTTGCAATAGCTTCTTGTTGTGGGGTAAAGCTAGCTTTAGCAAAAAAGTCGGCTAGCTCATCTAAGGAAAGACACATAAGATCAGGAAGACTTTTGCCATTGATTTTTACATAAGCGGTCTCTGGACGTAAACGGGTACCATTACAACTATCGCATTTTGTTTTTCCGCGATAGCGCGATAACAAAACCCGATTTTGAATTTTGTAATTTTTTGCCTCTAGCTTTTTAAAGAATTTATTGAGCCCTGCAAAATAGGAATTGCCTTTCCACAATAATTCTTTTTGTTCTTGGGTGAGCTCAAAATAAGGTTTGTGAAGAGGGAAGTCAAAGTGGTAGGCATTATTAACTAGGTCTGAATAGTATTTTTTAAACCCACTTCCGCGCCATGGCGCTATAGCTTCTTCATAAACCGACAATCCATTGTTAGGGATGACTAGTTCTGGATCGATACCAATAATGTCTCCATATCCCTCGCATTTTTGACATGCTCCATAAGGATTATTAAAGCTAAAAAGGTGAACGTTAGGCTCGAGAAAAACCATCCCATCAGCTTCAAATTTATTGGAAAAAGCAGTGCGTTCTTCGGTTGAAAGATTTAAGACTTCGCATTGTCCATCCCCTTCAAAAAAGGCGACATCAACTGCGTCAGACAGCCTGTTCTTAAAGTCTTCATCCTCTTGACGAACAATCACTCTGTCGACAATTAATTCAAACTTTTTGGGAATTTTCCCATCTAAATCATCAAGGCGTTGCATCCCTTTATCTGTGTAGATACGGGCATAACCTTGCTGAATAAGAATGTCAATTTGTTCCTTTGGACTCCTCTTTTGTTTGTTTTGCGGCGTGGTTAAAAGTAAGAATTTACTGCCTTCATCTTGCCGAATTAAAAAATCAACTACATCGCTAACTGTATCCTTTTTAACTTTTGTTTTCGAACTAGGAGAGTAGGTTTCACCGATTCTAGCATAGAGCAGTTTGAGATAATCATAGATCTCTGTTTTAGTGCCAACGGTCGAGCGTGGATTGCTTGAATTGACTTTTTGTTCAACAGCAATGGCAGGAGCTATCCCCTTGATTTGATCAACTTTTGGCTTGTTTAAGCGCCCCATAAATTGACGTGCATAGGAGGAGAGACTTTCGACATAGCGACGTTGCCCTTCTGCATACAAGGTGTCAAATGCTAGTGATGATTTTCCCGATCCAGAGAGTCCGGTAATGACCGTTAAAGTATTTCGCTTAATGGCTACATCAATGTTCTTGAGGTTGTGGAGTTTTGCTCCAATTATGATGATGTTCTCTTTAGGCGATAATTGGTTGATCTCTTTCATAGAAAAAATAGAAGCTATAAATATACGATATATCCTTTCCAAGGAAATCAAAATTTCCTTTTTTGAACAATAATTTATCAATTGAAGAGTTATCAATATTTTTTCTATATTTGTAAAAATAAAAGCAGCACGCCTATACATAATTTTACTTTAAACGTTTTATCGATTATAACTCACCCCACCGGGTTTAAAGTAATATGTATATGGAAAATAGACTTCAACATCAAGACGACGCTGCTTTAGTTCAAGACTACATCAACGGGAATGAAAGAGCGCTAGAAATGTTAATCATTCGTCATAAATTGAAAATTTACAATTTCATCTATTCTAAGGTATTTGACCGTGATACCGCCGAAGACATCTTTCAAGAAACCTTTATTAAAGTAATCAAAACGCTTAAACGTGGTGTTTACAGCGAAGAGGGAAAGTTCATGCCATGGGTAATGCGTATTGCACATAATCTTGTGATTGATTTTTTCAGAAAAAACAATCGTATTCCTATTTTCGACAATAGCGATGAGTTTGATATTTTTCAATTAATTGGCGATGGCAACCCCACTGCAGAAAGATCCATGATTGAAGAACAAGTGGTGGAAGATTTACAAAAATTGATTGTAGAATTACCCGATGAACAAAAAGACGTTTTAACCATGCGTCTTTACAAAGACATGAGCTTTAAAGAAATTGCAGAGTCTACAGGGGTTAGCATTAATACCGCATTAGGTAGAATGCGCTATGCGATTATTAATTTGCGAAAGTTGATTGAAGAAAATCAGATAATTTTATCGGCCTAGTATACTTTTTTTAAAAAGTAGTCGTTCTATTGATATAAAGTATATTAATGGAAGAATTCTACTCAAAAAAGCTTAAAACCACTTTAGGCCCTAGTGACTTAACCATCAAACGTATTCTGGCTTTTTCTAAAGCATTAGACTCCTCAAAAGTGAACATCGAGGAAGAAAACAAAGAAATAGAGAAAGAATAACTGTTTATTTTTTCTTTTTGTAATATTCATTCAGGACGCTTTTGCGTCCTATTTTTTTGGTGATAATATCTTTTTCAAGATTCCATCCTCTTGCAGGACTGTATTCTCTTCCGTACCAAATGATTTGTAAGTGTAAGTCGTTCCAAGTCTCTTCTGGGAACAATCGTTTTGCATCTCTTTCTGTTTGTACCACATTTTTACCATTAGTAAACCCCCAGCGATACATCAATCGATGAATATGAGTATCGACAGGGAAGGTTGGGATGTCAAAAGCTTGCGCCAATACAACTGCTGCAGTTTTATGTCCCACAGCAGGCAGCTCTTCTAGATCTTCATAGGTGCGGGGAACCTCACCATTGTGTTTTTCTAGAAGAATTTTTGATAAACCGTGGATGCCTTTGGATTTCATGGGAGATAAACCAACAGGACGAATAATATCTCGAATTTCTTCTACTGTTAGCTTGATCATTTCCTGCGGTGTCCTAGCTTTTGCAAAGAGGAGGGGAGTGATTTGGTTCACCCTTACATCAGTACTTTGTGCTGATAGTAAAACCGCAATTAAAAGGGTATAGTAATCGTTATGGTCAAGGGGAATCGGAATTTCTGGGTAAAGATCTGCGAGTGTTGCGATGACATAATCAACTTTTTCCTGTTTGGTCATTTGTTCTTCTGTTTGTTTTGTAATTTAGAAAAAAAATAAGTTATGAAACCATTACAAGTAGGGGATAAAGTTCCCGCTTTTTCTGTTTCTGATGATCGCGGAAATATCCAAAAATTAAGTGATTACAAAGGACAAAAATTAGTTGTTTTCTTTTACCCAAAAGCCAGTACACCAGGTTGTACTGCAGAGGCTTGTGATCTTAGAGATCACTATAAAGAACTGCAAGATGCAGGCTATGCTCTCTTAGGGGTTAGCGCAGATAGTGAAAAACGCCAACGCAATTTCTCAGAAAAATATGATTTTCCTTTTCCTCTTTTAGCAGATGAAGACAAACAAGTCATTAACGCTTTTGGTGTTTGGGGACCAAAAAAGTTTATGGGACGTGAATACGACGGGATTCACCGTATGACCTTTATCATAGATGAGAATGGGGTAGTGGAGCGAGTGATTGATAAGGTCAAGACCAAAGTGCACGCTGCACAGATTTTAGAGTCTTAACCTGATTTTTTAGTTAGAAGAACTAATCGCTCAAGTTGATAGAAGAACATGTTTAAACCATAAAACACTGTAAGGAAAAGGCTATAGCATCTCGTTAAACTAATCTATCAATTCCGATTAGATCTATTCTTTAATCCCAAACATCTTGTTTTGACGAATCAATTCAGCTATCCCTTCTGGAAGGTGTTCTTCCCACTTAGATTCCCCACTTTTAATCTGCTGAAGTATTTTGCGAGAAAAGATGTTTAAATAGGTCTCGTCATAATCAAAGATATCGATTACTTTTCCGTTGTATTTAAAGAACTTATAGAAATCCTTCATACGGGGATGAAGTTTGAGGTTGGTGCTATTGATAACATTCCCTTTCTCATCTTTCATAGGATAGAGGTAAACCTTGAGGTTGTTATAGAACATTTTCCCAAAGGCCTCTAGGATACCACCCCCAAGGTCTTCGTAATAGTGTTCATCAAATATTTCAACAAAGTTGTTGACTCCCATGCTTAAGCCCAATTGCTTTTTTGTGTATTGAGAGAGGTAATCTACCAGTTTATAGTATTCTTTAAAGTTAGAGATCATTACAATATGTCCTAAAGAGCACAAGAGTTTTGCCCTATCCATAAAGTCTTTTTCATCTATTTCTCCGTCTGCTAAAAGGTTAGAAAGCGTGATTTCAAAGATGACAACAGTTTTGCTTTCATCAACGCCAGGCTCCTGTATAAAGGCATCGAGTGCCTTTTCAAACATATCGATATTGACCTTAGTTACCGGGCGAAAACTTCCGCGAAGCGTCAAAATATTTTTCTTGTAGAGCTCTCTTGCGGGAAGTATGTTTTGCCCATTAGGGTTGAACATGACCGCGTCTGTCATTCCATTTTTTACGAGTTGTAAACTCATTAAGCGGTTGTCAACATTTTCAAATAAAGGGCCTTTAAAATTGATGGTATCGATTTCAATGGCATCTTTATCGATGTTGTCATAAAGGTAGCGCAACAATTTTTTGGGTTCCTTATTTTTATAAAATGCACCATAAACTAAATTGACTCCTACATTTCCTAGTACCTCTTGTTGAAGCCTAGCCTCGGTTTGATGGAAACGAACGTGCAAGGTGATCTCGCTATAATCTTGGTCTGGACTAACTTGAAAACGAATTCCCATCCAGCCATGGCCTTTAAATTTTTTTGCAAAGTCAATAGTGGTTACCGTATTTGCATAGGTAAAAAACATCTTATGGGGATTTTCACCTCTTGGGATGCGGTCTTCTAATAGCTGCATCTCGTGATTGAGCATTTTATTTAAACGCGCCTCAGTTACATAGCGTTTATCGTCTTCTTCCCCGTAAATATTATCACTGAAATTTTTGTCATAAGCACTAATGGTCTTTGCGATCGTACCAGATGCTCCTCCTGAACGGAAAAAGTGACGGGCGACCTCTTGTCCTGCACCAATTTCTGCAAAAGTTCCATAGATAAAGCGATTAAGGTTGATGCGTAAAGCTTTGGCTTCAACAGATGGGCGACTTTCTAATTCAGTTTCGCCAGGGAGTTGGTCAGACATAGACAAATAATTAGTTTTTCAAATCTACAAAGATTGTAGAATTAAATGACAAGGTTTACCTTTGAAAAACATGATTAAGATCACTTTTTTAGGCACGGGAACTTCTCAGGGAATTCCCATTATTGGAAGTAAACACCCTGTTTGCTTGAGTAGTGACCCTAGAGATAAGCGATTACGTGTTTCGATTGCCTTAGCTTGGGATGATTATTTTTTTGTGATCGATTGTGGGCCAGACTTTCGACAACAAATGCTGGCGATGAATGCTCGCCAATTGGACGGAATTGTTTTCACTCATGAACATGCCGATCACACTGCAGGCTTAGATGATATTCGCCCTTTTTTCTTCCGTCAAGGAAATATTAATATGCATATGTCTGCCAGAGTGCAAGCGTCTTTGAAGCAGCGTTTTGATTATATCTTTAACGATAAAAACAAATATCCAGGGGCACCCTCTGTCAATGTGCACAGCATTGATAAATCTAGCCCTTTTAAGCTTGGGGATAAGCAGGTAATTCCCATAGAAGTGATGCACCACAAGATGCCTGTGATGGGCTATCGTATTGATGATTTTGCTTATTTAACTGATGTTAAAACCATCGCTGATGAAGAAAAAGATAAACTTAAGGGCCTAGATGTTTTAGTCGTCAATGCATTGCGAATTGAGCCACACCCATCCCATTTAAATTTAGATGAAGCCTTAGCCTTGATTGAAAAATTGCGGCCTAAGCGTGCTTATTTAACCCATATTAGTCACTTGTTAGGTTTTCACGCAGAAGTCGAAAAAGACCTTCCTAAAAATGTTTTTCTCGCTTACGATAACCTAGAAATAACCACCTCATTATGAAAACTAAAATCTTTATTTACCTTTTTGCTTTTACTGCATTAATCCTTGTTTTTCAATTGGTCAATAGTTCAAAAGTAGTCAAGTATCAAGCAGGGATAATTGCAGAAAAGGTCGCGCGTATTGACACTTTAAAAGTGGCACTGGATAAAGTAGAATCTAAGTATGAAGATGATGTGTATTTTTCTTTAGATCAAAATGAAGAAGCCCAATCCTTTTATCCCGATGAGGATCCTGCGGTGATTATCGAATTGGTAAAAGAAAAACTCTACGAAAGCAATACCATTAAAGGAGATAACCCTCTAGTGCTTTACAGTGGTGCTGGAAAAAAATTTTTAATTAATAAAATTAAAGTACTAAATCACAAATGGGTAATTGCAGATTTTTCTGATGGAACAGATTGGGGGGAAATTCTAATCGAATACCAAATAAGAGGAGGGGAGATCAAATTGAATGTCTTAGATCAACTGCTGTATTACAATGATTAAGTATTCGTTTTTAACCAAGCGAGGAGATCAGCAAAATTCTCTGGATTAATGCCGTGTCCAGCGGGGTATTCCTTATACTCCACTTTTAAGTCTTTTTTTTCGACTAATGCAATGCCTTTTCTCGCCCAGTCAACTGGAAGGGTGGGGTCTTCAGTACCGTGACTGCTAAAGATACGCAGTTGGTCTAATCCTTCTTTGGCGTAGCCAAAAATATTTTCGTTCACATAACCGCTTAAGGCAATGATTTTATCGATGCGTTCTGGGTGGCTTAAGCCCACAGCCCAACTCAAGATGGCGCCTTGACTAAAGCCTAATAAGGATACTTTTTGACCTTCGAGTTTAAATTGCTCGAGATGATAATCAATGTTGTAGAGGATGATTTCTTGTGCTCTCTTAGCTTCAGCATCATCGCTCCATTTATCTTGTTGCTCATTAAAGTGAATGGAATACCACGCATATCCTCCAAAACCAAGCGTTAAAGGGGCGCGAAGCGAGATGATTAAATATTCTTCTGGAAGGTAATTCGCAAAAGAATAAAGGTCTTCTTCGTGACTTCCATAGCCGTGTAAAAGGAAAAGTATAGGGGTCTTTCCTCCTTCTTTTAATGGTCGCCTAATGCGATAATCTAGCACTTGATTGATTTCCATGCTTATTTTAATGCGATTTTATTTCCGCTAATGCTACCGTAAACTTTTCCCTGAGTACTGTGTCTTAAAAAGGCACAATTTTGGGTTGAAGAAAGGAGATCCTCTTTGGTGAATTTCCCTGCACCATTAGGGGTAAAGAGACTAAGGTTTGCGACTTGACCTTCTTCGATTTTAGTGCTTGATAAACCAAAAGTGGTTCTTCCTTTTGTCAAGAACTGAATCACTTTTTGGGTAGGGAAGAAGGTGTTAAGCACACCAAAGGCAGCTTCTAAGCCAACTGTTCCGCTGGTCGCATGTTCAAATTCTACATGCTTTAATTCTTTATTTAAAGGTTGATGGTGAGAACTAATCATATCGATAGTCCCATCGAGTAAACCTTCTTTAAGCGCCTCTCTATCTTTTTCTGTACGAAGTGGAGGAGAGAGTTTAAATCGAGTTTCAAAACCAAAGAGGGCATCGTCTGTATAGCAAAGATTTGCTAAGGCAACACTACAGCTCACCTTCAGCCCCTTTTTCTTTGCTGCACGGATAAGTTCCACGCCTTCTGCAGTTGAAACAAAAGGAATGTGAAGTTTTCCACCGGCATAGGCTAGAATATGTAAATCTCGGTTGATTTGCAGGGTTTCATTAAGGCTAGGGATTCCAGCTAAACCTAGCTGGGTGCTGCTATTTCCTTCGTGTGCAACACCGTTTCCACCGATGCGATTATCCTGAGGGCTAGAGATGATCAGTGCATTAAATCGCTGGGCATAAAGCAAGGCGGTTTTGAGTAATTCTGGGTTCTCAATAGGCTTTAAAAAGTCGCCAAAAGCAACAGCGCCATTGTTTTGTAAATCGTATAATTCTGTCATTAACTTCCCAGCCTGGCCTTTTGTAAAAGCGGCTATTGGATGCATCTCTGTGGGGTGGTCAGAACGATAGTTTTTTAATTGTATCACTGCCGATTGACTATCGATGGTGGGTTGTGTTTCAGGCTCTAAGGCGATATCAGTAAAGCCACTTAAGGCCGCTGTTCGCAAACCATTTTCAAGGGTTTCGCGTTCTTCATAGCCTGGTTCACCAAAGCAGACACTTGAATCAAACCAACCCATAGAGAGGTGAAGATTGTCTTTTTTAACGGTAACATCGGCTGCTTCTTCTAGGGCGGCTCCTATTTTTGTAATCGTACCACCTGAAATAAAAACATCAACTTCTTGTAAATGGAAAGCACCTTTAGGGTCTATAATGGTGGCTTTTTTGAGAAGAATTTTCATGTAACGCTTTCGCTTTCCTTTGTTGGGACAAAAATACAAAAACTTCTCCTTTCTTGAACGGGGAATCTTTCAATGGCTTAAAATTTTTCAAAAACCCCTAGCCCAAAGAGGGCATAATCGAACTTTACCGGATCCTCAGGATCCATCTTACGCAAGGCGGTATCTAGTTCTAACAAAGCTTTGCCGTCGTTTTGCTTGCGTTTTAATAATCTCAATTTCCTGGCAACATTCCCAGAATGTACATCTAAAGGGCAAGACAATTGACGGGGGTGTATGGATGGCCAAAGGCCAAAGTCTACTCCGTTTTTATTCGAACGTACCATCCAGCGCAAGTACATATTGAGTCGCTTTGCCGCAGAACCCTTTAAAGGATCTGAAACATGCTTTTGCGTGCGTTGTTGATGGGGGAGGGAGAAAAACACTTTTTTGAAATGGTGAATTGCCACTTGTAAGCTCTTTGGCGTAGCCTGACTACTAAAAAGCTGTTCTAAGCCTTGATGCTCTTGATAAACGTGGCGCAATGCTTTGATAAAATAGCGCAAGTCTTCGGCATTAAAAGTGCGGTGGACAAAACCTTCAAAACGGGCGAGATCGATTTCTTTGTGGTTGATGACAAAGTCATAAGGCGCTTGATCCATCAATTGCATCATCTTTTGGGCATTGTTGATGATGCTTTTTCGATTGCCCCATGCGATGGTTGCGGCTAAAAAACCACTGATTTCAATATCTTCTTTTAGAGAAAATTGATGCGGGATTTGAATGGGGTCGACCTCAATAAAATCAAAAGATTCGTATTGCTGGGCTTTTTCTTCAAGAAAGGTCTTGATTTCTGTTAGCTTCATGCTACAATTGCTCCGTCGACAAGGTGAATGGTACGATCCGCCATATTAGCCAAGGTTTTGTTGTGGGTAACGATCACAAAAGTTTGCTTTAATTCATCCCTTAAATCAAAGAACAATTGATGCAAAGCATCGGCATTTTTAGAATCGAGATTTCCGCTGGGCTCATCTGCAAAGATAATGGCGGGATCGTTCATCAGGGCTCTTGCAACGGCAATGCGCTGTTGTTCTCCACCAGAAAGGGTGTTGGGTTTGTGATCGATGCGATGATCCACTCCTAATCGTTGTAACAAGCCCATGGCTTTGTCCTTGACTGCAGCTTTTTTCTTGCCTTGAATAAGGGCCGGCATCATCACATTTTCTAAGGCCGTAAATTCATCGAGCAACTCGTGAAATTGAAAGACGAAACCCAAGGATTCATTGCGAAAACGCGCTAAATCTCTATCCTTTAATCCTAGAATCTCTGATTGATCAATCATTAAAGTTGTTGTAGGAGTCTTGTCTGGGCTAGAAAGAGTGCCTAAAATCTGTAACAAGGTCGTTTTACCCGCCCCAGAAGGACCTGTTATTGCAACAACTTCTCCTTTTTGTATGCTTAAATCTACGCCCTTTAAGACGGTTAAATCTCCATAACTTTTGCGAAGTTGCTTAGCAGTGATAATGTCATTCATAGAGCTGCAAATTACAGATTTTTAAAAGAATGTCTTTTCGATTAGAGGCTTTTTTCGTTTATCTTTTAATGGATTATTACCGTATAAATGAAGTTTTTATTCAACAAGACTTCATTTTGTTTAATTATATACGTATATTGGTTAGACATAAATGAAAAAAGAAAAGTTGGCATATTTTGCTGGAGGATGTTTTTGGTGTAGCGAAGCAGTCTTTCAAAACCTACGTGGTGTAGACCGGATTATCTCTGGCTATATGGGGGGATTTATCAAGAATCCTGCTTATAGAGAAATCTGTACTGGGCGAACTGGTCATGCCGAAGGGATCCAATTAACTTATGACGAAAATGTGCTTTCCTACAAAGACCTATTGTATGTCTTTTTTGCCACCCATGACCCCACTACTTTAAACCGTCAGGGTAATGATGTTGGGACCCAATATCGCTCTGCTATCTTTTATGTGGACGATCTTCAAGAGGCTATCGCCAAAGAAGTTATCGCTGAATTACAGCAAACAACTTTTGAAGCGCCCATCGTCACCCAATTATTGCCTGAGCATCCTTTTTATACCGCAGAAGAAGAACATCAAAACTATTATAACCAACATACTGAACAATTGTATTGCAGTTATGTGATTAGCCCTAAAGTGGCTAAACTAAAAGAAAAATTCAACCATTTATTACATTAAATTATGATGAACGACAGTTTTAATATCGACACTTTACCCATCACAGAAGAAATCAAAGGACACTTTTCTGAAGTGATCAACTTATTGGGAGAAGACACCAGCCGTGAAGGTTTGGTCAAAACTCCAGAACGCGCTTCTAAAGCCATGAAATTTTTAACAGAAGGCTATGAAATGGATCCACAGCAGATCTTGCAAAGCGCCATGTTTAAAGAAAACTATAACGAGATGGTGATCGTAAAAGACATCGAGCTATACTCTCTTTGTGAGCACCATATGTTACCTTTCTTTGGGAAAGCGCATATCGCTTATATACCCAATGGACATATTGTTGGCTTGAGCAAACTCCCAAGGGTAGTCGACGTGTTTGCTCGTCGTTTACAAGTGCAAGAGCGTCTAACAGAACAAATTTTAGATTGCATCAACGACACCTTACAACCAGAAGGGGTTGCCGTAGTGATCGAAGCGTCGCATATGTGTATGATGATGCGCGGAGTGCAAAAGCAAAACTCTACCACGACTACATCTGGCTTCCGCGGTACTTTTAAAGAAACAGATACCCGCAACGAGTTCTTAAAACTCATTACGTCAAAATTATCTTAAGGTTCTGGAAAGAATCTTTTAAATCCCATTCGGCGCAAGATTTTCTTTTCAAATTCCCAGAAAAAGGAAAACTGAAAAAATAGTGCGCCGAAGAGGACTAATAAAACTTGGTAAATAGGGAAGATCACTAGTATCCTTAGAATCCAATAAAGAACCATTCCTAAAGGAATATCTGTAAAGACTTCTGGCTGTAAACCGATCAACGCAAGGAAAGGTTTCCCTACTTTAACAGAACTAGATCCAGTAATCCCAAAGACAATAAAGACAATCCACAACTGTCTATTAGACTGGATGTTCCATTTTTTTTTTAAGCGATGGAAATAGGCCATTAAGCGAGGATGGCGCTAATTTGCTCGGCTAATTCAACTCCAATGCGGTCTTGTGCTTCCCCTGTCGCTGCACCAATATGCGGGGTTAAAGAAACTTTAGGGTGCATCAATACTTTGATGGCTGGTTTAGGCTCGTCTTCAAAAGTGTCTAGTCCAGCGAAAGCTAATTTTCCGCTATCTAAGGCATTTAAAAGGGCAACCTCGTCAATTACACCACCACGTGCAGCATTTACGATAACAGCACCGTCTTTCATTTGGTTAAATTGTGCTTCTCCAATCACGTATTCCTTTTGTGCTGGAACGTGTAGGGTAACATAATCTGCCTCAGCTAAAACACTTTCCATGGATTGTGTTTTTACTTCAACATCAATACTTTGACCATTGAATAGAGCAACCTTTACTGTTGCGCTGTCCATAAACTTATCTGCAGCGATAACATTCATGCCGATCCCTAAACCGATTTTTGCCGCTTCTTGTCCTATACGACCAAAACCAATGATACCTAATGTTTTTCCGCGTAACTCAACGCCTTTGGCGTAAGCCTTCTTTAAACCTTTAAAGTTGCTTTCACCTTCTAAGGGCATATTGCGATTGCTGTCGTGTAAAAAACGAACTCCACCGTATAAGTGAGCGAAGACTAATTCTGCTACAGAAGCCGAAGAAGCAGCAGGGGTATTGATCACGTGTAAGCCTTTTTCACGGGCATAGTCTACATCGATATTATCCATTCCTACACCACCACGACCGATGATTTTTAGGTTAGGACAGGCGTCGATTAAATCTTTACGAGCTGTTGTTGCACTGCGGACCAATAAGGCCACAATATCGTTATCGTTGATGTAAGCGACTAATTGCTCTTGCGCAACATTAGTTGTGATTACATTAAATCCGTTAGCAGTTAAAGCGTCAACTCCACTTTGAGAGATGCCGTCGTTAGCGAGTATATTCATTATAGCGTTTTTTCAAATTGTTGCATTACGTCCACCAATTGCTGGGCGCTTTCTAGGGGTAGGGCATTATAGATTGAGGCGCGATATCCACCTACAGAGCGGTGACCTTTTAGCCCGCTAATGTTGGCAGCATTCCATAGTTCGTCAAAGGCTGTGCCGTCAACTCCTTCTGCTAGGTTAAAGGTCGCGTTCATAAAGCTGCGGTCTTCTTTAGCAGCAAAACCTTCAAAGGCACTGTTGCGATCGATTTCATCATAAATCAATTTTGCCTTGGTCTGGTTATGGGCTTGGATAGCGCTTACGCCCCCTTTTTCTTTTAGCCATTCTAGGGTTAACATAGAAGTGTACACCGCAAATACTGGCGGAGTATTAAACATACTTCCTTTATCTGCATGGGTCGCATAAGATAACATAGAAGGAACATCTTTGTTCATTTTTGCTAAGACACTGTCTTTTATGATAACTAAAGTTGTTCCGGCTGGACCCATGTTCTTTTGGGCACCTGCATAAAATAAATCAAAGGCTGAGTAATCGAACTCACGTGAAAAAATATCTGAGCTCATATCTGCGATCAACGGTACATTGGTTTTTGGTAAGTCGTGAAACTGTGTTCCGAAAATCGTATTGTTTGTGGTGATATGTAAATAGTCTAAATCTGCAGGGATGTCTTGTCCCTTTGGGATGTAGTTGAAGTTGGCTTCTTTTGAAGAAGCGATTTCTACAACCTCACCATAGCGTTTAGCTTCTTTGATGGCTTTGTCAGACCAAGCTCCAGTATTGATATAACCGGCTTTTGACTGCATCAAGTTCGCTGCTGCCATTAAGAATTGCATGCTGGCTCCACCTTGTAAAAACAATGCTTGGTAACCTTTATTGGTCAGCCCCGTTAATTCTAATGCAAGGGCTTGTGCCTTGTCCATGATGGCCACAAATTCTTTGCTTCTGTGGGAAATTTCTATTAAAGATAAACCGATTCCGTCTAGCTCTTGTACTGCTGCTGCAGCCTTTTCCATTACGGGAGCAGGGAGGATAGAGGGGCCTGCGCTAAAATTGTGTTTCTTCATGGCTTAATTTTAAGATGCAAATATCATCATATCCCAAGAAACATCATAAGCGAATAAGGTTTTTTTACCCTAGTTTTTTAACAATTTACTTACAATCCTAACAAAAAGGAAATTGGGTCCACGCCATCGGCATAATCCCATAGTCCAGGTTGCTGGGATTTCCCTAGGGGAACGGCTTGTTCAATGGGTAAATGAGTACTGATACACTGGATTTCTTCCGCCTTTTCGCGCAGCTCTTTTTCGAGTTCAGTTTGATCCTTGTAATAACTGTAATGCAAGCTGGCCACTGGTGATCCAAAGGAGTCGTGCTCGCGAAGCAACATAAAGCCATTGTCAAGTAAATCAAACTCACTCATTAAGTATACCGCTTTGTTGTAGTCGTAATTGTTCGCATATTTTGCCGAATCCATTAAATCGGCATGGGGATATAAGGCCCCAAAGATGTTATTGAGGTCATAACCTTTTGGCACATACACCTTTGCAATGCTGCGACAGCCCAGACCATAGTACTGGACGATATCTTGCGCTAATCCTGCTAGTTCTTCTTTGGATTCCTCTCCGCTTAATACCGAAATTCCATTGCGGTTTTTGCGAATAATATGGGGGACTTGTGCAAAGTAATGCTCAAAATAGCGGGCTGCATTATTGCTTCCTGTGGCGATTACCGCATCAAAATTTTCTAGTCGATCTTCTGTAAAATGCAATCGATCCTTAAAAGCCGGAGAGAACCCTTGCAACTGCTCATAGATAAAAGGGATTAAAAGAGGATCAGTCGAAGAGAGTTTGACGGTCGCATTATGCCCACATAACAAGACACATAAGACATCATGAAAGCCTACTAAGGGAATGTTCCCCGCGAGGATAAGCCCGATGTTTTTTGGCGCAGTCGCGCCAAAGGAATATCGCTTAGCCCAAGCTTGTAATGCTTCCGCTTGAAGGACCTCTCCCCAAGCATGCAGGGCTTTTAAGCAATTTTCTTCGGTAAACCAACCGTTGTTTTGTTGGGCCTTTCGAAGACAGTCAAAGAGGGAAGAATATTCCTTTACGTTGATGTCAATTTCCCGCAAATACTGTCCTAATTTTTCAAATCCTTCAATATGTTGTTCTATGGTCGTCATTTATTTGTCTAGGCGTGATTTATGCAGTATTTTTGCGCAAATGTAAATAAAGAAATTGCTATGGCCATCATCATAACAGACGAATGTATCAATTGCGGAGCATGTGAACCAGAATGTCCTAATACGGCGATTTATGAGGGCGCAGACGATTGGCGTTACAGTGATGGGACTTCTCTAAAAGGAGAGCTCGTTTTACCTAATGGGAAAGCAGTCGCTGCAGATGAAACCCAAGAGCCCATTTCTGACGAATTTTACTATATCGTTCCAGACAAATGTACCGAATGTAAAGGCTTCCACGATGAGCCTCAATGTGCGGCGGTTTGTCCCGTGGACTGTTGTGTTCCAGACGAAGACCATGTTGAAACCGAAGAGGTCTTGCTAGGAAAGCAACGTTTTATGCATCCAGAAGAATAATACTATATGAAAGCAGGAATTGTAGGATTACCTAATGTGGGTAAATCCACCCTATTTAATTGTTTGTCTAACGCCAAAGCTCAAAGTGCCAACTTCCCGTTTTGTACCATCGAACCTAATGTAGGGGTGGTCAACGTGCCAGACGAACGCCTTACCACTCTTGCCGAGCTGGTCAACCCAGAAAAAACCATTCCCGCAACGGTAGAAATCGTTGATATCGCTGGCTTGGTCAAAGGCGCCAGTAAAGGGGAGGGGCTAGGCAATCAATTCTTAGCCAATATCCGTGAGACCGATGCCATCATCCATGTATTGCGTTGTTTTGACAACGACAATATTGTGCATGTCGAAGGTTCTGTCGATCCTATTCGTGATAAAGAAATAATCGATATTGAACTGCAGTTAAAAGACTTAGAAACGGTTGAAAAGCGTTTGGAAAAAGTCAATCGTGCTGCGCGTACCGGAGATAAAGATGCCCAAAAGCTTCAAGCCATCCTCAATAGCATTAAAGAAGGTTTAGAGCAAGCCCAGAATGTACGCCAACTCGACTTTTCTGAAAAAGACCGAGAAGAAGTGATTCACGGTTTGCAGCTGCTCACCGACAAGCCGGTCTTATATGTCTGTAATGTTTCTGAAGCAGATGCCGCTGGTGGAAATCCACTGGTAGAAAAAGTAGAGGCCATCGCCACCGCAGAAAATGCAGAAGTCTTGACCCTGGCTGTTTCCATCGAAGCAGATATCAACGAACTGGACACCTTTGATGAACGCCAAGTCTTTTTAGAAGACCTGGGACTCACTGAACCAGGTGCCGCAAAGTTGATTCGTAAAGCCTATGCCTTGCTTAAACAGCAAACTTATTTTACCGCTGGGGAGAAAGAAGTGCGTGCCTGGACTTTTCCTGTGGGAGCAACTGGACCACAAGCTGCCGGAGTCATCCACACCGATTTTGAAAAAGGGTTTATTCGTGCAGAGGTCATCTCTTTTGCCGACTATATCAACTTTAAAACCGAAGCCAAAGTCAAAGAAGCTGGGAAAATGCGTATTGAAGGAAAAGAATATATCGTACAAGATGGCGATGTGATGCATTTCCGTTTTAACGTATAAACCTTTGATGCATAGTATGTAGGATTGCTTTTGCTTTTGGTATAAGTCCACTTTCTATTTTTTTGTATTTTCATGATACCAAATCTTTTATCATGACCTACACCATTATTGCCCTAGTGACCCTAACGTGGTTCCTACTCTGGGCCTACAAACACGAGGGTGTTCCAGAATCCATCTCCAGTTTATTTTATCGCGCTAAAACCCAGTGGACCTATACCATGGTCATCTCTGGAATAGGGGTATTGATGACCCTAGTGGAACCAAAAACGATGATTCACTATACAGGGATTAGCCTAATCTTAGGCACTGCCGCCCCAGATTACCGCAATACCAACACTCTCTCAAAATACTTTCACTTTGGCCTTACATTTATTACCGCCTTTTTAGCTTGGTTGAGTGTGGGCGGGATCTACCTCGCCTTTGCTGGTGCTGCGATGATCTTGGTCGCATTCTTTTCTCGTAACCGTATCCACGGCCTGACCTATTTTGTCGAACTGATCCTCTTTTATATCACTCTGATCAGTTTGTTGTATGTTGAACCGCTGAAGACGCAGGCTTTTTTAGATCTAATTGGTGGGTGATGATGATTTTGTTCTTTTTATCTCAATTATTAATTAGCCCAATGGCGAATTTTATATCACTTAATAATTATAACTATTTTGTTATATATCTATTTTGTTATATTTTTGAAAGGTGAGATCGAGTGCGTTAATCGAGATATTACAAAAAGAGGGGTGGCAGTTGGTACGCACCAAAGGAAGCCACCACCACTTTAAGCATCCAACAAGAAAGGGGATCGTTACAGTTCCCCATCCTAAAAAGGATATTCCAAAAGGGACGGTGGGAAGCATCTTGAGGCAGGCAGGGTCAAAGTAGCCCACGCCACATTAATCTACTTGACACACCTAATTAAAAAGATAGAAAGATGAAAGTAACAGTCGAAAAACACAAAGACGGCACCTATTGGGGAACCATTACAGAAGTCCAAGGTGTAGTTGCCTCCTATGGCAACACCCTGGCCGAATTAAAAGAAAATATCCAACAGGCCTATACCGACCATTATGAATTGGCCTTAGAGCTTGAGGATGACTATGTGAAGGAACTAAACCCCGCGCCCACTTTCACCTATTTGCTTAATTTAAAAAACATATTCCACTTGTTGCCCGAGGTGAAGGTGTCGAACATTGCCAAAAAAGCCAATATGAACCCCTCGCTACTGCGCCAATACAAGATGGGAAAAGTAGAAGCCTCAGAAGAACAAGCAAAGAAGGTGCTTAATGCGATGCACCAATTGGGGAAAGAATTGTTATCTGTTTCTTTTTAAACAGTACGCAACTTAGCCAAAAGCCGCAAGAGAGGGTTTTTAACAGCCATTTGCTTTTGTTATTTTGGTTCGACCTCCAAAATACAAAAGCGCTTAGACATACAAATAGGCCCAATAGATCAATGCAAGCTGCATGGGTAAACGTATCGCCCAAAAGAGCAGGGCGGGCTGTTGGTATTTCTTGCTGTAATAATTGATCTGTACGATATTTGCGGGATAGATGGCCACTAGAAAAACCATTAAGAAAGCAGCTGTCATAGAACGGGTAGGGGCATACAACAAGCCGATGGCAATCAGAATTTCTAGTACCCCAGAAAAGAGGGCGATAAAGCGACGATAGACCAACACTTTAGGCACTGCATATTCAAAAAAGCGGGTATGGGTAAAGTGGGTAATGCCAGCAAAACCATAGATGCCGGCCATAATATAGAGATCGATATTCATTAGAATAAGGTACGGATAATTTCGCTAGGATCTTCTCCGCCAGTCACACGTATGGCTGCATCTGCGCGTCTAAACCAAGTGCTTTGGCGTTTGGCATAGCGGCGGCTGTTCTTTTTAATTTCTTCGATGGCAGTGGCCTCGTCCCATTTCTCATCAAAGTGCGCAAACCATTCGCGATAGCCTACAGTTTGCAGGGCATTTAAGGTTTTTTGGGTGTATAGCCCTTTGGCTTCAGCCTTTAAACCTTGCTCCACCATAAGGTCCACTCGACGATTGATGCGATCGTATAAGGCTTCGCGCTCCCAATCGATCACAATGGTTTGAGCATTAAAAAAGTCTGGCGCAGCTTTCTTCCCTAAAAAAGAGGAATAAGGTTTCCCGCTACTCAAGCAGATTTCAAGAGCACGAATCAAGCGATGGGGGTTATTTCTATCCACTACCTGATAGTGTTTTAAATCGTGTTCTCGCAAGAGGTCCTGCAGGATTTCAATGCCTTCTTGTTGAAAGATGGCGGTGAGTTGTGGGCGAATCGCTGGATCTACTTCTGGAAATTCATCTAGGCCATGCATCACTGCATCGGCATACAAGCCAGAACCGCCTACCATAATAACGGTTGGGTGTTGTTGAAACAGTTCTTTGAGTTTTTCTAGTACCTCCCGGCGGAAGTCCCCCACTGAATAGTCGGCTGTGATCGAACGATGCTGAATAAAGTGATGTGGCACTTCTGCGAGCTCTGCTTCGCTAGGTACGGCTGTACCAATGCACATCTCTTGATAGAATTGTCGTGAATCGCAAGAAACGATTTCCGTGTTAAAATGTTTTGCCAAAGCGATGGCGAGATCGGTTTTGCCACTGGCAGTAGGACCAGCGACATAAAGTAGTTTAGAAGTCTTCATTGAGTTTGTGGCCACAGTTGTGGCAGTAAATGGCATCGTCCAAATGGGTTTCGGTTATACAATTGGGGCAAGCCTGGGTGTTAGTATCAGGGTTTTGGTATTGTTGTGTCATTTCAGAGGTGACAATTCCGGTGGGAACTGCGATAATGCCATATCCCATAATCATGATGATAGAAGCAATAAAGCGCCCTAAGGGCGTTACAGGGGCAATGTCTCCATAGCCCACGGTGGTTAAGGTTACGATGCACCAGTAGATTCCTCTAGGGATGGAGGTAAAGCCATTGACTTCGCCTTCAACCAAATACATAATGGTCCCAAAAATGATGCATAAGATGATGACCGCAAAGAGGAAAACGCCAATCTTCGCACGGCTCGCCCATAGGGCCGCTATCAAGAAGTTGGATTCCCCGATATAGCGGGAGAGTTTTAAAATCCTAAATACGCGCAGTAAGCGCAGGGCACGTAGCGCTACCAAAGAAGTCGTTCCCACAAAGAAAAACGAGATGTACATGGGCAGTATGGATAAAAGGTCAATGATCCCAAAGAAACTGCTGACATAACGCCAAGGCTTTTTCACCACCAAAAGGCGGGCGATGTACTCTAAGCTAAACAAGGCAGTAATGCCCCATTCTAGCTGGTAGAGTAGCTCGGCATAATCTTCTCCAATCCAAGAGACACTTTCTAACATCACCAGGACCACACTAAAGAGAATCAGGAACAGCAAGACAATATCAAACAGCTTTCCCGCTGGGGTATCTGCCTCATAAATGATCTCGTGTAATCGATGTTTTAGCGAAAAGGGGGTGTTTTTCATACCGTAATTCCTTCTGCTAAGTTAATCAGTTTTTGGTAACGCTCTTTTCGCAGAAAGCTGCGAATCACCGCTTGGGTATCACGATTGTTCTCGATGGGTAGCAAACGGGCTTCAATTTTATCGATGGTTTTGATTTGATGATTAAGCTGAAAGTAGCCATAACCTTGAAAAACGCCCTCTTTGATATAGATAAAACTCTTTTCGCTCACTTTCTTTCCCTTGTCAATAATCAACATATTTTCATGGGGATACAACAAACTATCAGCCACAGCTTGCACCCGCTCATTGTAAGCCTCACATTTTTCTTCGGATAAACAAGCGCCTTTGCATTTTCCAATTCCATGGCGAAAGCAGGCGGTTTGTCGTCGTTCAAAAGAGGTTTGCTGGGCGCAGAGTTCAAATTCTTCTAGCCAAAAACGCAACCGCCCTTCGGCTTCTTTTTTATTTTTAAAGACGTCTAAATAGTCTTCTTCTTGGCGCACTTGCTCAATGACTAATTGATGATAGGGGGTAGAGCGGTCTAAACGAATCCCCATGGCAAAATGGCGAAACTTTAAAGCATGATTTAACCGTGGTTGGTTTTTTTTGATTTCATGCTGCTCTTTTAACAAGGCTAAACATTCGTTCCCGCACAACTCATAAGTAACAGAATGTAGGGCTTTTTGAATCTTTTCTGCCTTGCGTGCCTTTCCCGTTAGATGTGTTAAAACGCGTTTTTTAATGTTTTTACTCTTTCCGATATAGATGATTTTCCCCTCTTTGTTGTGGATGTAATACACTCCCGTTTCTGTGGGCAAATCTTTGATAATATTTAAGTATTTATTGGGAACTTTCTTTTGGTTGAGCGTCTTTACATGTGCCGAAATGATTTCCTTTTCACTGTCTTTTTCTAGCAGAACCTTAAAAAGTTCAACCGTAGCCATGGCATCGCCATGTGCGCGGTGTACATCAGAAATAGGAATACCTAATGAGCGTACCAATTTTCCTAATTTATAAGAAGAAACATCGGGGATAAGTTTTTGGGCTAAATCTACCGTACACAAGGATTGACGTTCAAAGTCAAAGCCCAAACGTTTGAATTCTGTTCGAATTATGCGGTAGTCAAACTCTGCATTATGAGCGACTAAAACGGCGTCTTCAGTAATCTCGACAATGCGTTTTGCGACCTCATAAAATTTAGGGGCATTGACCAGCATTTTACTATTTATACCCGTAAGGCGCTGTACAAAGGGTTGGATTTCTTTTAAAGGGTTGACTAAGCTAGAGAACTGATCTACAATGGTGTTCCCGTCAAAGCGGTAGATGGCAATTTCTGTAATGCCTTCTTCATTGAACTTTCCTCCTGTGGTTTCTACATCGACAATTGCGTACATGCTAGTAGTTTCGTTCCCCAAAGATTTTGCTGCCCACACGAATCATGGTACTCCCTTCTTCTATGGCGATAGGATAATCTCCACTCATCCCCATTGAAAGGATTGAAAAGTCTTGTAGTTGGTTAGCGGTTTGGTCAAAGTGTTGTTTTAGAGAAGCAAATTCTGCACGAATTTGATCTTGGTCAGAAGTAAAGGTCGCCATACCCATTAAACCGACCAATCGAACATTAGGGTAAGCCTCCGCTAGCGTATTGTCGATGATCTGTGCTAATTCGCTGGCGTCTAAGCCAAATTTAGTTTCCTCTTGGGCGATATGCATTTGCAAAAGACAGTCAATCACTCGTTCGTTTTTAGCCGCCTGTTTGTTGATTTCTTTCAGCAATTTTTCGCGATCAACGCCATGAATCAAACTCACATAAGGCGCCATGTATTTGACTTTATTGCTTTGCACATGCCCGATCATATGCCATTCGATGTCTTTGGGTAAAGCCTCGAATTTATGGGTCATTTCTTGGATTTTGTTTTCGCCAAAAATGCGTTGTCCCGCATTATAAGCCGCTTGTAAATCCTCTTCGGGTTTTGTTTTAGAAACCGCGACTAAGTTAACCTCTTGCGGAATAGTCGATAAGACTTGGTGCAAATTTTCCTTAATGCTCATAGTGCAAAGATAAGGCGACCATCAGACTTCTCCATTGCTGAACTTTATTTTATTTGGCCTTCGTCCAAAGAAGTAAAGCATAAACCTGTGGGGAGCTTAGGCAAGATATAGGTGCTTTTAGGTGGAAGAATTTTTTGGGCTTTCGCCAAAGCGATGATTTTATCCAGTGATAGCGGTTTATAATCGACAATAGCAGGGTACGCTTTGGCCTTTTTATGGCCTAATGTTCCAGAGGGATAATAATCGATGAATGATTTTAAATCGATCTTTTGTTGGGCACTAATGCCCAAAAGTTTTTCTACAATATAATTACACTCGGTCAATGCTTTTGTCGCCTTACTATAAATATGGTTGTCTTTGATCTTGATTTCAATGGTCGCTGCTGCTTTGTCACAAATGCTTTCTGAGGAAATATTTTGTAGGAGTTGATCTGCTAATTGCTGATCTTTAATGGCCCAAGTAAAGGCGTGATTTTGCACTTGATCTTTCGCCACCAAAAAGGAAAATAGCAGGGGTGTGTTTCCATTTATTCTCCCTGTGTTTAAAGTGCTGGCATAACGATGATGCCCATCGGCCAAATGGAACTTCTGCTCTTGCTTACAAAAGTGGGATAAGCTAAAGGCTTCTTGTTTATTCAAAACCCACAGTTGGTGTAGTTCTGTATCTAAATGGTAATTGAAATCTGCTTTTCGGGCTTTGATTTGTTTTCCTAATGCCGCTGCAGCGTAGTTGTTTTCATGCATTAAAAGCACGGGTTCTGCTTGAAAGCCAACGTCGTTTAAATAGTCTGAAAACAATTCTACCCGTTGTTCTAACACCGCTTCGTGGGTGGTGATATCTTGAGCTTCGGTTGTGGTTAATACTCCGGTTAACACACCTTCAAAAGACCCCTGAAGATTTTTAATGCGATACCAAAAATGACCTTTGGAAGGACTCTGGTAAGCATCATTTTTAATCAAGGCCTTGATCCCCGCTTGGATGGCTTGGTGATTTTCTGCCTTCGCAATGATGTCTACAAAGGTTTTTGGCCCTTGAATGCTTTTTGCCTTAGATTGCTCTAGTTGGCTAAGCGAAGGACAATATAGGGTTAGCGAATGTATTCGGGGCATACTCCATGATTTAAAAGATGATTAAAAGCATTCAATGATTTGATATGCGACCCTTAAAGCTTCTGTAGCATGTGCCAAAGGAACAATGGGGGTGGTGTCATTTTCAATGGCATCGGCAAAGGTTTCCAATTCTTCTAAGATAGCGTTAGAAGGCTGGATCTCTGGTGGATCAAAATAGATTTCTTTTTTGACCCCCTCGGCATTTTGCAAGACCAACGCAAATTCGTCGGTGTCTTCATTGGCTTCTTTCATTTTGACTACTTCGACTTGTTTGGTAAAGAAATCAACCGAGATATAGGCTTCTTTCTGGAAAAAGCGCAGTTTACGCATGTTCTTTAAAGAAATACGACTGGCGGTAAGATTCGCGACCGCGCCGTTTTCAAATTCAATTCGCGCATTAGAGATGTCTGGAGTTTCACTCACCACCGCAACGCCAGAGGCGGAGATACTTTTAACGGGAGAGTTGATCACGCTTAGAATAATGTCAATATCGTGAATCATTAAATCTAAAATCACCGAGACATCTGTCCCACGAGGGTTAAACTCTGCTAAGCGATGGGATTCGACAAACATGGGTGAACCCAGATTGTCTTTCACTGCTTTAAAGGCAGGATTAAATCGCTCGACATGTCCCACTTGGCCTTTTACGCCTTTGGCATCTGCAAGGGAAACTAGTTCTTCAGCTTCAGCAATGGTGTGGGTAATGGGTTTTTCAATAAAGATATGTTTCCCTGCTTCAATACAAGCTTTGGCCACGGCGTGGTGATATAGGGTAGGGGTGACAATATCGATGACATCACAAGCGGCTATTAAAGCTTCTTGACTTTCAAAATAAGTATATCCAGCACTTTCGGCTAGCGCTTTACTCGCTTCCACATCGGGATCATAAAAGCCCACCAGGGTGTAGCGCTCTGATTCGTTAAGCAAGCGTAAGTGAATTTTTCCTAAGTGTCCAGCGCCTAAAACGCCAGCGGTTAAAGTCTTTTTCAATGCAGTAGATTTTATCCGATAAAGGTACACTTTTCACTAGAATTTTTTAAAAAGAATGCTTTTTCTCGTAGGATTAAAGTGTATTTTTGATCCCATGCAATTACCCATTGATTCCCCTAAACACCAAGGTCAGCGCATGCAACTTGTTGCATTGCTCAAGGAGAAAGGTATCGCCCATCCACAGGTGATCGCTGCCTTAGAAATGGTGCCACGACACTGGTTTATGGATCCGGGTTTAGCCTCGCATGCCTATAAGAACAAGGCCTATCCCATCGCGGCAGAACAAACCATTTCCCATCCTTATACGGTGGCTTTTCAGTCAGAATTAATTGATGTAAAAGCAGGAGATAAGGTCCTTGAAATCGGGACTGGATCTGGTTATCAAACCGCCATTTTAAAAGCGATGCAGCTGGAAATTTACACTATTGAACGACAGCGAGAGTTATTTAAAAAGACTCAGCGTTTGTTTGATCAAATAGGGCTTCGCCCAAAGCAAGTATTGCTAGGCGATGGCTATTTAGGCTTGCCTAAAGACGGACCATTTGATGCGATTATCGTTACCGCCGGAGCGCCTTATTTACCTAAAGCCTTATTGTCTCAGCTAAAAATAGGCGGTAGACTGGTCATTCCCATTGGAGAAGATCCGCAAATCATGCACCGCTATACCCGCACAGGGGACAAGCATTTTGACAAAGAGACTTTTGGAGAGTTTCGTTTTGTTCCCTTGTTAAAGGATAAGAATTAGAAGCGCAGTCGAACTAGTGTATCCTTGACAAATGCAATGCTTGAATCTTTAAAGTTTGGTGGTCCATATAGGTTTTTAATTCCACTAGTGGCATATGCTTCTTTTGGGTGTCCATTTTCTGAGAAATCCATGCGATAATTCCCATTTGCGTCGTGCAAAAGCATGATGGCGTAAATACCTTTTGGTAATTCTGAAAACTGGAACTGCATTTCACCTTGAGTAGCGACTTTCTCTTTACTCGCAACGGTTTCACTTGACATAAAGTTTTCTTTACTGTGGATTGAAAGCAGTATTTTACCTTGATTACTCGTGACATTTTCAATAAGCACAGTAAGGGTTTGCGTTGGTTTTTTTTTGACCAAAAATAGGCGTAACAATGACTAAGATTAACAGGATAAAGATTTGGATAGGTTTCATTAATAGGTAGGCTTAAAGGGTTTTAGTGTAAGATTTTAGGGCATCAAAATAGATTTTAAAAGCTTGTTGACCCTCTTTGGTAATATTGAGTTGGGTAAGAGGATAGTTGTCTTTAAAACTTTTGTGAATGCTTATATATTTGGCTTGTTCCAGTTTTTTTAATTGTATGCTTAAGTTACCAGAGGTAGCGTTTGTAACCCCTTTCAATTCTTTAAAACTAACTTTTTGTTTCGCGATTAAATAGGCAATAACGGCAAGGCGAAGTTCGTTGTGAAGTAAGGGATCTAACTTCTTAAACATACTCTTTTTTATGTTTAAAGTGCAGTATAATTCCTGGGATAAGAAAGCCTAAGATGGCTAAAACACCCATCAATAAAGGATGATTGATCAAAGGAGTGAAAAAGGCGATATAGCCCCCTATATTAAACATCAAGCCGCAATAAAGCAAGAGTTTACTCCTGATAAAACTCGCTGCAACCCCCGTCGCAATCCCAATGAGGATTAATATAATGGGAACTAGACTAGTCTGTAAATAAGTAGAAAAGAAAAAGCCCATTAGCATAATGTTGAGTCCAGTAAATAACCATAAACGTGAGGAGATGACGCTAAGGTGGTTTTTGCCTTGACTTTTGCGTTCTTTATTTAGGTAATACCACATCATATATACCATGCCTAATGGCATTAAGAAATAAGGGTACCAACTGATTTTGGCGAAGCCATTGTACAATAAATAGGTTTGGCTAAAAGATGCGAGCGGAACAATGCAACCCCATAGTATAAAGGCAAAACCATTTTCTTCAAATCGAATTCTGGCTTTATGAATCATTTCTTCAATGAGTTCAATACTTCTTTCTGGACTTAAGCTAGATTTTTTCATAGTAGGTGATTTATTCTATAAATATAAAGTAGTTTATTTTATAAACCAAATAAATAAAAAAATTATTTCCTGAAATCCTTCTTTACGCGAGCAAGGTCTCTTTTGTTTTCTCGGTCTTTGATGGTTTCGCGTTTGTCATAAAGTTTTTTCCCTTTGGCTAGAGCGATGACTAATTTGGCGTAGCCTTTATCAGTTATAAACACGCGCAGAGGGACAATGGTTAAGCCCACATTCTTGACTTCTTTCTCTAATTTACGTAGTTCTCGCTTGTTCATCAAGAGTTTGCGTTCTGCTTTAGGGCGGTGGTTGTAGTGGGTGCCCCATGCGTACTCCTGTATGTTCATGTTGATCACAAACAATTCTCCACGCTCATTAAATTCACAGAAACTATCGGTAATGGTAGCTTTTCCCAAGCGGATGGATTTGATTTCCGTTCCAGTTAAGACAAGTCCCGCCGTATATTGCTCGATGAGCTCATATTCGAAGCGAGCGCGTTTGTTTTGTATGTTGATCTTTTTTTGCACAGCGAACAAAGGTACTTTATTTTATGTTTTTGCGGTAGTCTGTTAAAATGAATCTAAAGATCTTTCATTTTTTTTGAAAGCTGTATTTTTGTAAAAAAGAAGCTTATGTTACTCTCCCAATTTTTATTTGCCTTAAACCAAGTAGAGGAATTTCGTTTTCAAACCCCCGACGGAAATTTTGTTCCCCCTCACTTTCACATTACGGAAGTGGGGATGGTAAAGAAACACTTTATTGATTGCGGTGGAACAGAACGCAAAGAAACTAAAGTGAATTTCCAATTGTGGAGCTCAGACGATGTGTATCACCGCCTCCAACCGCAAAAGGTGATTGACATTATTCGTTTGTCTCAACAAAAAATTGGCATTAGTGACGAAGAAATCGAAGTAGAGTACCAAGGGGAGACCATTGGGAAATACGACCTTGATTTTGACGGGACAAATTTTGTCTTGCTTTCTAAAGCTACCGATTGCCTTGCTAAAGACAACTGTGGGATTCCAACAGAAAGCACTAAGATACAAGCCCAAGGCAACTGTGCCCCGGGTTCTGGTTGTTGTTAATTTCCTTTTAATAAATCCTTTTTCTTATTGATTATTTGCATGGTGAATCCTAGGGATTTAACTACTTTTGTGCTTTAATTTATGACCATGCAGAAAGACACCGCAATTTTTGATTTAATCCAAGAAGAAGAAAACCGCCAACTCAATGGGATTGAGTTGATTGCCTCAGAAAATTTCACTTCTCCCGCAGTGATGGAAGCCACCGGCTCTGTCCTGACCAACAAATACGCCGAGGGTTACCCAGGAAAGCGTTATTATGGCGGCTGTGAAGTAGTCGATAAAGTAGAGCAATTAGCCATTGATCGTGCTAAAGAATTATTTGGCGCAGCCTATGCAAACGTGCAACCTCACTCAGGTTCACAAGCTAATACCGCTGTTTTTCACGCATTTATTAAGCCTGGAGATAAGATCCTAGGCTTTGATTTATCCCATGGAGGTCACTTGACACACGGCTCTCCTGTTAACTTCTCTGGGCGTTTATACGAAGCTCATTTCTATGGCGTGCAAGAAGAAACAGGTTGTTTAGATTATGACAATATTCGCGCTATCGCAAAAGAAGTGCAGCCTAAAATGATCATCGCAGGAGCTTCGGCTTACTCACGTGATATTGACTTTGCGAAGTTTCGTGAAATCGCAGACGAAGTAGGAGCTTTCTTACTCGCCGATATTTCTCACCCTTCTGGTTTAATTGCGACAGGCTTATTGAGCAATCCTATCCCGCATTGTCATGTGGTTACCACCACAACCCATAAAACCTTACGCGGACCCCGTGGAGGCCTTATTTTAATGGGCGAAGACTTTGATAATCCTTTTGGAATCACCTTAAAAAATGGTACTGTTCGTAAAATGTCACACTTATTAGACATGGCCGTTTTCCCAGGAAACCAAGGAGGACCCTTAGAACACGTTATTGCTGCTAAGGCAGTCGCTTTTGGCGAATGTTTAGCGCCATCGTATAAAACCTATATGCAACAAGTTCAGAAGAATGCACAGGCCATGGCCAAAGCTTTTGTTGCACGTGACTACCACTTGATTTCTGGTGGAACAGACAACCACCTGATGTTGATCGATTTACGCAACAAGAATATCACCGGAAAAGACGCTGAACTAGCGCTTGTAAAAGCTGAAATCACCGCTAACAAGAACATGGTTCCTTTTGACGACAAGTCGCCATTTGTAACCTCTGGAATTCGTGTTGGAACAGCTGCGATTACCACCCGTGGGTTAAAAGAAAGCGAGATGGAAACCATCGTGGATTTAATCGATCGTGTAATCAATAACTATCAAGACGAAACCGTTTTAGCAGAAGTAGCCAAAGAAGTCCATGCATTAATGACTGGTCGCGCTTTGTTCAACTACTAAATCACAGTTTATTTTAATTAAAGAGGATGTTCTTTTGACGCGAAGCAGTTGCTGTTAGCCAAAGAGTATCCTCTTTCTTTTTGCATAATATTGAATCACTACTCTCATGAAAATTCTTGGAATCGAAAAAACTACGTTAACCACAAAGACGAAATAAGTACTTATAAAAGCGGAAAGCAAATCATCTTCTCTAAGCCTGAATCTAGTCTAGTATTCAACAACGAAGATGTGGCGTTTCGATCGATAACCTAGAACCCCCGTCGGCGGGACTGGACAAATCTTTAAAGGCGATCACTTACAAGCTGCGATTGAAGGAGAGTTACTTTTGGGTTTTTAAGATGGTGTAAGGAATACGGACATTTCGACTTCGCTCAATGACCGTTTTGGGACATTGATCTTGGGTAAATCCCCTTTTTGACCTGCACGAAATCGGCGTGAAGAAAAGGGGAGTGATCTCCGTTAAAAAACAAAAGCTGTTTGAGCGCAGATCAATGCAAAGATGATTTAATCTAATGCTCAAAATCATCTCTATAAATACTTAGCGTGTTGATTTCTTTAAAGGGAAAAACAGCATTTTCACTATAAGGGAAATCAGGAGAAACCATATCCTTTTCCTGCGTATATCGACGAATGTCATAAATCCACTTTTGATCGACTCTTTTTAATTTTATGGTATCATTGAGAGAGATTATTTCAAGTGAATCTTAGGTATACAGTGCTCTGGAACTGCCAAAATATAATTCTATATCTTGGAATAGTTTTTCATTAGGTGATAATTGAACAGTGTTTTTCCTCTCCTCTAAAAAGTAGCTGACTGTTAAAGACTCCCCAGTTTTGTTGTGATAGATGTATAGGATAGGGTAGTTGCCGTCTACTATGGTTTTACCACAATTAATTGTAATAATATTACTGAGTATTCCAATAAATAAAAGACTATAGGTTCTCAATAAGTATTTATTGATTTTAATCAATTTTCTTTTTTAATAAATTCCCTAGTTGATACTTCAACTCAAAATAGGGGAGGATATAATTGGCCCCTTGGTAAAATGGATTTTCTCCCCCAGAAAAATAGATACCTCCCATAACACTAAAACGATTTTTTTGATATCCCAATCCCATTTTGTATGAAATTTCCATTAAATCAACATTAGTTTCATCGATGCGTTCTACACCATTATTGAAAATAGAGACGGGGTTTTTAGTGATATTTGGAGCATTATGTAGAACGGAAACTCCAACTTGAAAAAAGAATTCATGTTTTTTCAATCTAAAATGATGTTTAGCAAAGAAATGATAATCCATTAATAAGCCGTAGGTATCACTTATTGCAGCTTTTGATTCAAGCCCTCCCGGTATTGCATCACGGGATGCTTGAAGAATATGATCATAGCGTAAACTGTGAGAAAACCCGATGGATAAGTCATGAGTAATAAAATAATCTAAGCTATAGTTAAAGGCAGTTCCACGGTTTAAGTCTCCAATGTCGATCCCTCTGGTAATACGATAAGTATCTCTATTCGGATTTTCAATGAGACCTGTTCTATATTCTGTCCCAACAGAAAAATAAAGTTGCCCCTGTCGTGAGACGGGATGGTTTTCTTTTTTTAAAGTCTCACTAGTGTCTTGCGCAAAAAGCAATTGAGGAGAAAGCCACAAACAGCCAAAGGCAATTAAAAGTAGATTTTTCATTTTGATTTGGGTTTTGAGTTTGTTGAAAAATAGTGTCAAGGCAAACACTAATTATGCTAAACTATTAATAATGTGATTTTTAAAGTAAGGGTTTATTGACTTTATGATTTTTTTATCATTAGGAAATTAATGAGTTTGGGATGTAGCTCGGTGCGATCCCCCTTTGACTTTCACGAAATCGGCGTTTAGAAAAGGGGAGTGATCTCCGTGAAGAAGCAAAATCTGTTTGAGCGCAGCGAGTTTTTTTTGCTTTAGGAGAGCGCTTCACTTTTTAGCCTATTTTGTGTTGTCATGATTTTTTGGTTCGTTTTGTATCATTACAAAATGAACAATAAGAAACTTCTTCATTTTCTTTGCTTGACCAAAGAAAACGAAGCAAAAGAAAAGTCCCTTTTTCAAATGTATTTTTTGAAAGTAAACTTTCAAAAACCAGTTAAAAGCATCTAAATCGTCTCCAAGGATTCAACGATTTTTAACGGCACTTCTAACTTATACTATGAAAAAGAAAGGGGACTGTAGTTCACGGGCATTTCGACTTCGCTCAATGACCGTTTTGGGACACTGATCCTGAAGACAATCCCCCTTTGACCTGCATGAAATCGGCGTTATGAATAGAATAGAGTCCTTTTATCAATTTTAAGGAAAGTATTTAAGCAAAAATCGCATGTACCTCTTCTGGAATACGCAGGAGCTTTTGCGATGTAGGATCGAGGTAGCACCATTGGGTGCTGCATTGTGCAACAAGGGTATTCGAATCTTCTAGAAAGAAACGCACCCGGCGTTCACTTAGAAAACCTTCGGTGAGTTCTACGTGGGTGATCACCCTTAGACGATCGCCCAGTTTCGCTTGGCGTTTGTATTCGATATGGTGGGAGCGTACTACCCAGAGGCCAAATTCCGTTGGGTTATCTCGAATTAAATGCTGCCAGTGTGCTCCGGCAATGTCTTGGACCCATTGCAGGTATTGCACATTATTGACATGTTGCAGCTCATCGAGGTGACTTTCCTCCACAAGAATGGATTGTTCAAATGTATTCATCTATTTCTTTTGGAGGGTGACTTCAAAGATTTTGCTCCAGTTTTTACCCGTGACAAAAAAAGTTTCTCGCTGGGGATGATAAGCAACCCCATTTAAAACATTTAAATTGGGAATTTGATCTACTTTTTCTTTAAGACCAGTAAAGTCAATTACCCCCTCAATCGCTCCAGTATTGGGATCGATGATTAAACCAACCTCTTTTTGAAATTGATAGGTGTTGGCATAAATCTTTCCGTTGACCCATTCTAATTCGTTGATGTTTTTGACGATGGTTTTATGCGAAGTTACTTCGATATAGTCGAGCTCTTTTCCAGTCGCGGGGTCGAGGCGCCAGATTTTGGCAGTGCCATCTGACTTATAGAGAAACTCCCCATCGTTGCACAAACCCCAACCTTCTTTGCTTTGGTCATAGCTAAAAGAGCTTTCTAGTTTCATAGTTGATTTATCATAAACAAAAGCCGTATTTTCTTGCCAAGTGAGCTGGTAAATCTTATCGTTTAATAGGGTGAGGCCCTCGCCAAAGTAACTCTTGTCCAAAGGCTTGTTTACACTGGGCGTTCCGCTTTTATAGTCGACTTTTCGCAGGGAGGATTTCCCTTTAAGTCCAGTACTTTCATATAGATCTTCGCCGTCGAACTCCAGACCTTGAGTATAGGCGTTAGAATCGTGGGGATATTCGTTGACAATGGTATAGGTCCACAGTTCTGGTGGACTGCTTTTTAACAGGCGTACAGAACGCTCTTTTGCCTTGACTTCTTTTCCTTCGAGTTGCGCGCTAGCCGTCAATAGATGATCGCCTAATTTCTCTTCTGTAAAGACATAGGGAAGGGTCATGGGGGCATCGTCTAAGAAGTATTGTACTTGGGTTAGGGCCAGGGATTTTTTGTGTCTTAGGTCAACGGTTAAAGTGTCTCCAGCGACATAGGTATTGGCATTGGGTTTTAGGGTAATTTTTGGCGTAGCCTCATCACCACAGGCTTTGAGAAAGACTAAGCTTAAAAGAAGGGACATCCATTTCATGGGCTTAAATTTTATTTAAAAATAGGCTAAAAAATCGAATTGAAAATGATTGCCTAGGAAAAGCAGGGGTTGTATATTTGCGCTGGGGTAAGTCCTATACAACCAGCTCCTATTGAACTCCCCCAGGGCGGGAACGCAGCAAGGGTAGATGGTCGTAGCGGTGTGATATAGATCGCTTACCCTTTTTTTTATTATGCAACAAACAGTTTTGGTTACCGGCGCATCTTCAGGCTTGGGAAAATCCATTGCCACCCACTTGCACACCCTGGGTCATACTGTTTACGGCACTAGCCGAAATCCACAAAATTATTCTGATTTACCTTTTACGTTATTGGCTTTAGATGTCAATGATCAAGGGAGTATCGATTTGTTTTTTGCAGAATTGCAAAGTAAGACCTCGCAAGTAGATGTATTGGTTAACAATGCCGGAGTAGGCATTACCGGGGCAGTAGAAGAAGTTAATCTAACGGCGCTAAGAGCCCATTTTGACACTAACTTTTTTGGGCCTTTGGCCGTGATACAACAAATCTTGCCCTTAATGCGAAAAACCAAAGGAGGTAAAATCATCAATATCACTTCTATTGGCGCGTCTATGGGCTTGCCCTTTCGCGGGGGCTATTCTGCTTCCAAAGGCGCTTTACAGATTATTTCTGAAGCCTTGCGGATGGAAGTCGCACAGTTTGGGATTGAGGTTTGTACGCTTGCTCCTGGGGATTATGCGACGGATATCGCTTCGCGACGTTATTATGAGCCCAATAAAAAAGGTTCTCCCTATGAAAAGCTATACCAAGAAAGTTTAGCGACCATGGACGAACATGTTGACGATGGTAATAATCCTATCGAAATTGCCCAAGCTGTCGCACAGTTGATCAAAAAGAACAATTGGCAACCGCATTATGCTGTGGGGCCTTTTATGCAAAAGCTTTCGTTGACCTTAAAGCGCTTGCTCCCACAAAAAGTATTTGAACGCTTACTCAAGAACCATTATAATTTGTAATTTTAAAAAAACACCATCATGAAATTCTTTATCGATACTGCTAATCTTGACCAAATCAAAGAAGCCGAAGCCCTAGGGGTATTAGACGGCGTAACAACTAATCCATCTTTGATGGCAAAAGAAGGTATCACTGGCCAAGAAAACATCTTAAAGCACTATGTGGCTATTTGCGAGGCAGTAGAAGGAGATGTATCTGCAGAAGTTATTTCAACTGATTTTGAAGGAATGATCAAAGAAGGAGAGGCCCTTGCCGCTTTACACCCACAAATCGTAGTAAAAGTTCCTATGATTGAGGAAGGGGTTAAAGCCTTAAAATATTTTTCAAATCAAGGGATTAAGACCAACTGTACCTTAGTCTTTTCTGCCGGGCAAGCCTTATTAGCGGCAAAAGCGGGTGCAACTTATGTTTCTCCCTTTATCGGTCGATTAGACGATATCTCTACCGATGGTTTAAACCTGATCGAAGAAATCCGTGAGATTTATGACAATTATGACTTTTCTACACAAATCTTAGCGGCTTCTGTACGTCATACCATGCATGTAATTGACTGTGCAAAAATTGGCGCAGATGTGATGACGGGACCATTGAGCTCGATTAAAGGTTTATTAAAACACCCTTTAACCGATATCGGTCTTGCAAAATTCTTAGAAGATTACAAAAAAGGAAACTAAGGTTCCAGCCATTTGGGCTGTGATTGTAGGATTTTAGCATACAAGGGGCATTCGGGAACGTGTGCTCCTTTTAAATAGCCTATTCCCATCAAGAATTCTTTGGTGATTTCTTTGCCAGTAAACTTGAATTTCTTTTTGAAGCATTTCACCCAATCTTCTTCTTTTTGAGGGTGTTGCGCAGCTATCCAATTGTTAAAAGAACCATACTCTTTTTGTAAAATTTGAATTTGCTGTGCATTGTAAATAGCGGCTTCAATCTTTTTTCTCATCCGAATAATTCCAGGGTTTTGAAGCAGTCTTTCTATGTCTGTTTCAGTGAAGTTAGCGACTTGTTCAATGTCAAAATTAGCATAGGCGGCTTTGATGCTTTCACTTTTATTTAAAACAGTATCCCAAGACAGCCCCGCTTGATTAATTTCCATTAAAAGACGCCCAAAGAGAGCCTTGTCTTCTGTTTCGGCGAAGCCGTAAAAATTATCGTGATAGTCTTTGTGCCGGGAGTTGAATTTCCCTGCAGCGATGGCAGCGCAATAAGAATCAAATTGTGCCATTTAATTTTGGAACTCTTGTAAAAGATCGGGGAAGTTAGTGGCAGAAAAATTCGTAAAGCCGTCGAGAATGATTCCGTTTTCATCTAAGATAATCCCCTTGTTTAAAAGGGTAATCACCCATTCATTGCTCACTTGCTCAAAGTTGACCAGGGCCAATTGATCCACAGGATCAATCTTCATGATCTCTTGATAATTGCGGACCAAATTATTGTAAGGTTGTATACAAATGCCAATAAAACGATAGTTAGGGAATTGTTTTTTGTAGCGCATGACCCGTTCGTGGGTACGTTTAAAATGATTCATTTGGGTCTGCGACCAAAAGTAAAGTATGGTGGGTTGTCCAGCAAACGCATCATCACTGTTTGTGATTTCTCCCTTGTAATTCTCTAATTGTGCGACGGGTAGTCTTCGACCGGGTTCCATTTGGATTAATGCTCGGTGTAAACCTAGTATTTCCGTCAAATAAAGGGGAGAGTTATTTAAGCGCATATAGTACTTTAAGAAGTTTTCGTGATACGCGTGATTGCGAAAGTTGAGCAACTCTTCATAGGCCACGGTTCTAGCTAAAATATTGCGTAAAGTGATATGGTTAATACGTTGATCGATTAACTCTAAGCGTTTGATGTTGAATTCTGTATTACCTTTTTGCTGGAAAAAGTTCATTCCCTCTTCTAGGGCTTCTTGACTTAAATAACTCATCAAATAGGTGATGTACGGCTCAAAAAAGATCAGGTCATTTTCTCCGTAGACTAGGAACTGTCTAAAATCAAAAAAACTACTGTCGTTTTTAACGGTGGATTTTCCGCGAATTAGGGCATAGCGTTCTAGGCGATTCGCATAAGGATATACATAGGCGGCTTGGGTTATTTTTTGTGCAAGTGGTGACAATGGGTTTTGGGTTTTAAAGACATCCCATTTATCTCTTTTCTCTTGGATTAAAGAATCAATGATATGACTAAACTCTTGACTGTCTGAGGCGTATTTTGAAGATAGAAAGCCTACTTCGTCTTCTAGGTCGAGATAAATGTCCATTAGGAAGTTGTTTTTGGCGGAGCCTAAACCGCTAAATACAAGAGAAGCATTGAAATCTGACATGTTTGCACGGGACCAAATAGAGTCCCCTGCCTCAATCAAAACCATCTGATTTTCGGGTAAATGTTCCATTTTAAAGAGCCCAAAATTGATGGAGTCGTACTGTTTTGCAAAGCGATTGTTTTCGTCTAAGGCAAGAGAATCAATACGTTGATCGTATTTATAGAGTGCAATATATTCCGAAGAAGGGTTAATAATTTGCCCCCCAAAGAAAGCCGATGTTGGGGGTTCGACACTTTGGTTACAACTAAGTAACAGGCATAATCCCAGGAATAGAAAACGTTTTGCCATGGTTGCGACTTTGGTACACACGCTAAGTTAAAAAAAAGTGTGGAAAGCGGTTTTGATTTATGTATTTTTGCGGAAATAAAAAATAAGCTATGCTATCTGTTTCTAATCTTTCTGTACAATTTGGTAAACGCGTTTTATTTGATGAAGTCAACGTGACCTTTACTACTGGAAATTGTTATGGGATTATTGGCGCTAATGGTGCCGGTAAATCTACCTTTCTCAAAATTCTTGCAGGAAAACAAGATGCCAACGCTGGGAGTGTACATTTAGAACCCGGAAAACGCATGTCAGTCTTAGAACAGAACCACAATGCTTTTGACGAGCATTTAGTTTTAGACACGGTATTACGTGGAAATAAGCCTTTATATGAGGTCAAGACCGAAATGGACACCATTTATGCCAAAGAAGACTTTAGCGATGCCGATGGCGAAAGAGTTGGGGAACTGCAAATCGTTTTTGAAGAGATGAATGGCTGGAATGCAGACAGTGATGCGGCGGCTATGTTATCCAACTTGGGGATTAACGAAAGCCTTCACTATGTGCCCATGGCAGATTTGGATGGAGTCCAAAAGGTACGCGTCTTATTAGCCCAAGCCCTTTTTGGGAATCCAGATGTATTGATCATGGATGAGCCTACAAACGACTTGGATTATGAAACCATCCTTTGGTTAGAGCAATTCTTAGCGAATTATGACAATACAGTGATTGTGGTCTCTCACGACCGTCACTTCCTCGATGCGGTATGTACACATATCTCTGATATTGACTTTGGGAAAATCAGTCATTTCTCTGGGAACTATACTTTCTGGTATGAGTCGAGTCAGCTAGCGGCACGTCAACGCGCCCAGCAAAACAAAAAAGCCGAAGAGAAGAAGAAAGAATTACAAGAGTTTATCGCCCGTTTCTCTGCGAATGTAGCCAAATCAAAACAAGCGACTTCCCGTAAAAAGATGATCGACAAATTGAACATCGAAGAGATTCGCCCTTCAAGTCGTCGATACCCTGCAATTATCTTTGAACAAGACCGCGAGGCGGGAGATCAAATCTTAAATATTGAAGGTCTTAAAGCAACCCTAGAAAGCGAAGTGCTTTTCCAAGATGTCAATATCAATTTAGCCAAAGGCGATAAAGCTGTGATCTATTCAAAAGATTCCCGCGCCGTTACCGCCTTTTATCAAATCATTGCGGGAGAAGATCAAGCTGCCGCTGGAGAATTCCAGTGGGGTGTCACTACGACCCAGGCTTATTTACCCTTAGACAATGCGCATTACTTTAACAATGATATGAGTCTAGTGGATTGGTTGCGTCAATATGCCCAAACCGAAGAAGAGCGAGAAGAAGTCTATATCCGTGGTTTCCTAGGGAAAATGATCTTTAGTGGGGAAGAAGCCCTCAAGCAATCCAATGTACTCTCTGGAGGGGAGAAAGTGCGTTGTATGCTTTCTAAAATGATGATGAGCCGTTCGAACGTCTTAATGTTAGATGAACCCACCAACCACTTGGACTTAGAATCTATTACTGCCTTTAACAATGCACTAAAGAACTTTAAAGGAAATGTCTTGCTCACCACTCATGACCACGCTTTTGCACAAACCGTGGGGAACCGTATTATTGAGCTTACGCCAAAGGGTGTAATTGATCGTTACCTGACCTTTGACGAGTATATGACCGATCCTAAAATCAAGGAGCTGCGCACAAAGATGTACGCATAGACAAAAGATTGTTGGTCTTGGTATAGCTTTTGCACGCCTTGCGTATGCGATTAATAGGCCTTTTCCTTCTCGTTTTGTGTTGCAGTCGTTGTATACCCTACAAAATCGCACCTTATGTAAAGACGTATAGGGTAATGAAAACAAAGCGCTTTGTCAAGCAATTACCTTTGCATTATGGTTTTGTATTCAAAGATCCAAAAGATGCGAATGAATTCTATCAATTTATCAATGTAAAACTTTCTGGTTATAGAGAATGGAAAGACGCTAACCTACCTTTTCAAATAGAGGAAACTAATTTCAACCTTTCCTTTTATGAGGTGGAAAAAACCACCAAAACACTCAATTTATTGCCCATCTTAATCGATGAAAGGCTAAAAGAAAAGGGCTATGATCCCTTATTATCAGAACATCACAATAGCCGAAGAGGACAATGGTATTTAGTTCTTACAGTTAGTGATGATGCTTTATTAGATAGGCTTTCGCCAAAGCATCCCCGTTACAATGCGCTTGTCAATTACTTAGAAGATTTGCGAAAAGAGTATTTAAACACCAATAATTATATCGACCAATTCTTTCAAAAATAAACCCTATTTTTAAAGAAAAACAGCCAATGACCTTAGCCGAATGGAAGGCCGGTGGAGATTATCACCACTATAACGAATACCAAATTTTTGTTCGAGAAGGCGGCAGTGGAGACACCGTCTTATTGATTCACGGTTTTCCCACTGCATCATGGGACTGGCAGCAGTTATGGCCGGCATTGACAAAACGATATCATGTGATTACCCTCGATATGCTAGGCTTTGGGTTTTCTGATAAACCCCGCAACTACCCCTACAGCATCCTCGATCAAGCCGATAGGATAGAGCAGTTGCTCGAGACTAAGAATATTTCCCAAGTTAAAATCATCTCTCACGACTATGGCGATACCGTAGCTCAAGAGTTACTCGCTCGCTACAATACCCGAAAAGAAAGGGGAGAGGTGGGACTACAAATCTCCCATTTATGCCTGTTAAACGGCGGTTTGTTTCCAGAAACCCACCGCCCGCTATTGGTGCAAAAGGTTTTGATGAGCCCCATTGGCTCCATCGTCTCCCGCTTATTTAACCGAAAGAAATTAGGCAAAAACTTTAAACGCATCTTTGGTCCTAAAACCCAACCTACCGAAGCAGAACTAGACGATTTCTGGACCCTCTTAGAAGGTAACGGCGGGCGCTATGTTTTTCATCTGCTAATACGTTATATGGCTGAACGGGTGCAGCATAGAACAGCTTGGGTAGGTGCATTGCAAAACACCACCGTCCCCTTATGCCTAATCAACGGCACCGCAGATCCCATCTCTGGCCAGCATATGGCCGACCGCTACAAAGTCCTAATTCCCATGCCTCAGGTGGTCGAACTCCACGGGATTGGACATTTCCCCCTGATTGAAACGCCAAAGGCAGTGTTAAAGCATTTTTTAGCGTTTGTGGGAGAAGAGTAGCTGGCGCGCGTCTATGACGCGTGACCCGTCTTCGTGATCATTAGAATAGGCTTTGCTCTTGTGTTTTTATAAGTAGATTTTATAGAGATTATAAGATGCGATTTTTTAAATTAAGCACGCGTTACAGACGCGCGCTAGAGGGTATTTATTCATGAATTATTTCTCTAAGTTCTACCGTTTTCCAGTCTGGTGTATAGTCAATAAAACCTTTAAACATAGCGATATGACTTGATCCCGCTAAAATCATAATCCTTTTATCTCCTTTTTCAACTGCTTTTTGAATAATAGAATACATATAAAGGTTTCTCCTATACCATTCAGAAGCTAAGTAAGCTCCTACAAAATTTCCTTCCTCCCCACCTTGATTAGCAAGATTGACGTACCAGTTAATGTCTTCTTTTCTATGCTTAGGATTGTTATAATGGTAAAAAATTTCAGACAAAGGTTTATCAGAGGCAAACAGTTTGTTTTCTGTATTTTCCAACCTAGCTAATTCAATACTATCCTTTGCAATTAAATCAAACTGCTTTGCTTTCTCCATTTGTTGTATTAAACTATCATACCGAAAGCTTGTTCGATAATCCATTGCATATATTTTTTTGTGATTTAACTTTTTTGCGATTCTAAATGCCAATTGAGTGATTTCATTCCTTTTTTCTTTGCTATAATCCTTCGTTGAAAAAGAGGTATAAGTTGAATCGAGTTTGTTTTGTAAGTAGTAAGGGTATTCTACAAAGATTTTATCAGGATGATAGGTTTTAATCTTCTCTGCGATGATTTCAAGTTCACTTTGTTCCTTTTTATTTAAAATATCACGGTAGTTAACAATGAGTATATCTCCGTTATTCACTGGATTAAAATTTGCAAAGTGGAAGGTTCCAAAGAGTAATACTTCCAGTGGTTTACTTTCTGATTGATGGTGTTCTACACTGATTTGCTCAGTTCTTTTTCCGCTACAACTTATAAGCATTGTTAATATCAAAATTCTGATTATAAGTTTTTGCATGTTGTATGGTTTATTGAACAATGATATTTAAATGTGACAAAATCACCAGCTGGCGCGCTTCTGTGATGCGTGACCCATCTTCGTGATCATTAGAATAGGCTTTGCTTTTGTATTTCATAAGAAGATTTTATTGAAATTATAGGATGCCATTTTTTTAAATAGACACTTATCACAGACGCGCGCTAGAATGGTTTCTCCCTTTTCTATGCTTGTATTGTAGGTTTTTTTTAGGTAAAGATAAAATAAGTACTTAAAACGATTAAAATCACAATAGCCCCCATCACTTTTACATGTTTCCACGGAGTGATATCGACCTGTTCTGTATAGGCTTGTTCATAAGCTACTTCCCGTGGCATAAGCTTTCCAATCAACAACATTATCCCCACATTAAAGAGGAATAAAATCGCCATCACGTGTAAGAAATGTGGATAAGTCCCGCCGTTTTCAATCACATAATCCTTTAAGAAAAACTGACTAATCGAATACAATATCACCCCAGATCCCATGGCGACTTTAGCCGCTAGTGCAGGAACGTATTTCGTTAAATAACCTACCAGAATAATCGTTAAAATTGGAATACTATAACAGCCGTTGATTTCTTGCAGGTACCCAAAGAGCCCTTCAGGAGCGTTAGCGATAGTGGGGGCAATAAACATAGACAAGAGGGCTAGGATAATCCCAAAGGTTTTCCCGGCTTTCACCACTTGGCGTTCATCGGCGTCTTTCTTGATGTATTGTTTGTAGATATCTAGCCCAAAAAGGGTTACGGAACTGTTTAAAGCGGAGTTAAACGAGCTTAATATTGCCCCAAAGAGTACTGCGGCAAAAAAGCCTAATAAGACAGGAGGCAAGACCTTATTGACCAATAGTCCATAGGACTGATCCGCTTGACTGGCGTCTAGCGTTCCGCCAAAAATATAAAAGGCAATGATCCCTGGAAGTACAACGATGAGTGGCCCTAGAATTTTGACAAAGGCGGCTAGGATCAAACCTTTTTGTCCTTCGACTAGGTTTTTAGCGGCCAGCGCCCGTTGAATAATAGCTTGATTCGTTCCCCAATAGAAGAGTTGAACCAGCATCATCCCGGTAAAGAGAGTGCTAAAAGGTATGGCAGAATCATTGTCTCCCATGGCCTTAAACTTAGCGGGGTCGTGGTTGTAAATGGTTTCTATTCCTACCCAGAGACTTCCGTCTCCCACATAGGTCAACCCAAAGACGGGAATCATCAAGCCTCCAATCAACAGCCCAATTGCGTTCATGGTATCAGATACTGCCACGGCTTTTAAACCGCCAAAGATGGCATAAATCGACCCGATCAAGCCTATCGACCATACCGTAACAATCAAGGTGCTGCTTTGGTCCATATTAAAGACCGTTGTTAGATCAAACATTCCAATCAGGGCCACCGCCCCAGAATAGAGAACAATGGGCAATAAAACTACCACATAGCCACTTAAAAAGAGCCCAGAGGTAATGGATTTAGTCGCGGTATCATATCGACGTTCTAAAAACTGTGGGACAGTAGTTAAGCCTCCTTTTAGATAGCGGGGCAATAAGATGGTTGCAGTAACCACCATGGCGATGGCGGCAAGGGTTTCCCATGCCATGACCAGTATCCCCTCGTTAAAAGCAGAGCCATTGAGCCCTACTAATTGCTCTGTCGAAAGATTTGTAAGTAATAAAGAAGCAGCAATCACGGGAGCCGTTAGGCTTCTTCCGCCTAAAAAATAACCATCTTCTGTGTTTTCGTCTGTTTTTCTGGTCGCATAATAGGCGACTACACCAACTAATAAGGTGAAAGCAATAAAAATAATGAATTGCATAATTTTGGTTTAGTTCAATTTCTTCTAAATGTAAGCATACAATTTTAAAGTAAAATAGCTCACAATAAAATAAAGCCAATAAAAGTGTAAATAGGAGAGGTATGGCGTTCCGCCAAAGGGACTAAATAAGTAGTAATTTAAACACGAATTAAGCAGAGAGCTGCTCTAGAACAGCCTTGGCTTTGTCGTATTCATCTTGATGCACAAAAACGCGTTGCATTAAAGGAGCTGTTTGGCCAAAGCCTGCTAAACGAGCAGATTCTGCTTCGTCTTTCACTACAGGGGTAATATTTTCTTCTGCAAGGGCATTGCGCAAAGCAAGTACATCAATTGAAGAACCAGAAAATAAATGAAGGTAAGAGGGCAAGGACATGGTTAAGATTTGTTGTATTTACTGTTCCAGATGGCAGGGTTAAAATTCTTTCCTAAGGCAAAACCATAGAATAGTACGATGGAGGCAATGGCTTTAAACATAAAGAAATAAACCATCCAATAGGTAGACCAAGAAGTCGTCTTGCTAAAAATTGCCATAGGTGTCAATGAAGTAGCAATCCAACTTAAACCGAGAATTAGCACCATGAGATTCCAAATGTTTTTAAACGGCCACATAAGCGCTTTGCGAAAAGGGTGTAAGTCGTCTCCCCACTGATGAATCAAATAAAAGTAATCATTCCCAATTGGAACAAATAACAAGGGATCATCGGTGTTTTTAAGACGGAATAATTTTGATGGAGCCATGATTTTAAAACCAGCAAGCTTAGTGTTGTGCTGTACTTCCAATGCAGCAATTTTATCAAAAGCTTCCTGGGGTAAATCATTCTTAAAATACTTTAAATCTAAAAAGCGCAAACGATAGTCAATGCAAGTAGATTTAATCGTATCAAGGTGATAAATGTTTTTGGTTTCAAACGCCTCTAAATCAAACGAATTAATAGTGTTGGGACGAGCAATAAATGTGTTTACTGCGTTTATCATCGCAGTGTCAGTTGTCCTTGCCAACTGTAATTTCTCGGCAATGTTGGTTGGGGTAAATAACTTCATCTTCATATTCTTTCGCATTGTCATAGTAAAATTAAGGAAAATCCCCCAAATTTCACTGTTTTAACCCTATTATTAGACTATTAGCATTATCTCAATGTGGCGCCAAACTCTTTTTCAAAGCTACTTTTGAGTTTTTGCATCACTTTGTCAATATACTTGTCAGTGAGGGTTTTATGGGGATCAGCAAACAAAAAGCTCAAGCCATAAGACTTTTTACCAGCAGGAAGATTCTTCCCTTCATAGACATCAAATAGATTGATTTCTGTTAAAATCTTTCTTTCAACTTTTTGTGCCACTTCTTTTAATGCGTCAAAACTCACCCCTTCATCGACCAATAAGGCAAAATCTCTTCTAGAAGACGGGAATTTTGGAATTGCTTCCACAATCAGGTCTTTTTTAAAGGCCAATTGGTATAACACATCAAAATCAAACTCAGCATAAACCACTTCTTCATCAATAGAGAATTCTTTTAAGAGGCTAGGAGAGACGCTACCCATTTGAACGACGGCTTTTTTTCGGGAAGAAATGCACAGTCCATAATGGAAAATATCTCTATCACTAGCTTCTTCTGTCAAAACATCTAAACCTAAGCTTTCTAAAATGGCATAAACACTTCCTTTTAAACGATAGATGTCGTTCGCAGCGGTATCGGTATTCCAAGCTTCTTTATGCGCTTTTCCACACAGGGCTAGGGCGATTTTCTTATCTTCTTGATACCCCTCTTCTAATTGACTATATACCTTCCCGAATTCATAGATCTTTAAATCTCTACGCTGTCTGTTTTGATTGTACGCAATCACTTCTAAAGAAGAGAAAAGAAGGGAGGAACGCATTTGCGAAAGCTCTTGCCCTAGGGGATTCAAGAGATTTACTTTTGCGATTTCATCTAATTGCTTTGAAAAAGCAGCGTATTTTGGGGAAGTGATTGAGTTATTCATGACTTCTTGAAAGCCTAAACCCACTAGTTTTTTAGCAATATTTTGCTCTAATATATGCGGAGTTTTCAGATTGAATTCTGGGTAGAAGGTTTTCATACTATTGACACTCTCAATATTGTTATACCCATAAATACGCAAGATTTCTTCGATTACATCTGCTGTTCTTGTAACATCAACACGATAGCGCGGGATGTTCATTGAAAAGCCTTCTTCGGTAACATTGATGACCTCAATTTCAAGTGCATTAAGAATATTGATCAACTCGTTCTTTGGGATTTCTTGCCCTAAAACCTTGCTAATTTTTTCATATTGAATAAAAAGCGAAACCTTTTCTTCTAGCGGCTGCTTAACGGTAACGATATCACTAGTGATTTCTCCGCCAGCTAATTCTTTTATTAATAAGGCAGCGCGTTTGAGAGCAAATTCACCAATTTCTGGATCGATTCCTCTTTCATAACGGAAAGAAGCATCGGTGTTTAAACCATGTCTTTTTGCGGTTTTACGCACGCTTACTGCATCAAAATAAGCGCATTCTAAAAAGATGCGTTTGGTGTCTTTGGTCACACCTGAATCTAAGCCACCAAATACGCCTGCGATACACATAGGTTTCTCTTCATCGCAAATCATTAAATCTTCTTCGTGTAATTTGCGTTCTACTCCGTCAAGGGTCGTAAAGGGTGTATCCTTTGCTAAGGTCTTGACTAAAACTTTTCCTTTGATTTTATCTGCGTCAAAGGCGTGTAAAGGTTGCCCTAATTCATGTAAGATATAATTCGTTACATCGACAATATTGTTAATGGGACTTAAACCTATGGATTTGAGGCGGTTTTGTAACCAGCTAGGCGATTCTTTTACCGTTAATCCCGAAAGGGTAAGTCCGCTGTAGTTAGGAGCCATTTTAGGCGCTTCTACAATAACATCGATGGGGAGAGAGGTGTTGTCTACTTTAAAGGCATTGGTGTTGGGAAAATTCCAGCTGTAGGAAATATTTCTTTGAATACAACCCGCTTTTAAATCCCTAGCAACGCCCATATGACTCATCGCGTCTGAACGGTTTGGGGTAAGACCAATTTCTATGGTTTGATCTTTTTCGATCGGGAAGATACTTGCGCAGGGAGTACCTGGTACAAGTTTTTCATCAAGCACCATAATCCCGTCATGACTTTGCCCTAGACCTAATTCATCTTCGGCACAAATCATTCCATGACTAGCTTCTCCTCTTATTTTTCCTTTTTTGATGGTCCAGGCTTCTCCCTCTGGAGTATATAATTCTGTTCCTATGGTGGCCACAGGGACTTTTTGTCCCGCAGCAACATTAGGTGCGCCACAAATAATTTGTAAAGGTTCTTCTTGGCCTATATTGACTGTGGTTACCCTTAAACGATCTGCATTAGGGTGTTGTTCGCAGGTCAATACTTCTCCTACAAAAACACCAGCTAAACTTCCTGGGATGGATTCAAACAAACTATTGCCTTCTACCTCAAGACCTAGATCGGTCAATAAGTCTAGTTGCTCCTCAAGGGGTAAATCTGCTTGAATGAACTGTTGCATCCAGTTATAGGAAATCTTCATAAATAAAAATTTAGTTACAAATATAAGTAACCAAAAGGCAAAATGACAGCCCTAGCTAATGTAATTCCAGATGTTTTTGTGCGCGCTGATCTTGGCATAAGTTTGTCGCACTCTTTGGTGTTTTTCTTCAGCGAATTCTGGATCGCTTTCCACTATTTCCCTGGCATAAAAGCGCGCGGTTTTTAGGATCTCTTGATCCTTTAATAAGTCGGCTATTTTGAGTTGTAGCACCCCACTTTGCTGAGTCCCCATCAAGTTTCCGGGGCCTCTAAGACGCAAGTCAACTTCGGCAATTTCAAAGCCATCATTGGTTTGTACCATGGTTTGTAAGCGGGTTTGGGCTTCTTGTGAACGCTTTTTACTCGACATTAAAATACAATAACTTTGATCTGCACCGCGCCCCACTCGACCGCGTAATTGATGTAATTGAGATAAGCCAAAGCGCTCTGCGCTCTCGATAATCATCACCGAGGCATTGGGGACATTGACCCCCACTTCAATCACTGTTGTGGCGACCATGATTTGGGTTTTCCCCTCGACAAAACGCTGCATTTCATAATCTTTATCTGCCGCTTTCATTTGCCCATGGACAATGCTAATACGATAGTCAGGTAATGGGAAAGAACGGGCCAAACTTTCGTAGCCATCCATCAAGTCTTTATAATCCATTTTTTCAGACTCTTGAATTAAAGGATAAACCACATAGATTTGACGCCCTTTTGCGATTTCATCTTGGATAAAACGAAAGACATTGAGGCGGTTAGCATCTGTTCTTAAAACGGTTTTAATTTCTTTTCTCCCGGGAGGGAGTTCGTCAATCACAGAAATGTCTAAATCTCCATAAACACTCATGGCAAGGGTTCTAGGAATAGGAGTGGCGGTCATGACTAAAACATGTGGGGGGAGGTCATTTTTGTGCCATAGTTTCGCTCTTTGTGCTACGCCAAAGCGATGCTGTTCATCAATAATGGCTAAGCCTAAGTTTTTAAATTGCACCTTATCTTCAATGAGGGCATGGGTCCCGATTAAGAAGTCGATGCTCCCTTCGGCTAATGCCTCATAAATATTTTTGCGTTCTGCCCCTTTGATCGAGCCAGTAAGTAGAGCTACTTTTAAAGACATTTTTCCAAGGGCTTCTTTGATTGATTGATAGTGCTGGATGGCGAGAATTTCAGTTGGGGCCATTAAGCAGCTTTGAAAAGCGTTGTCTTTTGCAATTAGCATACTCAACAATGCGACGATGGTTTTCCCAGAGCCAACATCACCTTGTAGTAGGCGATTCATTTGCTTTCCCGTTCCCATATCTTGGCGTATTTCTTTGATTACCCGTTGTTGCGCTGAGGTCAACTGAAAAGGGAGATGCGTTTTAAAATAGGTGTTAAAAGTTTCGCCTACCTGATAAAAGATATAGCCTTTTATTTTTTGTTTTTGCAAGCGATTCTTTTGAATCAATTGCAGTTGGATATAAAATAATTCCTCAAACTTTAGTCTGCGCTGTGCTTGGGTTAATGCCGCTGTATTACTCGGAAAATGGGCATTGATAATGGCTTCTTTTCGGGAAATTAGTTTGAGTTCTGCCAACATATAATCGGGGAGATTCTCTTTGAATTGGTTTCCAATTAATCCAAAAAGATTGATCATCATTTGCTTCATTATGCGCTGGGTAACTCCTTTATTGATCAACTTTTCTGTCGAAGGATACACTGGGTGGAGGGCGCCTATATTGCTGGTTTCATATTCTGTTTCCAAGGTCAATTCTGGGTGAGGCATATTGGCCTTACTTCCATACCATGAAAGTCGCCCAAAGGCCACATAAGGCGTATTGAGTTTTAACTGCTCTTGTATCCATTTATGTCCGCGAAACCAAACCAACTCCATCTGGGAACTCCCATCAGAAAATACTGCGACCAAACGTTTCCCTCGCTTTTGCGGCACTGTTTTAATCTGGATAATTTCTCCTTTTATTTGAACTTCCGCATTGTTTTGTGGAAGCTGATTTACTGCATAAAAGCGCGACCGATCAATATAGCGATTAGGAAAAAAGTGCAACAAATCTTGATAGGTACGAATCCCCAATTCTTCCCTCAATAAAGCAGCGCGATTAGGGCCGATGCCTTTTAAATATTCGATAGAAGTTTGTAATGGATCCATAAAAGGGACAAAAATTCTCTTTTGCGCTAAATTCGACTTTTTATTTCTATAAAATTCGAGTAACTTTCCTTTAAATCCAAGTTGAACGAATGAAAAAAGCCCTAGTGATTTCTGGAGGGGGATGTAAAGGTGCCTTTGCTGGCGGTTTTGCCCAGTATTTGATCGAAGAAGCGGGACAGCACTATGAGTTGTTTATGGGAACTTCTACCGGAAGCCTTTTAGTTTCCCATCTGGCGGCTAATGAAATTAACGCCATCAAGTACGCCTTTACCCATGTGACCCAAGAGAGCATTTTCTCCAATAGTCCATTTATCATGAAACGGAAGGGAAAGATCGCTAAAATAAAAATCAATCACTTTAATGTGATCAAGAACTTTTTTCGTGGAAGAAAGACCTTTGGAGAAAGTAAAAACCTTAGGAAGCTGCTTGCGAATAGTATTTCTCCTGAAATCTTTAATCAGATTAAATCCAGTAACAAAGAAGTGGTGGTCTGTGTATCAAATTTCACTTTGAACGAAATTGAATACAAGGCTTTGTCCGATTGTACTTATGAAAACTTTTTAGATTGGATATGGATCTCTTGCAACTATCTGCCTTTTATGAGTTTGGTGATTAAGAACCGCCATGAATACGCCGACGGGGGCTTTGGTTGTATTATCGCAATAGAAGAAGCCATTCAACGAGGAGCGACAGAGATTGATGCGATTATGCTCAACACAGAAGTGCAACAACTCAATCGTATGCGCTCTAGAAATGCCTTTGACCTTGTGTTTTCAACCCTTGATTTTATGGGGGATCAAATTGTGAATGACAATATTAAAGTAGGCCATTTAATGGCCAAAGAAAAAGGTGTAAAGCTTAGAGTGTTTTACACCCCAAAAGTGCTTACCACCAATTCCCTTGTCTTTAATCGTGACGAAATGGAGAAGTGGTGGCAAGAAGGTTGGGAACACGCCCAACAAAGTTTATTGTAAAAAGTCTAGGCTCAATTGTACCATGGCTTTTACGCCATGAATTAGTCCGCTGTCATCGACTTCAAATTCTGGGGTGTGATGAGAAGGAGCCTCTTCTGGCTTATTTCCAGCTTTTAATCCACCTAAGAAGAAATAAAAGCCCGGCACTTTTTCTTGGAATGCAGAAAAATCTTCTGCTCCTGTAACTGCTCGCATGGTTTGAACATTATCTTTTCCTAAGGCTTTTTCAAGACTTTTTACTGCCAGTTGCGTCAAGGCAGGATCGTTATAAGTTAATGCTGCAGATTCTTTAATACTTACTTCTGCAGTACCTCCATAGGCTGCTGCAATTTGGGGTACCATTTCATTCATGCGTTTAATGATGGTTTGTTTCATGTCATCATCTAGGGTGCGAATGGTCCCAATCATTTGTGCGCTTTCTGGGATAATATTAAAGCGAATGCCTGAATGAATCGAACCAACTGAGATCACAGCACCCTCTTTAGTCAATTCTGAGTTACGGCTAATAATCGATTGAAGTCCGTCGATAATCTGTGCACTGATTAAAATTGGATCAACACTCATCCATGGTGCAGAACCGTGGGCTTGCTTTCCTTTGACATCAATCACAAAGCGTTGTGCAGCGGCCATGATTCCTTTGGTTTTATAGCGCACAACACCTACAGGAGTTGCTGAGTTTATATGCAATCCATAGATGGCGTCTACTTTTGGGTTCTCTAACACCCCTTCTTCTACCATTAAGCGCGCACCTCCTTTTTCTCCTGGTGGTGGGCCTTCTTCTGCAGGTTGAAAGATAAATTTTACGCTTCCAGCAAAGTCATTATTCTTCGAAAGGTATTGGGCAACACCCATCAATATCGCGACGTGTGTATCGTGTCCACAGGCATGCATAACCCCAGTTTCTTGTCCACCAAATTTTCCAACAACATTTGATTTATAGGGAAGATCATTGTCTTCTTTTACGGGTAAACCATCCATATCTGCCCTGAGGGCTAATACTTTTCCTGGTCGTTTTCCCTTTAAGAGACCAATGACTCCGGTATGCGCCACTCCAGTTTGTACTTCTATGCCTAGAGCACGCAAATGATTCGCCACCTTTTCAGCAGTTTTAAATTCTCGATTAGAGAGTTCTGGATTTTGATGGATTTCGTGTCTCCATTGAATCACTTTTTGGGCTAATTCTCCAGAAATGTCTTGTGCCATAGAACTAAAACTAAGGCACAGTAGTAGGGGGATGAATAAATGATTTCTCATATTAAGATTTTGCTAAAGTTGTGAAGATACAATGTTTATAATTAAGCGGTAAAAATGCTAAAAAAATTTATTAATTCCCCTACTTTTAGAGTGCATATGAAAGATCAATTAACCGCCAATTTAAACGCTTTAAACGATGCCCAGCGTGCCCCAACATTACACAAAGATGGACCGCTAATCGTTATTGCAGGTGCAGGTTCTGGAAAGACCCGTGTTTTAAACTATCGCATTGCTTACTTGATGTCGCAGGGGGTAGATTCTTTTTCAATTTTAGCCCTTACTTTTACCAATAAGGCTGCCCGGGAAATGAAAGGAAGAATCGCACAACTGGTAGGAGAAAGTGAAGCAAAAAATTTATGGATGGGTACTTTTCACTCCATCTTTGCTCGTATTCTTCGCGCTGAAGCAGACAAGTTAGGATATCCTTCTAATTTCACCATTTATGACACCCAAGATAGTGATCGCTTATTGAGTTCAATTATCAAAGAAATGGGACTGAATAAGGATCAATACAAAACCAAGCAAATTAGAAGTCGCATCTCTTCCTTTAAAAATAGTTTGATTACGGTTAGAGCCTACTATAATGATCCTGACCTACAGGAAGCAGATGCCATGGCTCATCGCCCTAAAATGGGCGAAATTTATGCCGAATATGTCGACCGCTGTTTTAAGGCAGGTGCCATGGATTTTGACGATTTATTGTTGAGGACAAACGAACTTCTCAATCGTTTCCCAGATGTACTAGCCAAATATCAAGACCGTTTTCGTTATATCCTTGTTGATGAGTATCAAGATACAAACCACTCTCAATACCTAATCGTTCGAGCTCTTTCTGATAAGTTCCAAAACATTTGTGTGGTAGGAGACGATGCACAAAGTATTTATGCCTTCCGCGGAGCGAATATTAATAACATTCTCAATTTCCAAAAGGATTATGACAATGTCGCTATGTACCGCCTAGAACAAAATTATCGTTCCACTCAAAATATTGTTAATGCCGCTAATTCAATCATTAACCACAACCAAACTAAGCTGGACAAAAAGGTGTGGACGGCAAATGATACTGGCGCAAAAATTAAAGTGCAACGTTGCCCTACAGATGCCGATGAAGGCCGTCATGTGGCGGGGAGCATTTATGACTTCAACCTTAGAGAACAATTAAATTACAGCGAATTTGCCATCTTATATCGAACCAATGCACAGTCTCGTGCTATGGAAGACGCCTTGCGTAAACGCAATATCCCTTATCGCATTTATGGGGGCTTATCTTTCTATCAGCGCAAAGAGATTAAAGATGTATTGGCCTATTTAAGGGTGCTGGTCAACCCAAAGGATGAAGAGAGTTTAAAGCGGGTGATTAATTATCCTGCTAGAGGAATAGGACAAACCACCGTGGATAAATTAGTCGTGGGGGCAAAGCAACACAGCTTGTCTATTTTTGAAGTATCAGAACATGCCTTAGAATTGAAAATTGGGGTCAATGCTGGAACAGCACAGAAGCTATCGGATTTTGTTACCCTAATAAAAAGCTTGCAAGTCTTTAATGAAAATGCCAATGCCTTTGAGGTAGCAGACGAAGTAACTAAAAGAACTCGAATCGTTGTTGATCTAAAAAAAGATGGTACTCCAGAAGGCATCAGTAAGATTGAAAACATCGAAGAACTCCTAAACGGGATCAAAGATTTCACAGAAGGGCAAGAAGAACTTGCAGACGCCACCGGAGCCTTAACAGAGTTTCTCGAGGATGTTGCTTTGGCCACTGATTTTGACAATGAAAATGCCAACGATGACACTCCGCGAGTTGCATTAATGACCATTCATCTGGCAAAAGGATTAGAATTCCCCTATGTCTATATTGTGGGAATGGAAGAAGATCTTTTCCCTTCTGCGATGAATTTAGATTCGCGCAGTGGATTAGAAGAAGAACGACGTTTGTTTTATGTCGCATTGACCCGGGCAGAAAAACGCGCTTTTTTATCTTATACACAATCGCGTTATCGCTGGGGAAAATTGAATGATGCGGAACCTAGCCGCTTTATAGAGGAAATTGATGAGCAGTTTCTCGACTATCAAATTCCGACGTCTAATTATGAATATAAGCCGCTTGTCAACACATCAATTTTTGGGGACCATAAGCCCACAAAAGCAGCGTCACAAGTACCCAAGTCATGGGATGGTAAACCAAATACAACCCCCAATCCTACACAGCTTAAAAAGCTAAAAAAACTACAAGACACTAAGGTCGAAACAAGCCCAAAAGAAGAATTAATTGAATTGCCTTCTGGGACTAAAGTTGAGCATCAGCGTTTTGGAAAAGGAGTTGTGATACAAGTCGAAGGAAAAGGAAATGATAAAAAAGCCACCATTAAATTTTCTGGAGTAGGAGAGAAGAAGCTTTTACTTCGCTTTGCCAAACTCAAAATACTCTCATGAAAACACAGCTCTATACCCTTTTTTCCTCTTCGCCTAACGAAAGAGATTTAGCCCGAATTGCTGTAGCTTTAAAGAAGGGAGCTTTAGTGATTTATCCTACTGATACGGTCTATGCCATAGGCTGCCTTAGTGATAATCCCGTCGCCCTAGAAAAGTTAGCGCGACTTAAGGATATTAAACTTGAAAAAGCTCCACTGAGTTTTCTTTTTAAGAACATTAGTGAGCTATCTAATTATGTAAAGCCTTTTGACGCAACGGTATTTAGGCTGTTAAAAAGTACACTTCCTGGTCCTTTTGCTTTTGTTATGGAGGCAATAAATAAATTGCCAAAGCCCTTTCAAAAACGTAAAACCATAGGCGTGAGAATTTCTGATCATCCAGTTTTAAAGGCACTTTTAACACATTTAGACGCACCCTTACTAACATCTTCTCTTCACGATAAAGATGCGATTAAGGTATACACTTCAAATCCAGATGAGATCTTATCTGCCTGGGATGGGAAGGTTGACATCTTGATTGATGCAGGCGCTTGTGGGAACATCCCTTCTAGTGTAGTTGATTTGACCACAAATCCGTTTACAATCATCAGGGAAGGGAAGGGAGAGATTGATTTTATCTAAAAAAAAACGCTTCCCAGAGGGAAGCGTTTTAAAATATTTTTGAGCTTAATTTAGTTGCTTGCAGCTTGCTCCATACCCTTATTAATCAAATCATAGAATTGATCTAGTTTAGGTAACACAACGATGCGTGTTCTTCTGTTTTTTGCTCTTCCAGCAGATGAGTCATTGTCAGCAACAGGAATGTATTCCCCGCGTCCAGCAGCAGTCATGCGCTCTGGAGCTACACCAAAGTCGTTTTGTAAAATACGAACAATTGCTGTTGCTCTTCTAACCGACAAGTCCCAATTGTCTTGAGTACCTTCAACTTTAATTGGCACATTGTCTGTGTGACCTTCTACCATAAATTCAAGTTCTGGTTTATCGTTGATTACTTTTGCCACTTTTCCTAAGACATCTTTCGCTGCTTTATTTACAGAGAAACTTCCGCTTCTAAATAATAATTTGTCAGAGATTGATACATAAACCACTCCTTTTTCTACATTGATTTCAATGTCTTCGTCAGCGATATTTCCTAACACACCTTTAAGACTAGTCACTAAGGCAAGGGTAACAGAATCTTTTCTCGTTACAGCATCGCGTAAATTTGTGATTCTACTGTCTTTTTCTTTTAAGCTTTCTAAAGATTTTTCAAGGTTTTCTGCTCCTTTTTGAGAAAGGGTTGTCAAGTTACCAAGGTTGCTGATTAGGTCTTGATTATTAGCCTTTAAAAAGCTAATTTGTTCTTCAAGTGCAGCAACATTAGCTAAAGCACTGGCTTTTTCTTCATCACAAGTGTTGAGTTTTACTGTTGCAGAATTTAATAAATCATTGGTGCTTTTTTGAAGGGCTTCTAATTCGCTATACTTCTTAGAAGATACACAAGAAACTAAAAAAGTGCCACATAGGGCAAGTAGAAATGCTGTTTTTTTCATGATATGGTGTTATGTTATAAGTATAAAATTAAAAGTTTTTTAAAACATATGCCCTACAAATCTGAAAATTCACCTTTTCTTAAGATAAAATACTTCCACGGGAGGTTGTTATGACGATAATATGATTTGTTTTTTTTGTTTTGCCCCCTTTTTGATAGGGTCTTTGATAAACTAGCATAAACAGAGAAATGAGCTTTAATGACCATTAAAAAAGATAAAACCTGTCCATTTATTAAATAACGAACAGCGGCAAAACCATCTAAGATCAATCGCCCAAAAATCACGCTAAAGAGCTTTTGCTTTGGGACATTCTTTAAAAGCATCCACAAAGAATTTCTATGATTGTAAAAGGTTTTCTGTGGAGAAGGTTTTAAGGATGCTGCGCCCAAATGGAATACTTGAGCAGTTGTTATACATTTTGTTATATGCCCATTGTTAAATGCTCTCCAGCAAAGATCAATCTCTTCTTGATGCATGAAAAAGTCTTCATCAAAGCCCTCTAGTTCTTCCCAGACAGTGCGACGAATAAACATACACGCTCCAGTCGCCCAGAAGCAATCTGCCGTTTTGTATTGCCCTTTGTTTTCTTCTAGAGAGTCAAAGATTCTACCGCGACAATACGGGAAGCCATAACGGTCGATAAATCCACCTGCTGCGCCTGCATACTCAAAATAATTCGGGTGTTTGTGTTGCAATATCAAAGGTTGTGCAATAGATAATTCTTGCGCTTTAAAGGCTTCTTGAAAAGGTGTTAGCCAGTTTTCGCTAACGGCAACGTCGTTGTTTAATAAGCAATAAAGGTCTGCGTCTATTGATTTAAGTCCTAGATTATACCCTTTGGCGAAGCCATAATTAGCCTCTAAAACAACTTGATTGATTTGTGGGTAATGCTGGCTTAAAAACGCACATGAATCATCTGTAGAGGCATTGTCAATTACATAAAAGTCTGCATTAGGAGTGTTTTCTATCAAGGATGGAAGAAATTGTTCCATTAACGAACGCCCGTTCCAGTTTAAAATGACAATTGCTATTTTCATTGTTGTGGGGTATAGGTGGGAAGGTCTTTTAGAAAATGATAGGTCTGTGCTTGATAATCCATTTGACAATAGACGTGGGTTAGTCCGTTTGTTACCATCAAATATTGACTGTCTACACTAAGGTTATATCGTGCAATTTGATCAAAAACATCTTGATTTATAGGAATATTTGGAGCTTTGCATTCTACAAGCAAAGTAACTTTTCCTTGTGGGGTAAAGACGATAATGTCGTAGCGTTTTTCGCGATCGTACACCTTAATTTTTTTTTCAACATTGAGTAAGCTAATGGGATATTTTTTTTCTTGAAGTATGAATTGAACGCAATGCTGTCTTACCCATTCTTCTGGCGTAATCAAAATATCTTTTTTGCGAACAACATCAAATATGTATCGCTTATTTTCTCTATTTTTGAGGGTAAAGGGATAATGCTTAAAATTGAGTTGTTCCATACTGCAAATGTGACAAAATTTTCTCATTGAAAGAAACACAACAGATACTCTCTTCGATTGCACAGAAAAAGTTTGCTCCTATTTATTTATTGATGGGAACAGAACCTTTCTTTATAGATGAAATTTCAGCTGCATTAGAAAAAAGTGTAGTCGATGAAAGTGCAAGGGATTTTGATTTAAGTGTTTTCTATGGCAAAGAAACCTCTATCGACCAAATAATAGAGTCTGCAAAGCGTTTTCCGATGCTGGGGCAGCAACAATTGATCTTAGTCAAAGAAGCGCAATACCTAGACAAAACCTTTGATCAATTAGCTACTTATTGTGCAGCACCCCAGCCACAAACAGTTTTAGTTTTATGTTATAAGCACAAAAAGGTGGATAAGCGTAAAAAAGTGCTTAAAAACATAGCTGCCAACGGCATTGTTCTAGAAACAAAACCCTTGTATGAAAATCAAATTGGTCCATGGATAGAAAAGAGGGGGCAAGAGTACGGTTTTCAATTTCATCCACAAGCACTGGCGATGTTAGTCGCTTTTTTAGGCAGCAATCTAGGAAAGGTAGACAAAGAGTTGGAAAAACTAACGCATAATCTTCCTAGTGGGACAACTGTAACCCCAGAGCACATTGAAGCTTTTATAGGCTATAGTAAGGATTTTAATAGTTTTGAATTGCAAAAAGCTTTAGGGATGCGAAAGCTTGAACTATCTTTCCGTATTGTTAAACACATGGCTGGAAATCCATCACAACACCCTTTGCCATTGACCATAGGTGTGCTGTTTAATTTCTTTCAAAAGTTATTTATGTATCACGGTTTAAATTCGACTGCAGAAGCTCCTAATGTGCTAGGGGTTTCTCCATTTTTCGTGAAGGAATATCAAGCAGCGGCTCAAAAATACAATATGCGACAAGCTGGTAAAGTTTTAAACGTACTTAAAACCTATGATTTGAAAAGCAAAGGTCTAGGAGCAAATAATATGCCGATGGAAGAGTTGATGAAAGAAATGATTTTGAAAATAGTTTCCGTCTAGGGAAAATTACTAGGATTTGATTCCTGCATAATACGGTACACTTTTTCGACTATATCATCTAAGGAAGGTTTAGAGAAATAGTCTCCGTCGCTTCCATAAGCAGGTCGGTGTGCTTGAGCACTTAAGGTTTGCGGCGCACTATCTAGTAATGGGAAGATGTTTTGCTCGTCTAGTAATTGCTGTAAAATAAAACCAGTAGCTCCACCTGGGACATCTTCGTCAATGATCAATAAACGATTTGTTTTTGCCACACTTTCTCTAATTTCATGAGTTGTATCAAAGGGGAGTAGCGATTGTACATCAATGACTTCTGCGTCAATATCGTATTGTAAGAGTTCTTTTGCGGCTTCTTCTACTAATCTAAGGGTTGAGCCATATGAAACAAGTGTAATGTCCTCTCCAGCTTTAAGACATTCTATTTTTCCAACCGGTACACGATAGGAGCCTAAGTTGGTAGGAAGATTTTCTTTTAAGCGATATCCGTTCAAGGATTCAACGACTATGGCAGGTTCATCTCCTTCGAGTAAGGTGTTGTAGAATCCCGCAGCTTGAGTCATGTTTCTGGGAACCAAAAGATTTACTCCTCTAAGCAAATGGATTAATCCGCCCATAGGGGAACCGCTATGCCATATCCCTTCTAAGCGATGTCCACGGGTACGAATAATAAGTGGGACTGCCTGCTGTCCAACCGTTCTATAGAGATAAGACGCAAGGTCATCACTCAAAGTATGTAAACAATATAGAACATAATCCAGGTATTGAATCTCTGCAATAGGGCGTAAGCCTCTTAATGCCATCCCAATACCTTGTCCAATAATAGTGGCTTCTCTAATCCCAGTGTCAAAGACGCGAGTTTCTCCAAATTGTGCTTGTAAACCTTCGGCGCCTTGATTGACATCTCCGATTTTTCCTACATCTTCGCCAAAAAGAAGAACATTTTGGCGCGCTTCAAAGAGCGCCTTAAAATTGTCTCTAATGATAATTCGAGCGTCCACCATTTGCACTTCATTTGCATATTGTGGGGGGATGGAGGTGATGTTTTTTAATTGATATTTTGATTCGCTGTAAAGATGGGAATGCATCTTAGGATTTAAGCTAGAAGTTAAATCGTCAATCCACTGTGTAAGTTTATCTTTAAGCGGGGTATTGTGTTTAGCGGTAGTACGTAAAGCCTTACGGGCTGCATGAAGTAGGTCTTTATAGGTGGGCTCTGATTTTTGTGCTAATTTTGTACTGACCATTTGCAGCGCAGGATCATTTGCCGCTTGTTTTTGCAAAAGTGGTAAAAGAGAGAGTAAGCTCTTTCTAGTTTCTAAAATGGGCATTTGATAGGTTTTCCAAGCTTCTCTTTTTGCGATTTTGACTTCTTCTTTACAAGCTTTTTCAATGCTGTTAAGCTCTTCTACAGTCGCAATGTTTTTTTCCAGAATCCATTCCCGCATTTTTTTATTACAATCAAAATCATTTTCCCATTCGAGACGTTCTTTTGATTTATAACGTTTATGTGATCCAGAGCTTGAATGTCCTAAGGGTTGGGTAAGTTCGTCTACATGAATCAATACAGGGATATGCTCTTCTCTAGCGAGATCTTCAGCTTTTTGATACGCACTCACTAGGGCAGGGTAGTCCCAGCCATTGACGCGAATTATTTCAACCCCTTTTTGTGTTTTTGTTCTTTGTAAACCTGCTAGGGCATCTGAAATGCTACCTTTAGTGGTTTGATCTTCATTTGCAACAGAAATACCGTATCCATCGTCCCAAACACTCATTACTAAGGGGATTTGAAGGACACCAGCGGCATTCATGGCTTCTAAAAATAAGCCCTCACTGGTAGAGGCGTTTCCTATGGTCCCCCAGGCAATCTCGTTCCCATTATTAGAAAAATTACGCCCTTCTGGAATTCCTAAAGCACGATATACTTTTGAGGCTTGCGCCAAACCTATCGAACGAGGAATCTGTCCTGCAGTAGGAGAGATATCAGAACTGTGGTTGTACTGTTGGGTTAAGTCTAACCAGTTTCCTTCTTTATCGTGACTAGGGGTGACAAAGTGGGCACCCATTTGTCTTCCTCCTGACATGGGTTCTTCTTTTAAATCTGGATGAGCATATAGAGCAGCAAAAAGTTGTTGCGGGCTCAATAAATCATGAGCCATTAAAATGGTTTGATCTCGATAATACCCAGATCTGAAGTCTCCTTTCTTAAAAAAGCGACTTAGAACAAGTTGAGGAAGTTCTTTTCCATCCCCAAAAATCCCAAACTTTGCCTTTCCTGTTAAAACTTCTTTCCTACCGAGAAGACTGCATTCTCTGCTCAGAACAATTATTTTATAGTCTGAGAGCAATTGCTCTTTAAAAGAATCAAAAGAGAGAGAGGGAAGCGCAATATCGTTAGTCTTGGGCATAGTAATTTTTGCGTTGTGCAAATTTACAAAAATTAAGACAAATTTTAGGAAATTACCGTAGTCAATAAAAGTCTAAAACCATTTACGGGAAAATAGTTGCGTTAAAGTTTTAGGATCAAATGTAATTACGTAACGAATTTTTTGTTGATAATCAGGACCTTGCATTTGTAAACCGTCTGAATTGTAAATAGGGAAATATACTTCTAAAAAGTCTGGCACTAAATTTAAACGCAACCCTGTGTCAAATAGTAGGCGTGAAGGCTGTTTTTTTTGATTGATATAACCCACGTCTCCATAGGCTTCTAACCATTTCCAAAGACCAATACTTGTATTGAGTGTAAGTAAAAAGTCATCTGAATAGGGGCTGTCAAATTTTGATTTTAACCCACCTTCAGCTGGGATAAATTGTTGACTGTAGATTCCTGTAGTCTCAGATCTTCCGATATAGTTGTATTGAAATAAATAATCAGTAGGTCGATCTAAAGCATAGTCAAAGTAAGTTGTTGTTAAGTTATTACGCCATAAGAACTTTCCGGCGAATAGCCGCAAAGATATTTGTCGACCGCTGCGCATAAGGTGACGGTATTCAGTTGTAAGATTGAATTTTCCAAATTGATCACTTGCTTCAAAGCCTGCGTTAAGGGTGAAAAAATCTAATGCGCCTTTATTGGAAAAAATATAATTTAAACCTGTGATACTGTAGTTAGGGTTTTCGATAGTATTTTTATTCTCTTCTCTATCAACATATTGCCAAAAAAGGCGAAAGAGCTGCTTTTTATTGTCTCTGAGGTTGCGATTCCTTTTGAAGATATTGATTGATGTGAATAAACTGCTGTATCTAAGACCGCTATCATAATGAAAACTCGAACCGGCTAGATTGATTTTTTTTAAGAAATAATCACTTTCGCTATTAAAAAGAGAATAAGCCGTTGCAAATGTTCCAACAAATGTTTTCTCATTGATTGAATAAAATGGTTCGAGGGTTAAAATGAACGGCTTTGTCTTGATGGTTTTATTGTTGAGTCTTACACCTAGGGATAAACCATCATAGGCATTAAAATCAACTCTAGGATTATATAACACCTGATTGTATTGTGGATTTTCAAGGTCTTTTACAAAGGTAAACCGCAAGGGTTTAAACCCTAAAGCATTTAGCCTTTTCCAATTATTTCGGGGGTTAAATTCGGGTAATTTTGTTTTTGGATTAATCACTAAATAGTCTGCATCTTCTTGAGAAAGACTTAGGGATTGTCCAATTTGACTTGCCTTAAATTTATAGGTCTTGATAAGGCTATCGTTTTTTACTAATCCTACAGTAAAAGGGGGACGCATATCGCTTTTTTCTTCTATGCTAAAGTTGATTGTTTTGTCTTGAATATCAATGCTACCAAATCTTAAGTCTATTGTTTTTTTATTGTTTGCATAGTTTTTTAAGAAAGGAGTATCTTCTGGATTGAAAAAGCTAAAAAAGAATTCTTGCAAGTCTTTTCCACTGTATTGCTTTGTTTTAACCTCTTTGATAAAATCTACAACTGCTTTGTCACTAAATTCAGTAACATAGTTGATGAGTAAGCCCATTTGACTGGGAGAACCAATTTGTTCGTTGAATTTGATTAATTGATCTTTAGGTGTAACTAGGGCTTGTTGAAGATTTCTCCTTAGAACGAATTCGTGATATTCAACAAAAGTGTCTTCAAAGTTTAAATCTTTAAAACGGTATTTTTTAAGCAGGAATTTTGCAATTGGCTGCCGCAAGACTAAGCCCAATAATTTTTTATCAGGATAATTTTCAATCACATAACGCATCATTAGATAGGTGTGCAAGCCACCTAACAACCAATAATCTTTTCGAGGATGCAAAGGGAGAAGCTCGTTTAAATAGTGATATAAATAGGTGTTTAAGGCTTTAATTTCAAATTCAAATTGTGGAGGAAAAGGCTTTAAAAAGCTAGGGACTAATGTCAAGCCATAAAAGGGGCGCTTATCGTATTTCTGTTGGGAAAGTAAAATGCGTTTGTGTGGATAAACCCCTAGGCTATTGTTCAAAAAAGTATTGACTTTACTAAGGCTATATCTACTTTCGGTTTTACTTAAATCGTTGCTGTCTAGATTTGAATACACTTCTTTTCCATCAAAGCTGAAAGCATTGTATGTTCCTTCCCTCCCGATTTGAAACAAAAGTTGCTTTTTGTTTTTATTCTGAAAAAAATGGGTGGCAAAACCTGATGAATATTCTGTTTTAAGCAGAACTAAATTGGATTGTATTTTCAGTTCTTTCGGGAGGGAAAATTTGATGTTGTAATTTCCTCTTTTATTGGGATTATCTTCTAAGTCTAGATGACTAATGGGTGCCCAACCATCTTGATTTTGCCAGGCAATGGTCAAAAAGATATTCTCGAGGAAATATTGTTCTTTGGCTATGATTCCATAGCCTGTAAACTTTGCATCGGGTAATTTTAGACTGTAATTTATTTTAATTGTTCGTTGTTCCCCTTTGGTGATTTCTTTCGGTAAAACAACTTTAACCATATCTATTTGATCTTCGGCTCTTTCCCAGCTCTGGACTTCTCCGTCTATCCATATTTCTTCTATAATGGTGGCGCCTCGTTTCGACTTTCCAGAAAGATAGAAACTGCGGTTGTATTCTTCTACTAAACGTTTTGCCAATGGACTTTCTGTCGAACTATAGGCGTGATTCCAATCGTTTAGATAAATGGCATTAGTAGCGAAGTCATTTTGATGTTTATAAGTGATTTCTTGTACTACTTTTAATTCACTCTCAGCTGCGTCGAGTTTCGCCTCAATCAAATAAATAGGCGCATCTTGTGCTAATGCTGGTGACATAAAGTACAGAAGGATAGCAACAAACGAAATTAACCTATGATTTATCAACATTTACCCTTCATTTTCTTCGTTGTTATAATACTCCCCCAAAAGTTCTAGAACTTGTTCTTTGGTGTCAACTAATTGGATTAGGTTTAAGTTTTCTTCGTTGATCATGCCTTGGGCAAGAAGGGTGTTTTTTAGCCAATCTATCAATCCCTTCCAAAAATCAGTTTTAACTAAAATGATAGGGATTTTCTTGATTTTATAAGTTTGCACTAGGGTGATTGCTTCGAATAATTCATCTAAGGTGCCTACACCACCCGGTAAAACGATAAAGGCTTTTGAAAACTTCACAAACATCACTTTTCGTACAAAAAAGTATTCAAAATTTAGATTGTGTTCTTTGTCGATATAAGCATTGGAGTTTTGCTCAAAAGGCAAGTCAATGTTAAGCCCTACAGAAATTCCCTGAGCTAATTGTGCTCCTTTATTTCCAGCTTCCATTATTCCAGGTCCTCCACCTGTAATGATGCCAAAGCCTCTTTCTGCAATCGACTGTGCGATTTCTACGCCTAGGGTGTAATAGGGGGAGTCAGGTTTTGTTCTGGCAGAACCAAAAATTGACACGCAAGGTCCAACTGCATCTAGTTGCTCATAGCCATTAACTAATTCTCCCATGATCTTAAAAACTGACCAGGCGTCTTTTCTCTTTGGAGTGTCGTTACTATTTGCGGTTGTTTTCATAAGCGATAAATTCTTTTTTCAGATAATGTGCTGTATGACTATTTTTGTTTTCTAAAATAGCTTCTGGGATCCCATGTGCTACTATGCAACCTCCGCCTTTTCCGCCCTCTGGGCCAATATCTACAATATAATCGACTTGTTTAATTACATCGAGATTATGTTCAATAATTAATACCGTATTTCCCTTATCTGTAAGGTGATTCAAGACCTCTAATAGCACACGAATATCTTCAAAATGTAAACCAGTTGTGGGTTCGTCTAAGATATAAAGAGTATTTCCAGTGTCTCTTTTAGACAGCTCTGTCGCTAATTTTATGCGTTGTGCTTCTCCCCCAGAAAGAGTAGTAGAAGATTGTCCCAGTGTGATATACCCCAGACCCACATCTTGAAGGGTTTTTAATTTGCGATAGATCTTTGGGATAGGTTCAAAAAATTCACAGGCCTGGTTAATCGTCATTTGTAAAACATCTGAAATGGATTTCCCCTTGAACCTAATTTCTAAGGTTTCTCGATTGAAACGTTTCCCATTACAGGATTCACACTCGACATAAACATCTGGCAAGAAGTTCATTTCGATTACTTTTAGTCCACCCCCCATACAAGTTTCACATCGACCACCAGTTACATTAAAACTAAAGCGACCGGGTTTATACCCTCTTATTTGAGCTTCTGGAGTTTGGGTAAATAGGTTGCGTATTTCACTAAAAACACCTGTATATGTAGCAGGGTTAGAACGTGGAGTTCGCCCAATAGGACTTTGGTTTACATCAACGACCTTATCAAGGTTTTCTAAACCCTTTATTGTGCTGTATTCTAAAGGTTTTTTTACACCATTGTAGTAATGAGCATTGAGAATAGGGTAGAGGGTTTCATTGATAAGTGTAGATTTTCCACTTCCTGAAACTCCAGTAACCCCAATCATTAGTCCCAAAGGGATCTCTAAATCAACGTTTTTTAAATTATTTCCCTTGCAGCCCTTAAGTGATAGTTTTTTACCATTGCCTTTTCTCCTTTCCGTCGGGATAACAATGCTTTTCTTGCCTGTTAAATAATCCGCTGTGAGGGATTGATCACTAAGGATCTCCTCTGGGCTTCCTTTGGATATAATTTCACCCCCATTTTTTCCAGCATGTGGACCAAGGTCAATGACATAATCCGCACGTTCGATCATGTCCTTGTCGTGTTCAACAACTACAACAGAGTTTCCTATATCGCGTAACGCAGTAAGCGAATTAATTAAACGCTCATTATCCCTTTGATGCAAACCTATACTGGGTTCATCGAGAATATATAATACACCAACTAATTGAGAACCAATTTGTGTCGCTAAACGAATGCGTTGTGCTTCTCCACCCGAAAGGGATTTAGAAGAACGATTTAGAGCGAGGTAACTCAAGCCAACATTTAATAAGAATTCTGTTCTCGCTTTAATCTCTTTGATGATTTCTTCTCCTATTTTTATTTCGTTTACCGAGAGTTTTTCAGGGAGAACCAATATCCAATCATATAAATCTTTCAAGTCCATTTGCGCTAAATCTGCAATGGATTTCTCATCAATTTTAAAATTGAGCGCTTCCTCGTTTAAGCGATTTCCTTTGCAGCTTCTACAACTTTCTTGATCCATATATTCTGCAGCCCAACGTTTAATATTCATCGAATCTGCTTGCTGATACTGATTAAAAATAAAGTTCTCTATCCCTTCGTAGTCAATTTTGTATTTACGGGTAACCCCTAAACTTTTAGAAGCGACAGAGAAAGTATCACTACCCCCTCTTAAAATGATATTAAGCGCTTCAACAGGAATATCTTCAATGGGATCTGCGAGAGAGAAGTTATATCGTTTTGCAATTGTTTCCATTTGCTTATACCCCCAAGAACTCTTTTTGTTTCCAAGCGGTTTGATCCCCCCAGCCGCTATTGACAGCGAACGATCTGGAATTATTTTATTGGTATTAATCACATGTTGATCACCTAAACCTCTGCAGCTAGGACACATCCCTTTTGGGGAGTTAAAGGAAAACGAATTAGGCTCTGGATTGGGGTAGGATACCCCAGAACTAGGGCACATTAAATTCCGACTAAAATAGCGTGGTTCTTGAGTTTCAGTATTTAACACCATCAAAGTATCATTGCCTTGATACATGGCGGCAATCATGGATTCTCTCAATCGCTTGATACTGTTTTCATTATCATTAATGGTCATGCGATCGACCACTAATTCAATGTCATGTGTTTTATAGCGATCAACCTTCATTCCTCTAGAAAGTTCAACTACAACACCGTCTACCCTAACTTTTACAAAGCCTTGGCGGGCAAGATTTTCAAACAACTCGCGATAATGTCCCTTTCTAGATTTGATAATAGGGGCGAGTAGCATGACCTTTTTTTGCTTGTAGTCAGTTAAGATTAACTCAATGATTTGATCATCGCTATAACTGACCATTTTTTCGTTTGAAATATAGCTATAAGCAGTTCCTATTCTGGCATACATCAAACGCAAGAAATCATAGAGTTCTGTAATGGTTCCCACGGTAGAACGCGGACTTTTAGATGTCGTTTTTTGCTCAATGGCAATTACTGGAGAGAGACCATCGATTTTATCTACTTCTGGTCGCTCGAGATTCCCTAGAAATTGTCTTACATAGGCCGAAAATGTTTCCATATAACGACGTTGTCCTTCAGCATAAATGGTGTCAAAGGCTAGGGAGGACTTCCCGCTACCTGATAATCCAGTAATCACGACCAATTGATCACGTGGTATCTGGATGTCAATATTTTTTAGATTGTGTACCCTAGCACCTTGTACGTCAATACAATTTTCCTCTATTGTCATTATATTTTTTTCCTTTTTTAGACCTTAGAAAGTAGCTGCTGCGTCATCACCTCTAGGGTCAGCACCAACACTCATATTTCCATTATCTATTAAAATAGCATCTACTTTACCAATAATGCGGTTGTGCTTTGTTTCTATAGTGTGTCCTTTGTCTTTTAATTTCTGAATGACATCTTCTTCAAAAGCACCAGGTTCTAATACCACTTCATCTGGCAGCCATTGATGATGAAAACGAGGGGCAGCCACCGCTTCTTGCATTCCCATCCCGTGTTCATACACATTGAGAATAGCTTGAAAAACAGAAGTAATGATGGTTGATCCTCCTGGTGTCCCCACTACCATATACAGCTGATTGTTTTTTTCAATGATTGTGGGGGTCATTGAGCTAAGCATACGCTTTTTTGGAGCAATGCTATTTGCTTCGCTCCCGGTTAAACCAAACATATTTGGAATACCTGGTTTACTGCTAAAATCATCCATCTCATTGTTCATAAATACTCCGATCTCATCGACATATACTTTTGAACCATAGGCTCCATTAAGCGTAGTGGTAACAGAAACTGCATTTCCTTCTTTGTCTACAATAGAGAAATGAGTGGTTTCATCACTTTCTACCACAATGATATCTCCATGAGAAACATCTTTAGATAGTGTTGCATTGTCTGCAGAATAATTTTGCATTCTTTCAGCAATATAAGAGGGATCAATTAGATGTGCTTGTGGCACAGAGACAAAGTCAGGGTCGCCTAAAAAGTGGCTTCGATCGGCATAAGAACGCCGCTCTGCTTCAATCATCAAATGCATGCTTTCGGTGCTATTATGCCCCATGTTTTTGAGGTTATAAGGAGCAACCATTTGCATCATTTGACTTAGGCAAATTCCACCACTTGATGGAGGAGCCATAGAAATTACATTGAGATCTTTGTAGCTAAATTGAATGGGATCACGCCATTTAGGTTCGTAAACCTTTAAATCTTCAAGGCTTAAGATTCCACCCGTTGCTTGTGTTTTATTGACCATGGCTTCTGCGACCCAGCCTTCATAGAAACCTGCATTTCCTTTTGCTGCAATAGCTTTGAGGGTTCTCGCTAATGGAAGGTTCACAATGCGATCTCCTGCCTTGTGTTCTTGTGCAAAGAAAGTGTCCTCGCCATTACCTTCAATAAACAAATCGCGATAACGTTTAAAACTTTGGGCTTGTTTTTCTGTAACGATATAGCCTTCTTCTGCTAATTTTATGGCTGGCGCCAAAAGTTGCTTGAGGGGAAGAGAGCCCATTTTGCGATGTACTTCAAGTATTCCAGCGACTGCGCCTGGGATCCCCACGGCTAAGCCTCCTACAGTACTCAGTTTAGGAATCACATTGCCTTTATCATCAAGAAAAAGGTCTTTGGTGGCTTTTAAGGGCGCTATCTCACGATAATCTAAGGTACCGGTTTCACCTGCTGCTGTTCGATAAACAAAGAAACCCCCACCAGTAATATTTCCTGCTACAGGATAAACGACTGTTAGTGCAAAACTAGTTGCGACCATGGCATCATAGGCGTTTCCTCCTTGCATCATTATTGTTTTTCCAGCTTCAGAAGCTTCGATACGAGCAGAAACAACAGCAGCTTGTATTTCTTGCTTCGATTCGGTATTACATTGTAAAAAAACAAGTAGGGCAAGAAAGAAGTTGATTTTTTTCATGTGTAATTTTAAGCCTTAAATTTAAATAAAGTTCCCCAACTATTCTCCCAATTCTAGCTTATTCTTACAATGTGCTTCAAGATCAGAAAAGAAGTCCTGAAATTCTGCAATTAGCTGCGTTTTATGTGTTTCAATAGTGCTTATAGCGGCCGGGAAATTAGACGGGAAAGAAGTGCGTTTACTCATGTGGAATAAAATCCGCTCTAAGCCTTTAATGGAACGGTATTCAACTAGCCAATTTTGTTCTTGCATTAATTCAAATAAACGATGCATTTTTTCTGGCAAAAGATTCTTCTGGGTGGCTGTATGACGATAAAATTCTGCCGCATAGGAAGAAAGATCTGTTGTGTGGTAAGTCTCCCACAATTGCGCTAAAAGGTGATCATAGACAATATCGAGGATTACCCTTGCATAATGACCGTGTTCAGGAAAAAATAATTTGCAGTGTTGTCTAAAGATGGGGTGTGCATCTGTAAAGCTATCTATACTGCGGTGAAGCTTAATCCCTTCTTTAATCCTTTGTGAATAGTGACTGTATTGATTTCCGCGAATGCTATCTGCAATAAAATTGCCAAACCTAAGGTCAGTGTCCGTTCCAGATAAATAAAGGTGGGCGAGGAAATTCATTTGGTAAAAATAAACTGTTTTGTTAAACCAGCCAGCTTTTTAATTCTTTACAATTTTTATCTTTGGTAAAATTTAACACATGACCTTAATCAAATCAATATCTGGAATCCGTGGTACTATTGGGGGGCGGCCTGAAGATAACTTAACACCCATTGATGCGGTAAAGTTTGCGGCGGCCTATGGGGCTTATATGCAAAGTCAATCCAGTGAAGATAAAATGACGATTGTAATCGGTCGTGATGCCCGTATTTCTGGAGAAATGATCCAGAGTTTAGTTGTGCAAACGCTCGTTGGGATGGGGATTGATATTATCGATCTAGGTTTATCGACTACACCCACGGTAGAAATGGCGGTTGTTGAGAAAAATGCCGATGGAGGGATTATATTAACTGCCAGTCACAATCCCAAACAATGGAATGCCCTTAAATTGCTTGATGCCAAAGGAGAATTTCTTGACGCAGCAGCAGGAGCCAAGATTTTATCTTTAGCGGAAGCGGAAAATTTCACCTTCGCTGAAGTTGATGATTTAGGCCGGGTAGAAAAAGACAATACGGCTATTTTAGCACATATACAGGCCGTTTTAGCCCACCCACTAATTGATTTAGCAGCGATTAAAGCTGCAAATTTTTCTGCTGTGGTTGACGGAGTAAATTCTACGGGTGGCATTGCACTTCCACCTTTATTAGAGGCATTAGGGGTAAAATGTTTTCCGTTGTATTGTGAACCTACGGGGCATTTTCCCCACAATCCTGAACCGCTCAAAGAACATTTAGGGGATTTAGCAGAAGAAGTCGTGCGTAAAAAAGCAGATTTAGGAATTGTTGTAGACCCAGATGTGGATCGTTTAGCCTTTATGGATGAGCAGGGAGAAATGTTCGGAGAAGAATATACTTTAGTGGCTTGTGCTGACTATGTTTTAAGTAAAAATTCTGGAAATACGGTTTCTAATCTTTCTTCAACAAGTGCTTTACGTGATATAACAGAAGCAGCTGGAGGTCAATATTTTGCTTCCGCCGTAGGCGAAGTAAATGTGGTAGCAAAAATGAAAGAAAAACAGGCTGTAATCGGGGGAGAAGGTAATGGCGGAATTATCGATCCTAATCTTCATTATGGACGCGACGCCTTGGTTGGGGTTGCCTTATTTTTATCCTTATTGGCGCAACGCAAGTGCAGTGTTTCTGTCTTAAAAGCTTCTTATCCACAATATTATATGAGTAAGGGTAAAATTGCCCTTGATGCAAGTTTAGATGTCGATGCACTATTGACACAAATGGAACATAATTATCAAGCTGATCAACCTTTGACCATTGACGGGCTAAAGATTGATTTTCCAGAAGGCTGGGTGCATATGCGAAAATCAAATACCGAACCAATTATTCGGGTATATGCAGAAGCTGGGACACAGAAACAGGCAGATGCTTTGACCCAGCGTTTTTCAAGTGAATTATTAGCTATTGCGGGGCAGTAGCAGGAGCAAAATGCTTGTGCTTAAATCGATTGTGCGACCACAAGTATTGGCTAGGGTCTTTGTTGATTTGTGCTTCTAATTTGTCAGTAAACAAATCGGTGATTTCATTTTCTTTACACTGGGATGGATCTTTGACAAGTAGCGACACCTTTGCGATATAATGCCCGCGTTTTATCCTATTTATCTCTGTATAATAAACCGGAAAATTGAATTCTTTTGCCAGACGATCTGCTCCAGTAAAAACCGGCACAACTGTTCCCATAAAAGATCGCCAATAGTTCTTTGGTTTTAAACGTGGAGATTGATCATTGATAAACCCATACAATCCATATTTCCCATTCTTTTCGTTAGATCGAATAAAGTCAACGGTTTTAAAGCGCGATAATAAATAAGCTTTATGCTTCTCGCGATACTTAGAAATTAAGTTGTTAAAATATTTGTTTTTCAAGGGGCTATAAACACCGTATCCTTTTCCTAACAAGTGATACCCTATGCTCAACATACCTTCCCAATTTGAATAATGACCTAATAATAAAATGGTACTTTCTCCTTTTTCTTCATGGGCATTGATCAACTCCATATTTTCAAAGACAAAACGCTTTTTAATCTCCTTTTCAGAAATAGTTAAGTTCTTAGCCATCTCCATAAAAACATCACAAAGATTTTTGTAAAAGTCTTTTTCAATTTGAAGAAGTTCGGCCTCAGAGTGATCAGGAAAGCATAGCTTAAGGTTTTTGCGAACCACTGTTAAACGAAACCTAAACACACGATATAGCAAGAATGATAAAAAGTCAGAAAGGGTGTAGAGTAGTGGATAAGGCAATAAGGAAACCCCCATCAAAATTGGGTAGGCGATGATAAAAGTGAGTAAGTTCAATTCGAAAATATTTTGAGACAAATATAACTATATTTGAGCTAAATAATTTGCTATGGTAGGGACAGCTCCCTTTATTTTAGTTTTACTGGCGGCAATTGCATTGATTAGTTATCGAGCTATCAAAGACCCATTGTTATTTAACCGTTTAAAATTTAATGTGAGTGCAGTAGAAAATGGGGAATACTATCGTTTACTCACGGCTGGTTTTATTCATGTTGACTATAATCATTTGTTTTTTAATGGCTTTACGCTCTTTATTTTTGGTGGTAATGCACTGTATGGTTTAGGGACATTAAATTTTATACTGCTTTATTTAATCAGTTTATTAATGGGAAATGGACTGGCGTATTACTATCATAAAAAGAACCCCTATTACACCGCTGTAGGTGCAAGTGGAGCGATAATGGGGATTGTTTACAGTAGTATTTTAATGTTTCCGGAAATGGAGCTTGCCTTTATTTTCTTTCCAGTTCCTATGCCTGCCTATGTTTTTGGGGTGGGTTATTTAATTTACACCTTATTTGGCATTAAATCTCAAAATGATGGCATAGGGCACACAGCTCATTTTGGCGGAGCCATCGGTGGGATTATTTGCACCCTGGTTTTCGATCCATTTGTATTTGAAAAATCCTTTTACACCTTAGTTTTAATGGTAGTAATAACCTTGATTGCGGGCTATTTTCTCTTTCGACAGTCGAATCGTTAATTTTTTAGCAGCTCTTCAATCTTAGCGTCAAGTTGCGCTCCGCGTAAGTTTTTAGCTACAATTCGCCCTTCACGGTCTAAGACAAAAGCGGCGGGGATAGAACGAACACTGTACAATTGTGCGATGGGATCTGCCCAATATTGCAAATTAGAGACATGACTCCAAGTCAAGCCATCATCTGCAATAGCACGTTCCCAACTGGCTTTGTTGCGGTCTAAAGATACCCCAACGATTTCTAATCCTTTATCGTGCATGCGTTTGTACAAGCGCACTAGGTTAGGGTTTTCTATGCGACAAGGACGACACCATGAGGCCCAAAAGTCAATAATAACCACTTTTCCGCGGAAGCTTTCTAAAGCAATACGCTCCCCAGTAGGGGTGGGACCATCAAATAAAGGAGCGATTTCTCCGATTGCCGTTGGGTTTACTGGGGCATTAACAACATTGGATACATTAATCCCAGACTTACTGCTGCGAATGCGGTCTGAAAAAGTATCGAAAATTTCTTTTACTTCATTACGGGCTAAGGTTTTCTGCTTGAGAAATCGCTCTAGGATTAAAGCTGAGATATAAGAATCTGTTTTCGTCTTGATAAAGTTCTTTTCATAGTCAACCAGTTTTTCTTGTAAAACAGTGTATTGCTGCTGTAAGTCTTGCACTAAAAGATTGTCTCCTAAGGCATTCGCCGATTGAATTTCTGCAACGATAGCATTCATGTCATTCGCAAAAGTCTTGGTTTCTTTTCGATAGAAATAAAGATCTTCATTAGAAGAAGTACCTGATAAATCCATTTCGGCTAAACTTTCTTGCAGAAGCTTTACCTCGATATTTCCTTCCTCAACAATAAACGCAGAATTCAGTTGTTGTCCTTCAACAAATAAAAAGTTAACATCAATTTGCGCAACACTCCCGCTAAAATTGAATTGCCCATTCGCAACGGTAGCAGTATCTATGGTTGAAGGTTGTCCATTTGCATTCGCTTGAATGCGAAAGATTCTTTTTCCGTCAGGTAGGTTAGTTGTTCCGTTGAGGACAAAAGTGTTCTTTTCTATTTGATTGCAAGCAGTTAAAGATATAAGAAGTCCAAAAAGGATTAAGGCTGTTTTTTTCATAAGACAAAAATACACATTACGCTTTAAATGGACGAATCAAGTGAAGGACTAGTAGAAGGTTTTTTTTCGCCTTATATTTGCACTAAACTATACCCATGGCAGGAAACCAATTTGGCAAACTTTTTAGCGTAACTACTTTTGGGGAATCACATGGTGCTGCCATAGGCGGTGTTATTGATGGTTGCCCAGCAGGGATTGAACTTGATTTACATGCAATACAACACGATTTAGATAGAAGAAAGCCGGGGCAATCTGCGATTGTAACTCAGCGCAAAGAACCAGATGAAGTCGCTTTTTATTCTGGTATTTTTGAAGGGAAAACTACCGGTACACCTATTGGTTTTGCGATTCATAATACGAATCAAAAGTCACATGATTACAGTCATATAAAAGATAGTTATCGCCCATCACATGCCGATTATGTGTATGATCAAAAATATGGCTTTCGCGATTATCGCGGGGGTGGAAGAAGTTCTGCAAGAGAAACAGCCAGTAGAGTAGTGGCTGGGGCCATTGCAAAGCAATTCCTAAATGGTATTCGCTTTAACGCTTATGTTTCTGCCGTAGGCGATATAAAATTAGACAGGCCTTACCAGGATTTAGACTTTAAGCATATTGAGGAAAACCCCGTGCGTTGTCCAGATCCAGAGAAGGCAAAAGAAATGGAGGCTTACATTCGTCAAATTCGCAAAGAAGGAGATACTGTGGGTGGAATCATTACTTGTGTGATTCAAAATGTACCCGTTGGCTTAGGCGAACCCGCCTTTGATAAGTTGCATGCAGAGCTAGGAAAAGCGATGCTGTCGATCAACGCGGTAAAAGGCTTTGAATACGGCAGTGGTTTCGTTGGTGCACAGCTTAAAGGGAGCCAGCATAACGATCCATTTAATGCAGACGGAACAACGCAGTCCAATCGCTCTGGCGGCGTTCAAGGCGGGATTTCAAACGGGATGGATATCTACTTTAATGTAGCCTTTAAGCCCGTGGCAACAGTAATGCAAGCACAAGAAACAATCAACAATAAAGGGGAGAAGGTTACCATGGAAGGAAAAGGAAGGCACGATCCTTGTGTTGTTCCCCGTGCAGTACCTATCGTAGAGGCAATGGCCGCTTTAGTCTTAGCAGACTATGAATTGATTCGTAGAACAAATAAAATTTAATATGAAGAATATCGCTTTACACTGGAAAATATTAATTGGAATGGCCCTAGGGGTCGTATATGGTCTTGTGTTGTCGTTTGTTGACGGTGGCGGTGACTTTATCGGGGATTTCATCAAGCCATTTGGGACGATTTTTATTAATCTCCTAAAGCTTATTGCAATTCCATTGATTCTCGCATCTTTGATTAAGGGAGTTTCTGATTTAAAAGATATTTCTAAACTGTCCCAAATGGGAGGGAGAACAATTTTGACCTATGTCGCAACGACTTTAATCGCTGTCACGATAGGATTGATTTTGGTGAATACCATCCAACCTGGGAAGTCTATTTCCGTTGAAACCCGTCAAGAGCTTGTCGAAGCTTATGCAACCGATGCAGACCAAAAACGTGAGGCAGCGGCAAAACAGCAGGAAGCAGGTCCTTTACAGGCTTTAGTGGATATCGTTCCCTCGAATATATTTGCGGCTGCAACCAATAACCGCAATATGTTACAAATCATCTTCTTTGCCCTTTTCTTTGGGATTGGGATGATCTTGTTACCCGAAGAAAGTTCACAACCAGTGAAAGCCTTCTTTGATTCTTTTAATGCCATTATTTTAAAGTTAATCGATATGATTATGATGGCGGCACCTTATGGGGTATTTGCCTTACTTGCTGCCCTGGTGGTAGAAGCACCTAGTTTAGAATTGTTTCAGGCTTTAGCCTTATATGCGGTGACCTTATTATTGGGGTTAGGGGCGATGATTATTGTGTATTCTATTATTGTCAAAGTTTTTACTGGTAGAAGCCCTAGTACTTTCTTTAAAGGGATTGCACCAGCGCAATTATTGGCATTTTCAACCAGTTCAAGTGCAGCCACTTTACCTATCACCATGGAATGTGTGGAAGAGAACCTGGGAGTAGATAAAGAAGTTACCAGTTTTGTTTTGCCCATAGGAGCAACCATTAACATGGATGGAACCAGTGTTTATCAAGGCGTTGCTGCTGTCTTTATTGCGCAAGCCTTTGGTTTAGACCTAAGCTTATCGGCTCAATTGGGAATTATCTTTACCGCAACTTTAGCGTCTATAGGAACAGCTGCTGTCCCTAGTGCAGGGATTGTTATGCTAGTAATTGTCCTTGCTCAAGCCGGGATTCCAGAAGCTGGATTAGCCTTGATTTTTGCCATTGATAGACCACTAGACATGTGCCGTACCATTGTAAATGTAACTGGAGATGCCGCAGTCTCTATGCTAGTTGGAAAATCTATCGGGAAGCTAAAAGACTAGGTTAAATAGCCTTTTTTAATTCCGTCATTTGATAAGCGAAATAGCAAGTAAGCGACTATAATCACTAGCATCGGCATAAAGTAGGTTGAATTGCCATAGACTTGTACCACTGTGGTGAAAAAGAGCCAATAACTCATTTGTGCAATTACCGCAACAAGCGAGATTAAAAGTGCCATCATCGACCATGCTTTTCGCATCAATAGTCCTACACATCCTATACTTCCGCCAAAAACACCAAGGGCAAAAGCAATGGTGCTCCATAAGGGAGTATTGTTCATTAGGACTTGTTCGGCTTCTGGTAGAGCGGCAATATCCTCTGGAGTGAGATTGATTTGCAAAAAGAAATTAGCGATGCCCATTAAATTCCAAAGTAAAGCGATGCTCACCACCGCATAAAACCATTTGGGGAGTGTGATTTTTGACATAATTTGGTAAGATTAATTAATAAAGGGGATTTGTTTACGTTCTGACCATAAGACGATAAGGGATAAGACCCAAGTGCCTATTGCCATGTAAAAAAGTTGACCACCGTCGCCTTTAACCTCAATACCCAATTGGGTTAAATGAGAGAAAATTGCACCCGCCATTAAACCAACGGTTAAAAGTGCTCCTGCCCAGCTTGTTTTCTTGATTAAAATTAAAATACTGACGATGAGTTCCATCACCCCAATTCCGATTCTCCCGTAAGGCTCGAAGCCCAGGGTTGTAAAGATGTAAACACTGTCTTCATGTGCTCCAAATTTATAGTACAAGGTTTGTAAAAGAATAACTGCTACGATGAGGCGTAAAACGAATAGAAGATTCTTGTTCATAAAAGTGTAGATTAAAGTTCAGTTCAATGTACAAAAATATTAAGATTCCCTTTTTTGGAACATGGCATAGATAAACGCTTGGGTGGTATCAAAGGGGGTAGTATGTGCCTCTTTTTGCTGCAGAAGCAGTTTAAAATCACTAGAGAAAATGGCTGTAAGACCATACGCATCATATTGCATAATGGGTAAGCCGCTGCATTTTAAAGGCCCTTCTTTTGAGAAAGTGCTCATCAGCAAATATTGATTTACTGCAGAAGACACCAGTCGAGTATAGCTCTCAATATCTCTTTTTTGGGTTAAAAAATGAAATACGGCACGGTCGTGCCAAAGCGCATAAGTGCGCTCTGCTTGAAAAGTGGTGATATCTGCTTCAATCCACTTTACGTTAGCGGCATTTTTTCCTAAACGGGCTTGAGACTTTTGCAGCGCAGCTTTTGAAATATCTAAAACACTAAGATCGGTATAGCCTAATGCAAATAAATAATCCACTAGATGGCTTTCTCCACCTCCTATATCAATGATAGGTGCATCTTTAGGCAAAGCCAAAGATTCAATCCAGGAAAGGCTTAAAATGGGCTTGTCTTGGGTCCAACTCACTTCTTTTGGGTTTTTGTGGGTATAGATGTTTTCCCAATGCGATTTTCTTTGGTCCATTTATTTTAAATAAGTAAGTAAAACTTTTTCCATTACCTCATATCCAGCTTTGTTAGGATGAACCGTATCATAGCCTAAGTAGTCTTTTAAACCTTTTTCGGTATTCGCCATGTGAATGTAATAATCGACATAAACTAAGTTCATTTTCTGGGCATAGGCGTTAATCTTTTGATTGAGTTCTATGACCATTTGCGTGGGAATAATCTCTGGTCGCCACGGAAAAGAATTTACTGGTAGCACCGAGCATAAAATCATTTCTACATCATTTGCGCTGGCGAGTTCTGCCATAGAGATGATATTATCCATTATGGCATTCAAGTTAATGGGGCCTGTGTTTTGAGCGATATCATTGATCCCAGCAAGTAAGATTACTTTCTTTGGCCGAAGGCCCAGAACATCCTGGCGAAACCGTAATAATAACTGTGGTGTTGTTTGTCCGCCGATCCCTCTTCCAATAAAATTGTGCTCCTTAAAAAAAGTTGGGCTGAATTGCGGCCAACCCTCTGTGATACTATTGCCAAAGAAGACCGCTTCAATCGTTTGTTCACTTGTTAAAAGGGTTTTATTCTCCAGACTATAGCGAGTTAAGTTCGCCCAATCTTGTGCTTGGATTTGATTTAATGCCACACAGAATAAGAGTATGTTAAAGAGTTTCATGGCTGCAAGCTAAGCAATTATTTGAGAAACTTGTGTTGGTAACGTTCATCGGGTAGGGGGCAGTGTTCGTGTTTTCCAAACCAGCGGTAGCGATTTTTTGCTACAATGCGATAAATACCGTTTGTCAGTGTTTTGGGTAAAAAGGAAAAAGGCAAGAGTAAACGCCATGCGCCACCTAATTGCTTTAAGATCATAAAAACGCCTTCTGCTTCTAGGGCAAAACTGTATTGCTGATCCCAAACCACAATACTATCGATTAGGTTTAGATCGAGTTCGCGATCTTTGGCGAAGCCTAAAAATAAAGCGTTATCTAAGGAACTAAAACGCAATTGATCCTTTTTATCCCAACGACATAATTTTTGCACCCAATAGTTACAAAGGACACAAGGTTCGTCATAAAAAATGATCAAGGGTTTCATTTTGCCTTTTTAGCTGCCTGTACCAAATCTAGGGCTTCTAAATTAACTTGGGTGGTAAAGACTCCATAATTCACAACGGCTTTGCGCTTTTCTATAGAATCGATGGTTCCCACAGACTTGCCGTCAAAAAGGCGGACTTGGTCCCCTACTTTAAAGTCAATTTTAGGCTTCACCGTTTCTGGTTTTGGCGCAGCCTTCTTTTTCTTTTTCTCTTTGCGAATGGTGACTATGGCCTTTTGGGTCTCTTCTTCAGCTTTCTTTTTTGCTTCGCGCTCTTTGCGTTTTTCTGCGGCAGATTTCTTTTTTCGTTTAGCGTTTTCGGTTTCTACTAGGCGCAGCATATCTGCGATTAGGGGACGTTTTTTGCCATTGTCAAAATAGCGATCTGCAATATCGTTAAGGCGATTCCCTAGGACAATCATGCGCTGGTTGTGGTCGTATAGCTCTTGGTAGCTATTGAGCTTCGCTTTGACTTTTAGGTTGAGTTCTTCGAGTTTTTCGCCTTCTTTTTCTGCCTTTGATTCTTTGGCTTTTAAAGAAGCCCCTGTATCCATCATTTGCTTGCGCTCCTTTTGAAGTTTAGCAATGGTGGCGTCAAAGCGCACTTTTCCGCGTTCAATTTTTTTCTTCGCCCGATTGACCAAGCTGTACGGAATCCCATTTTTTTGGGCCACCTCAAAAGTAAAAGAACTCCCAGCTTCACCCATGATTAATTTAAACACTGGCTCAAGGGTGCGATTGTCAAACTGCATGTTCGCATTGGTCATATGCGGTAATTCGCTGGCCAACACCTTTAAATTGGAATAGTGGGTGGTGATAATCCCATAAGCTTCTCGATTGTAGAATTCTTCTAAAAAGGCTTCGGCGAGTGCGCCGCCTAATTCTGGATCAGATCCAGTGCCAAATTCGTCAATCAAAAACAAGGTTCTTGCATTGCACTTGCGCAAGAAATACTTCATGTTTTTTAAGCGATAGGAGTAGGTGCTCAAATGATTTTCGATGGATTGATTATCCCCTATATCGGTGATAATCTGCCCAAAGAAACACACCCTTGATTTTTCGTGCACTGGGATCAACATCCCGCTTTGCAGCATTAACTGCAGTAAGCCTACTGTTTTTAAGGTGATACTTTTTCCCCCGGCATTAGGCCCAGAAATGACAATAATGCGATGCTCTGCATACAAATGAATGTCTTGTGGGTAGGTGGGTTTATTCGCTTCTTTATGATTGAGATAGAGCAGGGGATGATAGGCATCGATCAATTCCATTTCTCTGTTTTGCGAAATGATGGGCTTAATCCCGTTGATGGACTTCGCATACATTGCCTTTGCATAAATTACATCGATCTGCGTGAGATAGTCTTGGTATTGCTGTAAGAGTGGGCGAAAAGGTTGAAAGTAAGCCGTTAATTCGCGGAGGATCTTTTGGATTTCCTCGCTTTCTTCAAAAGTTAAGTTGTTGAGCTCCCTAGAGTATTGTAAGGTAGTTTCTGGTTCGATATAAACGATGCTACCCGTTTTTGAACTACCCATAATCGCACCCTTTACCTTGCGTCTATGCATGGCTTTGACTGCAAGAGCACGCTTATTATCGACTACCGTTTCCCGGATATCATCTAGATAGTCAGCGCTGGTATAGGTGCTTAAAGCTCGTTGAAAGCTTTGCCCGATCTTCCCGCGAACACTGTTGATTTGCTTGCGAATCCGATAAAGCTCTTCTGAAGCGTTGTTGCGTATTTCCCCAAAACGGTCGATTACTGCATCGATCTTTTCTTTGGGTTCTTTGGTTAGCTCAATTTCTTCGCCTAAAGACTTTAGACTAGGGTAGTACTCCTTAAACTTTTTAAAGAATTTTAAGAGAATATTTGACGTCTCATTTGCCGTAGCTATTCTTCTAAAGCCTTCAATTTCTAAGACGCTGTTGTCGATTTTCAGCATACTGATTTCTGCACTCAAATCGTCAAAACCGTGATTGGGGATACGGTTGTCATTGTCAAAAGAAGCGACGTATTCTGAAACCAGCTGTAGGTTTTTAACAATTTGCTCTTCGTCGTCAAGGGGTTTTATTTGTCCAATGGCTTCCTTCCCTAAGCCCGTAATACAATGGGTGCTTAGCTGAGATAAAACCGTATCGAACTCTAAGTCTAGTAAAGACTTTTCTGGGATTTTCAAGGTTTATTTTTCTTACATTAGCAGCACAAAAATACACAATTCATGCGTGTCAAAATGCATCCTAGTTGGGAAAAAGCGCTACAACCTGCTCTAGACAGTCCTTCCTTTAAGTCTTTGGCCGCTTTTGTTGAGACTGCATACAAGACAAATGATTGTTATCCACCAGAGGAAAACATATTTGAAGCCTTTAACCACTGCCCCTTAGATCAACTAAAAGTGGTGATCCTAGGCCAAGACCCCTATCACGGTCCAGGCCAAGCCCATGGCTTGAGTTTTTCTGTCCCAGTGGGGGTCAAACACCCGCCTTCTCTCATCAATATTTTTAAAGAAATTGAAAGTGATCTAGGGGTTTCTACTCCTCAAAGTGGGAACCTAACCCCCTGGGCAAAGCAAGGGGTGTTTTTACTTAATGCTACCTTGACCGTTCAAGCTCAGCAAGCAGGGAGTCATCAAAAGCAAGGCTGGGAAACTTTTACCGATGCGGTGATTCAAACCATCTCTACAGAAAAAAGCGCAGTGGTTTTTATGTTGTGGGGAGGCTTCGCCAAAAAGAAAGCTAAATTAATCAATGCTTCTAAACACTTGATTCTAAACAGCGGACACCCATCGCCTTTAAGTGCTAATAGAGGATATTGGTTTGGGAACAAACACTTTAGTCAGTGCAATACCTATTTAAAAAAGAGCGGAATGGAAGGGATTGATTGGAAGATTGACACTTCATGAGCATTGGATTTTTCTCTCATTAAAACCCCCTTCCTGCTTCAATTGGGGGAATCCATTATCTTTTGTAGATTTAGTAAAATTATTGAGAAATGAAAAACGCCTATTTATTAATGTTACTCACTGT